>Ga0208297_1000097_pt1 | contig 237274 bp, 179 predicted proteins | sample LMS_cellobiose_e_FD_187367 | JGI IMG/M metagenome (GOLD analysis project Ga0208297, IMG submission 187367) | Rumen-fistulated moose microbial communities from Alaska, USA - LMS_cellobiose_enrichment (SPAdes) (version 2) | ecosystem: Host-associated > Mammals > Digestive system > Stomach >...
GGCATTGCATTCCTCCTATCGTTTTTCTTGGCCAATAAACAATAGGTGCAATGCCGATCATTTTCAAGTCCGTCTTTGATGATTTGTCGTTTTTCTGCTCATTTACGGCATAAACCGTCGAAGAACCGTGTTATATCAGCCTTCGGACGACATGTTCGCGGTTCCTGACACGAGGACGGAAACGGAATGGATACGGGCAAACTTCTGATCGCGCTGATTTTGATTTCGGTATGTGGATGCTCTTCGCTGCAGCTCGATTCTCCCGAGCGGCTTTTCGGCGCTTTTGCGGCAAAAAATGGGGAAGTGGTCGTCATATTTACGCCGCGGTACTGTATTTCAGGAGCTGCGGAATTCGTACGGCTCTACCCCCCTTCCAGATACAAATTCGTCAAGAAGTATTATCACATCTACCGCCGGGGGAGACATGTCGTGATAAAGACCGGGTCCGCATGGAGCGAAGGCGGAGTGGAGTATGCGGTCGATTCCCTCGACAAACTGACCACGGGGAACTTCATCGACCGGGGAGGGACGTTCCGCCGGATCCCCGGCGAAGAAGCGTGGAAACTTTTGGAAAAAATGGGGTACGACCGGAAAAAAGTCGAGGCTGCGCCTCCCTGCACCGCGAATCATGCCGACAATGAAAGAAAAGATGAAATAATTTTATACGACTCGATCAAAAGCCGTAAATTTTCCCGGCTGGACTCTTGGGCCCGGCCGCAGGAGAAATGAACAGGGCGATCCGCCCGTGAACACGCGGGCGGACATTCGGGGGGGGCTTTTCGGCTCAGTCGGCGAGGATGTTGCTGAAGGGGGCAAGTTTTCGGCCTTCGGCCCTTTGCTCTTCCGCCGTCGGGTTCGAAAGCATGATTTCCCCGTTGGAATAGGCGGTTTTCAGCACCCCGCCGGGGAGCGTCTCGAAATCTTCGATGAACTCGTACTGCAGGTGCCGGATCGTCCGGTAGAAGTCGTAGTCCTTCCGGATCTCGGCGACGTCCCTGCGGAATTTCTCGACGGGATGATACCGCAGGTCCTCGTCGCCCCACACGTTCCGGCCCGTTATGAAGCGGGAATTCACGTAGTTGAGGGGGCGGCCGCCCAGGGCGTAATTCATCACCTTCAGCGCCCGGTCGGTCTTGATGTTCGCATTCACCGAGGCCGCGTAACAGTTGTAGAGGGTGATCCCGTGGTAGACCAGATTCCAGCAGGGAATGTACTCGTCGCACATGGGGTGTTTCACTCTCTCCTGATAGAAAAAGGCCATGTAGAGGACGTAATCGAGGACGCTCGCGGCGAAATCCCAGCTCCCTTCGGAGCCGACGCAGCCGAAGATCTCCTGCGCCCTTTTCATGATGCGGCAGCGCCATTCGGCGACCTCCTTCCGGTTCAGCGGATGGTCCGGATGGAAGCAGGGGAAGGGCCGGACGATGGAAAACACGTCGAAGTAGTGTTCCCCCCGGAAGCCGATTTTTTTCAGCGCCTCCATGTCCTCTTCCAGATAGCGTTCGTACGCCATCTTTGGACACAGATAATAGGACTTCCCGCCGCCCCAGTTGCCGCCGCGGCAGTCGGAGCCGTCTTCCCTTTTCAGCACGAGATCGCGATCGAAACGTCTTCCCACGCTGTAGCCCTCGATCAGATTGGTGTGCGCCGTGATGAGATAGCCCAGTTCTTTCGCCTTCGCGGCCAGCGCGGCGAGTTCTTCGACGGTGCCGCACGAGGGCTCCACGGGGAAAAGGTCGGGGAACCGCCCGTCGTGGCCGCCCGCGTTCCAGCCGACGAGGCAGAAGTTCACCTTGTCGATGCTCTGCCTGTGGAATTCGGAAATGATGTCGTCCACATCCGCGAAGGTCAGTTCCGCATGGACCGGCGGCTCGTCGACGCCGATGGTCTGATCGTCGATGGTGGAGGGGACGGGTTTCCACGCCAGACGGATCCTGCACTCCACCGTTTCGGCGAACTCCTTCAAAACCGGCCGTTCGGCGGCCTTCTCGCGCAAGGTCCGGCACATTCCCTGCTTCAGCTGGAACTTCCGGTAGGCGCGGGCCAGCGCCGGATAGCGCACATCACCTTCGAAGCGCTCGAAGCGGATCCCGATGTCCTCGTAAGCTCCGGCTCCGTTCAGGATGAACTGCGGGTAGAGGTAGTACCGGCCCCCCTTGACCCCGAGCACCAGCGCGTACTCGTATTTCATCCCGGTGACGATGGCCAAGACCGCCCGGCGGCCCCGGCGGCAGGCGTAGAAGGACATGGAGCTGTCGGGGAAAATCTCCTCGCCGTCCTCCCGCGGACGGAAAAAGGTCAGGCTCGAGTAGTGGGAGCCTTCGATGCTCGGGATGAGCAGGAACCCTTCCGTTCCCGTTTCCGCGCTGAAATACTCGGGCATCACGTCGATGTGTTTCACGCCCGCGGGGATATCCTCCCTCCGGAGCGTGAAGGTTTCGGCGGGTTCTCCGATCTCGCGGGTCTCTTCCCGGTTGTCCATGAATACGAAACGAAGTTTCTGCATGAGAGTTCCTTTCACTCCTCTTTGCACTTTCCGGCGGGGAGATAAACGGTTTCATCTCGGTAGACGGCGTCGTAGGCGGCGTTCATCACCTTGACCGCCTCGAGCCCGTCCCGCAGGGAGGATTCAGGCTTTGCCCGTTCCCCGCGGACGCAGGCGGCGAAACTCCCCTCCAAAGTTTCCGACTGGTTCCGCACCGGACGCGGCGCATTCTCCACGATCAGCCGGTCCGGCGAAACGTAGTCCTTGCCGACCAGATACATGGGCTTGTCGAAGAAATCCGTTTCGTAATAGCCTTTGTCGCCGGTGATTTTGAGGTTGCACTCGAGGGACTTGGGCCAGAGCAGCCGCCGCGTGGGGACCTTTTCCTCCAGATTGGAGTAGGAGGGATTGATGAAGAAGGGGACGCCGCCTTCAAGTTTCCCCGTGATGGCCACGTGGTCTTCCACCTTCAGATGACTGCGCTGATTTTTCGCGGAAACGGCGCAGACTTCGGCGAATTCCAGTCCGGTGATCCAGCGGATCATGTCGAAGGGATGGGGGTGGTCGGTGAGGGCGCCGCCGCGGAAATAATCCGCTCCGGGCCGGATCGGCACGACCTTCCCGTATGAAAGTTCGGGGTCGCCCCAGTTCGGGAAGTAGTTGCAGGGACTTTGCGAAACGTTGCTCAGATAGATGGCCCGGATCGTGCCGAGCCGGCCCGACCGCACCAGTTCGCGGGCATAGCGGAACTGAGGCCGGAAATGCAGCTCCAGTTCCACCTGGATCGTCTTCGGGTAATCGCGGGTCAGCTTCAGCAGCTCTTCCCCTTCCTCGGGATCCATGGTCGGCACCTTGGTGCTGTAGATGTGTTTCCCGCGGGCGATGCACTCCCGGAACATTTCGAAGTGGTATTTGTTGTCGCTGCCGATCTGGAAGGCCTCGACCTCCGGGTGGGCATCGAGCATCGTCCGCCAGTCGGCGTAGAATTTCACCTCCTTGCCCGCGAGGAGCCGCTGGGCCATGGCCATGCGGCCGGGGTCGCTTTCGGCCAGAGCGACGATCTGCCAGGGGTAATCGGGGGTGTTGGCGAACCCGCGGCAGTAACCGGGGATGTGGGGATTGGCGATCCCCGCGACCAGGATCTTGATCGGCGTCATCTGTACACCGCCTTTCTGACCGCGGCGAGGAGTTTTTCCGCATCCGGTATTTCCGGGGCTCCTTCCAGCTCGGCGGTCTTCATGACCGTGTCGTAGACGCCCCCCGCGATCTCCGGGTCGCAGGAGTCCACGGTGAAAAGGCTCAAACCGTTCTCGTCGGCGAAGATGGAGCCCGGTTCGTCGAAGTGCCCGCCCAGGGGCTGATTGGTCACGTGCCCTCCGGTGAAGTTCGCCTTGATGAAGAAGACGTCCGGCATGGAGTCGGGCAGGGCCTCGTTCATTTCGAATTCGGCGGCGACCCGGTTTTCGAACTCCGCCAGCGCGTAGAGGATGTTCGCGTCCTGAGCCTTCACCGCATGGAGCTTTTTCAGCGGCGCGTGGGCCAGCTCCTGCGCCAGATGGAGGAAGCGGAGGAAACTTTCTTCGATGAACACCTTTTCCGTCGAGGCCGACTTGCGGGGCCGCTCCCAGGTGAAGCGCACCGAACACAACTCGCCGCAGAAACGGGCGTGTTTCCCGATGCTCAGGAACACGCTCCAGTTGAGCCAGGGATTGTTCATTTTGCCGTACCTCGCTTGAGTTTGACGATCATTTCCGCCACGGCCCGGCGGTAGGCCTGCAGATTTTCCGGATCGGAGGAATAACGCGTCACGGATTCCGCCACCGAGGCGGGGACCTTCAACAGCGCTTCCGCCTTTTTGCGGAGCGGATGCCCCGGCGGAAGTTTTGCGCATTCCCGGCTCAGGATCGCGAGATACTCATGATCTTCGATCCCGTCCCGCAGATTTTCGAGCCGCAGCGAGGGCAGGAGTTCGCCGTTTTTGCCGGGGTAGATGAGATTGCCCATGCCGTTTTTGGCGATCCGCTTTTTGGTACGCAGATTGTATATGTACGGCTTCCAGGCCGCATCGGGCCATTTGTCCCGGATCTCCATGTTCGTCGCCCACTCCCGGTTCGTGCACCAGTAGAGGATGCCCTTGATTTCGTACATGTGGCTCAGGAGCCCGACGATCCGGCAGTCGAAAACGGGATAGTCGAGGAAGAAATTCGGGAGCGGCTTGATCGGGTCGTCCGCCCAGTACCACCAGATCTCGCACCCTCTGCGCTTCAAATCCTCCAGCACCGCCCGCTTGGCCGGGTCGGCGAAATGGAGGATGAGGGGACACCACACGTTGAAGAGCTCCCGTATGGCGGGGGCGGGGAAGCTGGTCTGCATGCACTTCAAATCGGGGATCTTTTCCCGCAGGAGCTTCAGATCCCGCTTCGCGTCGGCAAGACGCCGAACATTCGCCATAAGCTCGTCGTAGCTGTAGAAGTAGACGTGGTCTTCGAAGTTCAGTTTTTTCGCTTCCCGGAGCGTCGCTTCGAATTTCCCGACGGCGTCGGCCGCCGTCATCCGGCGCGACAGCGATTGCAGCGTCATGAAATTCGTGCGTTCGCGGATCATCTTCAGATCGCTCAGGAGGGGATCGTCGCCGCCCGAATCGTAGATGTTGCAGGGGCTCAGCCGGTAGTCCAGCAGAAAATCGAAGATCTTCCGCTTCTGTTCCGCCGACAGCTTTTTGAGACCGTACCAGTTGCGGTAGAAGTGCTCGAAGAAGCAGAACGCCGTCCGGAGCGTGGTCCGTTTCGGGAGACCGAAATCCCACACCCGCACGGTGAGGGGGATCTCGATCACGCCCGTATTCATGGTGACCGTAATTTTTCCGCGGTAGAGCCCGGCCGGGGCCTGGCCGGAAAAGATCCGGAGCGCAAAGGTCTTCAGTCCGTCCGCCGGGATGACGCCGCCGGTTTTTCCGGTGAAGATCACGTCCGGGATCGGCCCGGTGAAAGCTACCGGGATGTCCGGCGGCACGGTGGTGACGGAGCCGACTTCGCCCACTGTTATCCCCGAAGCCGGGATCACGGCGTTCCCCGGACCGGTCAGGGCGGAAACGGCGACGCTCCGGACCGTGTTTTTGCCGGAGGGGGCGTTGAAGAGGAAGAGCTGGAGCGTTTCACTTTCGTTCCGGGCAAGTTCCAGTTCCGCTTTTTGACCGGGAAACTTCGCAAAGAGTTCCTCGAGGGTGATGATCCGGCGGGAGACGGGGCCGACGGCGTACCCGAAGCGGCTCTTGCCGCAGAAGCGGGCGATTTTGCGGTCGAGGGCCAGCTTCGCCGCCTCCGCCTCTTTCCGAACCATTTCCCGATGGCGGGCGAAGCGTTTCTTCACGTCGGCAAGTTTCCGGTCCCAGTCCGGGATCCGGTTTTCCATGGCATCGCCCTGCCAGATCTTGAAATCGTCGAGTTCCCCTGCAAAGAAGGCGGTGGGGTGTCTCGGCGTCGCCCCCTGACCGAAGAACCCCGGGGTCGGGGTCCTCACCAGACCGTCCGGAAGCTCTTCGCCGTTGGCCTCCCCCACCGGGACGGCGGCGCCGTTGAGTTTCGCCGTGAGTTTCCCGTCTTTCCAGTGCATCAGCAGGTGGTTCCACTCCCCGTTTTTCACGACGGCCCGGCAGCTGCGGACGACCCACTTCCCCTGCGGCCCCTTGACCTTGAATTCCGGACGGCCGTCCCGGAGCCCCACGTGATAGTTGACCTGTTCCGGGTCTTTCGTGCGGTCGCCCTTCCAGAAGATGCAGCGGAATTTTTCGGATGCATCGAGTTTGAAGATCACTTCCACCGTGAAATCGTCCTTCAGATCGAGGGCTTCGCAGTGTTCGACCCGCAGGGGATTTTTTCCGGGAACGAACCGGACGGCCGTCCCTTCCGGTCCCGGCATCAGGAATCGCCTCAGATCGACGCCCGCGGGCCCGGAGGCCTTGAGCCCGCTCACCTTGTCGGCGAAACAGTTGTCTTTCAGGTTCTCGAAATCCCAATGCGCCCGCAGTTCCGCCCCGTACGCCCCGCCGATGGAGGCGAAAAGGGCGCAGGCGATCGATGCCCATTTCCGTATCATGATGTTTTCTTTCCTCAAGAAGGTGTTTCGCAGTTTCTTCGAACGCTCCGGGGCAGGGGCCCCCGGACCGACGAGTAATGTACCACGTCTCGGCCTTTTTTTCAACACTTGTTCCGCGAATTCCTCTCATTTTGTCCGCTTGCAAACTTTGCCCGGCGGGTGTATAGTATGGCGGAAACACCGGAAAGCGGAAAGGATGGATCGAAGATGGCTCAAGAAGGATCCCGCCCCCTGCGCGCGGAGGATTTGCCCCGCGGCGACAGCCCCGCGCCCGTGGAGCTGCCCCATTTTCCCGCCCGGTGGCAGGCGGCGATCTGGCGGAACTGGGGCCTCGTTCCCGTTTCCCGTCTGGCCGCCTTGCTCCGGATGTCCGAAGGGGCGGCGAAAGAGGAGGCCGCCCGGCTGGGCCTCGACCCGGAGGAACCCGTGCAGGAGCAGTGGCGCTCCCATTGTTACCTTTCCCTGATCCGGAGCAATTGGCACCTCCTCGATTACGGACAGATTTTGCAGCTGCTCGACTGGACCCCGGAACGTCTGGCGCAGGTGCTGCACGAAGAGGATTTCTTCTGGTCCAAGCTGGGCCGTCACAAACCCGCCGCGGGGCCGGTGTTCTACTCCGGGCTGAACTCCGCGCAGGAAGAGGAGACCGCCCGGATCCGGCAGCTTGCGGAACGGTATTTCCCGGCCGGACGGTCGGGATATCTGGAACGGCCTCTGGCCTTTCAGGAGCATTACGGGGCTCAGGAGCCCATCCCTTTCCCTTCGGCCCCGTATGGCTTCGAGAGCAATTTTCTTCACTCTTACGCCGCAGGCTGCGGGGACGTCTTTCTGGAGACGGAAGAGCGGGACCCGGTCCCGGAAAAGCTCCTCGAGCAATACGCTTCCCTGGGGGTGAAGGGGGTCTGGATCCATGCCCTGCTCCGCCACTTTTACCCCGTCCCCGGCGGTGAGGAGTACTCGGAGGGCCGGGAAAAGCGGCTGGAAAATCTGCGGCGCGTCGTCGCCCGGCTGAAGAAGCATGGCTTGAAACTTTACTTATACTTCAACGAGCCTCGGGCCCTGCCGGAGGCGTTCTACCTGAAACATCCCGAATGGGGCGGCTGGGAGCTGCCCGAGGGCGGGCGGACCGTCTGCACCACCCGCTCGCCGGAGCCCTTGAAGTGGCTGGAAGCGGGGATGGAGTTCCTTTTTTCCAGCGTTCGGGAGCTGGGCGGCATCTTCGCCATCGTCATGTCGGAAAATCCGACGAACTGCAACTACGCTTCCAGTCACGAAAAATGCCCCTTCTGCAAGTCGGTCCCGCCGGAATCGATCCTTGCGGAGATCCTCTGCGCCATGGAACGGGGCGTCCGCCGGGCCGCGCCCGAGGCGGCGGTCATCGCCTGCGACTGGGCGTGGCGGCCCTTCCGGCAGTCCACGGAAAACGTCCCTTTCAAGAAAGAGGTATTGAAGCGCCTTCCCGCCTCGATTTGGTTCGGTTCGGTGAGCGAGTGGGGCATGATTACGGAAACGGGCGGGGTCCGGCAGTACCTGAAGGACTACTCCATTTCCCACCCCGGCCCCAGCGCCGAATCCCGCGCCTGCTGGGAGTTCGCCCGGTCGCGGGGGATGAAGACCGTCGCCAAGATCCAGATCAACAACTCCTGGGAGCTGGCCGCCGTGCCCTATCTGCCGGTGCCGTATCTGATTCAGGAGCATCTGCGGAATCTGAACGAAGCCGGGGTGAGCGGCCTGATCCTGAGCTGGACTCTGGGCGGGTTTCCGGGGGGAAATCTGCGGCTTCTGAACTCGACGCCGGAGGAGATCGCTTCTTTCCTGTTCCACCCGGCGCTGGCGGAGCAAGTCTGCGCCGCGTGGCGGATCTTCGGCGATTCGTTCCGGGAATACCCTTTCCACAACTCCTCGGTCCTCTACCGGGGGCCCTGCAATTACGGCCCGAAGAATCTGCTGCATTTGAGGAAGACCGGGTACAAGGCCACCATGCTGGGATTTCCCTATGACGACCTGGAAAGTTGGCGCGGTCCCTATCCGGAAGAAGTTCTCGAAAGGCAGTTCGAACTCGTTTCCTCCGGCTGGAAACGGGGTCTGGAGCTCCTCGCGCAGGGCGAACGGCCCGAAAACGAGCGCGAAGAACGCTCCTTCCGGGAACTTTGCACCATCGCGGAAGCATCTTACTGCCATCTGCGCAGCGCCTGTTCGCAGATCCGGTTCACCATCGCGAGGGACCGGGGCTTCCGGAAGAAGATAATGGCCGCCTGTGCGCGCGAGGAGATCGAGCTGGCGCGGCGCCTCCACGAACTTGCCCGCCGGGATTCCCGGCTCGGGTTCGAAGCGAGCAACCACTACTTTTACTCCCTGAACGATCTGCGCGAAAAAATCATCTCCTGCGAAGCGCTCCTGCGGCAGCTGGAGTGACGCCGGGCGGGGAAGTCGCGTAAATGCGGAAAAAGGAACGTTTTTCCCTTGACAACGGCCCGCTCCGGTGTTACATTTAGTACCGAAAAGGCGGTTTTGTGCCGCCGTCATTCAGAAAAATAAGGAATGCCGAAATGGAAAAAGAAGTTTTTACCGACCTGCTCTGTGAACTGATCCGCATGCGGCCCGAAAGCGCCGACATCCCCGCCGTCAACCGCGTCCAGCGCCGGATCAAGGCCTTTCTGGACGAACGCAAGCTCTTCACCGTCTTGGAAAAGTGCGGCGAAAGGGAGGTCCTCTTTGCGGCGACTCAGCCCGGAAAGGTGCAGGATATTTTGCTCTGCGCCCACGTGGATGTGGTCCCCGCGGACGATCCTTCGCAGTACGAACCCGTGATCCGCGACGGGATTATTTACGGCCGGGGTTCGGACGACTGTCTGGGCAACGCCGTCGCCGCCGTGAAGGCCATGTGCACCGCCCCCGCGGGGAGCTCCGTCGGCTGCATCTTCACCGGAGACGAGGAGATCGGCGGGCATACCACCGCCTTCATGGTGGAACAGGGCTACTCCGCCCGCCGTCTGGGGCTGATCCTCGACGCCAGCGGCGGCATCTACAACTGCCAGAAGGGCATCCTGAATCTGAAACTCACCGCACGAGGCAAAGGGGGCCACGCCTCCCGGCCCTGGGCCTTGGACAATCCCGTGGTCAAGCTGGTGGAAGGGCTCCACGAACTCATCGAAAAGTGGTCCAACCCCACGGGGCTCGACGACTGGCGGCCTTCCATCGCGCCCACCGTCCTCCGGGCCGGGAGTGTGGCGAACCGGATCCCCGACGAGGCGGAAGCCCGTCTGAACATCCGGCTCACGAAGACTGAGGAAAAGGAACAGATCATCGATTTCGTCCGGAAGACCACCGGGCTGGAAGTGGCCGTCGCCGAGAGTTGCGATCCCTTCGACACCCCGGCGGACACTCCCGAGATGAAGAAACTTCTGGCGGCCTACGCCAAGGTCTTCGGCGCCGCCGATCCCGGTCCCAAACGGATGGCCGGAGCCACCGATGCCCGCCACCTCTGCAAGATCGGCGTCCCGGTGGGCGTGTCGGGGACTACCGGCTCCGGAGCCCACGGAAGGGAAGAACATCTCGACCTTGCTTCCGTGGATCAGGTGGTGCGGCTGGTCCACGAAGTGCTCTGACGCGGCTTTTGCCGGCACGAAGAAAGCGGCTCCGGGAAAATTCCGGGGCCGCCTTTTTTACGGGGCAGGGGAGGGGGGATCAATCCTTTTTGACGACGACCTTGTCTTTCACGAAGGCGAAGTACAGGGCCGGGATCAGGTACAAGGTCAGGATCGCCGAGAAGGCCAGTCCGCCGACCACGCCCATGCCGCAGGAGCTGCGCAGTTCCGAACCCAGCCCCGTGCCCAGAGCCATGGGCAGCATCCCCGCCACCGAGGCCACGCTGGTCATGACGATGGGCCGGAATTTGGACTTGGTCGCTTCGAGCATGGCCGTGTGGGTGGATTTCCCCGCGGCGGTGAGGACGGCGCACTCATCCATGATGAGGATGGCGTTGTTCACCACGATGCCGATCATCATGACGCCCCCCAGAAGCCCCATCATGGACATGGACATGCCCATCAGATAGAGCGTAAGGTACATGCCGAGGAACCCCAGGGGCACCGTGAACATGATGAGGAAAGGCTTGGTCCACGACTCCATGATGGCCACGATGAGCAAATAGGTGAGGAAGATCGCCAGCACGATGACTTCGATGAACTCCTGCGAGGTCTCGCCCATACGCTCCACCTGACCGATGAAGCGGACGCTGTAGCCGGGAGGCAAAATGTCCTCGGCGGTCTTCCGCATGGCCTGCACCGCGTGACCCAGGGCCACGCCGGGAGCGGTGTTGGCGTAGAGCCAGATGGCCCGTTCCTTGTCGTAGCGGTTGATGCACACCGAACGGGTGTTCTCGGTGAGCTGGGCCAGCACGTTGATGTTCATGGGGAACCCCTCCCGTGCGCCCACGGCCAGATTGGCCAGCTGGTCCAGCCCCAGCTCCTCGTTCTGCTTCAGCCGGATGTCGAAGGAGCGGTTGCCCATGCGGAAGGTCCCCACTTCGATCCCTTCGTAGGTCCCGCGGATGGAGTTGCTCAGCTTCTGGGCCGAAATGCCCAGATTCTGGAGCACCGGCCGCCGGGGGGCCACGTCGATGTTGGGCTTGCCCACCCGGATGCTGGTATCGAGGTCCGAAATGAGCGGCATGTCCTTGGAAAGCTCCTGAGCCTTGCGCCCGATGCGCTCCAGCTCTTCGAGGCTTTCGCCGCTGATGCGCATGGGGATGTCCGCCGAGGAGCCGCCGCCCGACTTGGGCACGTTGATGGTGACGATGCAGTTGTCCATGTCGGCCAGAGTCTCGCGGGCGATGGCGATGAGCTGCGGCAGCGTTTCCTTGCGTTCGTTCTTGCGGGTCATCTTGGCGTGGATCTGACCCAGGTAGACCGCCACGGAGACCTGACCGCCCGCGCCGCTCACGTTGCCCACGTTGATGCCGACCCGCTTGACGAAGGGCAGCGCCCGGATCTTTTCGGCGGCTTCGAGGGTCCGCTTGGTGGTGGTCTCGAGATTGTAGTAGGTGGGGAATTCCAAACGGATGGTCATTTCGCCCCGGTCCGAGTTGGGCAGGAACGACAGCCCCACCTGGGGCACCAGCACGAAGTAGATGAAGGCGCACCCGGCGACGATGACGCCGGTCACCAGCCAGGCGAAGCGGCGGGTGAACTCCATGCTTCGTTCGAAGGCGCGGCAGAGGGCGTCGTAGCAGATGTTCCACGGAGTGAAGCATTTTTCCAGGAATCCGGTCTTTTTCGAGTCGTATTTCCTGAGCAGCACCACCGCCAGAATGGGAGTCAGGGTAAAGCTCATGAAGGTGGAAACCAGCGTCGCCACCACCATGACGCCCGCAAAGGGCGCCATCATCAGCCCCGTCCGGGTGGTCATCATGGCCACGGGCACGAAGACCACCACGTTGGTCAGGGCGCTGGCCGCCACGGCGTTGACCACTTCGTTGGTGCCGTGTTCGGCGGCGGCCTTGATGGGGTCGCCCTTGTCCAGGCGCTTGAAGATGTTTTCGATGACCACGATGGAGTTGGTGACCAGCACCCCCACCGAGCACCCCAGCGCGAGGAGCGTCATGGTGTTGAAGGTGTACTTCATGAAGTGCATGGCGGCGAAAGTCACCACCACCGACACCGGCATGGACACGAGGACGATGAAGGTCGACCGGAGTTCATGCAGGAAAAGAAAGAGGAGTGCCCCCGTCAGGATGATCCCGGTCATGATGCTGCTCCAGGAATCGTCGACCGAGGATTGGATGAAATCACCGGAGTCGCTGAACCAGAACATTTCCATTCCGGAAGGCAGCTCCCCTTTGTTTACAATTTCATTGAACCGTTTGCGGATGTTGCTGATGACCTCCATCACGTTGGCGTCGCTGCGCTTGATGATGCTGAAGGAGGCCGCCGGACGGCCGTTGACGAAACTGCGGCTCCGGGCCTCGCGGGAGATGAGCTTCGCCTTGGCCACGTCGCGCAGATAGACCCGTTTGCCCTGGAACTTGCCTATTTCCAGGGATTCGATGTCGTCGAAGCTTTTGAACTCGCCGTCGAAGGTGATGTTGGTTTCCCGGTTGTTGCCCCGGATCCGTCCGGCCGGGAGTTTAACGTTGTTTTCCTTGAGCTTGGTGAGCAGGTCGTCGATGGTCAGGTTGGTGGAGGCCAGCTTCTGCCGGTCCACCAGAATGTGGATCTGCATTTCGTTGGAGCCCCGGACCCGGACTTCGCCCACACCCGGCAGGGAGGAGAAGCGGTCGGCCAGCTTGTCGTCGGCGTAGTCGTAGATCTCGTCGATGGGCCGGTCCCCCAGCAGGTAGATATAGGCCACCGACGTGGCGTTGTTGTCGATCTTGCGGATCGTGGGCTCCTTGACCCCGTCGGGGAAATCCTCCCGGATCCGGTTGAGCTGTTCGCGGACCTCGGTGGCGGCCACGTCGATGTTGGTCCCCATGTTGAATTCGAGGGAAACGCGGCACTCGTTTTCCATGCACATGGCGGAAACGTGCTTCAGCCCTTCGAGGGAGGAGACGGTGTCCTCGATCCGCCGGGCGACTTCGACCTCGATCTCCTCGGGACTGCCGCCCTGATACTCGGCGCGGACCAGGATGAAGGGCGAGTCGATGCTGGGCATCAGATCCAGGCTCAGCTTCCGGTAGGCGTTGACCCCCAGCATCAAGAGCACGATGATGAAGGCGGTCATGGCGATGGGCCGCCGGATCGACCAGGTGGTGAGGATCATATTTACTTCCTCCCGCGGCTGGAGATCACTTTATCCCCGTCGTTGACGAAGGTGTGGCCCGAAACGATGACCAGGGCGTTCTTCAGGGGAGCGCCGTTGCGGATCTCGGCGTAGACCGGTTCCGTGATGCCCCGGTTGACTTCGATCATCTTGGCCGTGCCCTTCTTTTCTTCCAGGACGAAGATCACTTCGCGGCCGCCGTCGCGGGCCATGATGGCGTCGGCGGGGACGCCGTAGCCTTCACGCTCTTCGAGCAGCAGATTGACGTCGCACAGAAGCCCGCTCACGAGCGGCGTGTTCTTGGGCAGGAGGATCTTCACCTTGAAGGTCCGGCTCAGGGGGTCCACGCTGGGGGAGCGGTAGGTGACCACGGTGGAGCCCGCGTCCTTGCCGTCCAGCCGGAAATTGGCACGGGTCTTCCCCGGTACGATCAGATTGTAGTAGACGGAGCTGATGAAGCAGACCACTTCGAGGAGGCTCTGGTCCTCGATCTTCATGATGGGGGTCCCCATGCTCACGTATTCGTTCTGCTCGTGATCGGTGACGGTGATGATCCCGTCGAAGGGGGCTCTGACTTCGGAGTCGGCCAGGTTCTTTTTGGCGATGAGCATGTTGTTATGCTGCTGCTCCCTTTTGGCGACAGCGATCTTCAGATTGGCCTCGCGGCTGGAAACTTCGGCGGCGGCTCCCTTGAGGTCCACTTCGGCGCTCTCGTAGTTTTCCTGCGAAATGGCCTTGCTCTTGAGCAGCGTGGAGGCGCGTTTGAAGTCCAGCTCCGACTTCCGCATCCGGATCTTGGCCAGTTCCAGCGCGATCCGGGCGGTCTCCACCTCGGAGCGGCCCACATCGTACTGCCGCTCGGCCACGGAGACCTGGCTTTCCAGATTGCTCCGGTCCACCTGGAAGAGCACGGAGTCCTTCTTCACGGACATGCCCTCTTCGGCGTTCCGGACGTCGAGAGTCCCGGAGGTTTTGCTGGACAAGGTGGCGTAGCGGACCGGCATCACCGTCCCCTGGACGGGGATCCGGTGCTGGAACAGCTTGTGCACGGGGCGCATGGTGCCCACGCGGATGATCCTTTCCTTGCGCTCCTTGACCGCTTTCTTGCGACAGCCCGTGACTCCGGCCGCGGTCAGCGCAGCCGCCAGCAGGATGAAAAAGATCCTCTTCATAATATATGCTCCTCCGGGTTTCCCCTGTTTATTGCCGCAAATCGACGGAACGATTTCGTGATTGCGTAATATAGTGACCGATCAGTCATTTTTCAAGTCCGGATGGACAAAAAAAGGGATTTTTTTTCAAAAAGACTTGAAAAATGGGGGAAAAGAGGGTATCTTAAGGAACAGACGTGCCGGAGTGGCGAAATGGCAGACGCGCTAGACTCAAAATCTGGTTTCAGCAATGAAGTATGGGTTCAAGTCCCATCTCCGGTACCATTTTTTCATGAATTCTCCCTGCTTTCCGTTTCCGCTCCGCGGCGGTGAGGGAGCTCATGTGGAAGGGGATTTGCCGTGGATATTGCCCTCCTGCTCAATGAACTTGCTGCGCCCGACGTTTCCGATATCCTGCTCGAAGCGGGCATGTTTCCCGCCCTGCGCGTGAATTCCGAACTGCGGTTTCTCCGGGAACGTCCCCGGATCGAAGCCGCCGACATCGACGCTTTCAGAAAAGGGCTCGCCGGAGAGACCGGCGAGGCCGGTTACCGGGAAGACGGCGGGCTTGACTGCTCCTACGATCTGAAATTCGGCCGCTGCCGGATCAACTTCTTCACCACGATCCGCGGTCCCGGCATGGCGGTCCGCCCCATCCGCGACGGCGGTCTGGTCGACTTCGAGAAGTTCGGACTGCCCCTGTCGCTGGAAAAGCTGTGCGCCGCGCCGAGAGGGCTTATTCTGGTCACGGGCGCCACCGGGTCCGGCAAGACCACCACCTTGACCGCCATGGTGAATTTCATCAACACCCGTTTCGCCCGGCACATCCTGATGATCGAGGATCCCACCGAGTTTCTCCACGTCAACCGGAGATCCATCGTCACCCAGCGCGAGATCGACTCCCTTTCCGGCGGGACCTTCATCCGGGCGCTGCGGTTTGCCCTGCGCGAAAATCCCGACGTGATCGTCATCGGCGAGATCCGGGACCGGGAAACGCTGCAGACCGCCCTGAACGCCGCGCTGACGGGACACCTGGTCATCGCCACGCTCCACACCATCGACACGATCCGGACCGTGGAACGCATGGCGGGGCTCTATCCGGAAAGTCTCCGCTATCAGGCGGCTCAGGACATTTCGCTCGCCCTGAATGCCGTCCTGTCCCAGCGGCTGGTGCCTTCCGCCGACGGCCTGAGGATGCTGCCCGTCATGGAGATCCTCGTCGGGACCCCCACGGTCCGCAAACAGATCGCCGAGCTGGACCTCGATGCCCTCGACCTCACCTTGCGTTCGGGCCGCCATCAGGGCATGGAGACTTTCAACCGGGCCTTGCTGAAGCGTTACAAGGCGGGGGAGATCACCTTCGCCACGGCCGTCGGGGCCGCCGGGAATCCGGATGAATTCAAACTTCTCGTCCGCGGGATCGAGAACGGCGGCGACCCCTTCGGTCGGTACGGGACCGGCGAAGAAAGTTCCGACGGCGCTCTCCCTCAGGACGAAGTGGATGTGAAAATGCTCCTCCGGGCCGCGGTGAAGAACGGCGCCAGCGACCTGATCCTCACGGTCGGCGTGGCTCCCCAGCTCAAGATCGGCGGCACCCTGCGCTCTCTCGAACTGCCCCCCTTGAACAGCGAGGATGCGGAACGGCTGATCTTCAGCGTCCTCACCCGGCGTCAGCGGGTGGTCCTCGAAGAGAAGAAGGAGCTGGATTTCGCCCTGGCCGTCACGCTGGAAAACGTCCTCGAGGGGGAAGAGACGACCTTGTGCCGCTTCAGGCTCAACGCCTTCTATCAGCGGAACTCTCTGGGGCTGGTGGCGCGGGTCATCAACAGCCGCATCCCCGAACCGGAAAAACTGCGCCTGCCCGCCATCCTGCCCCAGCTGGTGAAGAAGAAACAGGGGCTGCTGCTGGTCACCGGCCCCACGGGCAGCGGCAAATCCACCACCATGGCCAGCCTCATCGACCGGATCAACGCCGAAAGGTCCTGCCATATCGTCACCATCGAGGACCCCATCGAATATGTCTACCGGAACCGGCAGGCCGTCATCGAACAGCGGGAGCTCAACGACGATACGCTGAGTTTCGCCGGAGCGTTGCGGGCCGCCCTCCGCGAAGCGCCGGACGTGATCCTCGTGGGGGAAATGCGGGACATCGAGACCATGGCGGCGGCCCTGACCGCGGCGGAAACGGGCCATCTGGTCATGGCCACGCTCCACACCAACAGCGCCGCCCAGTCCGTGGACCGGCTGGTGGATTCCTTCCCCGCCGGGCAGCAGAACCAGATCCGCCAGCAGCTGGCGGCCACCTTGCTGGCGGTGGTTTCTCAGCGGCTCATCCCGAGGAAGGAAGGGGGGCTGGCCGCGGCCTTCGAGGTGATGGTGGGGACTCCCCCGGTCCGGGCCCTCATCCGGGAAAACAAGACCCATCTGCTCCAGGCCACCCTCGAGACCGGATTCAAGGACGGCATGATTACTCTGGAGCGTTCCCTCACCGAGCTCTACGAGGCGGGCGAGATCACCCTCGAAGAGTCCAAGCGCTTCGCCGTGGACTGCCGCCCGGTCAAGAGTTTCTAACTCCTTTTCAGTTTCGGAATTCCACTTCGGGCAGGAGTTTTGCCGCTTCTTCCGGCAGAAAGTGTCCCGGCGTGGAGTTGAGGCAGTTGGCGCTGGCCGCCGCCAGAGCCTGACGGAACCCCTCGAAGAGATCGTTTCCGGCACAGAGTTCCGACAGCAGCACGGCGCTGGCCGTATCCCCGCAGCCGATGGGATTGGCGACTTTGGCCAGACGGGGCAGGGTGTAGACGGCGAACTTTTCCCCGTCGAAGGCGAAGGCCTTGCCGGGGCCGTCGGTGATGGCGGCGTACCTCAGCGAGGGGAAGTGGGCGAAGATCCGCCGCAGTCCGTCGGCGGTGTCGCCGGTCCCGGCCAGTTTTGCCAGCTCTTCCCGGTTGATCTTGAGCACCACTCCGGGGCCCGCGGCGAAGACCGCATCCAAGTCCCGGAACGCGTCGATGAGGAGCAGAACGCCGTTTTTTGCCGCAAGCTCCGCCGCGCGCACGTAGAGCCGGGGATCGGTGCCGTCCGGGAGCGATCCGCAGAAGGCCGCTCCCGAGGCGTTTTCGAGTTCCCGGCCGAAGCGTTCCAGCATGGCTTCCACCGCCTCGGCGGGGGCGGGGAACGAAGGTTCGATGAGTTCCGTCATCACCTGTTCGGTTTCGTCCAGACAGGTGGTGCAGCACCGGGTCTTGCCCGGAACGGCGACGGAGTGGAAGGGCATTCCCTCGACGGCGAGGGCGGCGTCGATCCGGGAGCCGTTTTCCCCGCCGCAGAACTGGATGAGGAGCGACTCCGCCTTGCCGTGACACTTCAGCGCCCGGCAGAAATTGATGCCCTTGCCCGAAGGCAGTTCCTCCATGCGGATCGCCCGGTTCACCGCGCCCCGGATGAAGTGCTCGAAGAAGAGGGTCTTCTGCCACGCGGGGTTGGGGCCGAGAACGGCGATTTTCTTCATATCAGACTCTCCAGCAGTGCGGCGACCTCTTCGTCGCTGAAGGGCCGGGGATTGCTCTTCATGCTCCCCGAACGGCAGTTCTTCACCACGAAGGGGAAGTCGGCCGGGGCGAGGTTCCAGGATTTGAAATTTTCGGGCAGGCCGCATTTCCGGCGCAGCTCGACGATCTCCGCGATCAGCTCCTCGGGGGAGTTCAGCGAAAAACGGCGGGCGAGGGCCTTCATCCCTCCGCCTGAAACGGGCAGGTTCCACTCCAGCACGGCGGGGAGCAGGATGGCGCAGCAGACCCCGTGGGGCACCCCCTTGAGGCCGCTCACGGGATGGCCGATGCCGTGGACCGCGCCCAGTCCGGATTTGACGAAGGCCGCGCCCGACAGCATGCAGCCGCGGGCCAGCATGTCGTAGACTTCCGCTTCACGGGAGCCTGCCGCAAGCCGCCGCAGCCCCTGCCATGTGAGGAAGGCCCCTTCGACGGAAAAGAGCTGCGTCATGGCGTCGGCTTTGGCCGAGATGGTGCTTTCGATCCCCTGGGTCAGGGCGTCGAAGCCGGAAGAAAAGAGCACCCTGAGGGGGGCTTCCTCCAGCAGTTCCGGGTCGATGAGGGCCGCGTCGGCGAACATGGAGCTCCCCCGCAGGGATTTCTTGACCGAAGTCGCGTGGTCGCACAGGACGGCGTTGGGGGTCATTTCCGCCGCGGTCCCGGCGGTGGTGGGGAGCGCGGCGAAAAAACAGCTCCGTTCCGGGGCGGCGAGATTTTCCCGGAAGCATTGCGCGGCGGTCAGCCCGGAATCAAGCAGCGCCGCCACGGTCTTGGCCCCGTCGATGCAGCTGCCGCCGCCCCAGCCGATGACGGAACGGGCATCGATGCGCCGGGCGGATTCCAGTGCGGCGTCGGCGGCATCGAGGGGGGCTTCGGCGGGGAAGGAGGAAAAGAGCTCCGTTTTCCGGCCCGCGAGGCGGGGCAGGAGCTCCTTCCGGATCCGGGCTTCGGCGTGAGCTCCGCAGATGATGAACACGTTTCCTTCGGGGAGCAGGGGGGGAAGTTCCGCTCTTACCTTCCGCCCGAAGAGGACTTTTGCGGGACCGGACATTTCAAAGATCATCTTCGATCACTCCTTTCTTGCGCAGGAACTGGAAGAGGGCCGCGGCGGCGTTGAACTCCGCCTGCTTGCGGCTTCTGCCCGTTCCGGCGGCGGTGAAATTGCGGAGGCTCACCTCCACTTCGTAGAGGGGCTGGTGCTGGGGTCCGCTGTGGTGAAAGATGCAGTAGCGGGGCACCTCGTTCCAGTGCTGCTGCGAAAACTCCTGCAGCTTCCCCTTGGGGTTGAGCTCCTGGAGCAGCTGCTGCGGATCGGGGAAGTGACTGCCGAAAAGCTCCAGCAGGAACTTGCGGACCGGGTCGAAGCCCAGCTCCAGAAAGAAGGCGCCGGTGAAGGCTTCGAAGAGATCCGCCAGGGTGGAATCCCGGTCCACCCCGCCCGCGCACTGTTCGCCCCGGCCGATGCGGAGCAACGGCCCCAGACGGAGCTCCCGCGCCAGCAGCGCCAGCGTCCCTTCGCAGGCCAGCGCGGAGCGGGTCTTGGTCATGTCCCCTTCGGACATGGCGGGATAGCGGCGGAACAACGCTTCGGTGAGGACGATCTCCAGCACCGAATCCCCCAGAAATTCCAGCCGCTGGTTGTCGTAGTCGAGGCTGTGTTCCACCGCATAGCTGCGGTGGGTGAAGGCTTCGGTCAGCAGGGGGGAATCCGGCGCGAAACCGAAGGTTTTCGCAAGTCGAGCGAGGCGCTGCATTTTCTTTTTCTCTCCCTTTCGTTCGGAAGGGCCGGCCTCCGTGAGCTGACAGCCGGGGCGTTCCCCCGGTTCTCCGGTCACGGGCGTCGGCGGTGGCTTAAAAGTGTGTCGATCCGGGCGTCGAGGGCGGGGCAGTCCAAGTCGAAACCGCATTCGGCGCGATAGGCGTCGAGGAAAAGTTTCCTGAACTTCGCCGTCCCCATGTCGGGCCTGATCTTCGACGCGGAGCTGATGAGCCGGGCCATCTCCCGGAGCCGGGGCTTCCGCCGGAGCGGGGCTTCGTGAAGCCAGCAGCTGTCCAGGTCGATGACGCCCGTTTCGTTCTCGGGGTCGAGATAGATGTTCCGCAAACTCAGATCCCCGTGTTCGATGCCCCGCGCGTGGAGTTTCGCCGCCGCGGCGGCGGTCAGCCGGACTCCCCGTTCGGGGTCATCGCGGAACAGCTCCGGCATGAAGAGCGTTTCCGGCGGCAGGGCCGCCGTGAAGAGCACGTCGCGAACGGGGAACAACCCCCGCCGTTCCCGGAAATACCCCAGGGGCGCGGGGGTCCCGACCCCCGCCTCGCGGACCGCCAGTGCGCAGTGGAAGCAGGACTCCGCCCGCGAACGGCGGAAGATGTGCCGGAACCGGGAAAGGAAGTCGGCGTAGAAGTAGTTCTTGACGAAACAGCCTTCCGTCAGCGCGGCGGTGAGTTTCGACCCCTGTTTGCACAACCGGAACACGCCCGCGTCGAAGAGCGCGGTCTGTTCGAGGATGAACGACGGGGGAACGTCGAGGCACACCCCGGAAAAACGGCCTTCCCGGAACGGTGTGACGCTGACATTCCCCCGTGTCATGGAGCTCGGCGGGACTTTTCAGAGGGCCCGGACGACCAGGTCCCCCACTTCGGAAGTGGAGTACCCCATCTTGCCCGCGGCCATGGATTTGAGCTTGTTCCCGGTGACGAAGGCGATGGCCTTTTCGATGGCCGCCGCCGCCTCTTTCTCGCCCAGATACTCCAGCATCATGGCTCCGGCGCCAACGGCGGCCAGAGGATTGATGACGCCGAGGCCCGTATACTTGGGCGCGGAACCGCCGATGGGCTCGAACATGCTGACCCCTTCGGGATTCAGGTTTCCGCCCGAGGCGATGCCCATGCCGCCCTGAGTCATGGCGCCCAGGTCGGTGATGATGTCGCCCATGAGGTTTTCGGTCACGAGGACGTCGAACCATTCGGGATTCTTGACCATCCACATGGTGGTGGCGTCCACGTGGCAGTAGGCGGTCTTCACCGCGGGATACTGCTTCGCCATTTCGTTGAAGGCCCGTTCCCACATGCCGCAGACGTAGGTGAGGACGTTGGTCTTGCCGACCAGAGTCAGCTGGGCCGTTTTCCCCGCTTTCCGGTCTTCTTCGGAAAGCCCCCGCCAGGGATTGGCGGCGGTGTGGCGCTTGAGAGCCAGTTCGAAGGCGAACTTGAGGCAGCGGTCCACCTGTTTCCGGGTGTAGACCCAGTTCTGCACGGCGACTTCGTCGGGCGTCCCGGACTGGACGCTGCCGCCCATCCCGGTGTAGACCCCGCCCGTGTTTTCGCGGACCACCACATAGTCGATGTCCTCGGGCTTCTTGTTGGCCAAGGGCGTCTCCACGCCGGGGAAGAGTTTCACCGGACGCAGATTGATGTACTGGTCGAGCTCGAACCGCAGGCGCAGCAGGATGCCCTTTTCGAGGATTCCCGGCTTCACCTTGGGGTGGCCGATGGCTCCCAGCAGCACGGAGTCGAACTTCTTGAGGGTGGCGACGGCGTCGTCGGGGAGGATCTCCCCGGTGGCGAGATAGTTCTCGCCGCCCCACTTGAAGGTGGTCTTGTCGAGGGCGAAACCGAATTTCTTCCCGGCGGCGTCCAGGACCTTCAGCGCCTCGGCGATGACCTCGGGGCCGGTCCCGTCGCCCGGAATGACGGCGATCTTGTAGTTTTTCATCGGAAAATTCCTCCCTTGTCGCGGAGTTCTCAGTAGCGTTTCTGCTTGCTGCGGGCCAGGACCCGGAGCCGGAGCCCGTTGAGCTTGATGAAGCCCGAGGCGTCCTTGTGATCGTAGACTTCGGTGCCCTCGAAGCTGGCCACGGCGTCATCGTAGAGGCTGTACTTGGAGCGGCGGCCGGTGACATGGCAGGCGCCTTTGTAGAGCTTGACCCGCACGTCGCCCGTGACGAACTTCTGGCTTTCGGTGATCATGACCTGGAGCAGTTCCCTTTCGGGGGCGAACCAGAAGCCGTTGTAGATCATGTCGGCGTAACGGGGGATCAGGCTGTCGCGCAGGTGCATGACTTCCCGGTCCAGCGTGATCTCCTCCAGGCCCCGGTGGGCCTTGGAAAGGATGGTGCCGGCGGGAGTCTCGTACACGCCGCGGGACTTCATGCCCACGTAGCGGTTCTCAACGATGTCCACCCGGCCCACGGCGTGCTTCTTGCCGATGGCGTTGAGGGTGCGCATGATGTTGGCGGGGGAGTAGGCCTTGCCGTCGATCTTGACGGGGATGCCCTTTTCGAAGGTGATGACCACGTCCTGGGGTTTGTCGGCGGCTTTGGAAAGGGGCTCGGTCATGACGGCGATGTCTTCGGGCAGCTCCTTCCAGGGATCTTCGAGGATCCCGCCTTCGAAGCTGATGTGGAGCAGATTCCGGTCCATGCTGTAGGGCTTCTTGGCGGAAACGCTGACGGGGATATGCTGGGCCTTGGCGTATTTGATCATATCCAGACGGCCGGTGAATTTCCACTTGGGATCCCGCCACGCGGCGATGATCTTGATGGAGGGATCGAGCGCATTGGCGCTGAGTTCGAAACGGACCTGATCGTTGCCCTTGCCGGTGGCGCCGTGGCAGATGGCGTCGGCCTTTTCCTTGCGGGCGACCTCGACCAGACGCTTGGCGATGAGGGGCCGGGCGATGGAGGTGCCGAGCAGGTAGTTGTTCTCGTAGATGGCTTCGCCCTGAAGCATGGGGAAGATGTAGTCCCGGGCGAACTCCTCGTTGAGGTCGTCGATGATGCACTTGCTGGCGCCGGTGGCGATGGCTTTGGCTTCCAGGCCGTCGAGCTCCTCCTGCTGGCCCACGTCGGCGCAGTAGCAGATGACTTCGGCTTTGTAGGTTTCCTTGACCCACTTCACGATGACAGAGGTGTCCAGACCGCCGGAATAGGCAACGACAACTTTCATTTTCAGCTCCTTGCTGTTTGTTTTGGAGAAGATCCCCGGAAAAGGGGCTCCCCGGTGTTATCGGAATGACGATTGGATAATATAATATCGGAATCCGTTTTTTTCAAGGCCCGGACTTGCAAAATAGCCTTTCCGGTGGTAAATTATCCGGCATGACATAATTCGAGGAACAGAAGATGACCGATTTTTTCACCCAGCTGACGGAAATTCTGGAAAAGGAAGCCGCCCGGCGCCCCGGCACGTGCGTTTCCGAAGAGACGTTGCGCGCGCTCCAGGCCTCCCGCCCCGCCCCCGCGCCCGCCGCTCCGGCCCGCGGGGAGGACGCAATGCCTTCCGCCCGGCCCGTTCCTCCCCGTCCGGCTCCCTCCGCCGTCGTGCCGCGGACTTCTTCCCCGGTTCCGGCCCCTCCTCCGCAGGATCCCGTCCCGCGGCCCATGCCGGATCTGGAGGCCGTCTGCGCCGAGGTGGCCCGCTGCCGCCGGTGTCCGCTCCATGCCACGCGGCTCAACCCCGTGCCGGGGGAGGGGGATCCCCACGCCCGGCTCATGTTCATCGGCGAAGGACCCGGCGGCGACGAAGACCGTCAGGGCCGTCCCTTCGTGGGGCCCGCGGGCCAGCTGCTCGACAAGATGATCGCGGCCATGCAGTTCCGGCGCGAAGAGGTCTATATCGCCAACATCGTCAAGTGCCGTCCGCCCCGGAACCGGGCGCCCATGCCCGAGGAGGCGGAAATGTGTCTGCCCTTCCTGCAGGAGCAGATCCGGCTGGTCCGGCCCGAGGTCATCGTGCTTCTCGGGGCCACGGCGGTGCACTATCTGCTGAAACGTCAGGAGGGCATCATGCGGATCCGGGGCCGCTGGCTCGAGTACGGAGGGATCCCCGTCATGCCCACCTACCATCCGGCCTTTCTGCTCCGCCAGGAGCAGGCGAAACGGGACGCCTGGGAGGACTTGAAGCAGGTCATGCGCCGTTTCGGCAAGGAGCCCCCCGCCCCCCGGAGAGCGCCCCGATGAAGGTCGCCCTCGCCATCTTCAAATACTTTCCCCACGGGGGACTCCAGCGGGATTTTTTGCGTATCGCCTGTGAGCTGCTGAGGCGGGGGCACGAAGTCACGGCTTTTACCTACCTTTTCGACGGGGAGGTCCCGGAAGGGATGAAGGTGGTGCTGCTCGAGTCTTCCGCCCTGACCAACCACGGCCGGGCCGCCGATTTCGAACGGCTCTTCGCCGCCCGTGCCCAGGGGTTCGACCTGAAACTTGGGTTCAACCGGATTCGGGGGCTGGATTTCTATTTCGCCGCCGACAACTGCATCATGACCGAGGCGCTGGAGCGTTATCCCGCCTGGTTCCTCCGTCTTTCCCCCCGCCACCGGGCCCTCCTCGGGCAGGAGCGGGCGGTGATGGAGCCGGGGAGCCCCACGAAGATCTTCTACATCGCCGAGAAGCAGAAGCGGGATTTCCAAAAGTTCTACGGGACTCAGGAGGAGCGCTTCTTCTTTCTGCCTCCCGGTCTGAACGAGGCCTGTTTCCGCCCCGCCGACGCAACCGCGCGCCGGGCGGCGAAACGGCGCGCGCTCGGGCTGAAGGAGGAGGAAACGCTCCTCATCCTCATCGGCTCCTTTTTCGAGGGGAAGGGGGGGGACCGGCTGCTCCGCGCCGTCGCCTCTCTGCCCGAGTCCCGGCGCAATGCCTGCCGGACGGCCCTCGTCGGGGCCATGCCTCCCGCGACCTGCCGGAGATACTGCCGCAAACTGGGGCTCGATCCGGAGAGACTGCTCCTTCCCGGAGCCGTCTCGGACGTGCCCGACTGGCTCCTCGCCGCGGACCTGATGGTCCATCCGGCCCGGAAGGAGGCCACGGGGACCGTCATCGTCGAAGCCCTCGCCGCCGGACTTCCCGTCATCGCCTCCGGCGAATGCGGCTACGCCTGCTACGCGGCGGAAGCGGGCGGCTGCGAACTCGAAACGCCCTTCGACCAGGGGGAGCTGGACCGGGTGCTGGCCGATTTTCTGGTCCCGGAAAAGCTCCGTTCACTGAAGGAGCAGGCCATCGACTACGGAGCCAAGGCGGATTTCCGCCGCCGGAGCCGCTGTGCCGCGGACATTCTGGAGCACAGCCATGCTTGAGTTCATCCTGCGCCGCAGCTGCTACTCGCTGCTCATCATCCTCGGGGTCCTGATCCTGACCTTCCTGCTCTTCAACGTGGGAGCCGGCGACCCCGCCGCCGCCATGCTGGGCAAGAACGCCTCCGCCGCCGAGATCGATGCGCTCCGCCGACGGCTCGGCAGCGACCTGCCCCTCTTTTACGGCCACTACTGCCTGAGCGGGGCCTTTCAGGAAACCCCCGCCGGGAGCGGCGTCTTCCGCCGTCAGTACGGATCCGAGCCCGTCTGGGCCGAAACCCCCGACGGCCTGCGGGAGGTCCGGGGAAATGAGTTCAGAGGGCCTTCCGGGACCACATTCTACCGCTGCCAGCGGAACGGGTTCAACTCCCAGTTTTTCCGGGCGCTGGGGGAGCTGGTCTCCTTCCGCAAGACGTTTCCGTACGTCACTTTCTTCGACTTCGGCGACAGCCTGGTCACCCATGAGCCCGTCCGGGAGATCCTGTGGCGGGGGATGAAGGTCTCGCTGCTCCTCATGCTCCCTGTCTTTTTCGGCGAAATGCTTTTCGGCATCGCCTTCGCCCTGCTGGCCGCCGCCTTCCGCAACCGCTGGCCCGACCGGCTCATCCTGCTGCTTTCGGTGGCGGGCATGAGCGTGAGTTATGTGGTCGTCATCATCCTGGGCCAGTGGTTTCTCGGCTACCGCTTCGGACTTTTCCCCCTGTGGGGATTCGAAAGTCCCGCCAATCTGCTGCTGCCCGTCACCGTGGGGATCATCAGCGGCATCGGGGCCAACGTCCGCTTTTACCGCACCGTCTTCGTGGACGAGCTGGGCAAGGAGTATCTGCGCACCGCCGCCGCCAAGGGGGTGAGCCCTTTCAAGCTCTACGGCGTCCATTTGCTCCGCAACGCAGCTCTCCAGATCATGACCCGCGCGGGCTCCACGCTGCCCTTCATCTTCACGGGGAGTCTGCTGCTGGAATCCTTTTTCGGCATCCCCGGACTGGGGTATGCGGGCATCGAAGCCCTCTACAACTCCGACATCGCGCTCCTGAAGGCGCTGGTGGTCCTGAGCGCACTGCTTTTCGTGGTGATCAATCTCCTCTGCGACCTCGCCTACGCCTGGGCCGACCCGCGGGTCCGGGTGAAATAAGATTTTTTTCTTGACATTTCGGCTTGAACGGTGTATATTAGTGATATGGAGAAATTGTCACAGCGCCCGAGTACGGAGACGGGGAGAGGAGGAGATGGCATTTTTCTCTTTCTTCTGTCCGCCTTTTTCGTGTCGTTCCTTTTTGCCGGGACCGCCGGAGCCTTCCAGGTCCCGTCCGGCGCTGTTTCTTCCGTACCTGCTTCGGAGCGGCTGCAGCGGGGGCCACGGCGTCTTCCTGATGCGCTGACGGGACGGGATCCTTCGCCTCTGCGCATCCTGCGGAGCAGCCGTTCCGGATCTTCCGCCGCGATCCGCATCCTTCCCCGGGGGACGGGGGATATCCCCTCAGGGGAATGTAGTTCCGCAAAGGCTCTTCTTTTCGTTTTCCGTGCCGGAGAAAAGGGGCTGACGGGCTTTCCCGTCGAAGGCTCCTTCTGGCTCGTTTTTTCCGTTTCCGCCCTGCCGGTCCGGGCCGGGCCCGAAGTCTGCTGAACGGATTGCCGTTCCGGTCCCATGCCGGAAGAAAACGCAAGGTTCCCCCTTTCCAGGGGTGAACTTTTTGTTCGACATACTTCAAAACGGGATATTCCATGACTGGATCTCTTGTCAATTTTCTTTTTGCCGCCTGCGGCATCGCCGGGCTTTATTACGGCGCGGAACTGCTGGTCGGGGGCGGTGTTTCTCTCGCGCGCCGGGCCGGGGTCCCCCCCATGGTCATCGGCGTGACTCTGGTCGCCTGGGGGACCAGTGCGCCGGAACTGGTGGTCAGCTGCCGGGCCGCTTTTGCGGGAAACTCCGGCATCGCCCTGGGCAATGTGGTGGGCTCCAACATCTGCAACATCGCATTGATCCTGGGGCTGTGCAGCTGCATTTCGCCTCTGACTGTGGAGCGCAGATGGTTCCGGCTGGACCTGCCGGTGATGGCGCTTTCCGCCGCCGGACTGATGCTCTGCCGGCTGTGCGGGATCAGATTGGATCTCTTCACGGGGCTCCTCTTTCTGTGCGGTCTGGGCCTCTACACTTTCCTTGGTTTCCGCTTTGCGGGAAGGGAGAAAGATGAAGACGCGTCTGCGCCTGTTTCCGCAAAGAGTCTCTCTGCCGGTACGGCTCTTTTTCTGACCGCCGCCGGGGTGGGACTGCTGGCGGGCGGCGCGGAATTGTTCCTCAAGGCAGCGGTGTTCTTCGCCCGGCTTTTCCGCCTTTCCGACGCGGTCATCGGTCTGACCGTGGTGGCGGTGGGGACTTCCCTGCCGGAGCTGGCGACCTCCGTGATGGCCGCCTGCAAAGGCGAAAGGGACATCGCCGTGGGCAATGTGGTGGGCTCCAATATCTTCAACATATTGGGCATTCTCGGGATCGCGCCCCTTCTGGGACCCCTGAACGTCGGCGTTATGAACGCCGTCGATCTGGGGATGCTGATGCTGTGTACGCTGGGGCTTCTGCCCCTCATGCGGAGCGGATGGCGTCTTTCCCGGGGCGAAGGGGTTTCGATGCTGCTCCTCTACTGCGCCTACACCGCATACCTTGTATCGCATCATGTCTGAATCGCAAAGATAAGGAAAAATTTCCATGTCTGCGGAAACTTTGATCATCGCGCTTGTTTCTCTGGTCATTGTCATCGGCAGCTGCCTTGCGCTCTGCTTTGCCGGGAGAAACGGAAACAAAGGAAATTAGCCTTTCCCTTGCCTGGGGATCGGGGCGGCTGCGCCGTCCCTCCCACCCACGGCCCTTCGGGGCCGTTTTTTTGTCCCGAACCGGGAAGGACGGAATTTTCGGGGACAAAAAAAGCCGCAGGCGATGAGCCTGCGGCTTTCGGGGCAACCGAGTGATTACCGGATGGCGTCGGCGGTCAGGGTGACGGTGACCTTGTTGATGCCGCAGATGTTCTTCATGGCATAGTCCATCTTGACGTTCATCAGATCCTTGGCGCCGGCGGCCTGCTTCAGAGCGGCGGCCTTCAGGGTGGCATAGGAGGCATCGCCCAGGCAGACAACGCCGAAATAGCTCTCGAGGGTGGCGGTGGCGGTGACGTTCTTCTTGACGATCGTGCCGGTGGTGGGAGCGTTCAGCATGGCGTTGGCCTTGAAATCGCTGTAGAAGTTGGCTCCGGGACCGGTGGGAAGGGCAACGCCGCCGTTCTGGGTGGCAACACCGGCGCAACCGGCGAGCATGACCGCGACCACGAGGAGACCGAGACTGAAAACAACCTGCTTCATCTTTTCTTTTCCTTTTTTTGGTTGTGGGAAGAGAAACCGTTTCCCTCCCTTGCGGGCATAATATAATCGTTTCGCGGCGCAATTGCAAGGGGAAAAACGGGAAAAAAACGTTTTTTTCCGGAAAAAACTGGAAAATCGGAGCGGAATGTCGGGAAAACTTGAATTATTCCGGGGGTGGGTGTATGTTATGACGCGTCCGGAAAATTCCGATTTTTCCAACGTTTTCCATTTGCGAAAGGCAGATCCATCATGCGGCAATACATCGTCTCAAGGGAGTTCCCTCTTCCCCGGATCCAGACCGGGGCGGTCCTCGGCAACAGTTATCTGGGCGTCCTGGTGTGGGGCGGCGAAGACACGCTCAACGTCTCCTTCGGCTGTTCCGCGCTGTGGGATCACCGGGGCGGCATGGAGTGGTCGCCGAAGCAGAATCTTGAGGATATCCACGCCGCTTTGCTGCGGAATGACGTCGATGCCATAAAGGAAATGTTCCGGGCGGACACCGAGGATGTTCCCGGCCAGCCCCGGCGGCCCTCCCTGATCCCCGTGGGGCGGGCGGTGCTCCGCCTCAAGGCCGGCCGGACCCTCAGGCGCTTCGAACTCCGGGTCACGGACGGGCTGCTCTCGGTCTTCTGCGCCGGGCCCGGCGGAGAAGAAGAAAAACTCGAATTCCGGCTCGACATGGAGCGGAAAGGCGAACTCATCTGCCGGGGGAAAATAGATTCCTTTGAAATAAAAGACTCCTGGACTTTGAGCAAGGGGGCCCTCGAAAGCGTCTCCATCCCCGCCCCCGAGCGGATCTCCCGGCCCGACGGGGAGGGCTTCGTCAATGCTTTGCCCGCGGACGAAGGTTTCGGGCTGTTCTGTTCCCGCAGGGGGAACGAACTTTCCTTCCGCTTTGCCCGGAATCGGGATATGGAAGTCCTGAAAAGGGAATTCCTCGGCTCCGTCCCCCTCGACTGGGGAGCCCTCGAAAAGGAGAACACGCGCTGGTGGAACGCCTACTGGCGGAGCGTCCCCGAAACGCGCCTCGACAACCCCGATCTGGAGGAGCTCTACTTCTACGGCCTTTACAAGTTCGGCGCCATGACCGATCCTTCCGGCTGGCCCGCGGGACTGCAGGGCCCCTGGCTCGAGGACGACGGCTTCCCTCCCTGGTCCGGGGATTACCACTTCAACATCAATATCGAAATGTGCTACTGGCCCGCCTTCCGGGCCAACCGGCCGGAGAACTTGAAACCGGTATTCAAGATGCTGACCGACTGGCTGCCGAAACTCCGGCGGAACGCCAAGTATTTCGTCGGCATCGACGACGGGATCATGCTCCCCCACGCCGTGGACGACCGGGGCACCTGCATGGGGGGCTTCTGGGCCGGGTGCATCGACCATGCCTGCGCCGCGTGGATGGTCCAGATGATGTACGACTACTGCGACTACTACAGCGACGAAAAGTATCTGCGCGAGGTCGTCTTCGACTTCATGAAGGGCGTCATGCGGGTCTTTCAGGAAATGCTCGTCCGCAAGGAGGACGGGACTTTGGAACTCCCCGTGAGCATTTCCCCCGAATACCGGGGCTCGGCCATGAATGCCTGGGGGGCGAACTCCAGCTTCCAGCTGGCGGCGATCCGCCGTCTGGCGGAAAATCTCATCGCCGCCGCGGGGATCCTGGGCGAAGCGTGCGATCCTTTCTGGCAGGAGGTGCTGGACAAACTCCCCGCCGCCTGCATTTGCGGCGACAAGGAGCCCGAAGCCGACCCCCGCATCGTCTGGCAGGAGGGCGGTCCCGAGATCGGCCTCTGGCGGGGCGTGGTGCTGGAGGAAAGCCACCGTCACCACTCCCATCTGGCGGGGATCTGTCCTTTCGACACGATAGATTTGGAGGACCCCGCATGGGCGGAGATCATCGCCAACACCCGGCGGCGCTGGATCGACCGGGGCATGGGCCAGTGGTCCGGCTGGAGCATGCCCTGGGCCTCCATGCTCCACAGCCGCCTCGACGGCCCCGAGTCGGCGGAGCTGATGCTGGAGATCTTCAAGCACACCTTCACCAACGAAGGGGGCGGCACGCTCCACGACAGCACATATAAAGGTTTCACCCTCATGGGCGAATGGGGCAGACGCGAGATCATGCAGATGGACGGGGCCATGGGCAGCGTGGCCGCCATTCAGGACATGTTTGTCCAGAGCCGCCGGGGGGTGCTCCACGTGGGGGCGGGAATCCCGAAAAGGTGGCACGATTCGAGTGTCCGCGCCATGCCCGCCCCCGGCGGGTTCCGGGTCAGTTGCCGCTTCGACCGGGGCAAGTGCCTTGAGCTCGAGATCGCCGCCACGCGGGACAACACGCTGTTCCTGAAACTGCCTCCGCCCGAAAAGGAGTGGCGTCTGCCCGAAAAGGCGGAACAGCTTCCCGACGGCAAGATCCGTATTCCTTTGAAAAAGGGCGAGACCCTGACCCTGAAAAGCTGTTGAGGGCGTTCCTATCCCCGGGGACGGGCCTCCCGGACGGGGGGACGGGGGCGTTTGCGGGCCATCCAGGCGCGGGGAGATTCCCCCATGTTCCGCTTGAAATAGCGGGAAAAGGCGAATTCGCTGCTGAACTTCATGGCCGAGGCGGTCTCCTTTACCGATAGTCCCCCGTCCAGCAGGTCGAGACACTTGCTGATGACGAAGCGGTCGATGAACTGTTTCGGCGTGATCCCCGTGCAGGCGGCGAAGTGTCTCGTGAAGTGTTCACGGGACTCCCCGCGGAAATCGGCGAGCTCTTCCACCGAGGTGCGGGCGTTGCCCTTTTCCGTCAGAAACTCCGTCAGCGAAGCGTACCGGCGCAGGGTCAGGGGCGCACGGAAATCCTCTTCGCCGTACTGTTCCAGCAGGGCGATCTGGAGCCGGAAAAGGAGACTTCCCGCCCGGAGCGCATCCAGAAACAGCTTTTCCGGGGGGGAATCGACGAGTTCCAGCAACCCCTGCGCCTCATCGGGGAGCGGGATCACCGCCATCCGGGGACAGCCGGAAAAAAGTTCCACGCCGGGGAATATCTCCACGTTGGTCTGAAGCGAGAGGAAAAGCAAGTGATCGTCCAGATGGAAATGCGTCGGCAGGAAAGCGGGCACGAAGTAGAGGAATCCCGGACGCAGCTCGTGAACAGCGCCCTTCTCGGCGATGTGATTTACCGGCCCGGAGGGATTTTCCAGGGGAACGAAGATCCGGTTCACCGCCATGGTGTTCATGTCCGGCCTCGCCGTGGGCCAGAAGCCCTTCGCATAGTGCCGCATGAGAAAACGCGCGCCGTTGAAAGCGCCGATGATGTCGCCCCGGTTGGTGATCTTCATTTGCAGGTCCCTTTGTGTCTGTACGAAATATAACCCCGGTTTATGGTAAAGTCAATCACAAAATGGTATGTTTTTGAAAGATTTTGCCATTCACAAAAGCCGTGGGACGTGTTATATTAAACACCGTACAAAGTATGGGAGTCGCGCCTTATGAATGAATCCGAATGGGAAGTGTGCCGGAAGGACCCGGAAAAACTGCTGGTCCTGCTCGTCGGGCAGTCCAACATGGCGGGCCGGGGCTATGCCGGACCGGAGGATCTGGCGCAAGTTCCGCGTCTGCTGATAATCCGGCCGGACGGCAAATGGCAGGCGGCTGTCGAACCCATCACGAAGGACCGGAAGTTCGTGGGCACCTTCACTGCCTCGGGCGAAAAGGTCGTCGGGGCCGATCCCTTCGAGACGGTGCTGCCGCAGGGCGGCTGGAAAGTCTGCGGCGTGGGGCCCGGACGCACCTTCGGACGTCTGCTGGCCGAAGCTGAGCCGGGCAAAACCGTGGGGCTGATCCCCTGCGCCGTGGGGGGCACTTCCATCGCCGCGTGGCTCCCCGGCGGCGTGGACGACTGGGACTCCGGCAATTTCCCCTACGACAACGCGGTTCGCAAGGCCCGCGAAGCGCAGAAGACGGGCAGGATCGTCGCCGTCTTGTGGCATCAGGGCGAAAACGACGCCGGGAAGCAGACCGAAAACTACACGGAAAAGCTCCGGACCGTGGTCCGGAATTTTCGGCATGATTTGAACCTCGGCCCCGAAGTCCCCTTCATCGCGGGCGACATGGCCTCTTTCTACCCGGAGCGCATCGCTTCTCACATCGGTATCGTTGACGATGCTCTGGAAACGCTGGCGGCGGAGGAGCCCTCTTTCCTCTGCGTCCGCACCAAGGACCTGACCCACCGGGGCGACAATCTGCATTACGACACCCCTTCCCAGCACGAACTCGGGAAACGTTATTTCGAGGCGTACCGGCAGTTCATCTGGCGAAAAGGAGATCTTTCATGAAAAACATTCTTCTTTTGGGCGACTCCATCCGCATGGGGTATGACTCCTATGTGAAGGAAAAACTTGCCAACCGCGCCAACGTTTATTTTTCCGAGGACAACGGGCGCTTTGCCCAGTACACGTTGCGGACCCTTTCCGACTGGAAGAAGCAGCTTTCCTGGCCTGAGATCCAACTTGTCCATTGGAACAACGGTCTATGGGACTGCATGCACCTCAATTCCTGCATCGCGGGCTGTCCCCCCGAAAAGGCGGGGGAAACCTTTTCTCCTGCCAACGTGCCGGGCGGACTTCACTTCGACGAAGACCCGCTGACCCCGCCGGAAATCTACCGCTACATGCTGGTGCGGGTTTTGACCCGGATCCGTCAGCTTTTTCCCGGTGCGGAGGTCGTTTTCGCCACGACGACCCACGTGATAGAAGAAATGGCGCAGGGGGCCTACCGTTCCAACGCGGAGATCGAAAGCTACAACTGCGTTGCCCGGGAAACGCTCATTCCCCTCGGCGTCCGGATCAATGAACTCGGGTACTTCGCGATGCAAAAGTGCCGCCACCTCCACCCCGAAGGGGATTGGGTCCACTACAACGCCGAGGGCAACAGTCTGCTTGCCTCCGAGATCGTCGATTTTCTCGAAAAGGAAAGTTTGATATGATTCGAAAACACTGCACTCGAGGATGACGAAAATGAAAAATCTGCTTCTTCTGGGCGACTCCATCCGCAAGGGGTATGACTCCTTCGTGAAGGAGAAACTTGCGGGCCGCGCCGACGTTTATTTTTCCGAGGACAACGGGCGCTTCGCTCAATACACGCTGCGTATGCTCAGCAACTGGAAGGGGGAACTTTCCCTGCCGGGAATCCACGTCGTCCACTGGAACAACGGCCTCTGGGACGTTCTGCATCAGGCGGTGGGCGACGCGGGAGCTGATGGAGAAACCCTCGGCGAGACCATGACCCCCGTCAATGTGCCCACGCGCCGTTTCGACAAGGAGCCCCTCACGCCCCCCGACATGTACCGCTCCATGATCTTCCGGGTCGCCGTGCGGATCAAACAGCTCTTCCCCCGTGCGGAAGTCGTTTTTGCGACCTCCACGCCGGTGATCGAGGAGCAGGCCACCTGGGCCTACCGCTCCAACAGGGAGATCGAGGAGTACAACGCCATCGCCCGCGAGGTTCTGGCTCCGCTGGGAATCAGGATCAACGAACTGGGCCGCTTCGCCGCCGAACGGTGCGCAACTCTCCATCAGGACTGGGTCCATTACACCGATGAAGGCAGCCGTTTGCTTGCTGACGAGATCATCGGTTTTCTCGAAAAGGAGGATTTGTTATGAACTACGCGCCCTTCGATGAGATCCGTCCGGAACTGGAAAAGCAGTACGAAAACGCGGTCTTTTCCCCCGAGGAGTGCTGGGATGAAGCTCAGCTCCGGGAAGCGTGGGAAAACCACAAAAGAGAGAATCCGGAAGAGGAAAGGATCCTTTCGCGCGCCTTTCTCATCGCGCTGATCCTCGAACACGCCCCTGTCGCGGTGGAAAAGTTCAACGCTTTTCCGGGGAAATTCCGCCATTTCGATCTGCTCAAGGAGGATCTGGACGCAGGATACCAACTTGCACGGAAAAAGATCCCCGGCGTCGTCACCGACGGAAAGGACTTGCAGCTCGGGATCGGCTGGATGGTGGACCGCAGCCACACGGCCCCCGACTGGAAGAACTTGATGCGCCTGGGGCTTCCCGGCCTCATCGAACGGGCGGAAAAGGGGGATTCCCCCTTCCACAAGGCGGTGGTCACGGTCTACAAAGCTTTGGCAGCGTTCTGCCGCCGGGTCGCCCGGATCAACGGAAATTTCGTCTACGCGGAGATCGCGGAACACGCCCCGCAGAGTCTTCACGAAGCCTTCGCCCTGGCCTACGTGCTCCACGACGCCATCGAATTTTCAGGCGAAGAGGTCCGGACCATGGGCCGGTTCGACGAGATCTATATCGACTTCTACCGGAACGATCTGAAGGCCGGACGGCTGACCCGCGAGTCCGCCAAGGAGCTGATAAAATATTTCTGGATCGCCTTTTACGCCCGGTATCAGGGCAAACGGTTCGGCAAGAATTTCTGCTTCGGCCCCGATTTCAACGAGCTTTCCTACCTCGGGATGGAGGTCTATTACGAGTTGAACACGGTGGACCCGAAGCTCTCGGTGCTGGTCCGCACCGATATGCCGCAGGATTTTGCGGAGCTGTACGCCAGGTGCATCCGGGACGGCCGGACCGCCATCGTTTCCCTCAACTACGACGTGGTGGTTGCGGGGCTGATCCGCCACGGGCGGACTCCAGAGGACGCCGCTCAATTCGTTCCCATCGGCTGTTACGAACCCGCGGTGGCGGGCAAGGAGATCTCCTGCTCCGGCTCCACGCATTTTTACCTTCCCGTCATGGTCCTTTCGGTGCTGGATTCCGGCCGGGAGTTCGATTCTTTCGGCGATTTCAAAGAGGCGTATCTGGAAGAGATCCGGCGGGTAACGGGGATCATGCGCGAAGGGCAGGTTCTGTGCGACCTCGCGTGGAAATACGTCAACCCGGTGCCGCTCCTTTCGGGGACCTTCGACTCCTGTGTGGAAAAGGGCCGGGACATTTCCGACGCCGGGGCGGTCTACAACACCACGGGATGCGTCGCAAGCTACCTCGCCGACGCGGTGGATTCCCTCGAGGCCGTCCGTTATCTGGTCTACGAAAAGAAGCTCTGCACCCTCGCCCGGCTGCGGCAGATTTTGAAGGACAACTGGCAGGGTGAGGAAAAGCTCCGCGCGGAAGTCCTGCGGTATGCCGCCAAGTGGGGGAACAACGACCCCCGCACCGACGATTTGGCGGTGGAGATCGCGGCCTTCGTCTCGAAACTTCTTTTCAACACGCCCAACGGGCGCGGGGGATTTTTCTTCCCCTCCCTCTACGGCCAGATGGTGGTGGAAAACGGGCGGCGGATCGGGGCGCTGCCCTCCGGCCGCCTCGCCGGGGAGCCCATGTCCAAGAACATGGACGCCTGCATCGGCATGGACCGGAACGGCATCACCGGCCTTATGGATTCCGTGCTCAAGGTGGATATGCGCCAGTTCCCCTGCGGCACCTGTCTGGACATCATGCTCCACCCGACCTCGGTCCGGGGTGAGGAAGGAATAAAGATCCTCGTCTCGCTGATCCGCTCCTTCATCGCCCACGGGGGCAGCGGGATCCAGTTCAACATCTTCGACGCGAAGGTGCTGCGCGACGCGCAGGTCCATCCGGAAAAATATCAGAACCTCCAAGTCCGGGTCTGCGGCTGGAACGTCCGCTTCACCGACCTCGCCCCCGAGGCGCAGGAAACTTTCATCCGTCAGGCGGAGTCCATCGCCTGAACATGAGGAGGATTCGAAGTTGACAAGTGCCCGTTACATCGACGTCAAGCGCTTCGCCGTCCACGACGGCCCCGGGATCCGGACGACCCTGTTCCTGAAAGGTTGCTCATTGCGCTGCATCTGGTGCCACAATCCGGAAAGCCGTCTGCCGCAACCGGAGCTGGCGATCCATTACCCCAAATGCACCGGCTGCGGGGAGTGCGCGAAATTCTGCTCCTGTCATAAGATCACGGCGGGGAAGCACGAATTCGACCGCGCCCGCTGCAAAGCCTGCGGTCGGTGCGAAGAGGTCTGCCCTTCGGAGGCGCTGGAGCTTTTCGGCAAAAGCATGACCGTGGAGGAAGCGGCGGAAAAACTCCTCGAGGACCGGATCTTCTACGCCGACGGCGGCGGCATCACCCTGTCCGGCGGGGAGCCGCTGCTCCAGAGCGCGTTCTGCGCGGAGCTGCTCGCCCGGATGAAGAGGGAAAAAATCCACTGCGCCGTGGACACCTGCGGCAACGTGCCGTGGAGCGCCTTCGAAGCCGTTCTGCCCTGCACGGACATGTTCCTCTACGACTTCAAGTGCGCCGACCCGGAAAAGCACCTTCGTCTGACGGGAGCGCGGAACGATCTGCTCCTCGAAAACTTGAAGAAGCTCGATGCAACGGGGAAAAACATCGAGATCCGCATGGTCATGGTCCCCGGACTCACCATGGACGAAGCCGACCTGCGGGGGGCGGGGGAATTCCTCTCCCGGCTCCGGAACGTTTCCGCCGTCAGGCTCCTCGCCTACCATTCGCTGGCCCGGTCCAAATTCAAGGCGGTGGGCCATCCCGACACCATGCCCGAGGCGGAGTCCCCGAACGAGGAGGCTCTGGAAAAGTGCGCCGAAGCGCTGCGTTCCTTTGACCTTGATGTCATCAATTCATTGAAATAAAGGAGAAAATAAGATGCTGTTCGGTACTTACAAACAGGACGAGGAATACCTCTGGAACAAATTTCGGGAACCCGTCTTCGATCCCGCCACTGGGCTCGATCAGGAGACCGCTTCGCAGGAGATCCTTTCCTTCGCGGAAATGGACGCTCCGGTCCCGGTCATCAAGGCGCGGGCCTTCGAATTCCTCGCGAAAAATCTGCAGATCGAGGTGGATCCCCACGACTTTTTCCCCGCTTTCGGCTGCTGGAAGCGGGTTCCACGGGTCATGGGAGCCCTGTTGGGAAAATTCCGGGGACGGATTTCTCTGCAAAAGGGAGAATTGTGGGAGCTGTTGAACAGCTCCGGCGCCTCCAACATCTGGATCGACTTCGACCATTCCGTTCCCGAATGGGACGAGGTGTTCCGTCTGGGGTTCCCCGGTCTGCTCCGGAATGCCATGGCGTGGCGCGAAAAACACCGTGCCGACGGCACGCTTGACGAAAAGAAGGAAGCCTATTTCGAGGGCATCAGGATCACCTATGAAGCCATCTTGCTGATGCTGGAGCGTTTCATCGAACGGGCGAAGAGCCGTCACGACGAGCGCTGCGATTTCGTCGCCGCCTCGCTTCAGAGACTCCACGACGGACCGCCGCGGAACTTCTTCGATGCGCTTCAGCTCATTTACATGTATTTCATGTTCGGTGAGCACATGGACCACATGCAGGTCCGCTCCCTGGGCAATCTGGACTGGCGGCTCACGCCTTTTTACGACCGTGACCTGAAAAACGGCACCTTCACGGATGAACAGATGCGGGAGCTTTTTGACCACTTCTTCATGCAGTGGGGCTCCATCGACAACTACTGGGGCCAGCCCGTCTATCTCGGCGGGACGCAGGCCGACGGCTCCACGCAGATCAATCACATGACGCGGTTCATTCTGGAAGAGGCGGAAAAACTCCACCTGCCCACGCCCAAGATCCAGATCAAGATCGCGAAGAATACGCCCGATGAATTCATCGATTACGTCCTTTCCCTGATCCGCGACCGTCACCAGAGCATCGTGCTGGTGGGCGAAGAGGGGATCCGGCACATCATGACCTCCCGCGGGTTCACGGAGGAGGATGCCCGGACCTGCGACATCCGCGGCTGCTATGAATTTGCCGCTCGGGGAAAGATTCATTCCAACGGGACCGGCGTGGGCCATCTGAATATGCTCAAGCCCTTCGAGCTGATCTTCAACGGCGGCATCGACAAGCAGACGGGAAAGCCCCTCGGCGTCCCCGTGCCGCCTCTGAAGGAGCTGAAGGACTTCGACGATTTCTACCGGCTCTACATACGCGAACTCTATTGGGTCATCGACGCCAACATCGAAGTCGCGAACGATTTCGAGGTCTACTTGGACCGGTTCAATTCCGCCAATGTCTTTTCCGCCACGATCCCCGCCAGTTTGCGGAAGGGGCGAGACGCCTTCGCCGACGGATGCGACCGCAACAGTTCCACTCTGCTCACCACCGGATTCGGTTCGGCCATCGATGCCCTTTCCGTGATCGAGGAGCTCATCTACGGGAAAAAGGAGATCACCCTCGAGGAGATGGCCGATGCGTTGAACGCGAATTGGAAGGGGTTCGAAGCGCTCCACCGGAAGATCCTCGGTTTCAGGAACCGCTACGGCAACGGGATCGCAAAAGTGGACCGTTTCGCGCAGATGCTTTCGCGGACCGTCGGCGGCTACATCAACGGCCGTCCCAACTCACGGGGCGGCAAATGGTCCTCCTCGCTCCACTGCGCCAAACAGTTCATCCACGAAGGGGCGAAGACGGGGGCCACCCCCGACGGCCGCTTCGCGGGGGAAGAGATGTCCAAGAACGCCTCGCCCCGGATGGGGTCGGACACCTGCGGCGTCACGGCGCTCATCAAGTCCGCGCTCGCCGTGGACGCGGCCTCCTTCCCGGGGGATTTTCCCCTCGACGTGATGATGCACCCCGGCTCGGTCCGGGGCGCGGAAGGGCTCGCCGCCTGGCGTCAGCTGGTGCGGGTCTTCTTCGCGGGCAACGGGGCGGCGATCCATTTCAACATCTTCGACGCCGAGGAGCTGAAGGACGCGCAGGTCCACCCGGAAAAGTACCCCGAAATGCAGATCCGCGTCTGCGGCTGGAACGTCCGTTTCACCGAGATGGCGAAATCCGAGCAGGACATGTACATCCGCCGCGCGGAGAGCATTTCAGAGTAATCCGCTCCGTACTTTTGCGATAGTGGCAGGGCCGGAGACCTGCACAAGGCCAAACGTCAAGCAGGCGCCGCGGGCGGGCGAACGTCGCCTTCGACTTTACGCGGCAACTGTCGCTCCGCTCTATAGTTGCCGCGGACCGCAAACGCAGATGTGCGGCAAGAACATCGCAAACAAACGTTGGCGGCGATACTGCCGCAAAGCTTTGTTTGCGATAGTGGCACGGCCGGAGACCAGAACAAGGCCAAACGCGAAGCAGGCGCCGCGGTCGCTATGCATTACCATCGGGCCGGTTGCCGGTCTGCGGGCGAGGCACTGAGTGTCGCGCGCCGCGTGTATCGGCCAGTGGTGAAAGATCCCGCTGGCTGGGAGGTCTGCAACCCTTGGTCGGAGCTGCACGGCGAAGGCGCTTCGCGCCGAGCGCGCAGGAGCCGAACGTAGCGAACCGGCGATGTCTCCATCGCCGGACGCGGCCCGACAGGGACCGCGGGCGAAGCGGCGACGAGCACACGGGAGCATCGGATCCGCCGCAGGCGGGCCGATGCTCACGCTGTAATCTAAATGAATGAGGCTTCTCACCAAACGCCGGTGGTCGCCCTTCCCGCGCCAAAAAAATCGGCGGTCGTTTCACCCCCAAGCCGGGGTGCCCCGTGAAAAAGAGGGGGCCGAGGGGGGAGAAAAACGCGTAAGTGTTTTGCTCCCCCCGCGCCGCACACCCCCAGAAAAACACCGAGCGCAAAGCAAGCCTGCAACGGCAATTTCTCCCCACGCCGTCTTGAAAAGCGGGAAAATGGCGTTATATTAAAGGCGTTACGACAACAAGGAAACATATCATATGACTGATTTGAAAGACGGACTCGACATCATCATCCCCATATCCATCGATCTGGACTGGCCGAAGGTTCCGGAGGTGATCGAAGAGATTCGGGAACAGCATCGGCGGTACGGATTTCGCCGGTTTGCGCTGGCTTGCCCCTGCGGGGGGTGGCGGTATGCGGGGTTCCCGCCGGAGTCATTCCACCGGGAACGGGCGGAGTTCTTCCGGGCTGTCAAGGAGGCCGTTGGCCCTGCGGGGATCGAGTGCGGCTGGTGGATCACGTTGACGGTGAAGTCCGGGCCCGACGCCCGGTGGAACCGAATGGTCCGCAAGGACGGGCGCGAAACGCCCATGGCCTCCTGCCCCCTGAATCCCGTGTTCCGGGAGGTGTTTGCGCGGAACACCGCGCTCTTCGTCAAGATCGCCAAGCCCGCCTTCGTCATCACCGAGGACGATTTCGCCATCAACGCCGCCGGGGTAGGGGAGGGGTGCTTCTGCCCGAACCATCTGGCGGAATTTGCCCGCCGGGAAGGGCGCACTTACACCCGCGAGGAGCTGACGAGGATTCTGGAAGAGACCACCGACGAGGCCCATGCGCTCCGCCGCAGGTGGCGGGCGCTGATGCGGGACTCCCTCGTCGGGCTCGCCGCCGCCATGCGGGCCGCCGTGGACGCGGAAAATCCCGAAGTCCCCATGGGGACCATGCAGTCCGGCGCGTGGGACAAGGACGGGGACGCCACCGAGGCGGTCACGCGCGCCATGGCGGGGCCTCGCCACACGCCCTTCTGCCGTCTGCACGGGACCTTCTACGGCGGGGAAAACATTCCGCAGATCCCCGAAAAGCTTTTTCACGCGCTCTACACGAAACAGCACGTGGGCGACAATTTCCGCTGTTACCACGAGTCGGACACTTTTCCTCATACCCGCTTTTTCACCTCGGGGGCCTGCATGCGGAGCCTCATGGCTTGCGCCTACAGTTTCGGCTTCGCCGGGTCCACCTTCCAGACCCAGCAGCTTCTGGATGACGCCAACGAGGAAAAGGTCTACGGCGACTTCTTCAAAAGGGAACGGCCCCGGCTTCAGGCCATCGCCGAAACGGCGCGGATGTGCTGCGTCAAGGGCGTCGGGCTCCTCTACGATCCCTTCTGGGCCACTGCCGAAAAGGGCCATCAGGCCGCCTGGTGCGGCGTCCTTTCGGCCATGTCGATCCCGTGGACCACGCTGGACTCTCCCGTCACCTTCCTTTCGGGGTGCCAGCCGGAACGCCTGAGCGGCGAAGAGCTCCGGAAACTTCTTTCGAAGACCCTCTTTCTCGACGGCGAGGCCGCCGATGCGCTCTGCAAGCGCGGGTACAGTTCCGAAATCGGTGTGGAGACGGGGCCCGACCCGGTCACGGGGATGAACGTCTTCGACCTCGCGGGCCGGGAGGTGATCGAACCGCAATTTATCCCTGAGAACAAAGGCCGCCACATGCACCGGGCGGATTTTTTCTCCCCCAACGGCCGGGGCATCCAGTTCGCCCTGAAACCCTCCGCCCCGGAGTGTGAAATCGTGTCCCGCCTCGTTTCCTACGACCGCAAGGAGCTTTCCGTCGGCATGACGTGCTTCGTCAACGCTTCGGGCGGGTGCGTGGTGGTGATGAATCAGGGGGTGACGGGAAACCGCTCCTCTTCGCTCTTCAACTACCGCCGTCAGAAGCTCTTTCACGACCTCCTCATCCGGAGCTGCGACGAATTCGTCCTTGCGGAAAACGAGGCGCGGGTGTTTCTGATCCAGAACGAGGCCGTGTCCCCCGAAAAGGCGGGATTTTCCGGCATGCTGACGATCACGAACCTGAACCCCGATCCGCTGGAGGGGATCACCTTGCACCTGCCGCCCGCGTGGAAAGGAAAGGAATTCCTGCGGCTCGGGGCAGACGGGGAATTCCATCCTTGTTCGGCGGAGGCGACTTGCGGCGGGATCCGCCTCGCGGTCCCCGTGAATTACGCCTGTCCGGAAGTCTTCATCGTCAGATGAGGCGGTCTATTTTTCGGCTCCGTGGCGCTTCTTCCAGAGCCAGAAGGCGGCGGCGGACTTGAAGCCCAGCTGGGCGGCGATCTCCTTCTGGGACATGCTCGAAGCGGTCTCCGCCACGAAGGCCCGCCGCACGGTGTTTATGTATTCGCCCACGGTCATGCCGCAAGTACTCCTGAACTTCCGCATCAGATGGGCCCGGGTGTAGCCGGTGAGTTTTTCCAGCTCCGCCATGGAGGAGTGACAGCCCCGGTTCATGGCGATGTGGTTTTTCATCCACTCCACGATGTCGTGCTCGCCGGAGGGCCGGGGCGCGCCCCGAAGCTCCTGCAGCGTGATCTCCTCGGCGATGAGCCGGACGATGCTCCGCATGAGCTCCTGCCGCATTTCCGGCGGGGCCTGCCGCAGGGACTCCCAGCGGGCGTTGATGAGTTCCAGAAGCGGGAGGGGGAACTCCCAGCTCCGGCGGCTCCGGGAGCGGATGCCGGATTCGATCTCGTAGGCCAGCGCGAAGAAACGCCGGGGATGCAGGTGGACCCAGATGTGCCGTGCGTCACTTTCCATATTCCGGTAGCCCGACTGATGGGGCACGTTCCGGTCGATGAGGAAGGCGTCTCCCGGAGCGGTATCAAAGACCTTGCCGTTGAGGACGAAAGGAGCCATGCCCCCGGCGACCAGCAGGATCTCCCGCTCCCCGTGGGACTCCTGACGGCGCAGCTCCCCCGGCGGGGCGGGAACGCCCCCCGAAGTGCCGTCCATGCAGTTGAAAAATGCGGGAAAAACGCCCATCTTTTTGCTCCTTCTTTTCGGAAATATAGCACGAACGATGAAAAATGCAAATCGGAAATGTCACGATTTATATATTTTTTTGGCAAGAGATATATTGCAAAATCCCTTTTTCGTGGTATATTTCGTCATGTTCTTCGAAAATGGACGCAACCTTGAATCTCAGGAGGTAAACGATGAGCAAACTTGCGATCGACGGCGGCGAAAAGGTCTTTGCCGAAAGTGTCAATCTGGGCGGCTGGCCCCCGGTCTATCCCGAAACGGCGGAAAAGCTCGCCAAGCTCTACATGAGCCAGAAGTGGAGCTTCTACGGCGCCGTCGAGATGGCCTTCAGCGCCAATTTCGCCAAGTACCACGACGCGAAGTTCGGGACCTTCATGGTCAACGGCACCGCCACGCTGGAAACCGCCCTCAAGGCCCTGGGCGTGGGCCCCGGCGACGAGGTCATCGTGCCCAGCTGGACGTGGATGGCTACCGGCATGGCGCCTCTTTACGTGGGGGCGACCCCCGTCTTCGTCGACGGCGACAAAGCAACCTTCTGCATGGATCCCGAAGCCTTCGAAGCGGCCATCACCCCCCGGACCAAGGCGGTGATCCCCGTTCACCTCTTCGGCTCCGTCGCCGATCTGGACCGGATCTGCGCCATCGCGCAGAAGCACGGCGTCAAGGTGGTCGAGGACTGCGCCCACGCTCACGGGGCGAAATGGAACGGCAAGGGCGTCGGCAGCTTCGGCTCCGTGGGGAGCTTCAGCTTCCAGCAGTCCAAGATCATGACCGCGGGCGAAGGCGGCATGTGCATTACGAGCGACGAGGAGCTTTTCGACCGCATCGGCCGCTACTCCCACATCGGCTACAGCCTCGGGAGCAAGCAGGGCAAGCCCTCCACGCCGCCCCCGGTGAATCTGGACAGCCACAACTACCGCTGCACCGAATTCCAGGCTCAGATCCTGCAGGACCAGCTGGACCGCCTTGTGGAAGACTCCAAGCGCCGTCAGGAGAATGCGGACTATCTCCACGCCGAACTGCGGAAGATCCCCGGCATCGGGACTCAGGCTCCCGGAAAGTGCGCCACCATGCAGAGCTATTACGTCTTCGGCATCACCGTCGATCCCGCCGCGCTCAAGCCCGGCAAGACCAAAGCGGACGTCATCGCCGCCGTCAACGCCGAGGGCGCGGTGGAAGTCTTTGCGGGCTGGGGCGCCGTGACCTACAAGCAGCGGCTGTGGAACGTTTCTCCCGACCGCTACCGGGTCGCAAGTTTCCGCACGGTCGAGGAGATCATCCAGAACCGGATCGTCCTCGCGGACATCCGCTGGCTCAACGGCCCCCGCTCCAGATGCGAAAAATTGGTCGAAGCCTTCCGCAAGGTCATGCAGGAGTACGGCAAATGAGCCAAGTCTGCGTCGGCGCGGCCGAAAACGTGGTCGAGGTTCCCCTTTTCGCGGAACTGGGCGGCTACGGCCCCTTCAAGGGGCGGCGGAACATCGGCGTCCGCGACCCCCTTTACTGTCGAGTCCTCACCGTCTCCGACGGCGTGAGACGGAACGTGCTCGTCATCACCGACATGATCGCCACGGGGCAGCTCCAGTGCCGTCTGCTCCGGGCGGAGCTGGCCGAGGAGTTCTCCCTCTTCCCCGACAGCATCATGTTCGGAGCCACCCACACCCACTCCGGGGCCTGCATCAGCTCCTGCGACGTGGGCTACGGCGAACCCAGCGCCGAGTTCACGGAAAACTGGCGGCGGACCGTCAAAAAGACGGTTCAAGAGGCTCTCCGGAACGAGGAGCCCGTCCGCGCCTTCGCGGGCAAGGCCCCCATCCGCAAGCCCATCGGCTCCCGCAGGACCATGGGCGGGGATAAGCACACCGACCCCGAGATCCGTTTCGTGAAGTTCTGCCGCGGGGATGGAAGTGTAAAAGTTCTGCTCCACAATCACGCCATGCACGGCGTGGTCTTCGGCCCCCAGCTGCGCGTTTCCGCCGACTGGATGGGCGACGCCAACGCCAAGATCAAGGCCCGCAAGATGGCCGAAATGCCCCTTTTCGTCTACGGCACGGCGGGGGACGTGAACGTGATCTGGACCCACTCCCGTGAGGAGCGGGACAAGAATCTGGAATGGATCGGCGCCAGCTACACCGACGACCTTCAGGCGGCCTTGGATCACGTCCGGGAGATCTCCCTCGGGCCCGTGGAGTCGGTCCTGAAGAGCGTGGAGCTCCCCACTGAGCCCGTTTGTGCGGAGCAATACCGGGAAACGGCGGAACAGCTGCTTGTCCGGGCGAAGGAATCCCCCGAAAACGAGAAGCTTCTGAACTTCATCCACGACCGGATGATCGAAATGGCGGTCCTCGCCGAAAACGGACACGATTTCCGGCTGATCCGGGATTTCCAAGTCCTCCGCATGGGGGACTTCGAGATCTTCGCCATCCCCGGCGAAGCCTTCCTCGCCATCGGCGAAGAGCTCATGGCCCGCTCCAAGGCGGCATTCCCCATCGCCCTTTCGGTGGCCAACGGCGACGCGGGCTATTTCCCCGACGAGGAGATGTTCGCGAAATATCCGAACATCACCGACTGCGACGATTTCGGGGCCTTCGGCTTCTACGAAGTCTGGTTCGGCCCCGGCCAGCTCCGGGCGAAATTCAAGCCGGGCATCTCCAAGTTCATCGTGGAAAAACTCCTCGAAATGGAGCCCGCGGGGCGCAAATAAGCGCGGTTCCCGATGCCTGACCCGCCGGAAATTCCGGAGGGTCTTTTTTTGCGGAAACGCTTGCGCGTTACTTGCTCAGTTCGCCGTTTTCCGCCGTCACGGCTTTGCCGGGGGCCCAGTCGGCCTTTTTGCCCCGCGCCTGACGGGAAAGCCATTCGAAGGAGACGGCGGGGAAGATGTTGTGTCCCCCTTCGAAGATGGTGATCCGCCCCGCCGCGGAGGCGCGGCGCAGCAGCACCTTGTGTTCGGTCCCGAAGGCTTCGTCGATCCCTTTGAACTGCAGCGCTTCGGGGATCTTTTCGGTCTTCACCATGAAGTCGATCTCTTCAGTACTGAAGCGGTCCTTCTCGTCCACCAGCAGATCGAAGGCGTTGAAGGCCTGACTGATGGGGACGCTCCCCGTGTGGCCGTCGTGGATCCCGGTGCTGATGTCCACGGGGAGCCCCGCCCGCCGGGCGTTGAGGAGCCAGGTGAGAGGCGAACGGATGGCGCACTGGAGCTTGGCGGCTTCCGACGTCCGGGGATCGCCGCCGCAGGCCTTTTCGATGTGTTCGGAGTAGCCCTTGTGGCTTGTCCCGATGCACTGGGCATGCCAGGCGGCGATGTCCGAAATGGGGCACCAGCTGGAAACGGCGGTCCACAAATCGGGCCGACGGCCCGCCATGAGCAAGGAGCAGTGGCCGCCGCCGGAGCCCCCCGTCAGGTAGATACGGGCGTGATCCACGTCGCAGACTTCCCGCATATAGGCGACGGCGTCTTCGAGGTCGGAAACCACCATTTCGGAGCCGCACCCTTCGGGGAACCAGTTCGGGCCCCGGAACTTGGGGAAGATGAGGTGCCAGTCCCATGTTTCCGCCGCGCGGGCGTAACCGTCGAATTGGCCGGAATGGTCGAAGCTCCAGGTGTGGAGCGCCACCACCAACGGCCGGGGGCCGGGCGTTGCCGCTTTCCTGAACATGGCGGGCTGCACGGAGCGGTCGAATTTGCAGGGATAACTTATTTCGGTAAGCGACATGATGAAGTTCCTCATATTGGTTTGTTTTCCGGGAATATACACCTCTTCGGCGCAAAAGTCAAGCAGGACGGGCGGGATTTTTCCGTTTCGCGATTTGAAAAGCGGGCCCGAACGCATTATATTGCCGGAGAGAGGAGGATTTTCGATCATGAAGAATTGTTTTTCGGCGATTTTCGCGTTTCTGGGGCTCTGCATCGGCGCGGGGTGCGCGGGGCCGGGGGCTTCCGGAGTCCCCGCGGTGAAGGATTTCGACGTGAACTCCTACATGGGGGAGTGGTACGAGATCGCCAGGCTCCCCAACAGTTTCCAGAAGGGGATGACCCATGTCAAGGCCCGCTACACGCTGAAGCCCGACGGCACCGTCGAGGTGGTCAACTCCGGCATGAAGGAAGGGGAAAAACGTTCCATCACGGGCAAGGCGTGGCTCGCCGGGGCGAAGGACGAAGGCGAACTGCGGGTACGTTTCTTCTTCCCCTTTTCCTCGCCTTACCGGATCATCCGGCTCAAGAACGACTACAGCGTCGCGGTGGTTGAGGGCGGCGACCGTTCCTATCTCTGGATCCTCGCCCGGAAACCGCAGTTGCCGCCCGAGGAGTACCGCGAACTCACCGCCTGGCTCCGGGAAAAGGGCTTTGCGGTGGACAAACTCCTCCCGACCGACCAGAGCCGCCCGTAGGCCGGGCGACGTTCGCCTCGCCTGAGTTTCAGCCGGAAAAGCCTTGACATTCCTTTTGTTCTCGAAAGGAGTGTCCGGTTCCCTGCAGCGTCGAAGGCGCTGCGGGACTTTCCGTCTGCGGCAAGGCGCGGGTGCGGAAGGGGAGCCGGGAGAAAAAATACGATTATTTTCGATGTCCGGCCGTTTTCCCGCTTGCATTTTCGCCCCGAACGGTATATTCTATGCAGCAGACTTGGAACGAAGCGTTCTGCGGTCGGGGCGCCCTTGCGGGCGCCGCATCGAAATCATCCGGAGGGGCAGTCGCCGATGACGCCGATGATTTCATGAAAAAACGCCCGTGGGTCCGGAGCTTGCGGACCTTCGGGCGCCGTCCGCACGGACGCGGTACATTCCTGCAGACCTGGACATCTGCAATATACCGCGTTGTCCGTTTTTTTTCAAGCCGGAAATGAGAAATTCCGGCAGGATCTCTCCAACGCGGGATGCAGAACTTTGGATTTTACAGGCAACTGTGCTGTTGTCGGCGCACGGGACTTTCGTGCGGGTCGCAAACGGCGCGTCGGACGATGCGTCATAGATGACGGGTTCAACCCGGAACTTGTGGAAACGGCATTCTTCGACGGAGCTTTGGAGGTGCCGAAACTCGAAGCTCCGAAGGAGATCATACTACCTGAACGTCTGATGCCGTTCGATCGGCGCAGCAGCAGTACCGATTTTTCGGAAACGCTGGTGTTTTATGAGCGGGATGTCAAAATTTCCGGCATCCTGAGGGATCCGGAAGCGTACATCGACGACTTCCGCCGGTTCCGCGGGATCGTCTCGCCGGATTTTTCGCTCTACCGCGACATGCCGCTTCAGGCGCAGATGAACAACGTCTACCGGAATCGCGCTCTGGGGTGTTTCTTTCAGCGGCACGGGATCTACGTGATCCCCAACGTCCGCTGGGGCGACGAACGCAGTTACACCACCTCGGTTCTGCCGGAGTGCTTCGCGTTCCTCGGTGTACCGAAGCACAGCATCGTTTCCGTGGGAACGTACGGCTGCGTCCGCGGGGAGGAAAACTCCCGGCATTTCCGGGACGGCCTGGCAGCGATGATGGACCACCTGGAGCCGGAGGTCGTGCTGGTCTACGGCGCCATGCCGGAGCGGATCTTCGCTCCGGTCGCCCGCAGGGCCCGCTTCGTCCGGTATCCCGACTGGATCTCATTGAAAAGAGGAGGTCGGCGGGATGGGATCAGGTAGCTCGGGGAGGTATTCGAATACGCGGGGCGCCGACCGGAGTGTCAGCGCTTCCGCGCTGGATCACGCGGTGAACGGCAGGTTTGTTCAGACACAGGTCAAGGTCAATGGCAAGGTACAGTTCAGACCGCGCCTCGCGGCGGGCGGTCACGGACAGGCGGGGATGAAGCTGCTCGACAAGTACGGTATCGAATACCATGTCGTCAGAACTTATCCCAACGGGGTGCGAGTGGGTAATGTGCCGGGGCACGACAAGAAAAGCAAGCAGTCTGGGGTTGGGCAAACGTGGTTTCCCGCCAGCTGGACCGATAAGGATATCCGGCGTGCGGGCGGGTATGTCGCGGGGCTGAAGAGGAGCCAAGATATCGCCGACGGAGTTACCGTTTACGGAACATACAAGGGGGTTCGAGTGGGGATTATACGGACCAATGGTAAAATTGCAACGGTTTTTCCGGATTTCGATCAAACTCCCGTTCTTAAACAAAGGAGAAAGAAGAAATGAGCATTGCAGATGAGTACAAAAAAATAGTGCGGCAACTGAAACTTGAACGCAAAAATCATTTGGATGAAGTTCCGAATTATGAAGATATTTCCTTGGCAATGAAGCCGGAAATCGAACTGTTCACCAGAAATCTTCAGGAGACCATTCAATTCCTCGATAATGATTGTACGGCTGATCAATTGTCCTGGATGATGGAGGTTTTCGAGGAAATTTCCGCAAAACTCCAAAGCTGGGAGTTCATCGACGCCTTGAAGCGGGCGGCCGACCGATTCCCGGAAGAGTGTGCGCAGTACAACATCCGCGAATGTATCTTGTTCGCCGAAGGCCAACTCAACGACGACGTGTACCGTCAGCGTCATCCGGAATTCGGGAAATGAAAGATTGCGAGAAAGAAAAAATGAGCATCAAAGAAGAATATGCCGAAATCGTCAAACTTCGCGAAGAAGAAGAAGACAAGGACCTTTCAGAGCTGCCTGATTACTGGGAAACGTCCCCCGCCATCAAGGCGGAAATCGAACTGTTCACCAGAAATCTTCAGGAGACCATTCAATTCCTCGATAATGATTGTACGGCTGATCAATTGTCCTGGATGATGGAGGTTTTCGAGGAAATTTCCGCAAAACTCCAAAGCTGGGAATTCATCGACGCCTTGAAGCGGGCGGCCGACCGATTCCCGGAAGAGTGTGCGCAGTACAACATCCGCGAATGTATCTTGTTCGCCGAAGGCCAACTCAACGACGACGTGTACCGCCAGCGCCATCCGGAGTTCGGGAAATGAAACATTGCGAGAAGAAAAAATGAGCATCAAAGAAGAATATGCCGAAATCGTCAAGCTTCGCGAAGAAGAAGAAGACAAGGATCTTTCAGAGCTGCCGGATTATTGGGAAACGTCCCCCGCCATCAAGGCGGAAATCGAACTGTTCACCAGAAATCTTCAGGAAACCATTCAATTCCTCGATAATGATTGTACGGAGGACCAATTGTCCTGGATGATGGAGGTGTTTGAAAAGATTTCCGCGAAACTTCAGAGCTGGGAGTTCATCGATGCCTTGAAGCGGGCGGCCGACCGATTTCCGAAGGCGTGTGAAGAGTACAGTATCCGTGATTTCATTCTTTTCGCCGAAGGCCAACTCGACGACGACGTGTACCGCCAGCACCATCCGTAGATGCCAGGATGAGGGAGTTGTCCTCTTGCGTCTGTTTGCGAACCGCGGCAACTTGATTAAATCAAAAGTACCATACTCGCAGGAGGGAGTACGGCAAAGCCGCACGGACTGACGGAGAGCGGGGCCCCCGGAAAACGCCCCGAAGCCCGCGAAGCGGGGGAGGCCCCTCTCATGGGGCCGACGGGCATTTTTTGGGGAAGCGTCAGCGGATTTCCTGCCAAGACTCCACGGGGAATTCGGGGAATTCCTCCGGGATGACCCGGCACTGGGGCGGAGCGCCGACTTGAACGGCGAGGCCGCCTGTTTCCAGCTTCCGCCAGGCCACGCGGATCCGGCCGTGAGGCGTGGGGACCGTCCCCTCGGCGTGGGTCAGGCTGCCGGGGGCGATCCGGACGCTGAAGGCGGCGAAGCCGGGCTCTTCGGGACGCACCCCCAAAAGATAACGCCCCGCGTAGGCCGCCGGGATGGCGCTCCAGGCGTGGCAGAGACTGGCGCCGCCCCCCATGTCGAAGGGGCCGTTCCCCGTTTCCCAGAGCGAGGTGGCGCCATAGTCCAGCATGGGACGGTACTTTTCGTAGATGCGCCGGGCGTAGGCGGCCCGGGATTCGGGCGTGCAGTTCATCAGCGCTTCCATTTCGAAGAGCTGGTTCTGCGTGGTGACGTCGATCAGTTTCCCCGAGTTCAGACTCTTCCACAACAGCGGCAGCCGCTCCGGCGGCGTGAGTTTCAGCGCGATCATCAGGCATTGGGTGAGGGCGTAACAGTAACGGTTCTTTCCCGGCTCCTGAACGCCGTAGCACTCCGGTTCCCGGAAGCGTTCCTCGACTGCGGCCCCGAGGGCCAGGGCGACGTGCTCGAAGGCGTCGGCCCGCTCCGCGCTTCCGGCGCACCGGTGCAGGAAGGCCGCCGCCCGAAGCGCCTCGAAGAGGTAGATGTTCCAGAGGGATTGGGGCCATTTCCTCATGTCGCTGATCTGGCCCACCCATTCGTAGAAGAGCCAGAAACGGGGATCTTCGGGCAGGTAATAGAGGCCGTCCTTTTTATATTGCAGGGCGTTGCCGAGGATCTCGTCCACCGTGGGCAGGTGGGCGGCGAGGCCCTCCCAGAAGCCGCCGAAAAGGAGCCGCTCCCGCAGGGCCACGATGTAGGCCAGACTGAACATGGGGATCGTCCGCAGCGTGCCGTCCCCCGGTTCGGTGAGGGAAAGGAACCCCTCTTTGCAGGATTTGCGCATCAGATCCAGCGAGGCGGCGGCGAAGTCGTAGTTGCCCCACACGTAGTAGCCGAGGAACATCTGGATCCGTGCGTCGAAGTTCCACAGCGCCTGCTCCCGCCAGGGGCAGTCCTCATAGTGTTCATGCATGCAAAGGGTCATGGTGCGGAGCGAAAGCTCCCGGAGATGGAGCATGACCCTCTCTTCGCAGTCGAATTCCGCCGCCGGGGGCAGGGGCAGTTCCAGCGGGATGAGGGCGGCGGTGTGCAGCGCGAAAGTGCCGGTGATGCCCGTCACGTGCAGTTCCAGATACCGGCAGCCGATGCGGCGGTGGGTGAAGACGAAGTCGTTGACGCCCTCCTTGCAGACGTAGCGGTCCGCGAAGTTGTAGCGGCCGTAGGCGCTCAGCACCCGCCCGTGCTGGAGGTGTTCCCCGTGGGCGATGTCGATGACTGTTCCGGCTCCGGCGCTGAGGCGCAGGTGAAGAAATCCGCACTCCTCTTTGCCCAGATCCAGCTGGAACATGAGGCCGTTGGTCCCGTCGCCGGGGAGCGCTTTGGCCTTGATGAACTCCGCATGGTCCCCGCCGAAGACCAGCGGTTTCTTGGAGCGGACGGGGTCCGTGACGATATGGTCGATCTCCAGCGCCGCGTCGCGGAAGGCGGGGCGGATGAGGTCGGTGAAGCAGAGTTCGGCGGGGGGCGGGGCATCGGGCCTTTCCCGGCGGACGATATAGGCGCAGCTGATGAGGTTCCCCGGCGTTTCGGACTTTTCGACGACCTGGGGAACGGGACGGGGCGAAAGGCTCAAATCGATTTCGTTTCCGGCGTAGACCCCGGCGTTTTCCCAGGAAGAGTCGTTGAATCCCTCATCCTGCCACCGGACTTCCTTCCGGGCGTCGTATTCGAAGATGAAGCCCGCTTGAAAGGTCATCTTGCGGGCGCTGCCCGAGAGGAAGCCGGGCTCCGGGGCGCACTTCCAGGCGCCGTCGGTGCCGCAGATGAGTTCCCTTCCGGAAAAGAGCGCCAGTCGCAGCGAGGCCGTCCCCGGCATGTAGACGTGGAACTTTTCTCCTAAGAAGTGGACCGACACGGCGATGACGTTCCGGCCCTTTTTCAGGAGTTTCGCCACGTCGAAGGTGCTGTAGCTCCGGTCCGAGGGGTAGTCGGAAAACTGCCCTCCCGGCACACGGATGCCGTTGACGAAGAGCGTGAAGGTCGAGTCCGCCGCGATTTGGAGCCCGGCGGATCCGGGGACCTCGTCGAGGTCGAAGCATTTTCTGAAGGCCATGTAGGTGTCGGGGGAGCCCTCTTTGCGAAGGTTCCAGATCCATTTGACGGCGGGATCCAAGATCATTTCGGACATAAAAGGGGTTCCTTTGAGTTATCGGTCGTTCAGCTGCTGTTGTTCCTTTTCCGCCATCATGGCGATGACGCGGACGCCTTCGGCGATGGTTTCGGGGGCGGTCTCGTCCGGGGCGGGGCCTTTCCTGACCGCTTCGCAGAAACGGTCGAACTCATAGGAGCCGCTCCGTTCCGCGGCGGGGAGCGTGACCTCCTCGCGGTAGATTTTGCCATCCACGACGGTCTGCAGGGACATTTTCACTTCGGTAAAGTCCTTTTCGCCTATGGGACGGATTTGGGTCTTGCGGATCGTTCCGTTCTCGAAGTGGAGCGTCTCGGCCGAGGGGTAGAGGGTCCCGTCGCCGATGCAGAGGGAAGCATAGATGCTGCCCAGCGCGCCGCTTTCGAAGCGCAGGAGCACCTCGGCGTTGTCGGGGGTGGGACGGCCCGTGGCGATGCGGCCCGTGGCGACTTCCACCGAACGGACCTTGCCGAAGACGGCGATGAGCTCGTTGATGCCGTAGATCCCCAGACGGAAGACGGGGGCCGCGGGGCACCGTTTCGGGTCGTCGAACCAGGAGCCGTCCGCCGTTTCGTGATACTGGGCGTAGGTTTCCCACAGCCCGGAAACGGGACGGCCCAGGGCGAATTTCCGCTGCCAGATCCGGATCTGCGCCAAATCGCAGGAGGGATGGGGGGCAGGGGAATTGAGGTGGACGACCAGCCCTCTTTCCCTGGCCTCGCGGAGGACCGACAGCGCTTCGTCGGGATCCAGTTCGAAGGGCTTGGTGGTGAGGACGTGTTTCCCCGCCCGGAGACACTTCCGGATCAGTTCCGCCCGGCCCGCGGGGGGCGTTATCAGCATGACCGCCTCAATGTCCGCCGACGCGAGCATCGTGTCCAGGTCGTAATAGGCGGCAAGGCCGTATTTCTGCGCGAAGGCGTCGGCCTTGTCCTGCTTCATGTCGCAGGCGGCGACGATGCGGATGTATTTCTCGTTCTCGGTGCCGAAGATGCGGCCCGCGGCGAGCCCGGCGCCGAAGCGCAGTCCCACCAGTCCGGTTTTCACGGGATCCATGTCCAAGTGTCTCCTTATTCTCGATCAGTAGCCGTAGTCGGGCCGGGTGGCGGCGAAGACGCGCAGGAAGTTTCCGCCCAAAATCTTGGCGATATCCTCGTCGGAAAATCCTCTCGTCACCAATCCCACGGTGTAGAGGGGCCAGTTGGTCCAGGCGAGGCTCCCCCACTTGTCTTCGCCCCGCTTCTTGGGCGGATGGGGATAGTCTTTCCAGTTGCCCCACCAGAAGTTGCCCTGCCATTCGGCGTTTTCGTAGCCCCGGCAGTTCTTCACCTCCTCGGGCCAGTTGTGCTGGTACATGAGGTCGGTGCCGATGCCCACGTGGTCCACGCCGATGCGCTTGGCAATGTATTCGATGTGGTTGAGCATCATGGCCAGGTCGTCACTGCCGCCCAGCATCCCGGCGTAGGCGTAGACGCCCACCATGCCGCCGCCCTCGGCGATGGCTTCGAGCGTGTCGTCGTCCTTGCAGCGGATGAAGTCGAAGAGGGCCTTGGCCGCCGTGTGGGAGGCCATGATGGGCTTGGTGGAGCATTTTGCGGCTTCGACGGAGCTCCGGTGTCCGGTGTGGGGCACATCCACGATGATGCCGGTCTTGTTGAGCCGGGCGATCAGGTCCCGTCCCAGTTCGCTCAGGCCGCCGTCAGCGGGTTCGGCGCAGCCGTCCGCGGCGAAGTTCCGCCGGTTGTAGGACATGTGCATGAGCCGGACCCCGAAGCGGTACCAGGTGTCGATCCAGTACATTTCCTGTTCATAGTCCTGAAGTTCCCCGAAGAGGGGCGGCCCGTTGACGCTCCAGATGACGGCGGTGCGGCCTTCCTTGTTGATGGCGGCGATGTCGTCGGGACTGCCCGCCTGGGCGATGACGTCCCGGAACTCCCGGAGCAGCTGGGTGTTGAAGGAAAGGGAGATCATGTCCTCGGCACGGGATTTCCCTTCGCACACGGTCTGGACCGTGCACTTCAGCCCGGAGGCCTTGAGGGCGTTGCGGAACACCGCGGCGCAGGCGGGATCCCGGTAGCACTCGTCGTAACCCAGGTACTTGATCCTCTTGGACAAGGTGTACTGCCCCACGTTTCTGGCCTTGATGTTCTGCCACTCGGTGACGATCTTGTGGTTCCAGCAGGCGGTGGGCAGAAAGCAGAAGTGGTCCATGGTGAAGAGGTCCCGGTGGAGCTCCAGACCGTGCTCCAGCTGGGCCTTGGTGGGATTGAGCAGCGCGAGAGCGCTGTTCCAGGCTTTTTCCTGATTTTCCGAAAAGAATTCTTTCATGACAAACTCGGCTCCTTTTGATGGGGATAATATAGCACAGCTTGCGGGATTTGCAAGGGGAGGAATATTTTTTGTGCCGCTTTTGCGGAAAAACCCCTCACGGGAGGAACGAGGTTCCTTCCCGGTCCGGAGGTGCGCCGGGGCTTCATACTCAGCCGAGAGCGATCAGGCCCTTGTATGCGCCGTTATCCACGGTCCAGGCTTTGAGACTGCCGTCGGAGTCGGTGAAGAGCACGTCGTCGGTGCCGTCTCCGTTCACGTCGCCCACTCCGGCGAAGCTCTGCCCCGCGGTCAAAGTCCCGATGCCGGAGGCCGAGATGTACCTGGCCGAGGAGTCGAGGATCCAGCCGGCGATGCCGCCGTCCTCGGTGTTCTGCAGGATCGCGTCCTGGATGCCGTCCCCGTTGAGGTCGCCCACGCCCGCGAGACGCCACGGATCCGCGGCGCGGCCCGTGTAGGCCACGTTCACTTCCTGGAAGCCCGAAATGTCGCTCCCCGTCAGGAAAACGAAGACGTCTCCCGACCCGGTGACGGTCCTGCCTTCGGCGGTCTTGGGCATGTTGTTGCGGATCATGACGTCGTCCCGGCCGTCGCCGTTGAAGTCGCCCGTGCCGATGAGTTCGAAGCTGTAGTACTTCGCGTTGATGGCCGCATCGTCGGCGCCTGCGACGTCGGCGGGATCCATGGTGAAGGTGCCGCCGTCCCAGGTGGTGACCATAGCGCCCAGCCAGCCGGGGTGCATGTAGAAGTCGTTGTCGAGGGGCCAGCAGGCGAGGCCCGTGACTTTGGACCAGCCGGGGCTGACCTGCTCGGGCGCGGTGAGGAGCACGCCCGGATGGGTGGACCCGTTGAAGTTGCCCACGCCGCCCAGCTCATACCCGCCGGAAACGATTCCCAGCCGGACGCTTTGGTTCACCGATTCCTCGGAGATTCCCGCGGCGGCGTTGGCTACGAGCCGGACGTCGCCCGTTTCGAGATTCTGTATGAGGACTTCGGTCGCTCCGGTGTGAGAATAGTCGCCTGCCCCCTTGATGGCCCATTTGGCCCGGTCAAGGGTGCCGACGGGCGTGGAGGTGTTCGTCTGCGTGTCGAAGATGGTGAGCGTCCCGTCGAAATCGTGCATCAGGACCTCGGTGGAGGCGCCGCCCGAGAAAACGCCCGCCACCACGTCCACTTCGTATATCGACAGCGCGAGGGTCGAGGATTCTTTCGCCAACGCATAGGTCTTTCCGCCCGCGGCAAATCGTTCTCCCACGGAGATCGTTCCGAGAGCGGTGTCGTTCGCCAGACGGATCGTCATGGAACTGCCGAACTCCGCCGCGCCCCCCGCCAGCCGATACCTGCCGGTCGCCTGCCTTGAAGAAACCGTGATCGTGAAATCCTGAGCTCCGTAGACCCGCGAAAGATCGTTCACCAGCGCGCCCGAAGAGGCGCGCCTGACGGAAATGTCGAAATCGACGATGCTTCCCGAATACGCCGTAACGCTCGCTCCGTTGTCAAAATTCATCACGCCGGTCAATTTGCCGCCGCCGTAAACGACCAGTGAGCCGCAGTATTCGACGGAGACGTTTCTCGCCGTGCCGCCGCCGTAAACGTACAGGGCGGCGTTGACTCCGCCGACGGTGGTGTAGTTCGCGGTTCCGCCGCCGTAAACGGTCATGCATCCGGCGCCGGGGAAGCGGCCGCCCCGAACGGAGGTGTGATTTGCGGTTCCGCCGCCGTAAACGGTCATGGAGCCGTAGTATCCGACCGCAGTGTTTCTCGCCGTGCCGCCGCTGGAAACGGTCATGATGGCGCTGTAACCGCTGACGACAGTGTCCTTGACCGTACCTCCGCTGGAAACGGTCACGGAACCGCCGGAATTGACGGAGGTGCAGTTTGCCGTACCGCCGCTGGAAACGGCCACGGAACCGCCGGAATTGACGGAGGTGCAGTTTGCCGTACCGCCGCTGGAAACGGTCAGGGAACCTCCGCCGCTGACGGCGGTATAGTTCGCCGTGCCGCCGCCGGAAATGGTCATGACGGCGCTGTAGCCGCTGACGACAGTGTCGTTTGCCCGGCCGCGGTCGTAAATTTCCATCCGGCCGCTGTTGCCGACAAAGGTTTCATTGGCCGTGCCGCTGCCGGAAACGATCATGGAACCGCCGGAGCTGACGACGGTATGGATCGCCGTCCCGCCGCTGGAGACAGTCACGGAACCGCCGGCGCTGACGGCGGTATATTTCGCGGTGCCGCCGCTGGAAACGATCATGGATCCGTCTGCGCAGACGGAGGTGTTGCTCGCCCGGCCGCCGGAAACGGTCATGACGGCACTGTAGCCGCTGACGGTGGTGGAGTTCGCCCTGCCGCCGCTTGAAACGGTCATGGATCCGTAGGAACAGACGGTGGTGGAGCCGGCCGTGCCCCCGCTTGAAACGGTCATGGATCCGTAGGAATTGACGGTGGTGGAGCCGGCCGTGCCCCCGCTGAAAATGGTCATGCGGTCAGATGCGTTTACGGCAATGCCGCTGCCGGTCACGCCGCTGTAGACAAAATAATCCGCCATCTTTACGGCTCTTTTGTTTTAAGTGTTATCTCAACTTTTCCGCATGCCGCACCCAAGGTCCGGAAACGATCTCGGCGGTCACTTCTGTTCGGGGGCGGAGAGGCGCGGCAGGACCTCTTCCCACGGGCGCTTGAAAGATTTTGCGTCGGAACAGAAGCAGTTGAAACGCAGAATGTGCCACAAGGCGGCGAAGCCGTCGCGCCAGCCGATCTTCTTGCCCTCGCTGTAGGAGCGGGGCGCGTAGGAGATGGGGACCTCCCAGATGCGGAGCTTCCGGGAACGGGCCAGCTTGGCCGTCAGCTCCACCTCGATGCCGAAGCGCTCCGACACGAGGATGAGATTCTGGATCACCTCGCGCCGGAAAGCCTTGTAGCAGGTCTCCATGTCCGAAAGGTGGATGTCCGAAAAGAAGTTGGACCAGAAAGTGAGGAACTTGTTCCCCATCTCATGCCGGAAGAACCGCACTTGTCCCGGCGTGCCCATGAAGCGGGAGCCGTAGACCGCGTCCGCCTTGCCCGCCAGCAGCGGGGCGAGGACGACGGGGTAGTCGTCGGGGGAGTATTCGAAGTCCGCGTCCTGCACCATGACGAAGGGCTTCGTCGCTTCGGCGAAGCCCCGGATCAGCGCGGCGCCCTTGCCCCTGTTGACCTCCTGGTTCAGGAGCTTCACCCTGGGATTTCCCGCAAAGGCTTGGAGTTTTTCCCACGATTTGTCCTTCGACGCATCGTTGACAATGACCAGCTCGCCCACCTCGGGCCGTTTCAAAACCATGTCGACGATGGTCTGGATGGTGGATTCCTCGTTGTAGACGGGCATGACGATCGTGAGCACCGCATCGGAATTCATCGGCTCACCTCTTTCCCAGTTCCGCCGAACGCTGCGCGGCGGCCCGGACCGCCTGCATGACCGTGCCGGAAAATCCCTTTTCGGCCAGTTTTTCCAGTCCCCGCGATGTGGTCCCGCCGGGGCTGGTCACCTGGTCCTTGAGTACGGCGGGGTGAAGCCCCGACTCCAGCACCATGGCGGCGCTCCCCAGGACCGTCTGGGCCGCCAGACGCAGAGCGACGTCTCGCGGAAGTCCCTCGGCCACGCCCCCGTCGGCCAGCGCCTGGATGAATTCGAACACGTAGGCCGGACCGCTGCCGGAAAGCCCGGTGACGGCATCGAGCAGCTTTTCCGGCACCTGGACCCCGATCCCTGCGGCATCGAAGATCCCGGCGGCGAAGGCGGTGTCTTCAGGTGAAACTCCGGGACCTCCGGCGTAGGCCGCGGCGCCCTTGCCCACCAGCGCAGGGGTGTTGGGCATGACCCGGACGATCCGGTCGCTCCCCGTGAGGGAACTCAGGGCGGCGATGGGCACTCCGGCCACGATGGAAATAATCAGTTTGCCGCCGAATTTCCCCTTGAGGGGGGCGATGGCGGATTCCAGATACTGGGGCTTCACGGCGATCAGGACGTTTTCCGCCTGCGCGAGTTCAGTGTGCACATCGCTCCCGCAGCGGACGCCCGTGTTGGCGGTGAAATCGGCTGCGGCCTTGGAACTCACATCGAATGCGGCCAGTTCCGCCGCGGAGAAGAGTTTCGCTCTGACAACGCCTCCGGCGATGGCGGAGCCCATCTTGCCCGCACCGATAAACAGCAGTTTGCTCATTTTTCACCCCGTAGAATTTTGTGTTCGAAAGATCAGCGGATCATCCTGGCTGCGCAGTAGATCAGGACGCCTGCGCCGACCACATGGAGATACCACGAAAACCAGATCAGCTTGCCCCGCTTGACGAAGTTCATCAAAAGAGCCAGCGCGCCGAAACTCACTGCCGCCGAGAGAACGACCCCCCAGGCCAGCTGGAGCCCGGTGAAAGTTTCCATGGCGGGATTCTTGCCCTTGAGGAGAGAGAGGAGCTCCAGCAGCGTGGCGCCGCCGATGGCGGGCAGCGCCAGAAGAAACGAAAAGGCCGCCGCCGATTCCCGCTCCACGCCGTTGATGATGCCGCAGGAGATGGTGGTCCCCGAACGGGAGATCCCCGGCACGATGGCGATGGCCTGGGAGATGCCGATGGTCAGGGCCTGGCGCCAGGAGATCTGGGAAAGCCGTTTGGGCTCTTCGTTTTCCGCGAGCTGGATGAGTTTCCGTTTGTTGGAAAGCCGCAGCAGCGTGGCGGTGATGAGGAATCCGAATCCGGCCACGGGCAGGGAGTCCAGCAGACTGTCCCAATGGTTGAGTTTCAGCGTCACCCCCACGATCCCTGCGGGGACCGATCCCAGCAGGATCAGCCCGATGACGTGGAAATTTTCCTTCTTGAGCAGACTCAGCAACGTCCTGAAATAGAAGATCACGATGGCGGCGAGGGAACCCGCATGGAGCATGATCGAAAGGGACATGCTCTCCTCGCCTTGGAATCCGAAAACTTTCGAGAGCAGCAAAAGATGGCCGCTCGAACTGACGGGCAGGAACTCCGTCAGTCCCTGAAGCACGGCCATGGCCGAAACAGTCAGATAATTCTGCATGAAAAAACTCCTTTCGGGAAACAGTTACAAATCGATTCGGATCCCGGCCGGAGGCGGGGCCTGGTCCGCGGTCCGGGGCCGGTCGGCCGGCGGGGCGGCGGGCCGGGGCGCCGGGGGCGGAGCCGGAACATCTCCCCTCGGGGCCGGTTTTCCCTGGGGGATCTGCGGCTCCGCCGGGGGGCCGGCCACGGGCTTCCTGGAGGCGTCGAGGGTGTTGTCGACGCCGCTCTTCACCGAGGTCCATATCTGCCGGATGGAGTCCCTGAAACCGGGATCGCACTGGCAGACGACGAAAAACACCAGCGCCAGCGCAAGGATGAACCCCATGACGACGCCGGTGAAAAAACAGCCTGTTCGGGTAAAGCCCAGCATTTGTCGAATCGCTCCTCCCTTACATTTCCTTCATTTGACTTCCGAGGCGGCGGTAAACTTGAATTCGAGAACGGGCAGCGCAGCCAGCACCGCGATCCTGGGCGCGGGCGCTGCGAACCCGAAGTACTCCAGATGCCTCCGCTGCCGCCTGAAGAGGGTTACCGCGCCCCGTGCGCCGTGGCCGATATAGAGGACATCCCGGCCTTCGGGCGTGTTGTCCCCGATGAGCAGTTCCACCGTGCCGGGCAGCCCGTAGTGCAGTTCGGCACTGCTGCAGACCATCACCGCCTGGGCCCGGTCGTGGAGTTCTCCCTCCAGACGGCGGAGCCGACAGGGCAGGTCCATGCCGCGGATGAATTTCGCCACCGTCGTTCCGGCGGGGATGCGGGCGAAAGTCTCCACCGTTATCACGGGAAGGCTTTTCGCGCCCGGCGTCTCCTGTTCGGCGACTGCGGGGGAGGGCGTGACTGGCAGTTCGTTTTCGCCGGAAAGGGCCTCTTCGCCGTAAAAGGTCTTCAGCGCGGCGGCCTCTTCGGCACGGGGGGCGGCATCGGGCTGATTTTCCAGAACTTTCAGCCGTTCCGCCGGAATCCCCGTGGCGGCGGAAACCTGCTGCAGGGAAAGTCCGCGGGAACACCGGAGCGCAAAGAGCGTGTCGTTGGCGAAGCTGGGTTCCTCCTGGATCTTCCGGGTCGCCCGCCAATAGGTCTTCAGCGAGTTTATGAGCGGGGCGTCCGCTTTGAGAAACTCCATCATCCCGTTGAAATGGGCCGGCGACGGGCGGAGCTTGTTGTGCAGCAGATAGGAGACGGTGGCCGGAGTGACGCGCAGATGATCCGCCAGCCCGCGCTGGGTCAGTTTGCGCTCCTTCAGCAGACGCGTGATCTCGATGCCGAACTGATTTTCCGATAAGGCCATTCCACAAACCCCGTCCTCTTTTTTCCCATAGGGAAAATATAGCATTGTCCGCCGATTAATTCAACCCGGAAAGGAGTTCGGGCGGCAAAAAATCCAGAAATTTCCTGAAATCTTCGGGCAGGGGAGACACGAAGACGCAAGGCGCTCCCGTCACCGGATGGGGCAGTTCCAGACGCCAGGCGTGGAGCATCTGCCGTTCCGCTCCCGCACCCCAGCTGCCCGCCCCGCCGTAGAGCTGATCCCCCAGCACGGGATGGCCCAGATGGTTCATGTGGACCCGGATCTGATGGGTGCGTCCGGTGGCGATCCGGACCTTCAGCAGGGAAAAGGGGACGCCTCCGGCGCTGCCCGAAGCGACGGTTTCGTAAAAGGTCACCGCCTCCCGGCCGTTGCGTTCCACCACCGCCATCTTCTGACGGTTCACCGGATGTCGGCCGATGAGGGTGACGATCTCGCCGCTCCGGCGGGCGGGAACGCCCCGGACCAGGGCGAGGTAGGTCTTGGACACCTTGCGGTCGGCAAAAAGCCGTCCCAGACGGAATTGGGCATCGGGGGTCTTGGCGGTGACGAGACACCCCGACGTGTCCTTGTCCAGCCGGTGGACGATTCCCGGCCGGCTGTTCGAAGCGAGGTCCGCCGCCAGCTCCGGGGCGCGGCTCAGGAGCGCGTTGAGGACCGTGCCGGAGGGATTCCCCACGGCGGGATGCACCACCACCCCCGCGGGCTTGTCGATGACCAGCATCACTTCGTCCTCATAGAGGATGGGGAAAGCGAAAGGCTCCGCCGCGGGGGGCGCGGGGGCGGAAAAATCCGGCATCCCGACAGTGAGGCGCATCCCCGCCTTGAGCGGGGTCCGCGGGGCGGCGGCCTTTCCGCCGTCGATCAGAACGTTCCCCTCGCGGATAAGTTTCTGGAGAAAAGTCCGTGACGACTCCGGCACGTGCCGGGCCAGAAACGCGTCCAGCCGATCCCCCGCTTCCTCCGGAGAGACGGTGAACTCAATCTTTCGCAACCTTCGGCTCCTTGTGACGCAGAAACCAGGCCAGCATGACCGACCCGGCGGCGATGAGGAAGACCCCGATGAACTGGGCCGGGGTGAAAAGGTTCAGGATCAGCTTGTGGTCGCCCCGCGCGAACTCGTTGATGAAGCGCAGCAGTCCGTAGACGATGAGGTAGGTCGAGACCGCCACGCCCCGCGGCGCCTTGCGGACGAGGTGGAAATAGAGGACCGCGCAGAGCAGGTTTTCTCCCGCCTCGTAGAGCTGGACCGGGTGCAGGGGCACATCGCCGTAGCGCAACGCGGGGGCGCTCCCCGCTGGATAGGTCACGCCGACGCACAGGGTCGTGGGCTTGCCGAAGCAGCAGCCGTTGAGAAAACACCCCACCCGGCCGAAGGCGTGGGCCACGGCCAGAGCCGGGGTGAAGTTGTCCAGCATCCGGAATATGTCCAGTTTGGCGATGCGGCTGTAGATGAAGAGCAGGATCATCGCGAGGATGAAGCCGCCGTAGAAGACCAGCCCCCCCTTGTCGATGCGGATCACCTCGACAAGATTGTTCCGGTAAAGGTCGAAGAACTGCACCACGTAGAAGATGCGGGCCCCGAGGATCCCGCCGACCAGAGCCACGATCAGGGCGTTGCCGCACTGTTCTTTGGTCATGCCGGTGTATTTGGCGTTGCTGTTGAGCAGGAACGACGCCGCCAGCATGCCCAGCGCGGCCATGACGCCGTACCAGCGGATCGCGAACGAGCCGATTTGCAGTGCGATGGGATGCATGTTCAGCACTTCTCCTGTTGTCTGCTTTCGATCTTCCGCGCGGCGAATTCGATGACGAGGACGAGGAAAAATCCCGCCAGAACCAGGCCGATCGCCGTCAGCAGGCCGCTGTCGAAAGCCGGCATGACGTTGGCGTTGTTCAGCACGTCGTTCGCCTTCCACGGCCAGACCTTGCGCAAGGAGCCCAGCATGAAGCCGATGAGCACCGCCACGGTGAGGTCGTGATACTTTTTCAGCAGCCACGAAAGGAGACGGACGAAAAACGCGATGCCGACGACGATGCCGCAGCAGAAGAGGGCCAGCGTCAGCAGATTCGCCGACAGATTGGTCCGGGTCTTGATTTCGTGGACCGCGTTGAGCACGTAGTCATACCGCCCCATGAGGAGCAGGATGAAGCTGCCCGAGATCCCCGGCAGGATCATGGCGCAGATGGCCACGGCCCCGCAGAGGACCAGATACCACTTGCCCGCGGGGGGAGACGCCAGCACGGGGAGCCCCACGATGAGAAACCCGGCCGCCGCGCCGAGGATGAGGGCGGCGATCCGCCAGGCGTCCCACTTCTCCACCTGCCGGAGCACCGTTGCCGCGGAGCCCAGCACCAACCCGAAGAAGAAGGAAAGGATCAGCACCAGTCGGTTTTCGAGCATCCACTTGATGGGGGTGGCGAAAAGAACGATGGCGCCGAGGATCCCCAGCGCCAGCGCGAGGAGGAAGGGCCAGGGCAGAGTCCGGTACATCTCTCCGACCCGGAATTTCAGGGCCATCTTCACCGTCCGGGGCGAAAGGAACTCCCTGATGGAGTCCAGCAGTTCGTTGTAGATGCCGAGGATGAAGGCCATGGTCCCGCCGGAAACGCCGGGGACGACATCCGCCGCGCCCATGATCGCGCCGCAGAAGAAAAGTTTTACGTATTCGCGCAGGGGCCGCCTGCGCCGTTCGGGAGTCTGCTCTTGTTCCATTCGTTCAAGGTCCTTTGAGAAAAGACGTTCAGCGGCGGGAAGCGATCTCTTTCTTGGCTTCCCGGATCAGGGCCAGAAGTTCGCTTTCGCGGGTCTGGGGATCCATGGCCAGAAATGAGCCCATGAGTTTGTTCTCATCGGCGGAAAGGCTGGTGAAGGCGGTGGGCCGGGAAGCGACTTTCGCGCCCCAGGCCTTGATGACCGCCTGCTGCTTCGTCGAGGGGAGGACGTTGTAGACATCCAGCAGCACCTTCTGATCGCTGACCATCTCCACGAGCTCCGCGTGGCGCCGATAGGCCGGCCCGATGCGTTTGGTGTGGCGGCGGTCGGTTTCGCCGAGAAGATCCATGATGGAAGGAGAGATCTTGTCCCAAGTTTCCGCCCGGACCTGCCGGGTCTGGCGGTTGATGAATCTTCTGAGCAGTTCGATCCGGATCCCGGTCTCACGGGAAAACTCGCTCAGCGTGAAAACCTTGGTGCAGTTTTCGACATCCTTGGCGATGTCGTCGGTCCCTTTTTTTTCTTCGTTCATCTTGTCAAAGCTCCAGTATTTTGTCGAACTCCGCGGCGAGCTTCATCAGCCGGAAGAATTCCTCCTCTTCGTAGGCGTGGCGGGTGTGGAGGAAACTTATGGTGCGGCGCACGTTGCGGTGTTCCGAAAGTCTGATCTTTTCGCAGCTGCCGTCGGCGTAGAAGACGGCGCAGTGGCCCCGATGCAGGATGGGAAGCTCCATGAGGATCGGGCTCTTAGGGGAGTTGGCTCCGGGCTTGCCGAAGTAGAGGTAGTGGCAGTTGACGTAGTTCAGTTCGCCGCTTTCCTGCGCCTGATTTTTGACCAGGGGACAGCGCAGCATCCCGGGATCGAGCAGCTTCTTCGCGGCAAGTTCCCGCAGTCCGGCGATGCCGGGGGCGGGGAAACGCTTTTGCGGTCCCGCGGCCTTGAGCAGGATGCGCCCGACCTTGGAGATGGCACTCAGGCAGGCGTCCCTGCGGGGCCGGGAGGAGCGGGGCGTCCGCGTCCGGGGAGTGCGGGGCGGAGCCGGAACTTCGGTCCGGGCCGGAGCCGGTCCGGGGCGGGCCGCCGGGTCCTTGCGGGGCGCCGGGGCGGGCCGCTGCGCCGGAGCCGGCTGGGGCGGCTCCGGAGGCTGGGAAAAGATGTCGAAAGCGAGTTTCACCGGGATCGCGCACAGCGAAAGCGCGGCGTATTCGTTCAGGTCGCAAGGAGAGTACTCCTCGAAGAGAAAGCCGTCGGGCAGGCGTTTGAGGATCCCCAGCGAGGGACGTTTGATTCTTCGCGCGGGGCCGCTCAAGCTCGGATCGATGTTGCCGGCATTGCTGTTGTAGATGAATCCCACGCCGTCGACGACGAAGCTCTTTTTCTCAGCCGGGCGGGCGGCCGGGAACCCGGCGCCGTCATCCGAAGGAGCGGACCCGTTGTCGGAACGTTGGACCTTTTTCCGCGCGGTCCGCATGACGGCCTCGGGCGAGTTGTAGAACGTGACGGTCCCCTCGCCCCTTCTGATCTGCACCGCACCGATCTTCCCCGGCAGCGGGGGCAGGTGGATGGAACCGGAATTCCTGTCCACCCGTGCCCCCGTGAGAAGTTTCGCTTTTGCGCAGAGGGCGTCGAAGAGCTTGCCTTTCCGGTCGGGCAGGGTCAGGGATCCGTAAAGTCCGTCGAAGGTGTCGACGTTGCACTCCTCGTCGGCGGTGAGGAGAAACTCCCATACGCCGGAAAGTCCGGCGAGAAGCTCCTTCGCGGGGAGCCCGAGAAACATCCGGCAGAGGCGGTCCGCCGCAGTCGAGACCCTCTTGTCGGCGTCGAGGAGCCGCCCGAGCGCTTCGGCGTTGACGCAGAACATCCCCGCCGTGAGGGTGTCCGGGGGGAGTTCCCCCGAGACAAGACGCCGGTTCTGCGCCGGTATCTGCCAGAAGACCCCTTTTGCTTCGGGCGCCAGCAGCAGCCGGAGCCGGTTGCGGAAAACTCCCTCCGGAAGCCTTTTCGAACTTCCGCCCCAGCCTTCCACTTCGGGCAGCCCGGAGAGCCGGAAAAAGAGTTCGATCCCGGAAACGAGGCTCTGCAGCTTCGTCCGTTCCTCGGGGGGGAGGGGAGAGTTCCAGAGTTTCCGCTCCACGTCCCGGCGGACCCGGTCGACGGCGGGACCGACCTGAACGGCGGAACCGATGAAAAAGGCGGTCCCTTCAGGTTCCAACGAAGCGGCGATCCGATCGAAGCGCTGCCGTTCCGGGTCGGGAGCGGGCGACGAGCAGCCGCACAGGCCGAATACCAGTGCGGCCAAAGCAATGCAGAACACCTGTTTCATCGGAAAAACCCCTTCGTTTTTCGTTTATCCGTTCGGTTTCAGAGCAGTTCGGCGATCTGGACCGCGTTCAGGGCGGCCCCTTTGAGGACCTGGTCTCCGGAAACGAAGATCTCAAGCCCCCTGCGGTCGCTGCGGGAGATATCCTGCCGGATCCGGCCGACGCGGACGTCGTACTGTTCGGCGGCCTCGACGGGCATGGGATAGAGCTTCGCCGCGGGGTCGTCCATGACCTGCACGCCGGGGGCGGCGTCGAGGATGGCCCGGGCTTCTTCGGGGGTGATCTCCTCCTCGAATTCCAGATTCAACGATTCGGAATGAGCCCGCAGCACGGGGACCCGCACACAGGTACAGGTGATGCGCAGCGAATCGTCGTGGAGCATCTTCCGCGTCTCGTTGACCATCTTCAGCTCTTCCTTGGTGTAGCCGTTGTCGTAGAAGATGTCGATGTGGGGGATCAGGTTGAAGGCGATCCGGTGGGCGAAGGCCTTGGGGGCGATGGGCTGACCGTCCAGGATCTGCCGGGTCTGTTCCAGCAGTTCGGCCATGCCCTTGGCGCCCGCGCCGCTGGTGGCCTGATAGGTGGAGGCGACCATGCGGCGGAGCTTTTTCGCCCGGTGGAGCGGAGCCACCGCCACCAGCATGATGATGGTGGAGCAGTTGGGGTTGGCGATGACGCCGTGATGGAGCTTCACGTCTTCGGGATTGACCTCGGGCACCACCAGAGGCACGTCGGGCTCCATGCGGAAGGCGCTGGAGTTGTCGATCATCACCGCGCCGGACTTCACCACGTCGGCCCGGAATTCACGGGAAATGTCGGCGCCCGCGCTGAACAGCGCGATGTCGATCCCCTCGAAGGAGTCGTGCTTCAGCTCTTCGATGGTGACCTTTTCGCCCTTGAAAAGCGCGGTCTTGCCGGCGGAACGGGAGGAGGCGAGAAGTTTCAGATTCGCCACCGGGAAATTGCGCTTTTCGAGGGTCTTGATCATCTCGACCCCGACAGCTCCGGTGGCTCCGGCCACGGCGACATTGTAATTACGGCTCATTTTTCTTTTTCCTTATCTTGATGAAGATCAGATGTTCAAAAGCATAATATAGCCTCACCGGGTGAAAATTACAAAGGAAAATCCCCGCCGGATACGACATTTATGCCAAAAAAAGCCGGAACGGCGCAAAAAAAAGCCGGAAACGCTCCTGCTGCGGAACGTTCCCGGCGGGAAACGCTCTTCCTGACTACCGGGCCGGATATCCCGCGTCGGCGAGGGTCTTCGCGGCTTCGCCGAAGTTCCGCGCCACGTGGGCGGGAGCGTGGGCGTCGGCGTTGATGACCACCGGGATCTTCCGGGCGCAGGCCTCTTTCAGGATGGAGCCTGCGGGGTACTGCTCCCTGCAGGGCTTGAACCAACCCGAGGTGTTGAGTTCGATGGCGCCGCGGGTCTTCCGGACCGCGTCGAGAAGCCGGATCGCGTGGGGCAGGTACTTCCCCTCGGGAACATACCCGAACTTCTTGGGCAGGTCGGGATGACCGATGAAGGTGTAGCGGCCGCAGAGCGCCGCCCCCTCCAGTTTCCGCCAGTACTCCTCGCAGATCGTTTCGATCTCGCCGGGGCTCAGGGGAGCCCAGTCCGAAGCGTCGTGGTCCACGGGGAAGATGCCTGCGTAGTGGACCGAGCCGATGAGGTAGTCGAAGGGCCACTTCTCAAGTTCCGCGAGCACGTCGGAGGCGTTTTCGAAGAAGAAATCCACCTCGAGGCCGATCCGGAGCGTGAAACATTCGGAATCGAGCTCCCGTTTCAGTTTCTGCAGCTCGGTCACGTAGAACTCCAGCTTGTCGGGTTCCATGCGCCAGCTGACGTCCTTTATCTCCGGCGGCGGGATGACCCAGTGGTCCGACATGCCGAACTCCCGGAGCCCGGCGGCCTTGGCCGCGCGGCACATCGCTTCGAGTGAAGCCGCGCCGTCGCTCAGATCGCTGTGGTTGTGATAGGAAACATCTTTCCCCGGACCGGGAAAATCGAAGTGAAGCATTTTTCCGCTCCTGTCTTTCTTCGAAGCCCCGGCGGGGTCACTCGATCTCTTCCATGCTCAGATCGTCCACCCAGGCCGTGCCGGTGCAGTTCATGAGCCGGGCGCCGATGTAGGAGACCTTGGCGTTGGCGACCTTGGCACTGGTCTTGTGGATGAAGCTCATATAGGTCCAGTCCATGGTCCCGTCGAGCCAGCGGCCCCTGGGGAACCAGCGGTTGGCGTCGTCCCACATATTGACGCAGAAGCCGGCGGCGCTGTTCTTCATCTTGACCACGTTCTGGAGCTTGACCTTGAAACTCACCCGGTAGGTGGTGTTGGGTTTGAGCTTGCCCGAGAGGAACTGATTGACCGTGGCGCCCTTGGCGGGATCGCCGGAAACCAGCTTCATGGAGCAGGGGGCGCTGAAGAACTCCGTGTTGTCGAGCTTGTTGAAGTTCGTCGCGGTGGGGGTGTTGGCATACCATCCGGTGTATTTCCCGCCCTTGCTGTTGAAGCCCCAGTGGCGGTTGCCGAGAAGTTTCACCTTGTCGAATCCGGGATCGTAGAGCAGTTCCTTCTTGCAGGGGACCAGCATGCCGTAGTTTTCCAGATCGTGGAACCCCTTGGCGTAGCGGCTCCAGGTGTAGAGCACCTGCGCCTTGCCCTGGACCTGGAGGACCCGGTTGCGGCCGAAGTTGGCGGGGAAGCCCGTCCGCTTGAGGCCGGGGAGGGAGGAAACGGGGATCGCCGCCGTGATCTGGAATCCGCCCTTGATCGGGGCCACGGAAACCGCGGCGTTGGAGTTCCAGGAGCCGTCATGCTGCGAGGATTTGCCCGGACGGTACCACTTGCTGTCGGTCAACGTGCCTTTGGTGTTGATGATGAACTGATAGTAGTTCTTCCGGTCGCCCGAGGGGTTGAGGAAGATCTCCACGGAGTTGTCCTTCCAGGTGTCGGGATCGTCGAATTTCCGCTTTGCGGCGCAGGTCTCGCCGAAACGGGGCTCTTCGCAGTCGAAGGTGATCTCAAGGGCCTTTTCGGTCAGGTTGACGAAAACCCTGGTGTCCACCAGTTCCGGCTTGACGCCCTTGGCCGTGCGGAAGGGGATCAGGTGGATGGGATCTCCGCCGAAGCGGGCGAAGACGCCGCCCACGGCGTTGGTCCTGGCCAGATAGTCCTTCGCCGCCTGATTCAGGGGATCGAGCAGTTCCCGGCGGAACATTTCGATGCGGCGGGCTTCGAGGGAGCCCTTCTTCACCAGTTTCGCCGCCTGATCGAAGTCGGCGGTGATCTGCGCGATGACGGCGGGAGAGTAGACCTTGTGCCACAGATCGTAGTCCGAGGGCACGGCGCTGATGGGGCCGACGGCGGTGTCCACGGTGCGGCCGTAGATCTGCTTGAGCCAGATGTCTTCGAAGCGTTCCATGACCTTCTGCATGACGGCGGAGGCCGGGCCGAACATCAGTTTGTAGTGCTCATCGAGCATGCCCTTCCAGTCGCACTGGTTGTTCCACGCGACCTTCGAGAAGATGTAGAAGTTCAGGTAGAAGTAGAGGAACCGGTCGCATTCGGACTCCATGAAGGCGCCGAAGATGTAGGGGGCGACCCGCGTGTAGTAGCGGGCCACCGCGCGGGGCGTGGGGGCGGGGACCCCCTTGATGGCGAGGGAGCTGTGCTTGTTGGCGTAGTTCCAGAGCCACACCTTGCGGCCGAGCTTCTTCACCCACGCCTTGATCTCGCCGTCCTGTTCGGCGATCTTCGCGGGATCCTGGACCCAGGGGCCGCTTTCGGCCACCATCACGTTCACGTTGCGGGGGATCTCCACCTTGGGGATGCCCCGGTAGGGGGGATAGGCCATCATATTAAGCTGGCCCTCGATGCCCTCTTTCGTCAGGCGGTTGGCCCAGGTGACCACGTTGCCCCAGACCAGTTCCGTGGCGTAGTATTTGCCTTCGTTGTAGGCCGCTTCGCAGTTCTTGCAGTGGCAGCGCAGGAAGCTGTCCTGGGGCATGATGTCCACGTAGGGCTTGCGGAAGAAGGGGAAGGCCCAGGTGTGCCGGTTGTTCCACCACATGCCCCGTTCCTCCGGGGGCCGGCCGGTGAAATAGGATTTCAGGTCCTGATAGAGTTCCTCGCGGATGTTGCTCGTCCAGCAGATCTGGCCGGGGAACTGCAGATTGGGGTCGTTGTAGCGCCGGTTGTTGGAGGTCAGCGCGAAGTACTCCGGATGGCTCTTGCCGAAGCGGTGCACGAAGCCGAATCCCTGCACGCCGTGGCAGCAGGGCATGTACCGGGTCTGGTAGCGGTAGCGGTAGATGTTGAGATTTTTCCGGGGGTTGATGATGGCGTCCCGCTTTTCGCCTTCGAAATAGGTGCCGTCGTTGTGGGGCGAGAAGCTCCGGACGGTGAAGTCGGGCCGGTCGATGATGTCGATGGCGGGGATCGCCAGCGCCTTGGCGCGGGGAGCGATGGTTCCCAGTTCGCCGGGGAAGTAGAACCGGATGCCCGCGAAGCGTTCGAGGAAGTCATAGACGCCGTAGACGGTCCCCTTCTCATAGAGCATGGACCAGCCGCCGCCCCGTTTGATCTCCAGCGGGGGATTGACCTTGGGGTCGTCGATGCCGCCGATGAAGACGTCCTTGCCCGCGGTCTTGATGTAGAAGCCGTCCCGTGCGAGTTTCGCCGGGTCGAGACCGGCCTTTTTCGCCTCGGGGGTGAGGCCCAGACGCAGGTGGCTTTTCCCGGCCTGGGGCGCGGTGACCACGGGGATCTGGCGGTCGAAGACCCGCGACAGCTGTTCCTGCAGCTCCTGAGCGGCGAATTTCACCACCTTGCAGGCGTCGGCGGGGATGAGGATGACGCAGTTGTCTCCGGTCAGTTGGAAGATGGGCTTCGAGCCGATGGTGATGCTCCGGGGCACGGGCGCGGCGGAAAGACCCGCGCCTGCCAGAAGCAGGAGGAAAAGAAGGGAAAGTTTTTTCATTTGCAGTGATTCCTTTATGTTGTTCGTTGAACCGGAAAGGGCATGTTTTTCATGTCACGGCAGGAAGAGCCTTGCGAATTCCTCCTGCGGCACCTGGAAGGAGTAGTCCGACTGTTCGAAGACCTCCGCGGTGCGGATCGACGCCGCCCGGTCGCCGTAGATCTGGCGCAGGGTCTCCCGGCCCAGTTCCGCCGCTTTTTCGAAGCGTTTGAGCCAGCGGTCCAGATGGGCGCAGCGGGCGGGCCAGTCCATGGCGTCGAAGTCGGGCAGCTCCAGGCCGTCGCCGTAGGGGAGCCATTCGAAGAACTGGGAGCGGTGGCAGGCGAGAGCCCGGCATTTGATCTCCCGGACCGAATCCATCTCCACCGCCGCGTCCGCCCGGATCGGCGCGGGCCGGGTGAAGCGGTCGAAGGTGTAGGCGAAGATGGGCAGATTGTCGGGGACGGAGGTTTCCGGACAGGTCAGCGGCACGGAAAGCAAGTAGGCCGCATCCAGCACCAGCTGTCCCGCCGCCCGGTGGTCCGGATGGTAGTCGCAGGTCCGGTGCGAGATGACCACGTCGGGCCGGAACTTCCGGATGCAGCGGATGACCCGTTTCCGGTTTTCCACCGTGGGTTCCAGTTCCCCGTCGTTCAGGGGGAATATCTCGTACTCCGAAATGCCGAGGATCTTCGCGGAAGCCTGCGCCTCCCCGGCCCGCCGGACCGCGAGGGCCTCCTTGTCCATGTTGTAGTGGCCGCTGTTTCCGTTGGTCATGGAAACGAACTTCACCGCGTGGCCCGCCTGGGCGAGCCGGTACGCGGTCCCGCCGAAGAGGAGGTCGGGATCGTCGGGGTGGGCCCCGAAGATCAGAAAACGTTTCTGTTTGTCGCTCATAACAGTATTCTCCATCGATTGCAAACCTTGCATAGTATACACCCGAAAGAGCTTTTTTTCAAGGCTTCCGGAACGCGGATCCGCGGATTTTGCCCTTCCCGGCGCCTTTCCGGCGGCGGAGGATCCGTTTGAAAATTCCCCCGGATGGAGCTATATTATAGGTAGGGAAAAGAGAAGAGGAGTTTTCGAAAATCATGCTGTTCGCCCTTTCCGTGATCTTGCTGGGGCTTCTGGTGTGGCGGGTGATTTGGCCCCTGAAGGTGAAGTGGTACTTCAAGGTACTGCCGGCTCTGCCGCTGGCGGCGGGGGCGCTCAAGTTCCAGTGGTTCCTGTTGCTGGGAGGCCACTTTTTCGCTCCCGACCTGCCTGACGCGGTCATCCTCGGGGGCGCGTGGCTCCACGGGGCTTTTTACTTCCTTGTCGGTTTCTGGCTCATCTGCGAGGCCGTGCGGCTCTTCTTCCGGAAAAAGGAGCAGTCCTTCTGGAACCGGATCAACCTCGGGCTCTGCGTTGCCGCCGGGATCCTGAGCGCGCTGGCGCTGGCCGGCGGAGCCGCCGAGCCCCGGCTGACCCGGTACACGGTCGAGCTCAAGAACTTGCCTCCCGCGGCGGAGGGGATGATGATCGTTTTTCTCACCGATCTCCACGTGGATCACACGGTGAAGCCCGAAAAGATCGCCCGCCTCGTGAAGCGGGTCAACGCCCTGAAACCCCATCTCATCGCCCTCGGGGGCGACCTGATGGACGGCTCCCCCGCCCGGTGCGGAAAGGCTCTGGCGGAGCTGGACAAACTCGACGCCCCCCTCGGCGTTTTCGGGGTGCCGGGCAATCACGAATTCTATTCCGGTCTGGAGCCGTGGATCGCCTTTTTCCGCCGGTCGAAGGTGCGGCTCCTTTTCAACGAGTCGGTCCTGCTCCCCAACGGCGTTTATCTGGCGGGAACGGGAGACAAGGCGGCGGAACACTTCTTCGACGATCCCCGGTTGCAGGAAACCTACGGGGAAAACGTTCCGAAAGCGCTGGCCGGGATCCCGGAGGGGAGCTGCACGGTCCTCCTCGCCCACCGGCCCAAGACGGCTCTGAACAGCGCCGGAACGGGGGTGGGGCTGCAGATCTCCGGCCACACCCACGGAGGCATGGTCCTGGGGCTCGATCTCCTTGTGGCCCTCTTCAACGGCGGCTGGGTTTCCGGACGCTACGAGGCGCAGGGCATGACGCTCCTCGTTTCCAACGGCACCTGGCTCTGGCGGGGCTTCCCCCTGCGGCTGGGGCGGCCGGGGGAGATCCTCCTCATCACATTGAAGCGCCCTTGAAGTTCACCACCATGTGGAGCGTGGCCGCGACTTTGCCCGGATTGGAGATGCGGTGGCTCGTGTCGCACTGGTAGTCGAGCACGTCCCCCGACTCCAGCTTGGCCGAATTCCGTCCGGCTTCGACTTCCACCTCTCCGGAAATGACGGTGATGAGTTCGCAGCTGCCCGGTTCGTGGGCCTCGGAGGCCAGCACCGCCCCCGGTTCGAGGGTGAGAAAGTAGAGTTCCAACTTCCCCGCCATGGTGATGGGCGAGAGCACCTTGATCTCCACCCCGGTGGTCCCGGTGAGGCGCGGCAGGTCGCCGCTCCGGGTCACGATGAAGGTGCGGGAGCTCTCCCCTTCGTTCCGGATCAGCTGGCTCAGCTCCGTTTCCAGACTCTGGGCGATCTTCCACAGCGTCGCCACGGTGGGGTTCACCCGGCCCGATTCGATCTGCGACAGCGTCGCCTTGGAAACGCCGCTGGAGTCGGCCAGCTCATCCAGCGACCAGTGCCGTTCGTGACGTTTCTTCCGGACATTGCCGCCGATGACCTTCGGCGTCGCGATCTCTTCTGTCTTCATGTTTGCTTTTCTGAAAAATTTGTTGAATATATTGAACAACGGCCTTGACATTGCGCCTTTCTGATAATATAGTATGTGTCGTGCAGCTTTTCAAATCATCCAACAGGGAGGATATGCGGAAATGAAGAAAATGATGAAGGCGATCATCAAGGCCCGGCCCGGCGTCGGACTGGAGATGGTGGAAAAACCCGTTCCGGAGTACGGCATCAACGACGTGCTCATCAAGATCAAGAAAACCTCCATCTGCGGCACGGACGTCCACATCCACAACTGGGACGCCTGGGCGCAGGCCACCATCAAGCCCCCCATGACCATCGGCCACGAGTTCGTGGGGACCGTGGCGGCCTTCGGGAGCAACGTCCACGACGTGACCGAGGGCGAACTGGTCTCCGGCGAGGGCCACATCGTCTGCGGACGCTGCCGGAACTGTCTGGCGGGCCGCCGCCACCTCTGCCCCAACACCTCCGGCGTGGGGGTCAACCGGGACGGGGCCTTCGCCGAATATCTGGTGATCCCCGTCACCAACGTGTGGCACTGCAACCCCGCCTTGAGCACCGACGTGCTGAGCTGTTTCGATCCCCTGGGCAACGCCACCCACACGGCCCTGAGTTTCCGGGTCCTGGGCGAGGACGTGCTCATCACGGGGGCGGGCCCCATCGGCATCATGGCCGCGGCCATCGTCCGCCACGCGGGCGCGAGGTTCGTGGTCATCACCGACGTCAACGACTACCGGCTGGAACTGGCGAGGAAAATGGGGGTGGATCTCGCGGTGAATACGAAGGAGACCTCCCTCGCCGAAGTCATAAAGAAGCTCGGCATGAAGGAAGGCTTCGACATCGGCCTCGAAATGTCCGGCAACGCCGCCGCCCTCAACGGCATGATCGACTCCATGAGCCACGGCGGCAAGATCGCCCAGCTGGGGATCCTGCCCCCCGGTACGGAGGTGAACTGGAGCAAGATCATCTTCAACGGTCTCACCATCAAGGGCATCTACGGCAGGGAAATGTTCGAGACTTGGTACATGATGACCAGCATGCTGGAGTCGGGGCTCGACATCAGCCCCGTCATCACCCACCGCTTCCATTATACCGAATTCCAGAAGGGATTCGACGCCATGAACTCCGGCAAGTCCGGCAAAGTCGTGCTCAACTGGGAGGATTGACACCATGTACGGCAAATTTCAGGAGTATCTCGCTTCCACCATCGGAACGATCCGGGCCGACAAGCTCTACAAGGCCGAAAGGATCATCTCTTCGCCTCAGAAGCCCCGGCTCACCCTGGCCGACGGCCGGGAACTGCTCAACATGTGCGCCAACAACTACCTGGGGCTGGCGGACAACCCCGAGATCATCGCCGCGGCGGCCGCCGCCATGGAGCGTTACGGCTTCGGCCTCGGCTCGGTGCGCTTCATCTGCGGCACCCAGGAGCTCCACAAGGAGCTGGAGTCCAAGGTCGCCGAATTCACCGGCATGGACGACGCCATCTTGTACAGCTCCTGCTTCGACGCCAACGGCGGGCTCTTCGAAACGCTCCTCGGCCCCGAGGACGCCGTCATCAGCGACGCGCTGAACCACGCCAGCATCATCGACGGGATCCGGCTCTGCAAGGCCCAGCGGCTCCGCTACGCCAACGGCGATATGGCCGACCTGGAGCGGCAGCTGCAGGCGGCTTCCGGGGCCCGGTTCCGGCTCATCGCCACTGACGGCGTCTTTTCCATGGACGGCACCATCGCGCCTTTGAAGGAGATCTGCGATCTGGCCGACCGCTACGAGGCGCTGGTCATGGTGGACGACTCCCACGCCGCGGGCTTCATGGGCCCCAACGGCCGGGGCTCCCTGGAGTACCGGGGCGTCATGGGCCGGGTGGACGTGGTCACGGGGACCTTCGGCAAGGCCCTGGGCGGCGCCGGGGGCGGCTACACCGCGGGCCGGAAGGAGATCGTCGAGATCCTGCGCCAGCGGTCGCGGCCCTACCTTTTCAGCAACTCCCTTTCCCCCGCCGTGGCGGGCGCGGCGCTGAAAGCCCTCGAGATCGTCAAGCGCGAGCCGGAAAGAAGGCTTCATATCGCCGCTTTGGCCGCCCGGTTCCGCAAGGGGCTGGAGGAGGCCGGGTTCACCCTGAAGCCGGGTGAACATCCCATCATTCCCGTCATGATCGGCGACGCGGGCCGGGCGGGGGCCATGGCCGAAGCGCTCCTCAAATACGGGGTCTACGCCATCGGATTTTCCTTCCCCGTGGTGCCGAAGGAACAGGCCCGGATCCGGACCCAGCTTTCCGCCGCCCACACCGAAGAGGACATCGATTTCGCCATCGAAGCCTTCAGCAAGGCCGGGCGGGACACGGGCGTCATCTGATCCCGGAAAGGAGTTTTTTTCTCATGCTGGTCAATATGCGCGAAATGTTGGCGGACGCCCGGAAGAACGGCTACGCCGTGGGCATGTTCGATGTTTCCGATCTGGAAATGATCCGGGCCGTGGTGGGCGAGGCCGAAGCGTTGAACTCCCCCGTCATTCTGGGGGCGCTGTGGCCCGATCTCGAAAACGGCCGTCTGCCCTATTGGGCCGTGCTGGCGAGGAAGGCCGCGGAAGAGGCGCGCGTCCCCGTGTGCCTGCATCTGGACCACGCCCTGAAAATCGAACAGGTCCGGGCCGCCGTGGAGGCGGGGTTCACCTCGGTGATGCTCGACGCTTCCGCCGCGCCTTTCGGGGAAAATATCCGCCTTTCCGCCGAAGTGGTCCAAAGCGTCCGGGGCAAAAACATCACCGTTGAGGCCGAACTGGGCCACGTGGGCAACGGCTGGGTGGGCTCCGGGGAGGGGGCCGCGGGCCCCGACGCCCTGACCGAACCCGGCAGTGTGCGGGAGTTTCTGGAAAAAACGCGTGTGGACGCCCTCGCCGTTTCCATCGGCACCGCCCACGGGGTCTACATCAAGGCCCCCCGGCTGGACATCCCCCGGCTCCGGGAGATCGCCGCGGCGGCGGGGGAGGTCCCGCTGGTCCTTCACGGCGGCTCCGGCACCCCGGCGGACCAGCTCCGGGAGGCCATCACCAACGGCATCACCAAGGTGAACATCTATTCGGAACTCCTCACGGCGTGGAACACCGCGCTTGCGGAGGAGCTGAAAAAGCAGCCTCATATGGCGGTCTGGCCCGCCGTGCTCCGCAAAAATCCCGACGCCGCCATGCGCGAGGTCATCCGGCAGAAGATCCGCTTCTTCGGCTCTTCCGGCCGGGCGTGAGAGGTTTTTCCCCCGCGGCTCCCGTATCGTCGGGGGCCGTATTTTTTTGGTTCTTTTTTCCCCGCCCGGCCTTGACAAGGTCCGATGGGACGCCTATATTATAGGACCGCACGGAGTTCCGTTCCGGAGTGCGGAGGAAAGGACAGGGAATGAAACAGCCGGATGAAGCGGCTCTGGCCCGGCAGCGGGAAGGCCACCGGGCGAGATTGCGCGAGCGTTTTCTCAGGGGCGGCCTGGACTCTTTTCCTCCCTACGAAACGGTGGAGCTGATGCTCTCCTTTCTCATGCCCCGCAGGGATATGAAGCCGCTGGCCAAACACCTCATGGAGCGGTTTTCCACCGTCAGCGCCCTGCTGGATGCGGAACTCCCCGAACTTGAGGCCTGCGGCTTATCCAACCGGGCGGCGGTGTTCATCCGCTTTCTCCGGAGCATGATCACCTTGTACCGCACGGAAAAGGTTTCGGACCGTCCTCTCCTTCAGAACAACGACGAGGTGGCGGCCTTTCTGCAGACCAAACTGGGAGGATTGAAGAAGGAGACGCTGCACGTTCTCTATCTGGACGCCGGCCGCCGGCTCCTCGGCTCTTCCGAATGGGCCGGAACGGTGAACCGGGCCGCCGTCCCGCCGCGCGAGATCGTCGAACGGGCGCTTCTTTTGCGGGCCTCGGGCATCCTTCTGGCCCACAACCATCCTTCCGGCGACTGCCGCCCCTCGGCGGCGGATCTGCAGTTCACGAAGGAGATCGTCGCCGCTCTCGACCTCTTCGGCATCAGACTGCTCGATCACATCATCATCACCCGGAACTCCTGCCTGAGTCTGCTGGAGTAAGGTTCGCCTGGACGGGGGGAATGCGGAAAATCACTGGAATTTACGGCACAGCGGTGCTAAATTATGCTTTGGTCCGCGTCATGCGGAAAAAAAAGGAGGATCTCAAGATGAGAAAAAAGCCTGTCATGCTCGGCCTTGCAGTCTCGGCCCTGTTGTTGGCTGAAGGCTGCCTGACACCCGGACAGCAGTTCGGAAACGGGGAGCGTTATGACGACGTCGGAAATTACTCCGAGGCGGCGAAATGGTACCGGAAGGCGGCGGAACGGGGCCATGTCAAAGCCCAGTTCAAACTCGGCCGCCGCTGTTATGCCGGGACCGGCGTCGAAAAGGATTATGCCGAAGCGGTGAAATGGTACCGCAAAGCGGCGGAACAGGGCTGTGCCGAAGCCTGGCAGGCTCTCGGCCTCCTTTACGGAAAAGGCGAGGGCGCGGCGAAGGATCTCGCTGAAGCGGCCAAATGTTTTCGTCAGGCGGCGGAGCTGGGCCGTGCCGAGTCGCAGTTCCTGCTCGGCCGCTGCTGCCATGACGGCGAAGGTGTGGCGAAGGATCCCGCCGAAGCGGCGAAATGGTACCGCAAGGCGGCGGAACAGGGCTGGAGCGCGGCTCAATACGAACTCGCCCGGCTCTGCGTCCGCGGCGAAGGCGTGACGAAGGATCCCGCCGAAGCGGTGAAGTGGTACCGCAAGGCGGCGGAACAGGGCCATCTCCAGGCCCGGTACGAACTCGGCGTGATCCTCTGCCGCGGCGAAGGCGTCGCCAGGGACATGACCGAGGGCGCGTACTGGCTTTGCAAGGCGGCCAAGCAGGGCCACCGGCAGGCCAGGGAAATGTGCCGGAAACTGAACGCGAAGTGGGAATAAGGCCCTGCTGCGCACAAACGGTATCGCAAACGCAAAAACAGGAGAGTTTTCCCATGAAAGAAGTGCTTTTCACCGACGTTCGGCTTTACGACGGCACGGGCCGGACGCCCTTCATGGCCGATGTGGCCGTGCGGGGGGATAAGGTCGCCGCCGTGGCGGAGTCCGGGACCCTGAAAAAGACCGGGGCGGAGGTCGTCGAGGGCCGGGGACTGGCTCTGACGCCCGGATTCATCGACGTGCACACCCACTCCGATTTCGCCGTGGCCCGGGTGCCCTCGGGGGATTCCAAGATCTCCCAGGGGGTGACCACCGGCATCACCGGCAACTGCGGATTTTCCTCTTATCTCACCGAAGCGAAGAACGACACCGGTCTCTTTGCGGGGACCTGGTGTGATTTCGACGCCTACGCCGACGCGGTGGAAAAGGCGCGCCCCGCGGGGAACTCCGCCCACCTCTGCGGCCACAACGGCCTGCGGGTCCGGGTCCTGGGCTACGAAGACCGGCCCGCGACGAAGGAGGAGCTGCGGCAGATGAAGGAGCTCCTCGCCAAGGCCCTCGAACACGGGGCGGCGGGATTTTCCTCCGGCCTCTACTACCTGCCCGGCAAATTCGCCCCCACGGAAGAGGTGAAAGAGCTCGCTTCGCTCCTCAAGGGCACGGGGAAGCCCTACGCCACCCACATGCGCAACGAAAGCGACCGGCTCCTCGAGGCCGTGGACGAGGCCATGGAGATCGCCAACGCGGGCTCCGGGAACCTCGAGATCAGCCATCTCAAGACCTCCGGCGCGAAGAACTGGAGCAAGATCGACGCGCTCCTCGAAAAAATCGAGAAGGCCCGTGCCGCAGGGATGAACGTCCACGCCGACCGCTATCCCTACATCCACTCCAGCACCACCTTGCGCATGGTCGTGCCGCCGCCCTTCGACGTGGTGGACACGGCCACCTTGAACGCCAAGCTCCGGGACTCCGCCGAATACCGGGCGGAGCTCATCGCCGCCATGAAGGAAAAAGGCGTGGACCGGCCCTTCGACCGGGACCTGCTCGTGTGGACCTCAGTCCCCGAACACCGGCGCTTCTTCGGCAAGTCCATGGTGGAGATCGGCGCCGAACTGGGCATTTCTCCCGAGGAGGCGACGGTGCTTCTGCTCTCGCAGGGCGTCACGCCCCGTGCGGCTTTCGGCACCATGTGCGAGGAAAACCTGGAACGGATCCTCGCGAAGGATTGGGTCATGCCCGGCAGTGACGGGAACATCCGCAGTTTCGACGACAACGGCACCCACCCGAGAGCTTTCGGCACCTGCCCGAGGTTTTTCCGCATCGCCTCCAAATCGGCCCCGGCCGCCGAGGTGATCCGCCGCATGACTTCGCTCCCCGCGGCCAAGTTCAATCTGGAGGGCAGGGGCCTCGTCGCTCCGGGGTGCTTCGCCGACCTTGTGCTGCTGGATCTGGAAAGATTCGACAGCGCCGCCGACTATGCCCGTCCCAACGTCCGGGCCGAAGGGGTCCACGCGGTGTACGTCAACGGGGAACTGGCCTACTCCCCCGACCCGGAGGTGAAGACCGCCCGGCCGGGCCGGATGCTCAGGATCAAGTGAAAAGGAGGAAGTCATGAACGAACTCTTGTTCACCGGATTTCAGCTTTACGACGGCACGGGGAACGCTCCCTTCGCCGCCGACGTGGCCGTCAGGGAGGACAGGATCGCCGAAGTGGCCCCCGCGGGGACGATCAAGCGGACCGGGGCGACCGTTGTCGAGGGGAAGGGGCTTTCGCTCACGCCCGGATTCGTGGATGTCCACACCCATTCCGACGGCAAGGTGGTGCAGGTCCCCACGGCCGACTCCAAGATCTCGCAGGGGGTGACCACCGGGATTTCCGGCAACTGCGGGTTTTCCGACTATCTGGACGCCGTCAAGGACAACGACCTGGGGGAACACATCCTCGAGGTCCGGGGCAATTTCGACGCTTACGCGACGCTGGTGGAAAACACCCATCCGGCGGTGAACATGGTCCACATGTGCGGCCACAACACCCTGCGCGCTTTCGTCATGGGCTACGAGAACCGCCACGCCACCAGGGAGGAGCTGCGGCGGATGAAAGAGCTCCTCGCCGAGGCTCTGGAGCACGGGGCGGGAGGATTTTCCGGCGGGCCCTACTACCTGCCCGGCAAGTTCGCCCCCACCGGGGAGCTCAAGGAGTTGGCCTCGCTCCTGAAAGGCACGGGCAAACCCTACGCCACCCACATGCGCAGCGAGGGCGACGGGCTCTTCGAGGGCATCGAAGAGGCCATCGAGATCGCCAGGGCGGGCGACGGCAATCTGGAGATCAGCCACCTCAAGGCTTCGCCCCGGCGGAACTGGTCCAAGATCGACCACGCCTTCGAACTCATCGAAAACGCGCAAAGAGCGGGGCTCAAGGTCCTCGCCGACCGCTACCCCTACACCTACTGCAGCACGAGTCTTCTCACCATCATGCCGCCCCCCTTCAACGTCATCAGTTCGACCGAACTCTGCGGCAAACTCAGGGAGTCGGCGGCGGAACGCGCGGCGCTGCTGGAAGCCTTCCGGCTCCACCCCTATCCCACCTGGGACCGGGTGATACTGGTCAACTCTCTCGAACCGTCGCACCGGCAGTATTACGGGAAGACCATGACGGAGATCGCCGGTTCCATGGGCTGCACGCCCGACGAGGCCGCGGTGAACCTGCTCGCTTCGGGGCGCTGTCCCAGCGCCGCCTTCGGCAGCATGTGCGAGGAAAATCTGCATAAGATCCTGGCCAAGCCCTGGGTCATGGCGGGGAGCGACGGGAACATCCGGCGTTTCGACGACACCTCCACCCACCCCCGCGCCTTCGGGACCCACCCGAGGTTTTTCCGCATCGCCGTCAAATACGCGCCCCCGGAGCAGGTGATCCGCCGCATGACGGCGCTGCCCGCGGCCAAGTTCAACCTCGCGGGCCGGGGGATCGTGGCGCCGGGATACTTCGCCGATCTGGCCGTGCTGGACCTGGAGAAGTACGACAGTTTTGCGGATTACGCCCATCCCAACGTCCGGGCCGAAGGGGTCCATGCCGTGTACGTCAACGGCGGCCTTGCCTACTCTCCCGACCCTGAGGTGAGGACCGCCCGCCCCGGCCGGATGCTCCGGATCCCGCAGAAGCGCTGAATGTTCAATCCCTGAGAAGGTGCGTCTTCCGGTACTCCGTGGGAGAAACACCCGCGTGTTTTCTGAAGGCCGCCGAAAAGTAGAGCTGGTCGCAGTAGCCCAGTTCTTCGGAAATTTCCTTGAGGGAACGCATGGTGGTCCGAAGCAGCTGGCAGGCCCGTTCGTAGCGCAGCTGTTCCCGGTAGGCCGCAGGCGTGGTGCCCAGATGACGGTGGAAGAGCCGCATCAGCGTGTGGACCCCGCAGCCGTTCTGCCGGGCGAAGTCGGCGATGGTGAGGCGGTGGTTCCGGTCCTTTTCCATGGCCTGCAGGATCTGTTCCAGCAGGGGAGGGCGGTCGCCGTTCCGGTAGGACTCCGCGGCGATCTCCGACAGCAGACGACAGGTGAGCGCCATGATCTCCGCCCCGGAGTCGTTCCGGGGCGCGTTCATCAGGTCGATGATCTGCCGGAACAATGCGGCGGATCGTTCCGGATCGGTCAGGGGAATGACCCGTTTGCCCGTCAGCCGGAGCGAATCCCGGAAGGCGGTGACGAGACTGCCCCGGAGCATGAGCCTCAGCCGGTGCATGCGGTCGCCGCTTTTCTGCTCGAAAAGCGTGTCGGAACCCTTGTGGATGATGTAGAGCTCCCCCGGATGGACGATTTCCGCGATGCCGTCCTGAGTGTAGCGCATGATGCCTTCCAGCAGGAGTTCCAGAGTCATTTCCGCGGCGCATTGAAAATGGAACCAGGCGGGTACGTCGGAACGCCTGATCTCGGAGCCGTATCCGGGAAAAAGCGCGGTGCAGAAGGGGGCATTCCCGGCGGGACGCAGAAAGCTCCGCCGGATCACTTCATTGTGCCGCAGCCAGTTGCGGGAGTAACGCTCCGTGCAGCCGTCGCGGGCGATTATGTATTCCACCGTCTGCATGGTCCGGAATATACCTCCGGTCCGGGAAAAATGCAAGCGCCTTCACATAAAAAATATATTTTTGCTCAAAAAACACATATCGGTCCTCTTGCTTTTGCGCGGAAGTGATGATATAGTATCGCAAACACGGTCGGGAAGTGTTCCGGAAGTTTTGCACAAATAGCAAATAACCCTTTTCCGGCGGCCCTTCCCGCCCGGGGATGAATGAAGGACCCGGCAAATACGGAAAAATAACAAGGAGGTCATCGTGAAAAAACGTCTGTTCATGTTGTTGTGGGTGCTTGTTTCCGCGACGGTGCTGCCTGCGGCGGAGCGTTTTCAGGTGTCCTTCGTGCCGCAGCCCGATGAACCGGTGGTCTCCAAGGTCATCCGTGGCGATGCGGTGGCGGAGCTTTTCGCCAAACGCCTTTCCCTGCTGGTGAAGCGGGAAGTTCCCGTGACGCCCTTCGAAAAGGCCGACGCCGACGTGCTCTTCGTCATCGCCAACGAGAACGCCGCGGGGCCCGAATACGCGAAAGTTCTCGCCGGCAAGCCCAGGGACAGCTTCATCATCCGCTATCCCGTGACCTTCAGGGGGAAGAAGAACGTCTGCCTGCTCATGAGCCGGGACGGCTGGGCCTACAGCTATCCCGCCAACTGGTTTTTGCGTGAATTCCTCGGCTTCGACATCGTGGGGCTGGGTCCCGACGGTCTGGTGGTCCCGGACTGCTCGAAATGGAAGATGCCAGGCTCGATCGCCATCACTCAGATCCCTTCGTTCAACACCCGGCGCTGGACCATGAGCAAGCTTGTGGACAAGGACATCCAGCGGATGTACATGGCCGAAAGCGGCCGCAATATCGCGTGGCACTATCTCGGACGGGTGATCAACCCGGCGAAGTACGGCAAGACCCATCCCGAATATTTCCCGCTGGTCAAGGGAAAACGCCATAACAACCCTCATAAGCAGCTGTGCGACTGGGCTCCCTGTCTGGGCAATCCCGACGTCCAGAAACTTTGCGCCGAACATCTGCTGAAGAAGCCCTACTCCTTCGGCGGCGATGCGGCGAGTCTTGCGGTCAACGACGGCGGCGGCAACGTCTGCGAATGCGACCTCTGCAAGGCCATGGACGAGCCCGGCGGCGTGACCCCGGACAACTACTCCAACCGTTTCTTCCGCTTCTACGCGAAAGTTCTGGATCTGGCCCGGCAGAAGGACCCGGAGGTCAAGGTCCTCATCCTGCTCTATCAGGCCAGCACGAGAAAGGTGCCCAGCCATGCGAAGATCCATCCCGGCATCATCGGCATGGGCACGAATCCTGCGAACTTCGACGACTTCGCCGCCCACGGGCTGAAACAGAGCGGGCTCTGGGACCACCATCTGGACTACCGTTATCCCCTGATCCCCCATTATCCGAAGAGACTCGCGGCCAATCTCCGGCACCTGCACAAGATCGGGCTGCGGGAATATTTCGGCGAAGTCTACATGATCCACGCCGCCAACGGCCCGAAACAGTACATTCTGGGGCGGCTGCTGTGGGACATCAACTGCGATGTGGACAAGGCAATGACGGAGTACTGCACCAAGGCCTTCGGCAAGGAGGCCGCCCCCTTCGTCAAAGCCTATTACGACCTGTGGGAGGTCGTCGACGACCGGATGCGCCAACAGGTGGAAAAGCCGGATCCGGAAGCGCCCCCCGTTCCCGAAGGCGCCCGCCGGAAAGCCTGGCCCCCCACCTATCATATCAACGCCTTCTGCGGGCTCCGGGCAGGCGATACCGACAGGATGGCGGAACTGCTGAAGAAGGCCAAAGCCGCTCCCAAGACCGACGTCGAACGCCGCCGGCTCGAGATCGTCGCCAACTATTTCGAATACGTCCGGTGCATGGCGGACCGTTATCTCATTTCCGAGCGGCTGCGCAATGACCGCACTCTCACCATCGGTCAGATCCGGGATCTCGCCGGACAGGCGGCCGGGCTGGGCAAAAAATTCCAGCGGATGTGGGACGAGCTGGTCGGCAAGGACAACCTCGGCAACTACCGCTACATAACGACGCCCCGCGCCGGGAAGAACCCGAGAATGAACCGGATCTTCTACAACTTCGGCGACGTGGTCTCCGGATATCTGTACGAATCGGTGGACATCGCCCTCAAGAATCTGGAGGAGCGCCAATGCAGGGGGATGAAGCGCAAGGAGAAAACGGCGTTCTGGGAAAAGATGAGGAAAGAGTGTCCCGGAATGACTCAGATCTCCCTGCGGCTGAACGAGATCTCCGGCAAGCGCCCCCAGAACATGATCAAGAACGGCAACTTCAAGAAATTCAAGTCCCCCGGCGATCCCAACGTTCCCGGCGCTCATCCCCAGCTCGAGGACTGGTTTTTCTACGAACAGGTGGGCAGCATCCGGTCCGACGAATACAAGAGCCGCTGGGGCCTCGTTCAGGCGAAGTCCGCGAACAACCACCTGCGCATCGGCGAAGGAAAGTATGCCGAACTGCGGCACTACGTCTACCTGCCCGCCGGAGTCTACCGCTTCTCCGCGACCTGCCTGACCATCCGCAATCCCATCCACTTCAGTTTCTACCAGATCCCGCAGTTCGACCCGGCGGCCCTGAAGGATGTGGAGCTGCTCCGGAAACAGAAGTTCCGCACGCCGGAACTCGTCAACTTTTCCTGCAAGCCCGCTCCCGGTCAGCTCACGGTCAAACAGGTCATCACCATCCCCGCCGACTCCTGGTACGCGCTCCTCATCAGCATGAACAATCAGCCGAAGAACGCCTGGTGCCGGCTGTGGGGCGTTAAAATGGAAAGGCTCCCCTGATGAAGAAAGAGCCTCTTTACCGCCTGCGTCGTTTTTTCACGCTGATCGAATTGCTGGTGGTCATCGCCATCATCGCCATTCTGGCCGCCATGCTGCTGCCTGCGCTCCAGAACGCCCGGATGTCCGCCCAGACCGTCAACTGCCTCAACAATTTCGGCACCGTCGGCAAGTATGTGGCCTTTTACCAGGCGGACAACAACGACTGGTATCCCGTGGCCGGGCTGAAGACCACCTACGCCACCCGGCCCTGGTACTGGTTCGAACGGCGCTGGACCGGCCTCAAGGCCTACATGCCCTGGCAGCACGACGAGGAGTACTGGGGCGGCGTCTGCAAGACGGAAAGCGGCGAGATCCACCGCAGCAAGCTGGCCTGTCCCGCCATGCCGGGAGTTCCCCAGTGCTTCGTCACCAACGAAAGCGTCTCACCGGGGATCCCCTGCTTCCCGACCAACTCCGACACGGTCTACCTTTCCTTCGCCTTCAATGCAAACTTCCACGGCGGCAGCGGGACGTCGACGCTGAAACTCCGGCAGGTGGTCCGGCCTTCGGTGACCGTTTATCTCGCCGACGGCAACGGCTGGGGCAACACCGACTACCGCTGCATCTACAAGGACTCCTACTCTCTGGACGGTCGGCGCAAGGCTGTGCCGCCCCGGCACAACGGCAAGGCGAACTTCATGTGGGCCGATCTCCACGTGAAGACCCTGACCTTCAGCGAATTCCCCGATTCCTCCCACGTCTCCTACAACGGGCAGACCTGGTCCCCGACCGCGCTCAAACTCTGAAGGCCCGGCCTTCCGTTGTGGCGCCCGAGGCCCGTCGCACGGGCGCCCTTTTTGTAAAAAAAAGAGGGGATTTTCCGGAAAGCGGTGGAAAAACCCGCATACAGGTGCTATATTATCACGTGTTTTGTTGGATTTCACTTGCAACAGGGTGTTTTCAGGATATGGCAAAGTTAAACGATGGGGCCGTCATGACCGGCCTCGATTCATACGATACTCCCGCCGATGCCCCCCAGTCCCGGCTTTTCCGGCTGATGCTGTGCAGCCGTTGGTACTTTTACGCGGTGAACTTCGGCGTCTTCTGCCGCAGCGGCCGGCTGGGCCAGCAGGGGAAACTGGACGGCGACGCCCAGATCCGCATGTCGAGCATCAATTTCAGGCTCACCGAGAGCTGCGGGAGCCCCGTCCACGTCCGGGGCCGGGAGCACCTCCGCGCGTTGAACGGCCGCCCCGTGGTCCTCATGGGCAATCACATGAGTTTGCTCGAAACGGGGCTCTTCCACGCCGTGGCCAGGGAGTACGTGGACTTCGCTTTCGTGGTCAAGGATTCCCTGATGCGCGTCCCCTATTTCAAGGACATCCTTTCCGCCATCGGGAACATCCCGGTGGAGCGGAAAAATCCTCGGGATGACCTGAAGACCGTGCTTACCGAAGGGAAAAGACTGCTGACTTCGGGCAAATCCCTCATCGTCTTTCCCCAGTCCACCAGATCCCCCTTCCTGGATCCGGAAAAGTTCAATTCGCTGGGCGTCAAAATCGCCAAGAGCGCGGGGGTCCCCGTGGTCCCCTTTGCCCTTAAGACCGACTTTCTCACCCAGGGCAGGGGGCCCTTCCGCGATCTGGGCCCGGTCCATCCCGGCCGTCACACCTGGTTCGAGTTCGGCCCGGCCATGGAGATTACCGGGAACGGGCAGGAACAGCTGCAGTGGACCATCGACTTCATCCAAAGCCGCCTCAAGCGCTGGTTCGAGGCGGAATCCAGGGAGCCCGGCGCATGAAAAAGATATGTGGGATCCTCTTGCTCTTCTGTGCGTGTCTTCTGGGCTTCGCCGCCGAAGATGCCCGTAATTCCCGGACCTCCGCTTCGGGTTCGGAGGAGGGGGACCGGCTCCCCATCGCCGATGCGCCGAAACCGAAGAATTCCGCTTCGGTTTCCGGGGAAGGGGATAGGGTCCCTCCCGCCGATGCGGCGAAGTCCAGGCGTCCGGCTACCGCTTCGAAGAAAAAGGCCAAGCCCGCCGTCCCCGACACGCTGAAGGCGCTCCGGCGGATCCAGGCCGATTCCTGGAGCGTTTCGGGCGGCAACTACATCCTGAGCGGTCATGTGGCCATCAGGTACAAGAACATTACCATCAGCTGCGATAAGGCGATCTTCAATCCGGACCTTCAGGACCTGGAGGCTGTGGGCAACTGCAGACTCCAGCGGCGCAAGGTCGTCTACCGGACGGTCACGGTCAAGGAGCTGGCCGAACTCGAAAAGGATACCCGCTACACCGTCGAGGTGCTGGGGCTTGCCGGAGACGTCTTCGGCGAGAAGAAGATCACGATCGCCGTCGACGGCATCACGGAGTCGATCAGCTGCCAGCGGGTGGCGGGCAATTTGAAGACGGGATATTTCCGCTTCGACCGTCTGCGGCTGCGGAGCGGGAATCTGGTCTGCCGGGCCGATTCCGGCGAGCGTTTCGTGAGCGGCGTGATCGAACTGGTCAACGGCGAGATCAGCTCCTGTCCCTATCTGGAGTCCGACAACGCCCACTTCTCCATCGGCGCCTCGAAATTGCGCCTGACCCCCAACAAGAGCGAGTTCCAGGGCACGGCGGGCCTCGAGCGGGATACCGACGAATACATGGTCACCTTGTGGCACGGGGTGGGCAAGATCTACGGACTGCCCGTCTTCTACTTCCCCGTCATCTGCAAGCCGCGGGACGAGGACCCCGGACTTTTCGGCTTCCAGATCGGCAAAAAGAGCAAGTGGGGATATTTCTTCTCCGGTTACAAGCGCTTCAACCTTTCGGAGTATCCCTACTCCTCGGTGAAACTCCGGGGCGACTGGTATTCGCTTCGCGGCATCGGGTACGGGGCCGAGGGACGGTTCGTCACCGAGAACAGCCGGACCGATCTGTTCGCCTACGGGCTCTACGACATCCGGCCCTATGAGACCGATGACTACGACAAGTACCGGCTCAAGGTGCCCCATGCCCGTTTCGATCTCCGGCTTTCCAACGTGACCCACATAACCCCCTACCTGGATTTCCGCGGGGTGATCGAATACTCGAGCGATCCTTACTTCACCCGCGACTTTTTCAGCACCCGTTTCAACACCGACGCCGAGCCCGCCACCTTTGCGGCTCTGGAACAGCAGTTCGACTACCTGACGGCGGCCCTCTATTTCCGGCCCCGGATCATGACCGCCTATACCACGGTGGAAAAACTCCCCGAAGTGCTCTTTTCGGCCCAGCGCCAGCGGATCTTCGACTCGCCCTTCTACTATCAGGGCGACCTCACCGCGGGGTACTACCGGATGAAGTGGATCCAGTTCGACGAGAAGCTCCCGTCGTGGGCATCGTGGGGATCGAAGCTCAAGGATTATGACTCCTTCCGGCTGGACACCACCCATTTCCTCTACCTGCCTCTGCGGACTCCCTACTTCGTCTTCGTGCCTCGGGCCGGCGTCAAGGTGACCGCCTACTCCAAGACCTCCAAAGAGAGCGTGAGCGAGGACGATCTCATCAAGATGTTCGCCGCGGCCTCGCCCACCAACATGACCGGTTACTATTTCCGCAATTACGACGGCAAGGGCGGCTCCAAGGTCCGCCTGGCCTCGGAACTGGGTGCGGAACTTTCGACCAAGATCCACGGGACCTGGTCCGACGTCAGGAACCGGATCATGCTGATCGACGGCCTGCGCCACGTGATCCGCCCCTACATCAACTATACCTTCATCGGCGTCTCCAATCTGGGCCGCAATCACATCTACTACTTCGACGAGATCGACCGGATCGAAGGACAGAGTTTCTTCCGGATCGGCGTGGAGAACCGCCTTGAGACCCGTGCCGGAGACGACCTGCGCGAACTGCTGCGGTTGGAAAACTTCATCGACATCCACACCACGAGGAAGAACGGCATGAATCCCGTGGGCGATTTCTGCACGTTGCTGAGTTTGAACCCCATCAAGGGGCTGACGCTCAGCACCGAAATCTCCATCGACGCGGGGGGCAACAACGACAAGATGCCCGACGACTACCGGCGCAACCGCAACGTGGGACGGACGGGGATCGATCTCAAGTGGCTCAACCGCTGGAACCTCTCGCTGAGATATTCGCCCGTGGAGCACGTCGTCTTCTTCTTCAGCTACGACTACATCCGCCCCTACAACGGACGCAATCCCTACTCCATGGGCTCCACCCTCACCATGCTCGAAAGCACCCGCTGGTTCCGCAAGGACTGGTATAAGCACAGCGAAACCTTCACCGTGGGCGTCAGCGTCCCGGTGACGCCGGACTACCGGACTTTCGCCAGCTTCGCCCTGGGATACGACTTCATCGAAGGCCACATCAGCAGCTGCAAGTTCATGCTCAGGCGGCTCATGCACTGCGTCGAGGTGGCGGGCATCCTTTCCTTCGACTACGATTCCGATGAGCACAAAAAGCGCTGGGACACCTCTTTTTCCATTTCGGCCCGCCTGACCGGACTGGATTCCCCCATCATGGGGAACAAGAACGCGGTCCTGAGCAGCCTGGGCGGCGGTTCCGGCGGTTTCGGACTTTAACTTGAACAGGGGAGTTTGACCATGTACATCGTGACCGGCGGGGCCGGCTTGATCGGCAGTGCCGTCGTTGCGGCGCTGAATGCAAGAGGCATCGACGATATCCTCATTGTCGACCATCTGGGGAACTCCGACAAGTGGAAGAACCTCGTCCCTCTTGCCTACAACGACTATCTGGAAAAGGAGGTCTTCCGCGCCAGACTGCAGCAGGGTGACTTCGCCGGGGGCGTGGAGGGCGTCTTCCACCTGGGCGCCTGCTCCTCGACCACCGAGAGGAATGCAAGCTACCTCATCGACAACAACTTCCGTTACACGGCGGAGCTGGCTGAGTTCTGCGTTTCCAAGGGGATCCGCATGGTTTACGCCTCCAGCTGCGCCACCTACGGCGACGGCTCCCGCGGCTACGTGGACGACGACGACAGGATCGAGGAGCTCCGGCCCCTGAACATGTACGGATACTCCAAGCAGATGTTCGACCTCTACGCCCGGCGCCGGGGCTGGCTCAAGCGTCTGGTGGGGTGCAAATTTTCCAACGTCTACGGTCCCAACGAGCGGCACAAGGGCGAAATGCGCAGTGTGGTGCTCCGGGCTTTCGAACAGATTACGGCCGACGGCAAACTGCGGCTGTTCCGCTCTTACAATCCTCAGTATGCCGACGGCGAATTCAAGCGGGATTTCCTCTATGTGAAGCCCGCCGTGGACATGGTCCTCTATCTTTTCGGCAACTCCCGCGCCTGCGGGCTCTACAACATCGGCAGCGGCCGGGCGGAAACCTGGAACGCTCTGGGCCGGGCGGTCTTTTCCGCCCTCGGGCGTGAAGTCAACATCGAGTATATCGAGATGCCGGAGCATCTGCGGGACCGCTACCAGTACTACACCAAGGCCGAGATGGGCAAACTTTTCGGCCTCGGCTACGACAAGGCCGTTCCCTCCCTCGAAGAGTCGATCCGGGACTACGTGGTGAATTACCTTCTCCCCGGCAAGTACCTGGGGGACTGATGCACGATTCCGGCAGGATCTTGAGCGGCGGCGCCCGAGTGATCGCGGCCGTCGATTCCGGGCGCGCCGTCCTGGATGAGGAACTGGATGCCGCGGATCCCCGGTTTCGCCGGAGCATCAGCCATCTGGTGCTCACCTTTTACCGTCGCCGCAAGCAGGTCGACGCGCTTCTGAAACCTCTCGTCGCCCGGCCGCCCCATCCGGCGGTGCGGGCGCTTCTGCAGGCGGCGGCGACCCAGATCTTTTTCCAGACGGGGATCGCGCCCGAATCGGCGGTCAACGTGGCCGTCGACGAGGCGAAATCCCGGAAGGCGGACAAATTCGTCAACGCCGTCTTGAGACAGCTTTGCCGGGAACAGCCTGTTTTTTCGGACGAGCCCGAAAAGGTCCTGCCCGGCTTCTTTCTGGAACGCCGCCGGCACGGTGCGGAACTGCCGCAGCTTACCCGCGCCTTTCTGGCCGGGGCGGATTTCACCTTCCGCCTCGAGCGGGACTGGCCTCTGGAGGGGCTGAACGCCGAGGCGATAACGAGCCCCTCCTTCCGCTTTTTCCGGGGAAACCCCGGCGAAGTCCTGGCCAGCGCCCCCTTCCGGAAACACCATATCTACGTGCAGGATCCCGCCGCCTCGCTGGTTTTTCAGGAGGCGGACCTGACCGGAGCTTCCCGTGCGCTCGACCTCTGCGCCGCCCCCGGCGGCAAAACGCTGATGCTGGCCGAACTGCTGCCCCCCGGCGCGCTGCTCATCGCCGCCGACCGCTCCCGGAACCGTCAGCGCCTGACCGGGGAAAATCTTGAAGCACGGGGCATCGAAGCCGAGATCATCACCGCGCTGCCGGAAGAGATCACCGGCGTCTACGACGTCGTTCTGGCCGACGTTCCCTGTTCCAACACGGGGGTTTTCCGCCGCCGGCCCGACGCCCTGTGGCACTTCACCCGGTCGAAACTGGCGAAGCTCGCCGAGCTCCAGTCTCAGCTTCTCGATCAGGCGGCGCGCCTCACCGCTCCGGGCGGGAAACTCATTTACGGCACTTGCTCCATCGAGGAGGAGGAAAACTCCCGGCAGGTCGAAGCCTTTCTGGCGCGGCACGAGGAGTTTTCCCTCAAATCCATGCGTCAGCTCCTTCCCGATCTGCACATCGACGGCGCCTTCGCCGCCGTGCTGGAAAAAAGGAATTCTTGACAAGGAGTCTTTCCTATGATGTTCGAAAACGACGAAGTGAATCTGCACACTCATACCTATTATTGCCGTCACGGCTCCGGCAATCCGGCGGATTACCTGGCGTGGGCCGAAAAGGCGGGGCTCCGGGTGCTGGGCTTCAGCGAACACGTGCCGCTGCCGGGGGGACTTCTCTCCGGGACCCGGATGGACATCCGGCTTCAGCCCTTCTTCTGGCGCGAGGTCGAGCAGGCTGCGGCCGCCTTTCCGGGGATCCGGGTCCTCCGGGCCTACGAGGGGGAGTACATCCCCGAACTCATGAACTATCAGCAGGAGCTGAAGGAAGAGCGGCATCTGGATTACATAATCCTTTCCAACCACTTTCTCTGGGAAAACGGCCAGTCCCGGCCCTATCCGGAGACGGCTTCGCCCGCGGAGCTCCGCGAAGTCGTCCGTCAGATCACCGCCAACATCGAAAGCGGTCTGGGGCTCTTTCTGGCTCACCCCGATCTCTTCTTCCAGTTCGGCTGCCCCTGGTGCGCCGAAAGCCGCGCCGCTTCCAAGGACATCATCGAGTGTGCGAAAGCGCATCATATCCCTTTGGAAATAAACGCCTACGGGATGCGGAAAAAATCGCTGACCGACGGGAACGGGGTGTACCGGCTGACCTATCCCATGCGTCAATTCTGGGAGCTTGCAGGCGAGATCGGCGGCGTGGAGGTGGTGTGCAACTCCGATGCCCACGTGCCGGGGGCGATCATGAGGAAGGTCCCCGAGTGTCTGGCGTGGGCCCGTGAGTCCGGCCTGACCGTGGTCAACGGGAAACTGGCAGCGGAGCTGCTGAAGAAGTGAGGACCTGCGCTTCCGGGTGCTGGTGGCGGAACCAGGTGCGCTGACGCCGGGCGTACTGCCTCGTGGCGGTGATGAGTTTTTCCTTCAGCTCTTCGCGGGAAAATCCGCCCTCGAGGAACCTTGCGATGATCCTGTACCCCAGCGCCTGATGGGCGGTGGGGGTTTTGAGGAGCCCCCGCGCGATGGCCTTTTCCGCTTCATCGATCCAGCCCTGCCGGAGCATTTTTTCCGTTCTCGCGGCGATCCGGGCATTGAGTTCGTCGGGGGGGAGCTCCAGCTTGAAGGCCCGTACGCCGGGCCGGAGGAGCCGGGGGGAATTTCCCTGAAGTTCGAGGATGGATCTCCCCGAGAGCAGTTTCACTTCCAGCGCCCGGATGAGGCGGCGGCGGCAGGAGCCCCATTTTTCCAGAGCCTCAGGATCCAGTTCCCGCATCCTTTCATGGAGCAGCGGCTCCTTTTCGGGGGCGTCGTAAAGTTCGTCCAGCTCGGCGCGGAGCTTCCGGTCTCCGGGCATGTCGTCCATGCCGTAGAGAAAGGTCCGCAGATAGAGGCCCGTGCCCCCGGCGAGAATGGGGATCTTCCCCCGTGAAAGGATATCCCGCACCGCCTCTTCCGCGAGGGCGGTGAAACTGCACACGTCGACCCTCTTCTCCAAGTCGAAGATCCCCGTCAGGTGGTGGGGGATCAGACGCTTTTCCTCGGCCGTGGGCTGGGCCGTGCCGATCTCCAGGCCCCGGTAGACCTGCATGGAGTCGAAAGAGACGATCTCCCCGCCCAGGCGGCGGGCCGTTTCCAGCGCGAGGGCGCTTTTCCCCGAGGCGGTGGGACCCATGATGACCACGATCATGGGGTGTAGCTCCACACCTGATGGTTGTCGTTGGCGAACTCCCGTTTCCAGTTCCCCGGGAAGCGCTTCCGGAGCGCTTCGGCGGACTCCTTCGCATTGAGGATGACCGTTGTGTCCGCGGGCAGTGCCGCCACTTGGCCGCGGGGACCGTCGAAGAGGAATTTCGTCCCGGAATTTTCCACCCCGTTGAGGAGCAAATAGAACATGAGGGGCCAGGGATCGGCGTCGAAGGTCAGGTAAAAGGCGTTGGCGTTTTTCAGCTTCTCATTGCAGACCAGGGACTTCGCCGTGGCGTCGGGCATGTGGGAAAACCGCAGGTAATAGGGCAGGTAGAAGTCGTCCCGCCCGGCGCCGCCGCAGCGCCTGGAAAAATGGAGTTTGATGTTTTCATGCTGCTGGATGCTGCACCACGACACCGCCAGCACCAGCAATCCCCCGATCCACGCGGCGTAATTGAAGCGGCGCTTCAGCCGGCAGTAGATGGCGGTGAAGTCCCGGACCCCGGAAGCGGCCAGCAGAGCGAAGAGGGGAAAGAGCGGGAAGAACACCCGCGGAAAGGGGGGCGCGGGGAAAAGCAGGATGGGGACGAGGGGCAGGAGCCAGATCCCCGCCCGGCAGGTCCGCAGGTAATTGAAGCGCTTTCTGCGGAAGCACAGCAGCGCGGCGGAGCCGGGCAGGAGCAGCATGGCGTAGGTGAAAAGCTGGGGCAGATAGACCGCCTGAAGTACCCCCGGCAGATCCTTCCAGGTCTCGTTGCTCCCCACGCGGATGACCTGACGCAGCAGGGGGAAAATGGGCAGATAAAAGAGAAATGCGGCGCAGAGGGGCGTCAGGGCGAGGATCCAGAAGCGTCTGCGGCGCAGAAAATGCTCCCCGCAGCCGGGCAGGGCGTAGAGGACCACGCCCCCCAGAGCCAGTAGGTCGGAGGGAACGACGCCCGCGGAGCAGAAGGAAAAGAGGAAGTAGCGGAACCAGGGCCACTTTTTCCCCGTGGCGGTGAAATCCAGCGCCGCGCCCAGGGCGAGGACGGTGAAGAAGGCTCCGGCCATATAGCCCCGGAGCGCGGTGGCGTGGAGCAGGAAGGGGGGCGAACAGGAGAAGGTGAGCAGGACCACCGCCAGCACTCCCGTGCCGCAGGCGGTCCGGAACCGGCGGAAGGTGTAGAGGAGCGTCCCCGCCGCGAAGAGCAGCGTGAGCAGCCGGAACCAGTCGTCGAAAGCGGTGAAGCCCGTATAGAGTTTCGCCCAGAAGTGAAGACAAACTGTGTAGAGCAGCTGGTTGTTGGGGATGACGTAGTTGCGGAAAATGCTCCGGACCGAATCGAGGAAGGCGAAGTTCTGGAGCGTCAGGGCTTCGTCGAACCACAGAGGACGGGAGAGATAGCTCCCGGCGGCAAAAAAGACCAGAGCGCAGAGCAGCGCTCCGGAAAAGATCCTCTTTTCAGTGCCGGCTTTCATCTTCGATAAAGAAAAAACCGGGTTTCACGCGCCGCTCCCGGCAGCTGCGAAACCCGGCAGATCGAAACCGTTCGCGGCAGAATTACTTCGCTCCGGGAACCATCATGTTGGGGGCAGGCTGGGGAACCAGGTTTTTGGCCTTGGCGGCCTTTTCCAGGTTCTCCATGTACTTGACGAAAAGTTCCTGCTCCTTCTGCTGGGTGAGCATGGTGACCAGGTCGTCCTTGACGGCGGCGTAGGGCTTGACTTCGGCCTTCCGGAGAGCGTCGCGGCGGATGATGTGCCAGCCGAACTGGGTCTTGACGGGCTGGGAAAGTTCACCCGGCTTGAGGGCGAGGACCGCCTTCTCGAATTCGGGGACCATCTGTCCCTTCTGGAAGGCGCCCAGGGAACCCTGCTGATGCTTGGAGTTGCAGGCGCTGTTTTCGGCGGCGAGTTTGCCGAAGGCGGCGGGATCCTTCTTCAGCTGGGCCAGGATCTCATTGGCCTTCTTGAGTTCGGCCTTGCCGTCGGTCCCCTCCTTGACGGCGATGAGGATGTGAGAAGCGCGGAGCGTTTCGGGCGTATCGGCGGGAACGGTGAACTGCGCCTTGTTGGCGTCATAATATTTCTTCGCATCGGCTTCGGTGGCCTTGGCGCCCTTGATGATGTTCTTGCGGGCGAAGGATTCGATGATGATCTGCTCGCGCATGGCGGGGTTGGCGGCCAGCTCGGAAATGTACTGCTGCAGGGTCTTCTTCTGGGCGCTCAGCTGGGTGACCAGCATCTTCCGGAGCTCTTCGGGCATCTTCTCGAACTGAGCGGAAACGGCCTTTTCGATCTCCTGCCTGGTCATGGTGAACTTCGCCCTGGCGATGGCCTGGTCCAGCAGGGTCTTGCTGATGTAGGCGTGGACGAGCTCATGGCCGCCGGACTTGACCATCTCGGCAGTGAGCTGGGGCGGGATCTTGCCGTCGGGGGCAAGTTTCTTCACGAAATTGACGATGTCCTGCCGGGTGACCTTCTTGCCGTTCATCTCGGCGACCACGGGGGGCAGAGCGCTGAAGGGATCCGCGGGTTTTGCCGCGGGGGCGGCGGGTTTGGCCGCGGGTTTGGCGGCAGGCTTGGCGGCGTCGGCGGCGAAGCCGGAAACCGTCACGAGCGCGGCGGCGGCGCCGGCGGCGAAAAGTTTCGTGTAGTTCATGAACATTTCTCCTTCATCTGATTTGAAAACACTCCCACGACGGGGAAACTTACATAGACGTCTAATAAGATATATCTTTTTGTGTCGTTTTGCAAGTGAAATTCCGTTTTTTTTCGAAAAAAAACTCATTTTCCGATGCAGAACGAGCGGAATATTTCCTCCAGCACGTCGGGATCGGCGGTCTTCCCGATGATCTTGCCGACGGCGTGGAGCGCACGGCGCAGATCGCTCGCCGCAAGCTCGAATTCGCCGGAAGCGAACCGGGCCGATGCCTGTTCCAGACCTTCGGCGCTTTCGGTGAGCAGCGCGGCGGTGCGGGCGTTGACGGCGACTTCGGGCACACGGGCGTTTTCCTCTTCGCCGTAAATCAGTTTCGCGAAAAGCCCGAGCAGTTCGTCGACGCCGCGGTTTTCGGTCGCCGAGATCCGCACGGCGGGGCAGGGGAGGGGGGGCAGGGCCCGATCCGGAGCCAGATCGGACTTGTTCCACACGGCGATGGTGAAGGGAGTCACCTCCATGCCCGAAGTCTCCTCCGTCAGATCGGGGGCGGAGCTGTCCAGCACCCAGAAGACCGCCTTGGCCGCGGCGATGGCCCGGCGGCTCCGGGCCACGCCCAGCTGTTCCACCGGGTCGGGACTTTCCCGCAGGCCCGCCGTATCGGTCAGCGTGACGGGCAGATCGCAGAGGACGATGTGACTGGTCACCGTGTCCCTGGTGGTCCCCGGAATGGGGGTGACGATGGCCCGGTCCTGGCCCGAGAGCAGGTTGAAGAGGCTGGATTTGCCCGCATTGGTTTTGCCCGCGAGGACCACGTCGATGCCGTCCCGGAGCAGCGCCCCGGTCCGGGCGGAGTCGAGCAGGCCGCGCGTCTCCTTCCGCAGCGCCTCGATCTTCGCCCCGTCCGCCGGGTCGAAATCAAGCTCCTCGTCGGGAAAGTCCAGCCGGGCTTCGCATTCCGAAATGAGACCGGAAATGCCGTCGTAAAGGGCGTTCAGCTTCGTGCTCAGGGCTCCCGCCAGCTGGCGGCCCGCCAGCTTGAAGGCGGCATCGCTCCCGGCGGAGATCAGGTCCGCCACCGCTTCGGCCTGCGTCAGGTCCAGTTTGCCGTTGAGAAAGGCCCGGCAGGTGAACTCTCCCGGCTCCGCCATGCGGGCCCCCGCGCCGAGCAGGGCGTTCATGGCGTTGGCGGCGGCCGCCGCGCCCCCGTGGCAGTGGATCTCGCCCACGTCGTCCCCGGTGTAGCTCCGGGGACCGGGCATGAAGACCGCCAGCGCATGATCGCACCCCACCCGGCCCAGGAGCATCTTCCGGTGATTGTTTTCCGCACCGGGATCGCTTCTGCCGCACCACACCTTTTTCAGCACCTTCAGGGCCTCGGGCCCCGAAATGCGGATGACGGTGACGGCTCCCCCCACGGCGCTGGCGGGGGCGGCGATGGTGTCGGCGGTGTTCATTTGTCCATTCTCCGGTAGAGTTGTTCCGGCGTGAGTTCGATGAGCATTTTCAGTTCCAGCTTCATCAGGCTCGAGAGGAGCGTCCCCGTTTCCGCGTCGAGGGCGGACTGCATCTCGTCGAAGCCCGTGTCCCCGTTTTTCAGCAGCTCGAGGATCCGGCGCGAAAGGTCGTCGAGGTCCGAATCCGGAGGCAGGGCGGAAGCGTTTTCCCCCACGGGGACCCGGCGGCCCATGCCCATGGCTTCGGCGGCGTCATCGAAACATTCGATCAGCCCCGCGCCGTCCCGGATCAGGGCGTTGCAGCCCCGTGCGGAAGGATTGTCCGCATTGCCGGGCAGCGCGAAGACTTCGCGGTTGTTTTCGATGGCCATTCTGGCCGTGATCAATGCGCCCGAATCGACGCCTGCCTCGGTGACGATGGTCGCCCGGCACAGCCCCGCCACGATCCGGTTCCGCCGGGGGAAGTTCTGCCGCGAAGGGGGCATGTCGATGGGAAACTCCGAGATGAGGGCGCCGCCGTTTTCCACGATGGACCGGGCGAGAGGGATGTTTTCCCGCGGGTGGATATGGGCCAGCCCCGCCCCCAGGACCGCCACGGTTGTCCCCCGTGCGTCCAGCGCCGCCTGATGGGCGGCAGTGTCCACCCCCATGGCCAGGCCGGAAACCACGACGAAGCCCATGGCGGCGGCGTCTCCGGCGATGCGCTGGCTCATCCGGCGGCCGTAGGCGCTGATGCGCCGGGTGCCCACCACCGCCACGGCCTTGTCGGGGAATTCGGGCAGTGTGCCCCGGACGTAAAGGCACAGGGGCGGATCGTAGAGCTCCCGGAGCACGGCGGGATAGGCGCTGTCGAACAAGGTGAGGATCCGGATCCCCGCCCGGTCGGCCAGATCGGTTTCGGCGGCCACGGCTCCGGAAGCATCGAAGGCCGCCAGCCGGGCGCTCAGCTGGGGCCCGATGGTCCGGAGTCGGGCGTAGTCCTCTTCCCCGTGGCCGAAGACCTGCTCGGGAGAGCCGAAATGGTCGGTGAGGAGCTTGTATCGCGTGTAGCCGATACCGGAGATCAGATTGAGGGCGATGCACCCTTCTCGGTCAGTCATGACAAGCCTCCAGCGCCCGGCGCATCAGGGAAAGGGGAACGCCGGAAACGGTCTTTGCCGCGCCCAGACGCTCCGGCAGGACCAAGCGGATCCCCGAGCGGTCGTTTTTCTTGTCGGTGCCCATGATCTCGATGATCTTTTCCGGCGCGAAGGCGCGGGGGAGAACCGTGGGCAGTCCGAGGGCTTCGAGCAGATGCTGCTGGCGCGCGAACTCCTCTTGCGTCCACATGCCCAGAAGCAGCGCCGTCATCCCGGCGGCGGTCATGCCCATGGCGACCCCTTCGCCGTGAGGGATGGTGAAGGAGCTCAACTGTTCCACCGCGTGGCCGTAGGTGTGGCCGTAGTTGAGGATGGCCCGGAGACCCTGCTCCTTTTCGTCGGCTTCCACCACCGAGGCCTTGAGTTCGCAGCAGCGTCCGATGAGTTCGGGGAAGACGCAATCGTAATCGGGGGCGGTGACGGGGCCGCTCCCCAGGGCTTCGAGCCGGTCGAAGAAAGCGCCGTCGAGGATGACCGCCGTCTTGACCACTTCGGCCATGCCGCAGATCAGCTCCTTCCGGGGCAGAGTCCGCAGGAAGCCGGGGTCGATGAAGACCGCGTCGGGCTGATGGAAGGCGCCGATGAGATTCTTCCCTTCCGGCAGGTCGGCGGCGGTCTTGCCGCCCACGCTGGCATCCACCATGGCGAGAAGCGTGGTGGGGATCTGGATGAAGGGGACTCCCCGCATGTAAATGGCGGCGGCGAAGCCGGTCAGGTCGCCGGTGACGCCGCCCCCGAGGGCGATGAAACGGTCCTTCCGGTTGAGCCGGAGCCGGGCCGCCGCCCGGCAGATGGACTCCACCGTACCGAAGGTCTTGTGCTGTTCGCCGGGGGGGAGGACGGCCGTCCCGTCGGCGGGGATCCCCGGATCGGTGACGTTTCCGTCCCGGACCAGCAGTTTGCGGCCCGGAAATTCCGTCGTTTGCTTCCACGACTCCGGCCCGATGAGGATGTCGTACTCATGGGCGGCCGTGCGGCAGTGGATCTTTTTCATTATGGATGCTCCTCTTTCTGTTCCGAAGGAACCGTTCTGAATTGCAGTTTGACCGTTTTCGAGGTAAATCTCGTCACTCTGGCCCAGTCCGAATGGCGGACCATGACGGCCCAGTAGACGAACCCCCGGCCCCGGACCACGGGGTAGAAGGCGTCGGCGGGGATCCCCCGGTCAGTGCGCAGTTTCTTGATCTTCTTTTCCCGGTCCGAGCCGAAGGGCGTCATCCGCTCGCCGGGACGGACGGGGCCGATCTCGAGGATCTCCGGCAGCAGCGAGGCGTCGAAGAAGGCGCAGTCGGGGCCGCACTTTTCCACCGTGGCGGGGAGCGTGGCGGTGAACTCCCAGTTCCCCCGCCGGATGCGGGGGGTCTTCCGCCACTCCCAGAGAAATTCCGCGGGCGGCGGCACGGCGCGGGCGGGGGCGGCTTCGATGGTGTCGCTGCGGAGCCGGATCACCGTGTCGGCATTGACCGGGATCTGCAGCAGTTCGCCGGAAACGTGCTCCAGCGCCTCGTCGAGCCGGGCCAGCAGCTCCCCGTTGGGAACGGCTCCCGTCAGCTCCCGGAGCAGCCGGATCTTCACCGCGGCCGGCTGTTTCTTCCAGAAAGCGACGCTGGAGCGGTCGCCCGGCAATTGGTCCACGCACTCCCGGATGAAGTCCGCGTCGGCTTCCAGCGCGAGGAGCGAGTGGTCCAGCCCTTTCAGGGAGCCGGGGAACCGGGCCTCGAGCTCGGGAAGCACGGTGTTGCGCAGATAGTTGCGGAGATATTCGGGATCGCCGTTCGAGGAGTCCTGGGCCCATGAGACGATGCCGCGGGCGCGCAAAAAGTCCTCTATCTCCTCGCGGGAGTTCCGGAGGAGAGGCCGGAGAAAGGTGACGCCTTCGACCTCCGAGACCGCCCGCATGGAGCTCAGGCCCCAGGAGTTGGCCCCGCGGAGCAGCCGGATGAGCAGATTTTCCCGCCGGTCCCCCGCGTGGTGGCCGAGCACCACGGCGCTCCGGGCCCCGGAAAGTCTTTTCCACGCCTCGAGCCGGGCCTCGCGGGCGGCGTTTTCCACGCTTCCCGAATCCTTCACGGCCAGGTCGATGCACCGGAAGGGGATTCCCCGTTCCTCGGCGAAGGCGGCGGCGGCGGCGGCTTCCCGGTCCGACTCCGCCCCCCGCAGATGGTGGTTGAAGTGGACCGCTTCGAGGGTATACCCGAAGCGCTCTTTCGACTCCGATGCAAGAAGCAGCGCGGCGGTGCTGTCCGCGCCGCCGGAAAAACCGCAAAAGAGCTTCCAACCGGAAAATTTTGCGAAAAGTTGCTCCGAAAATCCCGTTTTCATTTGAAAAAACACCGTTTGTGGTATAATATATGCCTGAAGTTGCGATTTTTCAAAAACGGAAGGAAAAAAATGTCATATATTGTCATCGCGTCATCCAATGCCCACAAGGTCGAGGAGTACCGGGCATTGCTCGAAGGTCAGGATGTGGAACTCCAGAGTCTGGCCGATTATCCCGGTTTTCCCGGCGTGGAGGAGACCGGGAGCACCTTCGCCGAAAACGCCTCGCTCAAGGCCGCGGCCGTGAGCAAATACTGTGACGCCGCCGCTTTCGCCGACGATTCCGGACTGGAAGTCGCCGCGTTGGACGGCCGTCCGGGGGTCTTTTCCGCCCGGTACGCCGAAAACGACGCCGCCCGCAGGCGGAAGCTCCTCGGGGAACTCGAGGGCGTCACCGACCGGAGCGCCCGGTTCGTCTGCGTCATCGCCATCGCCTTCAACGGCGAAGTGATCGAGACCTTCGAAGGGGAGGTCCGGGGGAAGATCCTGACCGCGGAAAGGGGAGAGGGGGGCTTCGGCTACGATCCTCTCTTCGTGCCCGACGGTTACGAGCAGACCTTCGGCGAAATGCCCCAGGAGCTGAAGAACCGGATCAGTCACCGGGCCGCGGCGTTCCGCAAGGCCATGGAGTTCATCGACGAACAGCTTTCATCCCTGAACGGCGTCTTCTGACGGCTCCGGAACCATAAGGAAAAACGAACATGCCATCCGATTTCGTCCATCTGCATCTCCATACCCATTACAGCATGCTCGACGGAGCCTGCACCGCCCCCAAGCTGGTGAAGCTGGCTCAGAAGTACGAAATGCCCGCCGTCGCCATCACCGACCACGGCTATATGGGCGGCGTGGAGGAGTTCCATCGGCTGATGACCGCCGCGGAGATCAATCCCGTCATCGGCTGCGAAGCCTACATCGCCCCCGGCTCCCGCTTCGACCACAACCCCGCCGTGCCCTTCATCAAGGGGTTCCATCTCGTGCTGCTGTGCGAGAACGAGACCGGGTATCACAATCTGTGCAAGCTGATCTCCGAAGCCTACCGGACGGGCATCTATTACAAGCCCCGCATGGATAAGGAGCTTCTGGCCAAATACCACGAAGGGCTCATCGCCCTCTCGGCCTGCATCGCGGGCGAGATCCCCCGGATGCTCCTGGGGGGCTCCAACGACGACGAAGCCGACTACCACGAGCCGGAGCCCGCTTCGAAGGAGGACATGCTCATTTCCTTCGATCCGGGGGACCAGATCGTCCGGCCCCAGTCCGCCTTTCTGGGCAACTTCGAGCGGGCGGAAAAATCCCTGAAGGAGTATCTGGACATCTTCGGCAGGGAAAACTTCTTCATCGAACTCATGGACCACGGCATGGAGCAGGAGCGCCAGGCCAACGTGCTGCTGGTGGAGCTGGCGAGAAAATACGACCTCAAACTCGTGGCCACCAACGACGTCCATTATATGGAAAAAGGGGACGCGGCGGCCCATGAGGTCATGCTCTGCATCCAGACCGGCTCCAAGCTGAGCGATCCCAAGCGGTTCCGTTTCCCGAGCCCGGAGTTCTACTTCAAGAGCGAGGCGGAAATGCGGGAGCTTTTCAAGGAGCTGCCCGAGGCCATCACCAACACCCGGCTCGTCGCCGAACGCTGCTCCATGGAGTTCCACTACGTGCCCAAGGTCAACCATTACCCCGTCTACCGGCTGCCCGACGGCACCGTGCCCGGCAAGGACTATCTGCGGAAGATCTGCCTCGACAACATGCAGATGCGCTACGGCTTCGACGGTCACGCCGAAAGTTTCACCCCCGAACAGCAGAAGGTCATCGACCGCATGGACTACGAGCTGGGGATCATCGAACGCACCGGCTTCTGCAGTTACTTTCTGGTGGTGTCGGACTTCATCGCCCACGCCAAGCAGCAGGGCGTCCCCGTCGGTCCGGGCCGCGGCTCCGGCGCCGGCAGCGTGGTGGCCTATCTCACCTTGATCACCGACATCGATCCTCTGGAATACGACCTCCTCTTCGAACGGTTCCTCAACCCCGAGCGGGTGAGTCCTCCCGACTTCGACGTGGACTTCTGCGAAAAACGGCGGGGCGAGGTCATCGACTACGTCCGCGACAAGTACGGCCACGAAAGCGTGGCTCAGATCTCCACCTACGGTCAGCTCAAGGCCAAGGCCGTGGTCAAGGATGTGGCCCGTGTGCTGGGCAAGGATTTCGAATTCGGCAACCGTCTCACCAAGATGATCCCCGACGACCCCAAGATGACTCTGGCCAAGGCCGAGGCCGAAAACAAGGAGCTGGCCGAGCTGCTGAAAAAGGATCCCGAAGTCAGGCAGGTGTGGGAGTACGCCACCGTTCTCGAGGGATTGAACCGACAGCCGGGGATCCACGCCGCGGGCGTCATCATCGGCGACCAGCCCCTCGACAATCTGGTGCCTCTCGCCCGGAGCGCTCAGGGCGGCATGGTGGTGGAGTTCACCGCCGTCCCCTGCGAGCAGCAGGGACTGCTCAAGATGGACTTTCTGGGATTGCGTACGCTGACCATCATCCGCAACGCGCAGGACCTCATCAAGGAAAATCAGGGCATCGACATCGAACTGCACGATATCCCGCTGGATGACGAGAAGACCTTCGAAATGCTCCGGCGGGGGGACACGATCGCCGTCTTCCAGCTCGAGTCCGCCGGCATGCGCAACCTCTGCCGCAACTTCGGCGTGGAAACGGTGAAACACCTCATCGCCCTCGTCGCCATCTACCGGCCCGGCCCCATGCAGTTCATCCCCACCTTCATCGCCCGGAAGAAGGGGGAGGAAAAGATCATCTACGACCACCCGAAAATGGAACGCTACCTCAAGGAAACCTACGGCATCATGCTCTATCAGGAGCAGATCATGCAGGTGGTGCAGGTCCTGGCAGGCTTCTCGCTGGGCGGCGCGGACATCCTCCGCCGGGCCATCGGCAAGAAGAAGGTGGACGTCATGGCGAAGCAGAAGGAAAAATTCATCGCCGGATGCGCCGAGCACAGCGGCATTTCCGCGGAACTGGCCGAGACCATCTGGGGCAAGATCGAACTTTTCGCCGGATACGGCTTCAACAAATCCCATTCGGCGGCCTACGGCGTCGTCTCCTATTACACCGCGTACCTCAAGGCGAACTATCCCGTCGAGTTCATGGCGGCGGTGCTCACCAGCGAACTGGAAAACGCGGACAAGATCGCCTTTCTGATCTCCGCCTGCCGGGAAATGGGGATCTCCATCCTTCCTCCCGACGTGAACTCCAGCGGCATCAGCTTTTCCGTGGACGGCCCCAACATCCGTTTCGGACTGGGCGCCATCAAGGGCATGGGCGAAGGGGCCGCGGGCAAGATCATCGAAAGCCGCAAGAAGGACGGCAAGTTCAAGAGTTTCCTGGACTTCTGCGAACGTTGCGGCTCCGAGGTCAACTCCCGCATGATCGAACACCTGACCCGCGCGGGGGCGCTGGACTCCCTGGGCTTGCGCCGTTCCCAGATCCTGGCCGTGGCCGACAAGATGATGGCCTACGCCGCCGAACGGGCGCGGGACAAGGCCGCGGGGCAGGGCTCCCTCTTCGATATGCTGGGCGACGGCGATGACGGGGCCGATGACGGCTTTTCCATCCCCGTGCCCGATCTGCCGGAGTTCGCCTGGGAGGATATCCTCAAGAGCGAAAAGGAACTTCTGGGCTTCTACGTTTCAGGTCACCCTCTGGACAGCTGGACGACGTTGCTGTGGAGCTGTTCCACGTTGCCCATCCGCCGGCTGGACACGGCCGCCGACGGAGACACGGTCCGCCTGACCGGCATGGTGGACAGCGTGGAGTTCAAGTTTTCCAAGAACTCCGGCAAGCAGTTCGGGGTGCTCCATCTGGAGGATCTGGACGCCCACTGCGAATGCATGCTCTACGAACGCGCCCTCGGCGCGATGGCCAAGGAGGGGATCACCCTCGAACAGGGGATGCCCGTGGCCGTCGAGGTGACCGTCTCCAAGCGCGAGGAATCCGAAAGCCCCCGGCTGGCCGTGGAAAGGGTCCTGCCTCTGGCCGAGGCCCCTCAGGCCCTCACTCAGGAGCTCTATCTGCATCTGCCCCCCGACGCCTCGAAGGAAAAACTCGAGGCCGTGGCCGCTCTGCTCAGGCGTTTCCCCGGCGAGTCCGATGTCATCATCGCCCTCATGCGGCCCGACGACTCCGTGGTCTACATCGAAAGCCGCATGACCGTCGTCGTGACCATGGAGTTCCTGCAGGAAGTGGATTCTCTGCTGGGCAAGGGGCACTACAAACTCAAGGTCGCGCCCTGTGCGCCGTCCCGCCGCCGGTGGGAGCCGAAGGAAACGCAGATCGTCACCGACTGAGGCATGGAGGGAAGTGCGTTTTTGCCTCTTTTTCGGGCCGGTCGCGGGGAATGAACTTGAAAAGTCGCCGAAAGATGCTATAGTATATCGATCGTCCCCGGCGGTCCGGGATTCCGGACTTCCGGGGCTGAAAAGTTAAGGAGACGAGATGAAAAAGATCTTGGTTCTGTCGGTGCTTGTCTGGGCATGTCTGCTCCAGGCGGTGAATATCGCCGATTACGGCGCGGGGCCCATGACCCGGCCCGGGCGCACCTTTTACGTCTCTCCGAAGGGAGATGACAAAAACGACGGGAGGAGCCGCGAGACCCCCTTCCGGACCATCGCCCGCGGGGCCGCTCTGCTGCGGGCCGGGGACACGCTCCTCATCGGCGGGGGCGAGTACTTCGAGCCCGAGATCAAGATCAATGTCAAGGAAAATTCCGTGGGTTTCGCCGAACAGTGCGGCAAACCCGGCTCTCCCATCCGCATCATGGGGGCGAAGGGGGAAAAGGCGGTCATCGTCGGCGGTCAAAAACTTTTCAACGGTAAAAGGGACGGGGCGCTTTTCATCTTTCCCTGCCGTGTCGCTCCTCTCTACAATTCGATCCACGAACTGCCTTCGGGCATCGAACTGCAGTGCGTGCCCAACGAACGGGCGGCGCGGGAGCTGCCCGGCACCTTTTATCACGACAAGGCGAAAAAGCGCCTGCTGGTCCACTTCGCCGCCCTGGAGCAGAAAGGGATCTCGCTCTTGCGCAACCGGGTCTCCCTGCGGATCCACGGGAGTTACGTCCACGTTGAAAATCTGACCTTCATGTACGCGGGCGAACCGGTCTACGTCCGCATGAACCGCCCCTACGAAAAGAACACGGCAAGCCACGTCACGGTGACGGACTGCGCCTTCTATTTCAACACCGCCTGCGGCGTGATCTTCGACGGGGCCTCGTGGAGTCTGCTCAAGAACAACCGGGCCGCATGGAACAACTACCGGGGCAACTATCTGACCCTCAGCCATGCTCATGACAATCTCATCATCGGCAACTGGAGCGGACCGGCGGGGGCCACCCTGCGTCACCGCAAGGCGCAGGAACTGAACTTCGGCATCAACCACTACGGCAAGCAGAGCCCCCGGAACCATGTCATAGCCAATTATGTGGAGACGCTGCCTTCGTTCCGCTGGAAGTCCGGCTGTCCCGGGAGTCTGGTCCGCGACAACATCTTCTGCGGCAGTTTCAGGGGGGATACCAAGCCCGTGGAGTGCGTCATCACCAACAACCTTATAAAGGGTTCCGTCGGCTGGCCCGGCATCGGGGGATACGACACGTGGGAAGATGCCTTCAAGGGGACTCCCGTGAAGTTCTTCGGCAACGTCCGCAAGGAGTCGGAGTTCAAGTCGGATCATCCGGAACTGCTCAAGGCCAAGTCCCTCAAGGTGAACTTGCCGGAACCGAAATTCCCCGCAGTGACCTTCGAGGAGCTGGGCGCCCGGTATATTTCCCATGACGGCGCCGTCATCACCTGGCGGACTCCCGACTGCGACGGCTGGGGACAGATCGCGGTCTGGCCCAAAGGCTCGAAGAATATAAAAACTGCCGCCTCCAACGTTCAGGGCTCGTGTCACCGTCTCGGCATCACGGGGCTTGCGCCCGATACGGAATACGAGTTTCAGGCGATGTTCACCGGCCGCCGGGGCGGAAAGAAGGTCTCTTCCCCCGTGGGCCGGTTCCGGACCGCCGCCGCGCCCCGTGCCCCGAAGGTCTGGGAGGTGGGACCGGGCAAACTGACCCTCGAAGAGGCCTCCTGCTCCGTCCTTCCCGGCGACACGGTGAAACTCCTGCCCGGTGTTCACACGGGGCAGTTCATTCCCATGCGGGGTGGAACGCCCGGGAAGCCCATCACCGTCACGGGGCAGGGGAAAGCCGTCATCGACGCCAAAGGGTTTTATTCGCCCTCCATTTCCCTGCGGCGGATGGGCCACTTCGTCATCGACGGGATCACGTTTCTCAACGGCGACAAGACCTCGCGCAAGGGGATCATCTTCCTCTCTTACGCGCCCGGCGTCACGGTCCGGAACTGCCGGGCCGAAACCGACTGGCGGGCGGGGGGATTCATCGAAGCGGGCAAGTCGCCCGATCTGCTGATCGAAAACAACGTCATCGTGGACGGCGACTACCCCATCTCCGTTTCCAACGGCCATGTCAAAATCATCAACAACACCATCGTGAACGCCGTCATGGTGTCCCTGCTCTTCTGGGGACCCGAAGAGGTGGAGATCAGGAACAACATCTTCTACCGGCCCTGTGTCGAGAACAAACGCAATCCGGCGCTGCTTTTCCACGACGTCCGGGGGAAAATCGTTTCCGACGGCAACGTCTTCTGGTCCCCGGTGAAGGAGCACCCCACGGGGGGCTGGATAAGGGACATGAAGGCGAAGACCCTCGTGCGTTCCCAAACCCTCGAGGAGTGGCGGAAGCTCTCCGGCATGGACAAGCACAGCATCCACGCCGATCCCATGTTCGTGGACCCCGCCAAGGGGGATTTCCGGCTCAAGCCCGGTTCTCCCGCCAAGGGCAAGGGGGCTGCGTTGTAAAGGTTTTTTCAGGTATTCCGACTGCAATGTCTTCAAACGCGTACCATTTCAAAGAAAGGAAAAAGCAAATGAAGAGAAAATTCACCCTGATCGAGCTCCTGGTGGTGATCGCCATCATCGCCATTCTCGCCGGGATGCTCCTGCCCGCGTTGCAGCAGGCGCGGGTCCGGGCCCATACCACCACCTGCATCAACAATCAGGGGACCATCGTCAAAGGATTTCTCCTTTATACGAACGATGCCACCGAGTATTTCCCCACGCCGTCGCGGGATCCCGGCGGGACCCAGAAAACCTACCTGCTCGGCTGCAGCGGCTACAAGGTCTTTTCGCAGTACGTCGGCGCCGGGAACGACCCGTTCAACCACATGGGCTGGTACATGAACGGCAAGAAACAGAAATTCACCTGTCCGGCGGTCCCGATCCCGCCCTCGGGATACGGCGGCACCCTCGGCGCCAATCTGGTCTTTGCCCGTCCGTGGCTGACGAGCTACAATGACGGGCCCAGCGCGTGGAAGGCCTCTTTCATCAAGTATCCTTCCGAAAGTCTGCTGCTCAGCGATGCGAACAAGTCCATCGAAACGACCTACTATTACATCAGCGCCGCTTACGGGACTCTTTACCCGTGGGAGCGGCATAATCAGCAGTTGGTCTCCGCCTTCATCGACGGCCATGTGCAGCCGGTCAAGCGGGGAAATTTCGTTCATGAGACCGCCGGCTGGTCCGGTTATCTTTCCAATGCCAAGAATACCTATTTCTGGCGTCCCAACGACAAGCCCGGACGGATGCACGTCTCACTGAAGTGATTTTGTAAAAACAATCTGAGAAAGGACAGAAACATAATGAAAAACACGATTTTGCGGAAAACGAAACGCGCCTTCACCCTCATCGAACTTCTGGTGGTCATCGCCATCATCGCGATCTTGGCGGGGATGCTCCTGCCCGCTCTGCAGCAGGCCCGGATGCGGGCTCACACCACCACCTGCATCAACAATCAGGGGACCATCGCCAAGGGGTTCCTCATGTACACGAGCGACTATCACGAGTTCTATCCCACGCCCCAGTTCAACGGGACCACCCAGAAGACCTATGTCCTCGGTTGCGGCGGCTATTCGGTTTTTGCCGAGTATGTGGGTTGCAAGAACGACAAGATGAATCACATGGGTTACTACATGGCCGACGGTCGGAAACAGCGTTTCGCCTGCCCGGCGGCTCCGATCCCCCCCGGGAAAGCGGGCAGCACGCTGGGCGTCAACCGGCTTCTCGCGCGGCCCTACGATTCGAGCTACAACGAGTGGCGGAAACCGTGGAAATCCACCGTCATCAAATATCCTTCCGAAAGTCTCTTTCTCAGCGACACAAACGTCTACGGCGAGATAATCTTTTATTACATCAGCCCCGCCTACGGGACCCTTTTCCCGTACCGTCACGGCAATCAGCAGGTCGCGGCCCTGCTCGACGGCCACGCCCAGACCATCAAGCGTGAGAATTTCATTCACGAGACCAGCGGCTGGCCCGGCTACGTCTACGATGCCCGGAACAGCTATTTCTGGTATCTTATCGACAAGGCCGGAAGGAAACGGGTCACGCTGAAGTAAGTTTTTGAAAGGTTTTACTGAAATCATGTCGAAGAAAATCCTCTTTCTGCTGGCGGTCGCGGCTTTGAGCACTCTTGCCGCCGCCCCCCTCAGGTCCGATCTCGATCCCAAACTCCCCCGGCGGATCTCCGTCACGAAGGGGAACAAGTACGTCATCGACAAAAACGTAAAGATCCTTCTGCCGCCCAAGTCCACCCGGACGGCGAAGTTCGCCGCCGAAGAGCTGGCGCAATTCCTCAGCCGGGCCTTCGGGGCCCCCGTCGCCATCGTTGCCGCTCCTCCTGAAAAAGGGCTCTGCATCGCCGTGGGTGACAACGCTTATGCCAAGGCCCTCGGCATCGACACCTCCAAGTTCGACCGGGACGGCTTCGCCATCAAGTCCGGCAAGAATATGATCGTCATCGCCGGCCGGGATGACGCAGGCGGCGACCCCGCGCTGAAGAACAACAACTATTTCGAACACGCCACGCTCTTCGGCGTCTACGACTTTCTGGAGCGCTTCGCAGGGGTGCGTTTCTACTTCCCCGGCAGGTACGGCGAAGTCGTCCCCCGGACCGACAGGATCGCTCTCGGCGACATCGACATCTACGACCGGCCGGACCATTTCCAGCGCCGCAGTCAGGAGTTCCACAACGCCTGGTACGACGACGGAACGGGCAAGGACGTCCCCGTGGCCAGATACGACGCCGTCTACGGCAAGGTGCGGTACGACAACGGCTCGGCCAAGGGCGGCCCGGTGCTTCAGGATTACCGCCGCCGTTCCCAGACCTTCTACGTGCCCTGCTGCCACAGTCTGGAACAGAGCGGCTACTACCGCCGCTTCGCCAAGACCCACCCCGAATACTTCGCCAAGGACCCGCAGGGGAAGCTCTATCCCCCCAACCACTGGTCCGTGGGCAGCGGCTGCTATCTTTCGGAAGGCTACCGCAACGAGATCTACCTCGACGGCGTCTCCTACCTGAAAGGTGAGCCCGCTTCCAAGCGGGGCGTCCTGCGCGGCGGCGATCGGAGTCCCAATTTCAGCGTCGGATGGGCTCAGGCGGTGGGCCAGCCCGGATATTTCAGCATCATGCCCGGCGACCATCACCGCCGCTGTCTCTGCGACAAGTGCAAGGCCTATATGGCCAAGTACGGCGAGAACGAATACGTGTGGGACATGGTGACCGACATCGCCGAAAGGATCCGGAAGACCCCCGGCGTCAAAGGCAAGGTCACGGCCATGGCCTACGCCCGCTACACCGAGCCGCCGAAACGGCCGATCCCTGCCAATATGGAGATCATGGTGGCGGTTTCCGGCCCCTGGGCGGAACAGAATGCCGATCTGCGCAAGGCCCACGACGAAAGGATCCGGGCCTGGACGCGGAAACTGGGCGGCCGCAAGGTGTGGCTGTGGACCTATCCCCACAAGCTGGGGAACGGCAGCGGCGGGTTCCAGCATCCGGGGATCCCCCAGATGGCTCCCCGGACGGTGGGGAAGTACTACAAGCGGCAGGCTCCGTTCACCTTCGGCGCTTTCTACGAGTCGGAGTCCGACAAGTGGCTTTTCAACTACCTCAACACCTACGTCTTCTTCAAGCAGGCGTGGGACAACAGCGTCGACATCGACGCGCTGGTCGATGAACACCACAAGGCGATGTTCGGCGCGGCCGCTCCCGAGATGGACAAGTTCTACCGGGAACTGGAAGAGATCTGGATGACGAAGCTCCTCGGCAAGATCGTGGAGACTCCCCTGGGCCCCGTGACCACGCCCCCCACGGTCCACGAGGTGTGGGAAAAGATCTATTCGCCCGCGAAGCTCAAATCCTTCGAAGAACTTTTCGACCGGGCCGAACGCAAGGTTTCGGGCGAGACGTGCGAACGGGTGAAGTTCATCCGGAAGCAGTTCCTGGGCTCTCTGCTGGAAAATTCCGCGAAGTACTTCCGCGAAAAGAACGCTCTGGCCGACTGGAGCTACTTCGTGAAACCCCTCGGCCCCAACGAGAAGATCACCGTCGACGGCTGGCTTGACGACCCCGCCTGGAAAAATGCCGAGGTCACCTATCTGCTCCCCGTGACGGGCGACGTCTGCGAGGTCAAGACCGTCGTGCGCGGCCGGACGGACAAGGACTGTCTCTACTTCGGCTTCGAGTGCATGGAGCCCAAAATGGATGAGATCTGGGCCGACCGGCTGGACCGCGACCACAAGGACCTGTGGATGGACTCCGCGGTGGAGTTCTTCTTCAACCCCTCGGGGAACGGGAAGGACTACTACCAGTTCATCGTCAACAGCAAGGGCATCGTTTCGGACCTGAAGAACATCCGGGTGGGCAGTGCTTCCAAGCACGACATCAACTGGACCAGCAAGGCCCAGATCGCCGCCAAGGCCCTCAAGGACCGCTTCATCATCGAAGTCGCCGTGCCCAAGGCCGAACTGGCGGGCTTCGACCCGAAGAACTTCCGGGCCAACTTCTGCCGCCACCGGGCGCTGAGAAAGACCAAGGTCCTGAGCCGCTACTACACCTGGTCGCCGAACCACATCGGCTACCACGAGGTGGAAAATTACGGCCGGCTCACCTTCGAGAAAGAGCCCGACGGGAACATGATCAGGAACGGGGATTTCACCGCTCCCTATCAGCGGACCTGGTCGGTCAACACCCACGGGCCCGGCGGGCCTGAGTTCGACGAAAACATCTTCATCACCGGCGGCCGCAGCGCCCGGCTGAACGCCAAAGACGGCGGGTTCAAGTGGATCTACCAGGGGCTGCCCCTCAAGTCCAACACCACCTACGCGGTGAGCTTCTACATGAAGATGGAAAACGTCCAGCCCACCGCCTCCTACGGCGGATTCCAGCTGCTCCTGGGCGACAACAACAACAATTTCATGCCCAAGAACCCCTACACCGGCACCATGCCCTGGACCCGTCAGGGCTTCTTCTGGACCACCGGCCCCGACGGCGGCAAGGTGCTCAAGGGCCGCAGCCGCTGCATCCGCTTCGGGATCCGGAACGCACGGGGCGTCGTGTGGATCGACAACGTCAAATTTTCCGAGGTGCCCAAAAAATGAACAAGGCGCTTTTTCAGGCCTACGACGCCATTCCGTGGCCGCCCCGCGGCGAATTGAAGTTCGTGGATGAGATCCGGGAATATGCAGGTCTCCCTTTCACGCCCCATAAGAAACTGCATCTGGTCAATCCGGAACTGTGTCCCGAAACGGCCCTGTTTTCCCTGAAGCGCCACTTCATTCTGGACGAAACGGGGATCCCGCTCCATCTGGTCCGGAGGAATCGGCTCGCTCCCGAGGAGTTTTCCCTCGCGGTGACCGACAAGATCATCAGTCTGGCCGCCGCCGACGACAGCGGGTTCCGCTACGGCATCTGCGAGCTGGAAGAGCGACTGGCCGATGGGGATTTCACGGGGACGGTCCGGCTCAAACCCTGGGTAAAGCACCGGATCACCCGCTGTTTCTTCGCCCCCAACACCCGCCCGCCCCTCAAGCTGGACGAGCTCACCGACGACGTGGACTACTATCCGGAAGCCTATCTGGACCGGATCATGCACGAGCGGCTCAACGGCGTCTGGCTCACCATCTACCTGAACGACATGCCCTGTTCCGCTTTCCCCGAACGGGGGAAGGACGCGGATGCGCGTCTGGCGAAACTGAAACGCGTGGCCGAGCGCTGCGCCAAATACGGCATCAAGTGCTACATTTTTATGGCCGAGCCCCGGAACTACTCGGGCCGCTGGAAGAGCAACACCCCCGAGGAGATGGCCGCCCACCCCGAGCTTTCGAGCCGGGACGATGCGGGGAATACCTATTTCTGCACCTCCACCGCCGAGGGGAAGAGGTACATCGCCGAGACGGTGGGCTATCTCTTTTCCAAGGTGCCCGAGCTGGGGGGCATCATCAACATCATGTCCCTCGAATCCGCCCACCCCTGCGCCGAGCGGAAGCTCTATCCCCACATCGGTGCGTGCCGGTGTCCCCGGTGTTCCAAGTTCACGGCTCCCCAGCTTTACCGTGAGATCGCCCGGGTCTTCTCGCAGGCGATGAAGCATTACAATCCCGACGCGGAGTTCTTCGGCTGGTTCTATTCGGGCTTCCACATGCCCGGAGAGCCGGAAAACGACGTCCGTCTCGCCATCGCCGAAGCGTGGCCCGAAGACTGTACGCTTCTTCACAACTGCGAAACGGGGGGCGAAAATCCCCAGTGCGGCAAGACCATGATCGTGCAGGACTACTCCCTTTCGTGGCCCGGTCCTTCCGGTTACTGGCGCGACATGGCCGCCCGTGCGCCCAAGATCGGCGCCAAGATGCAGACGGGATGTTCCCACGAAGACGCCACCGTGCCCTATCTGCCCGTGCCGGGGATCCTTTTCGAGCGCTATCACGGACTGCATCAGGCGGAAAACTGCGCCGCCGTCATGCAGTGCTGGTACTTCGGCAGCGTCCCCAGTATCATGAACCGGGCGGCGGGACGCCTTTCCTGCGACCCCATGCCCGAGTCGGAACCGGCCTTTCTGGAGGAGCTGGCCCGGCCCGACTGGGGCGAACACGCCGCGCAAGTTGCCCGCGCGTGGGAACTTTTCTCCCGCTCCTACCGGAACTTCCCGGAAACCATCGCCTTCAAATGGTTCGGACCTCTGCATGCCTCCATCGCCTTCCCGTGGTATGCCTACCCGGCGGATCTGCCCATCGCCCCCAGCTATACGCAGGCCTTCCCCAAAAACAGCGGGGACCGGATCGGCGAGTGCGTGGGCTACGGGTTGAATTTCGCCGAAGTCCGGCAGCTTCTCAAGTCGATGGATGAGCTCTGGCAGCAGGGCCTTGCGATCCTGCGCCCCTGCGCCGACTCCGCCCTGCGGAAAAAGGAGCTGGGCGTGGCTGAGGCCGTCGGGATCCAGTTCGCTTCCACGAGGCGGTTCTTCGAGTTCTACCATCTGCGGGACGACATGATCTTCAACGGTCACGACAACTTGTCCGCCATGAAGGTCCTTGCGGAAGCGGAGCTCAAGGACACGCTCGCTCTGGCGGAGCTCTGCCGGAACGACTCCCGGCTCGGGTATCACTCCGAGGTGGAAAGCTACAGCTTCTTCCCGGCGAAACTCGCCGCACGGGCGGAGCTGCTCGAAGATGTCCTCGCCGATTTGGCCCATTACGACGCCGATTCTCCCGAGATCCGGCGCTACCGGGGCGACGATGCGGAGCCCGTCCGGCTCTGCAAGGCCGACGAGTGGCGAACTCTGGGAGACCTTTCGTATCAAATCACCGCCGACGGCAAAGAGTTGGTGTTCGCCTTCAAAGATCCGGGGGAGGGGACGCTCCTTGAAGTGGAACCGGGGCGGCTCTGTCAGGTCATAGCCATTCCCTTCAGCGCTCAGAAGCACAGCCACAATGCCGATTTCATCCCCGGTCTCCGGTGCGAACACGATCGCGACACGGTGAAATTCGCTTTCGACCGGGCCGCCTTCGCCGGGTTCCGGGTCAGCGAGAGGATGTACTGGCGCTTCAACATCTCCACGCCGCGGGCCGAGTTGGCGCCCCGCCACCCCTGGCCGGGGCGGCTTCAGCACGGCACCTCCAATTCGGGGGATCTGCTCTTCCTCGCCGTGGAGTGAGCCGCGGATGGCGGGTCAAACATTCCGGCTGCCCCTCGTCGGGGCCTCCATGGGGAAAGGTGTCGCCGTCTGCCGGGATTTTCTGAAGCTGAAGCTGGGCAACGTGATCCTGACGGCCCTGCCGGACGACCGGGAGGAAGCTTTGCAGGTCGTCCGCTTCTGCCGGGAGCACGGCATCTTTCTCATGCTGAGCGAGATCGTCCAGAGGCACTGCCACACCCGGCTGCAGTGCGCCCATCTTTCCAAAAAGGAGCTGGAGGAGATCCTTGGCGAAGCCGGGCCTTATCTGCTCGGGCGCTACGCCGTGGGAGAAGCGGGCGGCATGTTCTACTGGCCTAAATCCTACGTTATCGGGGCGCGCGCCGGGCGCTACGAAGCCATGCCGCCCTGCCGGAACGAGGCCGAAGCCCATGACGTTTACGTCGATTACATCCGGAAGGAGCTCGCCTACGAGCGGGAACGGGTCTGCGACATTCCGCTCTTCGACGTGGAGTCCAGTCTGGCCTTCAGCCTGCACGACGAAGCAGGGATCGACGGCCTGTGTCTCGAACTGCTCCCCGGCGATCCCCGCATCACCCTCTCGGCGATCCGGGGCACGGCCCGGCGGACCGGTAAAATGTGGGGCGTCCACATCGCCATGCTCTGGTACGGCGGGATCCGGATGGATGAACTCTGGCTCCGCCGCTGGCGGGCCGCGATCTGGACCAGCTTCCTTTTCGGCGCGCAGTTCATCTTCCCCGAGTCCGGCCACCTCGACTACCATGAACGGGACGGCAAATGGTTCGAGTTCGATTCTCCCGAAATGCGCCGGGTCCGCCGGGAGCTGCGGGAGCTTTACCGCTTCGTTCAGGTGCACACCCGCCCGGTGTCGGGCCCGTACGTTCCTGCGGCGATCCTGCAGGGGGAGGCGGACGGCCATCCGGGCCTGTGGAACCCCTACGCCTGGGGGCAGTACGACAACGGGGAGGAGTGGGAGACTTCGGACGCGGAAAAGGGCTGGAAGATCTTCGATGCGCTTTTCCGGAGGGAGGATCTTTTTCACGAACACATGACGGGGAGTTTCAACCGGACCGGCAATCCCCCCTGCGGCCAGATCGACGTGATCCCCGCCGCCGCCGATTTCGCTTCTTACAAACTCCTTTTCCTCATCGGCCGCAACCGGATGGACGAACCGCTCTACCGGAAACTGATCGACTACGTGAAAAACGGGGGCCATCTGGTCATCTGGCTGGCGCATTTCGACATATCGGAACGGCGCGGCGCCCCCGTCGGGCTCTTCCGGAACGGGGATCTGGCCGAACTCTGCGGGCTCCGGGGCACTGGCCGGAAAAGCCCTGACGTGCGGGGGATCAAGTATATCCGCCCGTCGCGTTTCCCGCAATACGATTTCCCCGTCCGTTCGGTCAACCGGGACCCCTATTTCCTCGGGCGGAGCGAGGAGGCGGAAATCGAAATCACCGATCCCGAACTCCGCGTTTTGGCCGCCTATTCCGATTACGTCCGGGACACCTTGGAAAACGCGACGCTCCACCCGGTCCTGACCGAGCGCCCTCTGGGGCAGGGGGCCGTATGGACGGTGACGACCCTGACCCATCCCGGCGCCGACGGCATGATCCGGTTCGCCGAAGTGCTGGTCCGGACTTTTTTGAACGGCTGCGCTGCGGATTTGGATTTCCTGACGCCGGATTGCGTCCGCCGGGCGGTTTATCCCGACGGCGCCCGCCGGGTCTTCTATTTCTTCAACAGCGACCCCGATCTTACCCAGAGCATCCGGCCCGTCCGCAACGGGGAACCGGGTGCGGAGATCCTGCTCCCTCCCGGAGCCTTCCGGGTCTTCTACGAGGAAAACGGGATTCTGGTGATGCCCGAAGACCCGCTGACGGAGTGTGTCTCATCGGCGGAAAACGTCTGGAAGTTGGAAACGCCGGAGCAGAACATTACCCTGCTCGATTTGTCGGCGGAAACGCGGACCGTGACCTTGAACGGGATGACGGCGGACCTGGCTCCGGGCGAAAGCCGCAAGATCCGCTGCCCGGCGCTGATCCCGCCGGAAAAGGCGGTGTGGATGTCGGAGGAATTTCTGGCGGAACCGGAAATGGTCCCGACAGACACTTCCACCCCTTACTGAAAGCCGCTCCGCGTCACAGGACGCCCAGCAGGTCGGCGGCGGACCGGAAGCGGACCGCATTCCATCCCCGTTCCCCGGCGGCGGCGATGTTGGCCGGATTGTCATCGAAGAAGACGCCCGGCTGCCCGAACTCCTTTTCGAAACAGGCGTAGATTTCCGGTTCGGGCTTCATGAAACCCGTCTCGAAGCTGTAGACGCCGCCCTTGCGGAGTTCCCAGATGGGGCATTTGCATTCGATCTCCCGGAGATGGATCGCGGAAGTGTTGGAAAAGAAGACGAGTTCGTGTCCTTTTTTCACCGCCTCCTGCGCCGCTTCGAAGGTGCCGGGGAAGGGGCCCCGGATCTGACTGCACCATAGAGACCGCAGTTCCTCAGCGGAAAGCAGCCCGCCCGAAAGGCGGTGCAGACGGTCGAAGAAATCGTCCGTTCCCAGCTTGCCCCGTTCCATGGCTTCCCAGTGGAGCCGCAGTTCCTTTTCCTTCGCCGCCAGTTCCGCGAGGGAAAAGCGGCCCATCAGGCGTTTCAGGAGCTCGTCCCGCATGATGTCGGAGTTGACGTCGGCGCAGACGCCGCCCAGATCGAGCGCGATGATCATGATGTTACTCCTCCCTGTGATGATCGAAAACCTTGTCGGCCGTGTCGAAATACTGCTCCCAGTCCCAGAGGGTCATGGAGTGGCTCCCCGTCTTGACGTGGTAGCGGACCCCGTCGCCGCAGACGGTGTTTTCGGGGGGCTGTTCCGGACTTTCCAGTCCCTTGAAGCCGTAGAGCCGCCAGATCTTCGAGGCGTGGAAGGCGGAAAGGTACTCCCCTCTCGGGTCGGCGACCACGTCTTTGGAGGAGCTCGCCACATGGAGCGCACGGGGGGCGATCAACGCCAGCAGCTGGTGCTGGTCCACGGGGAGTTCGTCTTCGAGCCCCGCGTAGCGGACCATGTTGTCGCAGAACCAGTTGCTGCGGATCAGCCAGAGCCCGGTGAGGCTTTCGCCGATGTTCCGGCGCGAGAGGGCGGCTCCGGCGTGGCCGGAGTTGTTGGAAATGACCAGCTTGAAGCGTGTGTCGTTCGCCCCCGCCCACAAGGCGGTCTTGCCCAGACGGCTGTGCCCGGCGACGGCGATCTTCGAAGCGTCCACGAGCCCGGTTTGCTCCAACGCGTCGGCCATCCGCGACAGGCCCCAGGCCCAGGCGGAAATGCCGCCGAAATTCCGGTGCCGTCCGGCCTTGAGTTCGGCCAGATCCACCTCGCAGTCCGAACGCAGGTCGTCGTAGAAGAGCCGGAAAATACTTTTCCGGAATCCGTCCAGATTGTCGGGGAAGATCTCTCCGCAGGCCGCGGTGGCGATGGCGTAGCCCCGGTCCACGGCGGCGGTGAAGCAGTCGTCGCCCACGGCCCGCGGCTGGGCGCTTTCCTGCGCCGCATGCCAGCGCAAAGTTTGAAAATCCGCCGAGCGGGTGGGGCGGATGTCGTTCTCGAATGCGCTCTGATTGCCCTTGAAGTTGAGGAACTCGAAGACGGGCGGCGGGCAGGGGGCAGCTTTCGGCACGTAAAGGAGCATGTCGAAATCGAATTTCCGGCCGTTGTTCATGGCGCAGATGATCCGGTACTCCCGGCGGAGCGCCTTGCCGCCGAGGGCGTCCTTCCTTTCGGCCAGGAGCTTCAGTTCCAGACGGTCGGGGGCGGGGGGCATGACGCCGTAGAGGCACTCCTTGAACTGCCGAAGGATCGCGGGGCGCTGTTTTTCCCACTCCGCCAGGGTATCCGGCAGAGGGGGCAGGGTGTAGCTCCGGACCTTCTTTTCGTCCCAATTCATTCTGCGGAACCCCTCTTCGGCCCATAGATTGAGGCCCCGTTCCCAGGCGAGCATGAGTTCGTAATGGTCGGGGGTCCGGGGCGCATCGCCCAGATCCTCGAACGATTCCTTTTTCCGTTCCATGAAAAAACTCCTGTGAAGTTGATACGGTTTAATATAGTTCCTTCCCGCGGCAAATGCAAGAAAAAAATCACCGGTTTTGCCCGCAAAGCCGCATAAAGAAAGGGGAGCCCCGGATCCCGGGACTCCCCGCCGAGCGCCTGAAGCGGATTTATTCCGCCTCGACCAGCTCCACGTGGTCGATCCAGACCTTGCCCGTGGCCTTCTTGCTCAGGTAGAAGCCGATGTAGGGCCGGACCTTGGGCTTGTCGCCCACGTTGGGCGGGGTGGTGAAGGTGACTTCGAACCGCGTCCAGTTGATGGTCCCCATGAGGGACTGCTTGAAGGGGTAGAAGACGAAGTTCTTCCCCGTACAGGCGAAGCGCACGTCTGAGGAGACTCCCGCCTTGGGCGCGGCCGTGCCGCCGGTCACCTTCTCGAGCTTCATGTAGAAGGAAAGTTTGTATTTGGTCGAGGACTTCAGTTTTTCCCTGGAAAGGTACTGCCGCAGAGAGGTCCCGCCGTCGGGATTCAGGCAAACCGACTGGCCGCAGGTGCGGAAGATCTGCCGGTCGACCAGCATCTTCTTTTCCGCGAACCAGCTCTTCATGAAGCGCTTGCTCGTGACGGGCGCGTCGAAGTCGCTGCAGGAGACGACGGATTTCGACGCGGGCTTTTCCCCGATGACGGCGGTGCCGCAGTTTTCCGCCCGCTGCTTGATGAATTTGCTCCAGGTGTAGTAGGGCACGTTCACCTTGACCGAGGGATCCAGCACCCGGCCCCGGGTGAAGTTGGCGACGAAGGTCTTCCCGTCGAGTTCGGGCATGGACTTGCGGGGGATCTTCGCCTCGGCGACCCACATCTTGCCGGGCACGATGCCGACTTTGAATTTGACGCGGCTTTCCCAATTGCGGTTCAGATTGCCGGGGACGTTCCGGGAGTCGCACACATTACCGTCGCTGGTGAGCATGATCTGATAGAGGAATTCCGCTCCGGGTTTGGAGGAAAAGAAGAGCTCCACCAGATTGTCCCGCCACATCTCGATCTCATCGTGCTTGCGGCTGACCTTGATGATCTTGTCGGTGAAAGGCTCGTCGGCTTCGATGCCCACATAGAAGTACTCCTTGTCGGCCAGCATCCGGACCCGGGTGTGGACTTCGCCGACTTCGCCCTTGCGGGGGAGAAGCCAGACGGGCGTCGCCTGCTTCCACGCCTCTTCCGAAAGTTTGCCGTCGATGGTGACGGGGCTTTTCGTGGGCTTGACGCGGATGGTCCAGAGCTTGTTGTCGTTGTTGTGCTGGGCAAAGCGCTTCGCGCCGTCGAGGATTTTTCCCCAGAGCTGTTCGCGCATGAACTTGACCCGCTTGAGGGAGGCAGGATCCTTTGCGACCGCCTTTTCGGCGTCGTTGAAAAGTTTTTCCACCCGGCTGACTTCGGCGGGGCCGTAGATCTTGTTCCAGATGACGAACTGCGAAGGCAGCACCGCCTGGGGCCCCACGGGGGTGTCGCGGATGTTGCTCATGATGTCCTTGAGCCAGTGGCGTTCCACGGTGTCGTAGAACTCCTTCATCTGGGGCGCGGCCTTGCCGTACATAAGCGTGAAGTGTTCACGCATGAGGGCGTCCACGTCGGTGTTCGAGTCCCACAAGACCTTGCCGAAAACGTAGTAGTTCATGGAGTTGAAGAGCCAGAAGTCGGTTTCGGATTCGAGGAAGGCCCCGAAGCTGTAGGGCGCGGTCTTCTTGAAGAAGCTCCCCACTGCCTTGGGGGTGAAGCCCGGCACGTCGGGGATCAGGTTGCCGCACTTGGTGGTGTAGGTCCACAAATAGGTCTTGGCGTTGAGTTTTTTGCTCCAGGCGGCCAGGAGTTCGATGGCTTTCGCCTGATTGGGGTTGGCCTCGTTCCAGGGCCCCCGGAGCGCCAGCATGACGATGACGTTCGAAGGGATGTCTACCTGCGGAATGAGCTTGTAGTTGGAATAGGCCATGCAGGTGATGAAGCCGGGGACCCCTTCTTTCTGCAGCCGGCGGGCGATGTCGGTCTTGAATTTCCAGATGTGGTTGCTGGAAACCTGGGGCCCCGAGGTGTAGACCTTGTTCTTCCTGCACGTCTCGCACTTGCAGGGATAGTTTGAGTCGTTGGGCATGATGTTGAAGAAGGGCGGGCTGTGGTGGTTGCGGCTCCAGTAGTACTTGCCGTTGGGCATCCTGACGCCCCGCTCTTTGGCGCTGACGCCGGTCAGGAAGGCTTTGGCGTCCTTGTAGACCTCTTCCTTGAGCCCTTCGGAGCTGAAGCAGAGCTGACCTTCCACGTCGCTGCCCCGGGTGACGACGCTCCCGTCATGGCGCTTGCCGTTGTCCCGGAGCGCGAAATACTCGGGGTGGCTCTTGGCGAAGCGGCCCACGTAGCCCAGTGCGGAAAGCCCGTGGCAGTTGGGCAGGTTCCGGGTGCTTTCCCGGATCCGGAATTGGGAAAGACGCTGGACCTGGGAAGCGATCTTGTCATCGTAGAAGTTGAGTTTGCCGTTGCCCAGCGCCTTCAGGCCCACGCAGTAGGTGCGGCGGTGCTGGCTGTCGGGGCGGTCGATGATGTCGATGCCGGGGAGGACCCAGTCGGGCTTCCGGGGGACGACGGTCCCCACGTCGCCGGGGAAGTAGAAGCGGACGCCGCCGAAGCGTTCCAGAAACTCGTAGACGGCGTAAAGGGTGCCCCGTTCGTAGTAGCCCGCCCGCTTTTTCGGGGCTCCGGCGGGGTCGTCGGTCCCGGCGATGAGGATATTTCTGCCGGAAGTCCGGATGAAGTAACCGTCACGGTCGATCTTTTTCAGGTCCGCTCCGGCCATTTTTGCCGCGGGAGCGCCGAGGATGAAGGCGACGCCCTTGCCGGAAGGCTGTTTCACCACGGGGACCTGCGAGCCGATGATCCGGCTCAGGAAGGAGGCGAGCTCTTCACCGGCGAAGGCCGTGACCCGGTTGTCGGCGGGGACGACCACTTCGCAGAGGGCCTTCCCGCCTTTGGCGACGGGGAGTTTCACCCCCCCATCGGTCTTGATCCGCCGGGGGCTCATGGGCTTGGGGTTGAAGCGCTCCGTTCCGGCCGCGGGCGCCGCGCCGGGGATCGCCGCGCCGAGCAGCAGCGCGAGGGAAAGACAAATTCCGGTTTTCATGATGGGCAGTCCTTTCGTTGGTGAAAACATGAAACAGGCAAAGCTGCGTCCATACTATACCACAACCGGGCCGTTTTTTCCACCCCGCAGGCGGAAAAAAGCCGTTTTCGTGCCGAAAAAAGCAGGGAGCCCGGCGGAAAGCTCCCGGCCTGCCGGGGCCGGGATCCGTTATCCGAGGGCGATCAGCTCCTTGTACGCGCCGTCCTGCACGGTCCACGCATAGAGTTTGCCGTCGGCGTCGGAAAAGAGCACGTCGTCCACGTTGTCTCCGTCCACGTCGCCCGTGCCGACGAGGCTCTGCCCCGCGGCGAGGAACCCGATCCCGGCGGCGGCGACGCACTTTGCCGTTCCGTCGAGGAGCCAGGTGGCGACGCCGCCGTCGGCGGTGTTCTTGAGGAGCACGTCGTCGATGCCGTCCCCGTTGAAGTCGCCGATGCCGGAAACGGTCCACGGATCGACGGCCCGGCCGGTATAGGCCACGTTCACCGTCTGATAGCCGGAAATGTCGGGACCCGTGAGGAACACGAACACGTCGCCCGAACCGGTGATGGTCCTCCCTTCGGCGACCATGGGCATGCTGTTGCGGATCATCACGTCATCCACGCCGTCGCCGTTGAAGTCTCCCGCGCCGACGAGCTCGAAACTGTAGTACTTGGCATTGATGGTCGCGTCGTCGGCGCCCGCCAGGTCCGCGGGATCGATTTTGAAGGTGTCGCCGTCCCAGGTGGTGACCATGGCGCCCAGCCAGCCGGGAGCGAGGTTGAAATCGTTGTCCAGAGCCCAGCAGGGCAGGCCGGTGACCTTGGAGTAGCCGGGGCTGACCTGTTCGGGAGCGGTGAGGAGCACGCCGGGATTGGCGGAGCCGTTGAAGTTGGCGACTCCGGCCAGTTCGAACCCGTCGGAAACGATCCCCAGCCGGAGACTTTGCGCCGCTTTCTCGTCGTCGATGCCTTCGGCGGCGTTGCTCACCAGACGGACATCGCCCGTCTGGAGGTCCTGGATGAGTACTTCGGCGGCCCCGACGCCCGAGTAGTTCCCTACGCCCCTGATGTCCCACCGGGCTGCGTCCAGATTGCCGATCGGGGTAGCGGTTCCCGCCAGGGGATCGAAAAGAGTCAGCGAGCCGTCGGGAGTGTACTTCAGGATCTGAGGCGAACCGCCGGAAAAGTCTCCCACGATCGCTTCGGGCCGGAGTTCGCCCGTAACGGTGATGCTGAGTTCCCCGGAAGTTTGGGCCAGCGCGTAGAGTTTTCCGGCTGCGGAAAGCGTTTCTCCGACGGTGAGTGTGCCGAGTACGGTGTCGTCGGTCCTGCGGACCGTGACGGTCTTGTCGAATCCCGCCGCTCCGTCGGCCAGTCGGTAGGTCCCGTTTCCCTGTGCCGCCGAAACGGAAATCGAAAAATCTGGCGCCCCGGAGATTTTCGACAGGTCATTGACCGGGGCCGCACTTTCGGGCGCCGCGGTCGAGATGTCGAAGTCGATGATGCTCCCGGCATAGGCCGACACCACCGCGCCTTCGGCGACTGTCAGCGTCCCGGTGTGTCGGCCGCCCCGTGCGATCCCCAGATAGCCGTCGCTGCCCACGACGGTCGAGCAGGCGGCGCCGACGACATACATCCAGCCGCCGGCGTTCACCACGGTCGAGTCGGCCGCCCCGCCGTAGACGTAAAGTTCGGCGCAGTTCCGGCGGTCGATCCCGGTCAATACGGTCCCCTTGGCCGTGCCGCCGTCGAAGACGTACAATTCGCCCGAAGCGTACACGGCGGCGGAAGTCGCGGTGGTCCCCGAGTGAAGCGTTGCGGAAGCGGCCGACAGGATCAGACCGCTGAACTCGTTGGCGGCGAAAGTTGCGTCGGCTCCATCGGCGGCATCGACGTAACCGCCGTTTTCCCTGATCGCCGCCGCCGCGCCGCCGGAAGAAATGTGCAGTTCGCCGCCGCTGCCCACCAGGAGCCCGCTGGCGGCGCCTCCTTCGTCGATGCTCATCCAGCCCCCGGCGTTTACCGTGGTGGAAAGGGCTGCTCCTCCGCCGCAGACATACAGTTCGCCGCAGTTCTGACCGGCGCTGCCGTTGACCGCGGTTTCGGTTGCGGTGCCGAAAACGTACATGACGCCGCCTGTGTTCACGACCGTCCCGTTGGCCGCGCCGCCGCTCAAGACTTCGAAATTTCCGCCGGAGTTCACCGTGGCGGCCCCGGGCCGGACGTACATAACCGTGGCCGCGCAATATTCCCTCACCGATATGGAATGGGTCCTTTACGCCCCGGACGGCAGCGTCTACACTTCGGAGGATCTGGACAAGCCTGTCGGCGTGAAGAAAATAAGTTACTCGCAGCTCGAACTGACTGTGGACAACGCCGTACGCGGCGATTGGAAACTGGATGTCTTCGGCAGCGACAACCGGAACGGTGAAGTGTGTATTTTCGCCGAGGCGGGCGATCCCGTCGAGACCGGTGTGCGGATCGTTTCCGTGGACAAGAAATCCGTCACTGTGGAATATCAGGCCCACGCGACCGGGGAGCACTGCCTCGCCGCGCTGTACATGCAGCGGGCGGATCGGCCCGACGACGAATATGAGGGGACGATCATCGACTATCTGGAAGCCACCGAAGGGGGACGAATACCGCCGGGCCACCTTCGATTTGCCGGAAAGCGTACAGGGGGGGATGTACAAGTTCTATGTCATGGCCCAGAGCACCAACTGCGCCGAGATCGCCTGGAGCGACAAGACCGATCCGGTGGAGATCCTTGTCCGCACCGCATCGCTGAAGGTGACGGATTTCCGCATCGAATTCCGGACGGAGGACCCGCTGATGGCGAACGTCTACTGCACCGTGACCAATGCCGGCACCGAACATTCCGGAATCTTCCCGGTGGAACTTCTTCTCGGCGACAGCGAGATCGGCACCGACGACGATCAGGTCATCGCTTCGACGAAGACCTCTCTCGACGCCGGAGCCAGCCGGGAACTGCAGCTGACGGGGTTCATCCCGCGGGAATATGTCGGCAAACAGGCCGTGATGTCCGTTCTTCTGGATCGGGGGAATGCGGTGGACGAGGGCATCTTCGAAGAAGACAACATCGCCATGAAGACCATCGCTCCGACCGTGTTGTCGGAAGGCGCGGGCAAAATTCTGACCTGGACCGCCGTCGAAGGCGCAAGCACCTACGATCTCGAATACGCCGTGGAGGGAGATTGGGACGACAGCGCCGTCTTGCGGGGCTTTACGGAAAATGCCGTCAGACTGCCTCTGGCTCCGGGGCACTACACATTCCGCGTCATTCCCCGCGACGCCGCGGGAGATCCGATCCCCTTTGCCGGCGAAGAGTGGGATGAGGCCATACTTTTCTCTTCCGCCTTTTCGCTCGCCATCGTTCCCGGAGCGGGCCCCGTTTCCACCGAACAGTTCGAGCTGATGGACGGACTCTACGACTGGATGTCGATAGATTTGGGCGACTTCACCGGTACGCTGACCTTGAATCAGGTGGAGGGGACCTTCCGGGAATACGACGACTTGAAGATGACCGCCGAGGTGATCGACGGAGAGGTGACGGGGGGCTCCGTCATCACCGGGCTCCTGCTGGACAACGGCCTTTACTACTTCACCGCCGTCGGAACGGGGACAGCGGCGCCGGGAGCCGGACTTTCGTTTTCCATTATGGGCGAGCCCTTCCCCAATCTCGGGCCGGAACGCGGCGTCGTTTCTCTGCCCGACTGTGTGGACTCGAGGGGCGTCTACCAGGAGATGCTGGAAGGCTGGGTCGGCGCGTTCGACGGGCAGGATTCCTGGGAATATCTGCTGGAGGATGCCGGCGAACTGACCCTCGGCGTGGATGCCCCCGAAAGTCTCACCGGTGTTCTGGTCGTGGAACTCTATGCCCAAACCGTCACCAACGGGCAGTATCAATGCGTCAAGACCCTGTCGGTCGATGCATCGACCCCCGCAGGGGTGATTTTGGACAACTTTCTCGTCACCAACAATTTCTATGTGCGGGTCGGCGCTTTGGACAACGGAGCCGGCGGACACAACACCGAGTATTCACTGGATCTGACTTTCACGGCCTTCGACGATCCCGGTGTCGAGGAGGGGCAAAGGACCATTTTCGTCGGAGAGGAGGCCGTTCAGGTCGACGGCTGGGTGGGGTACCGCAAGACTTCCGACACTTATCTGCTGACGGTCGACAGCGACTGCGCCGGGCGTTACGACTTTTCTCTGACCGGAGACGCTCAGGAAGCGACGCTGAATGTCCGTTCCATTTCGGGCAAACTTGTCAAGTCCGCGGTGCTGAACGCCCGGGGGAACATACTTATCTCGGACCTTGATCTTTACACGGGTGATTACCTGGTGGAGATCGACTCCCGCAACGACGTCCGGATCGAAAACAACACCCGGTACACGCTGACCGTGGCCAGGAACGAGTCCTTCGAGCTCATTTCGGCGACGGACTCCGCCGAAGTGGACCATGCGGAGCAGGGGGAGAAACTGCTCTTCGCTCTGGAGGTCCCGGAGTCCGGGATCTACGATGTGTCCGAACTGCGGGAGGCCGGTCTGACGGTCTGGTTCCAGGAAACGGACGCCGACGGTCGGCTCGGTGCTTCGAAGCTCCGTCCGGATTGGGTGGAGCTCGAGTGGGACGTCCCCGGCTACATGACGGTGTGCAACAGCACCTCGGCCTGGGGCGACGCGATCATCGGTCTGGACAGCGAAAGGCACAAGTTCGTTCTCTCCGCGGCCCCCGCTCTCGACGTTTGACCGTCAGTGCGGCAGTTTCAGGGCACCGTACAGGATCGGGAGGCCGGGGCCGGATTCATCGGCACAAGGCGGCGATGCCTGCCAGCGTCATGATGAACGCGATGACCTGGGGCAGGTTCCGCTTTTCGCGGAGCACGGCGAAGGCGTAGAATTCGAACGCGGCGATCCCTGAGGCCACCACCAGCGGATAGGCGATGGCCCCCGCTCCGGCCCGGGCCAGCATGTTCATGCCGGGATAGAGCAGGAAGACGCTGCCGAGGATCTCGATGGCCTGCAGTCCGACGGCGAAGGTCCACATGAGCGGATTGCGCAGATTTTCCTTAAGCGCTTCGGCCAGGCGCCGCCGCTGGAGGATCAACGTACCTCCCACCGTCCCCACGGCGAGCCCGATGGAGAAAAAGGCCGTCCGCCAGGTGCTGGAGACCGCTTCGGCGGCGGGGAAGTAGGAGGGCAGATTGCTCAGGAGCTGGGCGATGCCGGTCGAAAGGAAGGAGATGAAGGCGTAAAGTTTCCACTTGCCCCCCGAAGCGGAATTGCCGTCCTTCTGCAGTCCCAGGATGAGGAGCGCTGCGATGATGCTTGCCGCGCCCGTCACATTGAAGACGGTGCATTTCGCACCGAAGAAGAGCACTCCCGCCACGAAGGGGAAGATGAAGGAGCACTGGATGAGGCTCCAGACGATGCCGTTGGGGCCGCATTTCATGGCCCTGGACATCAGATCCAGCTGAAAGAAATTCTGGACGCCGCAGACGAAGAGGGCCCCGAAGGTGATCCAGAATTCCCGCGGGGGGCACTGGGAAGGAAAACCTTCCGCCAGGCCGATGAGCGTGCAGACCAACGCAGCGAAGATCGCCCCGAAAAAGAGCATGACGCCCACGTCCACTTTTTTCTTCGGGGCGATTCCCATGGCCATGCCGAAAGTCGTCCAGCAGATGCCTACGATGATCATGAAGATGACGCCGCGTACAAGGTCCATATTTTTTCAACTCCGTTTGTTTCGTATCATGGCGAGCCGCGATGAAACGCCCTCAGGGCAGCTTCAGGGCGGCGGTGAAAAGTTCCGGGAAACCGGGGATGTCGTTCAGATGCGTCTCCCGGAGTTTGCCGGGAGGGAAAGCCATTTCAGGCAGAAGCTCCGGCGCACAGGCCAGCCGTGCGGCCCCCGCGAGGCTCAGATTGCCGCAGGAAAGGACGGGCAGATCGGGGAGCATCCCGATCCGCCGGGCTGAACCTGCGTCCATATACCGGGAAAAGCCGCCCGCGAGTTTCAGACGTTGTGCCGCGAAGCCGGTGTGCTTTTCGAGGGCCGCAACGGCGGCCGCGACGGCGGCCTTGGCCTTGAGCAGTTCGGCGATGTCTCCCTCGGTGATGGCCACTCCGGGTGCGATCTCGAAAAAGGATGCCCCCGAAGTGAACCGCCCCGCGGCGCTCAAAATCCCCGCCTGCCGCGCCGCCGCCAGAAAGTCCAGGAGCCCCGAGCCGCAGAGGGTGCGGGGCTCACTCCCGCCGATGACCGAGAAATTTCCGGGGCCGTGCCAGTGATCGACCGCCCCCGGCTCCGCCCGCGAGCCGCAGGAAATGCCGCACCCTTCGAAGGCGGGTCCCGCCGCGGCGGAAGTTCCGATGAGTCCCTCCGGCGTGCGGAAGACCATTTCGCAGTTGGTGCCGAGGTCGATGAAAAGATCTCCGATCTCGAGGGGGCACTCGTGAAGTCCCCCCGCGATGTCGCCCCCGAGAAGCCCCGTGATGCAGGGGATCGTGTAAACGGGGAGCCCGTGCCACAGATCCCGCCTCTCGGGAAAAAGAACGCGGGGCGCGGCGAAGGGGGCCGTGCCGATGGGCGCGGGATCGACGCCGTGGAGAAAACAGCACAGGGTCGTGTTGCCCGCAACGGCGATGCGCCGGGCGATTTCGACTTCCAGTTTTTCGAGGAGCGCACCTATGGAATCCAGCAGGGCGTTCCGGAGTTCTCCGAAGGACTCCCGCGACCGGGCGATGCGGGTCATCACGTTGTCGCCGAAAGCGCACTGGCCGTCGAGGGCGGTTTCGGAGGCGGTGATCCGCCCCTCTTCGATCCGCACGGCGGCCAATGTGGTGGTCCCCATGTCCACGGCGATGACGGGGGCTTCGTTCCGGGGCAGGGGGGCGGTATGGTCCCAGTCGGCGCTGACCTTCGGCGCACCGGAAGCTTGTTCCGGCACTTCGACGGTCCCGATGCAGCTTTCGAGCCTTGTCACGCAGGGCACGGCGGCGCAGGGGGCGCGCAGGAGCTTCCCTCCGGACTCCCAGAGCCCCGAGAGAAGCCTGACGGAGCATTTGCCGCAGCCCCGGTTTTCGCCGCAGTCCCCCGGAAGCCCCCGGCCGGTACGGCGCAGGAACTCCGACAGCAGCTCGCGCGTTGTGACTTCGATGACCATAGCAGTACAGAATATATCATCTTTCGGGGGCAAAGTCAAGGCGTCTCCCTTGAATTTACCGGGAAACGATGCTATATTTACCCAAAAAGAAAACGGAGACTCCTCACGTGAAAAGACCTGAACTCCTCGCCCCCGCGGGGACTCCCGCCGCCGCGCTGGCGGCACTCGATGCCGGAGCCGACGCCGTCTATGCGGGGTTGGCCAAGTTCAACGCCCGTGAACGGGGCGAAAATTTCACCCCCGACGCCATGGGGCGGATCATCGACCATTTTCACCGTCACGGGAAAAAGGTCTACGTGACCTTCAACACGCTGCTCAAGGAAAGCGAACTCCCCGAAGCCTTCGAGACGCTGGCGCTCCTCGACGATCTGGGCCCCGACGCCCTTCTCGTGCAGGACCTCGGGGTCATCCGCATGGCCCGGCGCTACTTCCCGCGTCTGGTGCTCCACGGCTCCACCCAGATGGGGTTCCACAACTCCGCGGGGCTCTCCGTGGCGGAAAAACTGGGCCTGAGCCGGGTGGTCCTTGAGCGCCAGGTCACTCTCGATGAGCTGAAAACGATCCGGAACAAAAGCCGTCTTGAGATCGAAGTCTTCATCCACGGGGCCCTCTGCTGTTCCCTTTCGGGATGCTGTTACTTTTCCTCGTACCTGGGCGGATACAGCGGCAACCGGGGCAAGTGCAAGCAGCCCTGCCGCCGCCGCTACTTTTCCTCTCAGGGCAACGGATTCTTCTTCTCGCCTCAGGACCTGTGCGCCGTGGAGCTGATCCCCGAACTCCGCCGCATGGGGGTGGATTCCCTGAAGATCGAAGGCCGCCTGCGCCAGACCGACTACGTGACGGCCGCCGTCAGCGCCTACCGTCTCCTTTTGGACACGCCCGACGAGGAGTTCGCTTCCGCCGTTCCCGAAGCCCGGCGGATCCTCGCAACGGCGGGGGGCCGCCGCTGGTCCCACGGTTTTTACTCCGCCGAATCGGCCCGGAGCCTCATCCGTCCCGACGTGCTGGGCAGCGCGGGCAAACTCTGCGGCGCGGTGGAGGCGGTCCGGGACAACGGTTTCGGTTTTACCGCCTCCTCCCGGCTCTTCATCGGGGACCGGATCCGCATCCAGCCAGAAAACGGGGATGAGGGGCCCGCGCTGACGCTGACCAAATTCTTCGTGGAAAATCTCCCCGCGACCAAGGTCCTGCCCGGTCAGCGGATCTTCGTCTGCTGCGACAAGGCGGTCCCGCTCCGGGGGCAGGTCTTCAAGATCGGGGGGAGCCTCGCGGACTACTCCAAGGCTCTGGCGGCCCTGCCTCAGCGGCGGACGCCTCTCGACCTCGACATCCGCCTCGATTCCGAACGTCTTACCGTCACGCCCGCCGCGCTCCCCGGCACGGTCTGGGAAAAGCCCCTCGCTCTGGAGCCCTCCCGGAACGCCGCCGTCGATAAGGAAAAGATCGCCGAAGCCTTCCGGGCCTCCGATTCCGACGTGTGGTGCGCAGGCGCGCTGAACGTCACGGTCGCCCCCGGGCTTTTCCTTCCCGCGTCATCGCTGAAACAGCTCCGGCGGGAGGCGTGGGCCTTTTTCAAGGAAAAGCTCGACCCCGTCATGGTGCAGGGGGCGGGGGCTCTTGCCATGGAAAAGTTCCGCGTCGATTACGAAGCCCTCGCAGGGCTCCCCGAAGCCCCCGTCCGCATTGAGACGGCGGCCCTGCGGCCAAAAGGCGAAGAGCCCGGCAACCGCAAGACGCTCCGGGCTTTCGGCGTCTTTGAATTCGACTCGACCGCGCGGGAAGCCATTTTGCCGGAGTTCATCCCCGAGGGCAAGCTGGGCGTTCTGGAAAAGGCGATCCAGCGGGCCGTCGAGGCGGGGATCCGCCGCTTTCGCGTCACCTCGCTTTACGGTCTGGAGTTGCTCAAGAAGTTCGGCGACGGTTTCACCGTCACCTTTTCCGTGCCGCTGCCCGTGGCCAATTCCCAGGCGGTGCTCGAAGCCCGCGACCTGGGGGCGAAGCGGGCGCTGGCCCACATCGAACTGGACCGGGCTTCGCTGGAAGCGCTGCGCCGTAAGTCGGTGCTGGAACTGGAGCTCTACCGGCTGGGCCGTCCGGCCCTGCTGACCACCCGTGCGAAGCTCCCCGTGGAGGGCGATATCCGGGACGCCCGGAACAACGGATTTGTGGTCCGCTCCGACCCCCGGAGCAATCTTTGGCGACTTTACCCGCAGAAGATCCACTCCATCCCCCGCCTTCCCGGATTCCACGACTTCTTCGACCTGACCATGGCCAACTGGAACCCGAAAGAGACCGACGCCTTCAACTTCGACCGCGAGCTGCCCTGATTGCTTCGCGGAACGGGGAGTATCAAGGTAAGAGGAGAGAAAATGATCAGGCTCGGACCACGCTGTTTATACTGCAAACATTACAAGAATGGCCAATGTACGGCTTTCCCCGAGAGGATTCCCTCGGCAATCATACGGGGAGAGGTCGAGCATTTGACTCCTTATGAGGGAGATCATGGTATTCAGTTCGAACTGGATCCGACCCTCTCCAAAGAAGACAGAAGGATATATCGGCACTGCTTTGAGATTGGCCCCAAATAGCGGTCTCTCGACTTCGTTTTAGAAATTGCACACCGGCGCAAGGTCAGTGTGCTTTTTTGCGCCCTTTTTTGCCCCTTTTGTCGGACCTGTCGGACTGGTCGGATAGAGGCCCCCAAAGTATCGAGCCCGCAGTAATATTTTGTGCAAATTTCGGACTTCAACTTCCGAATTTACACAGTTTCAATGCGGGACGACTTCCGCGGTATGGGTAAAATTCACCGCTGCCGGCGGCCCGGAACGCTTCAGGTCCCCGGCATAAATCACCGTTCCGCCCTGTATTTTTTTGTCGCGTTCGGCAAAGATTTTCAGGTTGCGGGCGAATTCCGGGGACCAGGTGCGGGCGGATTTGATCTCGTAGGGATAAAGTTTGCGGTCGGCGGCCAGAAGCATGTCGATCTCGAATCCCCGCTGGTCCCGGAAGAAATACAAATCGGGTGTATTCCCCGAATTCAGCCGGGCCTTCAGGGCCTCCGCGATGACCATGTTTTCAAAGAGATTGCCGATCAAGGGGTCACGCTTGGCCATGTCGGCCGATTTGATCCCCAGCAACCATGCGGCAAGCCCCACTTCGGTGAAGTATATTTTGGGCGTCTTGACCAGTCGTTTGCCGAAATTTTCGAAGTAGGGCTGCAGCCTGAAGATGACAAAACTCGCCTCCAGAATATTCAGCCACTCCTTGAGGGTTTTGGCGCTGACGCCTATGTCGTCCGCAAGGGCATTCAGATTCAAAAGCTGACCGACCCTCCCCGCCAGCAGCCGGACGAAAACTTCGAACTCGTGCTGATGCTGCAAATTGACCAGCAGCCGGACATCCCGTTCAACATAGGTGGCGAAATAATTGGCATATTCCAGCTCGGCATCTGCCTTAGGCATCGCGTGGAGTTTGGGGAGGAAGCCCCGATGGATGAGCACATCCCGTTCAAGCTGCCCGGTCTTGCCGCCCAATTCGGCAATGGAGAGGGGCAGCAACCGGAGGATCCCGGTCCGTCCGGCCAGCGATTGGCTGATTTCCGCGTTGAGCCTCGGCTGATGGCTCCCGGTCAGAATGTAGTGTCCGGGTTTGCGGTCGCGGTCGGATATCACCTGAATGTAACTCAGCAGCGGGGGGACCCGCTGGACTTCGTCGATTATGACCGGAGCCGGATGATCGGCAAGAAAACCTTTGGGGTCGCCTGCAGCGTAGGTCCGGACTTCCGGATCTTCCAGATTCACATAATCGTAAGTGCTGAAACAATGCTGCGCCAGTGTCGTTTTTCCGGACTGTCTGGGCCCGGTTATGGTGACGACCGGAAATTGGGCCGCCAGACGCCGCAGCTGCGGTTCGATCAAGCGTCGGATCATGCTTTACCTCCTTCTTCCGTAGGTTAATATAGCACACTTCTGTGTAAATTTCAACCTTCAACTTCCGAATTTACACAAAATCATGGAGAAAATGTCCGGTTTTGACGGGGGCGGGACTTGTCGGACCTGTCGGACTTGTCGGGTTCACCGAAAAACACCGCCGCACGGGCGGAGGTCCGCCCGGCAACGAAGAGTCCCCCCGGCAGCCGTCGGATTTCCTGCCAGCGGCGGGGGGCGTGTTTGTTTTGTCCTCCGGAGGGGGGAACCGGCATCCCGTCCGGTTCAACGACAGAACATCCGTCACTTCCTTGAGCCGGGACGAGGGCGGAACGCGAAGCGCGAAGCCCCAGTCACCGGCTCGGGCTCCGCCGGGACGAGGGCGAGGCGGAAGCCGAGGTAGTAGTCCCGGATGCCGGGAACGTTGCTGTCCCGGCTCGCGGAACGGCAGAGCCTGGCGTCGCTGACCCAGCTGCCGCCCCGGTACACGCGCAGCCAGCCACTTGCAGGGCCGGCGGGATCGGTCGCATCGCCGCCGTAGGATTTATCGTACCAGCCCCTGCACCACTCCCACACATTCCCGTGCATGTCGTACAAGCCCCATGCATTCGGGCGTTTCCGCCCCACCGGGTGGCTCCCGCCGCGGACATCAGGGTATTGTCTCTCCTCCCAACCGGAAATGTCATATCCGCTGTCCAGATCGAAACCCCTTCCGCAATTTCCTCCGTACCAGCCGACTTTGTCCAAATTGGGAGAATTGTCTGTCCCCCTTATTACCATGTTCTCGCCGCTGTTCAACGATGTTCCCGTGCCCGCTCGGCAGGCGTATTCCCACTGCGCTTCGGTCGGCAGGTCGAAGCGGTAGCCTCGCGGCAACTTTCCGACGTGCAGTTCATTCAGTTTGTCACAGAATTCTTTGGCATCGAGCCACGAAACTTTCTCCACCGGGCGGTCGTCGCCCTTGAAATACGAGGGGTTATACCCCATGACCGCCTGCCACTGCTTTTGAGAGACCTCGTACTTTCCGATGAAAAACGGCTTGGAGATCGTGACGACATGCTCGCTTTCATCATCGTCGAGCGCGCCACGCCCCGCTTCTTGTGCAGGGCTTCCCATCATAAACGTGCCGGCCTTGATCTTCACCATCGCCAATTCCACGCCGCCGGGGAGCCGGACCGTTCCGTCGAAGTCTTCGGAATGCGGGGCCGCAGCCGCATGTTCAGGCTCCGCCGGGGCGGGCGCCGGACGCGGAGCCGCAGCCTTCTGTTCGGGCTCTGCCGGGGCGGGCGCTGCGGCCGGGGCATCGCCGGCGTGCCGCGCATTTTTCCCGGAAAAGAAAAGGACGGCAAACACAACCGCGGCGGTCACGGCGACCGCGGCGATAAGGAGCGGAACGAAACGTCGGCCGGAAAGCTGCGGCAGGGAAGAAGAAATTCCCCCGCCGGAGAGCGCTTCGGCGAAGGCGGTGCAGTTTGCGTAACGCTTTTTCGGATCCTTGCTCAGGACCTTTTGCAGACACCGGTTCACCGCGTCGGGGACCCCCTCCACGGCTTCGGGGGCTTCGTTGGTGACCGCCGCGCGGAGCACGTCGAAGTCGTCGGAGTCGAAGGGCAGATGCCCCGCCAGCATCTGGTAGGTCAGGACCCCCAGCGCGTACTGGTCCGCGGCGGGACCGGGATAGCGGCCCTTGAACTGCTCCGGCGAAAGGTAGTTCGGCGTGCCGCTGGAATTGGCGGGATCGACCGACAGCGCCGTCATGGTGCTGCGCACCTTCGACGCCAGCCCGAAGTCGAGGACTTTTACGTTTCCTTCATCGTCCACCATCACGTTGGCGGGCTTGATGTCCCGATGCAGGATCTTCCTGCTGTGGGCGTAGTCCAGGGCCGAGGCGATCTGACGGACGATGGCGGCGCGGCTTCGCCCGGCTCCGGCCGCCCGCTTTGCCACTTCTCCCTGATCCAGTGGGCGAGGCTCCGGCCCTCGGCGTATTCCATGATGAGGAAGCAGGCGCCGTACCCGTCCCGTTCGAGAAAATCCGCACTGGCGATGTTGGGGTGCTTCAGGCCGTGGACGAGCCGGAAGTTTTCGCGCACCTCATCCATCGCGGCGGCGTCCCGGGCCAGCTCCGGGGGGACCATCTTGATGGCGTACTCCACCCCGGAGACCGTGTCCCGGCACTTGAAGACCACCCCCATGGTGCCGGAGCCGAGCTTTTCCAGCAGCTCGTAGCGCACCAGGACCACGTCGCCCGTCCGCAGTTCGCCCTGCGCCCGGCGGACTCTGCTGTTGGGTATGGTCGCATCGGGGTCGAAGCCCTGCGGCGCGTTCTCCGGCTTCTCCGCAGCGGAGACGCCGCCGTCGGCGCCGACAAGGAACTCCGCGCCGCACACGCAATTATATTTCCCCGGAGGGCTGTCATACGCCGCTCCGCATGCGGGACACTTCACTTTCATCGCAGATCCTCCAAGCCCCACCGCGTTTGCGGCGGAAAAAATACTAACGCCTGCACTCAAAAACCATACCGACCTTAATGTAGCACGGGAGCGCTTCTTTTTCAAGGATGGAGGGCCTCCCCCCGCCCGCGAACGTTTCATGCCGCTCCCGGCCCCCTCCCGGATTTTTTCCCGCTGTTCCGGAAAATTTGCCGGATATTTCCGTTTTCGGTTTGACTTTCGCTTTCTTCGGGCTTATAGTAGGTGCCGTACAGAACTTTTTTCATCAACCGTTCGAAATAAGGAGTATCGAAACATGAAAAAGATCCGTGTCGCCGTCTTCGGCGCCGCCGGCTATGCCGGGGAAGAACTGCTGCGCATCCTGTTGCGCCATCCTCAGGCGGAGATCACCGCCGTCACCTCCCGGAAAAATGCCGGGGAACCCGTTTCGAGCGTCTTCCCCCGCTACACCGGGCTGGATCTGAACTTCGCCATGCCCGACGTGGCCGCCATCGCGCCCCAGTGCGACGCGGCGATCCTCGCGCTGCCCCACGGACTTGCCGCCGAGTACGCCAAGCCGCTCCTCGAAGCCGGGATCCGGGTCTTCGACATTTCCGCCGACTTCCGGCTCCGGAGCACCGCCAAGTATCAGGAATACTACAAGACCGAACATCCCGCGCCGGAACTTCTCAAGGAAGCCGTCTACGGGCTCCCCGAACTCTACCGGGAACAGCTCCGCAATGCCCGGCTCGTGGCCTGCGCCGGGTGCTATCCCACCAGCTCCATATTGCCCACCGTGCCCCTGCTGCGCGCCGGGGCGGTAAAGAAAGAGGGCATCGTCATCTGCAGCTGCTCCGGCGTCACCGGGGCGGGCCGCAAGGTCGATCTGCCCTACATCTTCCCCGAATGCAACGAGAGCTTGAAAGCCTACGGCGTGGTGGGCCACCGCCACCTGCCCGAGATCGAACAGGAGTTCGCCGTCGCGGCGGGCGTTCCCGAAGTCGCCATCAACTTCATCCCCCATCTGGCGCCCTTCAACCGGGGGATCAACTCCACCATCCTCTACGACGCCGCTCCGGGGCTCACGCTGGAGCGCATCGGCGAGATCTACGCCGAGGCCTACGGCAAGGAGCAGTTCATCCGCATCCTGCCCGCCAAGCGCACCTGCGACACCAAGTACGTCTTCATGACCAACTGCTGCGAGATCGGCTACAATCTGGATCCCCACACCAACAAGGTGATCGTCACGTCGGCCATCGACAACCTGACCAAGGGCGCCGCCGGACAGGCGGTCCAGTGCATGAACATCGCCTTCGGCATCGAAGAAGCTGCGGGGCTGATCTGAAATGAAGATACTCACCATCGGCAACAGCTTCACGTGGAGCTTGCGCGCCTGCCTGCCCGGCGTGGCCGAGGAGCGGGGCGAGGAGCTGAAACTCGAATTCGCCAACTTCGGCGGCTGTGAATTCCGCCGCCACTGGGCCTACATCACCGCCGAGGAAAACGAACCCGCCTGCCGGATGTACGCCGACTACACCATGAAGCTCCGGGAGCTGCTGGCAAGCGACGCGTGGGACGTGGTGACGATCCAGTCCGCCAGCCACGAAAGCTGGGACTACGCCAACTACGTCCCCTTCGCCGGGCTCATCATCGACTACGTGCGGAAGTACGCTCCGGGAGCCCGGATCGTGATCCAGCAGACCTGGGCCTACCGCGAAGACGCCCCCCGGCTCCGGGAGTGGGGCTTCGACCGGAACGAGATGTACCGCCGCCTGGACGAGGCCTACCGCCGTCTGGGCCGGGAATACAATCTGCCCATCATCCCCACGGGGAAGGCGGTGGAAATGGCCCTCGCGGAACAGCCCGGAGGCAAGTTCGTCAACTACGATCCCGGAATTCTGCTCAAGCTCCGCTGGCCCGACCTGCCGCCCCAGGCCCACAGCCTCATCGGCAGCTGCCGCTGGGTCAAGGACAAGGCCACCGGGGAACTCACGTTGAAGCGGGACACCATCCACCTGAACATCCGGGGGCAGTACCTGCAGGCCTGCGTCTGGTACGGCTTCCTCTGGGAAAAGGACCCTCGCGAGATCAAGTTTGTCCATGAAGAAGTGGCCGACTCCGACGCCGCCTTCCTGCGCGACGTCGCGGACCGGGCCATCAGGGAGTTCTGAAAGATCATGGAAAGCTGGGACGTCATCATTCCCCGGCCCGCGAAGGCCGAGCCTCTCGAAGGCGTACTGAAAGTGGAGTCTCTGGGCTCCGTCACCGCTCAGGCAGACCTCGCCCGTTTCAAGAAGTCGCTTATCGCCGACGCTTCCGCCATGGGCGTGGACCTGACGGGGAAGGGGCGGCCTGTCCGCCTCGTCCTGTCGCCTGAGATCAAGATCGAATCCTTCGTGATGACCGTGGATTCACGCGGCGTCACCGTCGCGGGGGGCGACCCGGCGGGGGTGCTTTACGGCGTGGGGGCCTTCGTGCAGTACCTCTGCACCGCCGTGGCCCGGGGGCTCCGGGGGGCGGTGCTGCCCTGCTGCAAAATCGAGGATTCCCCCCGCTTCGCCTACCGGGGACTCATGCTCGACAGCGCCCGGCACTTCCAGAGCGTGGCCACCATCAAGCGGGTGCTCGCCCTCATGTCCGAACTGCGGCTCAACGTCTTCCACTGGCACTTGTGCGACAGTCAGGGATTCCGGACCGAGTCCAAGCTCTTCCCCGAACTGAACACGCTGGGGACCATGGCCCCCGGCTTCTATACGGCGGAAGAGATCGCCGAGATCCGGGCCTTCGCCGCGGAGCGCTTCATCACCATCATCCCCGAGATCGAGATGCCCGGCCACTCCGAAGGGCTGCTCGCCCTGCATCCCGAGCTCTGTTGTGACCCGGAGAATCCCGGACGTGAGTTCTGTCTCGCCAAAAGGAACGTCCGGACCTTCCTCAAGAAGCTCATCGCCGAGTTCGCCGGACTTTTCCCCGACTCGAAGATCATCCATCTGGGGGGCGACGAGGCGGAAACGACCCAATGGGAAAAGTGTCCCGAGTGCCGCAAGCTCCTGAAGAAGAAGGGATACACTTCGTTCCGGCAGCTGGAAAACGACTTCATGAACGACTGCGCTTCTTTCGTCCGGTCCCTGGGGCTCACCCCCGTGACCTGGTTCACCGAAAGCGTCATGGAGCGTTCCACCATCATCCAGGCGTGGCGGAGCATCCACGAGCTCAAGGAGACCTGCAAGCACGGCAACCGGATGATCTTCTCGGTCCACGACCAGCTCTATCTGGACTACCCCGCCACCCCCGCGGAGCCCTTCGAGAACTGGATGCTCACGCTCCCCGAATCGGGCGTCTACACGGCGGAACCCTACGCCGCGTGGGAGGAGGAGATCGGCGATCTGCTGCTGGGCCCCGAGTGCTGTCTGTGGACCGAGACGGTCCCGGAACACCGGGTCATTCCGAAACTCCTGCCCCGGCTCTGCGCCTTCGCGGAAACCGCGTGGACTTCAAGCTGCCGCAGAACATGGTTCAACTACACCTGCCGCCGGGAGACCCTCACCGCCTGCGGCTGGTTCGATCTGAAGGTCTGAAAAATGGAGATCCCCGAAGAGATCCGCAATCTCAAGTTCGAAGAGGCCCGCGCCCGGCTCGAAGAGCTGGTGGAGAAGATGGAGTCGGGCAACATGCCCCTCGAAGAGCTCATCAGCGCCTACGAAAAGGGCTCTCAGCTCACTGCCCACTGCCGGGCGCTGCTGGCAGGGCTCCAGCGCCGGGTCGAGATCATCGTCAACGGCGGCGATCCTCAAGCCAAAGAGGCCCGCTGCACCGACTTCGCCCCCGAAGCCAACGAGGGCGACCGGAGCAGCACTCCCTTCTGAAACGGAAAAACCGGCACGGGCGATGCGGCAAAACTCCCCGTGCCGGATTTTTTTGTCCCGTTGCGGGAAAGATCAGAGTTCACCCAGCAGAAGTTTCCGGAATTCCTCTTTGGTGACTCCGCGGCCGTAGGGTGAAAGTTCGAAGCATTCGGCATAGCGGACGAGTTTTCCCGCTTCGCCGAAGGTCTCGGTCAGGACCTGTCTCGCTTCGTTCGCCGCCCGTTCGTAGCGGCTTCCCCAGTTGGCGGTCAGGTAGCTCCGGACCTCCTCCCAGGACATCTTGTCCCGGTGGAGCTCCAGCTTCATTTCCCACGGGAGCCATTCGTAGAATTGGGAGACCTGGCAGTCCAGCAGGTGGCACTTCTCGTCGAGGACGTCGTCGATGGGGACCGCCGCGTCGGTGCGGAAGGGCAGGGGGATGGTGAAGGAATCCCAAACGCAGCCGAAGACCGGGCTTTCCTCCGGGATCGGGCTTTCCGGGCAGAATTGGGGCACCTGAGTGAGATAGGCGGCGTCCTGCACCAGCTGGGCCGCCGCCCGGTGGTCCGCGTGATAGTCGCACAGCCGGTGGCTCATCACCACGTCCGGCCGGAAATCCCGGATGAGCCGGATGAGCCTTTTCCGCTTCTCCACGGTGGGTTCCAGTTCGCAGTCGGGACTGTCCCGCCAGACCTCGTATTCGCTGAGGCCGATGGCCGCCTTGGCCGCCTGGGTCTCCGCATAACGGCGGTCGGCCAGCTCCTTCCCGGAAAGGGTCTGGTGGCCGCAGCAGCCGTTGGTCAGGGAAACGAATTTCACCACATGCCCGGCCTTGAGCAGTCTGATGGCGGTGCCGCCGAAGCGGATGTCCGGATCGTCCGGATGGGCGCCGATCATCAGATAGCGCCGGGGTGTTTTCACATTTCTCGTAGCCACCATTTTTCACATCTCCTTATAAGATCATTTCCCCACGCGGGGGCCGCAGCCGCGCCGGAGCACCTCGGGATCGCGGGGCAGATAGTTGCCGAAGTCGAGCCGGTCCTGCTCCTTCAGACGCCAGAGTTCCCGGTAGCTTTTGGTCTGATTCTTGCGCCAGTTTTTGCTCCACTGGTCGTACCCTGAGTAAGTGATGAGGAAACCGGGAATGAGCTTGATTTTGGGATCGGCGGCGAAAGAGGTGTTCTCACGCCCGAACTCCTTGACGAAAACGCTGTAAGGCACCTGCCTTCTGCCGAGGAAGGGGAATTTCCTTGCTTCCGCCACGTTCTTCTCGGTCGGTTTGCCGTTCTGAAGGTTCCAGCCGTAGATGCGCCGTTCCGGCCAGGGCATCCGCACGAAGAAGCAGTTGTTCCTTTCGGTGAAGAAATCCGGCTCGTGGATGAGGACGATCGGGTTGCCTCCCTTCATGTTCAGCAGATCGGTGAAGATGTTGTCTTCGAGCCGGACCTTGGCACGGTTTTCGTTGCGGAACACGATGTGGCTCACGCCGCCGCAGACGAAGGTGCAGTGCCGGACCGTCACGCCGCTCGAGAAGGCTTCGAACCCGCCGTGGCCGTAGCCGAAGGCGCTGTCCTCGACGGTGATGCCGGAGCAGTTGACCATGTGGATCGTCCACGTCGCGCCCCCGACGAGCACCTTCCGGAAGGTGATCCCTTCGGATCCGTCGAGCAGGACGGGGCCTTTGGAGTAGCCGAAGGACTCCGTAAGGCCGCTGCCGACGAAAACGAGGTTCTCGAAGACGAGATTTTTCTGGTTGGCGATCCGGAGCCCTTCCGCCAGCACACAACCAATGCCGCCGTTGAAGATGACCTTTTCGCCCTTCGCGCCCCGGATGGTGATGGGCCTTTCAGGCGTCCCGGAAACGCCCACATCCACCGTTTCGGCGTAGCTTCCGCCCCGAATGGTGAGGGTGTCCCCCGGCAGCAGGCGGTTCACGGCATAGCCGACCGTGGCGAAGGGGGCCTCCTTCGTTCCCGCGTTGCCGTCGGAGCCGTCGGGCGCGACGAAGTACTCCTTGGCTTGCGCGAACTTTGCGGGCGCGGTGAAACCCGAAGTCGGCGTTTTCACCGTGCTGACGGGCCGGACTCCCTCGAGGTCGGCGTTGCTGAAGCAGCTGCGGATCTCCGCCCGTGCCTCGCAGAAGGCGGCGTAACTTTTGCCCGGCTCGAGCCCCGTCAGGCTGACGGTGTGCTTCCGGGCCGCGCTGTCCAGCGCCACTTTGTTGCGGCAATTGCCCTTTTCACCCCAGAAGAGGAGGCCGCGGAAGGGAATGTCGGTTTCGATGACCGCCACCGCCGTGTTGGGCGAAAGAGAGGTGAAGCGGGGGGCCGGGACCGTGAATTTCACGTTCCGCGTCTGCCTCCGGTAGGGCCCCACGGGCATGCCGTCGATGGCCCGGCCGTCGAAGAGCCACGCGTTGCGGAATCTTCCCTTTTCTCCCGGCAGGGCTTTGGCCCGGAAGGAGTGCTTTTCCGTTGCGGGGACCGTGTCGGCGTAGGCGTTGTAGTCGCTCCAGCCGGTGACGTTCCGTTTCGCGCAGGCGTCGAAGACGTTGGCCGTGACGAAGCTCCCCTTGCAATCCTCGAGCCGGGCGGAATTGAAATAGTTGTGGGTGAGGCGCAGGTTTTCCGCTCCCGCCGCGCTGAATTTGCCGTAACACTGCGTGACGGCGACGCCGTTCCCCTTTTTCACGGTGAGCGACTCGGGGGCGAGCCGTTCCAGCTTCACGTTTTCGCAGTTTTCCAAGATGATGTTTCCCTTGATGACGGCGGCGAATCTGCCCCGCCCGCGGATCGCAACGTTTTTCACGTCTTTCAGCACGAGGTCGCCTTCGACGGGGCCGACGATGTAAAGTTCCGCGCCCGGAACGAGAGTTTTTTGCGCCCGCTTCAGGGTGGCGAAGGCGGTTTTCACGGAGCGCCCGTCGGCGGCGTCATTGCCCTTTGCCGAAACGAAAAAGAGCTTTTCCGAAGGGGCCTGCGGCGCCCGGCAGGCAAATCCGGCGGGGATCCCGGCCATGGGGCGGCAGTCGAAATTTTCCGGGTCGGCGAAGATCTCATCGGGAACGATCCCCTTTTCGTAGCGGGGGAAGAGGTTGTTTTGCGTCAGGCCTTCGCCGCTGTCCACGTAGCCGAAGGCGAAGCAGTTGCTCAGGTGGGCGGGCAGGAGCAGATGGGAGAAGACGGCGGCGACGCAGCGGCGAGCTTGAAACCCCTTTTCCTTCTGTCCCTTGCACCGGATCACGCCGTAGGCGCGATTGTCTTCGAATTTCGTGCCGGAGCCGAAGGTGCCGCTGTAGAGGAACACGTCGTTGCCGATGTTGTCCGCGCCGGTGTTGTTCCGGACGACGCAGTTTGTGTTGGAGTCGTAGATCCCGACGCCGTCACCGGAGCGGTTGAAGGGGTTGCCGTTGCCCCACGCGCGGCAGTTCTCGATGGTGGAGTTCCGGGAGCCCGCGGTGAAGCCGACGCCCAGACCGTTGAGGAAGGCGGTCACGTCGCGGATGACCACGTTCTCCCAGGGCTTGCTGACGACGAGGCCCCACGGGACCTTCTGCTGGGAAGAGGGGATCCTCTGGTCGCTGAACCGGGCCCGGCTGTAGAATCCGGTGACGGCGAAGCCCTCGAAACGCACGTTCCGGGGACCGGACTTCGCGTCCTTGCAGTAGATGTTGAGGCCGTGCTCGGGCGTGACGCCCACGGTGAGGCAGTGCTTCGCCGGGTCGTCCGAAGCGGTGGTGCGGATATAAAGCGTCTTGGTTTTCGCGTCATAGGTCCACGCGCCGCACTCCCGTTCCAGCCCCGACCGGGTGCCGCAATAGGTGTAGCGCGTCAGCGTGTCCCGTTCGAAGACGCACTCGGGCAAGGTGGGGAAAGAAGCTTGCCAGACGCCGTCGCCGCAGGGGGAGAATCGGGGCGCGGGTACATCCCCCCGGAACACCACGCTGCCGGGGATGGCGGCCTTGAAGGTCAGGCCCTGCACGATATTTTTCGCGTCGGAAGCGAGCTTCAGCTGTTCCCGGTACTCCCCGGGAGCGAGGAGTATGGTGTCCCCGTGCTTCATCTTCTTCACCGCCGCCCCGAAGGATCCGTCGCCGGGGGAGACCCGGAAAATTTCCGCCGCAAGAATCGACCCCGCGCAAGCGGCCGCCAGCAAAAGCATCTGTTTCAGCATATTCGAAATCTCCTTTGTGATAATGTACTCCCGATAGCCCCGAAGTCAAGCCCAAACGGCAAAAAAGTCTCAACTTTCCGCGAAAAACGCCGTTTACGAGCCTCCTCGGTATTCCACAGCATTCATAGTCTTCATAGTATTCATAGTCCGCGGGGGCCCGTTTGCTCACTTCCCGTCACCAACAATACACCTGTTTCCCCTCGAACCGCTATTTTTTTTTTTTTTGAATTCCGACTTGCAAAAAGACGCGGAATGTGGTATACTTTAACAGGTTGCAAAAAAACAGCATCACAGGAGGGTTTTCATGAAGAAGTTCTGGAAAAAGATTTTCTTTTGGGACGAGCCCGCAAAGGGGGCTTTCTTCGCGCTGGTCCTGCTGCTTTTGGGGACATGGCTTCTGGGAACGCTTTTTCTGCTGGGGAGCGGCTTCCTCGACCTCGATCGTCTCCGGCATTGGGTGCGTTTCAGCGGATCCATGGTGCAGACCTCCTTCCCGTTCGACGCGTGGTGGAATCTCTGCTTGCTCCCGTTGTTTTTTCTGGGGATCGTCGTTTACTTTTTCCTCTTGCAATGGCGGCTCCGGCACACCTTCGACGCCGGAAGCGCCGGGAAAAATTTCGGGAAGTGGGGCGTCGCCCTCGCCGCCGTCTGGGGCGCGGCGGTGGCGTGCATCGGGTACACCTGGCGTCTGATAAGCAAGAACCTTTATTGGGACCACTTTTTCCATTACATCGAAGCCGGTGCGGCGGGGCTGCATTATTGGCTGGCAGCTTCGCTGCTGCTGCTCCTTGCCGCCGTGCTCGTCACGGGGAAAGTCTGCGCCGTCATGGGGAACTTCCCGTTCAAACGCGTATTCACGCTCCCCGTGAAGATCCTCGCCGGGACCTTTCTCCTCGCCTGGGGCGGGATGGCCGCAACTTCCCTGATCCTTGCCGGATTGAGCGAAAAGGAAACGCGTTTTCTCGAAAAACAGTTCAGGCAGCCCCTGACGCGGGCGGCCCTCAGGGAGGCCTCCTTCCGCAACAGAAAAGTCGACAAGGCCTTCTGGGCGAAGCTCATTCCCCTTGTGGAAAAAGACTTGGGGCAGGTATTTTTCCACCCCTTCGCCGAGTTCACTCCGGCGCAGCTCGGTGCGTGGCGGAAGAAGTTCGAAAGTTTGCCCGAGATCGCCGAAATCGACCGGATGCTCGACAACGCCCCGCTGCCCGCTTACCCGTGGAACTTCGATGAAAGCTATCCCGCCATGCGATTTCCGGACTTGCGGGTCGTGTACCGGTTGAACGATTATCAGGCGTGGGAAATCCGCTTCGCCCTCGAAAGAAAGGACAGGAGCGCGATCCTCGCGGCGCTGAAACGGATGGACAACTTGATTGCGTATGTCGGGGAATTGCCCCTTACTCTTTTTTCCGGCATACGATTGAAAATGAGCACCGACAAACGGCGCGTCCTCGAAGAGCTCCTCGCTTCCGGGATCCTCACGAAGGAAGATCTTCTGCGCCTCAAGGCGTGGTGCCGCGCCGAAAAGGCGGCTCTTCCGGAGCGCGAACGCAAGAGGATCCGGGCCGAAGCCCTCGTGGCGGTGGAATTGTGGGACGAGTGGCCCGTCATGGACCGGATCGGGAAGAAATGCCGGATCTACCCATGGAAGGATTTCCGCTTCCTCCTGCCCCAGTGCTGGCTGATCTACGAAGCCAATCGGTTGGATGCGCGGCGCCGTTTCCGCGGAGTCGATAAATTTTTCGACATCGTGCTCAAGAATGAACTTTCCGTGTTCACGTGGTTTGCCGAAATGTTCACGCCTCCCCGGAAGCCCGGGATCGAATTCCGGAAGGAGGAGCTCGGCTGGGCCTGCATGGAGTTTTTCATCGATCAGGAGCTTTACCGCCTCGAACACGGGAAACTCCCCGACGATCTGCCGCTCCCCGTCGATCCCGCGAACGGGAAGAAGTTGACCTACACCCGCGGCCCCGTGACGGTGAAAAAAGATGTTTTCGATGGCCCCCTCCGCAAGATCACCATTCGCGCCCGTCAGCTTTCCAACGACCCTTCCGTCTACCACCATGTGACGGTCACCATTCCAGAGAAGGGGAAATGAAATTTCCGGAACGATACGTCCGGCCCTTTGCCGAATACTGCGTCAGGACCACTCTTTCGGAAGAGGAGCTGGTCAGGGCGCTGCGGGCGGAACTCCCCGCAGAGGATGCCCTTTTTTCCGGAAAGAATTGGAAAGCCTTTTTCGGGTTTTGCGAAACGTTTATCAGGGAAAGGAAAGATCCCCTGATCCTCTACCCCATGTTGAGAGGACGAGGGAACAACTCGTGGCGGTGCAAGGTCCATATCCGGTGCGAAAAGGCGGAAAATTCCCCCGGCACGCTTCTGCACATCACCCTCGCTCCCGACCGGAGATTGAAATGGTTTTCTTTTGCCTGGCTGGGGTTCGCCCTTCTCTGGGGCATCGTCGCTTTCTGCATCGGATTCCGGCTCGCCCTGCTCGTGGTTCCCTTCGCGATGGGGTTCTTTTTCCTGATTTCGGAAATCTGTCGGTCGATGGCGGAAGGTGAGGTCTCCCGGATCCGCCGGAACTTCGAAGAGCTGCTGCACACCCTCGAAGAAAAATACGCCGCTCCGAAGTGACCGGGGGAGCTCTCCGGCACAGTATTCATAGTATTCATAGTATTCATAGTCCGCAGGGGCCGAGATCGGGGAACGACCGCCCCCAAAAGTCTTTTTTTCCGCATTTTCCTGCCCCGTGCGGTTGCAATTCCGCGGGAAACGTGCTACTTTAACAGGTGTTTCACACCGAATTGGGGGAATCGTAAAGATGAAAAAGTTTTTCGGCTCTCTGCTTTTGTGTTCGCTGGCCGCGGCGGCGAATGCCGTGATTCTGGATTTCGAGTCGCCGCAAATCGACTGCACCATTTACCGGTATGTGGGGTCGAAATATACTCCGAAGGCCGAGGGAATGACGGCGGAGCGTTCCGCGCTGAAGCCTTACGGCGGCAGGTTTTCCCTCGAACTTGATTGCCGGAGGAGCGACGCGACCCATCACGTCAACAAGATCATTCCCCGCCCGGCGGAAAAGGGCGGAGTGCGGCTCAAGTTCCGCTACTTCATCGCCGAGGGGGATGCCGGGAACCGGGTCAGCGGCCGGATCATGGAGATCGACGCAAAAGGCAAGGCCATCCGGCCCCTGCATTTCTTCACCGCCTCCGCCGCGAAGGGCGTCTGGCTCACCTGCGAAAAGACCGTCTTCCCCAAGCCCGAGTGCAGGAAACTGCAGATGACCCTCTGGTTCAGCGGGAAAATGCGCTGTTACCTCGACGACGTGGAGTTCGGCGCATCTCCGGAAGGGGCCCGGACCGAAGCCCGAGCCGGGGTGTTGGCCGACAACGCTTCAGGCATCTGGTTCGCTCTGCCTGCGGACCGGAAACCTTCTTTCACGGGCGTCCCCGCACTGCGTGAGAAGCAGGAGGTTCTCCGCTTCCGGGGCGTGAGGGGCGGCAAGACGGCTCTGATCCTGGCCGTGGCGCCGAAAAAGGCGTTCAAACGGCTCGAAGTGGAATTTTCCGGCCCGGCGGGGAGTGAAAAACTCTTCTCCTCTCACGTGCTGGATTTCATCGAACTCAAGACCCCCGACAACCCCGCCATGAAGGGATTCCACGGCGACCCCCTGCTGCCGGAGGGTTTCACCCCGGGCACACCGGGCCGGAACAGCTGTTTTTATGCGGAGTTCGCTCTGCCCCGGAGCATTCCTGCGGGCGTCATCAAAGGCGTCATGACCCTCAAGGGGGACGGAGTTCCCCTCGCGTCGCTGCCCTGCGAAGTGACGGTCCGCAACATCCAGCTCCCCGAACATCCCCGGTTCAAGACCTACATGCCCATCCGGGCCCACAAGGGGTTCCGGGCCTTCGATCCCCGGCCCAGGGGCGTCATCGTGGACGAGATGCTCGAGCACTGCCGCAGAGAGCGGATCAATCCCCAGGGCGGCGTGGAGATCCCGGCGCCGAAATTCGAGATCGTGAACGGCCTTCCCGTCGCTGCGGACTGGAGCCGCTTCGACGCCGCCATGGAAAAACTCGCCGTCAAGTGCGGCTTCGACCGGGTCCGGCTCCCGTTGCCCACCTTCGGCGCCAACGCGGGCTGGTTCCTGCAGAAGGGGCGGAAAGAGCCCGTGTTTCTGGGGGAACCCCTCTTTTCGGGCAAGGGATTGAAGTATCTGGCCGAGGTCGCCCGGCTCTATTCGGAACGGCTCGAGAAAAAATATCCAGGCGTCATCGGCTACGCCTTTTTGTATGACGAGCCTCCCGCCCAGCTGACGAAGGAGGTCCGACAGCTTTTCGCCGCCGTGCACGAAGTCGCCCCCCGGTGCCGCATCTACGTGACGGGTGGCTTCGGGCAGCAGTATCTGGACACGGCCTTCGCCTTCTGCATCCCTCTCGCCCCCGGCCATCTGTGGAGCGAGGCGGACCGCGCGAGGATCAGGGACCGGGAGCTCTGGTACTACAACTGGAATGCGCCTCTCGACAATATCTCCTACCAGCTCAACCGGCTCTATCCCTGGCTCTGCTATGCGGCCGACGGCTGCGGGGCGCTGGCCTGGCACAGCAATAACACGGGCCCCCTGAACGCTCCCGTCAACCCCTGGACTGGCATGGAAAAGACCTACGGCTGCGGTGCCGTCACCGTCTTCTACCCGCCCCGGCACAAGGGCGAAGGCGTGGTTTCCTCCCTTCGCATGCGCCACCGGGGGCTGGCCCTCGACGACTACGACTGCATGAAGATGCTCGAAGAGCGCATCGACAAATCCTTCCCCGGCGCGGGACGGAAACGGGTCATGGAGATCCTCGCCGAAGTCATCCCCGAGCCCCCCTTCAAGTGGCTCAACGAGCCCGACAAGATCTGCGCCGTCCGGGAACGGCTCGAAGACGAACTGGAGAGCTTCGACGCCGCCCCCGTGGCGCTGCTGAACTCCAACCCGGCGGAAAACACTTTTCTCTACCTGCCCGAGATCGGTTTCACGCTCCGGGCGGAACCGGGAACGAACATCGTTCTCCCCGACGGGCGCAAGGTCGTGACGGAGAGTTCCGGAAAAGCGCGCTTCACCTGCCGTCTTCCCCGGCTGGGCCTCAATAAATTGCAGTTCACCCTCGAAAAGGGCGGAAAACGCAAGACGATCTTCCGCCAATTCACGCTTCTGCCGGACCCCGTCCTCAAGGAGCTGGAACAGCGGGCCGTTTCGCCCGAGGACAAGGGATTTGTGCGGAAGTGCCGGAGTTCGGTCTACACCGCCGAACTGCGCCGCGAGGCCGCGGCCCGGCTGCTGGCCATCAAACAGGCCGAACTGCGGAAGAAACTCGATTCCGCGCGGCAGCTGACGGGGGCCCTGAGCCGGGCCCTCGTGAAGCAGGCGGAGTCCTGCTTTGCCTGGCAGCTCCCGGAGCGGGCCGGGTACTACCTCGATCTGGCCTTCCGGGCGAAGGAGGCGCCGGCCAATGCCGCCGTGACGGTGCGGCCCTTCGTCGACCGGGAACACTTCGGCGTCGAGCTCGACAACGGCATCGTGGCGGCCCGTTTTCTGGAGACGGGCGGGCGGCTCGTCTCCTTCCGGGTCCGGGGCGTGGAGACCTTCGCGCAACCTGCGTGGAAAGGCGTTCTGCCCCCGAAGGTCCGGGCGCAGCAAAATCCCCCGCCCGAAATGGTGGTCCGGCTGCCTGAATACGGCGGCATGGAAGACGCCTCCGGCGGCAACAACCGCTGGCTGATCTCCGCCGTGGACTGGAACATGGATCTGGTGGAACTGAGCGGAAAACGGGCGGTGGTCGCCTTTTCGTCGAAATTGCCGGGGACGCCTTTCGTGATCCGCCGGGCGGCGACGCTGGAAGCGGGCTCCGCGGAGATCCGGTTCGACTACACGATCCGCAACACCGCCCCCCGTGAACTCCAGTCCGACGACCCGGCGAGCTTCCAGCTTTCGTGGCGGCTGCGGCTCCTGCCCGGCATCGGGAAGGACGGCGCGGCCCGCGACAGGATCACCGTGGACGCGCAGTCTCCGCTGCCCTGTGTGCGGATGGGCGAAAAGACGGGGACGTTCTACTCGCGGGTGTTCCCCCTGAAAAGCCCCCGCATCGGAGCCTTCGACGCCGGCGAGAAAACCGGGTTCCTGCTGCAAGGCAACCCGGAGGCGCTGAGTTACGCCTACATCTGGTTCGACGACTGCGCGCGGAACCCCGAAAAGAAGCCCCTCTACACCCTCGAAGTGCTCCGCTCCTTCCTGAAACAACCTCAAGGACAGAAGGGCGGCAACCGGCCTTTCACCATTCCTCAGGGTACGGAGCTGAACTTCCAGGTTTTCCTCAGAGGGCTCAGCGGTCCCGAGGCGAAATAAGCCGGGGAAGGGCAGGGGGCTACGCTTAGAAGCCCGCCCGCTTCAGGAGTCCTTCGGCGTTGCCGTGGAAGAATTCTTCCGCATGGGGCGCGAAGAAGGGATCGGCCATGATCTCGGTCCAGCGCCGGACGAACTTGCCCGCCGCGTCGGGGGCCCCCGCCGTGTCGGTGCCGAAAAGGAACCGCTGCCAGGCCAGCCGGTCCGGGTGCAGTTTGTCGATCAGATTGGCGGCCTGATAGCCGAGGCCGCAGGAAAAGTCGAGGTAGATGTTGGTGAACATCCACGCCATTTCGAAGGCCTCGAGTGTCCAGGGATAGGCGGTGTGGGCGAGGATGAAGATCACGTCGGTGAAGATCCGCGCCGGGTGGTCGAAGAGCACCGGCTGGCCGAATTTGGCGTTGAAGCTTGCCATGCGGTTGATCTTGCTCCCCAGTTTGGGGCGGTTCCCCAGCATCCCCGTGTGGAAGACCACGGTGGCCTTCAGGTCGTTGAGCTTTTCCCAGACGGGGTAGATCACGGGATCGTCCGGCGCGTAGCCGTGCCCCGGCCACATCTTGAAGAAGCGGATGCCCCGGTCGTGGAACTTCTGGATCTGCGTCTGCGCCTCCATCACATTGCGCGGCTCGATATAGGCCGCCATGACCAGCCGGTCGGGATGCTTCGAAACGAAGGCAAAGACCTCCTCGTTGAAGCCGGTCATGCCCAGCTCGGTATACCGGGGATGCTCCGGCGTGGCGAGGACAAGGGACTTCTCGATGCCGAGTTTATCCATTTCCCGGAGCAGTCCGTCGTTCCCGGCGGCCCCGGCGACGGGGTGGTAGTGGGTGTGGAAGTCGATGTATTTCACGGTGTTCTTACCTTATTTGTTTTTGCCGTGGAAGTCGATGACCCTGGCGAAGTAGTCGTCCAGTCTCTCGATCCCGAACTCCTCCACGACCTGCGCGGCGGTGAGTTCGGGCGTTTCGGAAGAGAGGAGCACGCTCCCCAGATGGCCGGGATCGAAGACGGAGATCTTCCGCCCGTACTTCTTCTGCGCCTGAGCAAGTTTCTCTCCATTGTAGTCCAAATGGACGACTTCGTAATCGGTGTTGATCGCGGCCGTCACGAAGGGAAAATAGTTCGTGGAGCAGGCCACCTTGCACCCCAGTGGGTTGAGGACGGTGCACTCGTCGTTGGCGACGGCCCCGACGAACCAGCTCCGGCAGCTGTAGGCCCAGTATGACTGCATCAGTCCCCCGTGGTACATGGAGCTGAAAAGGAGCAGATCGGGCTTCTGCCGGACGTAACGCTCACGCACTCCCGTGAAGTTCAGGTCGAAGCAGATGGCGAAGCCCACTTTCCCGAACTCCGTTTCGGCGACGGTCTCCCGTTCGCCGGGGAGGATGTTCTGGATGGTGGTTTCTTCCATCACGGGGAAATTCTTGTCGTAGACGGCGGCAGGAGCCCCCTCCCGGTCGATGAGCACGGTGGAGTTGCGCCGGGTCCCGTCGGGGAGCTCCCGGACCGCCGAATAGGCGATGAAGCAGTGGTTTTCCCTCGCCTTGTTTTGGAAAAACGTCAGAAATTCAGCCCCGTGTTCGTGATACCACGTCAGCCGGTCCGCCATGGACATGCCGGGGAAACGGTTGCAGCATTCGTGAAGGACGATCAGATCGGGCCGCCGGGGCAGGACCTGGTCCAGCCGGCTTTCCCAATGTTTTTTCATCACTCGGACCGCTTCACTTTGCGGCGGGACCCCCTGCGGCGGCCTCGGCCCCAGGGCCGATACGGTCAGATATCTCATTTTTCGCTCCTCATGGACAAGGGGGCCGGTTTCTTATTCGAGTTCGCTCACATGGACCGCCCGTTTTTCCCGCATGGAAATTTCCGCCGCCAGGGGAACGAGCAGGCTGCGGCGGCCCATCTGGGCGGTGACCAGGGGCGCGTGACCTTCGAGGACCGAATCGGTGAAGTCCTGGAAGATGTCGCCACGCACGGTGGCGTCGAACACGAGATCGGCGGTTTCACCGGTGTTCTTGTGGAGGTGGACGATCTCCCCGTCCGCCGTGCTGAAGTCGATCCGGCCTTTTGTGCCGATGATGCCGAACTCCCGGTGATGGCGGGAATCCTCGCAGAAGTTGATCCCCACCATGCCCTTGACGCCGTTGGCGTAGTCGTTCACGATCCAGGCGTGGTCGATGATGCCGCTGCGGAAGCCGTGGGGCGTGAAGTGGCGCAGGATCCCCCCCGTGGCGTAGACCAGCGTGGGGTCGCTGTCGACCCAGATATCCATGACGTCGTAGTGGTGGCAGTTCTTCTCGACCACGGCGCCGCCGGAAAGGGCGGGATCCCAGACCCAGTCCTTCATGGCGATGAAGGTGGGGCGGTGCTCCATGCACCAGCACTGGGTGACGCGGCCGATCTCGCCCGCAGCGATGAGTTCGCCGATCTTCAAATAGCGTTCCCGGTAGTGCATCTGCATGCCGAGCCCGAGGATCCGGCCGTTGCGTTCCGCGGCGGCGATGATCTCGTCGGCCTCCTTGAGGGAAAGGGCGAAGGGTTTTTCGCAGAGCACGTGGAGTCCCGCATCCAGAGCCGCCACGGCCATTTCCCGGTGCAGGTAGTTGGGCCCGGCGACGTAGACGGCATCGAGGCCGCCCTTTCCGATCATCTCGTGATAGTCTTCATAGAGGGCCGGTTTGCAGCCCAGGATCTTGGAATACATCTCATTGGCATGAGAGAGTTTTTCAGGCACATTGTCGCACAGTGCGGCGACCTCGGCGTTGGGCACGCCGTCGAAAACGCACCCGCCGTGGAAACAGCAGCGCTGACCGCCTGCTCCGATGATCCCGATACGCACCTTTTTCATCGCAAAATCCCTTCTCCGTTTATTTTTCGTCAGGCCCCCCGCCGGGGCGATCATTTTCCATGCGCCGACGCGATCGGACGCCTCACGCCATTACTGTACACCCGTTTCGTGCAGTTTTCAAGCGCTCATTTTGAGAAGGACGCGATTTTTTCCCGCTCCGCCGCCGGATCTCAGGGCTGGGCGATGATCTTTCTCGCCGCCACAAGTTTTCGGGCCAGCACGACGAAGTGCTCCATGCCTTCCCCCTGCTGCAGGGCCCCCGCGGCGGCCTTGCCGATGGTGGCGAAGGGTTTGTCCGAAGTTCCGGGGGTGTTGTCGCTCTCCGAGGGGGAGACATAATGCTCCGCCGCAAAGACGGGAAACGCCATGACGGCCAGAAAACATATGTGCTTGTTCATCTTTCTCCTCGGGAAAATCGTTTTGAAAGGGACGTGAAATCGAGGGAAATGCGCCTGCCTTCTTCGAAAGACTGCAGCGCCCGGTAGGCCAGAAGATTGGCCGCGGCCCCGGAAAACAGATCCACGGGGGAGGGGAGATGTTCCGCGATGCAGCGCCGGAAGGCTTCCATTTCGTTGGCGTGGCCCTTGTCCACGCAGACCTGCTTGTCGTAGTAGTAGCCGTAGGCCATCTGCTCCGGCGTGACGGCGTTCCGGAACGCCCGGAGCTTCCCTTCCATGACGGCGCGGGAAGTGCGGAATTTCTTTCCTTCCACGGTGTAGGTGTAGCGTTTGCGGTAAAAACGGCCGTCGGCGCAGGTGGCCTCCAGTTCGGCGAAGTCGTAGCTGGCGATGGTGGTGTAGTTGCCGTCGATTTCCAGATACTCCTTGGGGAATCCGCCCGTGCCGTTGTCCCCGGCGACGATGACCGCCGTCACGTTCCGGGGGTATTCGAGGGTGATGATGTTGTCCATGTTCCCGCCGCCCGAGGTGTTGACGCTCAGGGGGAATTCCCCCGTCAGGAACCTGAAGAGCTGGAAGATGTGGGTGATCTCGTGGATGATGGTGGACTCCTTTTTATCGACCACCGCCGCGTAATGGGACTTGGGCCAGAGCCGGGCTTCTCCCACGATCCGGTATAGGATGGTGGTGTTGCCTTTTGTGCAGTAACGTTTGAAGAGCTCCAGCGCGTCCTGCATCAACGGCGAAAACTGCCGGTTGAAGCCCACGAAAAATGGCTGCTTGAAATCCCGCATCAGCTCCAGCGTTTCGAAGGTCTGCTCTTCTCCCCAGCAGAGGGGTTTTTCCACGAAGAGGGGTTTTTTGTATTGTTTGGCAAGTTCCATCACGTCCCGTCTGGCGTCGGGCTTGGTGGCGCAGACCACGCCCTCCACTTCGGGATCGGCGAAGAGCTCTTCCATGTCGGTGGTAATCCGGGGGACGCCGAAGCGCTCCAGCCCCTCGGGCTTCAGGTCGCAGAGGGCCGTCAGCTCCACTTTGGGGTTCGCCAGCAGATTGGGGATGTGGTTCCCGCGGCAGAAGCCGCCGCAGCCCACCACGGCTATTTTCGTTCTCTTTTTCATCTGACAAGGTTCCTTTTCTTGACTTCGGCAATAATATACACGACTTTTTTGCGAAATAATATACAATAAACCTTGAAAAATATACAAAAATCACATATATTAGGGAAAGCACGACAGAAGGGACCCAGATGGAACATTTCGACCGGTACACACCCGTTTCCATCCGCTCCTACGGTTACGACTACCGGACGGGGGCGGAGTTCATCACGCACCCCCACACCCACGACTGCTGGCAGATGAACCTGATCCTCGCCGGGAAGTGCGACTTGGAAACCGACCTGTGGAAACAGCCTCTGCGCCCCGGTGACGCGCTCCTCATCCCCCCCGGATGCCCCCATACGCTCCGGCCCGGTCCCAAGGGGGATTTCAGCAGTTACTCCTTCAAGTTTTTCCTCGACGGCGAAGAGTTCGGCATGCCGGGGTATCCGGTGGTCACGGAGCCGGAACTGCGGCAGCGTCAGCTGGTGTGGATCGAGGCGCTGGGGAGCATCTTCCGCTCCGTCGCACCGCCGGAAGTGTTCGAAGTTTCCCGTGAATTCCCGGCAAATTCCGACACGCCCGACATCGAATTGCTGGAAGGGGTCATCTTAGGCTTCTGCCGCCGTATCGGCACGGTGGAAAAGTCCGCGGGCAACCCCGTTTCAAGCGCCGTCAGGGCCTTTGTCCGGAGCCGGGGCGGCAAGGCCGTCGGCGTGGAGGAGTGCGCTTCACACCTGAAACTTTCGCCCGGCCACCTGCTTTTCCTGATCCGCCGGGAATCGGGTATGACCACCAAGGAGCTCATCGACCGGGAACGCATCGTCCTGGCGAAACGTTTTCTCACGCACACCGACATCCCCATCTCCCGTCTGGCAACGCAGATGGAGTTCAACACGCCGGTCTACTTCGACCGGTTTTTCAAGAAATACACCGGCGAAACGCCCCGGGACTACCGGAAACGCCGGAAATATGCTGAAAATTCGAGATGAGTGATAGTATAAGGAGACTTGTGATGAAAAAAATCGAACACGAGGCGGATCTCTGCGTGGTGGGGGGCGGCCTTGCCGGCATGTGCGCCGCCATCGCCGCCGCCCGGCACGGCGTCAGAACGCTTTTGATGCACGAGCGTCCCATGCCCGGCGGCAACGCTTCGAGCGAAGTGCGCATGTGGGTCTGCGGCGCCCCCGGCTGTCTGGAAACGGGCCTCATCGAGGAACTGCGGCTGGAAAACCTCTGGCGCAACACGGCTCCCTGCTGGTCCGTGTGGGACAGCATCCTCTTCGAAAAGGTCCGCTTTCAGGAAAATCTCACCACGCTTTTCAATTGCTCCTGCCAGAGCGCCGAGTGCGAAAACGACCGGATCCTGAGCGTCACGGGCTGGCAGCTGACCACCCAGACCTTCCACACCGTCCGGGCGAAGTTCTTCGCCGACTGCTCCGGGGACAGCGTCCTCGCCCCCCTCACGGGGGCCCGGTTCCGCATGGGCCGCGAAGACAAGACCGAGTTCGGCGAAACGCTGGCGCAGGAGAAAGCCGACTGCCGGACCATGGGCATGAGCTGCATCCTGCAGGCCCGTGAGACGTCGTCCCCCCAGAAGTTCATTCCCCCCGCGTGGGCCTACACCTACCCGGACGACGCCTCCCTGCCGCCCCGTGACTACAGGATGGACCGGTTCCAGAACTACTGGTATCTGGAATTGGGCGGCGACCGGGACTCCATCGGCGACACGGAGGAGGTCCGGGACGAGCTCCTCAAAATTGCCTTCGGCCTCTGGGACCACTACAAGAACCACGGGGACCACGGCCTGGAAAACTGGACTCTCGACTGGGTGGGGTTCCTGCCCGGCAAACGGGAAAGCCGCCGCTGCGAAGGCGATCATATCCTCACCGAAAAGGAGATCCTTTCAGGGCGGATCTTCGAGGATGCCGTGGCCTACGGCGGCTGGCCCGTGGACGACCACCATCCGGCGGGCTTCAACCACTTCGGGCCTCCCAACACCAACATCCGGCTGAAACAGCCCTACACCATCCCGTTGCGCTGTCTCTACTCCGTCAACGTGGAAAACCTCTTCTTCGCCGGGCGCAACATCAGCGTTTCCCATGTGGCCTTGAGTTCCTCGCGGGTCATGGCCACCTGCGCGCTCATCGGGCAGGCCGTGGGGACTGCCGTCTTTCACGCCTTGAAGGAAGGTTTTTCCATCAACCGCGAAGTCTCGCAAAAATGCGCCCGTGCCGTACAGCAGACCCTGCTGGACGACGACTGCTACATTCCCGGCGCGGAGCGGGAACGGCCAACGTTGACCCGCGAGGGGACGCTCCGCGCTTCCGCGGGAGACGCCGAAGCGCTCCGCAACGGCCCCGACCGGGAACTTGCCGGGTGCTCCAACGCGTGGGAGGCCCGGATCGGCGACCGGGCGACGTATGAATTCCCCGAAGCGCGGGAGATCCGCGAGATCCGCCTCGCCTTCGACTCCGATCTGACGCGGGACCATCTGAACATGGTTTCCAACTACACGCTGCAGGGAGTGCATTACGCGCCCCCCGCCACGCTGGTGACGGCCTTCCACCTGGAAGCCGATGGAAAAACCTTCTTCCGCGAAGGGGAGAACCATCAGCGCTTCGCGGTCGTTCCCTGCCGGGAAAAGGCCGCTTCCGTGGCGCTGGTCATCGACGGCCTCGCGCCGGGCCGGGAGAGCGCAAAGGTCTTCCGCTTCGACGTCCGCTGACGCTCCCCGCTTTGTTGGCGGAGTGCGGAAAAAAGACCCGTTTTTTTCGTGTTCGCCTTGACATGTGGAAAAAAACGTGTATATTATGTGGGTACGCAACCGAGGCGGACGGAAAAACTGTCCGCCGGGAGAAGCGAACGCTACGAGTCTACGACAGGAAAATGCGCGAGACAGAGATGGAACAGACGACGAAAATTGTTATTGTTGGCGGGTGCGGCCACGTCGGGATCCCCCTGGGGTTGGCCTTCGCGTCCCGTGAGTTCGACGTGACGCTGGTGGATCTCAACGCGAAGAGCGTGGAAGTGATCAATTCGGGGAAACTCCCATTCAAGGAAAACGGGGGCGAGGAGCTCCTGGTCCGTCATCTCGGGAAGAATCTCCGCGCGGTCATGGATCCTGCGGTCGTTGCCAACGCGGACGTCGTGGTGTTCGTGGTCGGGACTCCGGTGGATGAACACCTGAATCCCAAGGTGCGGAGCGTGGTCGAGACCATAAAGGAGTACGAGAAGTACCTTTCCGACCGGCAGCTGGTTATCATGCGCAGCACGTTGTATCCCGGAACCTTGCGGATCATCGGCAATCAGCTGGACCGTGCCGGGCTGCATCCCCGTCTGGCTTTCTGTCCCGAACGGATCCTGCAGGGGAAGGGGATCGAAGAGATCTACAAACTGCCCCAGATCGTTTCCGGTCTGACCCCGGAAGCCGGAGATGCGGCCGCGGAGATCTTCGGGAAACTCACGAAAAAGATCATCCGGACCACTCCCGAAGAAGCGGAGCTGGCGAAACTGATGACCAACTCCTGGAGATATCTGAACTTCGCCATCGCCAATCAGTTCTATATGATGGCGAACGATTCCGGGATCGACTTCGGTCACGTCTACGAGGCCATGACGACCGATTATCCGCGGGCGAAGGATTTCGCCCGTCCCGGACTGGCGGCCGGCCCCTGTCTCTTCAAGGACACCATGCAGCTGGCCTCCTTCTATCACAACAACTTCTTCCTCGGCCACGCCGCCATGCTGGTCAACGAGGGGCTGCCCGATCATCTGGTGAAACTCCTCAAGGAGCAGCTGAACGGCTCCCTCATCAACAAGAAGGTCGCGATTTTGGGCATGACCTTCAAGGCCAACAACGACGACACCCGCGAATCTCTCTCGTTCAAGTTGAAGAAACTGCTGGAGATCGAAATGGCCGAGGTGTTGGAGTGCGATCCCTATCTGCCCGGTTCCGTGCCGCTGGAACGCGCACTGGCCGAGGCGGAAGGCATCATCCTCGGGGTCCCGCACAACGAATACGTGGATCTGCAGCCCTCGGTCCCCTTTGTGGACTGCTGGGGCGTCTGGCGTCATTGACCGATTAATTCAAGGAGATAAGGAATGAATATTCTGGTTACGGGTTCGGCAGGGTTCATCTGCGGTTATCTGGTGGAGGAACTGCTCAATCACGGTCACACCGTGTACGGGATCGACAACTTTTCCAAGTATGGGAAGGTGGAAAAAAGCTATGACCGGCATCCCCGCTATCACTTCGTCGAAGGGGATGTGAAGGACACCGAGCAGCTGAAGAGCCTGGCGATGGAGTGCGATCAGATGCTCTGCGCCGCCGCCATGATCGGCGGGATCTCCTACTTCCACGAATTCGCCTATGACCTGCTGGCCGAAAACGAGCGGATCATCGCCTCCTCCTTCGATGCGGCGCTCCACGCGAAGAAGCACGGACACCTGAAGAAGATCAACGTCCTGAGTTCGAGCATGGTGTACGAGTGCGCCGAGCGGTTCCCCAGCCAGGAAGGCGACCAGCGGGCCTGTCCGCCGCCGCGTTCGACCTACGGATTCCAGAAGCTCGCCTGCGAATACTTCGCCCAGGGCGCGTGGGAGGAATACCAGCTGCCCTATACGATCATCCGCCCCTTCAACTGCGTGGGCACCGGTGAAAAGAGGGCCCTGTGCGACCGCGAGATCGCCAGCGGCAACATCAAACTGGCCATGAGCCACGTCGTGCCCGACCTGGTCCAGAAGATCGTCAAGGGGCAGGATCCCCTGCACATTCTGGGCGCCGGCAATCAGATCCGGCATTACACCTACGGCGGAGACCTGGCGCGGGGCATCCGGCTCTGTATCGAAAGCGACGCCGCCGTGAACGAGGATTTCAATCTTTCCACGCCCGTTTCCACCAGCGTGTTGGAACTGGCGGAGAAGATCTGGCGCAAGATCAACGGCGAGAAGGAATTCCGCTACGTTTCCGACCAGCCCTTCCTGTACGACGTCCAGAAGCGGGTCCCCGCGGTGGACAAGGCGGAAAAACTCCTCGGATTCAAGGCCGAAACGCCTCTCGACGCCATCTTGGACGAAGTGATCCCGTGGATCGTGGAGCAGGTGCGCATCGGAGGCATCTGATACGGAAGTGAAACGCTCCGCCGCTCTTTATCCCGAAGCGGGAAAGGCGGCGGGCCGTTCCTTGCCGACACCGTTTCTTCCCGGCTTTCCTGCCTCGGAAGCGGTCGTCACTCATGAGGGGAAGAGCATTCTTGTCACATGAAAGATAATCGGAAGCAGGAAAACGGGGCAGGCGGAGTGCCCGCCGCAGGGAGCGGCTGCACTCAGGGAGGATCCGGCGTCGGATCGTGGATACGGCCGTCCCCTTGTCCGCATCGGTGGTTTGCACTGCCGTGCGGGAAAGAGGGCCGCGGGGAGTTTGCCCGGTTCGGCTGTCTCGTTCTGTTTCTGTTGTTCCTGATCCTGCACGCACCTGATCCCACTCTGTGGATCGCGTTTTTGGAAGGGGGCGGATTGGATCCGTCGTGGGTGCGGGTCCTGCTGTATGCCCGCCAGCACGCTCTTCAGTTCGGTCGCGATATTATTTTCACTTTCGGACCGCTGGGGTATCTGCTCTTTCCCGTCGAACCGGTGATTTTGCTGTTTTCCTCTTTTCTTTGGCTCGCGCTTCTGCTGCCCTTCGGCGTTGTTTTCCTCGGGAAAAGATCGCTTGCCGATCTTGCTTTTCTGGCGGTCTTTACCTTTATAAGCGTCTGTTTCTGCTCGGCATATGACCTTTTCGTGTACTTGTTCCCCATGCTGATTTGGTATATTCTGGAAAGGAAGGAGCCGCGGATCAGGTACAGGGGGATCGTCTGCTGCGGCATCATGGGGGCGTTTTGCGTGATGATCAAGTTCATGTGCGTCCCGGTGATCGTCTTTTCTCTGCTGCTGGCCGATATCCTGCTGCTGAAACGGAAGAGGATCCTTTTGGCGCTTCCGGCGTTTCTGGTTTTTCTGCCGCTGATCTGGTGTTTCCCCGCCGGGCAGCAGCTTTCGAATCTCGGTCCCTTTCTCCTTTATTCGTGGCATATCGCGACCGGATACGGTTACGCCATGGCCTGCAGCATCGAATCTCCCTGGTGGATCGTTCTGCTCGGCGCCGGTTCAGCCGCTGTGCTTTTCATCATTCTGCTTGCGGACCGGAAAGGCGGAGCCTGCCTGCCGGTCCTCGACAGGATATGCCGTATTCTGCTGACTGCTTCGGTTTTGTTCGTTGTCTTCAAATACGGCTGCGTCCGCATGGATCTTTCGCACATCATGGCCGCCGTGTATTTTTTGTCCACCATCACCGTATTTTGCTCCGTCGATCCCGGAATGGAGACGAAATGGCGTTGTGCCCTGAGCATTCTTTCCATTGTGCTCGTCGGCGTTCCGATGGCCGTTATGGCCTCTTTTCCGAGTTCGTATCTGACCTTTGCTTCGGTCGTGTTCCTGGCCGCAGTTGCGATGTATGTTCTGAAAAAATATGCCGTTTTGGATCGCGGATTTCGATTTTTACTGATTTTTCTCCTGGCCGTGTTCATCCTTCTGACGACCTGTTCGTTCTTTTGGCCCCGTGCGGCGCTGAGCGCGGCTTTCTTCTCCCGTCTCCCGGAAAACGATGTTCAGTCCGCGGATGCCGCGGTCCGGAAGACACCTGCCGTCGACTGTTTTTCTCACGAGATCCTGCCTGTGCTGCGATCGGGGATGAGATATTCTCCGAGGCTGGTTTTTCAGAGTTATTCCGCCTATACGCCGCTGCTCCTGCGGAAGAACGCGGAGCATTTCGGGTACGATGCGGGGCCGGAATACATTTTTTACGGCGATCAGGAGCTTGACGGGATCCTCCCCGCGGCCTTCGATTCTCTTTCTCTTCTGCATATCATGAACAACTACGAACCGATTTCCGGGAGAAAGCTGCTGCGGAAAAAAATGCACCGTCCGCTGCCGGTCCGTCTGACGAAAATCAGGACGGTCCGTTCGAAATTCGAGCGGAAGATCGAATTGCCGCAACGTGCTGAGAACATTTGGCTTTCCATCGATTTTCGCGATTCCTTTGCCGGTTTTCTTCTGAAGAACGCGGTGAGACCGACCGCTGTGATGATCCATCTGGAACTGGAAGACAAGCGCATCGTCGCGCATAAGATAATCCCGGAAAATTGCACCGTCCCCTTCCTGGTCTCTCCGTATCTGCCGGGTTGGGCCCAGGCGGATCTTCTGTTGGACGCGAAAGGAAAAAGATTGCCCCGGGTCGTAAGTTTCTCGGTTTACCCTGTTGTTTATCTCGGGAACGGGCATTGGGATCACAAGGTCGGAAAGAACTTTTTTAAGAGACATTTTTCCGTTCACTTTTACCGTGCGGATCCCTCTCCCGAAAAAACAAAAACGGAAAGGTCCCGTGGATGACCCCGTGGTGCAAGAAGCAGGAAAACTGCTCGGATTTGAGGTCGTTATTCTCAAGAAGGAAGGAATTTTTGCCTCATGAAACATAAGACAACCATCGTCATTCCCGTCTACAACGAGGGCGACAACATCTGTTCCGCCCTGTCGACGATCCGGCGGGACGTGCAGGGCGACTACGTCGTCGCCGTCGTTTATGACTTCGATGAAGACACCACGCTCCCGGCGCTCGACCGCTGGGAAAAGGAGAACGGGAAGCCGGTCCTGAGGATCCGCAACAAGTACGGGCGCGGAGCCCTGAACGCGATCCGGACCGGGCTGGAAACGGCCGATTCGGAATATGTGGTCGTGACGATGGCCGACCTTTCCGACCCCCCGTCGGTGATAAACGACATGGTCCGGAAAGCCGATGAGGAAAAGGCGGACATCGTCTGCGGTTCCCGTTACATGCGGGGCGGCAAACAGACCGGCGGCCCCTTCCTCAAAGGACTGATGTCCCGCAGCGCGGGGCTGTCGCTGCACCTTCTGGCGGGACTCCCGACCCATGATCCCACCAACAGCTTCAAGCTGTACCGGAAAAGCTTTCTGGACAAGATGACCATCGAAAGCACCGGCGGCTTCGAGCTGGGACTTGAACTCGTGGTGAAGGGCTGGCAGCGGGGATATAAGGTAACCGAAGTCCCCACCTCGTGGGCCGACCGGGTCGAGGGGAAATCCAACTTCAAATTGTGGAAGTGGCTGCCTCATTACCTGTATTGGTACTTTTCGGCGATGTTCGGGGACGCGGAGCAGAGGGACCGGGGACTTCTCCGGGCCGGCGGCGTCGTTCTGTTCCTGTTGTTTCTGCTTCTGCACATTCCCGATCCCTGTCCCCAGCTCGCGGCTTTGCTGCAGGGCGGATTGGATCCGTCCTGGATCCGTATCCTCTTCTATGCCCACCAGCAGGGCCTGCAGTTCGGACAGGATGTGATCTTCACCTACGGCCCCCTGGGGTATCTGCTGTTTCCGATCGCCCCGACGATCCTGTTCCCCTCCATCCTGCTTTCTTTTGCGCTGCTGCTGCCCTTCGGCGTCGTTTTCTTCCGGAAGAAGTCGTTTGCGGACCTGGCCTTTCTGGCGGTCTTTACCGTCGTAAGCATCTGTTACTGTTCTGCGTATGACGTCTTCGTATTCCTGTTTCCCATGCTGATCTGGAATATCCTGGAAAAGGAGAGACCGTGGATCAGGTACGGGGGGATCGTCTACTGCGCCATCATGGGGGCCTTTTGCGTCATGATCAAGTTCATGTGCGCCCCCGTGATCGTCTTCTCGCTGCTTGTGGCCGACGCTCTGCTGCTGAAGCGGAAAAGGATCGTGCTGGCGCTCCCGACGTTTCTCGTGTTCGTGCCGCTGATCTGGTGTTTCCCCGCCGGGCAGACGCTTTCGAATCTCGGTTCGTTCTTCCTTTATTCCTGGCATATCGCGATCGGATACGGGTACGCCATGACCTGCGGCAACGAGTCCCCCTGGTGGATCCTGCTGAGCATCTACGGTGCGGCCGTCGTCTTCTCGCTGGTCGTGTTTGCGAGCGGAAAAAATGGATCCTGCCGATCCATTTTCGACAGGATATGCTATATTCTGCTGCCGGCTTCGGTTTTGTTCGTCGTCTGCAAATACGGGATCGGCCGTCTGGACGGTCCGCATATCGTCCTTTCCATGTGTTATCTGGTCCTGATTGCCACGTTTTGCTGTACCGATCCTGGCATCGAGCCGAGGTGGCGCTGGGCGCTGTTCGTATTCTTCGTGCTGCTCATGGGCGGTGTCATGATCGCCTTTTCGGAGTCGTTCTCGTATCTTTATCTGTACCTGGATCTGTATGCGAAGATCGTTCTCTCGGTCCTCCTGGCCGTGCTGCTGATCTGCGTATTGAGGAAATATGCCCCCGACGACCGGTTGTGCCGGTATTGCCGGCTCCTCTTTCTGCCTGTTTTCATCCTCTGGACGCTGTGCGATTTGTTCGTGCCGCGGATAAATCAGTTGGACGATTTCTTCACCAAATACCCGAAGCTGGTTCTCCTTTCCGCCGGCGAAGTCTCCCCGTCCGCGCCCACGGCGGATTGTTTTGCCCATGAGATCCGGGTTCTTTTCAAATCGAAAATGAGATACTCTCCGCGGTTGGTATTTCAAAGTTACTCCGCCTACACGCCGCTGCTTTTACGGAAGAATGCGGAGCATTTCGAGTACGATGCGGCCCCCGACTGCCTCTTCTACGGCTGGCAGGAGCTCGACGATATCCTGCCGTCGGCTTTCGACACCCTCGCCCTGCGGCAGATCATGATCAATTACGAACCCGTGCCCGGCAAAAAAATGCTGCGGAAGAAAAAGCAGCGTCCGCCGGCCATGCGTTTGAGGGAGGTCAAGACGATCCGCACGAAATTCAAGCGGAGATTTGTCGTGCCGCAGGACCAGAAGCCGATGTTCATGTCCATCGACCTTCACGGAACCCCTCTGGGGAGCGTTCTGAAAAGAGTGATAAGACCCGCCGCCATCACCATGAAGATCGTTCTGTACGACAATCGCAGGTTCACGCATAAGCTGATTCCGGAAAATTGCGGTGTGCCTTTCCTGATTTCTCCGTATCTGCACTCCTGGTCCGAGTTGGGGGATCTGCTGGATACGAAAGAGAGGAAACTTACCAACTCCGTGATCATATCGCTCCATCCCGTTTTCTATCTGGATTCCGAGTATTGGGATCGCCGGATCGGAAAGCTCTTCTTCCGGAAGGAGATCACAGTCCGCTTCTACCGCCTGGAGCCCGTTTCCGAAAAACAGACGGAAAAGTGAGCTTGCTGATAAGCCTTTCTCCGCCGGGGGGTGAAAAAAATTCCCCACCCGGTCAGAAAATGAACAGGGTTGTTCCCGTTTTCGGGGACGGCCCTGTTCGTTTTTTTTGTTGGCACGGTTTTTGCTGCCTGAGTCGGGAAGGGGGATCCCCCGTGAAAAGATCCGGTGGACGGAAAATGTCCGCCGGAAAGCCGTATGATTGTAAAAAAATCGGGAAAAAGGCTCCCGAAAGGAAAAAAATCGCAAATGGCACTGTATAATTGGTACGACGTGCACACCAACCCCAACCCAGAAAGGACGCAAGAGACCATGATGCCGACAAGAACCGCCGCCAATCCGCTCCTCGAAGCGATCAAACAGGATCGTCCCGAGATCGTCAATTTCCTCATCACGACCGGGTTCGCCGTGACCCGCGTGGAACTGCTCGCCGCACTCGATGGCGGAGACACGGCCATTCTGGACCTGTTCGCCGACGCTTTCAAGGCCGAACTGCCCGAGTGGAATGCCCTTTCCCGTGTGTCCACGGTCGTCGCCGCCCGGCAGCTGCTGAACATGGGGCTGCCCGTCGATCTGGCCGATCCGGCCACGGGCAAATTCCCCCACGAGGCCAACCCGAACGAGGAAATGGCCGACTATCTGAAGGACCGCTATCTGGAACTCCATCCCCCGGCGATCCGGCAGGCGCTTCAGCCCGCCGCCGCGTGGGACGGCTCCACGCCGGAGTTTTCCAACGTCCAGCTCTCCATCCAGGAGCTCCACGCCGTCAACTACGAGCCCCACACGGGGAACTTCGAGATCGAGTACGACGGCAAGACCTTTCTTTCGAGCAGGCGGTTCCTTTCCAGTCTGGCCCGGAAACTGAAGGTCTCGAGCAACATCTTCCGCTATTTTTCGGGCGAAGAGGTGCTGACTCGGGCGGCGGAGAGGAATCCCGACATGGACTTCAGGGTCACCTTCGACAACCGCCGCAACCAGATTCTGGGCGTGGTGGATGCGAACAAAAAGATCCTGCCTCCCGAGATCGCCCAGCGCATTTTCGCCGACGACCCCCGCACGAGAAGCCTCGAGTACAAGGACGGGATCATTTCCGCCGAAATGATCCTCGACGAGAGTTTCTCTATCGCCGGCGACAGCGACTACCGGCGCAAACTCACGCTCCACTATCCCGTGGACGGCGTGAACATGCCCTCCATCTTTCTCGCCGTGGAGCGGCAGGTCTGCGCCAACGGCGCCACGGCGCTGGTCAACGCCTTCCGGACGGAGATCGAAGTCAACGACCACTCCGGCACCCACCTGTCGCGGCTGATCTCCTCGTTCAGCAACGAATCCGGGTTCCAGGTCCTGGAGAACCGGCTGCTCAAGGCCCAGCAGACCCGTGCTTCGATCCGGGAGCTGATGAACATCCAGAGTCTCATTTCAGGTCAGGTGAAGAACCGGGAGGACTGCTCCCGGCTCAACGAGCGGCTGGAGCTGGTCGCGGGGGATCCCTGCTCCGTGTACGAGGTGACTTCGCTGAACAACATTTCCGCCAAGCGGCGGGGGCTGCTGCCCGTCCAGTGCTCCGTGAACGACCTCATCAACTTCTGCTCCGAGCTCACCAGCCACCACGGGGAACTGCTGAATTCCCCGGAGCAGTTCGACGCCGCCATCGGCCGCTGTCTGTCGCAGGAGTTCGACCTCGAAGAAATGTATGCGTACCATGACCGCTCCCGGCCCTTCTACCTGGAGGACCTGTGGGAGGACGAAAACGGCTCTTCCCGCCGCAGTGTGCGGCACAGCATCGCGGGGTGACGGCAATGCATTTCGAATTCGAAGAGAGATCTTACCAGCGCGAGGCGGTGACCCGCGTCCTGGCCGAGTTCGGCTCCGGCAGGAGTTCGGTCCTGCTGGAGTCGCCCGTGGGCTCCGGCAAGACCGTCATGGGGCTCCTGGTCATCAAGTATCTCCAGGAGCACAGCGACCACCCGCTCACGGTGAACTGGGTCGCCTCGCGGCGGCACATTCTGGAGCAGACGCAGGCGATCAACGACGCCTTTTTCCACTGCAGCCTGCGTTACGTTTCGGTCTTCTGCTCCGCGCCGCCCCGCGCGGAAATGGTCGTGCTGGACGAAGCCCACCACGAAGCCACCCAGAGCTGTGTGGAAATGTACGAGAACACCGGCAACCGGCTGACCCTCGGCCTTTCCGCCACGCCCGTCCGGACCGACCGGATGCGCCTGTCGTTCCAGAGCGACGTCCGCTGCTGCGGGATCCGCCAGCTCATCGGCATGGGGGTGCTTTCGCCCTTCGACTCCTACAAGCTCCCCGTGTGGGACCTGGATCTGGTCTGCCACGTCTTCTGCAAGGAACCCGAGCGGTGGGGCAAATCCCTGCTCTTCTTCTCGCGCATCGAGGAGTGCCGCCGTTTTCAGCGCCGTCTCGAGGAGCAGGGGCTCCGCTGCGAGGTGGTGACGGGCTCCAGCAACAAGGACCGCCAGCTGGCCCTTTTCGCCGCGGGCGACGTGCAGGCCGTGGCCAACGTTTCGGTGCTGAGCGAAGGGTTCGACCTGCCCGAACTCCGGAGCGTCTTTCTGCGGGACGCCAGTCGGCTCCCCACCATCCAGATGGCGGGCCGGGGGCTCCGCAAGGCGCCGGGCAAGGAGAGCTGCGCCCTCGTCCAGAGCTCCGGGACCCGCTATCCGGCGGAGCAGATCGCCGACCCCCGGCAGAGTTTCCGCTACATGAAGAACAAGTGGCTGTCGTGCGGCGGCGACACCCGGATGATCCTGGAGACCATCGAAGAAAGCCTGAAGCTCCTCGAAGAACGGAAGGTCGAACTGCCCAAATTCCTTTCCGCCGGTCCCTTCGTCCGCGAGGTGCGCATCTCCTGAAAGGAAGAGTGAAAGATGAAAACGGAACTGCAGCAGCAGCTTTATGAAGCGGCGCCGGTCCTCTATGGACTTGCGAAGGAAAGTCCGTCGTGGAAGATCGGCCTTCCGGACGATCTTTTCCCCATCCTCTTCGAACTGTCGGCCGGGATCGAAAAGTTCAACCGCCGTTACCGGAAACGGTACGTCCGGGTGCTGAAGATCGGCATTCAGGAAGGGCATCTGGAGTTTCTGACCCAGCGGCAGGTCCCCGCCGTCGAAAAGCTCATCGCCGCCGCCCGGGCGAAGATCCGGCAATACCGGAAGAGTCTCCGCGAATCTTACCTGGAGCGGGCAAGGGCCATGCAGAGCACGGCTCTCTTCGAGTCCCGGCTGCTCCCGGAGTGGAAAAGGACCATGCCGGACGAACTCGCCACGTTCCGGAAGATCCTCGCGTGCGCGGAGCGCTTCGCCTGCTCCGCGGGCGACTGGGAGCTCCTCGGCGCCTGGTACCGCCGGTTCCTGCGCGATGAGGAAAATGCCCGGCGCTGTGGGGAAAACGCCGGCAAGTACCCGTGAGGTCCCCCTTCCTTGCAGGGTTTGCCGTTTTGGATTTGAATTTCCGCCGGAGCGGGAGTATATTATCGCAAACGCAAAACACAAGGAAAGATCTCCATGAAACTCATTTTTCTCGGAACCGGGCACGGCAGTGCCACTCCCACCCACATTTCCAGCGTGACCTACCTCGAAACGGCGGGAAAGTCCTACCTCGTGGACTGCGCCGACGGCGCGGACGCCGAAATGCTCCGGCACGGTCTCGATCCCGCCGGACTTTCCGCCGTTTTCATCACCCACATGCACATGGACCACAACGGGGGGCTCCCCGTGGTCATGAAGCGCCTGATGAAACACGGCGAGGAGGACGCGTCTCCCGTTCCCATCATGCTTTCCGAACCGGAAACCGCCGAAGTGATCGAAAAGTGGCTGGCCATCAACGGCTTCCACAAGGTGCACGGCCGTTTCGTCTACCCCGACCCCGAAAAGGAGTTCGACGACGGGACGGTCAAGGTGAACTCCTTCCACACGAAGCATCTGGCCGCTTCGGGCCGTCCCAGCTTCGGCTATTCCATCGAAAGCGAGGGAAAGAGGCTCTTCTTCTCGGGGGATCTGAAGTTCGGCGACTGCGCGGACTTCCCCCTCGAACCGGCCATGGGTGCCGACCTCATGATCTGCGAACTCACCCATTTCCGGATGCCCGCCGTCATGCCTTTCCTCGAAAAGCTCGAAGTCGGCCGACTGGTCTTCAACCACCTGGGCAACTGGAGTCAGGTCCCCGAGGAGCAGGCGCGGATCCGGGAGACCTGCGCTCATCTGCCCTATCCGGTGGAGCTCGCCTTCGACGGCATGGAATTGAGCCTCTGACCCTCTCCTCGGGGGGCACGGTCCGTGTCGGTCCGTGCCGGTCCGTGTCGGTCCGTGCCGGTCCGTGTTTCCCGCGCCTCACTCGTCCGGGGGCACGTCCTCGGAGCAGGTGATCTCCGCGTCGTACCGGGCGCGCAGGCAGGCACAGAGCTCGGGGAAGTCGAAGTGTTTCAGCATCCCTGCGGGGAGGACCGAGGAGGGGAGCCGGTAGGCTCCTTGGGCGATCAGCGCCTTCAGGGAGGCGGGGACCTGCGTCAGGATAAGGCGCTCGATGGGGAGCTCCAGCGCGGATGCGGCGAAGGCCGCGAGGACGGCTCCGAGGCCCCGGCCCGAAAGGGTCAGCTCCTCATAGCCGAGCTCCTTCAGCAGTGCCAGCGCGCCCAGCAGGTCCTTGACCCGGCTGCCCGCCAGCGGACGGCCGAAAAGTTCTCCTGTTCCTTCCATGAAACTTTCCCGGCCCACGGGGGCGAAGAAGTCGTCCGGCGTACTGCGCCCGACGGTGGAGCGGGATTCTCCCACGCCCCGGACGTCCAGCACGAAAAGATCCGGCTCTCCGACCCGTTTGCGCAACTCTTCCCGGCCCGAAAGGTGGGCGCAGTGGAGCACGGCTCTCTTCCCCGCCGGGATGAGGGGCGTCTCCTTCCGCACCGCGAGCATCAGCACCGGACGGGCCGTCGTCCCCGGTTCGGGCATCAGCACGTACCGGGCGGCCCCCGTTTCCGGCGTGAGGGAAACGTTCCGGATCACCCGGTAGTCCGGGGCCGGGGGGAGCGTGTCGGGCAGATTCAGCGCCTGCCGCAGAAAGGCGGGGATCTCCTTTGCCGCGTCCGGATACGTTTCGGGCAGAGTTCGCAGCAGGGCTTGGGTTTCGGTCAGGGCGCCCGGCAGGTCGATGACGAAGCCCGTGGGGGTGACGGTGTACTCCTCCGGGGTGAGAAGCTCCATTTCCGGTTCCGGGGCGTCCTCGCGCCCGAGAAAGTGCTTCGTGAAGAAGCCGTACATGGCCTCCCGGTGCATTTGGCCGTACTGATGGGGCCCCGGTGCGACGACGAAGCGGTAATTATCGGGCTTTCCGAGATTTTTCCAGATCGGGGCCAGCTGGGAATCGACCTTTTTCATGCACCGCAGATCAATGAAATCCTCCTCCGCGGCCATGAGCAGGAAGGGCTTGGGCGCCCCCGCGATGGCGAAGTCGGGCCGGTCGCATCCGGCGGCGAGGAGCCCTTCGGGGGTGCTTTCCGCATCGGTCGGGGTCTCGTTGCGGAAGACGCACCGGAAGGTGTTCATGTGGCAGGAGACCGCCGCCGCGCCGATCCGCTCGTCGAGGGCGAAGAGGAAGAAACTCATCTGCCCGCCCCCGGAGGAGCCGGTGACGGCCACGGGGCCTTTTTTTACTTCGGGGCGGGAGAGAAGATAGCTCAGCGCGACTTGCGCGTCGTGGACGAAGACGGCGGCGGGGAGCAGGCTCGCGCTCCGCCACGCCTTGCCCGTCATGGAGTGTTCGAAGGTGGGGCCCTTCGGCGGCTTGAACTGGTGGCTTTCGCCCTGGCCCGAGGGGTCGAAGATGAACACGGCGAAGCCTTTGCGGGCGAGGCCCATGGCGAAACGCTGGTAGTCCTCCCACCCTTTGCCCTCCTGCGAGTGGCCGCAGACCCCGAGGGCTCCGGGGCAGGGGAGGGGGGCGCCCTCCTTGCGCATGAAAAGCCCCGCGCAGAAGATACCCGGCCTCACTTCGAGGAGGACCTTGTCGATGAGGAGCCCGTTTTTCCGGAACGTTCCCGTCACCCGGGGCGGGGTGGTCCCCCCGGCGATCCCGGAGCCGTCCAGCAATGCGGTGAGCTTGGCCTTGACCTCGTCGCGGTAACGCCGGGCCGACGCTTCCGAATCGATCGTGCGGAGCCGGGCGTCGCGCGCGGCTTCCGCTCGGGCGCTCAAGACTTCGAAGTAGTCGTAAAGCGAAGTGCCGTAAGGAATATCCGCTCCCTGCATGATATCACTCCTCGAATTTCAGTGTGCACAAGGTGCGGAATGTGTCGATCTTCACCCGGTCCGCGCCCGCCATGCGCGCGGTGACGCCGGGCTCGTAACTGAAGGCGGTCACGTTTTTCGCCGTGAAGGGCAGTTTCAAGGTCACATCCCGCAAGGGCTCCTCGTTCTTCGTGTTGAGCAGATGGACGAGTCTTTCCCCGGCGGGCGTCAGAGCCGTTTCGAGGAGCACGCCCTCGCAGTTCACCTCGAATCCGCTGGAAAGGAGAGACAAATCCTCCTGAGGGAAGGCGGGGGTGCACCGCTCTTCGCCCTTTTCGCCGTAGATGCCCGCGGGGGAGCCCGTGCAGATCACCCGGCAGGGGAGGGATTTTATCCGCTCGATCTCCTTCGCCGAGAGCATGACCGCGCCGGGGAGGACCACCGTGTCCTCCGGCGTGAAGTCGTCCTCGAGCAGCGCGAGGGAGAAGGGAATGTGCCGGGCCAGCAGTCCGGAACAGGCCTCGTTGATGGCGGCGGAAAGGACTTCGTTGTCCATGAGCCGGGAATCGGGATGGTAGACCAGTTTGACCTTTGCCGTCGGCGTCGATTCGGCGTAGAGTTCGGGGTGAGCGAGATAGTAGTGGAATATGTTCGACAGCAGCGAATGATGGGGCTCCGTGTCGATGACCATGCCCCCGTGACCGCTCTTGAGGGGGCGGGCCAGCCAATTGGAGCCGCAGTCGGAGCCGAAGATGAGACTTTCGGCCTCGATCCGGGTCATTTCCGCTTCGGTTTCCGGGATCCGCAGGGAGTGCTCGTTCCGGAGCCACGAGGTGTTCAGCACCTGCAGGCCGAACCGGCGGCCCAGCTTGTAGGCGAGGACCGCGGTGATGAGCTTGCCCTCCTTGTAGCGGATGAAGGCGTTGGATTCGATGAAGGTCTGATCGGCTTCGGGGGGCGTCAGCGCGGTGTCGTAGCCAGAGTGGCCCAGCGAGGGGAATTGGCCGAGGCCGCAGTTGTAAAGCACGATGGCGTCGGGCTTGATGCGCTTGACGATCCGGAAGACCTTTTGGTGCCGCCACGCGCAGAGCTCCCGCCGGTATTTTAAGTATTGTATGCGGAGCGGCTCGTTTCTGGAGGCGGGACCGGGGATCGTCACGTGGTCGAAGGAGTGGAGCGCGTACTCTTTCGGGTCGGGGACATTCTTCCGCAGGAACTCCCGGAAGGCTTCCACGCATTTCGGACAGCGGCAGTAGCCGCTCGAAGCGTTGTCGAAGTGGAACCCGTCCAGCTTCACCGTGTTGAGCCCGAATTCGATGATCTTGGGGTAGTATTCATCGTAGTAGAGCGAAGCGTTGTAGCAGGCGTAGTTCCGGCTGAAGAAGCCCCCTTCGAAGTCGGGATGGACCGGCTGCCCCGACATGTCGATGCGGGCGCACTTCTCCGCCCCCGGCAGTTCGTCCTCGAGGGTCTCGGGGTAATAGGTGCCGATGGTGCAGTAGCCGATGACCTTGATCCCGTACTTGTGGGCGAACTTCACCGTTTCCGCCGTCTGCATCATCTCGTCGTGCTCCATTTCCAGGCCGAAGCCCTTGTAGAAATGGGTGTAGATCTCGTTGATGCCCATGGCTGCGGCCTTGGCGATGGCCTCTTCGGAGTGGATCCTGTCCATCCACGCGGGGACCCATTCGCCGTTGCCCAAGACGGAGTACAAATCGCTGTGGCGTCTCCGGTAGAACATCGGGGGTTCGTGGGCCCAGAAGGCCCAGACGAGGGGTTTCATATTTCGCACCTCCACAATCTTCCGGCCCGTTCGCTGGTGTCGGTCTCACCGACGAAGACCGTATGTTCGTTCATGATGGCAATGTCGTGACCGATGAAAAGCCGTGTCTTGTCCCGGTGGTCCTCGATGAGGCCGAAGACCTCGCTCTTGCCCGTCGCCGGGTCGAAGGCGAAGAGGTGGCACCGCTCCAGAAATCCCGCGATGCCGTAGATGCGGCCGTCCGCGCCCGTTTCGAGGGCGGGGATCCGGGTCTCCTCACCCGCCGGGCGGCCCAGATCGGCGACTTCGCCCGTCCGGGGATCCAGACGGTCCAGATGGCCGGAGGCCTCTCCGATGTAGAGCATGCCGTCGGGACCCGTCGCCATGCCGTCGATGGGGCCCGCGCCGGGATACATGAGCCCGCAGGACTCCTGCGTGTGGGGAAGAGCGTAGTCGAAGAATTTGACCGTGTCCGTGTCGGGGTCGTAGCGGAAGAGGTTGTGGGAACGGCAGTTCCAAGTGGCGAAATAGGCCCCGTCGGGGGCGAGGGAGACGATGTGGGGGATGCTCCCCATGTACTGAACGCGTTTCACCTTCCGCGCGGCGAGGTCCATGACGAAGAAGCAGAAGACGGGGTAGCTGAAGCCGTAGAGCAGCTGCCGGTCCTCGTCCACGGTGATGGTCTGGATATAGTCGTGGGGCACGGGAATGGGCAGAAAGTCGTAGGTTTTTCTGTCGGGATCGAAGATGAAGACCCTTCCCCCGCGCCCTTCGTCGCGCTGGTCTTCCCGGTGGAGACAGGCGGTGGCGCCGATGAGACGCCCGTCCCGGCAGAGGTGGAGCGAGCGGTGGATCTTGATCTCGAATTTTTCCGCCACGCTCCGGTAGCCCAGATTTTCGAAGGTTTCCGCTTCGGGATCGAAGGCGTACAGCAGATCGCAGTCGAAGGCGGTCATGCCGCAGAAAAGTTTCTTCCGCTTCCGGTCGAATTCGAGGGAGGTGAACGAAATGAGATTGCGTTTCCAGTCGGGATTCCCGGTGAAGTCCCGGTAGCCCAGGGTCCGCAGGGGGACTCCCACGGGGCTCTTGAGTTCCCGGAGTACATAAGAGGTCGTTTTCATGATACAGTTTGTCCTTTCCTGTTGCGGGTGCTTTGTCTTACCAGCAGACACGGCGGAATGGCCGTGTTTCTCACTTCGTTTTCCGGGAACGCGCCGGAAAGAAAATCCATGACCTCGCGCTGAAATGCTTCGCGGTCCGGGCAGGCGGCCGTCAGGGAGGGGATGAGGAGATCGGAATGGAGCCGTTCGCCGCTGGCCGCCGCCATCAGCTCCTCCGGGATCCGGACGCCGTGATCCCGGCACCAGGCGTAGAGATGGAGCGCCGCCAGATGGGAGTAGCAGACGATGGCGTCGAACCGCCGCCAGTTTGTCATGAAATCATTCAGTGAGCCGTCTCCGGGGCAGGAGTCCCGGCTGATGACTGCGGCGGGCTTTTCGGGCAGTTCCAGACCGTACCGCCGGACCAGTTCGAAACATTGTTTCTCTGGGATCCGCATCTTGAGCTCGCCTTCACGCGTCCGCCAGCCGATGAAGCCCACCCGGCGGCATCCCCGTCCCCGTAGATGGTCCAGCAGCATTTCCATACCTGATGCGTGGTCGGAGTAAAGGGTGTGAAAGCCGGTCCGTTCCGCGTCGGAAGCGTTGCCGAAGGGGATCAGGACGGGGACTTTCAATCGCCGCAGCTGTTCCAGTTCGGGTTCGTCGCCGCGGTAGGCCTGCCCCATGAGCAGGACGCTTCGGTACTTTCCCGGGCTGTCGGCGAAAATGGGTTCCCGGGCGCTCCGCAGGAATTCCCCTTCCAGAAACTCGGGCTCCCACGTCTCGCTCCGGCGGAGCAGATCCAGCAGGGCCCCGGCCGCCGATTCCGGCTGGCGTTGGAGCATGGACATGACCACGAGGATCCGGCGGTTTCCTGCGGGCAGGGCAAAGAATCCATGCCGGGGACGGCTGACGATCAGACCTTCCCGTTTCAGGATGCCGAGGGCGTTTTCCACCACCTTGCGGCTGGTGTGGAACTGCCGGGCCAGTCCCGTGACAGAATCCAGTCGGGTCCCGGCGGGCAGCCGCCCGGAAAGCAGTTCCCGGCGCAACAGTTCCGCCGTCTCCACGTAGAGGGGCTGTTCCTTGCTGAATTTCAAACGGGGCATGAAAGAAGGACTCCTTTGTCGTGTCTCCAACTGTCTTTTTCCGAGGAATAATATAACCGCACCTCCGCGGTTTTGCAAGAGGTGCGGTTCATTTTTTCCGAAAAAGGAGACAGATCCTCAGAAGATCAATTTCCCGAACCGGTCACGGGTGTTGCGCCAGGTCCGCTGGGCAGGGTTGTACTCCCAGACGGTGTAGTGGGATCCGCCGTTCTTCTGGAAGTTGCCCGTGGCGTTGAACAGCCAGGTGTCGCCGGGACCGGGCTTTTTCTTGAAGAGGGCGAGGGGCAGCGCCACTTCGGCGGAGATCTCTCCGGGAGCGAGGCTCACGCCCGGCGCGGGGACGGTGATCCGGCCGCGGTTGGGAACGCCCTTCCGGTCGGGGATCCCCTTGTAGACATCGCCCATTCCCTTGTTGGCCACGTTGGTTTTTTCGCGGCGGTAGTGACCGGTGCTGCCGTTGCGGAACCGGCCGGGGAACCAGTGCGCATCATCCTCCGAAGGTCCGACGAGGACGGACATCTCGCTGTTGCGCATCTCTTCGTAGGTGGTGTTGCTCCGGATGAAGACGACCTTGAGCATGTCGCCGTCGAGACGGCAGCTGACCCGGATGGGGTGTTTCTTGTAGTTTTCCGTCATTTCGGTGAGGTAGTTGCCGGGGATCATGTACTGGCCCTTGGCATCGCCCGCCTTGATGGTCCTCTCGCAGACCTGGACATCGTGCGCCTTCATCCACTGGGCGTCCCAGAAGAAGGGGGCGTAGAGGGGGCCGCGGAGACGGCCGCCTGCGAGGACCTGATCCTTTTTCGCATAGGCGAAGAGGGGCTGGCCGTCCATGAAGGTCTGCTGGGATTTGTTCCACTTGAGACCGTTGATGAGCTGATCCCGCTTCACCATGTAGTCGAGGGCTTTCGCATAGTTCGCCGCGGTGGGTTCTGAACGGAATTTCGCGAAGGCGTTGACCGCCCGGGCGGTGACGTTCATGTAGTTGAATTCGAACCGGACCAGCTTGAGCTGCCAGCATTTTCCGGCCTTGGCTTCGGCCTTTTTCAGAATGGCGTCCAGTTCATCCAGCACCTTGTCGGGCCAGCGCAGCAGGATCGTCCCCGTGGAGGCCCGCTCGCTGCCGGGATCCTTGCCCGCCAGCAGCGCGGGATCGTTCCAGTCCGTTTCCTTCGCGGCGAATTTGAGCTTGAGCCGCTCGTTGAGGAGCGTGTAAAAGGCGACCATCTCCTTTTCCGCGCCGGGGAAGATCCGGGAACAGAAGCGCTTGAGCAGAGCCTGCACATCCCGTTTCGGATCTTCCAGCAGTTTCAGCCAGATGTAATAGGTGGGGCCTTCCAGCCCGTGGCATTCGCCGAAGCCGCAGCAGTAGATGCCCTGGACGTTGTCCTTCCAGAAATCGGCGGCCTGCTTTTTGCAGAAATCCCAGTTCCGTTTGGGCATGAAGCCCTCGGAATTGTAGAAGCCCCAGTTGTAGAGGTAGACCACGAACCCGGCGGGGACCTTGTAGGGCTTCCAGGATTCGACGATCTCTTCGTTGTAGGGCGCGAGCTCGATCATCACGTTGTCGGGGAATTCCTTGAAGCTCTGCGGGGGCCGACGGGTGGGGCCGTAGGCGATGATGCACACCTTCTTGCCGGGACGGTCCTTCTTCAGCCGGAGCGCGTAGTTCCGGTGCAGGATCCACAGTTTTTCGCCCCAGCAGGGGTCCTGACGGTAGGCGTCCCGGTTCCTGGTCGAAGCTTTGGGCCGGATCCCGAACATGGCCTGGCAATTTTCGCATTCGCAGGGGCCGAAGCCGTCGCTCTGGGCCAGCTGGACCATGTCGAATCCGCCCTTGTCCAGATGGTTGAGGACCTCTTCATAAATCAGGCGCTGGACGTCGGGGTTGGAAAGGCAGAGCTGGTTCTGCCGGCCCGGATCCCGCTTCCCCCGCTGGATGGCGAAGTATTCGGGATGGCTCTTGAAGTATTTGGCGGTGGGCACGGCTATGGGGTGGTTGTGGCCGCCGTAGGTCCCGTACCAGGGCGAGAAGAAGCCGTTGTTGGCCACGTCGTAGTCGAGATTCCGCCGGCCCGTGAGGGTGTAGCTGATCCGGGGCACCCGGCGGAAGGAGTAGCTGCCGGGCACCTTGAGCACCGGGACCTTGGGCACGCCGTCGGTGACGCGGGGCGTACCTGCGAAGACGGCTCCCGTGAACTGTTCCACGAAGGTCAGCATGGCCTTGTGGGTCCCCAGCACGAAGTTGGAACGGAAGAAGCTCTTGGGCGAGTTGTTGTTCCTGAACTCCATGCCGTGGAGATAGATGTTGCCGTTCTTCACGTCGATGCGGTACTCCCAGACGCCGTATTTGGCCGGGATCAGTCCCGCCTTGCGGGCGGAATCCGTGTTGCCGAGGAAGATGGCGGGTCCGCCTTTGTACTTGCTCTCGGGGATGACCTGCAGCTTCGCTCCGGTGGCGTGGGCCAGCAGCTTTTGAAGCGTTTCCGCCGTCACCTTGTTGTAGTAGAGGAATTGGGGCTCATTCCTGCAGACGAACTGGGTGTAGGGCACCTTTTCCGAATAGACGATGGAGAAGGGGGACTTCCCGTTTTCCGCGACGATGATGTCGGCTCCGGCGAGAGCCGCTCCTGCCGCGCAGAGCAGCAGAAGAAGAAAGATTCTTTTCATAGGACCTCCTCTTGGGTTTGTGTTTGCGAATGGGAAAACTGTTTTCTACGGCATGGAGTCCCGGCAGACCCGGAGCACATTGCCGCCGATGATCTTCCGGATGTCCGCGTCGGAGTAGCCCCGCATGACCAGCCCCACGGTGAAGAGGGGCCAGTTGGTCCAGCAGACGGAGCCGAACTGCTCCTCGGTGCCGGAGTTGGAGCAGTTCACGTTTCCCCAGTACTGCTCCCAGATCTTCCGGGAGTTGGGGATCTTGTCGTTGAACTCCCACGGCGTGAGGGAAACGCCCCGGTCGGTGCCGATGGCCACATGGTCGACCCCGAACTTTTTGGCCACGTAGTCGATGGTGTCCAGCAGGGCGTTGATGTCCCCGGACCCGCCCAGGAATCCGGGGTAGCCGCAGATGCCGATGTAGCCGTTGGTTTTGGCGATGGCTTCGATGACCTCGTCGTCCTTGGCCCGGCAGTGGCCGGAAAATTTCAGGACGGCGGAGTGGCTGGCCACCACGGGGCGTTTCGAGCACTGAGCCGCTTCGAGGCTGCTCCTCTGGCCGGTATGGGCCACATCGGGGATGACTCCGCAGCGGTTCATTTCGGCGATGGCCTGACGTCCGAAGCCGCTCAGGCCGCCGTTGGCCTCTTCGACGCAGCCGTCCCCGATGAGGTTCCGGCGGTTGTAGGTCAGGTGCATCATCCGCACCCCCAGATTGAAGAAGGTGCCGATCAGGTTGAGACTTTCGTCGCTGGAGATCTGCTTGACGGAAATGGGGACGCCGTTGGTGGTCATGTAGAGGACCTTGTGTCCCCGCTTCTTCACCTCTTCCAGCCGGTCGGGGAAGGTGCAGCGCTCGTAGATCTCGGAGCAGCGGTCCACGTTGAAGGTGTAGTTGCCCAGACGCTTGATCAGCCGTTCCGGGTCGTTGCTTTCCTCGCCCGAGTTCTGAAAGACGCAGTCCACGCCGCTCATGGCCCACGCCTCGGCCAGACGGCGGCGGTTTTCCGGATCCTCGAACCCTCCGGACATGTGGTGTTCCTCGTTGGCGTAGTGGATCTCGTCGCGGGAGGCTCCGGCGGCGATCAGTTCGTCCTCGCGGGGGGAACGGCCCCCGCACAGGGGCGAGAAGCCGTAGGCGTCGAAGACGAAGGAGTCCCTGTGAAGTTCGAGTCCGTGTTCCAGATCCTTCTGCGAAGGATTCAGCATCTTCAGGCCGATGGCCCGGTTCTTTTCGGCATTGATCATGTTCCCGATTTTCCTGTTTCGATGTTCGAAGAGCGTTTTTCAGCAGATCCTTTACCGGCCCCGGCCGCCCCGCGGACGCGCCGGAGCCGGAAAAATCACTTCTGGGGTTCCCTGAACAGTTCCGAGAAGAAGAGGGGATTTTCCTTGAGCACGGCGTAGGTGATGTCGCCCGCCTTGTGGGCGTCCACGATGTAGGTGTGGGCGTCTCCGAACTGCCCTTCGGTCAGGGCGCCGCCCTTGCGGAAGGGCTCTTCCATCAGGTTGTACCATTTGGAATGGCCGCCCACGTGACGGCGGGAGGGCACTTCGATCCGGCGGCCGTCGTAGTCGTAGACCACCAGCTGTTCGTGGTAGTCGGTCAGCATCCCCGGCACGGGGAGCCACTCCTCCACGCCGTGGAGGAAGGTGTTGCAGTGGAGCGTGGTCCCGACGAACATGATCTTGGCGTTGCGGCGGTAGAGCTTGCCCCAGGGGGAATCCGGATGGGCGGGGGAGTCGAACTTCTCGTGTCCGGAAACGAACTCCGCCGCATCCTTGCCGATGGCCGCCACCGCGTGGGTGGGGTGAAGGGAGCGGATGACGCCGGGACGGTGACGGAAGAGCTCCGGCAGCAGACTCACGCAGCAGGGGGTGTCGCGGACCGCGAAGACCGGCTGCTTGGCGTTGACCAGACTGTAGCTCATGGAGGGCAGCACCAGCAGTCCGTCGGCGAAGTATTCGATCAGGGCGTCCAGTACGCCGTCGGCCCGGTTTTCCACTTCGCCGATGGATTTCATCGAGGAGTGCATCAGCACGGTGTCGGTTCCCTTCAGGCCCATGCGGGCGAGACAGGCTTTCAAATCCTCTTTGGTATACATGAAAATGCTCCTTCCTTGATTGACTTACTTGACGATGGGGGTGACCACGGTGACGTTGGAACCGAAACGCAGGTCCTTGACCGCCTCGCGGAACTTCGCCATGTGGGGCGTGGCCAGATGGGCCTTCAGATGCTCTTCGGACTCCCAGCTTTCGAGGATCGTGACGAATTTCCCCTTCGTCTCCTCCTTGGTGTCGACGCAGCTTTCGTAGCGGTGACAGCCCTCCTCGGCCAGGACCGTGGGGACGTTGTTCAGCAGAACTTCGAGGAATTTTTCCATACAGCCGGGTTTGATCTCCATCCGGGCGATGACATGGACCATTTTTTCTAACCTCCGTAACTTTTGAGCAGGATCTCCTGCAATATGGGTTTGCTCTGTTCCACCGGCACCGGCCGGGGAGCGAGTTCGAGTTTCATTCTGTTTTCCCCCGCGGCGCCCGCCGTGCGCTCCATGAGCTCCGCCGTGAGGCCGGGGAAGGCGTTCAGTTTTTCCGGCACGCCCAGTTCGGTGAGGAACTTTCGGAACGAAAGGATGACCTCTTCCGGCGTTTCGCCGGGGAAGAGGGGGGCCAGCTCCATGGTCCGTTTCGCCACGGCGGGGTTGCCGAGGTAGTAGCGCCAGCACTCGGGCAGGAGCATGATGGCCGCGATGCCGTGGGGGATCCGGCCGAACCACGAGAAACTGCACAAGTGGGGCAGTCCCGTGGATTTGAACCGGATCGTCATGCCGCCCAAGCAGGCGGCGACGGCCATGTTCCGCCGGGAAACGGGGTCGTTCCGCAGGGCTCCGGCGAGATTGTTCCGGACCAGTTCCGCCCCCCGGAGCGCCCAGACGTTGGCGCGGGGATGGTTGGCGTCGGCCCCCGTGTTCAGGAATCCCTCCAGCAGATGGGCGAGGGCGTCGCAGCCCGTGGCCAAGGTCACGGATTCGGGCATGGTGGCGCAGTAGCGGGGGACGATGCAGCCCGACTCGGGGACGCAGAGGTTTTCGGCGATGAGTTTCTTCACGCCCGCCTCCCGGTCCACGATGTTGGAATACTGGGTCGCTTCGGACCCGGTCCCCGAGGTGGTGGGCACGGCGACGATCCGGGGGAATTCCCGGCCGGGGAAGCGCTGGGAAACCTTGTTCACGCCGAAAAGCTCCCGCAGGGGAAGATCTGTCGCGTACATGAGGAGCGCCGCCTTGGCCGCGTCCAGCACACTGCCGCCGCCCGCGGCGAAGACCGTGTCGAAAGGGCCCTCTTCAGAAAGAAAACGGGCCATGCGTTCCACCGTGGCGGTGGCGGGCTCCGCTTCGATGCCGGAAAAGCGGACCGCGCGGGGCAGGGCGGTCAGAAGGTCCCGCAATGCGCCGTTGCTTTCCACGCCCCGGTTCCCGGTGAAGAGGGCGCACTTCCCGCGGCCCTTTTCCCGGAAAAAGCCTTCCGGGGAATCGGTGAACACCAAATTCTGGCCCGGCGCCTCTTTCAGCAGTTCCAGTTCCTCCATGACCTTTCTCCCTATCGAAAAAGGGAACCGGAAAAACTCTTTTCCGGCTCCCTGCGCTGAACGGGGGATCCCCCTTATTCTTCGGCTTTTTCGGCCTGATGCTTGGCGATGATCTCCTGCGCCACGTTGGCGGGGACCTGCTCGTAGCGGACGAACTCCATGTCGAAGGTGCCGCGGCCCTGGGTCATGCTCCGCAGTTCGGTGGCGTACTTGTGGAGTTCGGCCATGGGGACTTCGGCCTTGATGGTCTCGAGACCTTCTTCGGATTCCATGCCGAGAATCCGGCCCCGGCGGTGGTTCAGGTCGCCGTTGATGTCGCCGGTGTAGGCGCTGGGCACATGGATGTTCACCGCCATGATGGGCTCCTGGATGACCGGGCCCGCGTGGCTCATGGCTTCCTTGAAAGCCATGCGTCCGGCGATCCGGAAGGCCATTTCGTTGGAGTCGACGGGGTGATACTTGCCGTCGTAGACCGACACGGCCACGTTCTCGACCTTGCAGCCCACCAGCGGACCTTCTTCGAGCATATCCATCACGCCCTTTTCGATGGCGGGGATGAAGTTCTTGGGGATGGCGCCGCCCACCACGTCGTTGGTGTACTTGTAGCCGTCGGGGCTGCTGGCGACCCGCATGTAGACTTCGGCGAACTGGCCCGCGCCGCCGGTCTGCTTCTTGTGGCGGTAGTGGCCTTCACCGGCTCCGGTGATGGTCTCGCGGTAGGCCACCTTGGGGGTGGAAAGGACCGCTTCGACCTTGAACTGTTCCTTGAGGCGGCGGGTCACGATGGCCAGCTGCTGGTCGCCCATGCCGCAGAGCAGCAGTTCGTGGGTCTCGGCGTTGCGGTCCAGGCTGACCGAGGGCATGGATTCGATGATCTTGTTGATGCCGGTGACGATCTTCTCGTCTTCGCCGGACTTCATGGCCGTGACGGCGTAGAACATGACCGGTTTGGGCGGCACGATGCCGGGGAGCACCGGCGCGTTGGCGTCGCTGGAAACGGTGTCGCCGATGTGGGTGTCCTTGAGCTTGGCCACGGCGAAGATGGTGCCGGGCGTCGCTTCGGAAATGGAGGTCTGGTTCTTGCCGTTCATCATGAACATGGAGCCGAAACGCTCCTTGGCGCCGGTGGTCCGGTTGAAGATGTCCACGTCGCCGGTGAACTTGCCGGAAATGCACCGCACGAAAGCCAGCTGGCCCGTGAAGGCGTCGTTGAGGCTCATGAAGACCTCGCCCAGCGCGGGGCCGGTCTCGGAAACGGTCACGCCCGTCTCGCCCGCGGCGTATTCCATCGGGGTGGGGAAGAGCTCCTTCACCGCCTTCAGCAGTTCGGGAACGCCGATGCCCTTGACGGCGCTGCCGGCGAAGACCGGGATGGTCTTGCCGGAAATGATGCTCTTGCGCAAGCCCGTCTTGATCTCCTCTTCGGTGAGTTCGCCGCCGTCGAGGAAGCGCATCATCAGGTCGTCATCGGTTTCGGCGATGGCGTCCATCCACAGCTGGCGGCACTCGGCCACTTGGTCGGCCACTTCGGCGGGGACGTCCTTGTCGAAGAGGACGTTTACCACCTTTTCGAACTTGTCTTCCTTGCCCACGGGCCAGTAGAGGGGGATTATCACGTTGCGGCCGTGGTTGTTGCGCATCTGCTCCAAGGTCGCTTCGAAGTCGGCCCGTTCCCGGTCGATCCGGTTGACGAAGGCGAAGCGGGCGATGCCCCGCTCATGGGCGGCCTTCCACGCTCTGGCGGTGCCGATCTGGGGACCGTCGATGGCGTCGATCACCACCAGCGCGGCGTCGCAGGCGCGGATGGCGCCCAGGCTCTGGCCGAAGAACTCGCTGTATCCGGGGGTGTCCACGAAGTAGAGGGAAAGCCCGTCATAGGTGCAGCTGCACAGCGCGGAGTAGATGCTCGAGCCCCGTTCCTGTTCGTCGTTCATGAAGTCGGAAACGGTGTTCTTGCCTTCGATGCTGCCGATCCGGGGAATGGCTCCGGCCTTGAAAAGGATCTGTTCACACAACAAAGTTTTACCGCTGCCGGTGTGGCCAGCGATGACGAAGTTGCGGGTGTCTGCCGCCTTGCCCATAATGCCTCCTTAAGGTGTTATTGTTTTATTGACAGTGTGAAAACAACATGACATTTCCTAACAATAGCAGTGTTTTGCCGTTTTTTCAAGGGATAATCCGAAAAAAAGTGAAAAAAACAGTGAAAAAAGCCCTTCCGTTCCGGGCGGGTCTTGAAAAGCGCCGGGAGCGTGCTATATTTGGAACATCGGTGCTTTCACGTCGAAACATATGGAGGATCTTATGATGACGGGAGAATTTGCCGGCAGAACGGCCATGATCACGGGAGGGGCTTCCGGAATGGGGCTGCTTTCGGGGAAGAAACTTGCGGAACAGGGGGCCGGCGTGGCCCTGCTGGACGTGAATGAAGAAGCTTTGAAGGCCGCCGAGGCGGAGCTGAAGAGCGCCGGATACGACAACGTTCTCGCCCTCAAGGTCGATATCCGCAAGTACGCCGAGGTCGAAGCGGCGGAAAAACGCATCGTCGAAACCTTCGGTTCGGTGGATATCCTGATCAACGCCGCGGGGGGCATGTCGGGCCGCTGCTGCAACGATTGCTCGAGTTTCGAAAAACTCCCCATCGAGGTCATCGACTGGGGGCTCGACGTCAATCTGCGGGGAACGATCTACTGCTGCCGGGCGGTCCTGGCGGGAATGATGGAACGGAAACGGGGCGTCATCATCACCTTCGGCTCCGTGACGGGCGAGGAGGGCGGCGGCGGGCCGTCGCTGGACTACTCCGCCGAAAAGAGCGCCATGAAGGGCATGACGAAATCCCTCGCCATTCTGGGGGCTCCCCACAACGTCCGGGCCTGCTGCGTCATTCCGGGGCCGGTCCTCACCCGTCCCGGCATGGCCCGGATGAAGACCCTGCTGGGCCGGGCCGCGGAGCCCATCGAACTGGTGGACTTCATCCTCTATCTCTGTTCGGACAAGGCCGCCTTCATCACCGGATCCTCCCACGTCATCGACGGGGGCCATCTGCTGGTCAGGGGGTGACACCATGCTGAAACGTTCTTTCGTCGGTCGGCAGGAGCCCGCCGTGGCGCTGCTCTACAGTCCCGAGTCTCTGGCCGAGGCCGCCGCGCTGGCCCGCTCCGCCGAAGACGACGGGGCCGACGGCATCGCCGTCGAGATCTCCGAACTCCCCCTCGAGGAGCGGACCGTCGACGGATTCCGGGGGCTCATGAAATCTGTGTGTCTGCCTTTCATGTTCATCGACTACCGTAAGGACAAATTCTGCGGCGCGGACGACGACGCCAGACAACAGTATCTGCTGAAGGCGGCGGAAGCCGGGGCCGACGTCATCGACGTGATCGGCGACCTCTACGCTCCCGCGCCCCGTGAACTTACCATGGATCCGGCGGCCGTGAAACGGCAGAAAGCGCTCATCCGGAAGATCCACGCCAGAGGGGCTCACGTGCTCATTTCTTCCCACATGCCTCAGGAGGCTCTGAAGGCCGAAGAAGTTTTGGATCACCTGCTGGTCCAGCGGGACCGGGGAGCGGACATCCTGAAGATCGTGGTCAAATGCGACAGCGACGAGGAGTTCGCGGAGTCGGTCCGGACCATGCTGCTGCTCCGGCGCGAACTGGACAAACCTTTCATCTATCTCGCGGGCGGACGTTTCGGCCGGGCCGTGCGCTATCTGGGGCCGAAACTCGGCGTGGCGGTGGAGTTTGCCGTCCACGACTACGACGCACGGGGCGTCTACCCCCAGCCCACGATCCGCTCCTTCCGGCAGGTCCTGGACAACTTCCACTGGGACGCCGAAAATTCCCGCTGAGCCGGGAGACGGCGCTCAGAGTTCGATCCAGTTCCCGTCGGTCGCGGCGCTTTTGCAGATGGCGAAACAGGCCTTGTGGCTGTTGACCGCCGAGGCCACGTTGTGTTCGGAATCCCGGTCCTCGCGGAGACACTGGACGAAGTGGTCCACCATGGCGGGGAAGGGGTGGCTGTACACGTCGCCGCTCTTCTTCACGCCCGTGTCGATGGCGAAGAAATCCTTCTGTTCGGCGAAGCGGCGGAGGAAGAAGCGGTCATTGAGGATCGTCCCGTCCTCGCCGATGATGTGGGTGTTGGCCGTGTAGGGGACGAATCCCGAGAGCGAGCACGAGAAGACCCCTTTCGCCCCGTTGGCGAAGCGGACCTGCGCGGTCTCGACGGGAGGATAGTCGTACCAGTCGCCCGCGCGGACGCAGTCGCCCCGGACGGCGGCGATCTTGGACCCCAGCAGGAAGCAGGCCAGATCCACGCTGTGGCAGCCGCCCAGGACGAAGGCGCCTCCGGCCCGTTTCCCTTCCCGCATCCACGACCCCCGTTCCCGGCCGAACCAGTAGTCCACATTGGCGAGGAGGATCTTCCCCAGTTCCCCCTGGGCGATGAGCCGTTTCTGCAAGATACTCAGTGGGTTGAAGCGCAGAACGAGGCCCATGAGGGTCTTGGTCCGGTACTCCTCGAGGACGGCGGTCAGGAGATCCAGTTCGTCGGCGGAGATGGCGGCGGGCTTTTCGAGGAAGATCTGTTTCCCCGCCTTCGCCGCGAGGATCGCCTCTTGCGCGTGGAGGTCGTTCGGGGTGCAGATGGAGACCACGTCGACCCGCGGGTCGTCGAGGAGCTCTTCGAAGGTTTTGTAGACGGTGACGTTGTTCAGACCGAATTCGGCGATCTTGGCCCGGACGCTTTCCTCCCGGCGGCTGCCGAGACCGATGAATTCGCACTCCGGATTCTTGAGATAGGCCGCGATGTGGCCGCTGGCCACCCAGCCGCAGCCCCAGAGGGCGCATTCGAATTTTCCGTTACGCATAAAGAGAGCCTTTCGAAGTTCAGATATCGAGGAGCCAGCCGGAGTCGGCGGGGTTGTAGGTCCCGTGAGTCAGGCGGTTTTTCCACGGATGATCGCCGCCCCAGCATCGGGTCGTGACGCCGGGAGCCGAGGCGGTGACCTGGACCCGCATGGGCACTCCGGGTTCCCGGAATTCCTCCCAGAAGTCGAGGGGAATTTCCGCCCGGCAGGTGTCGCCCGAGGAGGTAAACTTGATTTCCGGCACTTCGCGGCAGACGAAGACCGTCGCCGCCGTGCCGCCGTCGGCGTTGAAGCTGAAGCGGAAGGCCGTCCACAGCCGCCGGGGTTCGATGTACACGGCGTAGTTGAGTTCCTTCCTGTGCCGGATCTCCACCACGAACTTCCCGTCTTCGGCGAAGATCCGCCACTGGGAGCCGCTGGAGCCGATGGGATAGAGAACCCCCGCATGGGCGGCAAGTCCCGTCGGGTTCTCCCCCGTCCAGCGCTTGACGAAGGGGGCGTCGAGGCTGAAGGCGGGGAAATCCGCGTCCAGCAGATATTGGAGCAGTTCCTTGCGCTTTTCCAGCTTTTCGGGGAAGAAGAGGAAGGCTTCCGCCTCGGAGTGATATCCGAGCCGGGGATCCCTGCGGCAGAGCTCGATCATGCGCTGCGTGTTGACGATCTCGTCCCGGACGAGGGCTTTCACCTCTTCGAGTTCGCTCACTCCCGTGCGGAACATCCGCTCTCTCCGGTCGTAAAAGAGGAGGGTGTTCAAGGTGCTTTTGATCTGGATCCCCACGGCCAGAGCGATGCCGATGTCCCCCAGACGGTCGGGCCGGTCCTGACAGGCGGGGAGGAGCGAGCGGAGCAGGGCGCTGCCCTTTTCCCACTCCTCGTTCATCATGCGGCAAAGCTCGATGGCGTCGGCCAGGTTGTGGTGGAATCCGAGGCACTCGCCGATGCGGTCGCCGGAAATTTCCGGGAACTGCTTGATGAGCCAGCTGGGGGCGAGGGGCTCGTCCACGGGGAAAAGGTGCCACGGCCAGACGATGCTGTGATGCAGGGGGCCGTACCATTCGAAGCAGATGTTCATGGGGAAGAGCCGGTAGGCGGCGGCGAAGTGGCTCCACGCCTCGGCGACGACGGGCGCGTTCTCCCGCCAGTCGGGGGCGGCGAGACGCTCCAGGAAGACCTGTTCGGATTCGGGGAAGGGGGCGAAGGAAAGTTCCCCCGCGGCCTTGTTCATCAGCCCCGGATAGTTGCCGAAATACCAGCACTGCATGACGGCGGCCACCCCGTGCTCGTGGAGGAACTTGTACTTTTCGTAGAGGTTGGAGGGGACGGGGATGAAGGGCACCGAAGCGTCCTCATGGGAACAGCCCACCTGCAGCTTTGCGGCCTTCTTTGCGCAGAGTTCCGTCATGGTCGCGAACTGTTTCGAGGGGCCCACGTAGGCGAGGGAGTAGTCGAAGACGGTCCTCATCTTCCCCAGCTGCTCCGCCATGCCGCCGGATTCGAAATTGAAGAGATAGAAACACTCCGCGGGCCACGCCTTCTGGACTTCAGCCAGATAGTTTGCGCTCACGGAGCCGTCCCGGCTGCCGGGGGCGTAGAACCAGCCCAGAAAATCGCTTTCGGGGGAGTGTTTCTTCATGGCGGCGTACATGATCTCCGCCTGCTCCCGGTAGACGGCGGGGCCGCCGCGCTTTTCGCACACGGGACAGTGGGGCAGGTAGTCCACGGGCAGGAAGCCGGGGCAGGAGCCGTTGTCCTCGCCGTACATGATGTTGATGAAGCCCCCCAGACCGTGAACGTTGGAAAAGAGCGCTTCGACGGACTCCCGCAGGAAGCGCTTCCCCGCCTCGGTCGAGGTGCAGAAGCGGCCGTGGGGCCCGACCTTGAGTTCCGGATGGGCCGCCGCCGTTTCGGGGGGATAGCCGTGGGGCCGGAAGTTCGGCATGAAGGCCTTGGGCTCGCTGAAGAAGACGTAGATGCGGATCCCGTAGCGGCCGCAGCGCTCCACCGTCTTCTGCAGTTTGGCGAAGCGCCGGGGGGCGTCCTTGCCGTTTTCGGGGAAGACCGTGGAGGGCAGGTCGAAGAAGTACATGGTGAGCCAGAGGCCGTTGATCCCTTCGTGAGCCAGTTTGTTCAGGTACTCATCGGGGTAGTAGTCCACGTCGTTCATCAGTTCGTCGATGAAGAAGGGGGGCCTGCCCGTGGGGCCGAAGAAACAGCGGGAAATGCGGATCTTCACCACGCATCTGCGCTCCCACGCGCCCTGCGTGAAGAGGACTCCGGGGGCCTCCCGGATCCGGTCCTCCAGAAAGTAGACGCCCCGGCGCATGCCGTCGGGATCCGCCGCCGTGAGCGTCGCCCCGGAGTCGTCGATGCGCAGTTCGAAGGACTCTTTTTCCCTTCCGGCGTCGATGCGGAAGAGGATCTTCGTTCCTTCCGGAGACTCCTGCGCCCCCTTGGCGGCGAGGACCCGGCGGAGCGAACTCAGGGCCGTTTCCGGCACCGTTTCCGCGTTTTCGACAGTGTATTTCGCTTCCGGGCATCTTTCCCGGTCGGAAAAGTATTCGTTCAGGGGCGCCCTGAGGGCATCGACGAAGTGCTCCTGCCCCCGCGCGGGCTGGGGGATCCGGGCGAACTCGTTCAACAGGGAACGTTTCATGGTATCCGAAGCCTCTTTTTTACTGGGTGATCAGATTGAGAAAGTTCTTGTCCCTGGTGTCGCTGGAGTCCGGCCACCCTCTCCAGAAGGCGTTCATGTAGTTGTAGTACCCGGCGGGGCTTCGGCTGTTGAAGGGCAGCGAGCCGTTGCTCCGGACGCTCACATGACCGTCGGCGTGGACGAAGTGCCCCGTGTTGTTGTGCCGCGTGATCACCCCGGACCGCTTGTTGGTGTCGTCGTTGGTCCCCTCGTAGTAGTAGCGGAGGTAATCATTCATGGAATCGACCTCGGCCAGAATGGCGGTCACCGAGGGCCGGCGCACTCTGCCCAGGCGCACCGCGTTGCTCTTGATGAATTCGCTCATGTTGAAGGTGAGCCACCCCTGACCGGAAGTAAGGGGTCGCTCTCCCACCGTGGGGCAGGCGATGCGGCTGCGCTGCATCTTGCCGCTGCTGTTGTAGAGGCCGCCGATGAATTCGCACTTGTCGCTGCCCAGATACTGGGCCAGCAAGCCGATGCGTCCGTACTTCAGCGCCGCCCCCTGATGCCAGCAGCCGTTGGAAGTGGCGTAAGAGGACTTCGGGCCGCCGTTCCAGTAGTTGAAGAACCAGTCGTGGTTGTCCGCCACGTACTGGGTCACGGCCAGTCCCAGCTCCTTGAAGTTGTTGAGGCAGCTGGTGGCCTTGGCCCGTTCACGGGCCTGCTGCAATGCGGGCAGCAGCATGGCGGCGAGGATGGCGATGATCGCGATGACCACCAGCAGTTCGATGAGGGTGAAGTGTCTTTTCATGGTATTTTCTCCTTTTGAGGTTTTCAGGCGGGATTCATTTCACTTCGCAGATGGAAACGTTGTCGTACCAGGCTTCGCCGACGGCGTTCCAGATCCAGAGCCCGATGATGCACTTGGTTTCGGGCGTCACATCTTTTCCGGCGGTGAAATCGAAGGTGCGCCGGTGCCAGTTGGTGGTCCCGGTCACCCTGATATTGGGGAAGGCCATATGCTTGGAGCCGATGGAAAGGTAAGCCCCCGCGCCGTTCTTGCCTTTCAGGTCTTTGGTCCGGAGGAAGTAGCTCAGGCGGTACTTCTTCCCGGCTTCGAGGCCCGTGAAGCGCTGTCCGGCGGAAACCCGCTGTCCGGCGGGATTCATCAGGTGGATCGAGGCGGTCCCGGTGAGGAACACCTTGTCGTCGAGTTCGAAGCGTTTCACCTTGTAGCCTTCGCTGCCCCACAGTCCCCAAGCGCCGATGGAGTAGGGGAGGCGGGGCTTCTCGATTTGGAAATCTCCGTCCTTGAGGAAGTTGCGGGGGATCCCCCCGGAATCGAGCTTCATGACGCCCCAGCGCTCGGTGGCGTGGAAGGAACGGCCCGGAACGGGGCTCCACTGGTAGTAGATCTCCTTGACGGCCATGCCGTCGAGGGCCCGGTGGCGGGCGAAGTTCACCGGGAAGCCGCCTCTGGCGTACTGCCCCAGCGCCTTCTTGGGAACAAGCAGCGTGATCTTGAACCCGGCGGGGCCCTTGACCGCGGTCACCTTGCACCCGGACTCCCAGGCGTAGTCGCCGCCCTTGCCCGAGCCCTTGCGCCACACGGCGTCGGAAAAGGAGCCGTCCGCATTGACGATGAAGTGATAATAATTCTTCCGGTCGCCGGAGGGATTCAGCAGCAGTTCCACGCAGGAGTCCTCGAAGATGCTTCTGTCGTCCTTCTTTTTGGCGGAGCTCCTGATCTTGTTCATCAAGGGCTCGCCGCAATCGAAGGTGAAGACGAAATGCTCCGGACGCTCTTCGGCGCACACCATGGTGACGACCTCGCACACCTCCCCCTTGTAGGGCCGGAGCCCGACCTTGCCGGGCAGCCGGAAACGCCATTCGGACATCGCTTCGCGGTCGGCGGCGAACTTCGCGGCGGCCTTCAGGATGGGCCCCAGCATCTCTTTGCGCATGAAACGGATCCGCCTCAGGCATCCGGGGGCTTTCGCGGCCTTCTTTTCCGCCTGATCGAAGAGGGCCTCGAAGCCCTTGAGCACGGCGGGGGAGAGGATCTTCTGCCACACTTCGAAATCATTGGGCAGTTTGGCCGCGGGGCCCAGGGGGGTCTCTTCGATCCGGCCGATGATCTTCCCGCACCAGATCTCTTCGAGGGCGTCGAAAAAGCGCTTCATCTCGGCGGCTCCGGGACCGAACATGACACGGTAATGTTCGTCGAGGAGTTTCTCCAGATCGGTGTCCAGATCCCAGCTGATCTTGGAGTAGGTGTAGTAGTTGAGGTAGTTGAAGATCTCGTAATCGGTCTCGCTTTCGAGGAACGACCCGTAGATGTATTTGCGCATCTTCTTGAGGTAGAGCCCGGTCTGACGGTGCATCATGGCGGGGATCCCCTTCATTTCGGCCTTGCTCATATGCTTGCCGGGATAGGTCCAGATGGAGATCTCGCCTTTCGTCTTGGCGCACCACTTTTTGATGAGCTCCTCGTCGTCCTTCCAGTACCGGGGGACGCCCATGCCCTTGACCGCCAGCTGGATGGCCACGTTCTCCGGCAGGTCGCAGTCGGGGAGGCGGTTCAAAGCGCCGTAGGCCATCTGGGTGACGGTCCCCTCGATCCCTTCGGCAGTGAGGCGGCGGGCCAGGTTCGCGGTCCACTGCCACATAAAGTTGCTGATGGCCTGCGCGGCCCTGGGATCGTCCTGATAGACCCGCGCTCCGGGGGCGATCTTCGCGCACTTGTCGCAGCAGCACCAGTAGAGCCAGTCCTGGGGCATGGCCGAAACGAAGGTGCGGCTGCCGAAATTGACGTTCCACCACTTGCGGCCGCGGGCGGTCGCGGGCTTGCCGGTGAGAAAGGCTTTCATGTCCTGATAGATCTCCTCGGTCACGCCGCTTGAGAAGCAGAGGTGGCCGGGGTGGACCAGATCGGGGGTGCAGTAGCGCTTGCCGTTGGGCATCAGGGCGAAGTACTCGGGGCGGCTCTTGCCGAAGCGTTCGATGAGCAGGCAGTTGGCCAGCCCGTGGCCGAAGGGAATGGCGAATTCCGAAAAACGGCCCCGCAGGAACTTCAGGTTCTCGCCGGTGAGTTTGCCGAAATAGGTCGAAGGCTTCTCGTACCAGACGGCATTGCCGCCGCTGTAAGGCTCACGGGTGAGGAGGTCGGGACGGTCCAGAATGTCGATGGTTTCAGGCAGCAGCAGGGCCTTGCGCTCGGGAACGACGGTGCCGTTTTCGCCGGGGAAGTAGAAGCGGACTCCGGCGAACCGCTCCAGGAAATCGTAGACGGCGGTAAGGGTCCCCCGCTTGAAGCGCATGTGCCAGCGGTTGACCTTGGGGTCGCAGGCGGGATCGTCCGCGCCGAGAATGAAGATCAGATTTCCCTGACGTCTGATGACGAAGCCTTCGGAAGCAAGTTTCTTCGAGTCGAGCCCCGCCTTCCGGGCAAGAGCGCTGTCCCCGAGGACCAGCGACAGGACGCCCGGAGTGGGCTTGGCAACCACGGGCAGCTCCAGATTTGCGGCGCGTTTGAGAAAACTCTGCAACTCCTCGGCGGCGAAGCGCCGGACGGGATTGCTTTCGGGCACGACGATCTCGGCCCCGGTCACGGGACGTACGGCTCCGGAGATGCGGATCCGCCGTTCCCCCCGGTCGAAGTGGGCCCCCGAAAGAAGGGCTGCTCCCAGAAGGACCAGCACGGCAAAAAGACTTTTTTTCATGGCGAAAACTCCTTGAAATCGCAAAAAGCGCCCGCGGCAGGCTCTCGGGCTGTAAGATACCACGCCGCAGGCGTTTTTTCAAGCTCTCAGGGGAATTTTTCGGGACAAATGCCGCCGGGATCCCTCCGGGAGCGGTTTCGGGTCACTTCTCGATGAGCTTCATGTCCCGGACGGTGAATTTGAGGTTTTCCCCGTGCTTGTACTGGGATTCCGAAATGCTGAACCCGAAAAAGGCGATGTTTTCCGGATTCTTGAGTTTCTCCAGAGGGATCTCGACCGCGACCTCCTTGTTGTTCACGACGCCGGGCACGAGAACGGCGATCCCCTCGGCCTTCTTGGCTCCGGGAGCCAGGGTGCGGACGTGGAAGGTCACGGGAAACTTCTGCGTGGTTCCCGTGAATTCGAGCTTGAACTTGAAGGAGACTGCCTTGGCCTTGCTCCAGTCCTTTTCCTCGGGTCGGAGCCTCTGGAAGTAGGTCCGGGGCCAGCCGATGGGATAATCCTTCTGGCCTGCCTTGTGATCGACGGGCATGTTGACGGTCAGGCCGCCGCCCTCGGCTGCGGCGACGGTGCATTCGTAGGGACTCCAGCGCTTGGGGTCGAGGACCTTCGAGAGATCGGCGGCCGAGAGCGTGACGGCGCCCGCCGCCGCGGCGGCGAAGAGCATACGGAACATTTTCATTTTCTTTCTCCTTTTGTTTTTTGAAGACTCCCGGCGGCGGAACCTCCTCCGCCGGGGTCGGGAACTTTTGCCGTCAGAGGACGAACTCGTCCTCGATCTCGGTCAAGGTCACGGTTTTTCCCTCCGGGGAGATCCAAACCATGTCTTCGAGGCGGATCCCCCCCTTGTCGGGGTAGTAGAGTCCCGGCTCGTCGGTGACGACGATCCCCGGCCTGAGCGGCGTACTCGGCTTGGGGCTCAGCCGGGGGAATTCATGGATGTCCAGCCCCACGCCGTGGCCGAGGCCGTGGAAAAAGCCGAAGTCGCCGTGCTCGTCGTGGCCCGTGGGGAAGCCGTGCTTTTCGAGGACATTGGCGGCGCATTTGTGGATCTCGGAGGGGATCGCTCCCGGTCGGATGCAGCTCTTGGCGAATTCCCTCGCTTCGAGCACGGCGTCGTAGGCCCGGCGCATGAAGTCGGAAGGTTTTCCCCTCACCACGGTCCGGGTCAGGTCGCCCCAGTAGCCCGTGGTCCGGGACTTGGGAAAAATGTCCAGCACCACGGGGAAGTCCGCCGGGATCACGCCGGAGCCCTGATTGTGGGGCTGGGCCGCCTGAAGGCCGCCTGCGCAGATGGTCCCGGTGGGGATCATGCCCAGCTTCAGCATGGTGCAGTCCACTTCGGCCCGGAGTATTTCCGAGGTCAGGGGAGCCCCCTGCCACACGAGGGTGCGGTCTTTGGCGATGTCGCTCTCGCGCAATATTTCCATGGCCCGGCGGCAGCCCGCTTCGGCGGCTCGGAGCGAGGCCGTGATCTTCACGATCTCCTCCGCCGTCTTGAACTCCCGTTCGGGGAAGAGCCGCTCCTCGGCGGGAACGACTTCCAGCCCGGCCCCCCGGAGTTTTTCCGCCAGTCCCAGGGGAAAAGCGCCGGGGACGGTCAGCGAAGCAAGTCCCAGTTCGGCGCAAAGCTCTTTCACCGCCTCCACGGCGGAAGCGGTGCTTCTCCGCACCTCCACGCCGGGGAGGACGCTGGTGCGCGCCCGGTCGTATTCCAAGGGAGACACCAGACAGATCCGGCGGTTTTCGTGCATCAGGAAAAGAAAATCGTCCGGTGCGGCGAAGCCGCTGGCGTAACGCATGTCCGAAGCGTCGGTGCCGTTCCCTTTGAACAATATGGCCTTTTTATTCATCGAATCAAGCCTCTTTCATTTGCATTTTCACTTGTTTTCTGTTACATTAAGATAACGCCAAAAAAAATTTTTTCAAGAGGAAAAGGAAATGATCAACGCAATTATCGCCATAATCGCGGCTTACTTTATCGGCGCCATCCCGTCGGGACTCATCATCGGCAAGTGTCACGGCATCGACATCCGCAAGGAGGGCTCCTGCAACACGGGGGCCACCAACGTGACCCGGTGCGTGGGCAAGAAGGCGGGCGTTTTCTGCTTCTTCTGCGACTTTCTCAAGGGCGCGGTCCCGGTGCTCATCGCCCGGTACATCGCGCCGGGCGTCCCCTGGGCGGAGATCGCCTGTTTCGCCGCCGCCGTCCTCGGACACATGTTCCCCGTCTATCTGAAGTTCAAGGGGGGCAAGGGCATCGCCACCGCCGCGGGGGGCGCCTTCGCCATCGCGCCGCTGCCGCTCCTCATCGCCCTGGCCCTGTGGGTGATCGTCTTCGAGACCTCCCGTTACGTGTCGCTGGCCAGCATCGTCGCGGCTGCGGCGCTGCCCCTCAGTGCCTTGGCTATGCGTCTCGCCGTCGACCCCGTGCAGGCTCCCTGGTATCTGCGGGTCAGGACCGTCACCGTCATCGCCTTCGCCGTCATCGGGGCCCTGGCGATCTTCCGCCACCGTTCCAACATCAAACGGCTCCTCGACGGCACGGAAAGCCGCTTTGAAAAGAAGAAGTGACTCTGTGGATATGGCAAGCCGCAGGCGTCTGGCAAAGGAAAGATATTCATGATCGTGAGGGAAAGTGATCCTCCGGCGCGGAAGTGGAAGTTCTATTTTCTCGAACTCCTGCTGTCGCTTCTCGTTCACGCCGTCTGCCTCGGGATACCGATTCTGATTTTTATGAAGAGCGACCGGCAGATCCTCGGGGCTGTGTTGTTTTTCCTGATGTTCTATGTCGGAGAAAAAATCAACTGCGCCATTGAAAATCATATCGGCATCGGCCTGTCGAACTGGAATCCCAACCGCGCGTATCTCGTTCAATGGCCGCCCGAAGCGGTGCCGCCCCGGTTGAAGCCGAAGAATCCTCCGCCGCCCGATCCGGGCGCTTCTTCTCAACGTGGAAACGGGAAAAAACGGAAGAAAATCGCAAGGAGGCGTCTCAGATAGCTCTTTCCGCAAACGTCGGTTTGCGATAACAGGTGGGCCGCAGACTGGAACTGCCCCAAACGCCGAGAAGGCGCCGCGGGCGCTATGCAATGCCGCCGGGCCGGTTGCCAGTCTGCGGGCGAGTCGCTGAGTGTCGTACGCCGCGAGTATCGGCCAGTGGCGAAAGATCCCGCCGACGCAGTATTCATAGTATTCTTAGTATTCTTAGATCTTCAACGGCGCTTTTTATTTCCGGCGTTCGGCCCGGAGTTGTGCCGCGCGGCAGGCGGCGGCGAAGCTGGAAAGGTCCGCCTTTCCCTGCCAGGCGATGTCGAAGGCGGTCCCGTGGTCGGGACTGGTCCGGATCACGGGCAGTCCCAGCGTGGAGTTGACGCCGGTGTCGAAGGCCAGCATCTTGAAGGGAATGTGCCCCTGATCGTGGTACATGGAAATGATGCCGTCGAAGCGGCTCCGGACTCTTTCGGTGAAGATCACGTCCGGGGGCAGGGGACCTTCCACATTCACCCCCCGTGCGGCGAGTTCGGCCACGGCGGGCTTGACGGTGAGTTCGTCCTCCTTGCCCATGCAGCCGTTTTCCCCGGCGTGGGGGTTCAGCGCGGCGCAGCCGAGGAGGGGAGTTTCGATCCCTTCGGATCTTATCACGTCGCGGAGCATCTCGCCCACTTCGACGATCCGTTCCTTCGTTACATGGCGGGGAACATCTCCCAGGGCGATATGGGTGGTGACGAAGGCTACCCGGAAGGCCCCCGAGGACTGCATCATGGCGAAGCGCTCCGTGTGACACAGCTCCGCGATGCGCTCGGTGTGGCCCGAAAAGGGGATCCCGGTCAGGTTGACGGCGTACTTGTTCATGGGGGCGGTGACGATGGCATCGACTTTCCCCGCGAGGGCGTCCTGCACGGCGGCGGTCAACGCGTCATAGGCGGCCTTGCCGCAGCAGGCGGCGGCCTTGCCGTGCTCGAAAGGGCCGGGATCGCCCGTTTCCCGGACCTCGGGGCAGACGCCCCCAGAGAAGCACCGGGCGGCCTCGGCGATGACCCGGGCGCTGCCGTAGACGACGAAGCGGACCCTGTCGAATTCCGGAAGCAGGGGCGTCCTGACGCACAGTTCGGGACCGATCCCCGCCGGATCCCCCATGGTCAGGGCCAGAGTCACCATGACTGGCCCTTCTTCTCGAAGTAGGCGGCCACGTGGGGGATGTAGGGTTTGATGAGCTTCTTGATGGCGATGGCGTATTCCCGGATCTCCCACTGAGCGTGGTCGCTGTCCCGGAGTTCCAGAAAATGGAGCAGATTGGAAAGGTCCACCGTGCCCCAGAAGGTGACCATCATGTTCTGGGGGAGCACTCCGCGGGCCTGCTCCCGGCAGACGCCCGCGGCGAGGAGTTTTTCGTACAGCGCGAGCGACGCCTTATTGTGGGCGTCTATGGCGGCGATCAGTTCCGGCGCCTTGAAATCCGGGTCGGCCACGGAGGCCTGACGGTTGTTTTCGGCCTGCCGTCTCAGCTCCTGCGGCGTGTAGAACTCCATGTCGATCTCGGTATAGCGCCGGGAGATCTCGTTGTAGCTCCAGGTGCGGTGCCGGTGCCACTGCCCCCGGACGAAGAGGGGACAATGGACGCTGAAGGTGAAGACGATATGCTCCAGCGGGCTGGTGTGGCGGTTGTCGATGAGGTATTCCAGCAGCTTCACGTCCCGTTCGTCCATCTCCTTCTTGAGCTTCCCGAAGGAGACTCTGGCGGCGTTGACGATCGTGCTTTCGGTGCCCAGGTGGTCGATGAGGCCGACCCAGCCCTGGCCGCCAAGGACTTTCACGTGCTCCTGCGGGGGGACATTCAGATGTTCCATAGGTTCGTTCCTTATTTTGGGTTGCTCTGTTCTTCGAGAAAGGTCCAGAAGATGTGGAAGGAGAGGCGGCAGCACCACTTCAACGCCTCGAAAAGGGCGAGAAGCGGGGCGGAAAAGGGGGCCTCGGCGTTCATGTCCAGAAAGATGGCCGCGCAGCGGTCGGGGAAACTCCGGTCGGCGCTGAAATCGTTGAGGAGTTCCCCGGCGGCGATGGGGATGTTCCCCGAGAGCATCCCCTCGGTGCTCAGATGGATGTCGGCCACGCCCTCGTAGAGCTGGGCGGCCGTTTCCGCCGCCTTGGCGAAGACGAAGGTGAAAAGCGAGGAGATCTGTTCCCCCGAAAGTCCCCCGTCGACGAAGTTCCCTTTGTGCCGGGGCAGTTCGGCGAACATCTTGACGAAAAGCTCCTTTTCGGCGGCGGCCGCCTCGGGGGCGATGAGGACCGGGCCGGTCACGAACCCCTCCTCGCGGGCAAAGGTCACCAGCGCCCGGGCGATCCGCTGGGCGTCGAGAGAGGTGGTGAAGTTTTCATCGCTCATTTTATGCGCTCCCTGATGTTCGAACAGTTTTTCCCGCGTAAAATATACCATGCATGAACGCAATAATCAAGAGGCAGAGGGATTTTTCCCGGAACTATTTCCTTTTTCTGAAGGCGGTGGGCGACAGTCCGCCGTTCATCCGCGAAAAGAAGCGGGAAAAACTGTAGATGTCCGGGAACCCCAGCTGTTCGGCGACCTCCGAAATGTTCCGTTCGGAGTAGTCCAGATAGCGGCGGGCCCGTTCGGCAAGTTCGTTGTCGATGTAGGTCTTGAGCGGGATCCCGAAACGGGCCTTCACGACCCGGTTCAGGTAGTCCCGCGAGTAGCCGCTGCGTTCCGCAAGCTCCCTGATCCGGACCCTTCCTCCGGCCCGGCCGATGAGGCTGTCGATGATGGAAACGATCTTCGGCGCGTTCCGGTCCTTCCTGGTGCCGTAGTGGAGCACGAAAAGGTTGCCCAGCAGCATGGCCACGATCCGCTCGAACTCCGGGGGCAACTGGCGGAGCAGCCGGACGATCTCCGAGAGGAAGTAGCTTTCCGCCGGGCCCGGCGGCACGATGCCCACCTGAAGCCCGGAAAACCCGGACGCGGTCTTGAACTTCGCCGTGGCGAAGGCCCCGTTCGGGCTGGGATAGACAAAGGTGTGCCGAATCCCCGGCGGCACGAAAACCGCCGTCCCCGGAGGGATCTCGCACTCCCTGTCGTCCAGGTGGAGCGTGAAAGCCCCGGAAACGGCAATCTCCAGCTGCCAGTAATCCGCATGGACATGCGGGGTCACGGCGACGGCGTTCCTTTCCACGAAGGAGCCGTACAGATATTTGACCTGCGGAGAACTGAAGTCGCACTCCATGGTCAGCGCAATATGACCGGCAGCCCCGTGCGGCTGGATTCGTAGACCGCCTGGATGAACTCCACGGCGAGCCGGCCGTCCCGGCCGCTGAGCATGAGTTTTTCCCCGTTGCGGATGGCGCGGGCCAGATTGTCCACGTGGGCCCGGTGGCCGTGGCAGTCGAAGTCCATGGCCGCCCCCGCCCCGCCGGAATGGGCCGCTCCTTCGGCGCACTCCCGGCGGATCTGTTCATCCTCGGGCCGCTCTTCCACGAAGGTCCAGCGGGCCAGTGTGTCGGCCTTGAGGATGGCGCTCCCCGCGGTCCCCGTGACCTCGATGGTCACCGGATAGCCCGGCTTGCAGGCGGTGGAAACTTCGAGGGTGCCGCTGGCCCCGCAGACGTAGTCGATCTGGGCGAAGGCGGAGTCCTCGACTTCGATCTTGTGGAGGATGTTCGACGTGTGGGCGCTGATCTTTTTGACCTCGCCCCCCAGATAGAGGAGCAGGTCCACCGTGTGGCTGCCCTGATTCATCAGGGCGCCGCCGCCGTCCACGGCCCAGGTGCCCCGCCACGAGGCGCTCTTGTAATAGGACTCGTCCCGGAACCAGAGCTGTTTGGCCGAAACCGACACCAGCTTCCCGAACCGGCCCTCGTCCAGCGCCTTGCGGATGGCCGCCACCGCCTTCTTGAAGCGGGACTGGAAGACCGCCGCCAGCAGCACCTTGTTCTCGTCGGCGACGCGGATCATGTCGTCGATCTTGGCGAGGGTGATGTCGAGGGGCTTTTCGCAGAGGATGTGCTTCCCCGCCTTCGCCGCGGCCACCACCGGGTCGTGGTGGAAGCCGCTGGGGGTGGCCACGGTCACCGCTTCGAGACCGGGCGTCTTCAGGAATGCGTCGAAGTCCGCCACGGCCACGGTGCCGTGTTTTTTTGCGAACTCCTGCGCCCGTTCGGGGACCACATCGTAGACCGCGGCCAGAAAAGCGTAGTCACTGCCGGTGATGGCCTGGGCATGGACCGCGGCCACCGCGCCGGTGCCGATGATCCCGAATCCGACTTTATCGAAACTCATAATTCTCCTTCCTCCGCCGCGGGGGCGGGCAGTTCGATGTCGATGATACCGTCTCTGATGCCAAGACCCGGCTCGTCGAGAAAGTCGAGTCTGACCACCCCGTTCCGCCGCTCGTAGAGGCCGGGATAGACCTTTTCGTCGGGCAGGGAGGCGGCGGGGTAGAATTGGGGCGCGTTGCACTCTACGCCCCGGATTGTCCCCGCGTAGGCCGCCAGCTGGGTGTGGGCCAGCATGGACATCCGGGGATTGGTCAGGTCCTGGACCATCAGCTTCATGCCGTTGGCTTTGGCCCAGCAGAGCGTGAGGATGGCTCCGGCCAGAGTCTTGCAGCTTTTGAGCGCCACGGCGTCCCAGCCGAGGCTCTTCCCCAGCCGGACGAAGCGCCAGTCGTGGGCGCTTTCATCCATGAAGAGGGGTTTCCTTTCCGAAACGCTGTGGACGTCGATCCGGTTGTTTTCCAGATCGTAGGGGAAAGGCTGTTCCACGTAGAGCAGAAGATCGTAGACCTGCGGCTCATTCCGCTTGAGTTTGTCCAGAATGGCGTTGACGTACTCGGGGTCCGTGACCATGCAGTTGAAGTCGACCGAAAGATCGGTGACCTTTTCCGCGAGGGCGATGCGGCCTACGGCGGCGATGCGGGCGTAATCCCACTCTGCGTCGTTACCGCGTAGCTTGATCTTCAGGCACTTGAGCCCGTCCCGGCGGATCCAGTCCTCGAGGAGGACGGGGAAGCCGTCGCGGGGTTCGTTCCCGGTGAGTTCGTCGCGGCTGATGGGGTCCTTGCCCCCCACCAGATGCCACACGGGGAGCTGCTTTTGCGGCGAAACGAAGAAATCCTCCGGGTACTTCCCGGCGAATTGTTCCGCCGGTTCCAGAAATGCCGACAGGTCCTCGTTCATGTATTGCGCATTGCAGGTGCGGAAGAAGGGCTTCCCCACAAGTCGGCCGAAGGCGTCGGCGAGGGCCGCGTCGAAGGCCGAAGCGCAGTTCAGCGCGGCCAGATGGGGCAGTTCCGGATCACGGCCCGCATCGGCTTCGGCGCGGAGCTTGTCGAGCACCCGCGCGTTGAAGCGGGCGCTGATCTCGATGGGGTGGCCCCAGACATCGAACTCCGCCCAGGCGCGGGCGAGTTTCACGCAGAACTCCTCCATCCGCGCTCCCCGGTCGGGTGAGGTGCCGGGCCAGGACCAGCCGGGACTCAAAACGCACTCGCTCCAGCCGGAACCGGCGCGGCCTTCGCGGGAAACGACGTGCATCTGCACTCGGGCGCAGGTGACGGTATCCATCACCTGACTGCCGAATTTGATAGGGACCCGCATGGGAATCCGGGGCAGGTAGAGCCGGACCCCGGTGACTTTGACATCCGTCGGTTTCATTGCGGGGACGGTCACTTCTTCATCTGGATGATGACGCCCACGGCCTTGTCGGGATGGTCGATCAGCAGATCGGCGGCATCGCCCACGTCCTTGATGTAGACCCGGTGGGTGGTCAAGGGATCGACCTTCACCCTCTTTTCGGCCAGCAGCTTGACGAATTCATGCAGGTTCCGCTGGGTGGAGAACTGGATGAAGGCGTTGGGATAATCCCGGCCGTACTCCCAGTCGTGATCGTGATAACCGGCGCCCGTGCGGCTGGAGGCGCGGAAATCCAAGTTTCCGGAGTAGGCGCCGCCGCCCACTTCGACCTTGCAGCCGCCGATGAGGATGATGTTGCCCATGGCATGGCCGTCGGAGGAGACCTTCATGCAGCTCATGGCCGACTGCAGCGCCGGGGTGGCGGGGCCGCCGAAGGCCAGCATGGCGAAGTCCGCGCCGTAGGGTGCGCAGAATTCTTTGGTGACCGCCACGGCGTCGGCCTTCTTGAAGTTCACCGCGTTGGCGATGCCGCACTTCTTGGCGATCCTGATCCGCTCGGGGTAGCCTTCCCAGCCGATGACCCGCGCGCCGGAGGCCTGGAAGAGCTGGCAGGCCAGATTGCCCACGATGCCCAGCCCCAGAACCATCCCGTAGGAACCGAGACTCACCTCCGCCCGGCGGACGCCCTGCATGGCGGTGACGCCCAGACAGGCGTAGGCGGCCTGTTCGAAGGTCACCTCATCGGGAATGGGCACCACCAGATTCACGGGAACGCAGGCGACGGAGCCGTGGATCGCCTTGCCGCCGCCCATGGCCGCCACGCGCATGCCGACCTTCAGATCCTTGACGTTGCCTTTGGTCTTGATGATGGTGCCCGCGTTGGCGTAGCCGAACATCATATCCTCGCCGCCGGGGTTCTGCCGCCGGGCACGGGGCGTGTTCATCTCGGTCCCGGGGCTGATGAGGGATACTTCCACATCGATGAGGACTTCGTTTTCCAGCAGTTCGGGGACATCCTGCCTGCGGGGGACGACCTTACCCTCGGGGGTGATCACGGCAACGGTACGTTTCATTTTCTTCTCCTTGACGAATATGTCATGTTTTTAGGGGTCTTGACTTACTATATCACATGATTCCGAAATTTCAAATTGCAAAAGACGTTATTTTTTTGTCGAAATGCGACTTTTTTCGAAACGCCGGGGATTCTTATTTGGCAAAAGGGGTCCGACGTAGGCAAATCGCCCTTCCCCCGAAAAATGCCCGTCGGCCCCATGAGTGGGGCCTCCCCCGCTTCGCGGGCTGACGGGGCATTTTCCGGGGACCCCGCTCTCCGTCAGTCCGTTCGGCTTTGCCGTACTCCCTCCTGCGAGATAGGTACTTTTGATTTTCATATGCCCGTCGGCCCCGTTTGAGGGGCCTCCCCCGCTTCGCGGGCTGTCGGGGCATTTTCCGGGGACCCCGCTCCGCCCCCAAAAGTTGCCTTCGGCAGCGTTTGAGCTGCCTCACCCCGGCTGCGCCGGGGCTTCGGGTACTTTTGGGGGAACCCCCGCCGTGCGGCTTCGCCGTACTCCCTCCCGCGAGAAAGGTACTTTTGATTTCTTGATGCCCGTCGGCCCCGTTTGAGGGGCCTCCCCCGCTTCGCGGGCTGTCGGGGCATTTTCCGGGGACCCCGCTCCGCCCCCAAAAGTTGCCTTCGGCAGCGTTTGAGCTGCCTCACCCCGGCTGCGCCGGGGCTTCGGGTACTTTTGGGGGAACCCCCGCCGTGCGGCTTCGCCGTACTCCCTCCTCGAAAAAGGTACTTTTGATTTCTTGATGCCCGTCGGCCCCGTTTGAGGGGCCTCCCCCGCTTCGCGTATCGTGCAGAGGTGAAAAATCCCGCCGACACAGTATTCATAGTACTCATAGTATTCATAGGTCCGCGGGGGCTCATTTTTCTCACTTGCTGTCACGGGCCCGCACGGCCCCGCAAAAAAAACGCCGCAGACTTTTCGGAGTCGTGCGGCGGTTCGTTTCAGCGCGGGATGCGGCTTATTTCAGCAGGTCCTGGAGCTTCATGATGCTGCGGGCGATGAGCCAGCGGTAGGCGTCGAAGGTGTCGGCGCCCCAGAGGTTCTCGTCCCGGTAGCGGATCTGGATGAAGATGTTCTTCCGGACCAGCTCAAGATCGGCCTTCGCCTCGGCGGCGGCCTGCTTCAGCCCGGCGGCCTCGGCCCGGTCGATGAGGACTTCGAGGGTGTGGATGTACTTCCCGTCATCGATGCCCTCCCGGAAAGCTTCCCAGATGGGGGTGGGGATGGGGCGGCCGTCAGGCGCGGTCCGGACGCCGAAGTCGGCGCTGGAGCCGTCCAGATTGTTCCACGGATCCTGATTGGTGGAGCTGTAGATCCACGGGATCAGCACCCTGTAGCCCGACTGCCAGAGGCCGAAGCCGTAGGTCATGCGGCTGCCGACGGTCAGCGTGTGGTCGTTTTCGCCGGAGTTGTGGTTGGGATAGGCCCAGTATTCCAGTCCGGGATATTTCTTCATGTTGGCTTCGGCTTCCGCCTTGGGCACCACGAAACGCTGCATGCACCAGATGTCCACATAGGGGGCCATCTCTTCGAAGCCCGTCGTGGTGGGGGCCGCGGTGACGTAGGTCCGGACGCCCGGAACGCGCTTGATGGCCTTCATCAGCTCGGCCATGAAGCGGCCGGCGACGCCGGTGGGAACAGGCTCGTCGATGGGATAGTAGAGCAGTTCGGGCCAGCCCCGGCGCTTGGCTTCGGCCTGGATCAGCCGGGTGACTTCGGTGATGTCGTCGAAGAAGGCCTTGGGGGGCATCTTCAGCTGGCTCAGGTGACTGCCCATGACCTGGTTCTTGAAGTAGAAGGAGTAGAGGCCGCCCGTGCTCATGCCGCAGACGAGGGGCATCGTCCCCATGTTGTACTTGCGCATCAGGTCGATCTGCCGCTGCAGATTGTCGAAGAAGATGGTGAATTTCCCCGTCTTGCGGTCCTTGGAGAAACTGATGTTCGAGGTGATGCCTTCCATGCCGGAGTCGCGCATGTGTGCGTGTTCATATTCGGCCCGGTCGGTCCACCACCGCCGCGAAAAATCGTCCGTCGCCCGGCCGGCGCTGGTGTAGGGATGATGGTAGTACTGGGCGAAATACACCTTGTCGTTCTTCAGCAGCCGGATGGGCAGCACCCGGAGCGTCAGGGGAACGCTCACCTTCTTCCCGTCGAGAGTCAGGAGCGCCGTCGACCGGTACATGCCGGGCTTGACGGTGGGCTGGGTCTGGACGGAAAGCCAGATGCGCAGCGGCTCTTTGGCCTTGAGGGAGCGGGTGGTCCAGGGCATCAGGACCTCGGGCGCCCGGTAGTAGAAGCCGGTCATGCTGTAGTTGGGCCGCACCCAGGAGTATTTCACGTACCGGGGCGTCACTGCGTCCGGACCGAGGGTGTTGCCCGCTCCGTCGACGAAGGGGGCCACCGAAAGGGTGACTTCCTTGAAGTTCTTCAGCGGATAGATGGAAAAGGTCAGGGGTTCCCCTTCGCCGATGGTGCAGAAAGCGCGCACGGGGGCGTCGATCTCCGACCGCCGGGGGAACTGCTCCGGCCACACGGGTTCGGTCCAGTTCCGGCTGAAGAGGGCGAAGCCCGCCTTTTTCTGGGCGTCGGTCCACTTGGGTTCCGGGATGTCGGACTTGTAGGGGAGTTTTTTCCACTTTGCCAGGATCTCCGGAGGCAGCGTGGAGACTTCGAACATTTCGGGATCGATGGTTTTCGCCTTCGCCGCGGCGTATTCCCCGGCCGGAATGACGGCGATGGCGTTGACCAGCCACTTGGAGCGGGTGGTGAAGTCGAGTTTCAGCTTGCCGCCCTTGACCGTCGTCGCCAGTTCGAGGGCTTCGATGGCGGCCGGACCCGGATAGGTCGTGGAAACGCTTTTGCCGTTGGCCGTGACGGTGATGTCCCACACCTGAGCGGCCAGACCGCCGGCCCGGCCGGAAAGGATCCACACCACGCAGGGGCCGTCGGGGGCGGGCAGCGTGAGCGTCGCGGGCCCGGTGCCGACGATGCCGTCGCAGGTAAGTTCATTGAAGTAGACGGGCGGCATCGCCCGGCCGGAGCTCTTGTTCACGCCGGCTTTGCGGACGATCTTGTTGACGTTCGCCGCAAGTTTCTTCCCCTGCCACGAACCGTTTTTCAGCGTCAGGGGCTTGAAATTCTTCCGCACCGGGGAGTCGGGAGCCCCCAGATCGTAGAAGGTCGCGCCGTAAGCGCACACGCCCGCGGCCGCAAGAAGGGAAACGAGAAGATTTTTCATGACATCACAATCCTTGATAAGGTGAAACGAGCGTACGGAAACTCCGGGTCGCGGAAGCGACGCACTCCTCCTTGACGAGGAGCCGGAGTTCGAGGGTGTAACGGCCCTCTTCCATGAAGGACCAGAAAATGCGCAGCAGCGCCTCGGGGCCGCCGGGAGAGGTGATGCCTTCGGCCATGGTCCGGCCCTTTTCGTCCGCCACGCGCCAGGCGAGCCGGGCGTCGGGCCGGGTCGCGGGGGAAACGTTCACCGTCTGGCGGAATTCGATGGGTTTGCCCTGTTCGATGATGTGGGCGGCGTTCCGGGCGTCGGCGAGCAATTCGGGAAGGGGATTCCTGTACACGCTCTTGCGCAGGACCTTGCCGTTGCAGGTGACCACGAGTTCCAGCTGACACTCCTTCGCGGTGAAGGGGATCTGCCACGCGGCCTCGAGGGAGTCGAGGGCTCCGGGGGCGACCTTCTTTCCGGCTTCGGCCAGCGTCTTGCCAGAGACCAGGTCCTTGAGGAAGAGCCGGGCGTCGGCGGGGGCCTTGCTCCAGTTCCGTACCGTGACTTTGGCGGAGTTCTTGCCGCAGAGCCACTTCGGGAGCGCGATCTCTTCGACCGTGAGGATCAGACCGGGGATCGTGATGCCCGAAAGCCGGGGGAACAGATCGATGTCGTGGAACGAGGAGGCCCCCTCCAGACAGGAGTAGTGCTCTCCCATGCCGATCCGGTTCCGGACGATGTTGACCTTCCAGTCCCCCTTCGGGGCGGTCACGGGCAGATTGGTGTAGGGGATGGCGATCTCCGCCGTCCAGAAATCCTTCCCCTTGAAGACGGCGCACACAGCGTCGGAGTTCCAGTCCAGATTGGTCTTCGACACGCCGTCATGGGTGTGGATGAGGTCGAAGATCACGCCGTTGGTGTTGAAGACGACCTGCACATAGGTCTTCTGTTCGACGGAGGGCAGGAAGAAGAGTTCGATGGAGTCATCCTTCCACGCGGGCTCGTCGTTCTTCCTGGCCGCGGCCTTGATTTTGGACATGAAGGGCTCCTCGCAGCGGACCCCCACGTAGACGCACTTCGCGTCGAAGGCGAGCCAGACCCTGGTCGGGGGCTGGACGCGGCCCTGCCGCAGGGGACGGTAGGGGGAGAACTTCGTCACGTCGGGGGCGCGCTGCCACACCTTTTCGGAAAGCTGTCCGTCGATCTTGATCGGGGCGGGAAGCGCCTGAACGGGGATCACCCGCTCGGCCGCACCGATCCCGGCCGCCGCCAGACACAGCGAGAGGAAAAGGACCCGCTTCATTTCTTCACCTGATAGGGGGAGGGGAGCACCTTGAAAACGGCGCTTTTGCTCTTTTCCCTGTTTCCGGGGAAGACGGTCAAGGTGTAGTCGCCGGGTTCAACGGCGAGCTCATGAAGCGCGACCTCGAGTTCCCGTTCGCCCCGGATCACGGGGAGCGTTTCCCGGCGGATGACTTTGCCGGATTTGACGTTCTTAAGTTCGAAGGGCACACCCCTTGCCACGTCGCCCGCGGGCCCCGCCACCAGCAGTTTCAGCTTCAGGGAGGGGCCGTCAGCCACGACGGCGGGGGTGAGGAGTTCCATTTTTTTCACCGTGCACTCCGAGGAGCGGACGAGGCGGAAATTCCCCGCCCACACGGTGAGCTTCGCCCCGTGCTTGTAGTTGGATTCCGAGATGCTGAACCCGAACCGGACCACCTTCGAAGGATCTTTCAGCTTCGAAATGGGGAGGCTGAAGGTGTGGATCTTGCCGTCGTTGAGGTTTTTCAAGGGCATCGAGAAGGCGGGGGGCGCCGTGGTGAGATGGAGCGACATGGGGGCGCCCTTTTTGGCGTCGTCGCCTTCCAGCTTGACCCGGATCTCGAACTCGAAATTGTCCCACAGGCTCCAGTCGCTGGGGACCTCGGGCTGCTTCTTGAAGCTGGTGAAATAGGTCCGGGGCCAGCCGACGAGGTACTTCGTTTCACCCTTGAAATGGTCCACGGGGGCTTCCCACTTCAAGACCGGATGGCCGCCGAACTTCTCGGAAGCCAGGGACACCGTGCTTTCCGCCGGAGTCCACCGTTTGGGAACCGTGAGGGCGTCCAGCTGCAGCGTCTGGGTCCTTTCCGCGAAAGCGGAAAGGGGCAGCAGCGCCGCCGCCAGGAACATGTAACGAAATGTCTTTTGCATGAGACCTCCTTTTTTTGCTGAAAGGGTTGGAATCTGATTTCAGACCAGGCGGTTCAGGGAGCCGCCGGCGAGGAACGAACGCAGGTTTTCCCGAGCCGCCGTGAACAGCCGCATCCGGGCTTCGCGGGTGGCCCAGGCGATGTGCGGGGTTATCCGGCACTTGGGGTGATGAAGCAGGGGATGGTCCGGGGGCGGGGGCTCCGTGCTCAGCACGTCCAGCCCGGCCCCGGCGATCCGGCCCGAATCCAATGCCTCGAGGAGCGCCTGTTCGTCGATGAGGCCGCCCCGCGAAGTGTTGATGAGGAAGGCGCCGGGCTTCATCCGGGCGATGGTCCGGGCGTCGATCATCCGGGCCGTTTCCTTGAAAAGGGGACAATGGAGCGTGACCGCATCGCTGATCTCGAGCATTTCCTCCAGGGTCGCGCAGACCCGGATCCCCGGTCTGGCGGCCTTGGCGGGGGTACGGGTCCAGACGGCGACCTTCATGCCGAAGGCGGCGGCCACTTCGGCCACCCGGCTGCCGATGGCTCCGAAGCCCGCGATGCCCAGCGTCTTGCCCCACAGGTCGATCTGGGGCGTCAGGACCTGGGTGAAGTCCGGCGAGGTGCTCCAGTCGTACCGGGCGTGGAATTCCGCCTGCCGGACCAGATTCAGCAGGTGGGCGAAGACCAGCTGGACCACGCTTTCGGTGCTGTAGGCCGGGACATTGGTCACGGCGACGCCCCTCCCGCGGCAGCTGTCCAGGTCCACCACGTTGTAGCCCGTGGCGAGGACCCCGATGTATTTCAGCTTGGGCAGCCGGGAAAGCAGCGGCTCCGAAATGACCGTCTTGTTGATGAGGAGGATTTCGGCTTCCTTCGCACGGGGAACGACCTCATCGGGCGCCGTGCGGGGATAGGCGGTGAAAGTGCCGCACTCCGCCCAGAAGGAGCCGTCCACCAGGTGATCGAAGTTGGATACGTGATCCTCGAGCTGAACGATGGCCGGCATCGCTTACGCGTCCACGAGGGCGAACATGACGGTGCTTCTGAAGACCTCGCGGCCTTCCACCAGCATCTTGCAGCTGCCCCGGCCGAAGCGGGATTTGAAGGGGGGCAGGTCGCAGACGATGACCAGCTGATCTCCGGGCACCACGGGCTCCAGGGATTCGGCGTTTTCGATGGACATGAAAAGCCCCAGCTTCCCCTTGTTTTCCGGGCGGGAAAGGACGCAGGCCCCGCCGGACTGGGCGCCGATCTCGCACAGGAGACTTTCCGGCATCACCGGGACGGCCATGTTGCCGAAGACGGGTTCGTCGGCGGAAATGTTCTTCACCGCCACGATGGCGCTTCCCTCTTCCTTGACCACGTAGTCGATGAGCAGGAAGGGATAACGGTGGGGCATGAGAGCCTTGGTCTGTTCCTCGTTCCACTTCATGCTTTCCTGCCGATCGTTTTCGGTGAAGAGGACGGGCAGCGGCTTGGGACCGGGCAGGGGCCTCACCGCCAGGGTGAAAGTGCTGTCGCAGGTGGGGCCGCCGGAGTTGAAAATGCCCGATTTGAAGGTGAGTTCCCGGCCTTCGGCGCCGACGATCTCGGTCTCGATCCTGATCCGGTCGCCGGGCACGTTGGGCCGGCGGAACCGGGCCTTGGTCACGCTTTTGATGTAGATCTGTTCATCCGCGCGGGGCGAGAGCTTGTCTTCCGCCAGAAGTTCGCTGAGCTGCCGCATGGCTTCGAGCTGGAGCACTCCGGGCATGATGGGGTGGTTGGGGAAGTGTCCGTTGAAGAACTCCTCGTTGTTGGTCAGATTCTTGACTGCGACGGCGCGGGCGTCGTCAAGAATTTCCGCCCGGTCCAGCATGGGCCGCCAGCACCGTTGGGACAGGGCTTTCCTGAGTGCGGCCGCATCGTAGATTTTTCCCATGATGATTCTCCTCCTTGATATTTATGCCTTTTTCTGGGCCATTTCGGTCAATTTCGCCGCCAGCTCCACGTTCTTGGGATGTCCCGGACGGATGGCGATGATCCGGCCCGTCAGGCGCATCCCGGTGAGCTTCAGATCTCCGAACATATCCAGTATCTTGTGGCGGACGATCTCGTTTTTGAAACGGAGTCTGTCCTTGCAGATGATGGCTCCGTCGTGGATCACCGCCGCCGTGTCCAGGCTGCCGCCCCGGGCGAGGCCCATGCTCATGAGCATGCTCAGGTCGGAATAGTTCACGAAGGTCCTTCCGGGGGCGATCTCGACGGGATACGTTTCGGTGTCGAGCTCATATTCGAAGAACTGGGGGTCGATGGGACACCCCTTGAACGACGTGACGCACGATACGGTCAGCCGGTCCGGGTCGGGGAACATGGCGATCCGGGTGTGTCCTTCCTCGATCCAGACTGGCGTGGGCGGGGTGAAATACCTCGCCTCCTTCTCCTGTTCCACCGTGCCGCCCGCATCGCGGACCATGTTGTAGTAGGGGAGCGAACTGCCGTCGGCGACGGGGGGTTCGGGGCCGTCGATCTCGATGATGCAGTTGTCGATCTCCCACGCGTGGAGCGCGGAAAGGATGTGTTCCACCGTGTAGACGATGGCGCTTCTGGAAACGGCGATGGAGGTCCCCCGCTGGACGTCGACCACGCATTTTGCGATGGCCGGGATCACGGGCTTTTCCGGCAGATCGATCCGGCGGAAGAGGATCCCCGTGTCCGGAGGCGCGGGCATCAGATGGAGCGTGGACCTCGCTCCCGTGTGGAGCGCCACCCCCGAAAGCCGGGCTTCCCCGGCCGAAGTTTTCTGTTTTTTCATATATGACGGTCTTTTCGATTTGACTTTGTCCGCTTCTTGTGTCATAATATAATACCGTACAGGGGGAAATTGCAAATGGAAAGTTGATATTATGCCGGAAAAAGTCAAAATAATCGCCGTCACGGGGCCCACCGCCACGGGAAAGACGGCTCTGGCCGTGAAACTTGCACGGCGTTTCGGGGGCGAGATCGTCAGTGTGGACTCCCGGCAGGTCTACCGTCACATGGATCTGGGGACGGGAAAGGACCTGGAGGAATACGGAGAGGTCCCTTTTCACCTGATCGACGTGGCCGATCCCGCGACGCAGGTCTGGAACCTGAGCGACTTCTGCCGCGGCGCCTTCGCGGCCGTCGCCGGGATCCGGGAGCGGGGGCGTCTGCCCATCCTCTGCGGCGGGACCGCCCTCTATCTGGACGCGCTCCTCGAAGGCTACCGCCTGCCGGGGGGCGCGCTCCCGCCCCGTGAAAAGGGGGTGCCCCGGAGTTCCGCCGACCGGGAGGGCGCTCCCTCTTTCACGCCGCCCTTCGAACTCGACGCGCTGGTCATCGGAGTCCTTTTCGACCGCGCCGTCGTCCGGGACCGTATCGAAAAACGTCTCGACGCCCGGTTCCGGGCGGGCATGACGGAGGAGGTGAAGCGCCTCCACGACGAGTTCGGCGTCAGCTGGGAAACGATGGAGTTTTTCGGCCTCGAATACCGGGAGATCGCAGCTTTCCTGCAGGGAAAGTGTTCCTTCGAAGAGATGCGGCAGACCCTTCTGGACCGGATCCGCCAGTTCGCCAAGCGCCAGGACATCTTCTTCCGCAAGATCGAGCGCTCGGGGGTGGCGATCCACTGGTGCCGGGAGGGGAGGGACCCCGACCCGGCGGAGCTCGCCGCGCGCTTCCTTGCCGGGGAGACGCTGCCGCCACCCGCCGTCCGGCTGGCGGAGATCGATTACGGGAAGCGGAAGTGACGCTCCTCACTCGGGCCAGCGCCACTCCCCGCGGAAGAACGCTTCCGTCTTGCTGAAAGGCGCACTGCCGAAGAACCCTCGCGATGCCGACAGGGGCGAGGGGTGGACCGAAGCGAGGATCAGGTGTTTCGTCTCATCGATGAGGGGCGTTTTCTTTATGGCGTAAGCCCCCCAGAGGATGAAGACCGCGTGTTCTTTCCGGGCACTCACCGCCCGGATGACCGAGTCGGTGAAGTTTTCCCATCCCTTTTTGGCATGACTGCCGGGGGCGTGGGCGTCGACGGTGAGCACCGCGTTGAGGAGCAGCACCCCGTGTTCCGCCCAACTTTCCAGTGAGCCCGCCTCCCGGCCCAGGTCGTTCCTGAACTCCTTGCGGATGTTCCGCAGGGAAGGGGGCTCCTTCACCCCTTCGGGGACGGCGAAGGCCAGCCCGCAGGCCTGCCCGTCGTCGTGATAGGGGTCCTGCCCGAGGATTACCACCCGGACCGAGGACGGGGGCGTCAGTTCCAGCGCCCGGAAGACCGCCCCTTCCGGCGGGAACACGACTCCCTCCCGGCGGCGTTCCGCCGTGCGCCGGAGCGTTTCTTCGAGGGCGGCGAAGTCGGTGAAGCCCTCGAGGAACGCTTGCCACTGTTCCGGAAGGGGGGTCACTGGTTCAGTGTCCCTCCGGCGAGGATGGTGTTCCGGTCGGCTTCGGAAAGGAGCGCTTCGAAGGAAAGCGTCTTTTCCGTGCCGTCCGCCTTGCGCAGTTCCGCCGTGATCCGGTTCCCCTTTTCGAGCTGTTTCCGGATCCCGGAGAAGAAGAGAGAATCGTTCTCATCGATGAGATCGTAGTCCGCCGGGTTTGCGAAGACCAGGGGCAGGATGCCGAAATTCACCAGATTGGCCCGGTGGATCCTTTCGATGGCCAGCGCGATCACCGCCTTGATGCCCAGATACATGGGGCAGATGGCGGCGTGTTCCCGGCTGGAACCCTGACCGTAGCTGTCGCGGGCGACGATGACGCCCGCCCGTCCGGCGTCCCGGAGCGCCGCGGCCCGTTCGGCGAAGGTGGGGGCTCCGGGCTTGTTGAAGCTTTCGAAGACCACTTTGGAGTACGCGGGGATGTTGCTCCGCAGTTTCAGGTGGACTCCCGCGGGCATGATGTGGTCGGTGGTGATCTTGTCGCCCACCTTGATGACGGCGACGCCGTCCAGATCCTCCGGGAGCGGCGTGTTGGCCGGCGGCGCGCCGATGGTGGGCTTGCGGATGATCTCGCCGCCGGGAACGGGCCGCTTGAAGAAGCCGTCGTCGATGAAGTACTCCTCGGGCTCCGCGAAGGCGACCTCGGGCAGTCCCGCGGCAGTGGGATCGGTGAAGACCCCCGCAAGAGCCGTGGCCGCCGCCGTCTCGGGACTGACCAGATAGGACTGGTCCCCTTTGGTGCCGGAGCGCCCGGCGAAGTTCCGGTTGAAGGTCCGCACGGTGACGGTGCCGTCGGCGGGGCTCTGTCCCTGGCCGATGCAGGGGCCGCAGCCCACCTCGAGGATCCGGGCCCCCGCCGCCACCAGATCGGCCAGCATGCCGTTGCGGGCCAGCATTTCCAGCGTCTGACGGCTCCCCGGAGCGATGCCCAATGTCACGTGGTCGCTGATGTGCTTCCCCTTGAGGAGCCCCGCCACCACGGCCAGATCTCTGAATCCCCCGTTGGTGCAGCTGCCGATGAGCACCTGATCCACCTTCATCCCGGCGAGTTCCGCAACAGGTTTGACGTTGTCCGGCGAAGAGGGGCAGGCGGCCATGGGGACGATGGACCCGAGATCGATCTCGATGACCCGGTCGTATTCGGCGTCGGGGTCGGCGGCGAGGGGCTTGAAATCCTTTTCGCGCTTCTGGCGTTTCAGGAACTCCTTCGTCGCTTCGTCCGAAGGGAAGATGCTGGTGGTGACCCCCAGCTCCGCCCCCATGTTGGTGACGGTGGCCCGCTGGGGAACGGAAAGGGTGGCGACGCCGGGACCGAAGTACTCCACGATGGTGCCCACGTTGCCCTTGGTGGTCAGGATGGAAAGGAGTTTCAAAATCACGTCTTTCGCGGCGCAGAAGGGCCGGAGTTTCCCGGTGAGCTTCACCCCCGTCACCTTGGGATAGGGGATCCGGAAGGGCTTCCCCGCCATGGCCAGCGCCACGTCGAGGCCGCCGGCGCCGATGGCCAGCATGCCGATGCCGCCCCCCGTGGGGGTGTGGGAGTCGGAGCCGATGAGGGTCTTGCCGGGGATGCCGAAGCGCTCCAGGTGGAGCTGGTGGCAGATCCCGTTGCCGGGGGGCGAGAAGACGACGCCTTTGCTGGCGCCCACGCTCTGGAGATAGAGGTGGTCGTTGCGGTTTTCGGGGCCGTTCTGCATCATGTTGTGATCCACGTAAGAGACGGAAAGCTCGGTTTTCACCTGCGGGATTTTCATCGCCTCCAGTTCCAGGTAGGCCATGGTCCCGGTGGCGTCCTGGGTCAAAGTCTGGTCTATCCTGATCGCCGCGGGCTCTCCGGGTGTCCGGGAGCCGGAAACGAAATGGGCGTCGATGATCTTCTGCGTCAGTGTGCCGCGTGCCATAGTTTGATTCCTCCGAAGTTGGTGAACACGCCCATAATATAGCCCGCGCCGGGCGCGTTTTCAATAGAAAAAGCGGTTATTTGCCGGATTCGAGGCGGATCCGGGGATCGGCGGCGGTGTAGAGCAGGTCCGAAAGCAGGATCCCCGCCAGCGTCAGGGCGCCGCTTATGGCGAAGAGGGCCATCTGCAGCGGATAGTCCCGGCTGGAAAGGGAGTTGAGGGAAAGAGTCCCCATGCCGGGGATGGTGAAGATGTATTCCACGATGACGCTCCCCGAGATCAGGGTCGGCAGCAGACCGCCGAAAAGGGTGATGAGAGTGATGAGAGCGTTCCGGAAGGCGTGACGCCACAGGATCGCGTTTTCGCTCGCCCCCTTGGCGCGGGCCGTGCGGACGTAGTCGCCCCGGAGCGCTTCGATCATGCCGCTTCTGGCGTAGCGCGACAGGGCCGCCAGGCCGCCGTAAGAGAGGCACAGGATCGGCAGCGCGTAGCATTTGATGAGTTCCCAGTGGAGCTCCCAGATGCTCAGGCGCGCGGCGTTGGGGGGCGTGAGACCCTTCAACGGGAAGATCTCCCAGACGCCCCCGGAACAGAAGAGGGCCTGCAGCAGCAGTCCCACCCACATGACGGGCAGGGAGTAGAGGACGAAAAGGAAGAACCCCGTCAGCTGGTCCAGCCGGGAATTGGCGTATTTCGCCGAATAGACCCCGATTGGAATGGCGATGAGATAGGTGAGGATCACGGCCCAGATGTTCAGCGTCAGGGTGACGGGGAGCCGTTCGGCGATGAGGTCCAGCACCGGGCGGCCCGGATCCACCGAGGCGGATTCCCCGAAGTCGCCCCGGAGCACGTTCCTGAGCCAGAGGCAGAAGCCCGTCGCCACGGGTTTGTCCAGATGGAGTTTTTCCCGCATGGCGGTGTTGGTCCGCAGTTCCCCTTTTTCCGCCGAAAGGGCGGCGCCGGCCTCGGCCCCTCCCAGCATGGAGCTTTTGGTGGGGTCTCCGGGGGCCAGACGCAGCAGCACGTAGCTGGTGAAAAGGATCGCCAGCAGCGTGACCGAGCCCAGCAGGAGCCGTTTGACGATGTATTCAAGCGCCACGGGAGAGCTCCTTCCCGGAAAAGTCCACTCGGGTCAGCAGAAATCCCCCCAGCGCGAAGGGGACCGCCAGCATGGCGATGCCCGTGGTCGCCTTCCCCGTGGCCGCCGCGGCGATGCCGACCAGCACGGGACCCACGATGGTGGTGAATTTTCCGAAGAGATTGTAGAAGCCGAAGAACTTGGAGGCCTGCCGGGGCGGCACGATGCGGCTGAAAAGGGAACGGCTCAGCGACTGGATCCCCCCCTGCGACGTTCCGATGAGGACGGCCAGCAGAATGAAGATGCCCGGCCGGTGGGGAGCGAAGGCGCTGAAGCTCATCAGCAGCGCCAGAAGCGAGATGAGAATGTAGACGCCGATGGCCCCCAGCACCAGTGTCCGGGGGTGAAAGACGCGGGAAAGACGGCCGTAGAAAAGAGTGCAGGGGAAGGCGAGGAACTGCAGTCCCAGGATGACCCCCAGCAGCAGAGGTGTGGAAATGCCGATATCCACCGCGATGGGCGCGGCCATGGTGTAGATGGTCCCCACGCCGTCGATGTAGAGGAAGTAGGCTCCGAGAAAGAGGAGCACGTTGCGGTTCTTCGCCAGCTCCCGGCAGTTGTCGATGAATGAGGCGGGGGGCTCCGCCCCGGCGGCTGCGCGGCGCTCCCGGACCACGACGAAAAGAGGCAGGGAAAGGACCAGCCACCAGAGCGCGGCGATGATGAAAGCTCCCCGCATGGCCGCGATCTTGTCGGTCATGAGGGCCGAAAGGACCAGACAGAGGATGAAGGGGATCACGCCCCCCACGTAGCCGAGGGCGTAGGCCAGGGTGGAGAGACGGTCCCGGAGCGACTTGGAACAGACGGAAAGGAGAAGCGAATCGTAAAAGGAGTTGGCGCTCATGTAGCACCCCAGACTGATGAAGCTCAAGGCGAGCACATATCCCACCATGCCCTTCTGCAGCAATGCGAAGGCCGCCGTGCTCAGGACCCCCGCCGCGACGAAGATCCCCAGCAGCAGTTTCCGGCAGTTCCGGGCGTCGGCCAGAGCCCCGAGGAGGATGGAAACGGCCCCCGCGGCGATTCCCGCGATGCTGCACACATAGCCCCAGCGGGCGGTGGTCACGGCGGGATCCCAGACGCCGTCGGCGCAGTATTTGAAGAGCAGCGCGGCGAAGACGGTCCGGACGATCAGGGCATAGGAGGCGTTGCCCATGTCGTAGAGGACCCAGGCCCGCTGGGCGGCGTTGAGTTTCATGCCTGTTTCTCCGCGAAGACGATCCCGGCGTAGCCCACCACGTGGCCGTAATCTCCCGAAACGGCGCCTGAGTCGGTGACTTCGGTGACGCGTCCGGCGATCCCGCGCCCCGTGTGTTCCAGCATCCGCAGATAGAGGGCCGCCGGAGCGATCCCGCAGATGGTGGCGCGGGTCCGGGCGAGGAATTTCGCAAGCCCGGAGAGATCTCCGGCGGCGATCAGTTCCGCCGCTTCCCGGTCCTGCGCATTGAGTTTTTCACGGGGGCAGGGCAGCCCGAAGGGGGTGTAGCCGAAGGAATTTCCGTAGTGGGTGAAGTCTCCGCTGATGACCCACAGCGTCCCCGGCCCGTCCAGTTCCGCCAGGCGTTCCCCGATGCTCCCGGCGCTTTGGAAGTCCAGAGAACCGACCAGCACGGGCACGATGGGGAGCTCCCCGAAAAGGAAGTGCAGCAGGGGCAGTTCCACCTCGATGGCGTGTTCCTGAACGTGGGGAGAATCGTTTGCGGCGATTCCCTGCGGGGCTTCCCGTGTGAGGCGTTCGAAGCCCTCGCGGTCCAGCGGCATGGGGCCGAAGGGGGTTTCCCAGGCGTCGTACGAGGCGGCGGCGATCCCTTCGAACCAGGCCCGGTGCGAAGGAGCTATGATGACCGCCCGAGTGACGGCGGCTCCTTTGGCCCGTGCCAGGGTGCGCAGGGCCGTGGGCATGGAAAACACGTAGCCCGCGTGAGGGACCATGCAGCCGTGAACGTCCGGTTCGGGCGGGGGCAGGGGCAGCTGTTCGAGCTGTTTTCTGAGCAGCACGGCGTCTTTGCCGTAGAAACTTCCCGCGACGGCGGCGGCCCGGAACTTTTCACCCATGATGATCCCCCTCTGTATATTCGTGACTTCCTATAATATACAGCGAAGGAGGCGCAAATGCAAGGGGTCAGGGCAGGCGTATCCGCAAGATGTTTTCGGTGAAGAATCCCGCGAGGAGCAGGAACAGCGCCGCCAGTGCGAGGGCGGGGCCGAACTCCCGGTACTCCACATACCGGGGCTGTTCGATGTTGGTCTTTTCGAGAGCGTTGATCTCTTTCATGACCTTTTTCATCCCCGCGCCGTCGGCGGCGTGGAAATAGGTGCCGCCGGTGACTTTGGCGATGGAATCGAGCAGCTTGCCGTCGAAACTGTCCTGGATCTTCTGGAAGCCGTAGCCCCCCGCGAGGATATAGGCGTTGTCGCTGCCGATGCCCACCGTGTGGACCACGCAGTCGAATTCTTTGGCCAGCGCGGCGCTCTGTTCCGGCGTCAGACGGTTGTCCGCCGTGTTGGCGCCGTCGGTGAACAGCACCAGCACCCGCCGGGGGGCGGCGGAGTTCTTCAGCCGCCGGACGCCCGCGCTCACCGCCGAAGCGATGCCCGTGGCGTCGCCCAGCTGGCCCGGTTCCAGCGTTCTGAGCCGTTCCAGCAGCCAGGCATGGTCCAAAGTGGGCGGGGCGAAGCTGTAGGCGAGGTCCGCGAACCCGATGAGGCCGATCCGGTCGTTGGGCCGGGCGAGGATGAATTTGCGTATCTCCTCCTTGGCCGTATCCAGGCGGTTGCGCACGGCCCCGGAATTCATGGCGCGGGCGAGGGCGTCGGCGCTGGTGATGCTGCGGGGCACGTCGATGGCCCGCATGCTGCCCGACATGTCGAGGGCGAGGACGATGTCGATGCCCCTGGAGCGCACGATGACCTTTTCGTCCCCCATCCGAGGCCGGGCGATGGCGATGACGAGGAGCGCGGCCGCCGCCAGATAGAACCAGTCGGCGAGGAATGTGCTCCGTTTGCGGCGCACGGCCTTGAAGACCCGGACTCCCGGCGTGACCACCGTGGGGTTCCGGCGCACTCTCGACACGTAGTACCAGAGGAAGGGCAGGGCCGCAAGGGCGATGAGGATGAGGGGATGGGCGAACTCAAACATCTTTTTCCTCCTCGGCCGGAGCCGTGTTCCGCACCAGAAGTTCCGCGTTGTCGATGGCGGTGTTCACCGCCGGGCCGTCGCAGGGGGCCTTGGCGAATTTGACCAGATCGGCGGCGTTGAGAAAGTTTCTCAGGAAAGGCCGGTCCTTCGGGGGCAGGAGCTCATGATCTTCCACCTCGTCGAGGAACTCCGGCGTGGTCTTGCCCGGAGCCCGGAGCGAGTAGCGCTCTTCGAGATAATTCCGCACCAGATCGGAGAGGGAGGTCATGCCCTGTTCCGCCGTGAGGGTCCGGGCGATGATGTCGCCCCGGAGCGCGGCGAGGGACCCCAGGATCCGCTGACGCAGGCTCAGAGGCGGCGCGGCCGGGCCGGAACGGCGGAAGTGCCGCCACAGGAAAACGGCCGGGAGAAGCAGCAGCAGCCACAGCCAGTGCAGACGGCGGTCGAGCTGCTTCGCCGTCTCGGAGGCCGGGGCCAGCGCCGGGGCCGGGGAGGTCACGGCGGGCAGCGCCTTGATGTCCAGCGAGGGGATCGCCAGATCGAAGGCGCTCTTCGTCCCTTCGGCGAGGGGCGTCAATTCCAGCGCCAGTACGCCCGACTTGGATCTTCCGGGCGTCATGCAGGCGAGCTTGCCCGCCACGCGCCACTCGTTCCAGCGCCACGACCGGCCGATGACTTCCGCCTTGGGGCGTTCGGTGACGACGGTCCCCTCTCCGGGGGTGATGAGGCATTTTTCCACTTTCCGGAACCGGGGGAGCAGGAACTTCGTTTCCACCGTCACGACGGTCCCCAGGAAGGGGGCGTCCCCGCCTTTCACCTCGGCCAGATCCTTGCCGGAAAACTCCGGCTCGGTCTTCACATGCATGGAAAGAAAATATCCCGACGCGCTCCACGCCGCCGCGCCCAGAAGGAGCACCGCAAGCGTGATGAGCAGGATCGCAAAAAACTTTTTCATGGTCACACCTTTTTCCGTCGGACCTTTCAGCGGTGAAGCCTGCACCGGCGCAGGGCGAAAAATTCGATGAGGGGTTTCAGGACCTCCGTCCCGCTTTCGATCTCCACCAGATCCACCTGGGCGGAGCGGCACAGTGCGGCGGCCCCGTCGTTGTTCCGGTCCAGCTCCTGCTGGAGCTTTTCGGCGTCACGGGAGTCGAAGAAGACCGTTTCACCGGTTTCCGCATCCTCCACGGCGACGGAGTCGCTGCCCGGCCAGGTGCGTTCCACCGGGTCCCAGATGCGCACGGCGATCAGGTCGTGGCGGCGGTTGAGCTGCTTGAGAGGAAGCGAAAAATCCTTGTCGTCCATGAGGTCGCTGATGAGGAAGACCACGCTGCGCTTCTTGAGGAGCGTGGCGCTTTCCTTGAGGGCAAGTCCGATGTCCGTGCCCCGGCTTCCGGGTTCGAAGGCCAGCATTTCCCGGATGAGCCGCAGAATGTGGGAACGTCCGGAGCGGGGCGGCACGTAAAGTTCGATCCTGTCGCTGAACATCAGCAGCGAGACCTTGTCGTTGTTCCGGGCGGCGCTGAAAGCGATGAGGGCCGCCAGCTCCGCCGCGCTGCGCCGTTTGGTCTTGGCCGCGGAGCCGAAGGCGCCCGAGGCGGAAACGTCCACGAGGAGCATGATGTTGAGTTCCCGCTCCTCGACGAACTTCTTGACGTAGGGGACGCCCATGCGGGCGGAAACGTTCCAGTCGATGGTGCGGACGTCGTCCTCGGCGGTGTACTCCCGGACCTCGTCGAACTCGATGCCGGAGCCCTTGAAGACGCTGCGGTAGGCTCCGCCCGAGATCTCGTCGGCCATGCGCGAGGTGCGGATCTCGAGCAGCCGGATCTGTCTGGCCAGTTCTTCGGGGATCATGACAGCAAATCCTTCCCCGCCGCGACTAAGGCGTCCTGAGTTCGGCCAGCAGCGCGGAAATGACCGCGTCCGCGTCGGTGTTCTCGGCTTCGGCTTCGTAGGAAAGGATGAGCCGGTGGCGCAGCACGTCGGGGGCCAGATCCTTCACGTCCTGAGGCAGGACGTAGGCCCGGCCGTTGAGCAGCGCGTGTCCGCGGGCGGCCAGGGCCAGGGCCAGCCCCGCGCGGGGGCTCGCGCCGAAGGTGAGCATGGCGCCGATGAAGTCCAGCTTCGCCCCGCTCTGCCGGGCCGAAAGCTGATCCCTGCAGCCGGGACGGGTGGCGATGACGATGTCGAGGATATATTCGATGATCTTTTCGTCGATGTAGACCCGGTCCAGCAGTTCCCTCGCGGTCATGATGTCCTTGACCGAGGCTACGGCCACGGCGGGGTCGGGGACCCTCGGATGGGCCATGCGTTCGATGATGGTGTGTTCCTCGGAGCGTTCCGGGTAGCCCACCTTGATCTTGAACATGAAGCGGTCCAGCTGGGCTTCGGGGAGCGGGTAGGTACCCTCCTGCTCGATGGGGTTCTGGGTGGCCATGACGAGGAAGGGCTGGGGAAGAGTGAAGCGTTCGCCGCCGATAGTGAGCTGTTTTTCCTGCATGGCTTCGAGGAGCGCGCTCTGGACCTTCGCGGGGGCCCGGTTGATCTCGTCGGCCAGGACCACGTTGGCGGCCACGGGGCCGACCTTCACCGAAAACTCCCTTGTTTCGGCGTTGTAGATGCGGGTGCCGATCACGTCGGCGGGGAGAAGGTCGGGAGTGAACTGGAGCCGCGAGAAGGAGCAGTCCAGCGTCTGGGCCAGCGTCTTGACCGCCAGGGTCTTGGCCAGGCCGGGGACGCCTTCGAGGAGCACATGTCCGTCGGAGATCATGGCGAGGAGCATGCGGTCGATGAGTTTTTCCTGACCGGCGATGATCCTGCCCACCTCGGAGCGGATGAGCTGCAGGGGAGCGCAGCTGTTTCTGACCTCATCCTGAAGCTGCTGAATGTCTTTCTGTTCCATAGTCACTTCCTCCCTGATATTGAAAAAAACATGCGGGAATGAACAGAACTTTCACTCCCGCATACAAGATACACCGTCCAAGTGCAAAAATCAAATTTATTTCGGCACTCCGACGCTGTGAGTGAGCTGGATCCGTTCGGCATCGGTGAGCCTGAGTTCCAGGGCGAGGGCTTTGCTGTCGGGGATCCGGCCGATGGCGCAGGTCCCGAGTTTCAGTCCGGCGCAGGCGAGGTAGATATTCTGGCTCACGTAGCCCGTGTCGATGTCGGCGAAGTGGGTGGAGTCCAGAAGTTTCTTGTTGGTGACGATGACGATGTAGGCGGGAGCCGTGAATCTTCCGGCGAACTTCCGCAGATCCTTGTTGCTGATGGAAACCATCTTGCCGGCCTTGGCCTCATAGATCCAGGCGCCCTTGGCGGTGAGGAGATAGAGGGTGATCTCCTGTCTGTTCCTCGCGGTGGGGGCGGTCCGTTTGCCGTCTTCGCGGTTGACGCCGAAGGCGCTCCAGAAGATCTGGGAGATCTGTTCATGCGAAAGGGTCTGGGCGGTGTACTGGCGGCAGGTCCGGCGCAGATTCAGGGCTTCGTTGAGGGAGATCCCGCCTTTCTTCTGGGGTGCGGGGAGCAGATACTCCTCGGCGGAGAGGGTGAAGACGGCGGCGCACACGGCGGCGAGAACGAAAATACCTTTCATAAAAAACTCCTTCGAAAAAGTTGTCCGCGGCGGAGCCGAACACAGGAAACACGCTCCTCTTTCTCCTCCTCTCCGCCGTTCGGTGGATAATTTACACCCTTTTCCGGTAAATTTCAACCGGATTTTCGAAAAAACTTCTCCGTTGCTCTTGCAAAGGAAGCGGAGAGGGAATATATTAGAAGAGCGTCCGCAAGGGCTGCCAGCTTAGCTCAGTTGGCCAGAGCAGTTGACTTGTAATCAGCAGGTCGCGGGTTCGACTCCCGCAGCTGGCTCCATTTTTTTGCCTCAAAATCAACGAGTTAAGCACAAATCGCGTTCTTTCTGTTTTTTCCTGTTTTTACCCGTTTTTCAGTGTCTTCGAGACAAAAATCGTGGAAAATCTCACAACAGGGGTACGGGAGACCTCCGGCGCGGGGAAAAGCGAAAATTTTCGGGCGGCTTGACATTGACGGTCCGGGGAGTTATATTAAGCGAAACGTTTTTTGCAACATTACGTGAGGAGAGCGCATGATGTCGGAAAACATCGACTTCACCATCCCGGCGGAACACCCTGCCTTTCCCGTGCCTCTGAGGGAGGGCAAAATTGACCTTTCCAAGGTGAAACGGGGCGTCGTCTGTTTCACTTTCGACGACGGCGTCTACAAGACCTGGCTGCCTCAGATGCCGCTTTTCGCCCGGTACGGCGCCCGCGCCACTTTCTTCTACAGCGGGGAGATCACCCCCGAAGCGGCGGAATCCATGAAAGTCCTGCGCGGATACGGCCACAGCGTGGGGCTCCACACTCTCAACCACCGGGACGCCGTGGATGTGGAGATGAACGCCTATTTCGAGGAGCAGATCCGGCCCCAGCTCGACGCGGCGGCCGCGTATGGCGTGACCGACCTGCGCTATTTCGCCTATCCGAACAATCGGCGCTCCGAAGAAACTGACGCCTTTTTGAGCCGCTATTTCCGCCGCTTCCGGGCGGGGATCGGGATCGCGCTCCCCAAGGGATTCCGGATTGCCGAGCAGGACCGAGCCTACATCCCTTACGCGGAACTGCCCCGGCGGCAGGTTTTGGGCGGATGCGGCATCGGCCCCTATTACGAATCCACCTTTGAAAATCTGGACTCCGCACTGACCCGGGCCGCCGAGGAAAATCTGCTTATCCTCTTCTTTTCCCACGGGATCCTGCCCGAGGCAAGATCCGTGCACATGTCGGAGGAAATGCTGGCGCATCTGCTGGAAAAGTGCTCCGAACTGGGGCTCGTCGCCGCCGGCTTCGACGAACTGCCGGAGTGACTCTTTTTTCCGGTACGGCGGGTTTTCGGCCTTGAAAGGCCGTTTTTCAGGGTGTATATTATCCCCGAACATCACAACATACTGAAAGGAATACATCATGTCGATCCATCTTTCGATCTCAAGTTACGCCGCGGGCGGTTCTCCTGAAATCGCCGTCAAATGGCTGGTCAAGGCGGGATTCCGCTACTCCGAACTGGGCGGGTTCCACAGCTCCGTGCTCCTCGAACGCAGCGAGGAGGAGTGGAAAAAATTCCGCGCCTTCGCCGAAGGGCAGGGACTGCTCTTCCGTCAGGGCCATCTGCCGCTGCACAACGACATCACGCTGGCCGACGAGACCCAGCGCCGGGCCAACGTGGCAATCCACCGGGCCTACTGCCGGATGTACCACGCACTCGGCATCACTTCGGCGGTGCTCCATTGCGGCGGCTACGGCGTCATCCTGCGGAAGGAGGAGACGCCCGAAGCGGTCCGCGCCCGCCGGATCAAATCGCTGGAAGAACTTCTTTCGGACCTGCCCGAGGGCATGACGATCTGTCTGGAAAATCTCCCCTACGAGACCTTCGAAGACGTGAACGCCAACTTGGCCGACATGGGCTACCCTGAAAATCTCGGCTTCTGTCTGGACACCGGCCACCTGCACTTCTGCCCCAAGCCCGACCATGTGGACTACATCCTCCGGGCGGGCAAGCGATTGAAGGCGCTCCACATGCACGACAACGTGGGCCCCATGGCTCCCGGCGGTGTGCTGCAGTATTCGGGCTGGCTGGGATCGGACAAACACATGTTCCCCGGCTTCTTCACCGGGTCCATCAACTGGTACGGCGTGGTCGGGGCTCTCCGCGAGATCGGCTACAGCGACCTCTGGAACCTGGAGATCGGCGCCGACGTGGGCGGCGACGTCCCCAATCTGGAGTGGCGCGAAATGGTCCTGCGTCAGGACCGGGAACGGGCGGAACTGCTCTTCAACTACGATCCCGACGCCCCCGATCCCGAGGACCCCGTCAACGATTACGCGGGCATCGCGACCGTCTCTTCTGGAGAGGTCACCGCCGCCGTCGACAAGTACGCGCTCAAGGTCACGACGCCCGTCTACGAACTCCGTGTGGACACCGTCCACGGCGGCCGGATCGTCAAGTTCCGGGCCTTCGGGCGGGAGCTGGTGACCCCCGACCGCTTCCTCGGCTGGGCCGTTCCCAGCAGCTGGGCGCCCCCCAGCGCCTCCTTCGTCCTGAAGAAAGGTCTGAAGATCGACGGCATCAAGGCCACACCCTCCGGCGTGGAGATCACCCAGCACCGGCAGCTCGCCGAGGCGGACAACGTCGCTGTGGCCGGGCTGGTCTGCTCTTTCACCGACACCTTCACGAAAGAGGGATTTCTCCGGAAGATCCGCATCACCAATCCCGGTTCGAAAGAGTCCGCGCCCTTCGCCTTCCGGTTCCACAGCATGCCCGCCATTCTGGGCGGCAAGAACCTGGAGTTGGGCGAGATCCGTTTCAAGGGCTGCGACCCCGTCGTGCGGAACAACAATCCCTTCTTCGTCCGGATCGGCGGCGTCTCCGATCCCCTGCTGGAGCGCCCCCTCGAGAACAAGAGCGCGTTCATCGACGCCGATACGGCGGATGTGGCCTTTTCCGCGCCGGGCACGCAGGGCCGGCTCCTGATGAGCTGTCCCGGCGAAGCGCCCGCGGCCATCTGCTTCTGGGACACGGTCTCCGGGAGCAGTTCCTACGAGCCCATCTGGAAGGTCAGGACCCTCGCTCCCGGCGGGAGCTGCGAATTCGCTCTTGAAGTGACGCTCCGCAGCTGCTGAGAGAAGCCTCTTTCACATAGACGGTCCGGGTGGGGAAGGCGAACTCTATCCCCGCCCTCCCGAACTCGCGGAGTATGGCGAAGTTCACTTCGCTCAGGAGTTTTTCCTCCTCTTCGAAGGACTCGGTCTTGAAGAAGAGGATGCACCGCAGATCGAGGGAAAAGCTCCCGAAGGAGGAAAAGAAGATCCGGGGGGCAAACTCCGGCAGGTCCCGGCCGTGGAAATCGTCCATGATGTTGTGGAGTATTTCCACCGCCTCTTCCATCTTTTCCGCCGTGGTGTCGTAGGTGAGCGCAAGGTCGATGACCCGCTTCAGGTGGCCCCGCCTGTTCCGCTGGAAGACCGCCGCGTTGGTGAGCGTACTGTTGGGGACCGTGCAGCGGGTGCCGTCGTCGGTGACGATGCGGCTGCTGCGCATGCCCACGTTCTGGACGATGCCGCAGACGCTGCCGCACTCGATCCGGTCCCCGATGCGGAAAGGCGTGTCCGCCACGATGACCAGAGTCCCGAAGAAGTTGGAGACGGTGTCCTTGGCCGCAAGGGCGAGGGCAAGGCCGATGACGCCCGCGCTGGCGAGCAGGGCGGAAATGTTGATGTCGAAGATGTTCTGCCCCACGAAAAGGGCCGTGATGAAGATGATGGCCACCTTGAGGACGCTCCCCGCGATCCCCACGGTGAGGTTGTCAAGCGTGTTGTTCCGCTTTTCCGCAATTGTTCTTATGTGGCTGTCCAGGACCCGGACCAGCCGGACGAGCCCCCAGGCGGCGACGGCGGCGAAGGCGGTGTAGAAAAGTCTGAGCGTCCACAGCGCCGCTTCGGCGGGGAAGCTCCGGATGAGGGGCAATGCGCAGACGAGGACCGTCACGCCGCACCCCAGCCAGACAAGGGGGAGAAACAGGGCTCTTGCCAGCTGGTGTTTCCAGTTGAGTTTCCGCAGCGGGAAGCGCTTCAGGAGCATTTTTGCGCTCCAGAGGAGGAGCAGTGCGGCGGCGAGGCTGACCGCGGTCCCCGCGCCCGCCCGGAACAGCTCCTTCTCATGGGCGGCGAAATAGTTTCCGGAGGCGGCGATCTCCTCTTTCAGATGCTGTACGGCCACCCCCGGATCGGAAACGGGGACGGCGGTCGACGGATGTTCCGGCATTTTTTTCTCCTCTCTTCCGTACCATTATAAGCGGAAAGAGGGATTTTTCAAGATTTTTTCCATGAATACTATGAATACTATGAATACTGACCCGCGCTGACGCAGGTTTGCGGTAGTGAAAGGGCCGCAGACCAAAACTGCCGCAAGCCCCATGCAGGCGCCGCGGGCGCTCGGCATAACCGCCGGGCCGGTTGCCGGTCTGCGGGCAAGTCGCTGACTTACACGCCCCGCGTGTATCGTGCAGTGGTGAAAGATTCCGCCCCCTGGGGCCTGTCAAAACCAATGGCTCACGCCGCCCCGGCGAAGGCGCTTAGCGCCGAGCGCGCAGGAGACGAACGAAGCGAACCGCCGCCGCATCGGGCGGCGGACGCGGCCGAAGGCCGGCTGGCGAAGTGGCGACGAGCAGTAAGGGGACATGGGATAAGCCGGAGGCTGGCCCATGCCCCCGCTGTAATCGAGAAATGAGGCTTCTCACAAACACCGGTCGGAGCCCCAAACGATCCAAAAAATCGGCGGTCATTGCACGGCTCAGCCGGGGCGCTCTGCGGAAAAGATGGGGGGCGAGGGGGAAGAAAAACGCGTATGCGGTTTGCTTCCCCCCGCTCCCCACGCGCAAAAAACGTGGCAGAGCGTCTGTCAGACAGGTCCGGCAAGTCCGGCAAATCCGACAAAAGAGGGGAGGGCAGGGGCTTTCCCTGTCCTCCCGCGGTGAGCCGCTATGCGGTCACTTCTTCCGCAGTTCCGCCGCCCGGCGGAGCATCAGCAGAAACTCCGCCCGTTCGCCGCTTGTGTCGTCGCCCAAATACTTCTGAGCTTCCGCCGCCGCGTGTTCGATGGAGGCGCGGGGGGCGAAGCGGGAATCGCGCAGCGCCAGGGCGAACTCCGCCGCCGCCGCCGCCCAGCCCCAGTTGGCGGAGCGGGGCTGTTCCGGCTTGACCGCTTCGGAAGTCTCCTTCGCTTCTTCGCCGCCCTGGGGCTCGTGCCAGCGCATCCTGAAGGTCAGCAGTTCGTCGCTGCCGGTCGCCGCGGCGGTCAGGTATTTGAGGGGCGGCATTTCCGGCACGGCCGCGTTCCTGACCTCGTCGGGCGCGTCGGCCGGGATGATCTCGTAGAGGGCGGTCATCTGCTGGCCCAGCCCCACGGTGCCGGACTCCTTGCCGTCGTCGCGGAAGTCCCGGTCGGTCATTTCCCGCAGTTCGTACCCGAGAAGGCGGTAGGCGAAGACCAGTCCGGGATTGAATTCGATCTGGAACTTCACGTCTTTCGCCAGTGCGTACATGTTGCCCGTCAGGCCGTGGACGAAGACCCGCTTCGCCTCGCGCACGCTGTCGAGGTAGAAGGCGTTGCCGTTGCCCTGATTGGCCAGCATCTTGAGCTTGTTGTCCTTGTAGTTGCCCATGCCGCACCCGGCGATGCTGAGGTAGATTCCGGTGTTGCGCTTGGCCTTGACCATTGCGACCAGTTCGGCTTCGCTGGAAGCGCCCACGTTGAAATCGCCGTCGGTGACCAGCACGATGCGGTTGTTGCCGCCCTTGATGAAGTGCTTTTCGGCGAGGGCGTAGGCCCGCTGGATCCCCTCTCCGCCGGGGGTGTACCCCTCGGTGTCGAGTTCACGGACTGCTTCGCAGACCTTTTCCATGTCGGAACAGCCTTCGAGGAGCGTTCTCACTTCGCCCCCGTAGGTGACCAGGCTGACCTTGTCGCCGGGCCGGAGCTGTGCGGCAAGGGTCGTCATCGCCTCCTGCACCATGGGGAACACATCGCTCATGGAGCCGGAGTTGTCGATGAGGAACACGTAGTGCGAAGGGGGCAATTGCTCCTTGACGGGAGTTTTCGCCTGGATCCCGATGAGCAGCAGCTGCCGCTCCGGGGCCCACGGGGCCGCTCCCAGCTCGAAGGAGGGGCGCATCACGCCGTCGTGGTCCGGCGCGGGGTAGTCGTAACCGAAGTAGTTGATGAGCTCTTCGATCCGCACCGCTTCCGCCGGAGGCAGCCGGTGTTCTTCGAGGATCATCCGGCGCATGTTGGCATACATGGCCGTGTCCACGTCGGCCCCGAAGGTCGAGAGGGGATTGGTCGCCGCCGCCACGAAGGGCCGCTCGCCGACGGTCTTGTACTCTTCGGTGTCGAACACGACCGGAGCGCCCCCGTCAGTTTCGTCAGGAGGGAATCCGCAAGGGGAACCGAGGAACCGGGGCTCCGCGGAACAGCACAAAGATGCTTCGAACAGCGGAGCTGTCGGGCCGCTGAAATTGGATCGCAGGGCTTTCAGGTATGCCAGCGTGGGCACCGTGGCGCCCTCCACCGGCGTCGCGGAGGCGTCTTCATCCCCGAACAATTTTTTCAGACCGTCCAGCAAGGATGTCTTCCGGGGAGCCCGCTTCGGCTTTTCGGCGGTGACCTTGGCGAAAAACTCCGCTTCGAAGCGTTCCGCCGAAACGAAAGTATCTTCCTTCGGGGCGCGTTCGGTCTTCCACTGCGTCAGCAGTTCGTCCAGTGCAATATCGTTCATCATCGTGTCACCTCCTCTTCGGTCATCAGCTTCTTCAGCATCTGCTTGGCCTTGAATATCCGCTGGTAGAGCGTGTTTTCACTGCATCCCAGCCGGGCCGCCGCCTCGCTCCCCGAAAGGTCGCTGAGACAGCCCCAGACCACCGCTTCGCGGTAGAGCTCCGGCAGTTCCGAAACCGCGTGTTCCAGCGCCGCGAGCTGTGCCTCATGGGCTTCGTCTTTCCCGTCGCCCGCTTCGTCGGCGTAGTGTTGTCCTGCTTCCGCCTGACGTTTCCGGTCGCGCAGGAGATCGAAAGCGCAGTTCACCGCGATTTTGTAGACCCAGCTGCGCAGATCCGCTTCCTTCCGGAACGACCCGGCGCGGCGATAGGCCCGCACCAGCGCCTCCTGGATCACGTCGTCGGTGTCGGCCGCGTTGCCGACGATCCGGAACACGCCGCCGCGCAGGTAATCCAATTCCTCGCGGCAGAGACGCCGGAAGCGTTCTTCCATTTCATCCATCGTTTTGTCCTTCCCTGTTCGTCAGATTGTGTGAACATGTTCTGCGTTGCATCACCCGACATTTCCCGCACCGGAGCGTCCCCCATTGCAGGTTTTCGATAAATAAGACGCCGTGGAGATAAAATTCTTATCTCCCTTTGCCGGAAAAAAGAAAAATTTTGCGCAGAAGCGTTTTTTTATTCCGCTTTTCCCGTCTTCCCGGGGGCGGTCCGGAACCGCCGGAAGAGGAGATACGCGTATTTTACGAGTTTACTTGACATGAGGTTTGCTTCCCAGCTCGAGCGGCTGCGAAATGGAAGCCCCCGGTATGGCGGCAAGCGAGAACTTGAAATCCTTGCCGTCGGAAGAATAGGCGATGCTCTTCCCCGTCACCGGGTCGGGCGGGATCTTTTCGAGACAGCCCGAGACCAGCTCCCGAAGCGAGGCGGGATATTTCCCTTTTTCGGAACGGTAACACTTGAGGGCGAGCCCCAAGCGACACCAGACCAGATTCCGCCGCAGCGTCAATGCGTGCTGCTCCTCGTACCCGAGGGGGCCTGTGAAGACCTCACGCTGTTCCAATACCCGCAAATGAGGAATATTCTTCACGGCCCGGTAGAATCCGGCGCTCCGGTAGATGTCGAAGGCGCAGCGGTAGAAAAATCGCTCCAGGGGGTTGCTCCCGGAATCCGTCAGGCCGAACCAGGCGCCCGCTTCGTGGGGAATGGTGATTTTGCCGCGGAATCCGTCGAGAAGTTTCCGGTAGACGGGCGCATGCTCGGGGCCGTCCGGGGCGAAGGGGACCAGCACGGAAATCCACATGGCTTCCCCGTTGGCGCGGACCAGATGCGCCATGCGGAAGGGGGAATCCTCCGGGATGATCTTCAACTCCTCCGCCGCGAGCAGCACTTCGGGGAGGATTTTTTCCTCCCTGCCCGCGATGCTGAAAAGGGCGGTCCGGTCGCACCGGGAGCGGATCAGGGAGCGGTAGTATTGGAATCCGGCGATGACCATCACATCCTTTCTCCCCGCCTGCCGGGCGATGAGTTTCGTGTCTTCCACGTACTTCCGGACTTCGGGGCCGTCGAAGAATTTCAGGGTGAAACGCCTCAGTTCCGGCGAAATGGCATGGGGGCGGTCATTCCAGTCCCAGCTGCCGCTGAAAGGCGGCGAGTAACGCATGTTCAGAACCCAGAAAGCGTTTATCCGTTCGAGGGCGGGCTTCAGTTCCGCCGGGGGCTCCTGCCGCACCGTTTCGGGCGAGATGCGCAGTTCCGCCGCCCGGCGGTCCATGGCCTGCGACATCAGGGTCCCCGTGAGCGTCGCGCCGCCCCAGAAAAGGAGCACGGCTGCGGCGTGGACGGCTCCCGCCCAAAGAATATGGCGGAAATCCTTTTTTGCGTTCCCGAAGGTGAAAAAGGTCCAGACGGCTCCTCCGAGAAGTCCCCAGAGCACCGTCCCGTACATGATGCCGAGGGCCGGCAAGCCCCGGGGAGCGGTGAAAAGCGCGATGACGGCCGCCAGCGCGGCGCTCAAAGGCAGGAAAAAGACCCCGCCGAACAAGAAGAAGGCAAATCCCCATAAGATCCCCTTCCATGCGGCGGCGGAGTTGCGCCGGCAGTTCCAGGCGAGGAGAAAGAGTACGATCCCGGCCAGGGCCGGAACTCCCGCCGCGGGGAGTACCTCGTGTATTTGAAGACAGAACAGCACCTCCTTGAGCGCATCGCGGGCGGGGAGCACGATGAGGATAGCGAGAAGTTCGAAAAGGACCGCCGCGCCCAAGGTGACGAAAAACGTTTTCTTCCCCTCCCGGCCTCCGGCGAAGATCCCGGCGGCAAAGGGCACGAGGAGCATCAGAAGGGCAACCGCGCACAGCAGGAAAAGCATCGTCAAACCTCCGTTTTTGTTCGAAATTTCGTGTCTCTGTTACAAGTATACCGCAAAAGAGGCCGTTTTGCAAGGGCGTTACGAAAAATTTTACGGAATTTTCGACAGGGGATTCCTGATTTTCAGGGGGACCTCCGGGGCGAAGACCGCGAGGCGGCACTCCTCGGAAAGGACCCACAAATCGTGCAGGTCCGCGTCGGTGTTGATCCCGGAAATGTTGTTGGCCGCTTCGACTTTGGCCAGCAGCTCCTCGATCCTCGCGCCCTTTTCCCGGTCCCGCCCGGGAGAAACGACCGCCCGTTCCCCCCTGATCCGGAGCCCCTTCAAATACCGGCGGTACTCCTGCCACACTTCCGGACGGCGCAGGAAGCCCGGCGCGAAAAGAAGTTCGTAATGGGCGGCCAGGTCTTCCATCCCGTTCCGGGAAATGTACTTTTCGCACTCTTTCGCCTGTTCGTGGATCTCGAGGAGTTTGTCCTCCAGTTCCGCCGCAACGGCCCCGAGCTCCATTTCGACTTGTCTGCACGCTTTCGCATACGCTTCCGCGCTGCGGATGGCCCACGTGTCGCCGAAGCTCCGCAGGATCGCCGCGTCGGTCAGGTCGGTTGTAGCGTTCCGGTCGGAACAGGCCGCCAGCCACGAAAGCTTCATTCCGCCCGTGAAGCGCCACCGCCTCGTGATGTAGTCGATCTGCTGTTTGTGATGAAGCCTGAAAAGTTTGACGATCCCCTCGCCGTGGCGGAGTCTCGCCTCGTTCTCCTTCAAGAATACCTGACTGCTGACGCCGCCGGGGCCCGCTTTGATGGCCGGGTAGAGCTGTTTCCCGTCGCCCCCCTTGAGGGGCAGAAAGAGGGGCAGGGGAGCCCCCGCGGGCCAGCACTCCCTTTCCGGGCTCACGTGGCGGCCCACGCCGGGGACCGAGGCGCTGAGTTGGGAGCCGAGCCCCGTCCGGTCGGGCATCCGCCGGTGGACGGCCAATATCCGCCGCGCCTTGTTCATGACGGCGAGCTTCAATCTCAAGTGTTCCGGGCGGCGGATGTTTTCGAAAAGTTCCGGAGGCGCGTCCACGCCCTCCGTTTTGAGCAGGAACTCCGACAAGGCGTCGTAAAGGGGCTGTTCCCGGAGGATCTTTCCTTCTTCCCTCGCGCGGCAGAAAGCTTCCGCCGTCTCCTTGGCGGAAATTTGCCGCCGCAGTTCGCGGGGGAGCCCCTTGAGCAGGATCTCGACCAGATCGGGCAGATACCCCTCGACGGGGTAGTCCAGCGCCCACTCGGGCAGCAGATTGAGCTGGTCCTCGGGAACGTACATGGTGATGCCGTCGTTTTCCGCTCCGGGGTCGAAGACGTAGTGGAGCTGAAAGTGGCTGTTGCCGAAAAACATCCAGTCGGGGAACTGCTCGGGGTCGAGTCGGCCGTACTGCTCCTGCATGATCTCTTCTTTTCCGGGGGCGAAGGAGCCCGAGTGTTCCGCGCACAGCTTCTTCAGGGCTTTCAGCGAGTGGATCCCCGGCGGCAGGACGCTCAGGAAGTGCCGGGCCGCCGCGGCGGAGTCGTAGACGGACTCGGGATGCCGGATCTTGATCTCCAGCGTCTCCAGCTCCTCCTTCGTTTCGTCGAACTCCTCCACCCAGGTGCCGGGGAGATCGAGTTCGCCTGAAAGCAGCCCTTCGCGGATGAAGATCTCACGGGCCTCTTCCGGGTTGCACCTCGCGTAATCGACCCTGCGGTTCGCGTGGAGGATCAGCCCGTCGCAGAGCACCTTTTCCCGTGCCCGGACGAAGCCGCTGGCGGGGTCGTAGGCGGCCTGATCGTAGTTGCGGACGCAGAGGTGAGGCGCCGCTTCCTCCACCATTTCCGGCTTGATCTCGGCGTTGATCCGGGCGAAAACTTTCGACGTTTCCACCACGGCGAAGGTCATGATCCACTCCGGCGCGGGTTTCTTCCGGGAAAGGGCCGAGCCGGGGAAGAGGAGGAATTTCCGCCCGCCCGTGCCCCGGTAGATGCGGTTTTCCCGGTCGTAGGCCCCGATGTTCCGGGGGATTCCGGTCAATATCGCCGTGTAGAACTGCTCCGCGTGGGGCAGGGGAAGCTCCTCCAAACTCCCCTCGAACTCCATGGATTCCCCCAGATCGGCGGCCAGATTGCGCCACTCCTTGATGCGCAGGAAGTTGAAATAGCCGCTCTTGCACACCTGCCGCAGCAGACGGTTGGAGTCGAAGGCGTGATGCTGCCACAGATAGTTCCAGATGTTCAGGATCCCGAGGAAATCGGAACTCTTGTCGTCCAGCGAGCGGTGGAAGTTCATCGCCGCCTCCTCCTTGTCCATGGGCCGCTCCCGCGGGTCGCGGATGGAAAGAAAGGCCGCCGTCACCAGCATTTCGGGCAGGCAGGCCCGCTTTTCCGCCTCGACCAGCATGGCCCCGATGTGGGGATCCAACGGCAGTTTCGCGAGGCGGAACCCGAGCCTTGTGGGCTCCCCGGAACGGGTGTCCAGGGCCTGAAGGTCGTAGAGTGTGCGCAATCCTTCCCGGACCGCCGCCGGATTGGGGGGATCGAGAAAGGGGAAAGCTTCGATGCGGGGGAGCCGCAGCGCGGCCATCTGCAATATCACGCCCGCCAGGGAGACCCGGCGGATCTCCGGATCGGTGTGAGGAGCGGCCTTTTCCAGGTCGGCTTCGGAATAGAGGTGGATACACAGCCCCGGCCCGGTCCGGCCGCAGCGGCCCCGGCGCTGGCGGGCCGACGCCTGGGAGATCATTTCGAGCTGGAGTTCCTCGATGCGGCTCCGGGGATTGTAGCGCTTCACCCGGGCGAATCCCGTGTCGATGCAGCAGCGGATGTTGGGGATGGTGAGGGAGGTCTCGGCTACGTTGGTGCTGAGGATGATCCGCCGCAGTTTCCCCGGATGGAACACCTTCTGCTGGTCGGCGCTGCTGAGTCTCCCGTAAAGCTGGAGCACCTCCACGCCGGGATAGCCCCGGCCGTTGAGCATGTCCGCCGTGTCCCGGATCTCCCGTTCGCCGGGCAGGAAGACCAGCGCGTCGCCCCGGAGCTTCTGCTCCAAATAGAACTCCACTCCACGCGCCACCAGCTCCGGCAGCTCCTCATCGGCTTCGGGCGTGAGAAAAGTGTCCTCGATGGGGAAGGTCCGCCCCTCGATGTCGATGACGGGAGCATTGTCGAAGAATCCGGAAAAGGCCCCCGAATCCAGCGTGGCCGACGAGATGGCGATCTTCAGTTCGGGCCGTTTGCGGCAGATGAGCTTCAGCAGTCCAAGCAGGAAATCGATGTTGAGGCTCCTTTCGTGGGCTTCGTCGATGATGAGGGCGTCGTAGCGCTTGAGCAGTTTGTCCGAACGGCTCTCGGCGAGCAAGATCCCGTCGGTCATGAATTTGAGGAACGTGGCGGGGGAGGTGTTCTCCTGAAAGCGCATCTTGCACCCCACCCCTTCGCCGAAAGGAACCTGCAGTTCCCCCGCGAGACGCCGGGCCATGGCCAGCGCGGCGATGCGCCGGGGCTGGGTGCAGCCGATGGAGCCGCACCCCAGTTCCAGCGCCGCCTTGGGCAGCTGGGTGGTCTTGCCCGACCCCGTGGCTCCGCAGACGATGATGACCTGATGGCGCCGCCACATCTCCCGGATCTCCGCCATGCGGGCGGAAATGGGCAGTTCCTCGGGGTACGAGATCACCGCCCCGGCCCGCGCTTCGAGTCTGGGATTGACCGCCTTGCTGTTTTCGTCCTTTTCCATATCCTATAAATATAGCACTCTTCGGCCGAAGTTGCAATGCTCTTCTTCAGAAAAACGCTCCGTTTTCGCACCCGAAAGGCGGGAAAGGGAAATATGGCCTGCGCTTTTTTTCGAAAAAAAGGAGCGCAATGGGCCGCGGGGGAGTTGAAAATGTATTCAAGCGGTGATATTTTATAAGCGTGTACGGTGCGCTGTGCAGTCGGCACGGCGCGAGGATGTACCTTTCAGAAAATGGAGCTTGGTGATTTTATGGAATTCAAAGGTGTGTACACGGCTATGATCACGCCCTTCCGCGAAGGCGCTGTGGACTATGCTGCGCTCAAAACGCAAATTGAAGAACAGATCGCCGGCAAAGTCGCCGGAGTCGTTCCGGTGGGCACCACCGGTGAATCTCCGACAGTTTCGCCGGAGGAGCATCTGAAGGTCATCGAATTCGTGGTCGACACCGCCGCGGGCAGGTGCCAGGTCATCGCCGGGACGGGGGCCAATTCCACCGATGAGGCCGTCTATCTGACCCGCGAGGCGAAAAAGATCGGCGCCGATGCCACCTTGCAGGTGACGCCCTACTACAACAAGCCCACGCAGGAGGGCATCTACCGTCACTTTTCCACCGTGGCCGACAAGTGCGGTCTGCCCGTCGTGCTCTACAACATCCCCGGTCGCAGCGGCGTGGGGATCAACGTGGAGACCATCGTCCGTCTGCGGCAGAATCCCATGATCGCGGCGGTGAAGGAAGCCGCCGGGAGCGTGGACCGGGTGTCGGAGATCCTGTCGAAGGTCGACGTCCCGGTGCTGTGCGGTGACGATTCTTTGACATTGCCCATGATTTCAGTGGGGGCTTCAGGCGTCATCAGCGTGGCGTCGAACCTGATCCCCGGCGAACTGAGCGCCATGGTCGGCGCCGCGCTGCAGGGGGATGTGAAGTCGGCTCTCGTGCTCCACCGGAAGTACTACCGGCTCTTCAAGGATCTTTTCATCGAGACCAATCCCATTCCCATCAAGGCGGCGATGGCCATGACGGGCCGTTGCGCCGAGGAGTATCGGCTTCCTCTGTGCGAAATGAGTCCCGGCAACCGGAAGATCCTGGCGGACACCCTGAAATCTTGCGGGATTTTGTGAAAAAAGTTGCAAAACGGCCTTGACAAGGGCCCGTTTGACGTGTATATTAGGTTTATGCCTTTGAGGTGAACGCGTCTTCATCGTCTAGTGGCCTAGGACACCGGGTTTTCATCCCGGCAACACGGGTTCGACTCCCGTTGAAGATGCCATTTTCCGAAAAAGGGCGGTTAGCTCAGTTGGTTAGAGCGCTGCTTTCACACGGCAGAGGTCATGAGTTCAAGTCTCGTACCGCCCACCAGTCTTCGATGATCCGGCCCGGCCGGATTTTTGCCTCTTCGACGATTTGTGACATAACCTCATATCTCCTTTGAGCTTGAAATTTCAGGGAGCTGGTAGATTTTCAGAACGAAATACTCACGGTCCCGGAAGCCGTAGGCCTGCTTTATCAGCCATCGGATCTTGTTGTTGAATCCTTCCATCTTGGCATTGGTAATGTGCCGAAAAGTCCAAT
>Ga0208297_1000098_pt1 | contig 234518 bp, 207 predicted proteins | sample LMS_cellobiose_e_FD_187367 | JGI IMG/M metagenome (GOLD analysis project Ga0208297, IMG submission 187367) | Rumen-fistulated moose microbial communities from Alaska, USA - LMS_cellobiose_enrichment (SPAdes) (version 2) | ecosystem: Host-associated > Mammals > Digestive system > Stomach >...
TTCCGGCAACATAAACGACGCATTGCTGCGTGCTTCTCCCTCACATTGGTACATTTTATTTTGCATCTCGGCTGCAAAATTACAACATTTTTTAATACGCTGAACAAAAATTTTTTATTTTTTTCAGAAAGGAACTAAAAACAGTTATTCAGTTATTCAGTTGGACTAACTGACTCTAAACTATCAAAGACAAAACACCTTCTTTATTCAGCTCCATTTTCGAGAACGCAAACACCCTCTTTCCCAAGTCCTTGAGCGACGCCCCAATGTGCCAAACCTCGTCGTCGAGGATTAGAAATCTGTCGTGAAATTTGCCGGAAACCTCTATGTTTATTGGAGAATATTGAGAGTTGTGCTTTTCCAAATCAAGTTTCAATTTCTCGGAAAAATGAGCGGTATAAAGCGTCGCCAAGACACTATGTTCACGTTTGTCAAGAATTTTCAGAACGGAATCGTCAACGTAATTATCGATGAGAATTATCTCTTTTCTCGCTTTTCTAACCAAATCCGAAACGAAGGTGTAAGCGTCGAAAATCTGTCCGTCGCAGAAAATCCCCTCATGAGGTGTGATTTGGGTTTTTACCATGGAATCCAGCTCGATAGTCTTTTGTTTCAAATAAAACACCTCCTCCTCAATTCTCTCAACCCTCATATTAATCGCATTCGCTTTGATAATATGATTCTTGATTATCACGTTAGCCCATTTGCGGAAATCGACGCCTTTTTGTGATTTAACCCTGTATCCAACTGAGATGATAACGTCAAGATTATAATAATCAACCTGATAGGTTTTGCCATCTGAAGCAGTTGTTGCAAAATTTGCAACAACTGAACAGGGCTTTAGTTCGCCTTCCATAAAAATATTTTTTATGTGCCTTGAGATTGTTGATTTATTACGTTCGTACAGTACAGACAAATTATCCAAGGTAAGCCATATTGTTTCATTTTCCAATAGAGCTTCGATGCTAATTGAATTATCTGGCTGATAAAGAACTATTTCGCTGTCGATTTTTGTCGGTAACATATTGTTTATAGTTTTCAGAAACATCCTGCAAAGATAACACAAAAATCGCCACAATGTTTCATTTTTAGCAAAAAACTCGACTCTAAACTCTCTTCTACTCTCAACTAAAAAGGATTTATTCACCAAAGGTGAATGCTTTCGCTTCGAATCAGGAAAAATGACTGTTTTAAGGCGTTCTTTTTATGATATTTTCAAACACGCTGTTGAAATTGCAGACATCAGAGACTGGTTGCAACATTTTGACATTCAACATCTTACAAAAATGAGATACAAAGGTTGGGCACCAAACAGGACATATTCCGAAAAACATCCAAAATACGACCCCACCGATCCGACAAAAATTAAGCATGAAACCGATACTGAGTTTTTTCTTTATTACACTTTAAACATCAACAATAGAATCTATTGGGTAAATGTTAAGATGCACAAGCACTATGGTGAAGTATTATATACCATAGAAAAGGAAAAACCTAAAGATATCATCTTGGGACATAAAAAAAGTGAAATCGAAAACGTCTATTCCTTCCTCTAAGGGACTGGCGCGATTGACATCGAAATCACATTGCAAAGATACAAACTTTTTCATTACGTGCAACTTTTTTTTATTTTTTTTCAGACAAAAAAATAAAAACAGTTATTCAGTTGGACTAACTGACTAAAGACTAAAGACTAAAGACTAAAGTCTAAAGTCTAACAACTTTCCCCGGCTCAGGTATCTCGATATCTTTAAAACCGTTGTTCTTCTTGAGATACTTTGCATACCTCTCCTGCACCTGTCCCTCGCCGTGCACAACGAACACTTTTTTCACTTTCTCCGGGTTCTGACATTTCAGATATTCCGCCATCTCTTTGTAGTCGCCGTGGCCGCTGAACGAGTCGATGCTATAAACCTCTGCGTTCACTTTATGAGGCATACCGAAGATGGAGATGTCTTTCTCGCCCGCCACTATGCGTGCGCCGAGCGTCGTCGGGGCACAATAGCCTACCGAGAGTACCGAGTTACGTTCATTGTCGATGTTGTTCGCTAAATGATGTTTCACCCTTCCTGCCTCCATCATGCCCGATGCCGAGATGATGACGCAGGGCTGCTTCATGGTGTTCAACGCCTTCGATTTATTCACGTCGGTGATGTAGTGCAGACTGTTGAAACCAAACGGGTCGTCATCATATTTAAGCACTTCCGCCACGTTTTTGTTAAACTGCTCAAGGTGCATCTTGAAAATCGTCGTCGCGTTGATTGCTAACGGGCTATCCACGTAAATAGGGATGCGCGGCAGCTTGCCGGCGTTGTAGAAGTTGTTTAGCAGGAACACTATCTCCTGCGTCCTTCCGATGGCGAACGACGGTATGATGAGTTTGCCTTTTTTCTCCACGCAGGTGTGATGGATTATGTTGAGCAGCTCTTGCTCCGAGCCTTCTTTGTCCTTATGAAGTCTGTCGCCGTATGTGCTTTCAGTAATGAGATAATCACATTGCGGGAATGCCGCCGGCGGTCTGAGCAGGTAGTTGGAGTCACGCCCGATGTCGCCGGTATATCCTATCTTCGTCACCTCGCCGTTCTCGTCAATCATGATGGTGGCACAGGCGCTGCCAAGCATGTGTCCGGTGTTGTAAAACTTTACACTGATATTGTTGTCGATGTAAAACCTGCGGTTCACCTCCGTGGTGATGAAAAGCTCCATACACTCGCGAGCGTCTTTCTCGGTATAAATAGGCTCCACACGCTTCAGTCCCTGACGCGAGCGTTTCTTGTTAAACCAATGAGTGTCATTCTCTTGGATAAATCCGCTGTCGGGCAGCATTATCGAACACAACTCTCGCGTAGCGGGAGTACATATCACCGAGCCGCGGAATCCTCTCTTATAAAAAAAAGGTATCAATCCCGAATGGTCTATATGCGCGTGCGTCAGTATGATGCAATCTACATCCGACGGCTCAATCATAGTGTTGCGGTTCATGGCGTCGGTCTCCAAGCCCTTACCCTGAAACATCCCGCAGTCGAGCAAAATTTTCTTTCCTTTGTCGGTGACGATGAGATGTTTGCTGCCTGTCACCTCGCGCGCTGCGCCTATAAACTTGATTTTCATTATCTTAACACATTAACAGTCTTAACCACACTTCCTTTTTCCATAAAAATATTTATGAGATACATCCCGTTCCCGAATGCACTCAAATCTATCGTAACATCATCATTATCAACATCTTGTATCATCAAAACCTGACCCATGGCATTGACAACGGTAATTTTTTGCATAGCTTCAGCAAAGATATTAATTTTTCCTGAGGTAGGATTAGGATAAAGTGCGACATTTTTCGCCAAATTCTCGCCTGCCAAGGTCATATCAACGTCAACTGTAATCTCCACAGCTTCTGATTCACATTCATTTTGATAGAAAGCTATTATGCGATAATAATAGAGATTTTCTGTTTCAACTAAATCGATACACTCGTAATGTGTAATGGACGGCGTGTTCACGATACGCTTAACCATCTGGTAATCAACAGCATCTGTACTTCTAAAAATTTCAAATCTGTCGAGTGTTACCTCATATTCGGCTTTATCCCAGCTGAGATGTGCGCCAAACTCACCGTCTTCGGAATAACATTCGCCTGCAAAATTTTCTGGTGCCGGACAAACTACAGGTGCTGGTTCTTCTATTTCCACTGTTGCCGTGTTTGACATAGGCGAGTTAATACCGTTATAATTTGTAACCACTTGATATTTATACGTTCCTGGCTCCAGCTCGGTGTCGTTCCACGTTGTCAAGGTGATGTCATTTTTAATTTCCATATCGTTGCGATACACGGCGTAGGCTGTCACTGGCTCAGCGGCTTCCCATTCAAGAATCACAGTATTTTCGTCTTGCACTGTTGCTGTCAGGTTAGTCGGCGCGCATACCACCGTCACGACACAAGTTTGTGAGTTTGTGAGACCAGAGCTTGTCACCGTGCAGGTGTAAGTAGTTGTCACTGACGGCGTTGCAACAGGATTTGCGATATTTGCGTTGTTCAACGATGTGGTTGGTGTCCAGCTGTAAGTATAGGTACCGTTACCGCCTGTAGCATTCGCGTTGAGTTGTGTGCTACCGCCTTGTGCTATTACCGGCGTTGTAGCCGACACTTCAACCGCGAGCGGGTCAGGTTGCGTGCCTTGCACAACGTTGATAGTTGTTGTGTAAGTTACCTTGTTGTATCCAAACACTGTCAAAGTGGCAGTGCCTGTCTGTTCCGGTGCCGTGAAGCTGATATTAGCATTCCCGTTGACTATGGTAGCAGAGCCGAGAATCTCGCCGTTGAATGTCAATGTTGCAAGTGCTCCGTTGCCTGCAGTGGCAGACACCGCGAAACTCGTTGCCGATGCATTCATCTGACTGCCACACGTCACGTTCATAGCCGACGGCACCGCATTACGCAACGTCAAAGTGGGGTCGCCGAAGAGAATCCATGTGTTATATGTCCCCTTAACTGCATTCTGACTTGCTCCCTGATCCAATACTTTCATGCTGCCGTTGATGGAAACACCGCCCATGGTACGGCGGATATTGTTGCTGTATGACTCCACAAGGATGTCAACCATCTCATCCTGACCGTATTGCGGCGGTGTCCATGGCTGTGAAATGTATGAGAACATTCCGCCGATGGCACCCGTCGGGTTGCCTGTGCTGTTGTTAGTGGCGCGCATCCAAGCCTCGGCAAAACAACCTCCGTTGTAATCATATTTTCCGTTAAGGCATGCCACCGAGATGACGTATGGCAATTTATAATCGTTGGTCAAGGTATTGACATGCGAATTACTGTAGTTGAAAACACCCCAACTTGTCTCCGAACCGTGGTTGCAATAGTTTATGATGCTCACTCCTGCGTTGATGTGCTGGCTGATAACGGCTGCACTCGACGAAACGCCGGAAACACCTTGATAGTCACGATGCACCTCAGTGTAGTTGTAAGCCAGCAAATCATCTCTGATGAGGTCAATATGCTGATAGTCAGCCTCTCCGTAATGGCCTTGTCCGGCACCTTCGTTCTTACTCACACCCTGTCCCACAGTAAGCCATGTAGCTGTCTCGTCCAAATCACGCTCATAATTCAACACCTTATTGACGTGATTGGTGACCTGTGCTACCGTCTCGCAGCAGAAACGGCCCACGATAACCTCGTTGTAATAATCGTTGCCGGCGAGTTGTCCGTATTGCACATCGCCATAGCCGGAATATCCGTTGGAGCCTGAGCCTGCCGAGATATAAACTCCCGGAATCTGCGCCACATCGCCAACGAGAAGAATGTCGGTCATGGCGGGATGCCCGGCGTAATAAGTCTCAATATATGATTTTATAGCCGTCGCGGTGTTGCCGGTGACAGAAGTCCCGACCATCGTCGTCGGACGTCCAATCTGTTTCTTCCACGCTACAAAAGGCTCCATCGCCGTCATGAACTCGTCATGACAGATGACAAGCAGTTCGCCGGTCTCCTCAATGGCAGTGTATTTTGCCATAGCCTCACTGTAATTTATATAACGATTTTCGTAAATAGCCTTAAATTCAGAGTCCAAAACCATTGATTTTGAACGATTTACGATAATATTCCTATCATCATCACCGATTTTTCTCATCTTTAATACAAAATGATTATAAACTCTCAATATTTTTGTCACAGGATTATATAAATAAGGTGTAACTATCATATTTTGACCTCTCACGTCACGATGAATGTAAGGCTCATCAAGTTTCACAATATGCGCAGGAAAGAACGCATCTTGTTGATACACAACGCCATACGTATAAGGGACATCGTCTGGGTCAATAGTGCGCGGAAAATCTCCTTTTGAAGGCGCAATATCTATGTTGTTATATTCAATATATTGATTATCAACAACTTCCACATCCATCAAGGCATTATCACCTATGACTGTCGGTATCGAGAAACTCGGCACGTCAGGCTCGCCGGCTTGCGCAATGGAAATCATCTTCTGATTTGTTATCACAACGGCTTCTCCTCTCGGTGTCATCACACTTTTTGTAGTGAAATCATTAATATTTACTTCAACAAAAATCTCTTGTTCTGTCGAAGAAATCAACCTGGCATTCCATCCTTGCGCAAAGCTTAACTGCATGCACATCAGGCTGATTGTAAAAGATATAAGTTTTTTCATGATATAAATTTTTGCAAAGATAATAAAAAAAAAGGACGCCTTAACCGACGTCCTTAATATTTTATCAAAAAAATATGTTATTTGATAACGACTTTCTTGATTTCGCTCTTGCCGTTAGCGACAACTTTTAGGAAGTAGATGCCACTGTTGAGTTCGCTCACGTTGAGTTCGGCATTGCCTTCAGCCACGCCACTGATAACCACCTGACCGATGCTGTTAATCAACTGATACTCAAAGCTTTGAGCTTCTGTTACGATATTGATAACCGTCTCTGCCGGGTTAGGATAGATACCGAACGACACCATGTTCTCATCTACTGCATCCTCACCTGTCGTGGCTGTCACCACTGCCGGCACTGAGTTGCCTTCTTCGTACCGTGCGATGACGTTGTAGGTGTATGTCGTCTCCCATGCAAGGTTAGCGTCCTCGTATGTAAGCTCCGTAACATCCGCTATCTCAACGCCGTCACGCTTGATGAGGTATGAAAGCGGTGTGCCTGTTGCAGGAGCCGCCCATGTGAGGGTCACATTGTTAAACTCGACTGCTGAGGTGAGGTTCTGCACAGGATCAAAGATTAACGGTACACCGCCGGCGCAGTTCACGTCAAACTCACATGCCACGCCCGCTACAGGTGTGCCCGAGCTTACATAAATCACCTCGCCACCTTCGTATGCGATGGTGTATGAGCACTCACTTGTCCAGCTGCCTGTCACGAATGTCACTGTCACATGGACACCGGCACCGATTTCAAGAACGTATTCCGCTGAACTGCCGCTTGATATCGTAAGCGACTGTGATGGTGTGCCGTCGCTGAATGACACCGTGAGGCTGTTGCCGTTCCATCCGTCACCGTATGAGTCTTGGAGTGAGAACACCACATTGCATGTGTTCTTCATCACACCTTCACCTGTGGCTGTGACGCCGTTGTCGGCTGTCAGGGTGAATGTGAGCGGTATCTGTTCTGTCGTCGGGCAAGAAGCGTCAACTGTTACATAGAACACTGCCGTTCCGTCGCTGTCAACGCTGACAGTACCGACAGGACATGTCGTGCTTTGGAATGTCACATAATTGCTCGTGCTTGCTATCGTCACTTCAGCATTATTTGCCATATAGTGACCTTTATTGTGGAAGTTGGCGACCACAGGATATGTCTCACCTGGCTCATAAACGCCTGCCCACTGCATGCCTGCAAATTCGATGATAGGGGCACCTACGGTGACCATAGCCTTGCCTGTCCATACCTCCGAACCGCATGTGGCTGTCACATCAATCTGAATCTTAGTGTTGTCAGCAACACCCGCTGCCACGATGAATGAGAACTCATCTGTCAGGGTGACAGAGGCATCTTGTGCAAGAGCACCGAATGAGCCTGTACCATCAATGATAGTGAGGTCGCCGCTATCGCATGTAAGTACCACATTGGTTGTGCCTGTTGTAGCGGCAGCACCAACGTTCTTGAATGTCATCGACATTGTCTGTTCCTCGTTGCATGGCACGTTGGCCGGAGTGTAGCTGTCAACAGCGATATATGGACCTTCCATTGCTGCGGCCGGTACCTCTGCGATATAAGGCTGACGCTGCGGATGTGTCACAACAATCTTCACCGTTCCACCAGATGTGATAGGAGTAATCGGTATGTCGGCTGTACCAGTTGCGCCAATCTCACCGGCTCCGTAAAGAACGCCATCCTTCGAGATTCCGACGTATGAACCCGGGTCGGCTGACACAGTGTAGAAAGCCATTCCGATAGGAAGTGTAGGCATGTGAGAAACGGTGTTTGCTTCTGGATTTACATGATATGGGGTTATAGAACCGTCACCGAGGACATGGTATGATTCCCAGTAATATCTATCAGAAACACTGCTCTGATAACCGTTAGCGTGTGCGTATGCAACTGCCACGTTGCCTACGAAAGTAACAGCTGAAACGCTGTTGAAGTCGTCTCTGAAAGTAGCATCATAAACGCCCATTGTGGAGCCTTCGTAAGTAGGCATTGCGTTCATAGTGTTTGTAGCACCTACACCGAAATAATAGTCTTCATACCAATATGAACTCGGACATGAACCGATGTATGCAAAAGCACCTTTGTTTGCTGCTGTGATAAATGTCTCACCCAAGCATTTTCCTGAGATACCCCAGTCGGCAGCCTGGCAGCAGTTACCCATAGCCCAGAAATATTTGTCGGTGTTGGTCAACGTGTTGACGTCGCTGTTGGTGAAGCTCGGGTCTGCCCAGCTGGTGTTGCTGCCGTGAGCGGTGTAGTTCACAAAATTGACACCTGTATTCAGACTTGCATACGGGCTGTTGTATGGTTGCTCAAGGAACTCGTAAACATTGGCAAAGCCGTGTTCTGCATTGTAATAGTAGTTGGTTGCATACTGGATTGTAGGCTTTCCGATTCTTGGGTTCCACGATGAATCCCATCCTGCGATGAGAAGGGTGTTGCTCAGATACGAAGGATCCGGCATGGTGTATTGCTCATACTGCAATGACTTGTTAAGGATGTTGTTCAACTCCTCCACCGTTTCTGCGGTGAAACGGCTGTGGAACATATCGCCGAACACGTCGTTATCGGTTGTATAGTAATAAAGGTCTGTCACGCAGCTTGACTCGCTACCTGTCTGTGAAGCCGGGACTTGATTGCTGTCGCCGAAGATGATGAGGAATGTAGGAGCCTGTCCCTCTGCCACACCTTCATTATACTTGTTGTGGATAAAAGACTTGATGACGCTGGCTGTCGTGCCAATATTGTCAGTGTAGTTGACATCAAGGTAGAAACCTTTTTCTGTCTTCCATGTAATCCAAGGCTGCATTGCAGTTTCAAACATACGGTTGGCAACGACAAGGATTTTCACCGGCACTGCCCAGAGGTCTGGGTGTTCATCATAAATATCAAGAATGGCTCTCTCGTTGTACAATGCTGCGTAAACGCTTCTGAAATAAGGGCTGTAAGTGTTGACCAAAGTCTTCTCTGTAAGGGCAAGGTCAGCATCCTCAAAAGTCACCTCAAGTTCGATGTCGTTATAAACGCGCAGTGTGTTTGCTGAAGCATTGTATCTCACTGCATTGAGCTGTAAAGCACCGATTTGGATACCGCGCATAGTTCCCATGACGGTAACCTCTGCGATAGGACGTTCCTCATCGAAACCTTTAGCCGCATAAGCTGCTTCATTATAGAAAAATTCAACTTCTTTCTGATCTTTTCTTACAGAAGGCTGCTGAGGGTAAAGTCTCTCAATGCCATAATCAGAAAGATTGTATTCGTTAACCGTGTAGTTTTTAATGGTAACCACAGGATTTGCTCCGAAAGGAACTGCAATAAGTTCACGTGTTACAGGCACCTGAGGCTCACCGATGTTACCAGCAGCAACAGAATTGCCCATTGTGATGATAGAGAAAACACCCCTCTCTGTTGAAATCTGCTCACTTTCGATGCTGTTGAACGAAAATGAAGCCGAAAAACCACTCATTGTGACGTTTTGCGCACCTTGAGTCTTACTTCCTTGAGGGGCAAGGTCGATACGACCCTGAGCAAAAGCCTGGAAGCCAAACATAATGACTACCAATGCTATGGCAAGTTTTTTGAGTTGAAATTTTTTCATTTTTTTAAATTTAGTTAATATTTTTTAGTTAATATTTCTATAAATACAATGCCTCTTTTGCAGCCTACAAAAGTACTATATTTTTTCTTATGTGTGACTTTTTTTCATTTTTTTTTGAAAATTTTTATCATTTTCCCAAAATTTTATCGTATTCTTTTTTTGAATTTAAAATTTCAACAGCCTTCTGAATCATCTTGTCTTCTTTCATCACGACCTGATAAAATTTATCAATATTCCACACATCTTGAGCTATCATCGCCTTGATTCTCAACTTAATCCATGACTTGGAACGCTTATATTGCTCATCGTCCCATTTCACTTCTTTGCTTTTCGCTATATTTTTAAAATCTTCAATCATCGCATCTGTCACATCGAATTTTTTATTATATTCAGAAAAATCGAGATAATTGGCATGAATTTCGTCTCTATTGGCCAAAACATAATCGATACAATAGCTATTGAAAACGTTTTTTCGTATCAAATTGGTAAAAAGTTGTGTAGAGAAAGTGGTATCAACGGGCATGAAAATATCAGGCATGATGCCACCTCCGCCATACACCGTCCTGCCGCTATTGAGAGTGTAATATCTAAGAGAATCAGGGAATTGGATGCTGTCAGCATGATAATATTCACCATGTTCGAGGCGTTTTGTCATTTCCTTGAAATAGTCTTCCGAGCCTTTCTCGTAGGAGCGTTGTATGCAACGTCCCGTCGGGGTGTAATAACGTGCGGTAGTGAGGCGCATCACCGAGCCGTCCGGAAGGTTGAAAGGTCTCTGTACCAATCCTTTACCGAAGGAACGGCGGCCTATCAACACGCCTCGGTCCCAGTCTTGTATGGCACCCGACACAATCTCGCTCGCCGACGCGCTTCCTTCATCGATGAGGACGACGAGCCTGCCGTCACGAAACTCGCCGTTGCGGTCGGTGGAATAGACCTGTTTCGGACTTTTCAGCCCTTCTGTGAAGACGACGGTTTTGTCGCTGCCGAGAAACTCATTGCACAGGTTGAAAGCCGTCATCAGATAGCCTCCGGAATTGCCACGCAGGTCGAAAATCAACGATTTCATGCCCTGCGACCTCAAAACTTTCAACGCATCCTCAAACTCATCCACCGATTTCTGTGCAAACTGGTCGAGCTTGATATACCCTATTTTCTTATTCACCATAAAGTAGGTGTTGATGCTATTCAACGGTATTTTATCTCTAACAACCTCAAAATCAATAAGTTCAGAGTTATTACCTCGTCTTATTGAAAGAATCACCTTGCTACCTTTTTCGCCACGGAGATGCGAGGTGACATACTCATTATTTACTTTTTTTCCGAAAGCATCTTCGCCATCAATCCTGACGATTTTGTCGCCCGACATGATGCCGACTCGCTCGGAGGGACCTCCCGGGACGGGCGACACAACGAGAATGGTGTCTCGAAGCAGTTGAAAAGTCACACCGATTCCTTCGAAGCTGCCTTCCAGCCCTTCGTTTGCCCTTTTCACGTCTTTGGCAGCGATGTAAGTACTATGAGGATCAAGGGTTTTAAGCATAGCAACGATGGCATCCTCGGTCAGTTTAGGCATATCCGTGCTATCGACATAAAAATTGTCGATAAAATACATCGTGGTAGCTATTTTCTGTGTCGTCTCAGCAGGATTAACTTTACTCTGTGCAATAGATAACTGGCTGATTACCAATAATATAACTAAAAATACCTTTTTCATCGTTTTTATTTTTTAATGAGACGCGATGAATCGCGTCTCTACTTCTTGCTTCTAACTTCTAACTATATCAAACGAATTATCATCATTAATTTTTATCACCGTCGAGGCTTTAGGTTTCACTATGACGTCGTGATAGAGGCTGACGACATAATCGACGGAGTTTTTCATTGCCTCTGAGATATCGATGAAGTTTGCGGGTGACATCTCGCCGCTGAGGTTAGCGGACGTTGAGGTTATCGGGCGGCCAAGTCGTTTTATCACCTCTTTGCAAAACTCGTTGGTAGTGACGCGGATACACACGCTACCGTCGGAGGAGAGGTTTTTTGCGAGGCCTTTTGATTCTTTATATATGATACTCAACGGATTTTTTGCCGCTTTGATAAGGTCGGCAGCCACTGGAGAAGGGTTTTTCACGTAATCCTTCAGGCGTGCCACGGAATCGACAAGGATGATGAGAGCCTTGTCAGCGGGACGTTTTTTTATCTTAAAAATCTTATCAATGGCTTTCACGTTAGTAGCGTCACAGCCAATACCCCAAATCGTATCGGTAGGATAAATAAAGACTTTGCCTTCCGATAACAGCTTCACACACAGTTCAACTTCTTCTTCAAATGTATTCATATTCTATCTATAAGTTCTTGAATATCAATATAATATGCACAATTAAAATGTTTTTTCGGACATTGTTTATATCCATGCAGTCCACAGGGACGGCATTTGAGTTTACGATGTTCTTCCACCACGACGGAGTCTTCAGAGAGCGGTCCGAAGCCGAAATCAGCTACGGTGGAGCAATATATTGCCGTTGTCGGCGCGTTTTGCGATGATGCGAGATGCATGGGAGAGGAGTCGTTCACGTAGTTCATCACGGCATCGCGCATAAGTGCCGCCGACTCAAGAAGATTAAGCCTGCCAGCGAGGCTGATAACGTTTTTAGCCGGCAGCTGTGACACGAGACGGGCGCACGTCTCCACATCGTCTTTTCCGCCAAGGAGATAAACCCTCAAATCATCAGGAACACGGTTCAGGAACTCCACCCAACGCTTCTCCGGAAACTGTTTGGTAAACCAAAGCGAACACGGTGCCACACAGATGTATCTCTCTGATTTATAATAACTTACCTTTCCGAATACCCCTTCACTCGGATACAGTGCCGGTCGCATCGGCTTGCTATCGGTTATGTGTTCTATGAGTTTTTGGTTACGGTCAACCTCATGCAAGCCGGATATTCCAATCTGGTGCTTCACTTTGTAAGTAAAAAACATGCTAAACGGATTTTTATCGAATCCGACTGTTGCTTCCGCCTTGCCCAAAACAGTTAGAAAACCAGTAGCAGCATATCGCTGCACGTTGATAATCAAATCGTAACGCTGTGTACGCACCTCTTTCAAAAGTGCAAACAAATTTCTGTATTTGTGACTTTTCTTGTTCCACAACAACACCTTATTAATGTATGGATGGCTTACAAAAAGACTCTCATATCCTTTCTTAATCATCATATCTATCTGACTATCAGGATAATACAAATGCAATTTTTCGCCAACGGCAGTCGCAAGAATCACATCGCCAATAGATGCTGTCTGTATCACCAAAAATTTTTTCATTTGCTCAAAAACAAACTACAAAAATACTAAATTTTCTTGAAATCACATTTTTTATTAATAAATAAATCCAAGTTCTTCCAATTTATATCTACATTTAGATGGATTGTCATCCGTCTCTACATCTGGTTTCTGTATTCAAAAATTTATTATTTTTGCAAAAATTTTCTTAACAGGAAATGTGGTCGGTTATATTGGCATTGGCAATAGGATTGGTTTACGCGTCGCTGCTGTATCTTTTCTCAAAAACATACGGCAAGGGACTGACCATTTTGCTTTTTGCTTTAAGAACGATAGTCGTCACTACCGTCGTGATGCTGTTTATCAATCCTTATATCAAGCAGAAAATCAATAAGATAGAGCAACCGATAATTGTTTTCGCTCAAGACAACTCAGCTTCAATTGTCATGACCAAAGACTCGGTGTTTTACAAGGAACAGTATCCGCATCTCATTGAAAGCATTGCAAATACTCTTGACGAGAAGTATGAAATTGATTATTTTACATTCGGTCAGAATTGTCATCAGGAGATTTCTCCACTCCCTTCGGTCGGTCGAAATGACAGGAGGCAATCGGTCGGTCGAAATGACAGGGAGCAATCATCGGTCAGTAGAAATGACAGGAGGCAATCGGTCGGTCGAAATGACAGGGAACAATCGGTCGGTCGAAATGACCGTTTTTCAGAGCATTACACCAATATAAGCAACGCTTTGAATACTATTTCCAGACAATATTACAAAAAGAACGTCGGGGCGGTGGTACTTTTATCTGATGGCATTGTAAATCAAGGAGTTAATCCAGAATTAAGCATTGAGAACTACCCGTTTCCGATATATTCCGTCACGCTTGGCGACACCGTTTTATACCCTACGATGACGATTACGGAGGTGAGGTACAACAAGACAGTGCCTTCCGATATGCTGTTTCCGCTTCGTGTAACCGTCAACGCGCAAAATTGCCGTGGCGAAGAGATGGACGTCAGCGTGAAAATGGACGGCGTAGAGGTTGAAAAAGCCGTTGTTGCCGTCACAAATAACCGTTTCTCCAAGACATTTGATTTTAACATCAATTCAGAAAAAGAAGGCACAAAACAGATTGATATTCAAGCAAATAGCAGCCGTCGCCGCATCTTCATTGAGGTGACCGACAAGAAATATAACATCCTCTGTTATGCCAAGGCACCACATCCTGACATCGCTGCCATCAAATCAGCATTAGACGACCATTTTGAATTTGATGTTGTTTACGATGATAACGTTGTGACAAATCAAGATTTACCTTTACGGTATGATTTGGTGATTTTGCATCAAATTGCATTAAAGTCACCAATTCCATCAATAACAATCATCGGTTCGGGCACCGATTACGACACGTTCAACGAAACGCAGAATGTGGTGACGATAAACCGCGGTGCCACAAACACTAACCTTGACGTGAGGGCGAGATACAACAATAATTTCGGACTTTTCACCCTTAATTCTGAGATAAAAAAAGAGATGAAAACATATCCACCATTGTCGCTGCCACATTTAGAGATAACGTTCAACAATCGTCACGATGAACTTATGCTCATGAATATCATGGACTTAGAGACGCAAAATCCGCTCATTTCATTTGCTGACGACGCCAACGGCAATAAAATGGGATTCATCTTTGGAACCGGCTGCTGGCGTTGGAAACTTTACGAATATTATCATCATAAAAATAACGACGGATTCAACGAATTATTCAGCAAAACGATAAAATATCTTCTCACCGAAAAAGATAAGGAACTGACTGTCAACCACAAAGAGAGCTATCTCAACACCGAGAGCATCACGTTGACAGCCGAGTTGCGCAATCCAGGCGGGGAGCTGCTCAATGACGCGGATTTGCATATCATGATAAGGAGTGCCGGCAAGTCGTATGAATATGTGTTCTCAAAGGGCGACAACAACTACAACCTTAACATCGGGATGCTGCCCGAGGGCATATATTCCTACCGGGCGCATGCCACACTCGGCGGCATAGAATATGCCGCCGACGGCACTTTTACCGTTGAGACCGTGGGCGTGGAGGCTCAAAATCTGACCGCCGACATCGAGCGGATGCGCACATTGGCACAAATTACAAACGGCAAACATTATTATATCACTGATATTCAACAACTTACAAAAGATTTGGAAAACGATGAGAGAATAACATCCATTGCACGACAAGAGACACGATACGACGAGCTTATCAACATCAAGTGGTTGTTTTTCATCATCTTAGGACTCATTACAATAGAATGGTTATTAAGAAAAATATTTGGAGTTTATTAAAATGAAAGTAGCAAACAACACTTATGTAACGTTAACTTACACGTTACACAACGACACAAGAGAAGGTGAAGTCATTGACCAAGCCACGAAAGAGCGCCCGCTTGAGGGCATTTTTGGGCACGGGATGTTCCTGCCCCGCTTTGAGGAATGCTTGCAAGGCCTTGAGCCTGGCGACAAATTCAGTTTCCACCTCACTCCCGCCGAAGGCTACGGCGAGCGCAACGAGGAAATGATTTATACCGTGAAAAAAGACATGTTTATCGACGAGAACGGCAAACTCAACGAGCTTTGCAAAGAAGGCAACACGTTGCAATTCAACGTAGGCGACGGCAACATCATGCCGGGAACTATTAAGAAAGTGAGTCTCGAGCTTGTTGAAATCGACTTCAACCACCAGTTAGCCGGTGTGCCGCTGTATTTCGAGGGCGAGATTCTCAACGTGCGCGAGCTGCGCGAGGAAGACATGAGAGGCGGTTGCAACTGCGGCTGCGAAGGTAACTGCGACAGCGGCTGCGAAGGATGCAAATAACAATAACTATATGATATTCATATAGTTTACATATCACCACAGCTACAGGAAAATATCTTTTAAGACGTAAAAGTTCCTTACCTAACTCTCTGTTATACATACACTTAAATTTTATTCTGCCAAAATTGAAGTTGCACTTCAATTTTGGCAGAAATACAAATTATTTTTCAATTCCGCATCATTTTTTACAAAATAATTGTTTTCAAAAAAACAAAAAAAGCCGAGGCGGAACGCCTCGGCTTCAAGTTTTTATATCCCCAAATTAGAATGTGTAAATAAATCCTATTGAGAGATCGGTAGGATCATTTATTCCAAAACCAAATCCGTTGGTCTTAACGACATATTCGTCACCATCTGTATCTACATCTTTTGACGTTACCTTTGTCATGCTGTAACCGAGACTAAAAATGTTGAGTTTAGCGTCAATCAGGAAATTGTCGGACACATAGAACTGCATACCAGGAACGATTCCAGCACCAAATTGTAAAGTCTTGTCACCGTCAAATGTGGTTGATATACCAGCTTCTTCTACGGTTGTTTTCGGTTTGTCACCAGACAGAGACACTTTAGCGTCAGCATAGAATCTGAAATCACCTGGTTCTGCGAACACGTAACGGAAATAAGGAGCTATTTTCCAATTTGTTGTCTTAACAGTTGTAGTTACACCATCATTCTCGATTTTTCCTCTTCCGAAACCAAAACCGAATTCAACACCAGCACCCATGTTATCTGAAAACATGAAGCCAATTTCTGGATTAACGTCGAAAACGAAGATTTTAGGTGCATCTATAGTTGTTTCCACACCATTTAATTTGTAAACATCTTTTCCTCCTTGTGTAGCAAAACCAAGACTTCCACCGACGAAAAGACCTTGTGCCGAAGCAAAAAGCCCAGCGGCAACGAATGCCATTGTGATAAATAATTTTTTCATTTTTTAAATAATTTTAATTTTGCCTACTCTTTATGAGATTTTCGGCTTCCTCTCTTTATTTTCACCGCAAAGATACGCACTATAACGATATCACCAACATTTTTTTATCAACATCAAAAATAGTTATCAACAATACCTTCCCATTAATAAAATCATCCCACTTTGTTATTTTTTGGCAAAGTTAAACAATTAATTCTTATGTTCGACAATTTTTTTCAAAAAATGTCTTTTTTTACTTCGTAAACCACTGCTGTCCTCGCCACATTATAGATTCTCATTGTGACCTCATCATTATTTTTCTCAGATGGGAATATAGCGTTTCTATCAATGTTTTCAAAGCCCCCGAAGCGTTTGTCATCGGTGGTGAAGACTATCTCGTAATCGCCGGTCTGCTTCACATTTATTCTATAATCGGGAAGAGATTTTTGTCCCCAGTTGAACACGAAAATCAAATTGTTTCGCTCAAAAACTATGGTTTTGTTGTCTTCATCAGCCTGCAAAAGCCATGCCGGAGCCGCCTGCATCACCTTGTATTTCTTCACAAAATCGAGCATCGCTTTGTCGAAATCACCGAGCCAATGGTATTTCAGATAGCCGTTATCAGCCAGCGACCATTGTCGTCGCGCGTATTTGTAGCTCCAGTTGTTATCATATCGTGGGAAGTCAATCCATTCCGGATGCCCGAACTCATTGCCCATGAAGTTGAGCCAGGCGTCACCACCCAGACAGATGGTGAAAAGCCTTATCATCTTGTGCAGCGCGATGCCTCTGTCGATGATGACATTCTGTGAGTTTTTATCCATCGCAGTGTACATTTCCTTGTCCATGAGCCTGAAAGCCAACGTTTTATCGCCCACGAGAGCCTGGTCGTGCGACTCCGCGTATGCTATGGTCTTCACGTCAGGCAGACGATTTGTCATGGTGAAGAAAAACTCGTGCATGTTCCACTGCTCTTCCGGTTGGTCTTTCAAAACTTTAATCCAGAAATCGGGCAGTCCCATGCCGAGACGATAGTCGAAACCAATGCCACCATCTTCTATCGGGGCACATAAACCGGGCATGCCGCTCACATCTTCTGCTATTGTAATATTTTGATTATCAACATTATGAATCAAATTATTAGCAAGCTGAAGATAGGTGACAGCATCGTTGTCAATATTATCGCCGAAATATTGCCAAGGCGAATCATAAACAGTATCAATTCCATGGTTTTTGTAAAGCATCGAGGTCACACCGTCAAAACGGAACCCGTCGAAATGAAACTCATCAAGCCAATAGCGCACATTGGAAAGTAACAACTGAAGCGTTTCTATTTTTCCATAATCAAAAAGTTTTGAGTCCCATTGTGGATGTTCGCCTTCTTTTCCTGCTTTAAGATATTGATTTTCAGTGCCATCGAAGAGATTTATACCTTCACGAGTATTTTTCACTGTATGAGAATGCACAAGGTCCATAATGACACGCAAACCCATGCCATGAGCTGTATCCACAAGTTTTTTCAATTCTTCAGGAGTACCGAAACGCGAGGAAGCGGCAAAGAAATTAGACACATGATAGCCGAACGAGCCATAATAAGGATGCTCGGCTACAGCCATGAGCTGCACAGCGTTGTAGCCACCATCTTTGATGCGAGGCAACACATTGGCAATGAACTCGTTATATGTGCCTACACCTTCTTTTTCCTGTGCCATTCCGACATGTGCCTCATAGATGAGCAAAGGCTCTTCATTCAGTACAGGTGATTGGTTTTCAAAGATATATGGTTGTTTCGGATTCCAAAACTGTGCCGCGAAATCTTTTGTGGTATCGTCTTGCAACACCTTATTAACATATACAGGGATGCGTTCCTGTTCGCCGATGCTCGACTGCACCAGCACCTTGAGCAAGCTGCCATGCACCAAACGCTCTTTGTATTCCGCGTCGGGCAAGAAAATCGTCCACACTCCGTGACCATCGTTTTCAAGGGGATTGGCATAGCGGTTCCAGTCGTTGAAATCACCAAAAAGCGACAAATAATGTGCTGCCGGGGCATATTCACGGTACCACCAGCCACGGCGCAACGAATCATAGTGAAACCCGAAGAACATATAAGCCGAGGCAAACGTGCACAAACTGCCATATTGGTTCTCAATGAAATGCAACTTGTTCAAATAACGATTATAACGTTCTTGCACCTTGTCAGCCACAGGATTCAACCAACTGTCTTTTTCAACGATTTTCATATTTTAAAGAAGTTAGAAGCCAGAAGTCAGAAGTCAGAATTACAAATCAACAATTCGACATTCTCCCGGTTTTAATTCAACATTATATTTTTCATTGCAGCCACCAACCAATTCTCTCGCATCTTCCGGTATTGTCACCGTCACATTTCTCTTATCATTTAAATTGAAGTTGATGACAATCAGCAACTTATCATCTCCATAATAACGCATAAACGCATAAACATATTGCGGGTCGAAATCATTATACCACGGATTCGCCCACATCAGGTCATAAAACGCGCCTTTCTGTATCGCAGCACTTTTCTCTCTGAAATTCAATAATTTACGATAAAATTCCTCTATATCGTCACGATATTTGTCTTTTTTGAGAAAAGATGGCATGTGCACGTAATCAAAAATAGATGTCCTGCCGTTATCGGAATCCTCTGCGTTTTCGCCATATTCCTGCCCGTTGTAAATCATGAACGGTCCACGGTTCATCAGAGCGGCAAGGGCGACAAAAGGAAACGCGTTTTTTGCATCTTTCATGAAAAATTTTGATGCCAACCGCATCTCATCGTGGTTTTCCATGAAACGTAACATCTTGTCATCCAATCCGTTAAGGTTTTTCCACACATCGGAAGTGGTGTCGGCTCGCTGACCGTAACGAAAAACATTCTCTAAAGTATTGTACAATCCGACTTTATCATAAAGATAATCGAAGCCCGCATCGATATAGCTTTGATACAGCTGTGGCTGGTAAATCTCTGCTATCATGATGACGTTGAATGACTTACGCAGTTCCACAATAGCCCAGCGCCAAAACTCCACTGTCACCATCTCCGCCATATCGACACGGAAGCCATCGACGTCTTTGGAACACCAAAACTCTATGATTTTCAACATTTTACGCCAAGTGTCATGATTGGTGTAATTCAGCTTCACGGTGTCGTACCAGTCGGTAGGCGAAGGTGTAGGCGAGAACACGTCGTTTCCGGTGGCTTTTGCCGGAAACTCATAGTAATTGCCGGCGTTTTCAGTAGGAGCCACAAATTTCTGATTTGGCAGGACGTAAAAATTCTCGTCAGTGAAATCGCCTTTATATTCGCGTGCGAGATGGTTGGGCACAAAGTCGATAATCACCTTAAGTCCATGAGAATGAATACGTTGCACTGTCTCTTCAAACTCTTTCATCCTCTCAGCCTCATTATCTGCGAGGTCGGGGTCGATGTCGTAGTAATCGACGATAGCGTAAGGTGAGCCGGCATTGCCTTTAGTGACGGCGGGATTAGTGTCGCGCCATCCCGAGTGCCTTATCACGCCTGTAAGCCATATATGGCTGACGCTCAACGACTTGATTCTCTCAATGGCATCATCGTTGATGTCGCTGAAAGTGCCACATCGTTTTGTCGGCGTTGCACCGAAAACACGTGGGAAAAGCTGGTATATTATCATTTTTCAAGCAAGTCAAGTATAAAAGCGTATTCCATCGCCACTTCATGGTAAGGCTCAAAGCGTCCCGATGCGCCACCGTGACCGAAATCCATCTCGGTACGCAGGTACAAGGGGTTGTCGTCGGTCTTCAGCTCGCGCAGCTTCGCCACCCATTTCGCCGGCTCCCAATACTGCACTTGGCTGTCGTGAAGCCCCGCAGTCACAAGCATCGCGGGATAATCCTTCGCCTCCACGTTGTCGTATGGCGAGTACGATAAAATATAGTCGTAATATTTTTTTTCGTTAGGGTTACCCCATTCATCGTATTCTCCTGTTGTGAGTGGTATGCTTTCGTCGAGCATGGTCGTCACGACATCTACGAAAGGCACCTGAGCGATGATGCCTCTAAAGAGTTGCGGTGCCATGTTAGCCACTGCGCCCATAAGCAAGCCACCGGCACTGCCTCCCATCGCAAACATTTTCTTACTATTCGTAAATCCTTGATTTACAAGGTATTCCGCACAAGCGATAAAGTCACAAAACGTATTTTTCTTATTCAACAGTTTGCCATCTTCGTACCATTGTCGTCCCATCTCTTCGCCTCCGCGGATATGTGCTATTGCCCAGACAAAGCCTCTGTCGAGAAGACTGAGGCGCGCCGTCGAGAAATAAGCGTCAAGACTGTTGCCATAAGAGCCGTAGCCGTACAAAACCAGCGGATTCTCGCCGTTTTTCACAAGTCCTTTCTTAAATACCAAAGAGATTGGCACCAAAACGCCGTCTTTTGCAGGGGCATAAAGCCGTTCAGTAACGTAATTCTCAGGTTCATATCCTCCGACAATCTCCTGACGTTTCAGCAACTCCGACGTTTTTTCCTTCATATCATATTGATATACAGATGTCGGCGTCGTCATTGAGGTATAGACATATCTCAACAAATGGGTGTCAAACTCAGGGTTAGCCGAAGTCTCCACAGTATAGGCAGGCTCCCCGAAATTGATATAGTAATCCGTCTTGCCGTCCCACGACATAACTCTCAGATTTACAAGGCCTTTCGAACGTTCTTCTATAACTAAAAACTCAGAAAAAAGGTCGAAATCCTCTATCAAGACATCATTACGGCATGGAATAACCTCTTCCCAATTCTCCTTATCAGTAGCATTTACAGGCGTTTTCATCAGTTTATAGTTCTTCGCTCCATCAGCATTTGTCAAGATGTAAAAGTAATCTCCATAATGTCCCACGCCGTAAAGCATGTCATTTTGTCTTTTTTGGAAAACCTTAAACTCGTCATCCGGACGGTCAGCATCGATGAAACGTATCTCCGAAGTCAGTGTGCTTTCTAATATTATAACGATGTATCTCTCTGATTTTGTTTTACTTACAAAAGCATAAAAGGTGACGTCGTCTTCATAATATACCTCTACGTCGTCTTTCGGGTCAGTACCGAGTTTATGACGCATAATCTTACAAGAGCGCAACGACTCATCTTTCACACTATAAAAAATGGTCTTGTTGTCGTTAGACCATACCATGTTTCCGGAAGTGTTTTGTATGACCTCTGGAAACATTTTTCCCGTTGCAATTTCTTTGATAAAAATCTGGTATTGTCGCCTGCTCACCGTATCTATACTATAGGCTATCAATGAGTTATCCGGACTGACGCTATATCCGCCTATATCAAAGAACGTGTAGCCTTTCGACATTTCGTAACCGTCGAGCAACACCTGCTCTTCTGAATCAGGGAATGCGTATTTTTGATTAGCAGAAGTGTGTGGAGAAATCCCATTTTTTAATACGGGTTTTCTGCAATAAAGTGGATATTCCATACCCTCTTCGAATCTCGAATAATACCAATATCCGTTTTTTTTCACAGGCACCGACATATCGTCCTGTTTTATTCTACTCGTTATCTCAGTAAATAATTGATTCTGAAGAGTTTCTGTATGTTTCATCATCTCTTTCTCGTAAGCGTTTTCAGCTTTCAGATAATCAATCACCTCCGGATTTTCACGTTCGTTAAGCCAATAATAGTTATCCACACGAGTGTGACCGTGTATTGTCATCTCATGCTTTATTTTTTTTGCGGAAGGTTTAATCATAATCAAAATGTTAGTGTCAATCCTATGCTTGGCATCAAAGGCAATTGATAAATTTCATCGCTTGTGATGATGTCAATATAGAAAATATTTTCTCTATTATAAACGTTTGTGACGCTGAAATCGGCTTCGAGCACGATGTGTTCGCTAAAATAAAATTTACGTTTCACGTCAAGGTCAAGTCGGTGATACACAGGGAGTTGACCTTTATTAAGCTCACCGTAAATGATACCCAGATCACCGCTTTCGCCAATGACAGTGGTGCCGGTATTGTCAAACTGGTAATGTTCATAAAATCCGCTAACCTGCGTAAACGGGAAACCTGTTCCCATATTCCAGCGTCCGCTGAACTCCCATTGTCTTCTTGAGCCTCCGGTATATGTTACGATGACATTGACATTATGACGGCGATCGTAGTGAGTGCGGTAATTTACAAGTTCTCCATTGGAGTTTTCATAATTTTTATTGACGTACGCCAACGAATATGCAGCCCACAGATACCATCTCATGAACTCATATTTCACGGATAAATCAATGCCGTATGCCTTGCCGTTTTCAATCATAAAGTCGCGCCATTTAATCTCAGGGGTCCCGGCGGGATGGTTGTTTTCCGAATACAACTGATTACGGTTCATACTGGTAAGTTGTTTGAAATCCTTGAAATAGCCTTCAACGTTAAGTGTCACATTATCAAGCACATCGAACTCTGTTCCAATGATATAATGATTTGCTTTTTGGAGTTTTGTCTCGACAGTTTTTCCATTGAATTTCTTCGGAATATTGTCTTGTCCGGAGAGGAATCCATAAAAAAGATTCACCACGTCGCGGTCGCTATTGGCAGCGATAAGGTTCTGTGAATACATGCCTGCTGCTGCTTTCACTCGGAACCATTCGTTCACGTTGTATTTTACGGCGAGACGTGGCTCAGGTGATATTTCAGCCAACGACGCATACCACTGCACACGCATGCTCGGCTCAATGATAAGTTTATTGATATGCCATTTATATTTGATAAAAGCCCCGAGTTCAGTAGTGTTTTCCGTTTGGTTCAGCTTGATGCCGTTAGATTTTGTATAATCGAATATGGTTTTGAACCCAAGCATTTCCACACCATATTTCAAGGTGTTTTTTCCAAGAAAATACGAGAATGTGAATCCGGCGTTAAAGCCGTCGATGGAGCTTGACCTTCCGGGATTATTATCTTCTGAAAGTTGCGCGTCATATTTTGAATAAGCCAAATTACCTTCGATGAGAACAGGTGATTTCCCGGGGATAAGGACGAAATTAGCACCACCTCCATACGAAGTCCAGCTGAAGTCGGAGATAGCCTTGTAATTATTGACCCTGTCGTTAAATTTAAAACCAAACAAATTGATTTTACTGCCATTTGTCGCATTCAGCGATATTTTTCCATAGACATCTTCAAAATTATAAGGAAGCACCTCGTCTTTCAGCAGTGAACTGTAAATCGACTGGCTTGTCTGCTCAAGATATGAGTTTTTGGCAGAAACGATGAACGATATTGTCATGTCGTGGTCGTTTTTAGCTTTTTTGAGAGGGCCTTCCACCATGACTTTAGCACCGAAAGTAGAGCCTCCAATCTTGCCGGAGATACGATTTTTGTTACCGTCGCGCGTGGTGATATCCATTATCGACGACACTCTGCCACCGTACTCCGCGCCAAAGCCGCCGGTATAGACCTCTGCATTTCTGATAATATCAGTATCAAATACAGAGAAAAGTCCGATGCTATGGAAAGGGTTATAAACAATCATACCATCGAGGAGCACTTTATTTTGTATAGGAGAGCCACCACGGATATAGAGCTGACCGCCTTGGTCACCGGTGAACACGACGCCCGGAATAACCTGTAAATACTGGGCAAGATCAGCCTGACCACCCACCGAAGGAATTTTGGTGATAGTCTTGGGCGTGATGTTGACAACAGAAGTCTTAGTCTCAGTTCTTGCCTCGATTTTATCAGCAGTGATGCTAACAGCCTCCAGTTGTATTGAAGCCTCCTGAAGGCTGTATTTCCTGTTCAAAATCTGATTTCCTTTCAAAACAACAGATTCATTGATGGTATCGTAGCCCATCATTGTGACCAAAAGAGTATAGTTTCCATCAGGAATGCGTGTGATACTGAAATATCCGTTAATGTCGGTCGTTGAGCCAAGAGTGGTGCCTTTCAGATACACATTGGCAAACACCATCGGCTCGCCGTTCGATTTCTCATAAACAAAACCTTTTATAGAATTATCGTTTTGAGCGTATGATAACACACTGATTATCGTGAAAGCTGTCATCAACAAAATCTGTCTTATCCTTATCGAAATAAAATTCATTTCCAACACTTTTTTTTAAACACAATCTATTTAATAAAACGTGCAAAGATAATGATTTTTTTCTTATGGTAAGAATAATTCTAAAACAAATTACGCTTCTTTAGCTTGTTTTATCAATTCCAGTTCCTTGTCGGAGAATTTATCAGGCAGGACGAGATGCACTTTCAGGAGCAGGGCACCTGCACCTTCTTTGGCAAAATGAGGCATTCCGAGACCTTTCAGACGAAGGATGCTGTCGTTTTGCGTCTGTGGTTTTATTGGCACGTTGACGTTGCCTTTCATGGTATTTATTTCAATTTTACCGCCAAGAACAGCTGTATAGATATCGACATTGACATTTCTGATAAGGTCATCGCCATCACGTTGATACACAGAATCTTGCAGAATATTTATCTTTAGAAGCAGGTCGCCGTTCTCGCCTCCGTTCACGCCGATATTGCCTTTGCCTTTCACACGCAGCGTCTGTCCGTCTTTAACACCCGGCTTGATTTTTATTTTTATAGTCTCATTACCTATGTTAAAAACCCTTTCCGAGCCGTGATAAGCCTCTTGCAATGTCATATTGACAGATGCGGTGAGGTCGTTGCCTTTCATCGCCCTTGTGCGGGAACGTGCGTTGCCAAAACCATCGATATCACTAAAATTGAAGCTTTCGCCACCGAAAAACATATCGAAGAAATCGGAGAAACCACTGCTGCTGAAACCATGAAAACCCTGACCGCCAAAGTCTTGGAAACCTTGACCACCGAAGCCAGCATTTTCATATTGCTTCCAGTTCGCTCCGAGTTCATCGTATTTCTTACGCGAATCCTCGTTGCCGAGTACCTGATAAGCCTCAGATATCTCCTTAAATTTCTCCTCAGCCGCTTTGTTGCCAGGGTTTTTATCAGGATGATATTTTACAGCCAATTTACGATACGCCTTCTTAATATCAGCCTGTGTAGCCGAGTGCTCAACGCCTAAAATCTTATAATAATCCTTATATTCCAAAATTTTTCCTCCTTTTTGATTTTATCTTTGCAATAAAATTCGGAATAAGTTCCAACAAATTCTGTTCCATTTTACTTTTTTTCGAAACTAAATTTAAATTATTTTAACTTTTGTTAAAAAATTTTAACAAAAAGAAGATTTCCCCATTCGTTTGAGGCTGTCGAAATGACATTATGAGCTTACAAATGACAAATCGTCATTTTTTTTAAATTTTTTGTCGGACGTAAAAATTATTTTTTTATTTCCGAAAAAACTTCCCTTCATACGACAGATTTTATTAAATATCTGACTATCAATGAGAATTAGACAGGATTGACAGGATTAAAAAATCCTGTCATTTTCTGAAGCGGGCGAGGTATTTCTGCTTTTCTTCCTGAGTATTGTCTTTCATCAACATTTCAAGTTCATTTTTAGGATAATCGGTGAAACGCAAGAAGAGCAAGCCGTCGAGAGTATCGTTAAAATCGGGATCAACATTGAAACACAAGAACTTAGCATTAACCTTGAGATATTTCTTAAACAAGGTTGGCATGCGATAGTCGCCATTGCTCAGCTTCAGCAGATAACGGTCGAATTTATCGACAGAGTCCATGTTTTTTGCCATAAGTGTCTGAATATCACACTTGTTAAAATCAGGTACGAAAGGCGTTTGAGGCTGAAACAGTTTCGACAGCTCATCGTTTGTATGTTTCGTCTTCACGTAATACACCATCAGGCTTTGGTAAAACTTTGGATACCAGCTACTTATGCTCACCGGTCCGATGAAATATTTCATTTCAGGATATTTCACTATCGTTAGCATCAGACCTTTCAACAAGAACATCAGTGGCAGTATATCTTTTTGATAATCAACAGAAACGAACGAGCGGCCAAGTTCTATTGTTTCTTTTAGATAGGGTTCAAAACCAGGGTCGATATTAAACAACGAATTGACATAGAAGCCTTTGGCGCCATATTTTTCATATATTTCATTACCTAAACCTATACGATAACCACCTGCGATACTCTGCTCTTTTGTATCCCACAAAATAAGATGTTTATAATAGATATCATAAGCATCGGTGTCGATGCTCTTACCTGTACCTTCACCGACAGCACGAAAAGCCTCTTCACGGCGGCGTCCTATCTCGTGCATCACGCGTGGAATATTGTCATAATCAGCGAGATAACATTCAAATCCGGCATTAGAAAACAACAGCGACTCACCACGGATTGCGTTCAGTTCACTGGCTAATGAGGATGGACGGAAAGGAGGGTCGATAGGGTCGGAAACTCTTGTGCGATAACGTTTTATTTCGGTAGATATATTTGCCTGAAGTGCATAACTTCTGCTTCGCAGGTAGGCCGACAGAGCTTCCGGCGTTTCGTACTGAGCTATCTCCATTGGTAGGATAGGCTTACCTATCTTCATGATAATCTTCTTGTTACGTTTGTTAAGCATCTCTTTCACGAGGCGCATCGTGCCAAACAAAGAGTAGATTTTTGCCCAGAAATAGAATTTACATGAGTTATTGCCATCGAAATAGACAGGAATAACCGGCACTTTCATTTTCTTGATAATCTTAGAGATAGAAGGCGACCATGCGATGTCTTCAGGATAGTTGTGACCATGATAGCGCGCCACTTCGCCTGCCGGAAACACTCCAAGACCGTGACCATCAGAGAGTTGCTGTATCGAGGCCTTGATACCGTTCACACTGCCGCCCCATTCAGGGTTGTTTTCGAAAGGATTGACGGCGAAGAACACATCCTTCAGGTTGGGAATATAAGAAAGAATGAAATTAGCCATTATCTTAAAATCATGACGCACCCGTGCCACAGCATCGTAAAGGATGATACCTTCGATGGCTCCAAAAGGATGATTGCACGCCAGAATGAACGGTCCTTCTTTCGGGATGCTGCTCAACTCGTTCTCACTGACATCGTAAGTTGTATTATAACGGCGCAACATATCCTCCGTAAACTCTCTGTTCTTCAAGTCGGCTGAAGGGGAATAGAGACGGTTCACTTTTCTGAAACCCATGATACTCAAAACCAGACCAAGAATCGGTTTGGTAATGGGGCTCCATTTTAAATATCTGACAAGGTCGTCACTTGTTATAAGCTTTTTCATTAGTCAAATTTGAAACGACAAATATACAACATTTTTTTAAATGTCAAGGATTATTTAATTAACATTATTTTGGTCTGAAATATTGTCATGTAAAAAAAAATTCATAAATTTGCCGAAATAATTTTGTAAAATTACAAACATAAATATATTTTAGGTATGAAGAAGATCTTACTACTTGGTGATGAGGCTATTGCACAAGGCTTTATCGATGCCGGAGGCAGTGCCATCAACAGTTATCCCGGCACTCCTTCAACACAGATTACGGAGTATGTGATAAACTCTAAACAGGCCAAGGAGCTTGGTGTGAGGGCGAATTGGTGTGCCAACGAGAAGACGGCTCTTGAGGCTTCCTTAGGTGTGGCATACGCAGGGAAACGAGCCATGACATGTATGAAGCATGTGGGTCTTAACGTGTGTGGCGATCCGTTTATGAACGCCGCCATCATAGGCACGAAAGGAGTATTGGTTGTCGTCGCCGACGACCCGAGCATGTTTTCGTCGCAGGACGAGCAAGACAGCCGTTTCTACGGTCATTGGGCTATGATACCGATGCTGGAGCCCTCGAACCAGCAAGAGGCATACGACATGGTGCATTACGGCTTTGAGCTGAGCGAGCAGTTGGGTACGCCGGTGCTTTACCGCATCCCGACACGTTTGGCACACAGCCGCGCCGGCGTTGAGCTGAGACCGGCCCGTAAACAGAACGAGCTGACAGAACCCGCCGACGCGAAGTCGTTCGTGCTACTCCCCGTCAACGCCAAACGTCTTTACAGACAGCTGATAGACAAACAGCCGACATTCACTAAAGTGTCAGAAGAATCAGGATATAACAAATTCATCGACGGCAACGACAAGAGATTAGGCATCATCACCACGGGCATAGCATACAATTATCTCATGGAGAACTTCCCTGACGGGAAATGCCCATATCCGGTGGTGAAGATAACGCAATATCCGCTGCCATACAACATGATCAACCGTCTTTATGACGAATGCGACGAGATTCTCGTTCTCGAAGATGGGCAGCCATTTGTGGAGGAGCAGATAAAAGGCTTCCTCGGCAAGGGAAAGAAAGTGAGAGGTCGTCTTGACGAGACCATACGCCGCGACGGAGAACTCAACGCTGAGAAGGTGGCTAATGCATTGGGGATGAAGAGAGAAGCGACGTTCAGTGTTCCGGATGTCGTCACCAACCGTCCTCCCGCGCTGTGCCAGGGATGTCCTCACATTGACAGTTACAATGCCTTGAACGCCGTCATGGCCAACCACAAAGGCGGCAAAGTGTTTGGCGACATCGGGTGCTACACGTTAGGATTCAACATGGGAGCCATCAACACCACTGTGTGCATGGGAGCGTCCATCACCATGGCCAAGGGGGCCTCGGAAGCGGGCATCTTCCCATCTGTGGCAGTGATAGGCGACGGCACCTTCGGTCACAGCGGCATGACAGGACTCTTGGACTGCGTCAATGAAAAAGCCAATGTGGTGATAATGATTCTCGATAACGACATCACGGCAATGACAGGCGGACAGCCTTCGTCGGCAAACAACAAGATTCGCCGCATCTGCGAGGGCCTCGGTGTGGAGCCGGAGCATATCCGCGACATAGTGCCGTTGCCTAAAAACCACGACGAGAACGTGAGAATCATAGAAGAAGAGGTGAATTACAACGGTGTCTCCGTAATCATACCTCACCGCACCTGCATCGTCGAGCTGAAGAAACATTTGAAGAAATAACCATTAAAAAAGAAGTCAATATGAAAAAAGATATCGTTTTGTGTGGTGTCGGCGGTGACGGCATAGTGTCAGTCGCCAAAATCATCTCAGATGCTGCCCTCAACATGGGCATGAACTTGAAACAATCGGAAATCCACGGCATGTCGCAGCGCGGCGGCTCGGTGTTCTCGCACCTGCGCTTGTCGGACGAGCCTATCTTTGCCGACGTCATACCTGAAGGCAAGGCCGACATAATACTGTCGAGCGAACCGATGGAGGCTCTGCGCTATCTGCCATGGCTCAGCAAGGAAGGCTGGGTGATAACCAACTCCGACCCGTTCATCAATATAAGCAACTACCCTGACATCGAGAAGGTGCATGCCGAGTTGGCGAAACTCAACCACGTGGTGTCGTTCAATGCCAACGAGGTCGCCAAGCAACTCAAGGCACGTTCCAACATGGTGCTTCTCGGAGCAACCATCCCCTATCTCGGCATAGAGCTGAACAAGGTGGAAGAGGCTATAACACATATCTTCGGCAAGAAAGGCCAGGATGTGGTTGACCTTAACATCAAGGCGGTGAAAGCGGGGTATGGGGAAGCTATTAGCCATTAGCTATTAGCCATTAGCCATTAGCTGTTAAGGTTGGTTAGGACGGGGCAGTGGTTTTGAACGACAAAATGGGATAGTTTTAAATGGAACCCATTATTTATAAATCTCGCTTTCGTCAACCAGATTGTTCAACAATGCGTAAACCGTCAGGCCGGAGACTGATTTGATGCCGGTTTTTCTGATGATATTTTTCCTATGGGTGATGACGGTGTGCACCGAGATGAACAGCTGGTCGCTTATCTCCTTGTTAGTCAAGCCTTTGGCAAGAGCCACGAGGACATCTGTCTCGCGGTTCGACAGCTCCACATTATCAGTCTTTTCTTGAGATATGTTGTTGTCGGCCAGCAGATTAAATATCTTGGAGATAACTTTCTGCTTGTTATCGGTCATCTCGATAACTTCTTTGAACTGCTTGAGCACACTTTTGTCGATGAACGAACTCACCAACGCCACAGGAATCACATTTTGGAAGTCGCGAAGCAGCTTCTGAAATGTTTCATTAGCTTCGTATGACACCAATAAAGGGTTGATTATCAATATATCCGGATTATATGAAGTGAGTTTTTCCTCAAGTCGGTCGGTGCTGTCGAGTTGCGACACGATGGATACCTGTTTGATGTCGTCGAAATATTGCGCGAGACCAGCACTGAGCATCGGCGACGGCTCGACAATTATGATTTTATTATCAGATTTCATCATGCAGTGTTTCAAAAGATTTTACAAAAGGTATGAGCACGCGTTCTTCTATGAGGGCGTGATTCAGCAAATCTGACGACAAGTCGGTGATATCCATGGCGATTCTGATACGTTCTTTAGGAAAGATGTCGGCAGGCAGATATTTTACCAGAATATTCATCAAATCGAAAAGTTTATCTTCGATATTGGTATGATTCTCATGATAGACTTTTATTTTATAATCCGACTTAACATGTTCACACACAATTTGTTGGAGATAAGGGAACACGTTTTTTTCTTCATACTCGAAATGTGTTATCACTTCATTTTTATACTCATCGAAAAAGCGGCGCAGCGTATTGGCATATTTAGGAATACACCCATTTATGATATGTGTAAGTTTTTCCTCGATATGCGGCAAGCATTCGTTGAGATAATATTTATGAGATTCTAACAGATAGCTAATCAATGCCTTATGGTCAACCGACTTGATGTCTTCCACTGAGGGAGAGAAGTCCTCATTGCTATAAACGTTGCAAATCATAAGGAAAAACGGCGTTGACACATGGCTCTTCTCACACACTTCGGCAACGCTACGGTCACCGAAACCCAGGTCGATGCCAAATCGCGGAAGCATCAGTAAAAGCTTGGAGTTACAGAGCATCAACTCTGCCATTTTCATGTTTTCTGAGAATACTGTTTTCATAGTCATTTATTTGTTATGCAAAGATAGTCTCTTTTTTTCGGATATTTTACATTTTTGTTTGTATTTTTAAAAAATAACCAAATTTAGGTAGTATTTTTTTTATAAAATCATCAAATGTAGTGATAGAAAGGGTTTATTTTTCGTCATATTTTTGCATCGTAAATGAATGATTAAATTACAAGCCATATTTTTTAGTTTAGGAAATGATTCGGGATGCTCTCAAGCAGAGGGGAGCATCTCGGGTCGGGGCATGTAAGGAAAACCCGACGATGACAAAGTAAAAAACGCCGTAGAGGAGATTGGATTTAAATTTGAAGAGGAGAAAGACTGAAATTTCTTTTTAACGTTTTGAAAATCTGTAAGTTATATCTAACAGATTACCATTTATAACTTTATAGAATATCTGGTTTGTGTCCGCCGACTTGAGACCGCCCTTTTCAGGAATGTACGGACCAAGTTTTATATAATCGAAATCATTGATATTCAACGGTTTATCGTATCTACCCGAATACCATGCCACTTTAAGGTCTGACGTTGTACGGATATGATGCGCTAAAGTTTCCACCTCTCCTTTCGAGGCATCGCCGCCCATCAAGCAGATGCAAGTGATATCGCCCCGATATATCTCAACAAGTCTGTCTATCTCATTTTCAGTAAGTTCAGTACCAAAATCTTCCCATAGATGTGGGCTATGGCAGTTTCTGCAATGATTAGGACAATTAGTGATGTTTATTGCTAACGTCACTTCGTCAGGAACTTCCTGAAAGACAATGTCGTAGTTATAATATTTCAACATTTCTAGTCTTCGAGTTTCGCGTAGAAACGTTTGCCCGCCTCCACTTGACGTGCCTGCGAGAAGCTGCTGACGCGTTTCATGTATCCGATGACGCGTGTCAGATAGTCGAGATTATCGCTGCCGCACTTAGTACATTTCTTGAGATAACGTTTGTCGATGTGTCCGCAGTTGTTGCACACCGTGTTAGGAATGTTGAAAGTGAAATAGTTACAACCTTCTCTCGAAGCCACTTTCAGAAGCTGACGGTACTGTTCCTTTGTGAGGTGTTCTTCGAGGTTGCAATGCAGTGCCGAACCGCCGGTCAGGTGTTTGATGTAACGTTCGCCATGGAGTTTAAATTTGTCAAGAACATTGGTGTTGGGGTCTTCCACCACATAGAAATAGCTGTTGTAGCAGTCGCGAGGTACCACGTAGCCGTCTTCACGGTCCCACTTGGCATGTTTCACACCCACGTTCTCGGCAGGAATCATCTCACAGTTGAACATGAGGCCTGGTTTTTTGTATTGTTTGTTGTATTTCTCGACGAGACTCAAAATCTGTTCTACAAAATGTTGATAATCAGGGTTATCGCTTATCTCAATGCCTTTAAACTCTGCGGCTTCCACGATGCCATTCACGCCGATTGTGAGATATTGACGGTCGATGGCGATAAATCCGGCGTCGAACAATGGCAGCATCCCTTTCTCGCGAAGGTAACGCAGGTTAGCGTCGTATGCTGTCTGTACTTTGTGCATCAGGTCGATTACTTCTTCTACGAAGCTCAAGAAAGGCAGCCCGTTCTGTACTTCGTACTGGATACAGCGGTTCATGTTGATTGTCAAGACACTCTTGGAACCTGTAGAGACGCCACCGGCACCAAGGGTGTAGCTGAATTCGTTGTCTTGAATCTCGTTACGGAGACGGCAGCAGCTACTCAACGAATCGGCATTGTCGCTCACGTAGGTGAAGAACGAATGTCCTTCGGAATACATCTGCGCGGTGAAATCGGCATATTCCTTGTCGGCAATATCACCGTCTTTCGAGAGAAGTGCCATTGTCTCTACAGGGAACGTAAGGACGGCTTTGAGACGTTCGTTGTTGAACCATCTCATGAAGCGTTTCTGCAGCCAGTTCAACGAGTTCCAATCAGGTTGACTTCCGTCAGGGAAATAGAAGTTACCGAAGAGGCTCTCAAAATAATATTTATCGTAATAGGAGATATTCCAGAACACCGACTGGAAATTGCGCGCACCTGTCGGCTGGTTTATTGAATACACAATCTGCTCGAAGCAGTCAGTGATGACTTTGTCGAGAGTGCGATGGCGCAGCGACATGTCAACCACCTCGTCAGCGCGGGTGTAGTAGTCCTTACCATACTCAAGACCGATGAAATAGTTGAGATACATGAGGAACTCGGGCGTGGCGCAGGCACCGCTCAACATGCTTGACACCATGAACACCATATTGATGAAGCCGCCGCAAAACGATTTCAGGTTGGTGGGACGCGTGGCGTTGCCTCCGATAGAAATTGTGCCTTCAAGAAGCCACGGATACATGGTGATGCTGGCACAATAGTTGGCGATGCTCGTCTCGTCATTTTTATAAATGAAGTGATTATTAAGGAGATACATGTATCTGTCAGCCAATTCCTTGCCGTACATCTCTTTGATTCTGTCGCAAAGCATACGACGGTTGAGACGGATAAAATTCGACTTCGGCAATTCACCAATAAGTGTCGCGATGTTCTTTTTCTCGACGTTGGCATTGGCATCATATTTGCTGCCAGTGGCGGCGTTCTGTGCGTTGCAATAATTGATAAGGAAGTCGAGCTTGTCTTTCACCTCGCGGTCTTCATAATGACGCTGGCGATAGAGGATATACGACTTGGCGACGTTGTAGTAACGCTCCGCCATGAGTGCATTCTCCACCTGATTCTGAATCTCTTCCACCGTGATGCCGTCGTGGATAGAAACCCGGCTCAAAATGTTTGTGAGAACTTCCTGTGAAGCAAAGCTGCCTACCGACAAAAACGCCTTTTGGATGGCATTTTTAATTTTTTCAACTGAAAACGGCTCGCGCTTACCGTTCCTTTTAATGATAAAAACTTGGTTTATCTCCATGATAATCTTAATTATATACTTTTATGAAATTTCTCTGCAAGATTGAGATTGTCTCATCTCCTTTGTCTCACAAAAATATATAAAATTTAATTCATGGTAAAACAAATTTTTGCAATTTTATTAACAACTTTTCAACATTTTATCATATCGACGGCAACGAGGCTTCTGCCTTCTTCTATGGCATGATGCACCTTCGCCGCACCTTTCTCCACAATAAATTGATTGTCATCGGTTTTAGTGATTTCAAGCGGTTCATAGCTACATCCGGCTGCTTTTTCTTTTATGATAAGTGATTTCGGCGAAAGCCATATTTTTGTATATTCCCTCCCTTCATCAAAAGCACGGAAACTATTGTAAACCAATTCATTAACCTCGTCTTTGGAGGCATGACTTGTGTCAACAATCAAGTCGTAATTGTTGTAATCGTCTAAGTTGCACTGATAGAAATTTTTGTAGCGCAGAAGTTCACTTTTTCGTCTCTCAATAATCTCCCGACGCGCTTTTTCCTTATCGGAATACGACTCGCTGACACGTCCCACATCGTTGAAAATACGGTCGGTGGCGGTATCCACATCTACATACAGATAAATTTTGAACGACGATGGCACGAAATGCCATGCCATACGCGAGTCGAAAATGATTTTCTCGTCGGTTTTGCCAAGTTCGGCAATAGTATCATCAACATAATGGTCATATTTCGGGTCATTTTCGATAAACTGGTTAAATTCCTTGGCCGTCATGTTGTGTTTTGCGGCTAACTGTCTGAATAGCAGGCCTGCCGACACTATCCTGAAAGGCATCTTGCTCATCAGATAATTGGCAACAGTGCTTTTTCCGCTTCCCAACTCGCCTGAAAGTGTGATGTGATTCATTTTTCTTTATTTAAAATGTTAACTGTCTGTGTATCAAGCTGAATCTTATCAGTAAATTTTGCAACGATTCGTAAAGGTGCTATGATAAGCACCATCGCAAACTCAAGGATATAAGTCAGCCATGCTGGTGGAAAAGTCGTAAATATTTGAAAACCAATAAGTATCAGTGTACAAATCATAAAAAGAAACTTACCGAAACGCTTCTTGGAGAAGATTAAAAACAGACTTGTTATTATCAACGCAAGAAGAATCCATTGCATTACAAACAAGGTGTAATGGTGTTCGACGAGTGTCTCATTCATATTTTCATCGAAATAGGCCTTATCGAACACTGTGTTATAAGTAAAAACAATGTAGGTCATAAAGAGAAAATACAATATATAGTAGGTGACTGCGAAAGTGCACACCAATTTCATGCCGAGCGACACATATTTTCGCTCTACGAAAATACTTCTATTTTCCAAAATCTGACCATCGTCTGCCATCATTGCATATTCCTTTTATAATAACTGAAATATAAAAATATGAAAATTGCGGTATAAATGACGTCAGCCAATATTGATGCGCCTGTAACTCTGGTCACAAACAGCGCGGTTACTGTCAAAATCAGTATCTGAGCGATGGCATAAAAATGAAAGCCTCTTTTTTGCAGTTTCCACATGTAAAGCACGCCAATGAATGAGCCGATGTAAAGCAGAGCCGTGAGCAGGTAATAAATTCTGTCAACGGAAAAAATCGCTTCCATCGCACCGGCATTTGTCTCCATGTCGATGCCTAATTTTTCCATCATATCAAGAATATCCTCGCTATTGAGCATCTCTTTTAACATATTGAATGTCAAGAATGTAGATATTCCTACAATAAATTGATACACTGCATTGATAAATGAGAATATACAAAAGACCGTCAGTGCTATCGGACGTTGTGGTTTCGGGTTTTCGAAGTCTGTAAATTGAGTGTCTTGATTGTAATCTTGCATTATATTAAGTTGTTTTAATTTTTATCTCTTATTTTTCAAAAATCTTCTCGCCAAGCTCATATTCCTGTAGGAACTTCACTGATTTGGCTATCTCGGTGTACATCACCTTATCGACTTTCACAAACTCCACCGTCTTGCGGTATTCGGCGACGAAGTTCTCAATAAACTCCGATGATTTCACAGGTTTACGGAACTCAAGAGCCTGTGCTGCGTTGAACAGCTCGATGGCGAGGATGCGTTCGAGGTTGTTTGCCACACGCAGTGCCTTTGTCGCGGCGTTGGCGCCCATGCTCACGTGGTCTTCCTGTCCCTGAGACGACTCAATGCTATCGACCGACGCCGGTGTGCAGAGCTGTTTGTTCTGGCTCACTATGGCAGCGGCGGCATATTGCGGTATCATGAAGCCCGAGTTCAGTCCCGGCTCCGCGACGAGGAACGACGGCAGTCCGCGTTTGCCTGCGATGAGTTGGTAAGTCCTGCGTTCCGAGATGTTTCCAAGCTCCGCCATCGCTATTGCCAAGAAATCGAGGCTTAGTGCTAACGGCTGTCCGTGGAAGTTACCCGCCGAGATGACCATGTCCTCATCGGGAAACACCGTCGGGTTGTCGGTCACGGCGTTGATTTCCTCGCCGAGAATCTGCGACACGTAGGCGATGGCGTCTTTCGACGCGCCGTGCACCTGCGGGATGCATCGGAACGAATACGGGTCCTGCACATGCTCCTTGTGACGCGCAATCATCTCGCTGCCTTTCAGGAAGTTACGGAAACGCTCGGCTGTCACAATCTGGCCTCTGTGATGACGAATCTGATGAATCTGGTCGTAGAACGGCTCGATGCGGCCGTCGAAAGCATCCAACGAGACGGCACCAATCATGTCGGCGAGATACTGTAGGCGGAACGCCTTGAGCAGCACGTAAGTGCCGTATGAACACATAAACTGCGTGCCGTTGAGCAAGGCGAGTCCTTCCTTCGACTGCAGTGTTATCGGCTCCCAGCCGAAAATCTTGCATACCTCGGCGGCGGGACGAATCTCGCCTTTGTAATGAACCTCACCGAGACCGAGCAAAGGCAGCATGAGGTTGGCGAGAGGCGCGAGGTCGCCGGAGGCACCGAGCGAGCCTTCATCATAAACAACAGGAAGCACGTCGTTGTTGAAAAAGTCGATAAGTCGCTGAACTGTAACGAGTTGCACGCCTGAATTGCCGTACGACATGTTCTGGATCTTCAGAAGAAGCATGATGCGGATGATTTCCTCCGGGACGAGGTCGCCGGTGCCGCAAGCATGCGACATCACTAAGTTTTTCTGCAAGGTGCTGAGGTCTTCCTTCGAGATGTTGACATTACAGAGTGAGCCGAAGCCCGTAGTGACACCGTAAATAGGCGTGGTCTGCGTCTCCATTTTCTTGTCAAGATAGTCGCGGCACTTCTGGATACGGCACTTCGCATCTTCTGAAAGCGCAAGTTTGTAATGCTCGCTGATGATTCGGTTAACTTCCTCAAAAGTAAGGGTTTCTGTTGAAATATAATGTGTCTTCATTTTATGTTATTTTTTGATTATTTCGATTAAATTTTCAGCTTTCACTACTTCTTGGCGACCTTCTTTCATCCATTTCACGGTGAAAGCCTTGTCGTTGACCTCGTTCTCGCCTGCCATCAGCACCACCGAGATGTTGCGCTGGTCGGCATATTTCATCTGTTTTTGAATCTTTGCCGCGTCAGGATAAATCTCAGCGTTAACTCCTTGACGGCGAAGCTGTTGCAGATATGGGAGGCAAAACATCTCCTCTTTCTTTCCGAAGTTCAGGAATATGACCTCGGTATTCTCGGCGTTCTTCTCCGGGAAGAGGTTCAGCTCGCTCAAAACGTCGTAGATACGGTCAGCTCCGAAGCTGATGCCGACGCCCGAGACGTTAGGCAGACCGAATATTCCGGTGAGGTTGTCGTAACGGCCGCCGCCCGAGATGCTTCCCATCGCCACGTCTTTTGCCTTGACCTCGAAGATGGCACCGGTGTAATAGTTCAAGCCACGCGCAAGAGTGAGGTCAAGTTCGTAATCGATACGTAAACCCATGACGTCCAAGTAGTTAAAGAGCGTCTCAAGCTCCTCGATGCCTTTGGCTCCTATTTCGATGCCGTTCATCAGCGATTTCAGCTGTGCCATCTTCTCGCGGGCGTCGCCTTTCATGAAGAGAATCGGCTGAAGCCTTGTAATCGCATCATTATCAAGACCTTTATCTGCAAGTTCAGCATTCACTGCCTCTATGCCTATCTTATCGAGTTTGTCGATTGCCACGGTGATGTCAACGAGAGCGTCAGGTTTGCCGATATATTCGGCTATGCCGGCGAGCACTTTGCGGTTGTTTATCTTCATCACCACGTTGATTCCCAGCTTATTAAACACCTCATCGACAATCTGGACGAGTTCAGCCTCGTTGAGCAGCGAGTCGCTCCCTATGATATCGACGTCGCACTGGTAGAACTCGCGGTAGCGTCCTTTCTGCGGGCGGTCGGCGCGCCACACCGGTTGCATCTGGTAGCGTTTGAACGGGAACGCTATCTGGTCGCGGTATTGCACCACGAAGCGCGCAAACGGCACTGTGAGGTCGTAGCGCAGGCCTTTCTCGCAAATCTTACCTGAAAGCTTTTGAGAATCAAGCGGTTCGCCGTTCTGCTCCACTCCCGACATGAAGTCGCCGGAGTTGAGGATGCGGAACAGCAGTTTGTCGCCTTCCTCCCCATATTTTCCCATAAGGGTGGAGAGGTTTTCCATCGACGGCGTCTCAATCGGTTGAAAACCAAAGCGTTTGAACACTGTCTTGATGGTGTCGAATATATAATTCCGGCGCGTCATGACATCCGGCAGGAAGTCGCGAGTGCCTTTGGGTATAGACGGTTTCTGTGCCATTTTTGCAAAATACTTTGAATGTGCAAAGATAGTAAATTTTAGAATACAGAAGACAGAAGTTAGAAGACGGAATTTTTTATGGACAAAAATCTTTAAAACGGGCTGCATGAAAAACATTTTTCAAAACAAAAAAACATTTATGGAATACAGTATCATCATAGAAAAAAAATCCAGAAACAGGGTGGTATTGCGGGCAATGCAAACAGCTTCCGGAAGCTTTAAGCCAAGGTAAAACCCTTGATGAGCTCATGGCAAACATGAAAGAAGCTATTGAACTTGCCATCGAATGCCGAGAAGAAGAATTGCGAGAGCAATATAGAAACCGAAAAGTGTTTCACCGAAAATTAACAATCCAAGCATGAAAAAAGCCAAATTTATCATATACCTTAACGAACACAATTGTTACGCCACCGGACGACAGAAAGGCAGCCATGCTCAGTTCAGAAATGTTGAAACGATGAAATCGACCATTGTCCCAATGCATGATGAAATTGATGAGATGTTGTGCAGAAAGATTTTCAAGCAGTTAGGGATTCCTCAAGTTGGAAATAATTAATGTTTTAACCATCGTTTTCATTCACCGCATAAATCTCAGCTTCCTTTTCGTAAGGATGAATCCGGGATTGCCAGTGAGCATGGCGGAGAGATGAGGTTGTGTTTATTTTTTAATAAACTTCACTATGCAATCGATACAAATTGGTTGACCGGTAATGGTATCAATGAAAACGTTGGCAGGATGCATATCTTCAAGGTATAGTCGGTCGCCAATATAATTTACATCATTACCGTTGTAGTTGTCACGAAAACCTTTAGCAGCTACCATTTTATCAATTTCTTCTTTTTCAGCCAACCGTTGACAACTAATGTAAGGTTGCGTAAGGATTGTTCGGAACAAACCATCCGCATCACGAGTAAATCCTATAACGCTCATCTGTGTTTCCGGAAATAATGCATTATGTAAAACTATTGCTTCAAACGCTTTGCCCAGTGTGGCATAAATTGATGTCCGCTCCTTAACGACTGATGTGTCGCCTGCTTTGTAATAAACTTTGGCTTCGGCACCTTGGGCTATTTGGGGTCCAAAAGTAGAAGTTATCAGCTGCTCTGAATGAGGAAACCAAATATTTTTGGCTTCAGCCCATTGTTGCACTAATTCCTCCTGCCTGGCGTCTATTTCCCAATTTGTTGAGCTTTCTTGGCTTTTTGAAGCATCGCCACCTGATTCAAGGCTTGTTCGCGCGTAGCCGCACACGATGTACGCCCCGATGAGCGACGCACCTGCACAGCAGAGGCCTGCATGCTCCGATAAATTGAATCGATCAAGATTTGTTCTTCCATTGATTATATCGTTTGTATATTCGTCAATTAATTTGAGTGTATGCTCAGAGAAACCATTTTCATCAATAGATATATTTATTTGGTCTTTTAGCATATGTCATAATTAATTCATTGCAAAATTACACTATTTTTTTGAATAATGAATCTTTTTTATCTAATTTTTCAACATCTCATCAATCACCGCATAAATCTCCGCTTTATTTTTTATGTTTTTTTGCATAAAACCAACACCTTCTTCCCACCTGCCATCGTCGTGCCGAAAACGAAATTTTTATCGCTTTCCTTGAGACTGAGACTTTTTCTCAAATCATTGGCACTCAATGGGAAATTGCGTGTCACAACAGATGCCTCCGCGACATCCTTCAACAACTCTCTCTTCACTTTTTTGCCGAAAGGCGCACAACCGACGACCTCGAAAACACGGCCGGGAAAATCAGCAATCATCTTGTCGGATGTGTATAAATGGCTGTTAATGTGCAACTTATCGATTCCAAAACGCTCTGATACGAGTTTGAATGCGCCCGCTTTCATCAGAGCGGCGTTTGGCTCATAAAGATATTTTTGAATCGTGGTGGCAAAGGTCGGGATGGCGGTTTTCTCCTCGGATTCGGCAAATTTGAAAAAGATTTTTTCACTACGCTTCGCTTCGGTCGAAATGACAGGGGAAATATATTGTAAATCCCGTCTTAAATCAACACACGTAAATCTTGTCTCTCCACAAAATCCCGGTTCAATCTTTATCAAAACCTCCTTGCATTCGTTTTTCACCGCCACGACATGAATCTCCTTAATATTTCTCAATTCATTGATAATCAATGATATATCTATCATCGGAGATGATTTAATCAAGATGTTTTCCGCCTTTGCCAATAAAATATTTTGCAAATCAACAACATCGGGCGAACAATCGTGCAACGACACCATTTTTCGGTTGTAGATATCCCGCCTGGCAGGATCGACAAAAATCAAATCGAAATTATGATTTTGCTTTAAAAACGATTCCGCATCAGAATTAACCACCGTTATCTTCCGCCTCAAAATTCCGAAATTATGTTCTGCCAAATCGCACAGTTCCTTCTGATTCTCAACGTAATACGATTCCTTGAATTTCTCCGAGAGGAAATACGAATCCACACCCAATCCGCCTGTCAAATCGACAAAGACCTCGCCTTTTTCAACTATCGAGGCTTTGTATTTTGCTGTAAGCTCCGAAGAGCACTGCTCTATCGAAAGATGTTTCGGAAACAGCAAATCGGGATTCGACGCCCACGACGGCACCTTCTTCGACAAGATTTGCCAAGCCTCTATCTGGTTGAGTGCCAATGTCTTATCAACATCATCAGGAAAATTTGACAACGCTATACGGTGCACGTCATCGTTAAGATGCTGCTTTATAAAATCTCGTGTGGCGGCGTTAATCGTCACTGTTTCAATACGTTACTGACGTTTTTTCTGTGCCAGTTCCAGAACAACACCGTGAACAGCACCGTGATGCAGCCCGCTATTATCGGGGCGACCGTCGATGAGAAGCCCACGCCTTCTATATATTTTCCGGCAGGGAACTCGAAGATATATGTCATTGTGACCATCGTCATGAACATCGCGGGGATGAGGGTGACTACGTATATTTTCTTCTCTTTGGCGAGATAAACCGTTATAGCCCAAAGAGTTACCATCGCAAGCACCTGGTTGGCCCAAGCGAAATAACGCCAAATCATGTCGAAGCCCTTCGCGTCGGCGAGGCTGTAAACCAATATCGCGGCTGTCAAGGCGAACATCGGGATGGCGATGATGAGGCGGTTTTTGATGGGTTTCTGGTCGTAGTGCATGAAGTCGGCGATGATGAGACGCGCCGAGCGCAGGGCAGTGTCGCCCGAAGTGATAGCCGCTGAAATCACACCAAGCACCGTTATCACTGCTATTACAGGTGTAAACCAAGTGTTGGCGATGATTCCCACTATCGCCGCTCCGCTCTTGCCTGTCACGTCAACGACACTGTCGGGGCCGAAGAAATATGCGGCGGCAGCAGCCCAGATGAGAGCCACCACGCCTTCGGTAATCATCGCGCCGTAGAAAATCGAGCGTCCTTGTCTCTCATTGACCATGCAGCGTGCCATGAGAGGCGACTGTGTGGCATGGAAACCGGAGATGGCACCACAGGCGATGCTGATGAACATCATCGGGAAGACCGGGTTATGCGCGGCATTCGGATGACGGTTGTACAGCCCGCTCCAAAGCTCCGGAATCTCGGGCTTATAGAGGATAAACGCCACGAAGATGGCCACTGCCATTCCCAGAAGCAGGATCCCGAAAACAGGGTAAATCTTGCCGATAAGCTTGTCGATAGGCAACAATGTGGCGATGAGGTAATAAGTCAAAATGATGACGACCCAGACATACGGGTTCCAACTTGGTGTGAAGTTGTCGATGAGCAACGTCGCCGGAGTGTTTACGAACACCACGCCTACCAATATCATCAGCAGGACGGTGAACCCGCGCATGGTTTGTTTCACTCCGTTGCCGAGGTACATGCCGTGAATCTCAGGCAGACTCGCGCCTTTGTGACGCAATGATATCATACCTCCGAGGTAGTCGTGCACTGCGCCCGCGAAGATGCTGCCGAACACGATCCACAGGAACGAGGCGGTGCCGAACTGCGCTCCCATGATGGCTCCGATGATAGGGCCCACGCCCGCGATGTTCAAAAACTGTATCAGGAAGATGCGCCACGGCTTCATGGGCACATAGTCAACGCCGTCGGCCATGGTGACGGCAGGAGTCTCGCGTTTCGGGTCGGCACCGAAAAGCTTCTCGATAAATTTTCCGTAAAACACATAGCCGAGAACCAAGACGGCCAAAGCAATGAAAAATGTAATCATATCTCAAATTTTTTATTTCTGTCCGTATTCCATAAGATAAGCCTTGATAAAGTCATCGATTTTGCCATCCATCACCGCCTGCACGTTGCTGGTCTGGTAGTTAGTGCGGTGGTCTTTCACGCGGCGGTCGTCGAACACGTAAGAGCGTATCTGCGAGCCCCATTCTATTTTCTTCTTCGATGCCTCGATTTTGTTTTTCTCCTCCATGCGATGCTGTAACTCTTTGTCGTACAATTGCGATTTCAGCAGTCGCAAGGCGTTTTCCTTGTTTTTCGGCTGGTCGCGCGTCTCGGTGTTCTCGATGAGAATCTCCTCCTCGTGACCGTCGTAAGGGTCTTTGTATTGATAACGGAGTCGCACTCCCGACTCCACCTTGTTGACGTTCTGACCTCCTGCGCCGCCGCTGCGGAAGGTGTCCCATGTGAGCCGCGACGGGTCAATCACAATCTCGATGGTGTCGTCGATGAGCGGTGTCACGAACACCGAGCTGAACGACGTCATGCGTTTGCCTTGGGCGTTGAACGGCGACACGCGCACGAGACGATGCACCCCGTTCTCACCTTTGAGATAACCGTAGGCATATTCTCCGTCAATCTCCATGGTACATGATTTTATTCCGGCGTCGTCGCCTTCAAGGATGTTGCTTATTCTCACCTTATAATCATGAGCCTCGGCGTAGCGCATATACATTCGCATGAGCATGTCAGCCCAGTCCTGCGACTCGGTGCCGCCCGCGCCCGCGTTGATTTTCAGCACACAGCTCATCGAATCGGCCTCGTCGTGAAGCATATTGCGGAACTCTAACTCCTCCACCATCTTGATGACATCAGCATATTGATTGTCAACCTCTTCCTCTGTCGCCTCGCCTTCTTTGGCGAATTCGTACAGAACGCCGAGGTCGTCGTTAGATTTTACAATCTCATCGTAAGCTGTCACCCAGCTCTTCACGTCCTTGATTTGGCGCATGATGACTTTGCCGTTTTTCGGGTCGTCCCAGAAGCCATCAACTTTTGTCTGCTCCTCTAATTCATTGATTTTTAATAATTTAACGTCAATGTCAAAGATACCTCCTCAAGGCATCAATCCTCTTACTCAATTCTTTTATGCTATCTAAAGTGACCATATTAATTAAGGTGTAAAATTTTTGCAAAGATAATATTTTTTTTCACGCTGTAACCGATTGCAATTCTTTTCCTAAAGAATGAAGTGCATTGACGATTTTATCCTGTTGTTTTTTCATCGGACGGCTTCTGCCGCAAATATAATGTCCTAATTGTCTTTCATTAATGCCTGTCAGTCTTGACAAGGCTGCTCTTGTGATAATTTTGTCATAACAATATAAAATCGTTTGAATATTCATTTTATATTCTAAAACATATTGATTATCAAATATTTTAGGATAACTTCTGCCATCCTCTCTCGCACATTCGATATAAAAATCGACGCTGTCCTGCACATATTTTGCAAAATCAGTGAAATTGCCGATGAATGCGACCACCCAGCCTGGCAACAATTCGCAGTTCGCGCTGAATCCTTTTTCAGTTTTTGATGTTGAAATAATAACTTTCCCCATATTAAAACTCTATTCCTGATTGTTTTTCAATACTTTTCAATTCAAAACCCAAGTATCGTCACTCGGTTTTCCATTAACTGTCACAACGACGGTTTTTTTCATGATATTTAAACTACCTGTGACTTCCTTTTTGTCTGTCGATGTACCAACCATAATCCATCAACTTTTTGATAATAATGCTAACTTTTACAACTTTCATAAATCCGGCATCTAATTCTCTGCAAAAATAGTATTTTTACTATTACATGTCAAGAGTTTTCCAAAAAAATTTTTGTTTTTTATGCAAAAATTATTCCCCTCCTACCACTTGTCAATTTTCAATCCCCAAGCCTTCTTTCAGTAGATATGTGTAAATTAGAATATTAGTCATTATTTATCTTCAACGGTCAATAATGTTGTATCTCGGTATGTATCTCCGGTTTCATATTCACCTTGAAAATATGATATGGTTCATATCACTTTATCTCAACAAAATCACTGAATGGTCTTATATGTGCCACATGCGTATATGCTCGTTTGCGCAAATCAATTGGTTGGTCAAACATAATTGTTTCTGTCGAATTAAAATGCAGCACGGCATAATATGGTGCATTCTCGGCTGTAAACCCTTTTTCTCGAAGAGCCTCTGCTGTCCAAATCTGGAAGCCTTTCTTGGTCAGTTTGAACAACTGTGGATTCTCGCCATCAGTATGCAGGCAGATGTACCCTAAACGTTCAAAACCCTGTTTGACGAGCAACGAGCCTTTGCTGTCGCCGGCACGCAAGTATGTTATGCCTAACCGCATTGCTATTTCACGATCTTTCTCGCGCATGTGGTTCACAATGACTGTTGCTTCTTGTGCATTTTCACGCATTTTGTCGAAGAGTTTTTTGCGTGTTACTGTGTCTTCTAATGCATTGCGGCGGCGCAAGGATAGTTGCACAAACTCTGTTTCTTTCTCAATACCGATAAACTTACGCCCTAATAAATTGGCTGCTATACCGGTAGTTCCGGAACCTGCAAAGGGGTCTAAAATCGTATCGCCCTCATTGGTTGAAGCAAGGATAATACGGTACAACAGACGCATGGGCTTTTGCGTGGGGTGTTTGCCTTGCAGTTTCTCCCATGAAGAGACAGCCGGAATACGCCAAACATCCGTCATCTGCGTACCACCGTTCAGTTGTTTCATGGTTTCGTAGTTGAACTTGTGTGTTTTCTTCTCGTATTTACGTGCCCAGATAATCAGTTCGGTGGAGAAATTGAAGTACTTGCACGACAAATTGGGTGGCGGGTCGGTTTTCTGCCAAGTAATAGTATTGAGTACTTTGTAACCAAGTTCTTGCAGGCATCGCATAACCACATGAATGTTGTGGTGTGTGCCGCTTATCCAAATCGTGCCGTTGTCTTTCAGTTTGGTGCGACATAGTGCAAGCCATTTGAGGTTAAACTCGTAGATATATTCGGGTGTGCCGCCTTTGTCCCACTCTCCCTTATCTACGCAGACCTGTTTGCCGCTCTGCACGCTGATGCCGCCGTTACTCAAGAAGTATGGCGGGTCGGCAAAGATAGCATCGATAGAGTTGTCCTCTATCTCTTTCAGCCGTTCCATGCAATCGCCAAGCAGGATAGTGAAGTCGGGGTATGTGGAAATGGCTAACATTTACGCAAATATACTTGTCAATATCTCGTCTAACATACCGTGTTTAAGCATGTGGAAATTTTGAAGATATTTTAAGTGCCTAAAACCTTTATTTAACTGGTTACTTGCGTTGTTCCAACATTCTTTTCCATCGGTTACCAGAGAGAAACCTATGCCTGTCGCATTCAAATCGTTTTGTCTGTTGATGTAAGAATCAATAATTTCTTCAGGTTTAGAACCCGTGCCATTATAAAAGTTAACTTCAAAGTTAATGGCTTTTTTATTGCGCACATCTACTACAATAAAGTCTGCCTTTCTATTGGCAATGTCTTGTGATATATTAAAACCAAATGCTTGAAGTTTCTGAAATTTTGTTTGTGCCAATAAAAGCAAATTATGTTTCTTACATTCTTTTTCAAAGATGGGTTGGCACGCAAGTTCAAATGCGCTTCCTCCCCTGTTTTTTCTACCATTAGAATCCATACCGACAAGAACGCCGATAATATAATCTAATGTGCTTTTCTCAATAATTTTTTGATAAAGCGTCTTAAGTCCCATCTGTACAAAGAAATCATAGTAAATATTTATTTGTTCCTTTGTCAGTGTTGTAATATTTTCTGGAAAGGAATAGGTCAATTTGTCAGCACTATCTATTTCATCTTGAATTATAGTGAGTTTGTTCTTCCCCTTATTCAGTTTTTTGCGTTCTTCCTTTGCCAAACCAAAAAGATATGGGAACAAAAGAATTGTTTTTGGCAGTTTTGTTAGTAAATCTTCAAAACGTCTCTTAAATTCAGTATCAGATTCACAACCAACAAGAACATCTAAAGCATGTATTTCTACTAAATACTGCTCATAACCCTTTACATTGTTCCAATCTACAAAGTAATTAAAACCACGATTAGTGGTAAGAAGATTATTAACGAAAATACTCGTTAATTCTTCGGGTGATTTGTCAATAAACATATTATACTGCTTGTTTAAGTTTTGTTTCTGTATAGTTATGTACAAGTATCTCTTTTAACTTGCCGCGCTTGTTGGGATTGGCATTTACACTGCGTACCGCCCAAACGCGTTCAATAATATATTGCAAATAGAGGTCGTCAAAGAACATATCGGAACAGTCGGAATTGCTCAACATGAACTTATATCCTGCTTCCTCCACTTTGTCGCAGAACTCTTTGAGCCTCACTTGCGCAAGGTCGTTGAACGACTCTTTGGCATAATCGTTGAAACTGCTGGTATTACTTAATGGGCGATAAGGCGGGTCAAAGTAGAAAAGCGTATTGTCTTTTGCGTGGGCAAGAGTTTCTTGATAATCACCTGTCAAGATCTCTACTTTTTTCAATAACTCACTATCAGCGTAAATTGTATTCGGGTCGCAAATCATCGGGGTTTCATAACGTCCGAATGGCACATTGAAAAGTCCCGCCTTATTCACGCGGTATAAACCATTAAAACAAGTACGATTCAAGAAGAAAAACAAAGTAGTATTGCGGATTGGGTCTAACGTTTTTGTATTAAACTCTTCCCGCATCATCAAGTAGAATTGCTTGCGCATTTCTTCTGCTTGCAGGGAATAATACTCTTTTTGGAGCTCTTTGAGAGATTCCACCAAAGCCGACGGATTATCACGTACTACTTTGTAGCACGTAGTTAGATCGGAATTGATGTCGTTAATAATGGCTGACTGAATGTTGGAGTGCGTCTGCAACATGTAGAAGAGCATCGCTCCTCCGCCTACAAAAGGCTCAATGTAAGTGACGTTCTCCCATTGGTCAAAGTCAGCTGGAAGCAGTGCTTCGAGTTGGTCAATGAGTTGCGTCTTTCCGCCCACCCATTTGACGAATGGTTTCGCTTTCATGTGTTCAACTTTTGTTGATGCAAAATTACAAAGATTTTTAAAGTAAAACACATTTTGGAGACTTTTTTTGTTAACTTTTGTGGAGCGTTTCCCACACCAACCCCGCCTCGTACCCTTTCTGGATGGCGTATTGCGCGAGTTTTGCCTTTCTTTTGTATGGGTCGGATTCATTGATTTTCTTGGCTTTCAGCACTTTTGTCAGCTCTTCGCGATATATCTCGGGGTCAATCTCCGAAAGGGCGTTTTTTATGATTTCATCGTCTATTCCTTTCATCTTCAACGACATTTTTATCTTGTTCACACCCCATTTTTTCAGATGTATCTTACTTCTCACAAAAGTGGAAGCATAACGTTCATCATCAATAAAACCTTCACCTTCAAGCATTTGCATGATTTTTTCCTTGTCGGAAGATGAAATATCGAAAGTGGCAAGCTTCTTTCTCACCTCCGACGTGCATCTGTCTTGATAAGAGCAAAAATGCAACACCTTTTTTAATATAGCATCCAATGTTTGTTCCACATTACAAAAATAGTAATTTTTTCGATTTTTTATTAAGATATTAAAAAATTTTGTATTTTTACAAGTTAATTTTTTATACATGAAAAGACTTTTTATACTGACATTCATGATTTTTATTATCTTTGGAATCAACGGCTGCAACAAGGAAAATAAAAATTTTGATGAGACCATCAATGGGTTTGATGTACATTGGACGAGCAACCTTGGGAACACGCAAAAGGCCGCCATCCGCGAGATGATTAACAATATGGTTTTTATTGACGGCGGGCAGTTTCAGATGGGCGACAGTGCCAATGCGTTGTCATCGCCAGTGCATACAGTAAATGTCAGCGATTTTTACATAAACAAATTTGAGATAACACAAGACGTATGGGCATCTGTGACAGGACAAACACCCACCTACGACCTGTCTCTGCAATGGACAACATCCTATGGGATGGGCGACAAATATCCGGCCTACAGGATTTCATACAATCAAGCCAGCGAGTTCATCGCACTACTCAACAAATACACAGGCTTAAGGTTCAGTCTGCCGTCGGAAGCACAGTGGGAGTTTGCCGCAAGAGGTGGAAACTCAACGACTTACAAAGAGTTTTCGGGCAGCGACAATTGCACCGAAGTGGCTTGGACGAATCAAAACGCGACGAAATGCAATGTAGTTGGGACGAAAGCACCCAACGAACTCGGCTTATACGACATGAGTGGCAACGTCTGGGAGATGTGTCTCGACTGGTATGCTTCATATCCTTCGGAGGAGGTTACCGACCCCGTCGGCACCGACTACGGCAACGGCTACAAGGTGTTCCGCGGGGGCAGCTGGAACAACAACGAGCAGCAGGCGCGCGTCACCACACGCTATCGTCAAGGAATACATTACGTTGATTATCAGACAGGTATCCGTCTCGTTCACCCAGCTCCATAGAGAAGCCTTATCCAATCAGGTTTGCCAAGTTTTCTTAACGTCTGCTTCACCCATTGGCGGTTTTCGGGTTTGTACCAGAAGAAAAACCGTTGTTGTGATAGTTTCTCTTCTTTCGTTCTAGCAACGAAGACTGGTTTCAGCGTGTAAGGGTCGTAGCCAGAGTAATAAATTTCTGTGGCGAGTGTCATTGGCGTGGGCGTGAAGTCCTGAACCTGCTCTAAACGATAGCCAAACTCCTTGGTTTTCACCGCAAGTTCAGCCATGTCTTCAAGCCGGCATGCTGGATGGCTTGATATGAAATAAGGTATCAGCTGTTGGTTGAGATGATATTTTTCGTTCACACGGTCGAATTTCCTTTTCAGCTTTCCAAAAAGTGAGAATGAGGGTTTACGCATGAGTCTTAACACGTTATCACTCACTTGCTCAGGCGCCACCTTCAGTCGTCCGCTCACGTGACGGCGCATCAACTGTTCAAAATACTCATCATAACCCAGTTTTCCGTCAGGGTCGTCGTTAGTGAGAAAAAGGTCGTAGCGGATGCCAGAGCCTATCGTCACTTTTTTTATTTTAGGATTTTTGTCAACCTCTTTGTAAAGTTCGATGAGCGGATGATGGTCGGTGTTGAGATTTTTGCAGATATTGGGCTGTATGCAGGTCGGGCGCACGCATTTCTCGCACAATGACTCATCTTTGCCGTGCATACGGTACATATTCGCTGACGGACCTCCCAAATCGCTGATATATCCTTTAAAATCGGGCATTTGCGTGATTTGTTCCACCTCTTTTAAGATAGACTCGCTGCTCCTCGACGCCACAAATTTTCCTTGATGCGCCGAGATGGTGCAGAAGGCGCATCCGCCGAAGCATCCACGATGAATATTAACAGAATGCCTAATCATCTCGTAAGCCGGAATAGTACCGCGTTTGGTGTATTTCGGATGCGGCATGCGGGTGTATGGCAGGTCAAAAGCGGCGTCGATCTGTTCAGTGGTGTATGTCGGATAAGGCGGGTTTATGTAAAGTGTCTGATTTCCAACATCTTGCAAGAGACGCGCCGCATGTTTCTTATTCGATTCCTCTTCTATATGTTTGAAATTAGAGGCATAAAGACGTTTATCTTTAAGGCATACCTCATGCGAGACCAATTTTATATCATTCCATTGAGAATCAATATGTTGTGATTTGTTTCTTAAGAAAAAAGTCTGCGGAATATCTGTAATTTCATCAATTTTCTTGCCTTCTGCAAGAGTTTTCGCAATCTCCACAATAGCAAGCTCTCCCATACCATAGATGCCCATATCGGCTTGAGAATCAACGAGAATGCTTGGTTTCAGTGCATCCGACCAATAATCGTAATGCGTCACTCGACGTAGCGAAGCCTCAATGCCGCCGACTATGACTGGCACGTCGGGATAAATCTGTTTCAGTATCTTGGAATAGACGACGGTGGCGTAATCGGGACGGAATCCCGCCTCGCCGCCGGGGGTGTAGGCGTCGTTGCTACGGAGGCGTTTGTTGGCGGTATAGTGGTTCACCATCGAGTCCATGCAGCCTGCCGAGACGCCGAAAAACAACCGTGGCTTGCCAAATTTGCGGAAGTCGCGGAGGTCGTCGCGCCAATTAGGTTGCGGGATGATAGCCACACGATAACCCTCGCGTTCCAGCACGCGACCGATGACAGCTGCGCCGAAAGCAGGATGGTCAACATACGCATCACCGCTGACGAGCACGATGTCAAGCTCATCCCAGCCCCGCAAGTCGGACTCTTTCTTCGTTATCGGCAACCATTTCAACAAATCCATGCCTAAGGTCTAAGGTCTAAAAAAAACCGTCAGTCCCTTGCGTGCGTCAGCGAGTTTGTCAATCCATGCCTCCACGGAGTTTTGTCCGATAACATCGGTGACGTATTTTACCGAAACAAACGGGACACCCATTTCACGACACACCTCTGCTTCGCCGTAGGCCTCCATATCGATCACATCGCCCTCAATATCAATACCTTGCGTTACAAACGAATCACCGGTGTTGCAGGTGCCGTTAATCATCTTGGCGACATCCTTCAACTGATGTTCGGTAAAGACTCGATTCATCGCATCGCCGCTAAAAGTAATCTCGGAGTCTAAACCATCCAATGTTACTTTGCGTAAATCCCTGTCGATGAATTGGTTACAGACTATAATATCACCAACATTATGATTCAATGTGCCTGCTGTGCCGAAATTAATCACAACATCGGGATGATGTTCGCAGATGGCGCGCATGGTCTGCATGGCAGCATTCACCTTGCCCATGCCAGTTTCAACATAAACAATTTCAGCGTTTGAAATGTTAATCTCAATTTTTTCTTCAGGAATTGCGTAAACTAACAAAATTTTCATAACTAAAAGCAATTTCATCATATTATTTGATTAATTTTTGATAACGACAGTGTCAACCATGCCATAGTTCCCATTCCGATTTTCATCGAATCTTCATCGATGTCGAAAGTGGCTGTATGTTGTTTAGAATCAATGCCTTTGGCAGGATTAGCAACACCAAGGCGATAGAAACATGCCGGTATTTTTTGCGAATACCATGCGAAGTCTTCGGCAGTCATTAGCTGAGGCAAATCTCTCACTTTGTCTTCACCCAAATAATTTTTTGCGAAAGCGGCACATTTTTCTGTCAAAGACACATCATTGTGCAATGAGGGATAGCCTTGCTCTATGAAAATGTCAGCGATACATCCAGATTCTTTTGCAATTTCGTTTGCGACTTTTAAAATATTGTCTTTCAATAATTTACGCTTGTTTTCATCAAAAGTGCGCATTGTGCCTTTCAGATTCACCTCCGATGGAATCACGTTGTAAGTCCCGTCAGCGATGAAGTTTCCAAAGCTCAACAAACCATCTGATTTACAAGCATTTAAATCATTTTCAGGATACAATTCCGACAATTTTGTTACGATTTTTGCAGCAGCGAGCACCGTATAATCACGTTCTGCAGGTTTGGCGGCATGACCTCCCCTGCCTTTCACGGTTATGTTGACCTCATCGGACGATGCCATGAAAGGTCCGGCATGGAAACCCACCTCTCCGCAAGGCAGGTCGGGATAAACATGCTGCGCGATTATCATATCCACATCATCGAGGATGCCTGTTTTCATCAGCAGCGAGGCACCGCCGGGCAGTTTCTCTTCTCCCGGCTGGAAAACAAACTTCACCATGCCGGCGAATTTATCTCGTAAATCATTGAGGATGAAGGCAGTGCCGAGCAACATCGCTGTATGCGCATCATGACCGCAGGCGTGCATCACACCTTCATTAACAGAGCGATAAAGGCAGTCATTTTGCTCCTGAATCGGAAGAGCATCCATATCGGCGCGCAAAGCGATAGTCTTTCCCGGAAGACCGCCTTTTATCGTGGCAACAATGCCGTAACCCGCTATATCTGATTGGAAATCAATATTTTTTGAAGCAAGATGTTGTTTCACAAGTTCAGCGGTATCTTTCTCACAAAAACTCAATTCCGGATGCTGATGAAGATGTCGGCGGATGCCAACAATATCTTCAAAATATTGATTACATTTGTCCTTTATCAGCTGCTTCATGAAAGAATTTTATTTTTTGCAAAGATAAGAAAATTATTAGTAACTTTGCACGTTTTTAGATAATTAGGGGAAAAAGTTTTATATATAAAATTGTAAAAAATATCAAAAATAAATAGACATGAAAAAAGAAGTAAAATTTAGTCTGGTCTATCGCGACATGTGGCAAAGCTCGGGCAAATATGTGCCTCGCAAGGACCAGTTGGAGCAGATTGCGCCGCTCATCATCGACATGGGATGTTTCGACCGTGTGGAGACCAACGGCGGTGCTGCCGAGCAGGTAAACCTGCTTTATGGCGAGAATCCTAACCCTTCGGTGCGTGCCTTCACCGCAGCGTTACACAAGGGCGGCATTGAGTGTCACATGCTCGATCGTGCCCTCAACGCATTGAGAATGAACCCTGTACCCGCCGACGTGCGTCAGTTGATGTATAAGGTAAAGAAAGCTCAAGGTGTGGACATCACCCGTATCTTCTGCGGCTTGAACGACGTGAGAAACATCATCCCGTCGATTCAGTGGGCCAACGAAGCCGGCATGATTTCGCAGGCCGCCATGAGCATCACCTATTCGCAGGTGCACACCGCCGAGTATTACATGAATATGGCCGACGAGCTCATAGCCGCCGGCGCGAAGGAAATAGCCTTGAAAGACATGGCAGGCGTCGGTCGCCCCGTCTCGTTAGGTAAGATTGTTGCGCACATCAAGACACAGCACCCAGAAATCAAGGTGCAGTACCACGGCCACACCACGCCAGGCCTCTCGATGGCATCGGTCTTGGAAGTCTGCAAGGCAGGCTGCGACTATATCGACGTGGCGATGGAGCCGCTCTCATGGGGCACCGTCCATCCTGATGTCATCAGCGTGCAAGCCATGCTGAAAGACGCCGGGTTCCTTGTCAAAGACATTGACATGAAGACCTATATGGCTGCCCGTAGCATGACACAGAGCTTCATTGACGACTTCCTCGGCTATTGGATCGATCCGCGTAACCGTTACATCAACTCGCTGCTGTTGGGCTGCGGGCTACCGGGCGGCATGATGGGTTCGCTCATGGCCGACCTCAAACCGGTGCATGCCGCCATCAACATGAACCGCAAGAATCAGGGACTGCCTGAGTTAAGCGAAGACGAGATGCTCGTCGAGTTATTTCAGGAAGTGCAGAACATTTGGCCAAAACTCGGCAACCCGCCATTAGTAACGCCATTCAGCCAATACACCAAGAACATCGCCTTGATGAACCTCTTCGCCATGAGCAAGGGTGAGCCTCGTTACGAGACATCCATCGACCCTGCCGCCTGGGACATGATTCTCGGAAAAGCAGGCAAACTGCCTGGCACTTTGGCACCTGAAATCGTGGAACTCGCTAAGAAGAAAGGCTTCGAGTTCTTCACCGGCAACCCGCAGGACAACTACCCTGACGCGCTGCCGCATTTCATCGAGATGATGGAGCAAGAAGGCTGGGACCGCGGTCAGGACGACGAGGAGTTGTTCGAGTTCGCCATGCACGAGAAACAGTATCGTGAATATAAGTCGGGCGAGGCGAAACGCCGTTTCAACAAGGAACTCGAAGAGAAGATGAGGGTGAAATACGAGAACAACGGCGCAAGTATCAACCTTGATGACTTGAGAAAAATGCGTCATCCTAATGCGGAAGCCATCACTGCCTCGGCAAGCGGCAAGGTGATATGGGAAATCGACCGCATCGACAAGTCAATGGCACCCGCAACAGGCACGGTTTATAAGGAAGGTGACATCTTCTGTTATCTCCAAACACCTTACAACAACGAGCCTGTATATACCAACTGGAGCGGCAAACTCGTAGAGACAGTAGCTGAACAAGGTAAAGATGTGGCAAAAGGCGAAATCATTGCGTTCGTCGAAAAATAAATAATATTTTAGTATTTGTTTATCACTTTTTGAAAAAATATGTATATTTGCATTGTTAAATTTTAATTGTACAAAATAAATATCATGAAAAAAACATTACTATTTATCGCGGCAATATTGATGTCGGTATCAGTATTTGCCCAAACGAGAACAACGTTTATCAATGAACATTTCGACGGTTCTTCATTGCCGGCAGGATGGCAAATCATTGGCAACACATCTAACTGGAGTGTCTCTACGACACAGAATGCCGGCGGTCAGGCCAACGAGATGAAACTCGACTGGAGTCCTCAGTTCAATGGCATGACACGTCTCGTCACACCCGCCATTGACCTCACAGGCGTCACATCGGTGGTCATGAGCTTTAAACACGCCCTTGACAACTATACAGGTTCCAACACCATCGGCATCGCCACGTCGTCGGACGGCGGCACCACATGGAACGTCGGATGGACACAGGGCTACTCGCAAAGCAACTCATGGACAGTGTCAGAAAACATCACGACCGCCGACATAGGCAGCAACAACGTTATGTTCTGCATCTTTTTCAATGGCAGCAGTTACAACATCAACGACTGGTATTTCGACGACATCGAGATTTTCACACAGGAAAACCTTGACGCTCAATTAGCTTCTATCAACACAAACAGTGTTATAGGTGCCGGTACTCAAGATATTGTCGTCACAGTAGCCAACAAAGGTATTACAACCGTTGAAGAAATCACACTGTCTTATCAAATCGACAACAATCCGGCGGTGGTTGAGACATTCAACGTAAACCTCGCCTCACTCGCGTCAACACAACTCACATTCACCGAGCCGGCGTCTTTCGTTCCGGGAAGTTACACCATAACAGCCAATATCGAAGCTGTGAACGGCACACCTGACGATGATTTGGAAAACAACACCATGACAAAGACCATCGGCGTGGCTCTCGGCACGACACAACGCATCCCGATGATTGAGCATTTCTCAAGCTCCACCTGCGCACCATGCGTCAGCGTGAACACACAGATGCTTAACCTCACAAACAACAACCCCGGCAAGTTCACCTACACCAAATATCAGATGAACTGGCCCGGGAACGGTGACCCATATTACACGGCAGAAGGTGGCGTGAGAAGACAATATTACGGCGTAAATGCCGTGCCTATGGTTTTTCTTGACGGACAAGAAAAGTCTGTGAACCAGACAATTCTTGACAATGCTTACAACTCACCGGCATTCACCGACGTGAGAGGCTCGTTCAACGTCAGTGGCAACACCATCACCGTTAAGGTTGATTTCATGTCGTACTACGATTTGAACACAGCGCGGGCTTTCGTCACGGTCAATGAGAAAGTCACGACTGGTAACGTAGGTACCAACGGCGAGACGTCGTTCCACCATGTGTTTATGAAATTCCTGACATCGACATCAGGCGACGCCGTGAACATAGAAGAGGGTAACTATCAGCACTTTGAATTCACACAGGACTTGTCGGGTACACACGTCGAGGAGATGAGCGACCTTGAAGTCTCAGCATGGTTGCAGGAATATGGCACCAAAGAGATGCTAAACAGCCATTTCATGTATGAATACACCGACGTTCATCCATATCCTGTGCAGAACCTTTCCGTTAACATGGAGGAAGAGACTCTGACAGCTACATGGGAAGCTCCGGAAGGCGGCAACGCATTGAGTTACAATGTATATATCAATGGAGAATTGGCCGAAAACACCTCCTCTCTCGAATATACAATAGCCACAGAAGAGGAGTTCAACGTTGTGTCGGTCGAAGCCGTTTATGACAACGACATGACGTCGGTCAAAATGGTGAAAGCCACCGCGACTCCTGAAACAACACTCACACTCAGCGCAACAGAGATAGTGTTTGGCGATCCTAATGAAAGCATTACTATAACAATCACCAACAATACTGCCGAAGATGTAACCATCAATGAGATTACAGAAGACGGAACAAATTATCTCAGCATAAGCACAAGTGAGACGCTTCCATACGTCCTCACTCAAGGCAATAGCATGGATGTCACATTAACACCGGTAGTCGCATACAGAGAACTTGTCACCACTAACGTCAACATTGTTTCAACAGCAGGAACACAAACTATAAACGTTACAGTTGACAATTCATGGACTGGCGTCGATGAGAACAGCAGCAACTACGAAATCTATCCTAACCCGACCAACGGCAGCATCATGGTAAAAGGTGATAACATCAAAGCAGTTGAGGTGTATAACCTCTGCGGCCAGAAAGTGCTGACAGTCAACGGTTCACAGAACGTCAACGTCGATATTAGTGCTCTCACATCAGGCATTTACATGGTTAAAGTCATTGACAACAATGGAGTTAGCACCGTTAATAAAGTCGTGAAAAAATAGACGTTAGACATTAGACGTTAGACGTTAGACGTTAGATTTGGTCAAAAAAAGGACTCGTTTGAAACGAGTCCTTTTTACTAAGGTCTAAAGACTAAAGACTAAAGACTAAAGTCTTAAAAAAGATTCTTTGCGAGTCCTTTAATCTCCTCCTTGCTTGCGTTCACACCAAACACGTGATCGGGCTTCAGATACCAGACATCGTTATGTTGTTTGAACAGTTTCTCGCCGCCGCCGGTGATGTTGAGCATGATTATATCATCGGCCTCAACTTGTTTATTATCAACAGCTTGTATAAGTGACGCCGTCGCCACGCCCGCCGCGTGATAGATGTCGATACCCTCAAGTTGCTCAAACATGTCGCATGCCTTTTGAGCCTCGTCGTTGGTCACCGCCAACATATCGCCGTCGGTGTCAACGAGGGCGTCGAAAAGACCACCGCATATAGAATAAGGTGGCTTACGGTTTGAGAGTACTTTAGCGCATATCTCGCTCGCGTCTTTTCGTGCCTGTTCCGCGTCGTACGGCAACAGTTCACGAGAATGTTGCTTCCACGCGTCATACATAGGTGTAAACGGCTTGTTCTGCGACACAAAGAGGCGTGCCTTGTTAGCACCGAAGCGTCCATCATCAATGAAACGTAAGTTGGCCTCCCAAGCGGCTATCGCACCCGTCCCGCTCCCCACGGCCTGAAAATAGAAATCAGGAATGCGTCCGATGAACGTCACCGCCGACAGCATCGTCGTGCTCATGCCGTCACGACGTGCTATGTTTTTCGCGCCACCTTCAGCGAAGTAGCCGTCCATCTCACACACGATATTGCCTAAATTGATGGCATCGAAATAATCGCTGCCACTCTCAGTACAAAGCAATTTCACACAAGAATTGAGCGGCTTATCGAACCACAACGCATCGATGTTGTCTTCCGGAACCGTAAGCAAAAGCTTGATGTTATTGTCGGAACATACCTGAGCAAAGGCACGCGCAGTGTTACCTGCCGACGATACCACCATCGTCTTGTCTCGTTGCTCCACACCGAGACGTGCACACACTGAATAAGCCTCCGTCTCCTTGAAAGAACAGGTGCGCATACTTGCACCTATCTGCGGGTAATAACCGTTGAATGTGATGTATAAATTATTGAGTCCCAATTTATTAGCAAGACTTCTGCTTTTATATGTCACAGGACACGAAGCCTCTTTCAGCACATTTTTTATCGGAAGCCAGTCGGCAAAACGATACAAACCACCGTTGCTTTCCTTCACTTCAAGCTGTTTTTTTGCATAAATCGGACGGATGAGACTCGGCTTCACTGAGTTCGGAAAGTCGAGCATCCAGCCACTGTCGTCACACATACGACCGTCGGCAACACATTTAATCTGGTATTTTGTCGGGATAAAAGTCATATTTTTTCCTCTATTTTATTATGAGATACAAAATTTTCACATCTTTTTGTTAAAACTTCAAATTGCTTTCACTAATGAATTGCAAAGATAGTAAAATATTTTACTAATTTTAAAAAAAGTAATTTTATTTTAAAAAAAATATCGTATGAACTAATTTTTGAGATATTTGATAAATTATTTCAAAATTTTTCCTGACTTTAACATTTATTTTCTATCTTTGTAACCTTGAAAATTATATTAAACTTAAGATAATGAAAACCTCAAAAATCACACTGCTTATTGCAGTCATGATGCTATTCGGCATCCAGATGCAAGCACAAAAAGAAGAAAAAGCTGTTTATCAGTTCACCGACGACGTGGTGGCTCCTCACACCATCGTTCAAAACCAAGCGCAGTCTGGCACATGTTGGTGCTTTGCCGGCACAGGTTTCGTGGAAGCGGAGATACTTCGTAAATACGACGTGGAACTGAACCTCTCAGAGATGTATTTCGTCCGTTGGGCTTACGCACAGAAATTCAACAGGTTTGTACGTCTTCACAGTGCCACCAACCTGAGTTGTGGCGGTGAGGTGTTCGATGTGCTCTACGCCCTCGACGCCAACGGAATGATAACAGAAGAGGCCTACAGCGGTCTCGTCCCCGGCTTCGAGAGACACTGCCACTGGGAGCTGCAAAACGCCATCGAGAGTTATGCCAAAGTGGTGACCAAGAAAAGCAACGGACGCATACTTTACGACGTATATCCCAAAATGGTTGAATCGACACTCGACGCCTATCTCGGCGAGGTGCCGGAAAACTTTGAATACGACGGAGCACAATATGACCCGAAATCATTCGCGCAAAAATATAAACTCGACCTCAACGACTATATCCAGTTCTCATCATACACCGACCAGGAGATATACAAGCCTTTCCTGATTCAGATTCCTGACAACTGGACCAACACCATGACCTACAATATGGGCTTTGACGAGATGATGGCTGAACTTGACAACGCCTTGAACAACGGATATACCGTAGGCTGGGCGGAAGATGTAAGCGACAAAGGATTCTCACGCAAGGCCGGCGTCGGCGTGGTCCTCGACGAAGACATTGATAAAATCCGCGAGAGCAACCCTAAGAAATTCAAGAAAATGAGCGACGACGAGATTAAAGAAATCCTTTATAAATTCGAAGACGTGCTGCCTGAAAAAGAAGTTACCGAGGAGATGCACCAAATTGCTTACGACGACTGGAGTACCGGCGACGACCACAGCATGCTCATCGTCGGCATTGCACACGACCAAAACGGAAACAAATATTATAAGGTGAAAAACTCATGGGGAGAATCCGGGCCGTATAAAGGATTCTGGTACTGCTCCGATGCTTATGTCCGCCTCCACACCGTGTTCTTTACGGTAAACAAAGAGGGCTTCAGCGATACTATGAAGAAAAACCTTAACATAAAATAATGTATAAGTAATAATTTTAAATACAAACACAATGAAATTCAAACATTTTCTTCTGGCAGCCGCTCTGTTGTTGAGCGTGCCAACATTCGCGCAAGAGGAAGCCAACCCCGAAGAGGAAGGCTACAAATTTGAGGTAATCAAGGAATTGCCTATCACACCTGTGAAAGACCAAAACAGAGCCGGCACATGCTGGTGCTACTCCACATTGGGATTTTTCGAGGCCGAACTGCTCCGCATGGGCAAGCCGGAATACGATTTCTCGGAGATGTACATCGTTTACAAGACTTATCAGGACCGTGCCGACAAGGCGGTGCGCACTCACGGTGACGTATCTTACTCAGAAGGCGGTTCCTTCGGCGACGTGGTATATGCCATAAAGCATTATGGTCTCGTCCCTGACTCGGAAATGAAAGCCGGCCAGATGCACGGCGACAGCCTCTCCAACTTCTCGGAGTTCTCAAACGTCAGCGGCAAGTTCATTGAAGGTGTCATCAAGACAAAGACCTTGCAACTCGGCACTGACGAGAACCATACCCCGCTGTGGAAGAACGCCTTCAACGGCATCCTCGACGCTTACATCGGCAAATGCCCGGAAGAATTCACATACAACGGAAAGAAATACACTCCACAAAGCTTTGCTGAATCAACAGGCTTGAACATGGACGACTATGTCAACATCGCCTCTTTCGCTCATCAGCCTTGGTATGAGCCATTTGTCATCGAGGTTCAGGACAACTGGCGCTGGGGCAAGGCCTACAACCTCCCTGTTGACGAGTTCATGGAGGTGATGAACAACGCCATCGACAACGGTTATCCTATCGCTTGGGGTGCCGACGTCAGCGAGAGCGGCTGGCTCAGAGGTAAGATGTCAGGCATTTGCGTGCTACCTGACCTTAAGAACCAGGCATCCGACAAGGCGGGAACAGACTTCGCGCATTGGAACGGACTGAGCGCAGCCGACCGCCAGAAAGAAGCCATGAATCATCCCACACCACAACGTTGGGTCAACGACCAAGAGCGTATCGACGCTTACAACAACTACGAGACAACCGACGACCACGGCATGGTTATCTATGGAAAGGCAAAAGACCAAATCGGCAACGTATATTTCATGGTTAAAAACTCATGGGGCAGTGCCGGCAACTACGACGGCATCTGGTACGCATCAGAAGCTTTCGTGCGCTACAAGACATTGAACTACCTCGTCCATAAAGACGCTCTTCCGAAATCAATCAAGAAAAAACTCGGAATAAAATAAGAGTAGAGATAAAAGAATAGAAATGAAGAGTGCCAAAAGTTGGATATATCCAACTTTTGGCACTCTTCACACTTTCAACTACTCTAAACTCACTTCTTCATCACCTCGAATCCCTTGCCATAAACGCCCGAAACACTGTTGACCGACACAAACGCCTTGGGGTCTTCTTGCTTCACAATGCGAATCACTGTTTGACACTGCGACTTTCTGACAACAACCATCAAAATGTCGTTGTCTTGTTTGGTGTACCAGCCCGTTCCCTTGATGACCGTGACGCCTCTTTGAATCTCGTTGCTAATGCGGTCGGCGATGACTTCAGGTCTTGCGGAAAAAATGAACAGTTGCACCGACTGTTTGCTACCCGTGAACGCGAGGTCCATGCAATAACTGCTCACAAAATTACCTACCAAACTATAGATAATCAGCTCCACACGTTCAAAGATTGCCATGTCCTGAAACACGAAAAACGAAGAGCTAATGATAATGAGGTTCATTGCGAGAGTGAAGCGACCCAGTGAGATATTACGATATTTGTTTACCATCATAGTGATGATATCTATGCCACCGGTGCTGCCGCCCGAAAGAAATATCATGCCGTTGGAAAAGCCGCCGATACCACCGCCGATGATGGCTGCAAGAAATTTGTCGGATATTACCGGCACGTCGCCAAACACCTTCTGCAAAAGCGAGAAAAACAACGACATTACTATGATGCAATAAATCGTTTTTAAGCCGAAACGCCATCCTAAAGTCTTGAGTGACACTAAGATAAGAATCGTATTAAGAGCAAAGATAGTGATACCTGTTGAGAGACCTGTCACCCAATAGACAATAGTAGCTATGCCGTTGACGCCTCCGCCAAGCATGTGGTTGGGAATGAGAAACGCCGTCCACCCTAATGCTATCACAAATAAACACACTGTGATAATCGCGTAGTTTTTAATTTCAATTAAAACATTTGAGGTTTTTTTCATAATTTTTTTTTACATGTTTTTACAAATAACACTAAAAGACTTAAAACATTGATTGCCAATATCTTAAGTCTTCACTCTCTCTTGTACCTGAGGCCGGGGTCGAACCGGCACGTCCACAATGGACACAGGATTTTAAGTCCGGCGCGTCTACCGATTCCGCCACTCAGGCACTTATCCTGTCTATCGAAAAAATCCCGATTCTAAGACCGGGACTCAGAGCGGAAAACGAGACTCGAACTCGCGACCCCGACCTTGGCAAGGTCGTGCTCTACCAACTGAGCTATTTCCGCAAAATTTTGTCCCAAAATTTTGCGGCTTCTTGTCATGACTCGGCAACGCTCAAGCGAGCTTGGCATTACTCTCACTGCTCCAAAAAGTCCGCTAAGGGACTGATGATTCATGTTTTAAAGAACCATGAGCGGAAAACGAGACTCGAACTCGCGACCCCGACCTTGGCAAGGTCGTGCTCTACCAACTGAGCTATTTCCGCAAAATTTTGTCCCAAAATTTTGCGGCTTTTTGTTGCGACTCGGCATAATCAAAGTAAAATTTTGCTTCTGCTCTCGCTGCTCCAAAAAGTCCGCTTATTTTGACGGTGCAAAAATACTACATTTTTTAATACCACCGACGTTTTTTTGAAAAAAAATTATTCAATATTTAAATCATTTATAATCAATAGTTTTTCAACATCTTCTTAATCTCATTGAGTTTCATAAGAGCCTCAACAGGCGTGAGAATGTCGATGTTTGTGTTCATAATCTCGTCTTTTATCTGAAGAAGCAGTGGGTCTTCAAGTTGTATGAAACTGAGCTGCATATTATCCATTTTCTTACTCTCTTTGATGGCTTCGTCGAGGTTGTCGTGCGAATGCGATTTCTCAAGCATCGATAGCAGAGCGTCGGCCCTGTCGATGACTTTCCGCGGCATCCCGGCCATAGCAGCCACATGGATGCCGAAGCTGTGAGCACTGCTACCACGTTTGAACTTTCGCAGAAAAACAACTTTGTTGCCAACTTCTTTCACGCTGACGTGATAGTTTTTTATCCTCGGGAAAGAGGCTTCCATTTCGTTAAGTTCATGATAATGAGTGGCAAACATCACCTTGGCACGCATCGTAGGATGTTCATGCAGGTATTCCGTTATCGCCCACGCTATGCTAATGCCGTCGTAGGTGCTCGTGCCGCGACCGATTTCATCGAGAAGGATAAGGCTGCGGTTCGATACATTATTTAATATGGATGCCGTTTCGTTCATCTCAACCATAAACGTCGATTCACCCGACGAGATGTTATCGCTGGCACCGACGCGGGTAAAGATTTTATCGACCATGCCGATGCGCGCAGCAGAGGCAGGTACGAACGAACCTATCTGCGCCATCAGCACAATGAGTGCCGTCTGACGCAGCAACGCCGACTTACCTGACATGTTAGGACCCGTGATGATGATTATTTGCTGTTTTTCTCTGTCGAGATAGACGTCGTTGGAGATATACTTCTCGCCCACCGGCATCATCTGCTCTATCACAGGATGCCTACCTTCTTTAATATCAATGACATACGAATCATCAACGGTGGGCATTACGTATTTGTTTTTGAGTGCGATGAAGCCGAAATTGACAAGGCAGTCGATTTTTGCCACCAATGCGGCATCGAGTTGTATTGGTGCCACAAACTCAGCCGTGGCAGTGACAAGCTCAGCATACACACGTTCTTCGATAACTTGTATGCGCTCTTCCGCGCCGAGGATTTTCTGCTCGTACTCTTTCAGCTCCTCTGTGATGTAACGCTCCGCGTTTGCAAGTGTTTGCTTGCGAATCCAGTTTTCCGGCACTTTGTCTTTATGTGTGTTTGTAACCTCCAGATAATATCCGAAAACATTGTTGAAACCGACTTTCAGTGAAGAAATTCCCGTCGCTTCCACCTCACGACGCTGAATATTCATGAGATATTCCTTGCCAGAGCGTGACAATTTTCGCAAATCATCGAGTTCCGCATCAACGCCATCAGCGATGTAGTTACCTTTTGAAGTCAAGGCAGGAGCATCGGGACGGAGCACCGTTTTTATCTTGTTGCATATTGATTCACAAGGATTTAACTGTTCTGAAAAAGCCTTTACAGAAGGATTATCGCTTTCGTTGCAGAGATGACGTATTATAGCAATTTGTTCGAGTGCGCGTGCCACTTGCAGAAGCTCGCGAGGGTTTACCCGAGCGAGCGACACCTTCGAGATAAGTCGTTCTAAATCACCGACTTGCCTGAGAGCTTCTTGAAAATTAGTGATGACGTATCTGTTTTTATAAAAATAATCCACCACGTCGTATCGTGCCTGAATCTGCTCTTTGTTTTTAAGTGGCAGCGACACCCAGCGGCGCAAGAGACGAGAACCCATAGGCGACACCGTCTTATCGATGACGTCGATGAGCGTCTTGGCGTTAGGATTAGAGGTGTTCAGAAGCTCAAGGTTACGAATCGTGAAACGGTCGAGCCACACGAACTGACCTTGGTCGATGCGTGAGAGCGAGGTGATATAATCTATCTTATCGTGTTGAGTCTCATGGAGATAATGAATCGCAGCACCTGCCGCTACTATGCCTTTCGGGAAGTCATCAACGCCGAAGCCTTTCAGTGAAGTGGTATTGAAATGACGTGTCAATATGTCGTTGGCGTAATCATCGGTGAAGACCCAGTCGTCGAACACCGTGAGGAAATATTTATCGCCGAAAGATTCGACAAAATCCTTACGTTTGTTACGCTGGCACAGCACTTCCGAAGGGTTGAAACTCTGTAGCAGCTTGTCGATGTATTCATTATTGCCTTGGGTGAGATAAAACTCGCCTGTAGAGACGTCGAGGAAAGCTATTCCGCTCTCGTTGTTCTCAAGATGCACCGATGCGAGGAAGTTATTTTCTTTCTGTTGCAGCACGCTGTCGTCGTAGGTGACGCCCGGAGTCACCAACTCAACCACGCCACGTTTCACAAGGCCTTTCGTCGCCTTCGGGTCTTCAAGTTGTTCACATACAGCCACTTTCAAGCCTGCCCTGACGAGTTTCGGAAGATATGTGTCGAGCGCGTGATGCGGAAATCCCGCCATCTCGGAACCTGGCTTAGTGTTGTTATGACGACGCGTGAGCACGATGCCGAGAATCTCCGACGATTTTATCGCATCCTCGCCGTACGTCTCATAAAAATCACCAACACGGAACAGCAACATCGCCTCAGGGTATTTCGCCTTGAAGTTATAATATTGCCTCATCAAAGGAGTTTCGTTAAAACCGGCCATTTTCTCTAAATTAATTTACAAAGATATAATTTTTTTTCGAGATGCGGTAAAAAAAAGTAACTTTGCAAAAACTTTTCAAACATGCGCAAGCTCACCATGCCGGAATTAAACCGGCTTAATATCACTGAATATCACAGCATTACGAAGACACCTATTATAATAGTGCTCGACAACGTACGTTCGTTGGCTAATGTCGGGGCATTTTTCAGGACTGCCGACGCTTTCCGAATTGAGGCCATCTACCTTTGCGGGATAACAGCTTGTCCGCCACACCGCGAGATTCACAAAACGGCATTAGGAGCCGAAGAGAGCGTAGATTGGCGTTATTTTGAGACAACGACGGAGGCATGTGTGCATCTCAAGGCGATGAATTATAGGATTTTCGCCGTCGAGCAGGTGGAGAACAGCATAAAACTTAACGATTTCAGCGCGCCAGTGCCATCAGCGTATGTGTTTGGTAACGAGGTGAATGGCGTCGATGATGAGGTGCTACCCTACTGCGAGCAAGCTATCGAAATACCACAAGAAGGCACAAAACACTCACTCAATGTCGCTGTGAGTGGTGGCATTGTGATGTATAATCTCTTCAATGATTTTAAAAATAATCAGGAAAAACATTAGTTTTTTCAGTTAAATACAGCATTGTTGATAAAATTTTATTTGTTTTATATCCCTGATATGAAATTATTTACTATTTTTGTAACTTGAAATTAATAGAAATTATTCATTAAAATTAATAGTTATAGTTATGACAAAATTTACATTAAAAAAATCATTGTTAATCGCTATTTTAGCGATTCTCCCTATGACTTTCTTCGGTCAGGAGGAGCCACAAAACTACTGGACCATCGGTATTGAAGGTGGTGCCACATCTTTGTTTAGCGACAACGATGCTTTCAAACTTGACAAAACAAGCTGGAATGCTGGTCTGTTTGCAGGTTATACTTTTAGTAACTCTATTTACATTTATGGAAATATCGGTTACGTTGCATTGGAAGGTGAATTAGAAAACGGCTTCAACATTGACGAATGCAACCTGTTCCAAGCAAACCTCAACATCGGTTACGACGTTCTTCAGCTCTTCAGATTGAATCCACACCGCTTTATTGGCATTGTGCCTCACGTTGGTTTCGGTATGATGGAGCACAAAACAAAAACTACATTCAACGACGGAACAATAGTGAAAGTCGGATATGATGAAGAAGGCGGCAGCAAAGGTTCGGGTATCGGTGGCAGACGACATGTTTACCAAAACCCGTTTGGTGTCAATTTCCTATTTAATATCTCAAAACATTTTCAGGCAAATGTTGACTTTGTTGCTTTGAAGACCGATACAGAGATGTTAGACTGTCATTATGATGGAAAACATAGCGACTGGTACGGCTATGCCAACATCGGCATTGCCTACAAATTCGGTCAGAAAAACAGCCGCAAGCCATGCCCTGAATGCCCGCCATGTGAGCCTGATCAGGATGCTATCGACAAAGCTATAGCAGACGCTATCGAGCAGTACAAAGCCGATAATCCATGTCCGGAACCAGAAGCTCTTATGGAGGCGGAAACAGAAGAAGCCGACACTACAGAGAGCCTCAATGCCATAGTGTATGAAGAAAAAGACATTCATCTTACTTTCAAAGTTGGTAAAACTGAAGTAGAAGACACTCAGGCTAACAACGACGAAGTAACGAAGATTAGCGACGATATCGACAATGGCAGAGAGATAGACGTAATCAGAACTGTTGGTTACGCTTCACCGGAAGGCAACACACAGCAGAACGAACAACTCGCTGAAAACCGTGCAAAATCAACAGCCAACTTCATCCGGGAAAAACTTGGAGACAATGCAGAAGGCATCGAATTTGAATCAGAAGGCATGGGTGCTGACTGGGACGGTTTCTATGCAGCCCTTGAAAATTCAAATATTTCAAACAAAGCTGAGATTGCAGACACTATCAAAAATTCAGAAAACCCGACAGCAACTCTGAATCAGATGAAAGCTAAATATCCTGCACTCAACGAGTTACTTAACTCTTTGAGAAGAACTCAGGTGTTTATCAAGTAAACGTTTTTCAGACGTTAAACAAAACCTCGAGGCGCGCCATAGGCGCGCCTCGAGGTTTTATGTTTTTTAAACGTGCCATGACACGTCGATGCTAAAGGACGAGACGGTGGACGCCTATGTCGTACGGTTGATTGATGGCATCCACGATTTTTTCGTAGTCGCGTTGGTTTGCTACGAAATCGATATTGTTGGTGTCGAGGATTAGGATTCGCATGTCGGTCTGCTGCCTGATGAAGTCGAAATAACCTTTCTGAAGATTGTCGAGATAAGAATCATCGATTTTTTGCTCATATTCACGGCCACGTTTACGGATATTACGCTGAAGATGTTCGACGTCGAGATAGAGATACACCATCAGTTCCGGCTTAGGTATGTTAGAAAAGATTATGTTGAAAAAACGAGCAAACAGCGAATATTCGTCAGGTTGCAAAGTCTCACGCGAGAAGATGAGCGACTTCGCCACATAATAGTCAGAGATGATGAAATCGTGGAATAAGTCAAGGTTGGCGAGTTTGTCTTTAAGTTGCTGAAAACGCAGGGCGAGGAAAGTCATTTCAACCTGAAACGCATATTTCTCAGGTTCCTCGTAGAACTTTGCGAGAAAAGGGTTTTTGTCGGGTTCATACTCCTCCAAGATAAGTTTACCATTGAAATCCTGCGAGATACGAGATGCAAGCGTCGTTTTGCCGGCGCCCATCGTACCTTCTATTGCCAAATAATTATATCTCATAACACCTTATTGATATTTTTTAACTTCACTGAAATCATGACACTGTTCGAGCAGTTGCCGATTTGTTAATCTCAAGACAGGATGCACGAAATCCGGTGCGATATCACAAAGCGGCAGCAGGGTAAAACGTCGCAGGTGGAGACGTGGGTGCGGGGCTGTAACATCCTGAGTATCAACAATTTTTTCACCAAAATAAAGAATATCGAGGTCTATCGGACGCGACACGTAGCCATTATGTGGCGTGGTGCGGTCACGACCCAGTTTTTTCTCAATGGAAAGCAGCGTCGTCATCAGCTCATCGGGCAAAAAAGAGGTGCGCAACAACACCACTTCATTCAAAAACCACTGCTGCGCCTTGAATCCCCACGGCTCCGATTCATACATATCAGACTTCACGATTACTTCACCGCATTGCTCCTCTATCATGCTATTTGCTTGATTTACAAGAAGTTCACGGTTGCCAAGATTTGAACCTAACAATATAAAAACCGATTCCAAAGCCATGAAAAAAAAATTTTATCTTTGAAAATGCAAAGATAATGAAAGAAATAGTATCTTTGAAAAAAATTTCCGAAAGGAAAAAATTAAAAATGACAATTAAATTTTTGGTATGAAACAGTTTTTTAAATTTATGTTCGCATCATGTCTCGGCTCTGCCCTGATGCTCATCATTTTGTTTGTGATAACACTTTGGATTTTTGGCTCGACAGGCTCCGACACCGTCAAAGTGCAGCCGAAATCGGTGCTGTATATGAATCTCAACTACGACATTCCGGAAAGGACGAGCGGCGACAATCTGACCCGAGCACTGATGAATCTCAACAGCACAAACAGCGACATGTCGGGCATGGACGACATCATCGCCAACATTGACGCGGCCGCTGAAGACCCTAACATCAGCGGTATCTTCCTTGAATTGTCAGCCGTCGGCACATCAACAGCTAATATTGAAGAGATAAGAGAACATCTCATAAGTTTCAGAGAATCAGGAAAATTTGTGATTTCATACGCAGAGACGATGGCGCAAAATGCGTATTATCTTGCCACCGCGGGCGACGAAATTTACGTTAATCCCAACGGAATGCTCGACCTTCATGGAATGGCATCACAGGTGATGTTTTACAAACATCTTCTTGATAAACTCGACATCGAGATGCAGATTATCAGAGGTCCGAACAACAAATTCAAAAGTGCTGTGGAACCTTATTTCCTCGACAAGATGAGCGATGCCAACCGTGAACAAATGGAGAAACTTCTTCATTCTATATGGTTTGAGATTGTGAGTGACATCAACGAGACGAGAGGCATAAGTGTCAACAGAATCAACGAGTTAGCCGATAATCTCAGTTTGACATTTAACACAAAGGTTGCTTTGGAAGAAAATTTCGTTGACGGACTTTTCTACAGAGATGAGATTATTGCAAGGATTAAGAATCTGTCTGACATAAAAGAATCGGGCAAAATCAATATCCTGAGTAACTCTCAATATGCGATGGCAAGACCGAGAGTCAAGGTGCAGCCTGACAAAATCGCTGTCATCTATGCCAATGGACAGATTTTCGACGGTGAGGGTGACGACAGCAGAATCGGCTCCACCACGTTGTCGAAAGCCATTCGCGAGGCGCGTGAGAACAAGAAAGTGAAAGCCATAGTGATGAGGGTGAACTCGCCTGGTGGCAGTGCCCTTGCCTCGGAGGTGATACGCCGCGAAGTGGAACTTGCCAAGGCTGAGAAGCCGTTCATCATCTCTATGGGCAACTACGCCGCTTCAGGAGGATATTGGATATCTTCCGAAGGCGACCGCATCTTCGCCGATGCCACAACACTGACCGGCTCGATAGGCGTGTTCGGCACCTTCCCTAACGCGAAGAAATTCCTTAACGAAACCGTCGGAGTGACGTTCGACGTGGTGAAGACCAACGAGAACGCCGATTTCGGACGCATCAACGAGCCTTTGACACCTTACCAGAAAGCTTTGTTACAGAAATATGTCGGCGAGACATACAACGACTTCACCGCACTCGTGGCACGTACCCGCAGACTGCGCCAATCGTACGTCGATTCCATAGGACAAGGCAGGGTGTGGTCGGGCATCGACGCACTGGAAATAGGCCTCGTAGATGAACTCGGCGGCCTCGACAAAGCTATTGAATACGCCGCCAAACAAGCTAATCTGACAGATTATTCTATCAAAAATTATCCGAAACAGAAAGATATAATGGAACAACTTCTCAGCGGAAACATACAAGAACCATACACTAAGTCGTTGATAAAGAATAAATTAGGAAACAACTACACTTATATAGAGACATTTGAAAAAATCTCAAATATTGATGGCTTTCAAGCACTTATGCCTTTTATGGTTGTAGAATAGTCTTAACATTAAGTGATGAATTCAGAGCAATTCGAAGATATTCGGTCTTACAATGATAACGAGATTCCTTCTGCGATGGCTTATTTCGCCGACGATGAGCAGGCAGTTTCTTTGACTAATATGGTGTTTCCGGAAAAATCGCCGGACGAAATCAAAAATCTGCTTAGAAGCATCAAGACCATAGAGGAGTTTCAAAAAAAAGTGATGACACGTTTTGTCAAATGGATAACATCCAATACTATGGAACGTGTTGATACACAAGGCTTTGACAATATAAAAAAAGACAGGGCACATCTCTTCACCGGTAATCACCGCGATATCACACTCGATGCTTTCATCCTACAGATGTGCATGCTTGAACATGGTCTTGACACATGTAACATCGCTTTCGGCAATAATCTCATCTTCAACAAACTCGTTAGTGTTTTCTGCAAGACAAACAAGATGTTCAGGGTGGAACGGTCGCAGAACATCAGGGAACTGACGCGAAATTCACAGCATCTCTCTGATTATATCAGGTATCTCATCAGAGAGAAAAAATCGGTATGGATAGCACAACGCAACGGCAGGACAAAAGACGGCAACGATAAGACCGACCACGGCCTTATCACCATGTTTTCAATGTCGGGCGACCGCAAAAACCTCGTGCCTAACTTTGCGGAATTGTACATCACACCGATAGCTACTTCATACGAATACGAGCCATGCGCCATGATGAAGGCACGCGAGAGCTATATCAAGGAGAGAGACGGCGTGTATGTGAAGAAGCCGATGGAAGATTATGAGAGCGTAATAGCTGGTATAAACAAAAAAAAAGGCATCATGAACATAGCCATCTGCCCCGAAATAACATACGACGACCTGCGAAAATATGAGGGTGCCGATAAACGCGAGGTGATACAAGCTGTGGCCGACATGATTGACAGCAGAATCCACGCAAACTACAGGCTTTTTCCAAACAATTTTATTGCAAGCGATTGGTTATCAGGCACTTCGACATTCAGCAAGCATTACACACATGAAGACCAAGACAGATTCAAAGCATATACTGACAAGATTTTCTCAAAACTTTTGGACGAGTTGGGAAGCGAGGCGGAACCAAGGTTTACGGAGATTTTGCTGGGAATATACGCCATCCCGGTAGAGAATAAGATAAGACAGGATTGACAAGATTTGATGGTCCCCAAAATCTGTAAATCCTGTATAATAACCTGTTAATCCTGTCTAAATAGCGAGTTCGCACCATTTATCGATAAGGTACTGCAGTTCTTCTTTTTTCTTGCCATAAGACCAATAGAAATCGTCATCGACTGTTATTTCAGGATGAGAAGCAGGATTTGCCATAACTTCATCTAAATCAGCAAGTTCCTTTTCTAAGGCATTGATTTGTCCCTCCAGTTTTTGTATCTCCTTCTCAACACGCTTTTTCTCGCGGTCGTCGCGCTTCTTAGCCTCGTAATCTATCTTATTTTGAGAAACTACGGGCGTGGCTTGCTGATGTGTCTGCTGCTGACGGTTGAGATCATCGAGTTCTTTGAGACGTTTTTCTTCCAGAAAATCATATATGTCGCCTATATATTCTTTGATATGAGGCTTCTTAAACTCATAAACTTTCGTGGTGAGACCCTGCAAGAAGTCACGGTCGTGCGACACTACGATAAGGGTACCGTCGAACTGTATGAGTGCCGACTTGAGGATGTCTTTCGAAAGCATGTCGAGATGATTGGTAGGCTCGTCGAGAACGAGGAGATTTGTCGGGAAAAGCAGCATTTTGGCGAGCGACAGGCGAGCTTTCTCACCGCCCGACAGCACCTTAACCTTCTTGTCGATAGTGTCGCCGCCAAACAGGAATGCACCAAGCAGCGACTTCACTTTTACGCGCATGTCGCCTGTAGCCACATCGTCTAAAGTCTCAAATACAGTCTTCTCTGGATCGAGCATATCTTGTTGATTCTGAGCATAATAGCCAATCTTAACCTCGTGTCCGAGCTTCACATCGCCGGTATGGTCGAGCACGCCGGCTATGATTTTCGACAGCGTAGATTTGCCTTCGCCGTTGCGTCCGACGAAAGCGATTTTCTCACCTCTCGGTATGAGCAAATTGATATCATCAAGAATAACTTTCTCGCCATACGACTTCGCCACGTGGTTGAGTTCTATCGTCACCTTGCCAGAATGTGGGGCAGGCGGAAACTTGAAGTGCATCACCGACTTATCGCGGTCGTCAATTTCCACGATATCCATCTTCTCGAGCTGTTTCACGCGCGATTGCACCTGTTTCGCCTTGGTTGCCTTATAACGGAAACGCTCAATAAAAGCCTCAATCTCTTTAATCTCACGTTGCTGGTTGTCAAACGCAGCTTTTTGTAAATCAATGCGTTCCTCGCGACGCTCCACAAACTCGGTGTAGGCACACTTATAGTCATAAATCTTTCCGCCAGATATCTCTATGGTCCGGATGGTGATATGGTCAAGGAAAGCGCGGTCGTGCGACACCATGAAAATTGCACCGTAATAAGATTTCAGATAGCCCTCGAGCCATTGTATTGACTCAATATCAAGATGGTTCGTCGGCTCATCAAGGAGCAGCAGTTTAGGTTTACGAAGAAGAATTTTTGCAAGTTCCACACGCATCTGCCATCCATTGCTGAACTCGTTCATCGCACGTGTCATGTCGTCATGCTCAAAGCCGAGACCCACAAGGATACGCTCCGCCTCACCCTCAGCAGAACGACCTCCGATAAGGGTGAGACGCTCGTTGAAAGCTGTCATATTCTCACAGAGTTTCTGATAGCTATCACTCTCATAATCAGTACGTTGTGACAATTCATCTTGTAGTTGCACCAACTTCTTCTCTATCTGATGATACTCCTCAAAAGCCGTCATCGTCTCCTCAAGGACTGTCTTGGTGGAATGAATGTTTTTTTCCTGTGGGAGATAGCCTATCGTCACGTCGTCTGACATCACGACGCCGCCATGCGAGGGCTGCTCAAAACCCGCTATGATGCGTATCAAAGTGGTCTTACCCGCACCGTTCTTGCCTACGAGACCAATTCTGTCTTTCTCCCGAATCATAAAATTGATGCCGGTAAAAAGGTCTTGACCAGTAAAATGTATGCTCAGATTCTGTATCGAAATCATATTATTCCTCTCTCCATTCAGCGAAACTGTCGCGCGTCTCTTGCAACCTAACACATTGAAGCACAACATTTTGCGGTAGTTTTTTCTTTATCCTTTCGGAAAAATCAGCCAACATATTCTCGGTAGTAGGCTGGTAAGGCAGCTCAACGATTTTGTCAAAATTTTGTTTCGTAATATTAATAAACTGTTCTGGCATGTTAGGTCCGATAATGAAAGAATGGTCTAATTTTTTAACAACTTCTTGATTTACAATCTGTTTCAAATCATGGAAATCTATTACCATACCATTTTTCGGGTTATCAGGCTCGTTCAGAGGCATGCCTTTCACCGTCACGCGCAGTTCATAAGAATGGCCGTGAATATTACGGCATTTCCCGTTATAGCCGGCAAGGGCATGTGCCGCCTCAAAATGGAATATTTTTGTAAGATAAAACATCAGTTCAGAATAATTTTTTTAGTAACGGAGCCGCCGTTTTCGGATATTACATTCATGAAATACAGTCCGCTGCCGAAGCCACTGACGTCGATTGTCGTTTCTTCGGTATTTCTGACATTGAGCGACAACACAGGCTGTCCAATAGCATCATAAATGAAAACGATTTCGAGATTATCACCTTTTATGTTAATAGATGACGTTGCCGGATTAGGCCACACATCGACTAAAACCGTTGTAACGTATTGATTTTCATCGACGCTCCACGTCTCGTCCCAAATCATCTGGGCAAACTCAGGATAGTCGATGAAAGGGTTTCTGTTTCTTTGAATATCATATATCTTATTATTTCTGTCTATCTCCTTGTCATCTACAGGGTCTTGTTCGTGCCATCTTAGCAGCATGTCCATTGCCCAGTCTTTGATTACCGATTTCGTTGTCATGTCGGAGTTGCCCCAGCTGTCATCTTCTTGGTAGTAGCGCACGCTGACGTACATGAGGGCGCGGGCTATGTCTCCTTTATATTCGTCGATAGGTTCGAAGACGGTGCCGCTGAAGCCGGCCACGGTACATTTACCGAGTTTGCCACCGTTTTGCGATGTCCACGAGGCGTTCCCGACCTCGCCAAAAGCATAGTTATCGCGTTTATTATTCACGTAGCCATCGGTGGGAAACACGTGGTTCAAATCCGTTTTTTCAGTGGCGTCGTTGTTGGTCCACGACTGCGCCCAGAGATGTTCGCGATTATAGCACTGACCCTCGCCTGAATAGTTTCCACACTGGTCATCAACGAAGACAAACTCGTAAGGAGGCGTGCCGTTAGGAATGTCAGAATAAATGTCCCACACCTTGCCGTTCGGTTTTCTATCAGTTTGTTGATAAGCACTCCACAATCCGCTATAAGAGACGTGATTGTCGTTTTTAATGATGTTGTGCAAGGCCGTTTTCAGGGCGTTGCTTGTCAAACCTTGGACGGAATCATAATAACCTTGTGGCTGTGCTATTATTGCCACAGCTACTGTCATCAAAGCGAAAAACAAACATAACTTCCTTATTATCAATAACTTAAAGTTTTGCATAAATTTTAATATTTGATTTCGCAAAGATAGTAATAATTTTTTGAAATTTAAGAATAGAGTCGGACAATTAAAAAAATAAACTTAACTTTTTCAATCAGAAGCCCGTCCAGAAACTCTCCCAGAACTTGTGTTCCATCTCTTTCCACGTCTCTGCGGCTGCCGCCTCGAAATCGGCAGTGTAACGGTTCAATTCCTTTACTGCCTCGTCTCTCTTATCGTCTTTCAACAATTGTTGTACTCTTTTCTCTAACTCTGGAAGCTCGGTCATCGCCTTATCTTCGTAACGCTGTATATTGTTGTACATCAAGTCTTTACAATATCCCCAATTGACCTGTGCGAGCTTATTAGCCTTCCTGTAACGCCACAGTGCTGTCGTCTCGTCGAAGTGGTCGTGACCGCATCTGTCGAAGCACGATGGCATTTTTGTACAACCACTATATACTGGAATCCTCGGACTTTGTCCAGGATTTTCCAATCCTATCCAGCAAATGCCGCCTATTTCATCGGGCATGTTGTCGCGTAGCTGCGCCACAAAAGAATATGAGCACCACGACATCGCGACGCCTCGCTTGAACTCGATGGTACCGGGCTTCAGCATGTTATACACTTTCTGCTCATTGCCACCCATCCACGGGTTTGCCGTCGGCGAGATAATGGTGTCGCCTTTCCTGTTGACAATCTTGAGGTTACGTGTCAAATCCATGTCGGTACCCTCATAATAGCTGCGGAGAAGTCGCATCACGTCACGCACATCCACATTGTTTTCCGGTTTCACCGAGAAGGGTATTTCATCACCCTCTCTGTCAAGATTCAAAGATGGAGCCAACTCATTGAAAATGAACCACTCACGCTCACGGAAGTTCTTTCCGTTGGAGTAGCTGCTGGCAAACACTTTATACCATACAAATTCCTCTTTGCCGTCCCATAAACCGTGTTTCTTCGCCACTTTCTCGATATTATCGGAACATAGGAAGTTTTCTTTATCGTCGCGGTTCAAGTGTTTTATTCTCGGGATGTTAGCTGACACGCCGACTTCGCCGTCGGGAACTCTCTGTGCCGCCCAGATGCCCCCGATTTTCTTCGGACCTTCGCCCATAATCTCCATCAGCCACACTTCTTTGGTGTCGGCAATGGTGATAGCCTCGCCTCCGTCACCGTAGCCGTATTTTTTGATGAGCTCGCCAATGAGTATGATGGCGTCGCGGGCGTTGTCGCAACGTTGCAGCGCAATACGCTCCAGTTCCTCTATCATGAACATTCCGTTATGATTTACAAGGGTGTCGGGACCGGAAAACGTGGTCTCGCCTATTGCAAGTTGTTTCTCGTTAAAGCAAGGGTATGCGGTGTTTAGATAAGCGTAGGTGTGCTCCGCCTGCGGAATTTCACCCGCAAGCTCAACGCCACGGCTGTCGTATGGATCGGCGGTGTGCATGGTGCCTTTGTAGATTTTTACCATGGTACCTTTCTCATTGTCGGTAGCCTTCTCCCAACGCATCCATGTGCGATAACGGCTATCACAAGTATGCGACGTCATCACAGAGCCGTCAGTGGAGGCTCCCCTACCTACCATGATACTGGTGCAATTGGCACCGTCAAATTCGTAATCATCAGTAAAATCTTGAGCTTTCACGCTCCACGTCATGGCAACAGCCAATAACGTAATCAAAATTCCAAAATGTCTTTTCATAATGTTATTTTTTCAATTATTTCAAATAAAATTTTTAAACGCTTAAACATTTATCTCGTCCTTCTCCACAACCTCAGCCGCGAAAAATGAGAAATTCACTTTTCCATATTTCCTATGGTCATAACAATGTGGATGTTTCGAAAAATCAAGGGTTCTGTCATGTTCCAAAACAAAAATCCCTTCTTCGTTGAGCATCTGATTCTCAAAAATGAGATTCACAAGCATGTCATAGTTTTTGCAATCGTATGGCGGGTCAGCGAAGATGAGGTCGTATTTTGCCTTGTGCATCGGCAAAAAACGGAAAACATCCAACCTTACTACTGATAACTCGCTCATATTCAATTTATTAGCAGTCTCTCTGATGAACCTCACGCAGTTGTTGTTTTCATCTACGGCGGTAACATGCCGACAACCTCGTGAAACGAGTTCATACGAGATATTTCCTGTTCCAGCAAAGAGGTCAAGGGCTGTAATCTCTTCTATATCTATTTGATTTTCAAGGATATTGAAAAGACTCTCCTTAGCCATGTCAGTCGTAGGACGCGTCGGAAGATTGTCGGGCGCCACAATCTGTCTTCTCTGATGTCTGCCTCTTATAATTCGCATTTTATGGATTTATATAAAACGTCGTTATCTTTACTCAAAAAACGTATGTCGCGTACATATCTTGATGTGGTCTCCACGAGCTTCGATTTCTCTTCAATCATACCAAGAAAATAAACAGGCACCGACGCTGCATCAAGGTGTTGCTGCTCTATCGAAAAAAGCACGAAATACAGAAAATCCTCTTTCGTCTTAAAACGGAAGTTATTGTCAAACAACAACTTACATCCTTTCATCAGTATCATCTCAAAGCTCTGATTTTTGATATTGAGATAGACGCGCGCATCATCAGTGCGCTCTGCATTTGCCTTAATCAAACTCGCCACGATGATACTCGACGCATGATGATATTCTATTTGTCCTGAAAAAAATGACAAAAATTCAAAATCTTCCTTTGTGATGGAATACACATTTACAGCCTCGGCACTACTTAGAAAATCTGCTAAAGCCACACTGTTTTTATCTGTAAGTCCAAGAATACCAAGGTATTTATCTTTGTCCTGACCTTGATAAACGTCTTTCGGCACAAAAGTGTTCCGGCTGTTGTCGAAAAGTATTATCACCTTTCTGAAATTTTCCACTCCATAACCGTTCTCGCCATCAATTTCTTTTATCGTATCTTTTAATGTGAGATTCGAACTATAATGATAATAAATATTAGTAAACTGTTGATTATCAACATTATACACAACATACGAAAAACCATCCGTTGAGTGCCGGATGGTTAATACGTGTTTATCTAAACTATCTGGAGCCGGAAACATATTATTCCCAGTTACCGTTTAGAGAAGCCTCGTCCATCGAGCCGACTTTCAGACCGGCATATTTCTCAAGATCTTCCTGTTCTGCTCTCAAATTATTAACTCTTTGAGAATCAAGGTCCCACAGATATGTAATGTATGGTGTCTTCGCCTCAAACACAGCCACTTTCAAACCACCACGTGTTATGTAACCGGCTTGCATCTCAAACTGCACATTTTGTGAATATGGCACTAAACGCAGACTATTAACATTAAAATTCTCTCTCCTACCAAACAGAGAATCAATGACTTTAATATAACCCACCGTGTCGTTGATAGTTTTGGTGAATGTTGTATCCTCCGGGTCAGCCACGATATGCACGATAGGTAGCTCTCCTGTCTGCACATATTCAATGAGGGAATCGAAGTCGGCAGTGAACCTGTTGTAAGTCTGTTTGAACAGAGTCTGCGTACTCCTGATGTCCTTAAGACTTTGTATCACAGTGAGTTCTCTCTCTTTACGCATGTTTTCAAATTCCACAGGCTGTCTGATGCTGTCGAATACTAAATAAGCCAAAAAAATTGCGACGAGCAATAATGCAATGTTGATGATTGTCAGTTTTTTATTATTCATGATGATAAATTTTATACCTTTTTTGCGTTGCAAATTTAGTTATTTTTTTAATAGAAACGTAAAAATTTTAAAATATTTTACGAATAATATTCAACATCGAGTCCGGAAGCCTTCACTTTGTCAGCAATTTGGCTCATTTCCTCGGCACTGAGTTTCTCCAAATTTTTTTCCGGCGTTTCTCTGTCTATTACGTAAATCATTGTCTTTCTTGGTTTTATCTTTTTAAGATGGTCAAGCCAAAGATTTATCTCCTCATCGGTGGTATTATCAATTACCTTGCCGTTATGTTCGCCACGCAGGAACAAAGTCTGGATAATCACTTGACCCTCAAAGCGTTGCAGGTCTTCGATGTATTGCTCAAGATTGATTTTCACGTTCGGGAGATTCACCTTATTGATAGTCTCAATCGTGCCGCCGTCGAGTTTACAGATGTTGTTATCCACTTTTTGCAATGTCTTGAAAATTTTCTCGTCGTGGATCCTGGTGCCGTTGGTAAGCACGCTTATGGCTGCATTCGGCACGTATTTGTCTCGTAATCTGATAGTTATATCTATTATCTCAGGAAAATCAGGATGAAGTGTCGGCTCGCCGTTGCCGGAAAAAGTGATGCTGTCGGGTTCTTTCGGTGTCCCGACGAGTTCCTTAAGCGCATCCTCCAGTGTTTTCTCGTATTCCCAAGGTGTCGCAAGGCGTGCATGTTCATTACGATGCTCCGGATTCCAGCCGCATTCGCAGTAAACGCAGTTGAAAGTGCAGATTTTTCCGACTTTTGGTAACAAATTGATACCCAACGAGTTACCAAGTCTTCTGCTATGAATGGGACCGAAAACCAAGTCTTCTGATAAAAAAGCCATTTCTTGAAATTTTTTGCAAAAATAGTAAAAAAATCCATACCACCCATCGTTTCGAGCGGAACGCAACGAAGTGGAGTTGAAATGACAGGGTGGCATAAAAATTTCCGCTATTTCTGTTGTTTCTGCGTGAGATTTTATTATATTTGCAAAAAATTTTACGATGAAGACAAAACAGGAAATCACTGAGAATTGGCTGCCTCGATATACCGGTTTGGATGTCGATAGTTTTGGAAAATATATTTTGCTTACCAACTTCAAGCACTATCTCGACACCTTTTCTGAATGGAACAACGTACCTGTGGTGGGTTCCGACCGTTCCATGCCGTGTGCCACGACGGGTGAGATAACTATGATAAACTTCGGCATGGGCAGTCCTAACGCTGCCACGGTGATGGACCTGCTTAGTGTGATACATCCTAAAGCAGTGCTTTTCCTCGGGAAATGCGGTGGCGTGAAGAAGAAAAATCAAGTAGGCGACCTCATCCTCCCTATCGCGGCGATACGTGGCGAGGGAACGTCGGACGATTACATGCCGCGCGAGGTACCGGCACTACCTGCTTTCTCTCTGCAAAAGGCGATTTCCACAACCATACGCGACCACGGATACGACTACTGGACAGGAACCGTTTATACCACCAACCGACGCGTGTGGGAACATGACGAGGAATTTAAAGAATACCTCCGCAAGACACGCTGTATGGCGGTAGATATGGAGACGGCAACGATTTTCACAGCCGGCTTCGCCAACGAGATACCTACAGGCGCACTGCTGCTCGTCTCCGACCAACCAATGATTCCGGAAGGCGTCAAAACAGAGGAAAGTGATAAAAAAGTGAGCCGTATGTTTGCCGACAAACACATAAAAATAGGCATAGACGCACTGCAACAACTTATCAACAACGGTGTGACTGTCAAACATTTACAATTCTGATGACGTACGAACAGATTTTGTCGGATATAAAAAATAAGATATATCATCCGGTTTATTTCCTGATGGGCGAAGAGCCGTATTTCATCGATTCCATCAGCGACGCTATTGAAAACAGCGTCCTCGACGAGGCTGATAAGGCGTTTAACCAAGTCGTCTTGTATGGAAAAGACGTGAACGTACACGATATCGTGACACAGGCACGTAACTTCCCGATGATGGGTAACTACTTGGTTATCATAGTGAAAGAAGCTCAAGACGTGAAAAACATCGAGACGATGGAGCCATTTTTAGAGATGATTCCGCCAACCACCATCCTCGTCTTGAATTACAAATACAAAAAACTCGACAAACGTCTGAAGTTCGCAAAAACGCTTGATAAAAACTATGTTTTGTTTGAGTCGAAAAAGCTTTACGACAGGGATATACCAAAATGGATCGTCAATTTTCTTGGCAATCACAACTACAAAATACAACAAAAAGCGTGCCAAATGTTGTCGGATTATCTCGGCACCGACCTTCAAAAAATCCGTAACGAGCTGGAAAAACTGATGATTGCGGTACCTCAGAAAAAGGAAATTGATGACGCTGACGTGGAATATAACATCGGAATCTCCAAGGATTTCAACATCTTCGAGTTGCAGAAGGCTATCAGCTACGGCGACTTCCCGAAGGCGGTGCAGATAATAAATTATTTTGGCGACAACACTAAAGAAAACCCGCTAATTGCCACAGTGATAATGCTTTACGCTTATTATTGCAAGATTTTGAAGCTGCATTACGCCACCGACAAGAGCAAAAACAACGTCGCCAGTGTCATGAGCGTCAGCCCGTATTTCGTTGACGACTATTTCGAGGCAGCCCGCCGTTACAACATCAGAAAATGTGTTGAAAACATCGCCATTCTCCGTGAATTTGATTTAAAATCAAAAGGTTATAATTCAGGTGATGTCAGTCAGAAAGACCTTTATCGGGAGATGATTTTCAAGTTGATGAGGTGACTTGGCTTGTTTCTGCAATTGAAATTACAATTTGAAGAGACAAAAACTAATTTATGAATCACTATTTGTTGGTTTTTTAAAACTGTTTTTAATATGAATATAACACAAATACCAAATGATGATTCCTTAGATAGTATCAAAGTGCGTGAAGGAATAATTCGTAATTTTTATCGTGAGTGGAAAGAAAAAAATCCATCACTGAGGAAGTATAATATCTCATTGAAAGATTATATAAATATACGTATGGTCTCAATCGTTGAAACCAGTGAACATGCGGCTAAAAATTATCTTTCTACATTAGCCGTCATGCAGCTGGATTCCATTCTTGCTGGAGCAAAGAAAGTCTCTATTCAAAAGACCAAAAATGATAATAAAAATCAAAAATCTTTTGAAAGAATCATGATTATGGAATATGAGATAACCTGCATTGGTAAAGTTAAAATGACTGTTGGAATACGTCGAAGGACACATGAAAAGGTTCAGTATTGTATTACTGCTATAAGGAATGAATAAAAAAAGGCATCTTTTGTAGATGCCTTAACTTTTGCCCCTTGATGCGTGAAGGAGGGCTACACTTTCGTGTGATGCTATGCGGGCGGGGGCTACGCACTACTCATATACATCGTCCTTTCACGGCTTTTCCGGCTGCAAAAATACAACTTATTTTTATATATGCAGCTTATGTTAAAAATATTTTTTTTGTTGACGACTATTTCGAGGTTCCCGGACGTGATTTTGATTTAAAATCAAAAGGTTATAATTCCGGTGACGTGAGCCAGAAAGACCTTTATCGGGAGATGATTTTCAAGTTGATGAGGTAATCATCTGTTTTTCTTTATCCATTCCCTCGCGTTCACGAATGCCTCAATCCAGGGTGCCACTTCATCATCTTTGCGATTTTGCGGGTAATACGCCCACTGCCATGGCAGGAAAGCTCTCTCGAGGTGCGGCATCATGGCGAGATGTCGTCCGTCGGCGGAGCAGATTGCCGCCGCTGACCATGGCGAACCGTTAGGATTTGCCGGGTATCCGTCGTAGCTGTAACGCATCGCGATGTTGTACTTCTCCTCGCCGTAAGGGAAGCTGAACTTGCCCTCGCCATGCGCAATCCACACACCAAGACGACGGCCTTTCAATGTTGAAAGCATGATGCTGTTGGTGTCCTCGATATTCACGTTTACGAAGCCTGACTCGAACTTGTGCGAGTCGTTGTGCACCATGCGCGGATGCTTGTCGTGCTCAGGATAGACGAGGCTCAGCTCCGTCATGAGCTGGCAGCCGTTGCACACGCCGAGGCTCATGGTGTCGGGACGTTTGTAGAAGTTCTCGAGCGCGGTGCGTGCTTTCTCGTTGTAGAGGAACGCTCCCGCCCAGCCTTTTGCCGAACCGAGGACGTCGGAGTTGCTGAAACCGCCAACAAACACTATCATATTCACGTCGCTGAGGTCTTCGCGGCCGCTCACGAGGTCGGTCATGTGCACATCCTTGACATCGAATCCGGCAGTGTATAGCGCGTAAGCCATTTCGCGGTCACACTGGCAGCCTTTTTCACGGATGATGGCCGCCTTCACGCCCGAAGGTGTGCGACGGCGCATGTCGATGCCCAAGTCTTTAGCCTTGCCAGTGAAGCTGCCGAAATCATATCTAAGTGCTTGATTCTTATAGTTTTGATAACGCTCCAAGGCTTTCTCTTCGCCACTCTGACGGCGGTCGAGGAGATATGAACTCTTATACCATAAGTCGCGTAAATCGTTGATATTCAATGTATAAGATTCGTCACCTTTCTTTAATGACACAAATCTCTTGTCTGACGGCTTGCCGATAACGGCAAATTTCACGCCTTCTTTATCAAGTAACTCTTTGGCTTTCTTGTCTTTAACTTGAATCACGACGGCTGGCTGCTCGCTGAACGCCACGCTGATGAGGTCGTGATTCGCGAAAACGCTGAGGTCGATGTCCATGCCGCTTTCGTTGTTAGCAAAACACATCTCCAATAAGGTTGTTATCAATCCACCTGCCGACACGTCGTGACCTGCCATCACCAAACCCTGCTCAATGAGTTTTTGTAAGGTGTTGAAGCACTTCTTAAAGTATTCAGTGTCAATGACATCTGGTGTTTTCTGTCCGACTTTGCTCAATGTCTGCGCGAAGCTGCTGCCGCCGAGGTTGAAGCCGTCTTTTGAGAAGTCGATATAGATTATTTCCGAGTCTTTGTCGTTGACAACCACTGGTTTGACGGCTTTTCTGATGTCTGTCACCTCGCCTGCTGCGGTCACGATGACGGTGCCTGGTGCAAGCACTTTCTGACCGTTTTTGTATTTCTGCGTCATCGAGAGCGAGTCTTTGCCTGTCGGGACGTTGATGCCGAGGGCTAACACGAAGTCGCTCAACGCTTTGACGGCGCGGTAGAGACGAGCATTCTCGCCTTCGTTCTTGGCTGGCCACATCCAGTTGGCACTCAAAGAGACGCCTTTGAGGTTTTCTTCGATAGGAGCCCAAACTAAATTCGTAAGTGATTCAGCCACAGAGAGTCTCGAACCTGCTTCGGGTGAAATCAACGCAGCTGCCGGAGCATGTCCGAGAGCCGTCCCGATGCCTCTAACACCTTGATAGTCAAGTGCCATTATGCCGAGGTCGGTGAGAGGCAGCTGCACCTCGCCGGCGCATTGCTGCAAGGCGACTCTACCTGTCACAGAGCGGTCAACTTTGTTGGTGAGCCAGTCTTTGCACGCCACGCCTTCGAGTTGAAGCACGTTTTTGAGGTATTCTTCAAACTTATCTTTTTGATAATCAATATCTTGGAAATGATAATCCTTGTTATTGTCGGTCAATACCGTCTTTGGCGCGCTGCCGAAGAAGTCGGAGAGGCTCAAGTCGATAGGGTTGACACCGTTTTTGCGGATGAAACGCAGCCGTTTGTCATCAGTCGATTCGCCCACCATATAATAAGGTGCGCGCTCACGTTCCGCTGTCTGGCGGATAATCTCCGTATCTTGTTGATTTACAAGAAGTCCCATCCGTTCTTGTGACTCGTTTCCTATTATCTCCTTGTCGGAAAGGGTTGGGTCGCCGATGGGGAGGTTGTCAACATACACCGTGCCGCCGCTTTTGTCGATGAGTTCGGAGAGGCAGTTGAGGTGACCGCCGGCGCCGTGGTCGTGGATGGAGCGCACGGGGTTGCTGTCGTTTTCCACCATGGCGCGGATGACGTTGGCAACACGTTTCTGCATCTCGGGGTTGGCGCGTTGCACGGCGTTGAGTTCGATGGCGTTGGAGTATTGTCCTGTGCCGACGCTCGAGACCGCGGCGCCGCCCATGCCGATGCGGTAGTTGTCGCCGCCCAAAACGATGATGAGGTCGCCCGGCTCGGGGTCTTCCTTCATGCTGTCGTCGGCAGGTGCGAAGCCGATGCCGCCCGCGAGCATGATGACCTTGTCGTAACCGAAATCTTCGTCTTTGCCGGCGCCTTCAGTATGTTCGAAGGTGAGGAGCGAGCCGTTGATGAGCGGCTGTCCGAACTTGTTTCCGAAGTCCGACGCTCCGTTCGACGCCTTGATGAGCAGCTCTTCAGGTGTCTGATAGAGCCACGGGCGCGCCTTGAAGTTGTCTTCCCACTCGCGGCTCTCGTCGTTACGAGGATATGGTGTCATATAGACGGCTGTTCCTGCGAGCGGGATGCTGCCGCGACCGCCTGCAAGGCGGTCGCGGATCTCACCGCCGGTGCCTGTCGCCGCCCCGTTGAACGGCTCGACAGTCGTGGGGAAGTTATGTGTCTCCGCCTTGACGGAGATGACGGTGTCTATGTCCTTGATCCTGAAGAAGTCAGCCTTATGCTGCGTGGCAGGTGCGAACTGCTCCACTCTCGGCCCGAGGATGAAGGCGACGTTGTCTTTGTATGCCGACACAAGGCGGTTGGTGTTGACTTTCGAGGTCTTTTTGATGAGCGCGAAGAGCGTGTCGGGCATCTCTTTCCCGTCGATGATGAAGGTGCCGTTGAAAATCTTATGGCGGCAATGCTCCGAATTGACTTGTGCGAAGCCATAGACCTCCGAGTCGGTGAGGGCGCGGCCTATCTTCTTGCTTATACCTTTAAGATAATCAATCTCTTCGGTGCTGAGCGCGAGGCCTTCCTCGTTGTTATATGCGTCGATGTCGGTGATATATCTCAGCGGCTCCGGCTGGCGGTCGATGAAGAACACGTTCTGGTCGAGGTCGTGGTATTTGTTTTGCAGCATCGGGTCGAAGCTGTCGTCGTTTTCCTCGACGGGATGGAACTCCTCTATGCGCGTAACTCCTTGAATGCCCATGTTTTGGGTTATCTCGACGGCGTTGGTGCTCCAAGGTGTTATCATCTCGCGCCGCGGCCCGAAGAATGTGCCTTTTACGCTGCCGGCTTTGATTTGTTTAGCATCGCCAAAGAGCCAAATGAGTTTTTTAATATCGTTATCTAATTGATTATCAACGCTTTGAACAGCAATGATGTTTTTCTGAAGGGTCTCGAAAAAGAGTATCATAGTTTGAAATTTTCAAGATGCAAAGATACGAAATAGTTTAGAGTTTAGAGTTTAGAGTTTAAAGTTTTTTTTAATTCTCTTGATGATTCAAAAATTATTTGTAAATATGCAATTGTTGACGGTGTTCACGAAATCGGCAGCGAATCGCTGTCAGCGTGTTAAAATTATTGGAATCAAACAACACCACTATGACTGTATTTTTCAAATACATTTGAAATATTTGTACAAATATACATTTTTTTCAAAGGAATATCTTGAGTTTGGTGATATTTTAACGATTGATGATTTGCAACAGCTGTATTTGGATTATCGTAAAAAATTGCGGCCTGTAGGAAAAATTTTCTTATTCTTGGATGAGATACAGCTTATAGACGGGTGGGATGCGATTGCCTAACAACGAAGGCGTGGAACATATTTACCCTTGGGAGCTCAAAAATATAATAGGTTAACTTCATCATGCAAAAACATCGTATTATTTTCGCATGCCACCGCATCAAAATTAATTTTTCATAAAAATGTCGGACGTATTAATATTTGTTGTATTTTTGCAGTCCGAAAAATTTAAATAAAAAAATAAATGTACGCAATTGTAGAAATAGCAGGGCAGCAGTTCAAGGTCAGCAAGGGAGATGAGATTTTTTGCAACCGTTTGAACGGCGAAGTCGAAAGCCCAATCAGCTTCGACAAGGTGTTGTTGATTGACAATGACGGCAGCACAAGGGTAGGCACCCCCGTCCTCGAAGGTGCTAAGGTAGATGCTACGATTATCCAGCATCTGAGGGCAGACAAGGTTCTTGTTTTCAAGAAAAAAAGAAGAAAAGGCTACCAGAAACTGAACGGTCACCGTCAGGATTTGAGCAAGGTACGCATTGAAGACATCACTGAATAATTAACCGAAAAAAATTAAGAATTATGGCACACAAGAAAGGCGTTGGTAGTTCCGAAAACGGTCGTGAATCGCACAGCAAGCGACTTGGAGTTAAGGTTTTTGGTGGACAGGCAGTCATAGCGGGCAACATCATCGTTCGTCAGCGTGGCACACAGCATTATCCTGGTGACAATGTCGGGATGGGCAAAGACCACACTTTGTTCGCTTTGACCGACGGCATCGTGGAATTCAAGAGAAAGAGAGAAGATCGTTCATACGTGAATGTCATTCCGGTTAAAGCCGAGGTGACAGAGTAAACGTGACTTGAAAACGAACAGGAAAAGATGTGGGGACGAGAATTACTTGTCCCCGTTTTTTTTGTTTTTGTTGTTTTTGTGCAAAATAATGTATATCTTTGCGGTTTCAAATCATTTGTCATGAAAAAGATTTTGCTTCTGTTTTTAGCGATAATAGCCACGATGCCTGTTTTCGCGCAGCTTGAGGTGAAACCCGGCTCGTTTAAGGAGGTGCCCGGGTTTGTGAATATCAACACCGAAAAGATGTACGACGACAACGACAAGCCTTACGCCGTGCTGAAAATCCGTACGGAGAAGATTACCGACAAACAACGGCGCGAGCTACTGTTCCAAGGCGACGCGCAGACCTTCTTCGAGGTGGAATACCAAGTGGGCGAGGTGTGGCTCTACATAAGCTATTACGCCACATACATCAAGATTTCGCATCCCGACCTCAGCTCGACGGAGTTTTTCTTCCCATACGACATGAAACCCAAACAAGGCTATGAACTTACGCTGACAAACAAATGGGATAAATCTGAGGAAGAAGAGAAGATTATCTATAACTATCTGATTGTCAGAGCCGACCAGCCCAATGCCATGATATATTTCGATGATGTGTTTGTGGGCGAGAAGGAATACTCGAAATCGTATCCGACAGGTGAGACGCACAAATGGCGCATAGAGTGCGACTACTACCATCCCGAGAGCGGAGTGGCGGAGATTCTCATCGGCGACCCGATAACGGTTGACAAGAGCCTGCGTCCGGCATTCGGATATGTGAGCGTGACCAGCTCTCCCGAAAGCGGCGCGGTGGTGTTCGTCGATGGTAATAAAGTTGGCGTAACACCCTATAAGTCAGAGAGATTGAAGAGCGGCGAGCATAAGGTGAGAGTGGTGAAGGAGATGTACAACACCATGGAGCAGACCGTTACCGTGACCGACGGCAAGACCACCGAAGCCAACATAAAGATGACCGCCAATTTTGTGAATGTGAGCGTTACAACCGACGCACAGTCATACATTTACATTGACAACGACAAGAAAGGCACAGGCAGCTGGAAAGGCCGCCTCTCCGACGGGACGCATATCTTCGAGGCGAAGAAAGAGTCGCATAAGACCTCCACGAAAAATGTGACATTAGTTCTCGGCAAGGACGAGAGCATAACGATTGCCGACCCGAAACCCATTTACGGCATCTTGGACGTGAACTCCACCCCTATGGGAGCCAAGATTATCATCGACGGCAAGGACAGAGGCACCACGCCGAGGGTTCTCACCGACGTGCTCGTGGGACAACGCACGGTTCGCTTGGAGAAAAACGGCTACAACGCTGACACCAAAGAGGTTACGATAACCGAAAACAAGAAAACCGACTTGAATGTGACCCTGACCATAGGAAAGGAGATAAGCATAACCACCAACGGCAATGGCGACAAGATTTTCATCGACGGCAAAGAGATAGGGACCGCACCGACAAAGGCGGTGATGTCGTATGGCAGGCACACCGTCTCGGCCTATAACGGCAACAAATCGGCATCTAAGGACGTGGTGGTGGAGCGACAAGGCGGCATCGACCATGTGTATCTTACACTGAAAAAAGAAACTTTGGCGAGCTACGCCTCCACAGGTTATAAGTTCCTGACACTCAACGCTTCGATGAGCCAATACAACAACCTCTCGTATGGCGTTACAATAGGAAGCATGAAGAAATTCGGATGGTTTGCAAGCGTGACGACCAACTTCAACTTCGACACCAACGCCGACTTTGAATGCGACGCCGAGCATTACGTTACCATTGACGGCGACAGCTATTATCCCGAATACACCGGCACAGAATCGTACAGCTCGCTCTCTGTTATGGGCGGCGTGCTGATGCGAATATCCGGATCTGTGGCGTTAAGAATAGGCGCAGGATACGGCATGAGAACGAAACGCTACGAGACAAACAGCGGCTATTGGGTGAAAAACACCGCCATAAGCGCGCAAGGCTTGGATGTGTCGCTCGGTATGCAGTTCAATTTCAGAGGTTTTGTCGTATCATTTGACGGCGTTACAACAGGTTTCAAAACCTTTGAGGCAAAAATAGGATTAGGCTACGGACTTAAAAACAAATAACCATGAAAAACACAAAACATATAGCAATAATTTATCTCCTATTTATAATGGCAGCCCTGTTTTCCTGCAAAAAAGACGAGCTGAATTTACAAGATGTACGTGTTTCTGAGCATGTAGTAACATCAAGCGTCACCAATATAACGGCAACATCTGCAACATGTGGCGGCAATGTTACCGACGACGGCGGATTTGAGGTTACTGCACGCGGCGTTTGCTGGAGTACGAGCCAGAACCCGACGACAAGCGACAGCCATACGACTGACGGCACCGGAACGGGGCAATTTACAAGCAATATCACAGAGCTTTCGGGTGGCACAATATATTATGTAAGGGCATACGCTACAAACAGTATTGGTACAAGATATGGTGAACAGAAAACATTCGTTTACCTTGAAGGGGGAATTGTCGGGCTGTTCTCTGTAAGTGCCACACAGCAAGTGTATTTCTCGCAAGGCAATTTGCAATATAAGGCCAGCACAAGAACATGGCGTTTCGCCACCAACCAATACGACTATATCGGTGATGCCAACAGCAACATTTCATCGTCCTACAGCGGCTGGATAGACCTTTTCGGCTGGGGAACCAGTGGTTATAACCACGGTGCGGTGTGCTATCAACCGTGGAGCACGAGCCAAAATAATAGTGATTATTATGCATACGGCAGCTACACATACAATTTAAACGACCAAACCGGTAAGGCCGACTGGGGTTATAATGCCATCTCCAATGGCGGCAACACCACCGACACCTGGCGGACATTAACGAGTGACGAATGGGTGTATGTGTTTAATACCAGGAGTACGAGCAGCGGGATAAGGTATGCAAAGGCGCAGGCGGCTGGCGTGAATGGAGTGATACTCCTGCCTGACGACTGGAGTGCAAGCTACTACAGACTGAACAACACAAACAATACAGGTGCCGCGTTTACAAGCAACAGCATAAGTGCGTCTGACTGGACAAACCGAATCGAAGCCAACGGGGCGGTCTTCCTGCCAGCTGCGGGCTACCGGAGCGGGGCGGATGTCTACAACGTCGGTTCCAACGGCGGCTACTGGTCGGCTTCGTACTACGATAGCAACGCGCGCGGCGTGGGCTTCGACTACGGGGGACTCTATCTTGACGGTTGGGCCTGCCGCTACAGCGGTCATAGCGTGCGCTTGGTGCAGGATTATAATCATTAAAAACAGAATAATATGGAAAAGGAAATTGAAGATGAAAGAGAAGAAATTTTGGATGATTTCGATTTTTCGAGTGAAAATGATAATGATTGTGAAAATCAATTGTATCAAAGCTTGATAAAGTATGGGAACGATGATGATTTGGATATAGTTGTTGATAAAGGCAATTCCAATAGTTGTAAGAAGCAATGGCGTTTGAAATATGACAAATTTTTTGTGCCAATTTACATTGCTAAAGACGACAAAGATAGCTTCAATGGAAATGGCGTAATTGTTGGAAAGTATCTAATTACAGCTGCGCATGTTGCAATATGCAATAAGTGCAAGAGAAATATCCCGAAATTATATTACAACTACAATGGTAATATAAAGGAAATCAATAATAAAATGAGAATTCATGATGGCAGAGGGATTAAAGGAAAAGTAAAAGCAGATAAAGACGGTATCCATGATGATTTGATTATCTATGAGATAGATGATTTGTTTAGTCCGTTGCAACTAAGTGAAGATTCGCTTGGAAATGGAAATAAATTAGAAATGTGGACTTTCTGGAAGAAAAACGAGAGTGAGATTACAAGGGAACATTGGAGTTGTTCCATAACTGAGGAAAGTGTAATGATTGATGGCGCAATTACAGAAAACTGTTTTAAGGCATTTAACGATTACGGTTTTTTCCATCCAGGTAATAGTGGTAGTGTTTTGTATAAAGATAATGTGATTTACGGCATGTTGATTAAAGCAAATCAAAAAGGGAATGGCCCGTTGGGAACATTTTTGCGATCAAGCTATATTAAAAAGATAATTGAAGAATATGAAACAAAACAAAACATAATGCGATGAATAAATTATATTCTGAAAGAAACGGATTGAGAAATCCAATTACAAAGACATCAATAATTGATGCTGAATCCTATGGCATATTATGGGATTGTTGCGAGAAGTACAAGATCAATTTGGCATACGAATTTCCCAAGCAATGTGATGATTACCCACAAATAATATGCGATACAAACGATGAGATGTTGTATCCAGTGCTAAAGAAAGTTATTCCAGATTTGATTTATGGACACCCTTCCGAGAAGGTTTATAGAACGATAGAGAACCCATTTGACCCCAGTAGTATCGATTTGAAAGAAACAGAAGATGTTCGCAACTTTAATTCTATATTGGATTATGTTGAGTTCATTGCACAAAAGATGAAGACTGTCAAAACTGGTGACTTCCATCCTTACTATGGTCACCATCATTTGTCGTTTACGACAGATAATAAAGATTTTGAATCATTTCGAAAACATATCAATGAAACGTTTGAAATGTGTGGATTACTTTTCAATCTCACTGAGGATAAAATAGTTGAACGAATTGCGGATGACGATTTCTTGATGGAAGAGTCCAAATCAATAATTGAAGAAGTGCCCGAAAAGGAGTTGCAAAAACTCCTCGAAGAAGCTGTCGCATTACATAAAAGTAGAAGACAAGAAGACCATCATTTGGCAACGGAAAAGATTTGGGATGCTTATGATCGAATGAAGACCTATTACAGTCTGTCGGATAAACAAAAAGCACCGTCCGCTGACAAGATTATTGAGCAGATGGCGAATGGGAATGTAAAGTACATCGAATTATTCCAGAAAGAATTTGCTGAATTGACCAAGATTGGTAATGATTATCGAATCCGACATCACGAAACATATAAAACAGACGTTCCCTTTGATGATTACTACGATTACTTCTTTGGAAGATGCTTTTCGTTAATTGTGTTGGCTTTGAAATACATTGAGATAGAAAAAAGAACTATATGAGCAACAAAAGTAGGATAATAATTTCAGTAAGCGACTTCGTTAAAAAGGTCGGTAAGCTTTGTTTCAAAATGGATGATTTAAGGTCATGGGGCGTTTACTTCCGAGGAGAAGCAAGTTTAGGATGGCATCAGAATGCCTCGCTGTTTAGAGAATCTGTAGTGAACAATGGCAATGGTAACGAAGTAGATTGGTCAATGGAGAAGAATTTGGTAAAATCCGCACAATTGTATTTCCCCGAAGCCTTTAAGGATTGTCCTGATGCGATTGGTCGTTTGGTTAAGATGCAACACTATGGTTTGCCTACAAGGTTATACGATGTTACATCGAATCCTTTGGTGGCTTTATTCTTCGCATGTAACGCAGAATTTGAAAAAGACGGCGTAGTTTTATACACGAAAAGGAACACTCAATTACATACGATGGCCGACATCAATATTTTGGCAGATTTGGCCGAAATGTTGGATTATTCTGAAAAAACAGTCGAGGACATGTATGAGTATTTAAGAGTTTACGACAGGCTTCCTCATGTTTCTGATGAACGACGTATGAAGCGGTTCCTTTTTGAACATGTTGTCGAATCATTTCTTTTTCAGCCACCTTTTGATAATGAAAGAATCAAGCGCCAACAAGGTGCTATGATTTTTAGTGCTTTGATGATGCCATTTGGAAATGATGTGAAAGAATATAAAAAACTGAAAAAGAGGCTAAAAGATATGAGAAGCAAGGAATTGCCAGAAAGTATATCAGGTTTCCTTTTCTCGAAATGCCGAGTAGTGAATTTAAGGAACATGTTTGAGGATAGTTGCTTTGTCATTGAGAGCAAAAACAAGTTTCAGATTCTAAAAGAGCTGGATAAGTTTGGCATAAACGAAGCCTTTGTATATCCTGAACTTGAGCATCAAATGAAAGCAATAAAGTTTAAAAACCTGCCAAAATACAACTTTGAATTTGGTTTGGATGATGATTCATTGGACGAAAATGCATAATGTAAACCAAATCGGGAAACGGAAATTCATACAAATGACATAATTCACCGTATAACAAACAAACACAACAAAATATGAAAACATACTCCATAGGAAGAGACCTTGGCTGCGATGTTGTCGTCAACGACACGACGGATGTCGTCAGTCGCCGCCACGCCGTGGCTTGTCCCCGTTCACCCAAGCATGAAGCGTCCACTTTCCGGCAGGGTTAAATTCGCGAAATTCGTTCAATTCGCCGTTTTTGTGTTTCGCTGGGATTGAAATGAAACGCGGACGCGCCGCCCGCGAGGCAATATCGGTGAGGCATGGCGCAACCCATGCCGGAAAAAGAAAACAAGGCAATAATACCCCAAGTTTGTCGTTTTATTGGCATGAATGACGAATTGACAAATAAACAGGACACGGCAACCTTACAGAATGCTTTGTACGAACAGGTTGCGGAACTCATCAGGCAGTCGCGCGATTATGTGCGTACTGCCGTTAACACCGCCATGGTCTATACCTACTATGGCGTGGGACAGTATATCGTTGAGAATGAGCAGCAAGGGCAAATTCGAGCACAATATGGCAAGGCTATCCTGAAAGAGCTTTCGAGACGGTTGACAGATGAATTTGGCTCAGGATGGTCGGTGGACACGTTGGAAAATGCAAGGAAACTGTTTCTCGTGTATTCAAAATCCGAGCCGGCGGTTCGGAAATCCGCACCTTTTGCACAGGGCGTAAAAGGCCCGTCGTTTGTCTTGCCGTGGAGCCATTATTTGATATTGATGCGCATTGACAATCCCGCAGAACGCAACTTTTATGAGATTGAAGCCTATAGGCAGCAGTGGAACAAACGCGAATTGCGTCGCCAAGTGGCCAGCTCGTTGTATGAGCGCTTGGCCATGAGCCGCGACAAGGAGGCTGTGATGCGCATGGCCAAGGAGGGCATGACGGTGGAAAAAAGTTCCGACATACTTCGAGATCCCGTGGTGCTTGAGTTTTGTGGGTTGAGACCTGACGAGGCTTATTACGAGAGCGACTTGAAGGTGGACGACTTGACACACCAAGACTTGGGACAGATGCAAATGTATGTCAACTATTACGACCGCTATGTAAAGCAAGACTTCGAGCGGCCTACCATCGGAATACTGCTGTGCAAGCAGAAGGACGATGCTCTTGTCGAACTGACGTTGCCGGAAGACGCCAACATCTATGCACAACAATATGCCTTGTGCTTGCCCGACAAAACGCTCTTGCAGGAAAAAATGAAAGAGTGGATTGACGAATACGAACTGACTACAACGAATTTGCAATTCGGGGAGGCCTGAATATGGGCATTTGCCATGCGAAAACGGGCGAAGGCGGTGAACGTGAAAACTGGCGAGGATGAGGTGACAGCAATTCGTGGCTATAGCGTCAGCTTTAATGGCATTAATGCCCTTAACGGCGTTAAAGCAGCCGCCGCTGCCCTTAAAGGCATTTATGCCGCCGCTCAGAATGACAGGAGCACACAGTGCGAGGAAAATCCTTCAACAGTGTGAAGTTTGAAGTTTGAAGTTTGAAGTTTGAAGTTGGGGTTTCTCTCATTTTTTGCAAAAAAAACTTCACATTGTGGCTGCGCGTTTGGAAATAAATCGTAACTTTGCGGAAAATATTAAAAATAGTGATATGAATATAGAGCTGATTATCAAAAAACGAAGCCTTAGACAAAACCGCAGAACTTTTAACAACAATGTGCTTGAGAAAGAGTTGAGAAATAGTGTCAGTCCCGAGGATTTCAGGGCTAAGTTGGTGGAATGTGTGGTCAAGCAGTATGAAGACGTACAATGTTAAATTCTCAAGAGGGCTTTACGACAAAATAAAAGAGATTTCAAAATATATTTCATCAATTAACACCGTCGATTCAGGGGTTCGGTATGCTAACACACTTGTTGATGAGATTCTTACATTGTCGTATCGCGCAGATACTATTCATCAATTAATCTGGGATACTGCGGATGTCCAACATCCGGAATCTAAGCGTATGTTTGTTTGTGAAAAAAAGGGCAACTTGCAGTGTTTTTCATTATTTACAAAGATTATGTCCTGGTTTACGACATAGTTCCGTCAAAATTGTTGACAAAAGAAGTGCGTAAAGACGAATGATAATCCGTCTCTTTGCAAAAAACTTCACATTGTGGCTGCGCGTTTGGAAAGAAATCGTAACTTTGCGGACGATTTCTGAAAATTTAAAATTATGGAACAAGATAATGTTATTAAAGGTGAATTGGTTTGGTATCAACCGAATAACAACATTAATATAGAAGTAAGGGTGGAAAATGAAACTGTGTGGCTAACACAAGCGCAAATGGCACTGCTGTTTGAAAAGACACCTCAAAATGTGACTATGCACATTAGAAATATTTACAAAGAAGAGGAACTGCTCAAGGAGGCAACATGTAAGGATTTCTTACAGGTTCAAATTGAAGGTGATAGAGAAATCAGGAGGTATGCAAAATTTTATAATCTTGATGTAATTATTTCTGTCGGTTATAGAGTTAAAAGCAAAATGGGAACTCGATTTCGTCAGTGGGCATCTTCAGCAACGGCCAGATTTTCGACGCTTATAGTTTTGTCTCGGATTTGATAAGGAAAGCTAAGAAAGAAATCGTTTTAATTGATAATTACATTGACGATACGGTTCTGAAAATGTTGGACAAACAGCCTTGAGGCTCACGGGGCGGTGTTCTTGCCCGCGGCATTAACGGCGTTAAAGCAGCCGTCGCTGCTAATGCCGCCATTCGGAATGACAGGGGTACGTCGGGGGAATTATGTTGGAACAAGCCCGCTGACAGCTAAAAATGCAAATGTTGCAATCATATTCGTATTTTTGTTCAATAAATTGAAAAACAATCAAACTATTTGTTATCTTTGCACTTTATTTAGTAATAAATCATATTTTTATGAGAAAAATTTATATATTATTGATTGTCACCACTTTGGCAAATGTGGCTTTCGGTCAGATGAAACCGAAGGAAATCGATGCGATAAGAAACGACACCACATTGTTCTTCGGATTAAGCAAGATTTGCGACTCGCCTGACGAGGCGACGGAAAACGCGAAAACAGAGCTGTATGTGAATATCGCGAAAAACTACAACTCCAACGCCATCTATTTCTCGGAAAACGGCGATGTAGGCAAACAATTAGAGAACATAATACGTACCTTCAAGGAGAGAATCGACGAGAAATCCAGCGACAAAGCTGTTTTTGAAAACGACGAAAACGCTGAATATCAATATATTATAACCATCAAACGCTCCGATTTCCGCGCCATGTGCGATGACCGCGTCAACGACATCCAACGGTATATCTCGAAGGGCGTGAAGGCGGAAAACAACGCAAGTTTGGAAGACGCCCTCAAGTCGTATTACTGGGCGCTGATGCTGACGTACGCTCATCCGCAAGGTAAGAGACTGCAGTTTCATGGCGACAGCGGAACCGTTGACTATGAATGGCTTATCGACAGGATTAGCGGCAACGAAGGCATACTGAAATCGTTTAATTTCATCGTCCCGAAAGAAAACGGCATTGAGGCCAACGGCGATGGCATCATCGTAAAACTCAAGGTGAAGACGACTAACGGCAACGACGTGGTGAGCCTGCGCTGCGACTGCCACGACGGACGTAAATTCACGCCTAACACCGTGCGCGACGGCAAACTCATAGTGCAGCTGCGCGACAAGGAAATAAAAAGCTTTAAAATCAAGGTCAACTATGACTTCAAAGACGATGCCAAGAAGATGAACACCGACGTGTCGAACGCCATCGAACTTATCAAGGTGCCTCGCTTCTCCAACAACATCTACACCGTTGACCTTGAGAAGACTATGAAAGTGAAGAATGACGAAGAGGTGAAGGGATGGAACAAAATAGAACGCAACAACGCCGTTGACGAGAATGTTTACCTCAACAAAATGGCATTGATAGAGAACGCCTTACGCAACGGCGACATAACAATGGCGCGCGACTGCTTCTCGACAGAAGGCTACAACATGCTCGACACCCTTACTCATTACGGCAAGATGACGGTGATTGGCAAGCCGGAATATAAGTTGTTGAAATACAAGGACGAAGTGATATGCCGCAGTATCCTCATGCAATTCGATTTCAGAAACACGGTGGGATTCTCACAAGAGGTGGTGTTCCGCTTCGACACCATCAATCAGGTGGTGACCTCGCTCGCGTTCCGTCTCTCCAACCAGTCGGAATACGACATCATCTCCAAGACGAAATGGCCTGAGGAGTCGAGGCTCGTCTTGGTCAACTTCCTTGAGGATTACCAGACGGCTTACGCCTTGAAACGCCATCATTACCTCGAGAGCATCTATTCCGACGACGCACTCATCATAGTGGGACGATTAGTGAAAAAGACCGAGATACCAGACCGTTTGACGCTCAAACTCACCGAGGAAGAGGCGGAGCTGACGAAATACGACAAAGACACCTATATGAAAAACCTCGCGATGTGCTTCGGCAACAATGAATATATCAGGCTGCGCTTCACCGAGACGGAGTTTACCAGAGCCAATAACACCAACGACGTTTATGGCGTGCGGGTGCGGCAGGAGTATTTCTCTTCGTCATACGGCGACGTGGGTTATCTGTTCCTTCTCGTTGACCTGCGCGGTGCCATGCCGCTGATTCATGTGCGTGCCTGGCAGCCCGACAAAGTCGATATAGAGAAGTTGATGAACATGAGCGACGTGAGGTTTAATTAGAAGCAAGAAGTAAAAAGTGATGATAGGCGTGAAAAGAATTTATGTGTTAATAACATTTTTTTATGATCTGCATAAGGCAAAAGACAAGTCTGATTATAGTGCCAGTCGAAATGACAACTAAACTCTAAACTCTATTTGTATCTGCCAACAACAAATCTTAGCACATCTCCAACACCGAGTCGGTAACGTATTTCAACTGCTCATCGGTGAACTCTGTATGGATTGGCAGTGCCAGCACGTGGTCACAAAGATATTCGCAGACTGGGAAATCACCTTTTTTATACCGCGGGTCAGCGTAAGCTTTCTGCATGTGAAGTGCCACAGGATAATAAATGGCACAAGCTATTCCTTTCGACTGCAAGTGCTCCATCATCTTGACACGGTCTAAGTCTCTGAGAACCACCACATATTGATGATAGACATGGTTGGTAAACGATGCTGTTTGGGGCGTGACAATCTTATCAGTCAGGGCAAAAGCCTTGTCGTAATATGTCGCCACATACTGACGGGCAGCTATATATTCATCAAGATGTTTCAGTTTTATATCAAGGACAGCCGCTTGGATAGCGTCAAGGCGTGAGTTAACTCCTACATAATCATGATAATAGCGTACTTTCATTCCATGATTGACAACCACGCGAATCATGTCGGCAAGGGTATCATCGTCGGTAAAGATAGCCCCCCCGTCGCCATAACATCCGAGGTTTTTTGAAGGAAAGAAAGAGGTGCATCCGATGTTGCCTATCGTTCCCGATTTCTTCACTGTGCCATCTTTAAAAGTGTAATTGGCACCTATTGCCTGCGCATTATCCTCCACAACATAAAGATTATGACGGCGTGCAATATCCATAATGGCATCCATATTAGCGCATTGACCGAAAAGATGCACAGGCACGATAGCCTTGGTGTTAGGCGTTATTGCACGCTCAACAGCCTCAGGATCAATGCAATAAGTCTCCATGTCAACATCCACCACCACAGGTGTGAGACGCAGCAGAGCCACCACTTCAGCCGTGGCAATGAAAGTGAACGACGTGGTAATGACTTCGTCGCCAGGCTTCAAACCAAGACCCATCAAGGCAACCTGCAAGGCATCGGTGCCGTTGGCGCAAGGAATCACATGCCTCACATGGAGATATTCTTGTAAATCTTCTTGAAATTTCTGGACGAAAGGACCGCCGATAAATCCGCCTGTCGAAAGAATCTGCTGTATGGAGGCATCCACCTCATTTTTAATTTTATTGTATTGACCGACAAGGTCAACCATAGGTATCTTTTGCATAATATCAGTTTTTATGGGTGCAAAATTAAAAAAAAGTTCTTTCCATTGAAAAAATTTTACAAATTAATTTTGTAATTGAAAAAAAAGTAGTAATTTTGCACTCCGTTTTTGAAGATTATAGGAATAATAAAATAATAGAACAATGTCAAGAATTTGTCAAATAACAGGAAAGAAAGTCATCAGCGGAAACAATGTTTCACACTCGAACAAGAAGACTAAGAGAACGTTCCAGCCGAACTTGAAAATCAAGAGATTTTACGTTCCGGAGTGGGATGAATGGGTAGTATTGAAAGTTTCAGCAGCGGGTCTGCGTACTATCAACAAGAAGGGCGTTTATCAGGCAATGGTTGACGCGGCAAAAGACGGTAATCTGAACCGCTGGTAAGATATACCTTAAAAGTTGAAGGGCCGTCTGCTTCAGGGCGGCTTTTTTTGTTTCAGCATATTCGTAATAAACAAGATGTTTTTTCGTTGTATTCGAGGTGAGTTTTTCTGCATTAAGGATGTCGATGATATCATAAGATATGAGATATAAGTTATTGTTTTCCATATTGTTAGCACTTCCATATTTTGCTTTTGGGCAGAAGAATGAAAGTTATTTGTATGGAAAAATCACTGACGAGAGCGGCAAAGCCATCGAATTGGTGAACATAGCAATACGGAACTCGTCACATGGCGTCGTTTCTGACTCACGAGGCAACTATGAACTGAAATTACCCGCAGATACCTTAATTAGCATAGTGTATTCCTTTGTCGGATACGAAGAAATCAAACTTGACGTGCAACTGAAACACGACGAAAGGCGCAGGCATAACGTCACAATGAAGATGATTGCCACCATGTTGCCTGAGACCACGATACAGGACCAAGCCATTAACAGTTCCGCCATCACTAAACTTGATGCAAGAGAGACGGTGCTGCTACCCAGCGCAGGTGCAGGAGGCGTGGAAGATCTCGTAAAAACACTTGCAGGCGTAAGCTCCACCAATGAACTAAGTTCACAATACAACGTGCGCGGTGGCAATTTTGATGAAAACCTCGTGTATGTCAATGGGATAGAGATTTATCGCCCATTCCTTGTCGGCTCAGGTCAGCAGGAGGGACTTAGTTTTGTCAACTCAAGACTTATCTCAAATATCAATTTCTCAGCCGGCGGATTTGCTGCTGAATACGGCGACAAACAATCATCGGTGCTCGACATCACATATAAAAAACCTACAATAACAGAAGGCTCATTGACATTAAGCATGTTAGGAGCAGAGGCTCATGCCGAAGGACGTGCATTCCAAGGTAAGATGAGCTATCTCATCGGGGCAAGATACAAAAACACAAAATACATCCTTGGAAACATGGAGACAAAAGGCGACTATAAGCCAAACTTCACTGACGTTCAAGGACTTATCACATATAATTTCTCCCCTCGTTTTGAAATTTCTGCTCTCGGATATTACTCAAGAAACAGCTATCTCATGGTGCCGACGACGCGTGAGACCGATTTTGGCAACCTTCAGGCATCGTACCGTCTGAAAGTGTATTTCGACGGTCAGGAACTCAGCAGATATACGACAGGTCTCGGTGCTATCTCTTTGAATTTCAGTCCAAATGAAGAATTAAACATGAAACTTATAGCCTCGGCCTACTCAGCTGCGGAAACGGAGACATACGACATACAAGGGCAGTATTGGATTGGGCTTCTGGAGACGAATCCAGGTAGCGAAGAACAAGGTGATGTTATTTATAATCAAGGAGTTGGAACATATATTGAACATGCACGCAACTATTTCTATTCAAGAGTGTTCAACCTTGACCACAAAGGAGCGTACAAATACAACGACAATACGTTAAAATGGGGACTTCGTTATCAGCATCAGCTCTTCGACGACATCATAAATGAATGGGATATGGTTGATTCGGCAGGTTACACGCAGCCGCACAGCGTCGATTCCATTTTGAATCCCAACAACCCTATGCAGACGCCATTAGAGTTGAAGAACGTTGCATCAGGTCATAATATATTGTACATCAATAATTTAGATGGATATATTCAAAATGCGTGGCAGTTTGAGCAAGACAACGAAAACATTTTTGTCTTGACACTCGGTTTACGCGCCAATTATTGGGGTTACAACGGTTCCGTCAATATCAGTCCGCGTGCCGGCATTGCCTTCAAACCGCATCAGCGTCCCAATATGACGTTCCGACTTTCGGGTGGAGTGTATGTGCAGCCGCCATTTTACCGTGAATTGCGTATGTTCGACGGGAGTTTAGTGGATAAAGACAAGGCTTCGGTTCAGAAGTCGTATCAGGTGGTGCTCGGTCACGAATACAATTTCATGGCGTGGGATCGTCCGTTCGTTCTGACAACAGAGTTGTATTATAAGTATCTGAAAGACATTATACCTTACGAAGTAGATAACATCAGGATAAGATATTATGCCGACCAGAAAGCGACTGGTTATGCCACCGGTTTAGATGTGAAAATCAACGGAGAGTTTGTAAAAGGCATTGACAGTTGGGCTTCGCTATCAGTGATGAAGACAGCAGAAAGTATAAAATATTACGTTGATAATCAAGGAAATATAATATCTCAGACAGATATAAACAACGGTGCCGACTACGACCACGACACTATAATTTCGGGGATACCGAGACCATCAGACCAGCGAATCAATTTTGCCATTTTCTTTCAAGACTACATTCCGTTCATTCCGTCGTTCAAGGTCAATCTAAAACTCATTTTCGGGACTGGTTTACCGTTTGGACCATCGGAAGCACAACGTTTCCAGCAGAAGAGCAGGATGTCGCCTTACCGTCGTGTCGATATTGGGTTCAGCAAGCAGCTCATCAGCGAAGCTACATCGTTCAGAAATCCGCGCAACCCATTGAATTACATCAAAAACTGCTGGCTTAGCCTTGAGGTGTTTAATCTTCTCGGCGTGAACAACGTAAGTTCGTATATGTGGGTCACAGATATTTACAACATACAATATGCCGTACCTAACTATCTGACAAACAGACAGTTAAACTTAAAGCTCATTGTTGAGTTTTAGGTTTGATTGTCACTTTCCCCAGTTATCTCTATCGAGGCTGCGGTATTGTATCGCTTCCGCGAGATGTTCAGGTTGTATATTTTCTGAGCCAGCCAGGTCAGCGATAGTACGTGACACCTTGAGAATACGGTCACGGGCGCGTGCCGAGAGACCTAAACGTTCCATGGCATTTTTCAGAAGTACGCCACATTGCTCATCCAGATCACAGTATTTTTGAATCATTTTGGCTGTCATTTGAGCGTTACAATGAATGCCCGGCACGTCGGCGAACCGCAGAACCTGTATCATTCTGGCTTTCACGACACGTTCACGCACCCCGGCACTCTTCTCGCCTGGTTTTTTCTGCGCAAGTTCCTCATACGACAAGGGGAATGTTTCAATATGAAGGTCAATTCTGTCGAGCAGCGGTCCTGAAATTCGTGAAAGGTACGTCTCCACCTGTCCCGGTTTACATGTGCATTCTTTCGTCGGGTGATTATAATAGCCGCAGGGACAAGGATTCATTGCAGCGACAAGCATGAAATTGGCCGGAAATTCCACTGTCTGCTTGGCACGTGCTATCGTCACGACACGGTCTTCCATTGGTTGGCGTAACACTTCGAGAACCTGCCGTCGAAACTCCGGAAGTTCGTCAAGAAACAGCACTCCATTGTGTGCCAACGATATCTCACCGGGCTGCGGATACGTGCCTCCGCCAACAAGTCCCACATACGAGGTGGTATGATGTGGACTCCTGAACGGTCGTGTCTGCATCAAAGAGACGTTATGTGCCAACATACCCACAACAGAATGTATTTTCGTCGTTTCCAACGCCTCTTTCAGCGTCATCGGTGGCAAAATAGTCGGTAACCTCTTGGCTAACATTGTTTTACCACTCCCGGGCGGACCAATGAGGATAACGTTGTGGGAGCCGGCAGCCGCCACCTCCAATGCTCTCTTGATGTTTTCCTGACCTTTGACATCAGAGAAGTCGAAGTCGTAAACGTCATCTCTCATCTCGTTTTCAATATCAAGCTTTATTGGCTCCAGATGATGAAAACCATTGAAAAAATTGATGACATCCATGATTGTATCTACCCCATAAACGTCGATATCCTCTACCACAGCCGCCTCGTTGGCATTTGCTTTCGGCACAATCACTCCGGTAAAACCCTCCTCCGATGCTCTGATGGCTATCGGCAGTGCTCCGCGAATCGGGTTAATGCTCCCATCTAACGACAGTTCACCCATAATCACGTATTTATCAAGCAAATCCACTTTCACCTGTTCCGATGCAGCAAGGATAGCGATGGCAAGCGGCAGGTCGTAACTTGAGCCTTCCTTACGGATGTCGGCGGGTGCCATGTTGATAGTAATCTTACGTTTCGGGTATTTTAACCCGTTGTTACTCAGAGCCGATTCGATACGCTGCTGGCTCTCCTTCACAGCACTATCGGGCAACCCGACGAGAAAAAACTGTACCCCACGGTCAATGTTGACCTCAATAGTGACAGTAATCGCATCTATGCCGTTTAATGCACTTCCAAAAGTTTTTACTAACATAAAAATTGGTTTTTGCGTTATTCAAATAATCATTTTCGCGGTTTATACCGTGAACGTTGTAAAACATCTTGATAATCAGTCATTTGCAAAAGATTTTGTAAACTCTCGTCATTGTGAGACATGTATGAACGTATTATCTGCAATCCGAAAAATTCACCGAGACGCGATGGAGCTTCTTCTGAAAAAGCTGCCGTGAAAGGTCCGTCGTTGAACAACAGTCGCTGTTGGTCAAAGCTACTGGTATATAACATGTTATTGCCCACAATCGATGCCCAAACCAGCCCCTCATTGTCGTGTATCCATTCCGTTTGACGCGCCGAATACCCTAAAATTATCGAATCAGGCAACGACGGATCCATAGCCTCTATGAAATAATATTTCTTGCCTCGCTCAATCATATCTGAGAGAGCATTAGTTGCATTGCCTCCCTTATAAAAGAAGGTGTAATAAAATGCTTCAGCCACATATTTTGTTAATGACGCAGGCTGACATCGTCGTGAAATATATCGTGGCATCCCTATCTTGTCATACACTAAATCATTGTTACTCAAGTAATAATCAAGACTTATCAAGACTCCTTTTTCTTGTCCTATCATCACAGGACCATTAGCATAATTGATACCGGATATATAGGTGTAAGTAGGAGGAATCACTATATCCGGATAATAAAAATGTATATGTTGATACACGTCTCTTACTTTTTCAGAAACGACATCCATATTCGGGAAAGCCTCTTCTACTAACTTATTGATTGTCATCATAAAAGAATCCGTCACAAATTCTTTTAGATCATTAATTTCCGATGCACTGAGATTTTCGCCCAATAGTGCCTGAAAACGCGGTCGTATCGCTTGTATTCCTTCTTCAAAATGTGCGGTATCAATGGCAAAAAGAGCCTTGTTATACTCTGTTATTTCGACCTTTTGAGGCTCGATTTTCTGATAAGGCACATTCAATTTCTTTTTGTATCCTGTTGATTGTGAGCAAGATACCAAAACAACAGAAAGAAGAAGCACGAATAGAGTATTAACTATTTTATTCATTTTAATTTATATATTTCATTTATCAAAAACTAACGGCTAATGGCTAATAGCTAATCTCAGCATCTCCAATGCCGTTATTGCTGCGCGTTCAATGTTATTTTCTCTGTCTTTACCGAAATTATGTTTTTCAGACACCACTCCGTTTGCACTTGCTACCGCTATCCACACTGTCCCCACCGGATTTTCTTCGGTACCTCCATCCGGACCGGCAATTCCTGTAGTCGCCACTCCGAAATCCGTCTTCAACAAATTCCTGACTCCGATTGCCATTTGTTCTGCAACTTGTTGACTTACAACGGTATATCTCTCTACATCTTCATGTCTTACACCGAGAATATTTTCTTTCACTTCTGTTGCATACGACACCACAGTACCTTTAAATACAGCGGAACTTCCGGGTATCGCGGTGATTTTTTGCGCTATCGTCCCGCCTGTGCAACTCTCCGCTGTCGCCAACGTCATTACTGCCGCCTTAAGTTTATCCAAAACAACCTCTGCAAGCGGCTCATCATCATAACCAAATATGTGCTCGCCGATGAGATTTTTCAACTTATCTATCTCATTATCAATAGTTTGCTGTAAAAACTCTCTGTCAGGATGACGACCTTCGAGACGCAGACGCACCATGCCATATTGTGGCAGATACGCCAACGACAGAAAATCAGGCAACGCTTCCTCCCACTCTTTTATAGCATCAGCGAGAAACGACTCTCCTACTCCTGTAGTCATCACCACCTTACTAACGTAAGGTGTCACCTTGAAATGCGACAACAGCATAGGCAAAATCTCCTGCTCAAACGCATTTTTCATCTCAAAAGGCACGCCCGGCATCGAAATATACACCGATTTTCCTTTCTCAAACCACATGCAAGGTGCTGTGCCATAACGGTTTGGAATATATTTACACGCCTTCGGTATCAACGCCTGTCCTTTGTTGCGCTCACTCATCTGATAACCACGTAACGTAAAGATACTCACGATGTTATCATACGCATCCTGACAAAATGTCAGTTCCGTGCCAAAATATTTACACAAAGTAGGCTTCGTGATATCATCGGCAGTAGGCCCTAAACCTCCCGTCATAATTACGATTTCAACATCAGAACAAGCATCCAATGCCTCCACAATGTCACGTTCACCATCGCCTATCATCAAAGTGGAAACCACCTCTATACCATTGATAGTCAATTTATTACCAAGCCATGAGGCATTTGTATTAACTACCTGCCCTATCAAAAGTTCATCGCCAATTGAAATAATCTTAGCCTTTACAAAATCGTTGTCTCTTTTCATTTTAAAACTATTGTAAACCGTTCAACGTTGCAAAATTAAAGAATTATATTTTATCTTTTGCATTTTTAACATTTTTTAACACAATATTCAAATTTTTGATTAAATTTGCAAAAGATTTTAACATTTCTAAGCGATATGAATACAAAACCCATCCCAGGCTCACAGCTCATCTTCAACAGCGAAGGCGCGATATATCATTTGAATCTCTTTCCGGAGATGCTTGCCGACAATATCATCCTTGTAGGCGACCCCAATCGTGTAGGCATGGTCTCGCAGTTTTTCGATACCATAGAATTTAAGCGTCAAAACCGCGAAATTGTAACACATACAGGCACTTACAAGGGCAAACGCATCACCGCACTCTCCACCGGCATGGGTACCGACAATATCGATATCATTGTTAATGAACTTGATGCTGTAGCGAATATTGATTTCAAGACACGTACTCCGAAAAATGAACATCGCACGCTTAATATGGTGCGTCTCGGCACCTGCGGCGCGTTACAACCTGAAATCGGGGTAGAAGACAGCTACGTAGCATCGCGTTACGCTATCGGCCTTGACGGATTGGCATACTTCTATAAAGAACATAATGATGTGATTATCAACGATATGACTGATGCTTTCATCAAGGATATGAACTATCCTTCCAACCTCCCGAAGCCGTACGCAGTGGCGTGTTCTACCGAGCTTTTCAACCGCCTCGCCGAGGGTTATCATCAAGGAATCACTGCCACGTCGCCAGGTTTCTACGGACCTCAGGGGCGCTCACTTCGCTTGGAGTTGACGTATCCACAAATCAATCCCGAAATCGAGAAATTTCAGTTCAAAGGATGGAAAGTTTGTAACTTTGAAATGGAGTCGTCAGCTCTATTTGCTCTCGGTAAGATGTTGGGGCACAATTGCTTAACTATCTGTGTGGCAATAGCAAACCGCGTCACTGAACAGTTTGCCGCCGACTATCATCCATACGTTGAGAAATTAGTAAAAACGACGTTGGAACGATTATAAAACGTAGTCTTGCTGCTCATCCACATGTCTCATTGAGATGAGACATTCAAGATTGACGTCAACTACGGCTTTCTCGAAAAAAGGAGCAGATGCTACAACATAGCCTTCGTAGCCAAAAATCATCGAGCCTCCGTCAAAAGTCGCTTCTTTTTTCGACGCCACTTTATTGACAAACACCAGCGGTATCTCGTGTTTCAGCACGTTTTGACGCAACTCGTCGCGACGTGTCTTCGAACGGTTCACGCCACATTTGTCGGCACCTATATTAATAATAACATCGGGTGACAACGCTATCAACTCATCAACCCTGTTCTGTAAAAGAAACTCGTCATCGTTAGTATTAGCAATATCACTACCAATGGTGACGGCATATTTATGACATCCTATCTGCAAAAGTGAATTTTCATCAGAAGGTTCAAAGATATCTTGTTCCGCAATATCTAACTGCTTTTTTTTGAATATGTTACGTTGTCCTTGAAACATATAAACGGCTGCATTGAACAATGGTTTCCCCTTTCCTGTGGTGTTTCTGACGGGACAACCCACGAGGACGCCAACGGTCGAACATTCCTTTGCGATAATATCAAGAGCTTGCCCACACCTGTCAATGAAGTTCGCGTTTTTCAACAGCGCATCTGAAAAGCCGCCACATACCGAAAGTTCAGGAAACACCACCAAAGTAGAGGCTTTTGCTCGACGAGCCGCTTCTATAATTTTCTTCACGTTGCCATCAACGTCGCCAACAACGCAGTCGATTTGTGCCAAAGTAATTTTCATTTCAGAATAAAAATCCTATCTCCAAACCTAAGTTATTCATTGTCAGTTTGTTATAATCCGACTTCAGCATATTTGTAAAAATATTGTCGTATGCTATGGCAAACTGCAACGTACTTCTATTCAACACATCTATCTCAAAACCGAGGTGCAAAATAAACGAGCTGCAAACATCCCGATAAGGACTTTGAGCCTTTTTGTCATCGATTTTATAAATGCCGTCAACAAGAATGTCAAAGCCATAGCCAACCTCACCGAAAACCCTGAATTTATTGGCAAAAGCGTCGGTACGCATCTTCAGAAGCACAGGTATCTGCACGTATGTATTCTGAAAATTGTTTTTCGTTTCTGTACTAAGACCATCCTCATCTGTGGCCTTAATTTTATAAGCAAATTTTCCTCCGATTATGTTAAATCCTGATATGATTCCATAGCTTTCTTTAAAGTAATAAATGCCTGTCAAACCGAATTTATAGCAAAAACCTTTGTCCTTGCTCGTGACTTCATCCTCAATTTTTCCAATCCAATCCATGCCGAGACTTCCTTTCAAACCCAATTGATATTCAAGATATTGCGCTGATGCTCCAAAGGATATTACAAGGGCAAAAAGTAAAAGATAAATTTTTCTTCTCATAATTTGTATTTCGTTTGAAAATTTTAAATATCTTTGCAAAGATATAAAAATTTTACTAACTATGAAAAAATTATTTGTCATTTTAGCACTTATGCTTTTCGTACAAGTGGCGAGAGCTGAAGGTTTCGGTTTCTGCATCGGACCTAAAATAGGTTATCAGACAGCAACATTATCATTGAAAAAGGATGATATCAAATCGAGTTACAAATCCAACCTCACTGCCGGTATTTTTGGTCGTATCACCATAAAAAACTTCATCATTCAGCCGGAAATGTTGTGGTTTAAAAGTGGGAAAGTGTTCGATTTCAACATAGGCACATCGCTTAATCCATCTGTCACTCTCACCCAGCAAAACCTCGCGGTGCCGATTTTCCTTGGCTATCAACTTGATGGAAAACTCATAAAAGTTAGAGGAAACGTTGGTCCCGTCATGTATTTCATCTTAAGTCAGAAACAAGAAGTTGACGGTAACGGGCAAAGCGTTAATGTTGACGACCTCAACACTAAGAACATGACTTGGGGCGCAGCTTTAAACGTTGGCGTTGACGTGTGGAAACTTACACTCGACATCAACTACAGCTTAGGGCTCTCCAATCTGTTCGGCTCAGACAATGTTGCATGGCAACTCGGCGAAAATAGCGGCAACATAGCCCTTGACAAGACAAAACAAAATATGTTCACCGTGACATTAGGTTTGAAATTGTTATAATTTATTTTTTTAATTTTTACCATTTTTATGGCAAATAAAAAAGTTTGGGGTAAAAATCTCTAAACTTTTTTTATTTTTTTCTTGCATTAATAAAAAAATTGTATTATTTTTGACGCTTTGAAAACGTTTGAGAAAAATCAGTTATTATCCTATGTCTATCAATGATATACCAAATAAGTTTTTCGTAAACAATATAATATGGGCAGCATCATCGACGAAATCAACCCGCACTGTCTATATAAATTATATGGAACAAACTCTTGATACACAAAGCCATTAGGGTTAAAAAAAACGAACTCAATTTTCAAATAAAATGTTTAACTAAAATTTTTAAAACATGAAAAAATCATTACTTCTGTTCGTGGTCTTAGTTGCTACAGCTTTCTGCGCCAAGGCACAGACAAACATCCAAGAAATGTACGATTTTAATCGTGAACATCTCACAACGACTCTTGAAATGTTCAAGGCTGACAACTGGGGTAGCACTTTCTTCTTCGTAGATATCTATCACCCAGATAAGATTTCCGGACCAACGGGTTATTACACCGAGATAGCACGCGCCCTAAACTTCTGGAAAGATACCAAACTTGGTGGTTTAAGTGCACACGTGGAATGGAACGGAGGTCAGCTCGCGAACAACGCTTGGCTGTTCGGTGCCGAGTATTTCTTGCATTCGCAGGATTTCAAATACACTCTTACGGTTGAAGTCATGTATAAAACCATCAGCGGGCAAAAAGCATTAGACGACAACCCAGCCCGTCCATTCGACAAGGTCAGTGATGTTCCGTTGCAGTTTACACTTGTGTGGGGATGCAACGACCTTTTTGGTGCTAAAGGACTGACATTCAGTGGTTTTGCCGATTTATGGTGGGAAAACAACAACTGGGGTTACAAAGACAACGGCGACCTGGACAACACCAGCATCGTATTCCTCAGCGAGCCACAGATTTGGTACAACGTAGGGCAGTTCTTCGGATGCGAGAACCTTAACATCGGCGGTGAGGTGGAGTTAGCTTACAACTTTGTCGGCGGATGGCGCAGCGACCTTGATTTTTACAAGAACAAAGGCTTCAATGTAGCTCCTGCCCTTGGTATTAAATGGAACTTCTAATTCCTAACTACTAACTTCCAACTCAAAACAATAGCACCATGTTACAGAAACTTTTTGGATTTAATCCTAAAACGATGAATGTCAAGACAAGGGCATCATCGTTGACAACCCTGCCACCGACGTGGCTCTCGGCGACCTCAGCTCGACGTCGTCGATACTCACCCTCATCGGATTCTTCATCACCGGAGTACTCGTCATCCTCAAGGTGAGAGGCGGCATCTTCAAGAGAGAATACATCCGGAAAATCAGCGTCACAATGTGGGTTTTGGCCATTTTGTTCATCTTGAGATACATCTTTATGTAAATTTTTAAAAATTTCCTTATAAAAGACGTCATAATTTGGCGTCTTTTTTTTATCTTTGCAAATCAATATATTGAAAACAATTTAAAATCAGATATTATGTTTACAAAAGACTTCTACGTAAATCACAGAGCAGCCTTGAAAAAGCTGATGAACAAAGGGTTAGCAATATTCGTAGCAAACGACGAGGCGGCGATGAATTATCCCGACAACACCTATCACTACCGTCAGGACAGCAACTTCGCGTATTTCTTCGGTTTGAACCATCCCGATTTGGTGGGTGTCATCGACTTCGAGAGCGGCGAGGAGATACTCTTTGGCCAGGAAGTGACCATCGACGACGTGATATGGTGCGGTCCGCTGCCATCGTTGCAGGAGCAGGGCGACATGATTGGCATCAAAGACTGCCGCGACATCAACCGTTTTCCGGAATATATCCGCGAGCAGATGGAGAAAGGCCGTATGATACACCTCACCCCGACATATCGTGGCGACATGACCATCAAGATAGCCAATTTCATGGACATCTGCGTAAGCGAGGTGAAAAACCACGTGAGCCAGCTGCTCATCGAGGCCATCGTGAGCCTGCGCGAGATAAAGAGCGACATCGAGATTAAAGAGATGGAATACGCCGCCGACACCGCATATTATATGCAGACCACGGCCATGAAGATGTGCAAGCCCGGCGTCATTGAGCAAGAGATAAGCGGCACCATCGAGGGCATCGCCATAGCGAGAGGCGGCATCGTGTCGTTCCCGAACATAGTGAGCATGGACGGTCAGACGCTGCACAACCACTATCACGGCAACGTGCTGAAAGAAGGCAGGATGATGGTGTGCGACTGCGGTGCAGAGACAGAAAACTACTTAGACAGCGACTTCACTCGCACCACGCCTGTGGGCGGCAAGTTCAACAGCCGCCAACGCGACGTGTATGAGATAGTGTTGAAAGCCAACACTGAAGTGGCGAAACAGACACGTCCCGGCATCAGATATGTGGAGATGCACAAGCTCGCGGCACGCACGCTAATTGAAGGACTGCAAGGTCTCGGCATCATGAAAGGCAACGTTGACGACGCCCTGGCGGCAGGAGCGCATTACCTCTTCCAGCCTCACGGACTCGGTCACATGCTCGGCATGGACGTGCACGACATGGAAGGTCTCGGTGAAACCAACGTGGGATACAACAAAGAGACGCCGCGCTCCACACAGCAAGGATTCAGCTGCCTCCGCTGCGGCAAAGTACTCAAACCGGGCTTCGTGGTCACCGACGAACCAGGAATCTACTTCATCCCGACACTCATCGACATCTGGAAAGCCGAAGGCAAACACAAAGACTTCATCAACTACGACAAACTTGAATCGTTCAAGGACTTCGGTGGCATCCGCATTGAAGACGACCTCCTCATCACGGAGACTGGCAACAGAATCCTCGGCAAACCGATACCGAAAACAATCGAAGACGTTGAGAGAACCTGCGCCGAACCACGTGAGTGGATTAGAATTCCAGGAATATTCTAACATTAGTATAATTGTGTACATGCGATTCATCGCATCTTCTATTATAGAGGCATTTCAGAAACGCCTCTTTTTTGTAAAAAAAATCAAAAATAAACTGACATTTTGTCAGAATTTTGTATCTTTGCAAGATTAATTTTTTGAGCAAAATAATTTCATATTATGAAAATATCATATAATTGGCTTAAGCAGTACATTCAGTGCGACTTGCCGGCTGAAGAACTTGGAAAAATTTTGACCGGAACAGGTCTTGAAGTGGAAGATATGACACATTACGAGTCGGTGAAAGGCGGATTGAAAGGCGTTGTCGTAGGCAAAGTTTTGACCTGCATCGACCATCCGAACTCCGACCATCTCCACATCACCACCGTCGATGTCGGTGCGGACGAGCCGCTTCACATTGTTTGCGGCGCGCCTAACGTAGCGGTAGGTCAGAAAGTTTTAGTCGCCACAATAGGATGCGAGCTGTGGAAAGGCGACGAGCCATTCACAATCAAGAAAGGCAAGATACGCGGTGAAGTATCGGAAGGCATGATTTGCGCAGAAGACGAGCTGCAACTCGGCGAGTCGCACGAAGGCATCATGGTGCTTCCTGACAGTTACGAGGTTGGTAAACCGGCATCGTTCTATTTCCCTGTAGAACAAGACTTTACGTATGAGATAGGCCTCACTGCTAACCGCTCCGATGCCACCTCGCACATAGGATGCGACCGCGACATCGTAGCAGCCCTCAACCATAAAAACAACACCCGTGAATATCATATCATCCGCCCTTCAGTGGAAGATTTCAAAGTAGAGAACACTGATTACGATATCGAGGTGATAGTGGAAGACACTAAAAACTGTCCACGTTACACTGGCGTCACCGTGAGCGGCGTGAAAGTGGGACCGTCACCGGCATGGCTCAAACACCGCCTCGAAGCCGTGGGGCTGCGCTCCATCAACAACCTCGTCGATATCTCCAATTACGTCTTGATGGAGACAGGTCAGCCGCTTCATTTCTTCGATGCAGATAAGATAAAAGGCAAGAAAGTAATTGTGAAATGTCTCGTGAAAGGCACTCCTTTCACCACTTTAGACGGCGTGGAACGCAAACTCAGCGACACTAACCTCATGATTTGCAACGCTGAAGAACCGATGTGCATAGCGGGTGTCTTCGGCGGCCTCGACTCCGGCGTCACGGCAACAACCACAAACCTCTTCATCGAGAGTGCTTACTTCAACCCGACCTCGATACGTAAAACAGCACGTTTCCACGGTCTTCAAACCGACGCGAGCTTCCGTTTTGAGCGCGGCTGCGACCCCAACATCACCGTCTATGCCATGAAACGCGCGGCACTGCTCGTGAAAGAACTCGCAGGAGGTAAGATATCATCTTTGATAAAAGACGTGGTGAACGGCGACTTCACACCTGTACGAGTGCAGCTTAAATTCGATTATCTTAACAAAATAGCTGGTCAGGAGATAGAAAAAGACGTGGCTGTCAGTATTCTCAAAGACCTTGATTGTCAAATAGTTGAGCGTACTGATACATTCGTCACTGTCGATGTGCCGACATGCAAAGTGGATGTGTATCGTCCTGCCGACCTCGTGGAGGAAATTCTCAGAATTTACGGCTACGACAACATCGCCATTCCTACAAAAATCAACGCGAGCATCAACGTGAACAACAAACCTGACGCCGAGAAAATTCAAAAAGAGATTTCTATCTTTTTGGCTTCCAACGGTTTCTATGAGATAATGAACAATTCTCTGACAAAATCGGCCTACACTAAAGAACTCGACAGCTTCGACGAGGCTAAAAACGTGAAAATAATGAACCCGTTGAGCAGCGACCTTGACGTGATGCGCCAATCACTTTTGTTCGGAGGCCTTGAAAGCATAGCAAGAAATATTAACTTTAAGAGTTTCAACATGAAATTTTTCGAGTTCGGGAATACTTATTTCTTCAATGCTGAAAACAAACAGACTGAGGAAAAACCACTCAATCCGTACAGTGAGAAATACCGCCTCGACCTGCTTGTCACCGGTAACGACAAAGAAGAATTGTGGAGCAACAAGCCGCAAAGTCTCACATTTTACGACCTCAAAAAATTTGTCCTCGGCATCATCCACAAGGTCGGCATCAACACCGAAGAACTCGAAATGTGCGAAGGAAACGAGTCTCTTTACGACTACTCCATTATTTATTATATAAATAAAAATGCCGTCGTGACAATCGGAAAACTCAGTGCTAAGACATTGAAAATATTTGATATAAAGAAAGATGTGTATTATGCAACTTTCGATTGGGATAAGGTTCTCGAAGTCGTTAAAGGCTTGAAGACCATCAGTTTTGAGGCACTGCCGAAGTTCCCGAGCGTGCGCCGCGACCTCGCCCTTGTCATAGATAAGAACGTGACGTTCGAGCAGGTGAAAAAAGTGGCTCTTGCTACAGAGAAAAACATACTCACCGCCGTGAACCTGTTCGATATCTATGAAGGCGACAAGATTCCTGCCGAAAAGAAACAATATGCTGTCAGTTTCACCTTACAAGATAAACAGAAAACCTTGACAGACAAGGTGATAGAGAAGACGATGGCAAGGATTCTGTCGGCGATAGAACAGCAACTTAACGCTACATTGAGATGATTGATATTCAAGCCATAAAACAACGGTTCGGCATTATCGGCAACGATTCCAACCTCAACCGCGCCATTGAGGTGGCGGTACAGGTGGCGGCCACCGACCTCACCGTGTTCATCAACGGCGAGAGCGGCACCGGCAAGGACGTCTTTCCGCAGATAATACACCAGAACAGCAGTCGTAAACATGGACCTTATTTTGCCATCAACTGCGGTGCCATTCCGGAAGGAACGATTGACTCAGAGCTGTTCGGTCACGAAAAAGGCTCATTTACAGGAGCTTACGACACTCGGAAAGGTTATTTCGAGGTGGCTGACGGCGGTACATTATTCCTCGACGAGGTGGGTGAACTGCCTCTTGCCACGCAGGCACGCCTTTTGAGAGTACTCGAAAACGGTGAGTTCATCAAAGTCGGCTCGTCGAAGATACAGAAAACCAACGTGCGCGTGGTAGCAGCCACCAACGTGGACATCCCAATAGCAATAGAGAAAGGACGCTTCCGCGAAGACCTGTACTATCGCCTTAACACCGTGCCGATATATATACCGCCGTTGCGCGAGAGAAAAGACGACATCAGACTGTTGTTCCGTAAGTTCGCGTCTGATTTCGCCGAGAAATACCGCATTCCGGCAGTGCAACTCACACCTGAGGCACTCGCTATATTCGAGAATTACCGCTGGGACGGTAACATCCGACAGCTCAAAAACGTCACAGAACAAATCTCTATCATTGAAAAAGAAAGAGTTATAACGCCTGAGATTCTGAAGAACTACCTGCCTTTACAGACATCGCTGCCCGCCATCTTCAAAGATGAAAGCAAAGCTGACTCCATCTCAGAACGCGACCTGCTCTATAAGGTGCTTTTCGACATGAAAAAAGACATCACCGAGCTGCGCAAAACCGTCGATGAACTGACATCGGGACAGATTTCTGCCACCACTCAAGTACAAATGCCGTCACAGCATTTCACGCCTATCAAAGCAACAGTGCTCGACAGGACAGAAAACAACAACGTACTCGATTATGAGACGACACAAGATGTGGATGCGGAATTCGTTCAGGAGAAGACAGCCGACAGCCTCTCTCTTCAAGAGAAAGAAAATGAAGTGATTTGCAAGGCTTTACGTAAACATAACGGCAAACGCAAAGATGCTGCAAAAGAACTCGGCATCAGCGAACGCACACTATACAGAAAAATTAAAGAATACGATATTCAACTGTGATGAGATATATTAACACCTTATTAATATTAATAACAGCTTTCATCCTCGTGGGATGCGGAGTGTATTCGTTCACTGGAGCAAGCATCCCCGCAGAGGCGAAGACCGTGTCGGTGCAGCATTTCCCGAACAACGCCAACCTTGTGCAGCCAATGCTAAGCGACCTCATCACAAATACCTTGCGCGACTACTTCATGAACCAGACAACACTCAACGAGGTGGCTGACGGCGGCGACCTCGCCATTGAAGGCGAGATCGTGGATTATTCAACGGCACCTACTGCCATCACAGGCGACCAAGTAGCAGCACTCAACCGCCTCACAATAACGGTAAACGTCAGGTTCTACAACAAATACGACGAATCGAAGAATTTTGAACAGAAATTCTCGCAATATGAAGACTATCCAAGCACACAAGACCTTAATTCGGTGCAAGAAACACTCATGACAACGATTTGCAACAAACTGTGCGAGGATATTTTTAATAAAGCAGTGGTTAATTGGTAATATTTTTATATTTGGACAACAACAGACTGACACGGTTGATGGAACATCCAGAAATGATTGACAATCAGGATGTTAGCGAGCTTGAGACAATGGTGAAAAAATATCCGTATTTCACCGTTGGACAGGTGTTGCTTGCCATAGGGATGGGACGTACGGAACACGAACGTGCTGTACAGCAGTTGCGTTGTGCAGCAACGATGGCACCCGACAGAAACGTGCTGCGAAAACTGTGCACGATGTTGCCTGATGAATATGTCGAGACTGCGGAAGACACTGACAATCAACAGAATATAATTCCTGAAAAGAAAATTTTCATCCCTGAAATCGACCTTGGCAACACATCGGAAGACCTCAACAAAGAGGTGGCTATCCTCGAAGAGAAAAAAAAGACCCTCGACGAGCTGATGAAGATTATCGAAAACAAAATTTCAGAACTCAAAAACGAGAAAGAAAAATCAAAAAAATCTGAAAAAAATTTGTCAAAAGCAGAAATTATCGATAAATTCATCGCCGAAAATCCATCAATTTCACGTCCAAAACAGGACTTTTTCAACCCAATTTCAGCCGCACAAGAGTCGGTTATCGACCAAGAAAACATCGTAAGTGAAACATTAGCAATGATTTACGAAAAACAAGGGTATCTTAAAAAAGCAATTTCAATTTATGAAAAATTATCCTTGAAAAATCCAGAAAAAAGTGTTTACTTTGCAAGTCAAATTAATTCGTTAAAAAATAAGTTGAACAATTAATATTTAAGAAGATGTACGTAACAATTTCAGTATTAATCCTTGTCGTCAGTTTCTTGATGATGTTGGTAGTGTTAGTTCAGAATTCAAAAGGTGGCGGATTGGCGTCAAATTTCTCATCGCACAACCAGATTCTCGGTGTCCGCAAAACCACCGATTTCCTTGAGAAGACAACATGGACACTTGCCATCCTCTTGGTAGTGTTCTGCCTCGCCTCAAGTGTCACAATCCCGAAAAACGGCGTGCATACAGGCAATGACACACAGATGCGCAGCCAAATCGAGAACACAATGATACCTGTCCTCCCTATCCAAGGAACAGAAACAGCAGAATAAGAATCTGATGGTACGACAAAAATGTCAGAATGTCACTCGTTCTGACATTTTTTTTGCATTATGGCAGATAAAATACTTTTGGAACGAAATTTGTTGAGGAGAAAGCATAAAAATTGAACAACTAAATTAATTATATCATGGCAAATTTGAATATCAAACCATTGGCAGACCGAGTAGTCATTGAACCGGCTGTCGCAGAACAGAAAACAGCAAGTGGGATTATCATCCCTGACACAGCAAAAGAAAAACCGCAGAAAGGCACGGTAGTAGCCGTTGGTCCTGGCACAAAAGACAATCCCATCACAGTGAAAGTAGGTGACAACGTCATCTACGGAAAATACGCCGGAACAGAGTTCCATCTCGACGGGAAAGACTATATGATTATGCGCGAAAACGACATCATTGCAATCATCTAATTTTGTAAACAATTAAAAATCATAGAGAAATGGCAAAAGACATATTATTTAATCTTGATGCACGCGACGGCCTGAAGAAAGGCGTCGATGCTTTGGCGAACGCAGTAAAAGTGACACTCGGACCTAAAGGTCGTAATGTCATCATCGAGAAATCGTACGGTGCTCCTCATATTACAAAGGACGGCGTGACAGTGGCTAAAGAGATAGAACTCGCCGACCCGATTGAAAACATGGGTGCACAGCTCGTGAAAGAAGTAGCCTCAAAAACCAACGACCTCGCAGGTGACGGTACCACGACAGCAACAGTGCTGGCACAGTCGATAGTGGCAACAGGCCTGAAAAATGTCATCGCAGGTGCTAACCCGATGGACCTCAAACGCGGTATCGACAAAGCCGTGGCAAAAGTCGTCGATTCACTGAAAGAACAGTCGGAAATTATCGGCGACAACGTTGAGAAAATCCAACAAGTAGCTACGGTATCAGCGAACAACGACGCCACCATAGGCTCACTCATCTCTGAGGCAATGAAAAAGGTTAGGAAAGAAGGCGTCATCACTGTTGAAGATTCAAAAGGTATTGAAACATACGTCGATGTTGTGGAAGGAATGCAGTTTGACCGTGGCTACATCTCACCTTATTTCGTCACCGACACTGAGAAGATGGAAGCTGTGTATGATAACCCATACATCCTCATCTACGACAAGAAAATCAGTGTGATGAAAGACCTTCTCCCTGTTCTTGAGAAGACTTTACAGACGGGTCGTGCTTTGTTAATCATTGCCGAAGACATCGACAGCGAGGCTCTTGCAACATTAGTTGTCAACCGCTTACGTGGCTCGTTGAAAGTAGTGGCAGTGAAAGCTCCGGGCTTCGGCGACAGACGTAAAGAGATGCTCGAAGACATCGCCATCCTCACCGGCGGCACCGTCATCAGCGAAGAGAAAGGTTACCGTCTTGAAGATGCCACTTTGGCAGAACTCGGCAGTTGCGACAAAATCACTGTAACAAAAGACAACACCACCATCGTGAATGGTCATGGTGAAAAGGAAAACATTCAAGGTCGCGCAGCACAAATCAAAGCTCAGATTGCAGCTACCACATCTGACTACGACCGCGAGAAACTGCAAGAGAGACTCGCCAAGATAGCAGGCGGTGTGGCAGTCATCCACGTCGGCGCGGCATCAGAGGTCGAGATGAAAGAGAAGAAAGACCGTGTTGAAGATGCTTTGAACGCGACACGCGCCGCTATCGAAGAAGGTATCATCCCGGGCGGCGGCGTAGGATTTATCCGCGCCATCAAGGCTCTTGACAAGATGAAAGGCGAAAACGACGACGAGACGACAGGTATCAGCATCATCAAACGCGCTTTAGAGGAACCGCTCCGTCAGATTGTAGAGAATGCGGGACTTGAAGGCTCTGTGGTAGTGAACAAAGTGGCAATGGGCAAGGGCGACTACGGCTTCAATGCACGTACCGAGACATACGAAAACATGCTTAAGACAGGTGTCATCGACCCAGTTAAAGTGGCAAGAATAGCTCTCGAAAACGCAGCATCTATAGCAGGCATGATGCTCACTACAGAATGTGTCGTCTCTAACCACAAAGAAGAGAATCCTGCACCGCAGATGCCTCAGATGGGCGGCGGAATGCCTGGAATGATGTAATCTTTTGAAGAAGACAGAAGTCAGAAGAAAGAAACAAGAAGAAAGGATGCGCGAAGCGGCAAGCCGCTTCGCGCATCCTTTCTTCTTGTTTCTCTATCTTAATGCTTAACTATGAATCTCTGCGCTTTTTCGCCGATTTTTACAAAATAAACACCGTTTTCGTAACTTAAAGTATTGAGAATGTATTCATCATTATTGACTTCAAACTTGTCCATTTTTTGACCAAAAACATTGTAAACACTGACAATTCCAAGATTCTCACCACTTATCTTCACAAAGTCATCGGCAGGATTCGGATAAACAGAAAAATCAATAGCACCTAAGTCAACCGTTCCATCGTCGCATTCATGCTGACTAACCCCTTGGTTTTCAAGAGTATTGATAACCATCTGCGCATTGGCAATAGGCCAAAGGTCGTTTATGACTATAGAATGATCGGGGGTGATGAGTATAACAGTAGGAAATGCTCTTATCTGATATTGGTTGCAGATATTGCTACCACCGGCAACACCACTGATTGTCGGATATTCAACACCGTAGTTATTGACCCATGTCAGACAGGCAGCATCAGTATCTCTATCGGAAATCTCCATATAGAAAACATCATGCTGATTGCAGCCGAAAGAATAATACGATTCCACGATTTTTGGTATCGACTCTTGACAATAGCCACATGTAGTATAAAAGAAATCAATGAGGACATACTGTCCGCCGTCGAGTACATCAAACAAATGCATCTCCGTCCCATGAACATCGGTGACTGTAAAATCTACAGCTTTTGCTAATGGACATTGAGCAGATATGTTGATACTCAATGCAATGGCAAAAACTAACGTGAAAATCTTCTTCATAAGGATAATTTTATACTACTTTGCAAATGTACACAAAAATAGTTTACGAAGGAAGAAAAATTTTTTCTATCTTTGCAGTCTGTATTATGGAAGAAGAGAGACCGAGAAAGCGTGACCGCATCATAAAAGGGTTTTCGAAACTTCTGAAAGAGGATAAGCTTAAGGCTGTTTCAGAATATATTGAGAATCCCGGGGAGTTTATTGCCCTTTTGAAAGGGTTTTGGTATTCCGACACTGAGAAGCAGAGACAGTTTGACGAGTTCAGCGAGAATACAATCTCTAATTTCCATATTCCGTACGGCATCTCGCCTAACGTGATGATTAATAACAAGATTTACATGGTGCCGATGGTCATCGAGGAGAGCAGTGTCGTCGCGGCGGCTTCAGCCGCCGCGAAATTCTGGGGAGAACGAGGCGGATTTCATGCAGAAGTAATTGACGTTCAAAAAGTTGGACAAGTGCATTTCTGCTACAAAGGCAAAAAAGAGACGCTTCAAAATCTTATGCCCGAAATAAAAATGGAAATGCTTTCTTCAACGGAAAAAATCACTACCAACATGAAAAAACGTGGCGGCGGAATACTTGATTTTCAATTACTTGATTTCACCGACAGCCTTCCCGACTATTACCAGTTGCACGTAACATTCAACACCTGCGACTCTATGGGTGCCAACTTCATCAACTCATGCCTTGAGACTTTTGCCAACACTTTGCAGGATTTCTTCCTTCGTCGTGGCGAACAGATAGAGATAGTGATGTCGATTCTTTCCAACTACACACCGGAATGCCGTGTCAGAGTATGGGTTGAATGTCCTACTTACGACCTCAATGGCATCGACGAACGCCTTGACGGTCAAGCTTTTGCGGAGAAATTCAAGAAAGCCGTAGATATCGCCCACATCGATAAATACCGCGCCACTACACATAACAAAGGCATTTACAACGGAATCGATGCCGTGGTCATAGCCACTGGTAACGACTTCCGCGCGACAGAGGCGGCAGGTCACGCTTACGCCTCACGCAACGGACGTTACGAGTCGCTGTCGTCGTGCGAAGTGACAAACGATATATTCAATTTCACACTCGAAGTGCCAATAGCCCTCGGCACCGTAGGCGGTCTAACAAGTTTGCACCCGCTCGCCAAGAAATCACTCGAACTGCTGGACAACCCATCCGCTCCCGAACTGATGACGATAGCCGCCACCATGGGACTTGCAAACAACTATGCCGCCGTCAAGTCGCTGATAACCAAAGGAATACAACAGGGACACATGAAGATGCACCTCGCTAATATATTAAACCAACTCGGCGCAACCGACAAACAAAAAGCCACCGCACTCCTCTACTTCAAGGACAAAACAGTGACATACGCGGAAGTGGAAAGATTCTTAAAACAAAACAACTGAACAACTGACTAACTGAAATGAATCTTTTTCGCGCTAACGGAAAACTACTTTTATCAGGCGAGTACCTTGTGCTTCAAAGTGCTTCGGCTCTGGCACTACCGCTGAAACTCGGGCAGACGCTGGAAATAAAGACGTTGAAGACAGACAACGGCATGATTCATTGGGACGCTTTCACACCCAAAGGCTTTTGGTTTTCCGCCATGCTCGATAAACATGATTTCAGCATCAGAGCATCCGATGATATGCTAAAGGCAGAGACACTTCAAAAGATTTTCTTAACTATTAAGTCGTTGAATACCAATATTTTACAAGATAAAAACGATTACGCGCTCACTACACATTTGGAATTTGACACCGAATGGGGATTAGGCAGCAGCTCGACCTTAATCTCATTGCTCGCACAGTGGGCAGATGTAAATCCTTACGAACTTTTGAAGAGGACAATGGGCGGCTCAGGCTACGACATTGCTTGCGCAACCGCCTCAAAACCAGTGCTTTATCGTCTCGAAAACGGAAAACCAACAGTTCAGGAAATTGATTTCAAACCTATTTTTTCCGAAAATCTTTATTTCGTTTATCAAGGACACAAACAAAGTTCCGGAAAAGAGGTGAAATCTTTCAAAGAGAGGGCGAAAATCACTGATTTCACTGATGAAATCACCGAAATATCGCAGATTACCGAAAAGATTATAACAACAACTTCTTTTGACGATTTCTGCAAATTACTAACACGCCATGAAACCATCATGAGCCATTGTCTTGAACATCAGCCATTACAATCGCAATATCCTGATTTTCAGGGAGTTATAAAGTCACTTGGTGCATGGGGCGGCGACTTTTTCTTGGCAGCGACCTATCTTCCCGAAAGGGATATAAAAGAATATTTCAAGAAAAAAAATCTCGGCATCGTAATCAAATACAACGACATCGTTTTAAACTGATAGTTTTGCCAATTTTCATGATTTTTTTTCAAAATCTCCTTATGATATTTTTTTCGACAAAAAAAACAATACATTTTTTAAATAATTTTGTATATTCGCAGTTTGTAATAATGAAGATTATTCATTTTTTATGAAAAGAAAAAAACATATCGTAAGTATCTCATTTTTAATGTGTTTGCTTGTTTATATACCTATTTCTGCAGCAGCGGGAAACAAGCCAAACGAGAAATTTAAAGCCGGAGAGGTGATTATTGAACACGTTCTCGACTCTTACGAATGGCATATTTTTACGTGGAAAAATCACGAAGTGAGCGTATATCTTCCGATTATCGTATTTGATGAAGGTCGCTGCTACACTTTTTCATCAAGACGTCTTCATGAAAATGAAAAGTATATCACGACGAACAAAAAAACCGGAGAAAGCATTGTTTTCACCATTTCGCATGAAGGAAAATATAAAGATAAAGTGGTGATTATCAACGACGATGGTAGTATGCAACGTCCTTTAGACATCTCCATCACGAAAAATGTTCTCGGACTGTTTGTCTCATGTACCATCATCGTAGTTTTGTTCATGCTCGTCGCGAGAGCCTATCGCAAACGAGGCGAGAAAGCACCGAAAGGCCTGCAATCGCTATTTGAATGGCTCATCTGCTACGTCAGGGACGACATCGCGCGGAAAGCCATCAACGAAAAAAGCGTTGACCGCTATCTACCTTATTTAATAACGGTGTTTTTTTTCATTTTCATCAACAACCTGCTCGGTCTCGTGCCGATTTTCCCTTTCGGAGCCAACATCACGGGAAACATAGCAGTTACTGCTGTTTTAGCACTTTTCACATTCTTCATCACTAATGTTTTGGGGAACAAAGAATATTACAAAGACATCTTCAACACCCCTGGTGTGCCGTGGTTTCTGAAATTTCCGCTGCCGCTCATGCCTATCATTGAGACGGTAGGCTGTTTCACTAAGCCTTTCGTGCTTGCGGTACGTCTCTTCGCCAACATCACAGCGGGACATATAGTGGTGCTCGGCTTCATCAGCAGCATCTTCATCGTGGCGCAAATCAGCGCGGCAGGAGGCGTGGGAATGTCAATATTCTCGCTGATTCTCGTCATCTTCGTCGATATGATTGAGATTTTGGTGTCGTATGTTCAGGCGTATGTTTTTACCCTGCTGTCGGCATTGTATTTCGGGATGGCGAGTAAAGAGCATAAACATAGTTAAAAAATTGATAATGAATAAATTAAAGACAATAAAATAACAGATAAATTTAAATTTTAAAGTTATGTCACTATTAGTAATGTTACAAGAAGTAGCAAGAGCAGTTGTTGACTTGACACCTCTCGCAAAGTTAGGTGCGGGTCTCGCTGCAAGTATCGCCACAATTGGTGCAGCAATGGGTATCAGCAAGATTGGCAGCAGCGCGTTGGAGTCAATGGCACGCCAGCCTGAAGCAGCCAGTAACATTCAAACAAGCATGATTCTTGCAGCCGCTTTCGTAGAGGGTGTATCTCTCTTCGCAGTGGTCGTATGCCTGCTCATCGCAGTTGGTTGAAACAAAATCTTAGGTTGTAACGGTTGGTTGCAACCTAAGATGACATTTTTAACGTAAAAAAATAATTATGGAATTAATATCTCCTGATTTTGGGTTTATTTTCTGGATGACATTGGCTTTCGGCATAGTGTTCTTCCTGCTGGCAAAGTTCGCTTTTCCTGTGATAGGAAAAATGCTGAAGAAACGCGAGGAGAAGATTACCGAAGCCCTTGAACAAGCAGAACGCACTCACGAAGAGATGAAAAATCTTCAAGCCAAGAATGAAGAACTTCTCAAAAAAGCCCGTGAAGAACGTGAGGAAATGCTTAACGAGGCACGACAATATCGCGACAAAATCATCGAAGAAGCAAAGATAAAAGCCAAGGAAGAGACAACCCGCCTCGTGGAATCAGCAAAAGAAACGATAGAAAATGAACGTAAAGCTGCAATGACTGAGATAAAAAACGAAATAGCAAATATCTCTATCAAAGTGGCAGAAAAGATTCTTGAAAAAGAACTTTCAAGAGATGAGGCTCAACTTGAATATATTGATAAAATTATCAAAGAAACTGATAATCAATAAGATAGTATGAAAAACACATTGTTGATACGCCGTTACGCCAAGGCTTTTCTTGACTTCGCCATACAAAACAATATGACGGAAGAAGGGCTTGCCGACCTTGAGCTGATAACAAACACGCTCAACGACAACCGCGAACTGCGCAACATATTGTTTTTGCCTTTTGTGTCGAAAAGCAAAAAAGAAAATATCGTCACAAAAGTTTTTAAAGATAAGATTTCTGATAATACGTTGAAACTCATCATTTTACTATTGGAAAACAATCGTCAGAATATCATATCTGAAATTTTTGCCACCTATCGTAACCTGTATCATGAATACAAAAATATCGCTTTGGTGACAATTACGACGACTGTGGATATCGATGAAAAGAGACAACAGGATATTCTTAAAATAATAAAAGGAAAGACGACCGGTAACATTCAGATTATCAATAAGATAGACAAGGAAATCATAGGAGGATTCATCATCAGTTACCTCGACTACCAATATGATGCAAGTATTCGTACCAAGTTGAGGAATCTTGAGTTCTTATTCACTGATAATCTTTATGTTAAGGGATATTAAAAATAAACAAAGATATGGGAACAATAAAACCCGCTGAGGTATCAGCAATTTTGCTTGAAGAACTGACAAATTTCGACAGCAAGGCGTCGCTTGACGTGAAAGGCACTGTATTGAATGTCGGTGACAATGTGGCGCGTATTTATGGCATGAGGGACGCTGCCGCCGGCGAACTGGTGGAGTTCGAGAAAAACGGCGCCATGGGCATAGTGCTGAACCTCGAAGAAGACAATGTCGGCGTAGTGCTTCTCAACGAAGCCGACAACATTAGCGAAGGCGACACGGTGGTTTGCACCAAACGCATCGCCTCGGTAAAAGTGGGCGAAGGTCTGCTTGGACGTGTCATCAACACCCTCGGTGAGCCTATCGACGGCAAGGGCGAGATAAAAGGTGAGACCATCGACATGCCTATAGAACGCAAGGCTCCGGGTGTTATCTACCGCAAACCCGTTGATGAGCCACTACAAACAGGCATCAAGGCCATCGACGCTATGATTCCTATCGGGCGCGGACAACGTGAGCTTATCATAGGCGACCGCCAGACTGGCAAGACGGCGATAGCCATCGACACCATCATCAACCAAAAAGAGTTTTACGACAAGGGTGAGCCTGTCTATTGCATCTATGTGGCGATAGGACAGAAAGGCTCTACCGTTGCCAATATAGTGCAGAGCCTTGAAGACCACGGGGCGTTGCCATACACCGTAGTGGTGGCTGCCACCGCCTCCGATGCCGCCGCCATGCAGTACTACGCACCGTTTGCCGGTGCCGCTATCGGAGAATATTTCCGTGACACGGGACGTGCGGCACTCATCATCTACGACGACCTTTCGAAACAAGCCGTGGCATACCGTGAGGTCTCGTTGCTGCTCCGCCGTCCGCCAGGACGCGAGGCATACCCTGGCGACGTGTTCTACCTGCACTCACGTCTCCTCGAAAGAGCAGCGAAAATCATCAATAACGATGAGATAGCCGCTAAGATGAACGACCTCCCCGAATGCCTGAAAGACAAGGTGAGAGGCGGCGGCTCGCTGACGGCACTGCCTATCATCGAGACACAGGCCGGCGACGTCTCGGCTTACATACCAACCAACGTCATCTCTATCACCGACGGTCAGATATTTCTTGAGACTAACCTCTTCAACGCCGGCATACGTCCCGCCATCAACGTGGGAATATCGGTGTCACGCGTGGGAGGCAAGGCTCAGATAAAATCGATGAAAAAAGTGGCAGGAACACTGAAACTCGACCAGGCACAGTTTCGCGAACTGGAGGCATTCTCGAAATTCGGCTCCGACCTCGACGCCGCAACACAAGCAGTACTCGAAAAAGGACGCCGTAATGTGCAGATACTCATCCAACCGCAGTCATCACCACTCAGAGTGGAAGAAGAAGTGGCTATAATTTATTGCGGCGTCAACAACCTGCTAAAGAAACTTCAGCCTAACCAAGTGGCAGAGTTCCAAAAAAGACTGCTCAGCATGCTCAACAACACACAAAAAGAGACCATGAATGCTATCAAAGCAGGTATTTTTAACGACGAGATAACCAACGTGATTAAAAAAGACGCCGAAGATATCGTCAATGCAATGACTAAGAAAGACTGATAATTATGGCAAATCTCAAAGAAGTAAGGACGCGTATCAACTCGGTGAACTCCACGATGCAGATTACCTCGGCGATGAAGATGGTGTCGGCATCGAAGCTACGTAAATCGCAAAACGCGATAATGATGCTTCGTCCATACGCCTCCAAGCTTCAGGAGATAATGCAAGTGGTGGCAACCACCGGAGATGGCGTGTACGCCAAGACACATAATAAAAACGCTGAAGACGAGAAAATCCTAATCATTCCGGTGGCATCCAACAAAGGATTGTGCGGCGTGTTCAACGTCAATATCATACGCGAGACGACAAAAGTGATAAAAAAAGATTATCAAACTCAGTTAGAAAAAGGCAACATTGACATTCTCTGCATAAGCAGAAAGGTGGAAGAGACGCTACTATTCAGAAAATTTCCTGTTGTAGGCAACAAAAACGAACTCCTTGACAAATTGTCATACGAAATTACGATACCATTTGCCGAAAAACTGATGGACGATTTCTGTGAAGAGAAATACGACCGTATCGTGTTTATTTACAACAAGTTCAAAAACACAGGGAGCCAAATTGTCGTCAAAGAACAGTTCCTTCCCATCGTTTTAACGGAACCGATGAAAGAGGACGAAAATCCTATCGATGAGATTGAATATATCTTCCAACCATCAAAAGAAGAACTTATTAATTCATTAATTCCCAAATCTTTAAAACTACAACTTTATAAAATTTTACTCGACAGCTTCACTTCTGAACACGGCGCAAGGATGGTGGCCATGACACAGGCTACCGACAACGCGGCAGAACTGCTGAAAGAACTGAACCTGTCATACAACAAAGCGCGACAGAGTGCCATCACTAACGAAATAATAGAAATTGTAAGTGGTGCAGATGCTCTTTAAATTTTTTTAAATATGGATTTCGATTATTGGGAACAATATTATTTGAAACAAAACGCTGAGATGATGCCGTCTCTTTTCGCTCACCATGTCGTTGATTTACTCAAAGATAAACATGCCGAGATTGTGGAACTCGGTTGCGGCAACGGCAGAGATTCTATTTTTTTCGCCCAGAACGGACATTTCGTAGATGCCATCGACCAATGTTACCATGAAATCTGTTTCCTGATGGATAAGTATCAACATGTTGATAATCTTGACTTTAGATGTGACGATTTCACCGATATGGTTGATGACAGGCCTTACGACGTGGTGTATTCAAGATTCACCCTTCATTCTATATCGAAAGAACAAGAAAAACACACCTTGGATTGGGCTTTCCGTAATCTTAACGAAAACGGACTGCTCTGCATAGAGGTGAGAGGTCAGAGAAATGAGATTTATAAAATGGGCGAAGCTGTTGAAAATGAAGAAGATGCATATATTTATAACAATCATTACCGCCGTTTTTTAAATTTTGACAATCTTTGTGAGGAACTGAAAGAAATAGGTTTTTCGCTGGATTTCGCGGCAGAAGATAAAAATTTCGCACCTTTTAACGGACAAAATGAAACATATATCAGAGTTCTTGCAAGAAAATAATGGATGATTTTTCAAAATTTAACGGAGAAGGCACAGTCCTAAGGAAAGCGCAGATGCGCGAAGTGGCGATTTTATGCGAAGTGGATAAAATCTGTAAAAAACATGACATCAAATATTGGATCGACTTCGGGACACTGCTCGGAGCAGTGCGTCATAAAGGCTTTATCCCTTGGGATGACGACCTTGACATTTCGATGTTAAGCACTGATTATCAACATTTTATGGAAGTCGCACCAAAAGAACTTCCCGAATGGCTCTTCCTACAAAATAAACATACCGACCCTTCTTACCGACGCACAATTTGTAAAGTGAGAGACCTAAACTCTCTTTTCATCGAACGCCATGAAGACTTTATGTCACCCTATAAAAAAGGTATTTTCATTGATATTTTTGAAGTAGTGGAATATCCGAAAACATCAAAAAGCACAGTGAAAATTCTTTCAAAATGGGCTAAAAAAACCGATCAGTTTTTTAATGTACCGCAATATATCACTGCAAAAAATATCTTGGCAGGTCTGACTTTTCCTATTATCCGATTGATAATCAATTTTATAAAGAAAATTTTAAAAATCAGAAAATCAGAAAATCTTGGGTACCGACTTGAGCACAATCCTTATAATTCTTTCATAGAAAAGGATAAAATTTTTCCCCTTTCGGAGATAGAATTTGAAGGCATGAAGTTCTCAGCGCCACACGATTATGATGCTGTATTGAAAAGTTATTACAAAGATTACATGAAACTGCCGAAAGAAGAAGACCGATGGATTCACTCAAAATTCATCTATCTTAACAACTGATTTTTGTAAAGATAGTTCAACTGTTTTCCGATATTCTCCGGAGAGAATTTTTTTATACACAACTCGCTGATTTTCAATCTATTAAAATCAAAAATATTATCATGAATCCTTATTAGGGCGGCAGTAAGGGCATTTTGGTCATCAACGGGCACGAGATAGCCGTTCTGCTCGTTGACGAAATCGGAAGGACCACCGCAATCAGTAGCAACTACAGGCATTCCCGATGCCATAGCCTCCACGTAAGACAATCCGAACGTCTCGCTACGAGAAGCAAGCACAAAAACATCGCCATTATAATAAACGTCACGTAGTTTATCTCTGCTCAGTTTGCCTAAAAAAACAATTTGTCTTCCCATATCACATTGATTTACAATCTCTTGCAAGTTATTTTTCTCCAAACCATCGCCAACAATTTTCAAAAAAACATTATCATTACGAAAAGCATCCGCAAACGCCCTGATGAGCATATCAAAACCTTTGATTAAGACGAGATTTCCGACAGAAACAAAAGTGAAAAAATCTTTCTTCTCGCGCTCAACATATTGAAAATTAGACATATCCACAATATTAGGAATTACGGTTGCATCTATACCGAAATTGTTTTTCAGGTTCTTAGCAAGCGTACTCGATACAGCAATTATATTGTCGGCATTTTGATATGCCTTTTTTGCCAATTTTATATCTAACTTGCTGATATTCAATATATTTTTATTCATTTTACTACTATGTTCGGTTACAAAAAACGGTATTTTAAACCACTTCTTCAGAACCGACGCTATGGCAGCTATCGAATAAAAATGTGCGTGTATTATATCTGGTTTCCCGAACTTTTTCACTGCTTTTTTGTAAATGCAAACTAAAAACATTTGCAGCAATGGCAAAACGCGACGATAAATTCCAAGCGGCAACGACAGTTCAGCGACGTGAACGCTTTCTTTATCGTACAGAAAACAACCATATTTTCGCCTATAACTATTTGACCTATAATCAATTACGAGCATAGTCACATCAACGCCCGACTGCACAAGAGCTTTTGCTTGGTCGAACTCGAAAATGCCGTTGAGCGGATATTTTTCGGTAGGCATCCCTCTGGAAACTACAAAAACTCTCATGTTATTGTGTTTAATACTTTCACAAATTCTTTGGTCAGATTTCGTCTTGAATATTTTTCAATCGAAGCATTGTGTTGCGTAATTAATTGATTATCACGATATTTTTTAAACAAATCAAGTATTACAGATTTCATTTTTTCCTTATCATTGAAATCAACGACGGTACCAGATTGTGTTTCTTTCAAAATCCGTGCAGAGTCGCCGTCTTCGGGACCTATGCCAAGAATCGGGCGACCACTCGACATGTACTCGAAGATTTTTCCCGTCAGAATTCCTTTTGCGTTTGGGGTATTATTGATAAACAGCAACAAGACATCCGACTTCTCTTGCTCTTCAACCACTTGATTATGAGGAATATATGGCATTATCTTGACAAATTTTTCAATATTATTTCTCTTTATTGATTCAATTACCGAATTGTCGATTTGTCCTATAAGATTTATCCGCAGGGAAGTTGCAAAATTTTGCAACTCTACATTTGAGACATCTGTCAGTTCAGAAATTGCCTGCCAAAATGTCTCAGGATTACGTCTCGCCCCCACAATCCCGACATGCGACATCGTAAATGCTCCCGTCCCGCGTTCCTGACACCTCTCTCCCGTGTTGTCACACGTGTCGTCATATCCATTAGTAATCACGGCGACATTTGTAGCCCCATGATTTTCAAGCCCTTTAGCACATTCCCAGCCCACGGTGACCACCTTCGTCGCCTCCGTAAGTACCTGATTCTCAAGATGATGATGTTTTCTGTCACTATGGCGCGTCAACTTAAGGTCGTTATAGAAGTCAATATCCGTCCAAGGGTCACGGAAATCGGCTACCCAAGGTAGCCCCGTTTTCTCATGCAACACCTTGGCTATCAAATGCATAGAATGTGGCGGTCCTGTCGAAATGACGGCATCTACCGGATGCTCCTTAAGATATTTCAAAAGAAAATGCACCGACGGTCTTATCCACAGACAACGGGCATCAGGAATAAAACAATTGCCTCTTATCCAAACACTTAGGTTTTCTTTCCATCCTGTTTTCTTCTTGCCCTCGTTGATGAAACCAGCCTTCACTTTCTCACTTTTTTTTATCCCAAGAAACTTTTTATAAAAACTATACGGTTCCACAATCGGGTATCTTACAACCTCCGCCTCTGGTGTAACATCATTCATAAGAGATTCATCCTCAACGGGATACTCGGCATCATCGGCAGTGTAAATCACAGGCTGCCAGCCATTTTCAGGCAAGTATTTCGACATCTTAAGCCATCGCTGAACGCCCGAGCCTCCCGATGGTGGCCAGTAATATGTGATTATCAGGACGCGCTTCATTTTAATGATAACGTTTCGTTTATTAAGAAACCCGATGTATCGTGTCTCTACGGGATTTTATTGAATGATAGCAAACAAAAACAAAACCTGCCAACAGCAGCAACGATGTCACCACTTGAATAGTGTTTCCTATCTTCCAAATGCTTGGCTCATAACGCATTACGATCTCGTGCTGCCCAGCCGGAATTATCGCTGAACGCAAGATATAATCAGCCCTGAACAACGGACTCTCAATGCCATCAACCTTCATCGTCCATCCTTTCTTTGTCCAGATTTCGGAAAAAACAACAAACTCATCTTTTGAAGAATCGAATCTATATGTCAGCTCATTTGGCTTATAATCAACAAGTTGGATGGTACCTTCAGCTGGTGTCGGAGTGAAATCGCCAATTAAATTCCTAAATTCTTCATTCACTATCGCCACGTTTTTCACGTCGGTGTCGCCAATTTCATCTATTTCATCATTTGGCGTTGCAACCCATTTTATTTCCGAGGCAATCCAGGCATTTCCAAACGCCTCATAGTTTTTTGAAGCCATTGTTTTGCCATCTTTAGGATATATTATATATTTGGTATTCAACATGTTAAGAACTTTCCAATAGTTCAAATCGTTCTTACTCAGATAATGATCGATGATGTCTTGGTAGCGACGAAGCTTTGCGCCATGATAGCCGCCCACCGATTTGTGAAAATACGACGTACTCGCATCGTTGAAAGTGCCCGTAGCAAGGTTAATCACCCGATAATCAAGTGATTGGTCTTGCAAAATCTGTTTATCGACATCGCTCATCACAAAGGGCTTTTCGGTTTTGCGTTTGTCGATGAAATTATCTTTGTTGAGATAACGTTTATCAACAGTGTACATATCAATTATCACCAGCATCGCAAGTATTGCAAACATGTAATTTTTTTTCAGTTTCTCCTTGATACTCAATAAGATAAGTGCTGCCGCAACGAGAATAAGGAAGAAACTGCGGATTGCGTCACGCCTGAAAATGGCTACTCTCACATCCTCAAGTTGCGAGGCGAAAGTCTGGTATATCGCACCGTCGCTTCCTGCTTGAAGTTGTTGAAACTGAATGGCTTCATTCTGACTTAAAAAGCTGAAAAACGCCTGTGGCATGACGTAAAACAGCAGGCATATCCCGCCCGTGAGACCAAACGAGATATACAGATATTTCATGTTTTTCCGCATCATCTCCGGGTTTTTGAAAATCTCTGCTAAGGCAAGGAATGCGAGCAAAGGCATACATACCTCTGCAATGACTAACGTCATCGAGACGGCGCGAAATTTATTGTACCCCGGGACGTAGTCGAGGAAGAAATCGGTGAAGCCCATGAAATTCTTGCCCCAGCTAAGTAAAATAGAAAGCACTGTTGCTGTGAGAAGTATCCATTTGTATTTCCCTTTCACGGTGAAAAGTCCGAGGATGAAGAGAAAACACACTATCGCACCCACATAGACTGGTCCGCTGGTACCTGGCTGGTCGCCCCAATAGGCGTTCTGCTGCGCTATGGCAGCCCTGAAATTACGGTCACAATTATCCAAAGCCGGATTGTCGTTCCCGATGTAAGCCGATGCGCCGCCTTTCACGTTGGGAATCATCAGGCTCCACGTCTCGCCAATGCCGTAGCTCCATTGCGTAACATAATCTCTGTCAAGTCCTTTCGTCTGGTTCTCGACATTTTTCGTCAGGACAGGCATACCGCGCATCGTCTCTTTTCCGAACTCATAATTCGCGTAAAGCGTTGTGGTACAAGTCAATATGGCAAGCACCGCCACGCCAACCAAAATGCCGCTCGCCTTAAAAAAATGTAGATATTTCTTGGTTTTTACCGACTCTATAACCTCTGCAACAATTATGCACACCACGATGAGCAGCAAATAATACGTTATCTGAAGATGCCCGGCCCTTATTTCGAGAGCGAGAGCGATGGCAGTCAGCACCGCACCCCAGAGATATTTCCCCTTGTAAGTCAATAAGATACCTGCGATGACGGGAGCCATGTAAGCCATCGCAACGGCTTTGGAGTTATGCCCCGCTCCTATCACTATGAACAGATATGAGGTGAAACCGTAAGCCAACCCTCCGATAAAACTCACCCAAATCTTACAATCAAGCACCAGCAACAAGACGAAAAATCCAAACATGCTGATAAACACGGCTCCAATTGGATGCGGAAAACCCACGTTGAGTATCTTGTTGACGTATGTCATCAGGTTACTGTCCTGCGACACACTGATGTTCCAAGCCGGCATACCACCAAACATCGAGTTCGTCCAAAGGCTCTGCTCACCCGTTTGTGCTTTAAAATCAACGATTTCCTGCGACATGCCCTTGTGCATCTCTATGTCGTGTTGCTTGATTCGTTTTCCCTGCATCACCGGCGAGAAATAAACCAGCGTAATCAGGGCAAAAGCTACCACACAAAGTGCTATCCAAAAAGTTTCTTTTTTCTTGAAAATATTTTTATCCATATCAATAAATTATCTTGTTATAATATCTATCATATTGAGTATCAATAATTAACAAATATACATTGTCATTTTTTTCAATATTTTTTATTATGCCGTCAAGCGGAATACTGGCTTTCCCCGACTCAAAAATTCCGCATTCTTCACGATAAATCTCCTTTCCATCAAGCGAGATAAGTTTCAGGATAATATTAGATTGTTTACTCAATTTTATCGTGCACAAACTATTGATATTCAATGGATTAGGAAATACATAAATGTTATTTTGTGCAACATTAATCTCGTTCACACCGATACTGCCCCATTCGTAACAGCCCATATCAATTCTTCCGTTGACAATTCTTGGTCTGCCAGACAAATCGGTATCAGGAATGAAAAGTCCGGTAATATCAGGAGTTCCCGTGTCAATACAAGGACTTCCGTCAGAGAGTCTGTAATCGTGATTCGATATGTCAAGGAACATCGGGTCGGCATCAATCATATCATTGTAATGCCCTTCTTCGATGAGGTGGTATGCAAAAATAGAGTCAAGACCATACTGCACATCGCCATTGTTGAATGTAGGGCGGCAGTCATCGCCCCAAAGCCAAATCTGCGAACCGTTATAATATTCAATAGTATCTTTGTCGTAAGTGGGGAAAATTGCATGGTTTCCATAGAAAACACAGTTATTCAATGTCGGTGCCGCGTCAAAAGCCATCTGCATGCCTGCTCCTCCACCACCACCGCAGTAGTTGTTCACAATGGTGAGGTTATTCAGTTCCGGGTCAGATGTTGCAGTAGCGATGCCGCCACCGTAATGCACCACAGAGTTGTTGTAAGCCAGCATGTTAGAAACCTTCACGCTGAGATGTTTGCTGCGTTGTATGCCGAGACCGCCCGCATTCGTCGCCTGATTATTGTAAAAAACAGCATTTTTCAACTCCAGATTGCAGCTGTCAACATTCATGCCACCGCCATAAGCCGAAGGCGCGATATTATCATGAAAAACCATGTCGTGCATGTTGATGTCACATTTAAGAAATTGAAAACCAGCACCATAGCAATAATAAATATCGTACATAATGCCTTTGTTATTATACACCTCACAATCGTGAATGTACAAATTGGAGTTCTCGGCATACATGGCACCGCCTTTCCAACGTGTCATATTGTCATGAAAAACGCAGTGAGCAATCTCGACATCACTTACATACGACAGATTCAATGCGCCGCCATTCACACCTATCTGCGTCTTTCCATGATCGAAATCACAATAGATAAGTCGCACATTATCAGTACATTGCACAAAGCGAATACCTTTCCATCCTCCGCGTACAATTTCGTAGTCATAATAACCTGTAGTATCAGCCACAGTAAACATAATCCACGTGTTTTCATTGCCCACAGCCGTCAGTCCTCCATTCACCGTGATGCCAAAATATCCGTTGGCAATGACGGAAGTGCCAGGCTCTATCGTTAAGATCTCGTTTTCAGGAACTATGACATCTCCAACGATATGAATCTCACCGCTCCACGTACCGCTTTGATTACCAAATACTTCTATCGTCTGCGCATTCAAAACAAACGCACATAGAACAAAAAACACCGTTAATATTCTTTTCATAATTCGCTTATCTATTAATTTGCCAAAGATACAAAATTTTAACATGAGAGCAAACATAATTTTTTATTATTTTTGCACCATGAAAAGATTTGTCATAAATATTTCATTGTTGGTCACGGCAATTATACTGTGCCGTTGCGCCAATGTCGTCAGTCCGAGCGGCGGTCCCAAAGACGTTACGCCTCCGGTGGTCGTAGAGACATCGCCAAAAAACAATACCACCAACTTCAAAGGCAAGACAATTCACATCACTTTTGATGAATATGTGACGCTTAACAACGCATCTAACAACATTCTCATCTCGCCTCCGCAAAACAAGAAACCAAGTTTTCGGATATTAGGTAAGACATTGATAATCAAGTTTGAAGAAACTTTAAAACCCGAAACGACATACTCCATAAACTTCGGCGAAGCAATAAAAGACTTGCACGAAGGCAATGTTTTCAACGGTTATAATTTTGTTTTCTCAACCGGCGATAAAATGGATTCGTTGTCGCTCAATGGTAAAGTAACATCCGCTTCCACACTGAAGCCGTCGGCTAACTTTTTCGTGGAACTGTATTCCTCTGATAATGATACAATTACGTTCGACTCCCTGCCTTATCGCGTGAAGCCCGATTACGTCACCATCACCGACAAAGACGGTAATTTCCATTTTTCCGGTCTTGCTGACAAAGAATATCTCATTTTTACTTTGAAAGACAGCAATTCTAACATGATTTTTGACCTTCCTAATGAGGAAATAGGTTTCTATCCATACTTAGTAAGACCTTATTTTATTGAAAATCAATTTATTAGAGATACAATTAAAGTTTTGGATTCTATTCAAAATGACACGATAATTCAACAAAAATTCGTCACAGATTCTATTTCAAACGACTCGATAGCGGGTGTAAAAACCGTTGCCGGCATCAAAAAAACGAAATATCCGAGTTATGAACTGTTTTCTTTCGTTCAGGAAGATTCCATTCAGAAAATTTTCAAAAAAGAGTTGGTCGAAGACGGGTTACTCCGCTTCGTGTTCCGTTACCCAGCCACAAACGTTAGCATCACCGCTGTGGAGGAACTGCCCGACACCTTTGACATAATGCAAGTGTATTCCGCCAGAAAAGATACCGTACTTTGGTACTTCACCCCCAACAAAGACAGCCTCTGGATAAGCATAAATCACGACACAATCATTTGTGACACAACACGTTACAGCTTAAAACCACGCGAAACAATGTCGAAAAAACGCCGACAACAAACCGATGAAAAAAAGAAAATTCTCGCCGTGAACAGCAGCCTTAAAGGTAATAAACTCAAACCGAAACAACCTCTAACCCTCATTTTCAATGAGCCGATAACGCATCTAAATATTCACGACACAACTTGGTTCATCGTTGATAAAGACACAATTATCAATGACTTACAATTTAATAAAATTGATGAAAACGGTTTCAGATTCCAAATCGACAAGCATTTTGAACCTGAAAAAAAATATCAAATCATCATTCCTGACTCCACCTTCCTCGGTTTCAGAGGTCTCACCAACGACACCCTGCGATACAGTTTTACCATATCGGAAGAATCGCAATTCGGGAATATCTTCCTTACAGTGGAAGTACCTGAAAATGTGCCGCAAATCATCATAGAACTCACTGATGAAAAAGATAAAGTCATTGATAAACAAATAATTACAGAAACACAAGAGGTCTCGTTTGAATATCTCAACCCGTCAAAATACAAGCTTAAGGCCACCCTCGACCTCGACGCTAACGGTGTTTGGAGTCCGGGTAATTTCAGCAGGAAAATCCAGCCAGAAAAAATCATTTTTTACAAAGGAACGCTGGAGGTTCGTGCTAATTGGGACATTGATTTGGATGAGCCTTGGATAATAGAAAACTATTTAAAATGAACGCATTATACCCTGTAATAAAGATACGCGAAGGCAAAGACGAGGCAGTCAGGCGTTTTCATCCATGGATTTTCTCCGGCGCGATAGAATCGGCAGCAAAAGGATTGCAAGCCGGTGATATTGTGACAGTTACAAACTCAAACAATGAGATTATCGGCACCGGTTTCTGTGAGGCCGGCAATATCGCGGTGAAACTCTTGTCGTTCGAGAACACCAAAATCGGGGCGATGTTCTGGCAGCAGCGGCTGAATGCCGCCTTTGAGACCCGCAAGGCTCTCGGATTTATTGATAATCAACATACTAACTGCTTTCGACTTGTGCATTCCGAAGGCGACAACCTCCCCGGCCTGATAGTGGATATCTACGGGAAAACCGCCGTCATTCAAGCGCAGACAGAAGGCATGGCACTGAATATCAAGGCTATAGCTCTCGCCCTTGAAGCGATTCCGGAACTAAAAATCGAGGCTATCTACAACAAAAGCTCTGAGGCGATGCAACGCATGGGCAAAGATGCCGTTGACGACGGCTATCTCCTCGGTGGGAAAAGCGATGACTTTGTGCTTGAAAACGACTCTAAGTTCTTGATTGACTGGGAGGAAGGACAGAAAACAGGTTTCTTTCTCGACCAACGTAACAATCGTGATTTAGTAAAGAAATTCGCAAAAGACCGAACCGTCCTGAACGCATTTTGCTATACCGGAGGCTTCTCCGTCACGGCACTGCATGGCGGTGCAAAACAAGTGGTTTCGGTAGATAGCTCAAAGAAAGCCATCGAACAATGTGCCAAAAACATCGAACTGAACGGTTTCTCTACGGAAATGAACCCCAACATAGTGGAAGATGCCAAGATTTATCTTCAAAACATGCCTGAAAATCAATATGATATGATAATTCTTGACCCTCCAGCGTTCGCAAAAAACCACAAATCGCTGCACCGCGGACTGCAAGGTTACAAATTCATCAACAAAGAGGCCATAAAGAAGATAAAACCCGGCGGGCTGCTGTTCACTTTCAGCTGCTCGCAAGCCGTCGATAAAGCTCAGTTCCAGAGCATCGTGATGGCTGCCGCTATCGAAACACAACGGAAAATCAAGATATTGTATCAGCTGTCGCAGCCCGAAGACCACCCGATTAACATTTATCACCCTGAAGGGGCTTATCTGAAAGGATTGGTTTTACAAGTTGTTTAGTCAGTTGTTCAGTTTAACTGACTAACTTTTCAATGGTTCCCGTGGTCGAATATCCCTCCACTAAATCGACGGTGACGACCTTGCCGCCTTTGGCAGTCACGATGTCGTAGCCGACGATGTCTTCAGGCTTGTAGTCGCTGCCTTTCACCAAGACATCAGGCTGAACCGTTTTTATCAGGTTGTACGGCGTGTCGTCGTCGAAAAGCACCACTGCACTCACAAACTCGAGGCCTGCCAGCACAAAGGCGCGGGCATATTCATCGTTAACGGGACGCGACGGTCCTTTCAGACGTTTTACCGAGGCGTCGGTGTTCAAGCCCACGAGCATCACTTCGCCGAAAGACGCCGCCTTCGCGAGATATTCCACATGGCCGCGGTGCAAAATGTCGAAGCAGCCGTTGGTGAAAACGATTCTCTTGCCACTCTTGCGGCACCCATCAAGCCACTCGGCAAGATTATCACCACCGAGGATTTTATTTGAAATCTTATCAAAGTAGTTCATCTTTTTTGAATGAAAATTTTTTGCAAAAATAAATATTATTTTAAAAAAAAGAGTATATCTGCGCCGTAAAGTAGTAATTTTCATCAATTAAAACACACTCTTATGAGAAAGATTTATTTTTCAGCAGCGGAAACACAACACCAAACTATCACAAAATACGGAAAACTAAAAGCTAATGGACATATTAAAGCCTGGCTCGCCGCCGGGCTTTTTTTATTTGTTTACAGGTTTTCTCTTGTCAATAAAAAACATCACTATGTAGGCGATGACACCTGTGACGAGGTAAAACACCATCTGAGAGCCGTGGTTTATGGCGGCAAACGACCCAGCCGCCTGCTCCGAGATGCCATAGAAACTGCTCAGCAGCGTGATGGCGATGAAGTGATACGTCCCGATGCCACCCGGAACAGGCGCAACCACACCTATGGTGGCAATGCCAAGCAAGGTGACGGCCTCAACCAAACCAAGATGACTCGTCTCACCAAGCATGTAAAACGGCAGCCATGTCATGATGACGTAAAAACCCCAAACACCCAATGTATAAAGGATAAAACGCCATTTTTTCTTCATCGTTACAACTGATTTTATCCCGTCAACGAAGCCACGCCACAAAGATGACAGTTTCTTGTTTTTCCTACAAACCCTGATGATGAAATAAACAATCGCAATGACCAAAAGTATTGCGACTGTCCCAAGTAAGACATTGTCTTTCAATGTGTTAAAAAGAGGCACCATCCACGATGTCAGCAATCCGCCGAGAAGTTTCCATTGGAAGACGATGACCAGAAATGCCAGTCCGAACAGCACCATCAAATCGATGATTCGTTCAGACACCACTGAGCCTAATGTCTTGTCGAAGGGGATGTTTTCCTTACGTTTCAGCACGCTGCAGCGCACCACTTCGCCGAGACGCGGGAAGATGCAGTTGGCAAGATAAGCTATCAGAACGGCACCATACGTTGACGAAGCCCTTGTGTCGTATCCGAGTGCCTCAATCTGGATATTCCATCGTAAAGCCCTGAAATACAATGAGATAGCGAGACATACGAGGCTCAACAGCATCCACGAATATTTCGCCTCTTTGATATCAACCCAAAGCTGTGAGAGGTCGATGTTACGGAAACTGAACCATAACAGAGCCGCTCCCAAGACGAGGAAGACCACATACCACAGTGTTTTGGATGTTTTTTTATTCAAATTTTGTTGTTTTTGTCCGGAAATATTATCAACGGCTTGAATTTTTTCGCCTCTTCGAAATCCATCGAGGCATAAGATGCGATAATCACGATGTCGCCTTTCTTCACGAGATGCGCCGCCGCCCCGTTGATTCCTATGACGCCGCTGCCGCGTTTCCCCTTGATGACGTAGGTGTGGATGCGGTTGCCGTTGGTGATGTCATAAATGTCAACCTTCTCATTTTCAATGATATTGACAGCATCCATCAAGTCTTCGTCGATGGTGATGCTGCCGATATAGTCGAGGTCGGCTTGCGTGACAGTGGCACGATGTATTTTCGATTTCAGAACTTCAATATTCATCTTAATAGATTCTCAAGTTATCAATCAGACGGACCGGTCCGAGCTGCAATGCCACGAAAATACGCGCATGTTCGCTGTCTTTCCAGTCGGTGACGGTCTGCAGAGTAGTCTCGTCTGCTATCTCAACGTATTCAACGTCAAATTGTTTTATCTCGGAGTATTTTTTCAGCACTATGGCTTTCATCTCCGCCGGGCTCATCGTCTCGAAATTGGCTATTGTCTCATGTAACATCTTGTAAATCATAGGAGCTATGGCGCGTTCCTCGGCGTTAAGGCGCATATTGCGCGAGCTCATTGCCAGTCCGTCGTTCTCGCGGACGATGTCGCACGGCACTATTTCGAGATTGATATTGTAATCGCTCACTAATTTACGGATGATGGCCTGCTGCTGGAAGTCTTTCTCGCCGAAATATGCCCTGTCAGGCTCTACAATCTCGAACAGTTTGCGCACCACGATAGCCACGCCGTTGAAATGACCCGGGCGGCAGGCACCTTCCATCACATGCTCGATGGAGCCGAAATCGTAATGGTCGGTCACTTTGGTGGGATACATCTCCTCCACTGAGGGCATGAACACCGCGTCGCAGCCTGCGCTCTCAAGCAAGGCGATGTCTCTCTCCGGCGTGCGCGGATATTTCTCCAAATCGACGGGATTGTTGAACTGCACGGGATTCACAAAAACACTCGCTACAACAACATCATTCTCTTTTTTCGCCCTACGAATCAAAGAAAGATGACCTTCATGCAACGCTCCCATGGTCGGAACGAGACCTACAGAATAGCCCGAATCGCGTTTTGCATTCAAAAATGATTGAATATCAGCGATATAGTTAAAGACTTGAATCATAATTTCAAATTCAGTTTGAAAAATCGTGCAAAATTAAACAATTCACAAATATAATGCACAATTAATTTAAAAATTTCGTATTTTTGCACCCAGAAAATGCCCTGGTAGTTCAATGGATAGAACGGAGGTTTCCTAAACCTGAGATTTGGGTTCGATTCCCAGCCGGGGTACTTTTTTATAATATTTCTTCGTCTTTTTCGTTGTTTTATAGATAAAGTGACATTCTATGAAAAAAATTTTACTTTTTTTTGCTATCTTGACTTTAAGTTTCACAATAAATGCCCAAATTATAGGGCAATGGACAACGCATACTCCGGGATTGCAGGTGATAAGCGTCGATGTCATGCAAAATAAAATTTTTGCTGCAACACCCTACGATATCTTTTATTATAACACCAAAGATAACAGCATTAACCGCATCACAAAAGTAAACGGCCTGTCTGATGTAGGAATCAATATTATCAAATATAGTCCGTCACTGGATATTCTTTTTGTGGGATATTCAAATGCTAATATCGACATCATTGATAATCAAGGGAATACAACAAACATTCCTGATATTCATATCAAAAATATCTTAGGCAACAAAACTATCAACAACGTGTTTTTCAACAGCAAATATGCATACGTTTGCTGCGGATTTGGCATAGTGGTACTTGATTTGCAACGCTATGAAGTTAATGATACCTATATCATAGGTGAAAATGGTAATTATTTGAGTATCAACGATTTAACTATCTGCGACAGTGTGTTTTTTGCAGCTACAGCCGAAGGTATTCTCTATGCTGATGTCAATAATTCACACCTCGCTGACTACACGCAATGGACTCGTTTCGACAATCAATTGCCAACTTTTAGCAACAATTTTTCAAAAATTGAGACTTTCGACGGCTATGTAGTGGCAAATTATTCGGATGGTGAACACGATACCGACACACTTTATGCAATCAACGACACCACATCATGGGATTATTTCATCAACAGAGGATACCGGCTTATCAGCGATGTGCGGGCAAGTGACGACATCCTCGTGGTTACAGAGAAATCACATGCCTTTTCAGTTTATGACACCGACAAAAACTGCATAATGACAACATACGTCATTGAGCCAATCTCAACAATTTACGATAAATCACACAACTGCTATTGGTCGGGTTCCAATATCAATTCGTTGGTAAAAATTTACCCTGACGGGGACAAAGAATATATCAGGTTCAACGGACCATATTCTCAGAAAACATTCAGTATCAGTGCTTCAGGTAATGATGTTTGGGTGGCTTCAGGTGGTTACAGAAGCAATTGGGCAGCGTCGTGGAGCCATGACGGTTTTTCACATTATGACGGCGACGCGTGGTCGTTTATCAACAGGAAAAATACTGACGCCTTCGACAGCATCACCGACATCACGTGCGTAAAGTCGCACTCGTCTGACAACACCGTTTATGCCGGTTCTTATAATTACGGTCTTTTGGTCATGAAAAACGGTGTGATTACTAACGTTTACGACTATCGAAACAGCAGCCTCGGCAGTCACAATATCCTCAACAACCGCACCTTCGTCACCGGTATCGATTTCGACAGCTACAACAATCTGTGGATTGCCAACAGCGGCACCGAAAAAATGCTGTCTGTGCTGAGGAGCAATGGCACTTGGGAAGCGTTTAACGTGGGCAACACGGGAGATATCAGCCGTATCATGGTTGATAACAACGATTATAAATGGATTCTCAATCGTGACGGAAGTATAAGAGTGTTCAACGGAAGTACCACTAAGTCGGTCATCAGCAATAACAGCAGCTACGGCAACCTTCCGGGAACGGCTAACTGCTTCGCCACTGACCGTAACGGCACCGTGTGGATCGGCACTACCGACGGCGTGGCCTTGTTTTACGACACAAAAAAGATTTTCAACAACAGCACTTACACATGCTCCCAAATACTCATCCCTCGTAACGACGGCTCAGGTCAGGCCGACTATCTCCTGTCGGGACAATCGGTGTTGTCAGTAGCCGTTGACGGTGCCAATAACATTTGGTTCGGCACCACCGACGGCGTGTTCCTCATATCAAACGATGGTCAAACTACGTATCATCATTTCACAACGGAAAACAGCCCACTCTTCGATAACAAAGTGACTGATATTGCAATAAATGACGACGGCAACGTTTTCTTCGCCACCGACTACGGAATCATCTCGTATAGAGGCACAGCATCAAAAGGCAATGAAAAAAACTCCGACGTGGTTGTTTTTCCTAACCCCGTAAGACCGGAACACAGAGGTGTCGTCGGCATAAAAGGTCTCGTCACCGACGCTCTCGTGAAGATTACCACCACCAACGGTAACTTCGTGACACATCTGAAAGCTCAAGGCGGACAAGCTGTATGGGATTGTACCGACATCAGTGGCAACAAAGTTGCTCCGGGCATCTATCTCATTTTTGTAAGCGACGAAACAGGCAAGGAAACATACGCCACCAAGGTTCTGATTATGAAATAAAATGGCTTACAACTACAAGACACGTGCCATAGTTCTCCGTACCATAAGATATGGCGATAACAGTTTGATTGTCAAGCTGTTAACGGAACAAAACGGACTGCAATCCTTCATGGTGAAAGGTGCTTTTAATAAAAATGCCAAGATTAGAGCAGCCCTGTTTCAACCGCTCACCCTGCTTGATATTGTCAGTGTAAACTATCACGGTGACCTCGGTTATCTGAAAGAAACAAGTATAGAACATGTGTATCAAAATATACCTTTCGATATAAAGAAAAACGCCATCGTGCTTTTCATCTCTGAACTGCTGTCAAAATCTATCCAAGACAGTGAGACAGACCTCGAACTCTTCGGTTTTATCCACCACGCACTGACTCATCTCGACACAATGGAAACCAATTATGCCGATTTTCCCTTAAAATTTTCCTTAGAATTGAGCCGACATCTGGGATTTTCACCAAATATCAATAATTATAAACCCGGATTCGTTTTCGACCTTGAAGAAAGCTGTTTTCGGTATGAAAGTCTAAATTCAATATATCTTATTGATAATCAATTAAGTAAATTATTTTATAATCTCTGTTGCAACAATATTTTTGAAGACGCTTGCCTGAATTTGAAAAATGGAGAACGCCGACAACTTCTTGACGCCGTAATGACATATTATAAACTTCATGTAAGTGGATTTAACGAGATAAAATCCATCGATGTGTTAAAAACAGTCCTTCAATAAACAACTAATTTTGAACTTTGCAGGGCGTCACTTGCATACGGGAGATATTCACTGGCAGATACTGACCTACCACCTCAATATTTACAATAAGACGTCGCTTGCCTCTTATTGACATAAGTCTTCCCGTGAGACCACGCATCGGTCCGGTTACTATCTCAACCATCTGACCTTCGTGCAGGTCCTGATACAGTCCGAGGTCGTCGTCATCGCTGTACTCGCCGATGTACGCTTTTACTGCAAGTAGTTGATTTTCAGGCACAGGAACAGGTTTTCCTTCAAAACATACGAATTTTACAACACCCGGAGTATTGAGAATGTCGAAATAATTTTTCATGTCGGTACGGACAAAAATATAAGACTTAAACAATGGTTCCTCAACCATTTTACGACGGTCGCTCCATTGTTTAAGTTTACTGACAAGAGGCAGATACGTCTCTACATGCATTTCTTCCAGTAACTTAAATGTTTTTTTCTCGTATCTGGATTTCACATAGACAGCATACCACCTTATGGCGGTTTTCTCAATCATTATTCTCTTCTTTTTCTAAGAATACGAGCAATCAAGCCTTCTTTTTTATGATGATGGTCATCGCTGCCATAATATCCGCTTCCATAACCGTAGCCGTAACCATAGCCATAACCGTAACCATAACCATAGCCATAGCCGCCATAACCATAACTGTAGCGATATCCGTAAGTTCCCGAGTATTTAATACCATTAATGATGATATTGATTCTCAAGCCGCGGTCTTCCAAGTCTTTTGAAATAGCTGCGAACACTTTCTTGTTTGTAATACCTTGACGTACAACGTATGCTGTTGCATCAACATGTTTCATAAGTAAGAGAGCATCGGTCACAAGTGCTAAAGGAGGAGTATCGATGATTATATAGTCATATCTCGACTTCAGTTCCTCGAACAGTTGGGCACAACGTTTCGATGCAATGAGTTCCGCCGGGTTCGGCGGGACAGGTCCTGCACTGATAATATCAAGAAATGGGAGTTTTCCTGAAGGTTGTATGATTTCTTCGACAGAAGCTTTGTTTGCGAGGTATGATGTGGTGCCGAGTTTGTTGCTGAGACCGAATTCCTGATACAGACGTGGTTTACGCAAGTCGAATCCGACAAGCACAGTCTTCTTGCCATAAAGAGCATAAATTGAAGCCAGATTTATTGAGATGTATGTTTTACCCACTGCTGACATGTCGCCTGTTACGAGGATTGTAGCCTTCTCGCTGCCCTGCACAATAAAGTCGATATTCGTTCTTATAGAACGGAACGACTCAGCAGCAGGCGATTTCGGCGACTCGATGACCATCGTCTTTGTGTTTGAATTTGACTCAATAAGTGGAATTTGTCCTATAATAGGGAATCTGGTTGCCTTCTCAACATCCTTACGCTCAAGAATCTTTGTATTAAAGAAATCTTTCAACAAGATATATGCAATAGGGATAAGAAGTCCGATTACTATTGCCACGAGATAAATCGTCGTGGTGCGGGGAGCCACTCTCCTAACAAGTGCCATTCGTGCCACATCGATAATCTCGTTGTCGGGGGTATTGCTTGCCTTAAGAATCTGTGCCTCCGAACGTCTCTGCATCAAGAAATTGTAGATATTCTCGCTATACGCAAATTTACGCTGATAACCAAGAAGTTGGCGCTGTGTTTCCGGCAGGTTCTTCACCTGTTCATCGAGTTTACTGATATTATCATCAATACCTTTAATCAACATTTGAGTGTTGCCGATAATATTATTAATATTCTCCAACAGCTGGCGTTTCGTACGGTCAATCTGTTGGTCGAGATTTATCACTACAGGGTTTTTATCTGTAGAGGTGATAAGCTGCGTTGATTTCCTGCTTGAAAGTTCCACGAGAGCACTCACGAGACTGTTCAGAAGGGGATCGCTGATGCCCATAGCACTCGGTGCTATGAGTTTGTCAGGTTCGTTAAGGTTAGCTTGAATATAAGTCTTTAAGTCCTTGTAATACTTAAGGTTAAGTTCAAGTTCCGAACGTCTCTTCTCGTTATCTTTGAGGTAATTAAACAGTTCTGTCGCCTGAGCGTCGAGGTTCATGAAGTCGTTACCCTGCTGAAAAGTCTGAAGATCAACCTCTGCCTTATCCAACGATTCTTGAATGCCTGTAAGCTCCTTATCGATGAATTTGATAGTGTTTTCCGACACCTTGTTCTTAAGGTCAAGGTCTCTTTTTATAAATTCCACACACAGTTGGTTGAGGTAATCTGTGATTTTGGCGGCGTTGGTACCTTGTATTGTGAGTACAAGCAACGAGGCCTCCTTGTTGACAGGTGCCACCGACAGATTTCTCATCATACCCACCTGCGACATCATTGAATTGATACGGAACATAAGTTTCATCTTGTTCTCTTTGTCGTACTGATAATGGCTGTTTAGAATGATACGGAACGTATTGTAGCCATTACTGACAGTATCGGCGAAGTTATACGTCTCAGCGAAATGCACCGGTCCCGTACTTCTTACCATCTCATCAGCCCTAAAATCGTACATCCACGCGCCTTCACTCTCTGCCGTCAGCTCATATCGTCCATCTGCAAGGATATTCACATTATATATAACACCCACCATCTGTGGTTTTGAATAATCCAACTCCACCGTAAACGGGCTGTCTTTGTACATCTCCATTGTCGCAAGCCTGCCTTTTGTAAAATAAGAAACATTAAAATCAAGTTCTTTCAAGGCTCGCTCGGCAAGCATGTACGATTGCAAAATACCTATCTCATTCTGCACATTACCAATATTCCTGAAATTCATGCCAGTCATCATGGCAGCAGCATCCATGCCCATTTTCTGTTCCTTGATGTAAATAGTGGATGAAACCTGATAGACATTGGTAGAGTACCTGTTCACGACATATCCTACCATCAGAGACACTATTCCAAAAAATACAAAAAGATACCAGTAACTCAAAAATTTTATGACGATAGTCTTGATATCAATAGATTCTTCTTCTTGTACCTGAAGACTGTTTTGTGGGTTTTGTAACTCGTTGTTATTCATAATTTAAAATATCTAAAATTTATTTTAAAGTAATCGTGAAAAAGGTAAATAATGTAAGAAACATTGAGATAGCGGAAAAAATCGTGCCATAAGGCAGTGCCGTGAAACCATATCTCTTGATTTTAAGAGGCTCGACATAAATAATATCGTTAGGTTTCAGATAATATTCCGGGTTGGAAAGAATATCTGCATTATTCAGATTTACTCTTACAATTTGTGAACCTTCCGTCGTCTGATGTACTATCTTGACACTCCTTTTGTTTGCAAAATCGGTAAGGTTGCCAGCCAATGCCATCGCCTGAAACAGATTAATGTCCGACTGATATACCTGATATTGTCCGGGCTGTGCCACCTCGCCGAGAATTGTGAGATTAAAAACACCAAGCTTTACATAAACAATTGTTTCTTTCTGATATTCTCCTATGATGTTTTGTATTTTTTGCTGGATTTCTTCTATAGTCAGGTCTTTAACATAAATTTTTCCGGCATACATAAATTCTATCTGACCTTCGTCGCTGACGTTATAACCATTCAAATAAATGCCGGAGTTACCACTTCCGCCACCGCCACCAGACATAGCACTACTTGTATTTCCTATATCGAAAGACTCTGAAAAATCCCTATCGAGGCTCACCACCCTTATATAAAGTATGTCGCCAGGCTGAACTTTATAGTCAAAACTACGTTTGTTCTCATACTCCACCGATGTGATATCGTCGAGCATTTGCTCTTTTTGCAATAGCAAAATTTTCTTCTGTGACACGCAGGATGTCATAACCGACACCAAGACCAGCGAGACAATTATTAGACCTTTAAATAATCTTTTCATGATATACTTTTATTTCTTTTTTATTTGTAAACAATTGATATTCAAGCTTTTAATCCCATACAAAGGGTCTTTTGAATATTTATTTTCTATTTTAAAATGATATTCACCGTTTTCATTGAAACTCATATCATTTATGAGAGGCAACTCAAAATGATAATAGCCCTTAATTTTTTCTGATTTGAAATTTCCTTCGCTGTCTTTTATCCTAAATCTAAAATCACGAGCACGGCTACTACCATCAGGGGCATTGATACTCAAGGTGATAGCAAAAATTCCATTCTCATCATCATAATACGGATAAATATTAGGAAACACATCGGAAACATCCATCTCCATAACTAAATCTGCCGTCATAGGAGCTGCAACGACATTATATGTTGCATAGAGATAATCAAAACGATTCCAAACCTCATCTTGGAAATCTTTTGAGAGGACCATACCATTTTGCTTCTCAGAGCACGACATGCCTCCTAACATTATGATTATCAATGCAATAACCGTGTAAAGTTTCCTTATCACTTCGTTTAATTGATTTATTTTTCCATTAAATTTCTTGGTTTGCAAAAATACAATATTTTGTTGAATAAAAAACAAAATATCCAGAAATTTTTATTATTTTTGTGAGTGATTCATCTTGAGGAAAAAAAATTGTAACGATATGATTAAGAACAGGATAAACTATTCGCACCGGAAATATGTTGTCGGCTCGCTTGTCACTTTGGTTGCAGTTATTCTTTTGATAAAGCTTTATGTCATTCAAATTATGGATGATTCTTACAAACTTTCATACGAAAACAACACCTTAAGGTATATCACGCAATATCCTCCGAGGGGAAAAATCTATGATCGTGACGGCAGGCTTTTGGTTTACAACGATGCGGTTTATGATTTGATGATTATACCCTCACAAGTCAAGAATATTGACACCTCTTCTTTCTGTAAACTATTGAATATCAATAATTCTACATATAACTCTCAATTTAATAAAGCAAAAAAATATTCGATGATTACGCCATCGATTTTTCTATCGCAGATAACGAAAGACGAATATGGGCGCATTGCGGAGATGCTGTATCAGTATCAAGGCTTTTACTTTCAGACACGTTCGATACGTCAGTATCCGTTACCCATTGCAGCTCACACTTTAGGCAGCATTGGCGAGGTGACGAAAAATGAGATGGAACGTGATTCCTACTATCGACTTGGCGACTACATCGGGAAATCGGGCATTGAGAAATATTACGAGAAAGATTTACGTGGTACTAAAGGATTGAAAATCAGCGTTGTAGATGTTCACAACCGAGAGAAAGAACATTTCATGGACGGTGCCGCCGACACTTTGCCGGTACCAGGCACCGACATCATTCTCGGTCTTGATGCCGACCTTCAGACTTATGGCGAGTTTCTGATGGCTGGCAAAACAGGCTCCATTGTAGCCATCGAGCCGGCCACGGGACAGATTCTCGCCATGGTGACGAGTCCCACCTACGATCCCAACGAACTTGTGGGACGCAAGCGCGGTGAGAGATATGCGTTGCTGTTGTCATCACCAGATAAACCATTGATTAACAGGGCGATAAGCGGCACTTATCCTCCCGGTTCCACTTTCAAGATGTTGAACGGTCTCGTATCACTTCAGAGCGGGGCGGTGACGAGAAACACGGCGTATCCATGCAGCGGACCTGTGAGCGTACCCATAAAATGCACTCACAACCACGCCTCGCCGGTACGTCTCTACGACGCCATCGAGAACTCTTGCAACCCATATTTCTGGCAGGCTTTCAGCGACATGATGAACTCGTCACGTTTCAGCAATCAGAAGGAGGCTTTCCAGTTCTGGTACGAACTTGTCACCTCATTCGGTCTCGGTCGCGTCATGGAATCTGACATCCCGTTCACGGTATCGGGCAACATACCCCAAAAAGAGTTCTACGACAAACTATATCGCGGTGTGTGGAATGCGCTCACGGTACGCTCGCTCAGCATCGGGCAAGGTGAAATCCTCGTGACACCGTTGCAACTCGCCAATGTGGCAGCCTCCATCGGCAACGAAGGCTTTTACTTTGAGCCTCACTATATCAAGAGCTTCGGCAACCCTTACGACAGCCTGTCACAAACTAAACCCATCGATTCCACACTTCTTAAAAAACACGTTATCAACATCGACAAACGACATTTCAAAGACGTGAAGATAGGGATGCAGAGCGTGTTTGAAGGCGAGCACGGCACTGCGAGGATGTCACATATCAACGGCATCACTGTGGGAGGCAAGACGGGAACCGCCGAGAACCCTCACGGCCTCGACCACTCCATCTTCATGGCGTTCGCACCGGTCGAAAGCCCCCAGATAGCCATCGCCGTGGTCGTGGAAAACGCCGGCTTCGGCTCCACATGGGCTGCCCCTATCGCCTCCCTGATGATTGAAAAATATATAAGAGGATATATCACACGCCCAAACGTAGAAAAAAGAGTATTAACCAATATTGAAAAGCAATGAGAAGCAAGTCTATCATAGGAAAAATTGATATATGGTTGATTATCATATACTTATCTCTGGTAACGATAGGGGTTCTAAGCATCTACGCCGCTGCTTTCAACGAGACGCATCCTCATATCTACGACTTCTCACAAAACTATGGCAAACAACTGCTTTTTATCGGCATCAGCCTCGCCGTGGGCTTCGTTATTCTACTCATCGATGCCAAGTTTTTCAACGCTTTCGCATACGTATTCTACGGATTATCAATAATTTTCCTATTGCTGGTTCTCATCGTAGGCACCAAGATTTCAGGCTCCACCTCATGGATTCAGCTCGGTTTCATCTCTTTCCAGCCATCAGAATTTGCTAAATTTGCCACTGCGCTGGCCTTAGCACACTATTTAGGACGCATCGACACTGATGTCACTAAGAGGCGGACACGTCTCACCGCCTACACGATAGTGTTGGTGCCAATGTTGCTAATTCTGGCACAAGGTGATGCCGGCTCAGCTTCCGTTTTCTTTATCTTCCTACTCGTGCTCTACCGCGAAGGTATGGGCGAGAAAATTCTCGTCATCGGTGTGGCAGCAGTGGCACTTTTCATCCTATCTCTCTGTGTATCAAAATGGTACGTCATCATTATCCTTGGCGCGCTATACTTCATTTTTTTGTTTTTGATAGAAAAAACGAAACATAATGTCTGGCTTCTCACAGGCATCTTCATCGCCGCCTGCGCCTTCGTCTTTTCAGTTGATTTCGCCTTCAACAACGTGCTGAAACAGCATCAACAGACGCGTATCAATATCATTTTGGGAAAAGAACAAGATATAAAAGGGGTGGGATATAATCTCAATCAGTCGAAGATAGCCATCGGGTCGGGCGGTTTCACCGGCAAGGGCTATCTCAACGGCACCATGACGAAATATAATTTCGTACCGGAACAGCACACCGACTTCATTTTTTGCACCATAGGAGAAGAATCGGGGTTCCTCGGCAGTGCAGTAGTGATACTTCTTTATTTAGCTTTAGTATTGAGAATCATACATTTAGCCGAACGACAACGTTCCACATTCAGCAGAATATACGGTTACGGAATAGCGAGTATCTTCTTTTTCCATTTTGCAATAAACATCGGCATGACAATAGGGCTTGTGCCCGTTATAGGCATACCTTTGCCTTTCCTAAGTTACGGAGGTACAAGTCTTTTGATATTCTCGACGATGATATTTGTGTTCCTGAAGCAAGATGCCAACAGGATGAATATTCTTTAAACTCCGAACGAGATGCCAAGTCCTTTTGCGGTATTCACGAGGTCACAGTCGGGCTGCACGAAATTCATTTTTGCCACAGCGTCTTTTATAGGCACACTTATCACGTCAGGATGACGGTAAGCCACCATGTGACCGTATTCTTTGTTCAGCACCATCTCCACAGCCTTCACTCCGAACTGTGCTGCGAGGACTCTATCGTACGCTATCGGCACGCCGCCACGTTGAAGGTGACCGAGTGTCGTCTCACGCATATCATGTTGAAAACCAGCGGCTTTCATTTGTTCAATAAACTTCAGTCCTATGCCGCCGAGCTTCACGTTCTCGTACCCCGGCTCGTTACTGCGGGTGAATATCTGCTGTCCGTCTTTCGGTTTCGCACCTTCGCTAATCACCACTATCGCCTGACCTCTGCCGTTATGGAAACGTGCTTCTAATCTCTTTTTCACGATGTTGATATCGTAAGGGAACTCGGGTATCAGGCACACTTCAGCGCCACCTGCCACAGCAGCGTGCAGTGCTATCCATCCGGCGTCACGTCCCATCACCTCGAGTACGAACACACGGTTATGGCTGGCTGCCGTCGTCACCAATTTATCCACCGCCTCGGTAGCTATCTGCACCGCCGTCTGAAAGCCGAAGGTGCAGTCGGTCATGGAGAGGTCGTTATCGATGGTTTTAGGCACACCTATTATGTTAAGTCCTTTCTCGTAAAGTCGCTGCGAGATGCGCTGTGAGCCGTCGCCCCCGATGTTGATGACGCATTCAACGCCTATCTGTTTCAGACGTCGTATCATCTCGTCGGAACGATCTACAATCTCCCATGTGCCGTCACTTTTTTTGACAGGCCAGTTGAACGGGCCGCCTTTGTTCGTCGTCTCAATTATCGTGCCGCCGCGAAAATGTATCCCGCGTACCACCTCCGGCGTCAGGTTCACTATCTCTTGTGGGTCCCACAGCACGCCGTTGAACGCCTGAATACTGCCCAGCACCTCCATATCAGGTTCCTGCGATGCTCTTTTCACTATGGCTCGAATCACCGCATTAAGTCCAGGGCAGTCGCCGCCACCGGTTGTTACCAAAATTCGTTTCATATTTACTCTTTCTCGTCATTTCGAGTGGAACGAAGTGTAGTCGAGAAACCCTTGTTTTACGAAATCATTTTTTTTTTCGTTAATAAAGGATTTATTCATTCCGCTTCGCTTCAGTCGAAATGACATGTTGTGTGATTATTTCAAATTCAATGCAATCTGCAACTCATCCAACTGCTCTTGAGCAATTTCTGACGGTGATTCCGCCATCACGTCGCGTCCTTGGTTGTTTTTCGGGAACGCTATGAAGTCGCGAATGCTGTCCTGACCGCCGAAGAGCGCGCAGAGACGGTCGAAGCCGAAGGCGAGACCGGCGTGAGGCGGCGCCCCGTATTCAAAAGCGTTCATCAGGAAACCGAACTGCTCCTGAGCCTTCTCATCGGTGAAGCCGAGGGTGTGGAACATCTTCTTCTGTAAATTCTTGTCGTGGATACGCACCGAGCCGCCACCCACTTCATTGCCGTTGAGCACGATGTCGTAAGCATTGGCACGTATCTCGCCCCATTTCTCAGGATAGTCGAGAAGATACTCGTCCTCAGGCTTAGGAGCGGTGAACGGATGATGCATGGCATAGTAACGCTGCGTCTCCTCATCCCACTCCAAAAGCGGGAAGTCAATGACCCACAATGGTTTATACTCGTTTGGATTGCGCAATCCGAGCTGGTTGCCCATCTCCAGACGCAAGGCACTCATCTGAACTCTCGTAGTCATGGCTTTACCACTGAGTATCAACAACATATCACCTGGTTTCGCATTGCATTTATCGAGCCAAGTCTTCAGAATCTCAGGTGTGTAAAATTTGTCAACAGACGACTTTATCGTGCCGTCGTCGTTGTATTTAACATAAACAAGTCCCTTCGCCCCCACCTGCGGACGTTTCACGAAATCAGTGAGGGCGTCGGTCTGCTTGCGAGTGTAGTTTGCGCAACCCTCAGCATTGATGGCTACGACGAGTTCAGCCTCGTCGAAAACAGAGAAACCATGACCTTTCGCCACATCGTTGAGTTCGACAAATTTCATGCCAAAACGCATATCCGGCTTGTCACTGCCGTAGTATTTCATCGCATCTTGCCACGTAATACGTTCAAAATCAGCAAATTCAATACCTTTAATTTTTGTGAAAAGATGTTTCGTAAGGCCTTCAAACATTTTTATAACATCTTCCTGTTCAACAAACGACATCTCGCAGTCAATCTGTGTAAACTCTGGCTGACGGTCGGCGCGAAGGTCTTCGTCGCGGAAACAACGCACAATCTGAAAATAACGGTCGAAACCTGCCACCATCAGCAGCTGCTTAAATTGCTGCGGCGACTGCGGAAGTGCATAAAACTCGCCAGGATTCATACGTGACGGCACCACGAAATCGCGTGCGCCCTCTGGTGTCGATTTTATCAGACAAGGGGTCTCAATTTCAAGAAAACCATTGTCCGACAGATACCTACGTGTCTCCTGTGCCATCTTATGACGCAAGATGATATTATTTTTAATAGGGTTACGGCGCAAGTCAAGGTAACGGTACTTCATTCGGATGTCATCACCGCCGTCCGACTGGTCTTCGATAGTAAACGGAGGCACCTTCGATGTCGTCAAAATCGTCATTTTTTCCACTTTCAGCTCAATGTCGCCGGTAGGATTCTTCGGGTTTTTCGACTCGCGTTCCACCACGACGCCTTTGGCTTGAATGACAAATTCACGGCCTATCTCACGTGCCGTTTTCATTGTCTCTTCCGAGCTAACTCCTTCTTGCATAAAGAGTTGCGTAACACCATAACGATCACGAAGATCTATCCAAAGCAAGGCGCCTTTGTCGCGAACACGTTGCACCCAGCCGCTCAAAGTGACTTCCTGACCCACGTTGGCCATGCGAAGCTCACCACAAGTATGAGTCCTAAACATTTTGTTTAAAAATTATATCCTACAAACTTGCAAAGTTACACATTTTTTAAATACCAACAACCTTCATGCAACATTTTTTGCAATAGAAATACAATAGACACATCTGAAAAGACACGCTAACTCGGTCAGAAATATCGGTGTTATAACGTTTCATCTCGACTGCAAAATTGCAAAATATTCTTGAATAAAGTTATTAATCTTAAAAATATTTCTTATCTTTGCAAGTTATTATATAAAGTAGGAACAAATTAAATTTTTAAAATATGCTAAAACAATTAAAAAGTATTATCATTCTTGCGATGGTTGCTCTTGTAACTATCTGTGGAGCAACAAGTTGCAAGACTTCGGAGGGTGCTTCGAAGAAACTGACAAAGAAAGAGTACAAAGCGAGGGTTGCACAGGCAGAGAAAGATCTCACTGCCATTCTCAACGATGCGACAGAATGGTCTTTAGAAGAGCAACAGGCTCGGGTCAACGAGATTAAACAGACTGATTTTTCAAAGAAAAATCCTGAAATTGTTGAGATGATTGAGCGTGCCGAGGCTAAAATTGCCAACGCACTTGCAGAACGTGACAGGTTAGCAGAGCAACAGCGTCTTGCCGAGGAGCAACGTCTTCGCGAAATGGAAGAACAGAACAAACCCCAGACAGGTCTCATTGAGTATTTCGACATGATTGCCAATGCAAAAAACGTGACATCGGCAAACAATTACATCAAAGAAGCCCTTAAAATGTTTGCTTCACCAGATGCCGTGGTCCTCATTCTTCTTAACAATTACGGCGACTACGACCGCCCAACGACAGCTGAAAACTATCTCAACTATCTGAAAGACCAGAAAAAAGTTACTGTGAGAATTAACAATGTAAAATACAACGAACAAAACAAAATCACTGAATTGGAATTAATTAAGAGATAATAAGATGAAAAAGTTATTATTTGCCATAGCATTTGCATTTTTTGCATTGACGGGATACCAAGCCTTTGCACAAGAACCTGAAATCAGTCCGGAACGCAAACAAGCTATTGATAGTCTTGCACTTGAAAAAGTCCGTGACCTTTCAAAATACATCAAACTGATTGGCTCGAAAAACACTCCTTGGAGCGAGGCCAACAGAGTTATCGACCGCGCCGAAGAGCTTTTTGCTCCCGACGCAGAAATTGGAGTCTCCTCCCTCTCTAAAACGAAAATTGAATACTACAAAGTTCGCCAGTATCTTGAAAGACTGATGCGCCTCAACTACGACCGCGTTGAGATTGACTGGTATAAAATTCAGTATGTGTCTGATTTACAACGTCAACCAGATGGAACATACGTCGGCGTCATCACTATTTTCCAGACTTTTAAAGGTTACGATGCTGAAGGAAGACTCGTTTATCAGGACACTACAAAAAAAGACATCACCGTATATGTTAAACGCAAAGAGACACAGATTGGCGGCCGTTTGATTGGTTTCTGGGATGTGCTTCTCGGCGATATGCGAGTAAAAGAAACGACACATAAATAATGAGTAAGTTATTGAGACTTATAGTGTTAGCATTCGTGCTAACACTTTGTTTTGATGTTGATGCACAAGTTATTGGCAACCTCGGTGACGTCCAAATGGATGAACGTGAGTTTTACACCATGACTAAACAGATGGGGCAGTTCATCAACAGATTTAACTACGAGGAAGAGCCGTCGGGTAAGAAATTGCATCCAAGCGACAAAGACTACCGAAGTGCCGAGAAACGCAAGGACGCGCTGCCTCTGCTGTTCGACCTCGAAAACCCGAGAACCGCCGGCACCCTCCGCGATTTCTTCGTAGAAGACCTGACAAAAAACAACAACCAGTTCATGGAGTTTCTCGGTGGTGACTGGTTCTCGGAAGTCTCAGCAAAATTTTTGTGGAAAGGAGAGGAAGTCGATGTCAGCCTCATCATGTCGGTACAAAAAGACGGTCTCGGCTCTAAGTGGGTGATTTCCAACGTCTTCTTCTCTGAATTTCAAAAAATGTTTCCGCAAGGCGAACTGGCAGAACGCGAGAAACATTTCCTCCATCCGATGAGCCATGAACTCGATTTCATGAACATTTATAAGGTGTTCAACAACCCGCAAATCATTGAGTATTATGCCTCTACGGACTACCAACCGGATTATCTGACATTGTTTTTCTATGAGATAAAACTCGGAAATTTGAAATTTGACCATGTGGAAAGTGTGAAATTTCATGTCCTTCAAATTAAAAACTGGTATTTCGAGGTATCGTGGTTTAACAGAAACGGCTACAACTCCGGCTGGCTCATCTCTAACCTCATTTACCTCAAAGATGCCGAAAAAGAAGCACTGTTAAAGCTCTATCAACCGAAAAAATGAAAAAATTAATTTTTATAGCAATCCTGTTTTTGTCATGCCAAGGTTTTGCACAAAAATCGAACCTCAACAAGAATGATGTTGAAGAATATTCAAATCAGATAAGGACAATGGTGAGATATCTTGAAGACACTTTCTCTTTCATCGGAAACCCTGAAAACACTGCACAAGAGAAAGATATTATCTTCAAGGAAAGCTATGCCAAGATTTTCCGTGACGACGAGGTTCAAATTGAAGACGACCTCGACGACAATCGCAGTACCTATATCAATAAAAACGTTCAATCATATCTCAAAGATATAGATTTCTTTTTCAAAGACATAAAATTTACTTTCAAAATTGATGACATCCAGCCTCAGACTAACGAAAAAGGCGAACCTTTCTTCAAAGTTACGATGATGAGAACCATTGTGGGACATAATATCGCAGGCGATAGCGTGAACAACTCCTGCAAACGTTTCATGGAAATAAACGTTGATTATTTCAAAAAAGAACTAAAAATTGTGAGCATGTACACCACCAAACCCAATGAAACAGAAGAACTTAGAATGTGGTGGAACAGAATGCCGTCGGCATGGAAAATGTATTTCGGGGAGAACCAATATATTTTAGACTCCATCGAAATGAAAGATATGATTCATATCTTCCGTGACTCAATCGTCGTCGTCAATGACAGCCTCGTGGAAAGCACCCTGAGTTGCAACATGCCTTTTTTATATGAAAAACTGCTGAGTTTTACAAAAAAAACCGATGTAGATATCAGCGGAAATCCTTACATACATACACTTGAACCACTGTATGAACTATCGGATTTGCAATATCTCGACTGCTCCAACACTAATGTTGAAGATATTTATCCTATCCGCAACCTCAACAAAATCAATAGGTTAGACATTAGCAACACTGCTATTCAGGATATTTCAGATTTGAGATACACTAATGAAATAAAAAGCCTCACCGCCAACAATATCCGGCTTGACAATATCGAGATAATCGGTCTGTATCATCAACTCTCAAATCTCTCGATAACCAACACCGATGTTTTCGACCTCAGTCCGCTAAGCCACTGCGAAATGCTCACCGACCTTGACGTTTCAGGCTCGAAAATCACAAGCCTCGATTCCATTTCTCTACCACAGTCACTGCATTATCTTAACCTAAGCAATACTGAAATTTCCAACCTCTCCCCCATCGAAAATCTTGAAAACCTGCAGTTGCTTATAATTGATAACACCTTGGTGACAGATTTAAGTCCAATTTCTAACTTAAACAAAATCAGCGAGTTACAATGCCGAAACACAACCATAGATGATATCATGCCACTAAAAGACATGCAAAATCTCGTGAAAATTTATTGCGACAACACACAAATCAATTCTGAAAGAGCGGAGATTTTTAACCGTGAAAACCGTAATGTAATGGTGATTTATGAAACCAAAGCCCTTCAGGAATGGTGGGACGGACTTCAGGTTTTCTGGAAAACGACATTTGCAAAACAGAATAACACTGACATTAACCCAAGTCCGGAAGAACTTCATGCAATAATTAACATGAAATCGCTGACTTTGGAGCCGTTCTTTCTGGATGCGACACCGATTGAAAGACTGACGAATCTTGAAAGACTTAACATCGAAAATACTAAAATCGTCGATTTGTCACCACTTCACGGACTTCACAAATTGAAATATCTCAATTTGAAAAACACCAAAGTAACAGATTTAAATCCTATAGAAAATCTTAGTAACTTATTGGAAATCAACATAGAAAGTACTAACATTTCAAAACTCGAGCCACTTCGTAAGATGTCGAATTTGACTTTGGTGAAGGCAGAAAACAGTAAAGTTAATTCGGAGCAAGTGTTCAAACTTAAGAAGGAGCAACCTGAAGTGACTGTCATTTATCAGACTAACGAACTGAGAAGTTGGTGGAACACACTCGACAACAATTGGAGAGAAGTTTTCCGGAGATGCACAGAAATAGACGCGAGCCCCAAGGCGGAGCAGCTTCAAGCCGTTGCCGACATTAAAGAAATTGAGGTTGATACAAAAATAATGATTTCAACTCTTGAGCCACTGACAAAGCTTTTATTCCTTAACAAATTGATAATCAACGATAATCATATCACCGACCTAAGTCCTCTAAGTGAAATGCAACTTCTCAGAGAACTTCGTATTGATGGCAATCCCATCAATGAGATAACGGCACTTGCCGGTGTAAAATCGCTTGAAATTCTCTCCATCGAGAACACCAACGTAGTAGATATCAATCCTCTTGAAGGCATGGAAAGACTTACCATTCTCGACATTTCAAACACTAAAATCAAGAATATCAAGGTATTAGCCTCTTGCACATCGCTGGAGGAGTTGAGCATTGCCAACACAAACGTTAAGACGCTACAACCCGTCGAAAACATAACTTCTTTAAGGTACATCAAGGCTTTCTTCTCAAGGGTGAAAGCAAAAGAAATTGACGCCTTGAGAAAGAAGAGACCAGATTTAAATATCGTATATCATTGATAATCAGACAATCCAAGTTATTGGAAAACCTTTCTCATTCATAAATTCCTCTGTTTTCTCCGTGTCATCAGAGAAGCCGAGGAAGTATCCGCCGCCGCCGGAGCCACATATTTTTATCTGGAAATGAGCATCATTACGCTTCATTGAGAACAGAGGCAAAACGTTATCGGTAATCATTGGGCGAAGCATAACTGTTTGATAATAAGACAGATGCTTTAAATCATCGAAAAATTTATCAACATCACCAGAAATGAGAGAATTGATGCAACGGTTCACGAAAGGATAATACAACTCGTTGAAAGCTTTAAGATAACGTGGATTTTCACGCTGTTGTTTGAAATAATTCACCAACGATTTCGTATCACTTTTTATCTTGCTGTCTATCAAGAAAACTCTGACATTTTCAGGAATAAAATCTTTCTCCAATATCTTTATTTGCTTGTCTTCAGTGACGATGAAAGGTTTGCCATAATAACATTGTAGCGGGTCGAGGCCTGAACTGCTGCCATGGAAGCAATTTTCCATGTCGCCGAGGATTTTTTTCAGTTCCATAGGGTTATCTATCTCTTTCGATTTAAAGCGGTCGAAAACGGCAGCCGTCAGAGCACCGGAGCTACCCACGCCATAGCCGGATGGGATGCACGAATCAAGGAAGAGACCGCGCTTCAATTCATCGTTAAACTTCTGAATATCAATATTTTTTGTAAAATAATCTTTCTCACTTAAATAGTTTGCGAACATACGAAGGCTTCGGTTGGAAGAATAATTTTTCTTTCCATGACAACGCCAGATGTAATCCCAATGAGCAAAACCAGAGTATAATGGCATCAAGAGCGCAGTTGACCCGAAAATCATCGAATATTCACCAAAGAGAATAACTTTACCGTAATATTTTCTTACTTCCATAATAAAAAAATTAAAAAATTACATCATTATTGACAACATCGTCAATACATTGATTTTCATGACAATACCGCAATAAATTTTCCTTTATAAGCTGTTTTATCTGGGTATTATATTCATCAGGATAGAGAAGATGCACATTAGGGCCAGCATCGAGGGTGAAACAGGCAGGAATATTGGTCTCACGGCGGAAATCCTTTATTAAATCTATGATTTTCAATGTGTTATCTTCCATCAACCTAAATGGAGGCTTTGATGTCGCCATCATTTCATGAAGCTGTAATGCCTCCATCTCGGTTATTTTTACAAATTCCTCAAGGTCGCCGGCACGTAGCACATAGAGAAGTCGTTCGGTGTTGCGTCGCGCCGTTTCGTAGCGATTCTCAGCCATCGGATGACCATTCATAAGCGAATGACCCACACGGCTGGAGACACTTTTTTCTTTGTTTGATACAATCAAAATACTATCGTGATAAGTCTTGAAAATAGGGTTCACGGCATCAGTAAGCGGGACGGCATATTCGTCGGAACTTTCTGATACAGAAGGAGTTACACCCCAAAGAGCCATCACAGGGAACAACGAACGCGCTGCACTGCCGGAAGCAAGTCGTGCAAGAAACGAGGCTTTACGCAAATCGAGAGGCGTCACATCATTATTGATGATTTTCTCAATTTTCAAAAGGCAGACAACAAGAGCACTCATCGATGCTGCGCTTGACGCTATTCCCGACGAATGCGGAAAAGAATTGCTGCTTTCTATATTTATCTCAAGACCATTTAAGAATTGAAAAAACTGTTGATTATCAATAAGATAACTCTCTATCTTATCCTGAAATTTAGAAGATTCCTTGCCTTCAAATAAGAAATTAATCTTATATGACGAAGATTGGATATGTCTAAAAGAGGCACGAGTATCTGTATGACATTTGCTCAACGTAAAACTAACAGAAGGGTTGTTAGGCAATTGATTGCCATGTTTTCCCCAATATTTTACTATTGCAATATTTGAAGGTGAGGTTGCCGAAACACAAAAAATACCATTCATAACACACAAGTTTCAATACTTAGTCTCAATTATGACGCAAAGATAAGAAAATTTTTATTACTTTTGCAAAAATTTAGAAAGTATTTTATGAAAAAATTTCAGATTTTCACATTAATATTTGTATTGGCAGCAGTATTTTCATCATGCACAGGGAAGAAGATTGAGCAACGTAAAGACCGTTCGGTAGGCGGTTCTTCTGAGGTTTTGTTTGTCACACAAAACGATGAGCAATGGGAAGGACAGATGGGGCAGGCTGTTCGCGATTTTTTTGAGCAGGACCAGGTTGGACTTCCTCAGCCCGAGAAGACATTCCGTGTAGCGCATATTGATATTAATGCGCTCAACGACATGTTTAAGAAACATCGCAACCTCATCATTGGCGAAATAGTGTCAGGCCTACCGAATCCTGTCATTGAGACGCAGACCGACTGGCAGGCAGCACCGCAATATGCCATAAGAATCAAGGCAAAAGACACGGAGACGTGGGTCAAAGTGTTTGAAACTCAAAAAGAAATGTTAAAAAAAACCTTTGATGCCAACGAACGCGCGCGTTTCATGGATTTCTTCCGTCCAACTGCAAACCCAAACGTCATGCAGACGCTGAAGAACAAATTCGGTTTCACTATGACAGTGCCGGAAGGTTATTTTGTGGCAGTAAACCAAGATGATTTCATGTGGCTGAGACGTGAAGAGACAGATAAGAGTTTTGGATTGATAATCATAGAGTTACCTTACACAAGCACTGATAACCTTAGTAAGGACAACATCATCAAAATGACCGATGCAGCCACCAAACAATACATCCCGGGACCTACTGACGGAAGCTATATGACAATCGACAAAGAATTTATAAAACCTATTTCAAACACCATCCCTGATTTTCCTGCCGGTTACGCCGTCGAGACACGAGGACAATGGAACACTATAGGCGACTTCATGGGCGGACCTTTCGTTTCCTATGCCATTGTGAACCCGCAACATAACAAAATCTTCATCGTAGAGGGATTCATTTATTATCCCAATAAGGCGAAACGTGATTTGTTGCGACAGGTCGAGACTATTATCTGGAGCTTAAATTTTTAACTTCTGTCCGACTTTTATCTCGCTGGTTTTCAGGTTATTAAGTTTTTTGATATAATCAACGGAGACGTTATGTTTCCTGGCTATATCCCAAAGTGTATCGCCAGCCTTGACGGTATATGTCGTGGTGCCGCTACTACTTTTTGCTGACGCTTTCTCTACTTGCTCCTCAGGCGGATAAACTTTCAGTTTCTGACCCACTTGGATAGTTGTGGATTTCAGATTATTCCAGTTTTTGAGGTCGGTAACCGAGCATTTATATTTCTGTGCTATCTTGCCGAGTGTTTCGCCCGACTTCACCACATGAATTTTCTGCGTGGTGGAGCGTTCCACAGGTTTCGCGTTGCCAGCCTGAGCCATCGGGGCACCGGAGCTATACACTATCAGTTTCTGCCCGATGCGCAAGTTGTCGGACTTCAGGTTGTTCCATGTCTTTAACTGCTTGACGCTGATGTGGTATTTCTTTGCTATTATGCTGAGGTTCTCGCCTTTTTTCACGACATGAACGCTGCGGTCGGAGATGTTTTTCATCTGTTCTTGCAGTTTCTCCTTGTCGATACCGCTTTTTGTCTTAAAAGCATATAATTCTTTCTCATTATCGATGTAAGAAGCCACATACTGCTCAGGAATCTGAAGCACACAAGGGTTTTTTGCCGTTGCCGGGATGATTCCAGCTTTATATTGAGGGTTAAAGAATTTTATATCGGCCATCGGGATGCCCAGCATCTCGTTAAGTTGGTCGAAATGAAGTACATCGTGCACCATCACTGTGTCAATGCCGTCTTTTATGATGCCTGGGTCGAGCGGACAGATATTATGTTCCGCCGGATAGTTCATAACGTAATTAACAGCGATGAAGGCCGGCACATAGCCGCGTGTCTCACGGGGCAGGTACGGCCAAATTGCCCAATAATTTTTGATGCCTCCAGCTCGTCTGATAGCTTTTTTCACGTTGCCTGCGCCTGAGTTATATGCCGCGAGCGCGAGAAACCAGTCGCCGAACATGTCATAAAGATCATTAAGATGTTGACACGCCGCCTCTGTTGATTTCAACGGGTCGAAACGGTCATCAACAAGTGTGGTAACGTTGAGTTTATACATCTTACCGGTGCCATACATAAACTGCCATAAGCCTTTAGCTCCTGCCGAAGAACCAGCCCGCGGGTTGAGTGCCGACTCCACAACGGCTAAATATTTAAGCTCAAGAGGCATGTTATATTTGTCTAAAGTCTGCTCGAAAAGTGGAAAATAAACATCTGCAAGACCCAATATTCTCTCGGTTTTATCGCGTTTCTGCACCGCATACACATCAATGAACGATTTCACATGCTTGTTATAAACCAATTCCATCGTGGTATTGCGGTTAAGCTCCTCGATACGCTGGACATAAACACTGTCAGGATATTTAGGGATATATCCCGAAGGATAATTACACGTATTGACCTTACTATTATCAAAATAAGGGATAACTTTAAGAGTATCTATCATTTCTAACATATCCAACGACTCATTAACTATGCCTTTCCCGGAATTTTCATCATCAAAAAACTGTTGTATCTTCAGCTGGATGCTATCCGGAAGGTTAGGATTTATTGAATCCATCTCGACAGCATCGTTCAAAACGGGTACATCGATAATCGTATCGCTTACTATAGTATCGCCAACACGTGCAAAAGCCAAGAAAATCAATAATATATAACTCATCTCAAAATAAATTAAGTTGCAAAATTACAAAAATTTCAATAAAAATAACGCTGATATTTAACAAATAAGTATCTTTGCATGATTTTTTAATGGAAATAAATATTGTGTATATGAAAAAAGTAATTTTTAGCTTGTTTATTGTTTTTGCTTTATGCTTTAACATTAAAGTGAATGCTCAGGAGCAGAGGACTCCTGATTGGAAGAGATGGCATTATCTTTCTGAGGAAGAAATGTTTACGCCTGTAAGGTCTGAGAATTTCGTTGCGACCGACCCGCCGACAGGTGAGCCGCGTTTTGTGGCAGAATTTGAGCCTATGCAGGGTGTGATGATTCGTTATCCTCTCGGTATCCCGACGAGTTTAGTGGTGCAGTTAGCCAACAACTGCCATGTTTATTGCATTGTATCAACATCGCAGCAAAGCAGTGCGCAGAGTAGTTTCCAGAGTGCCGGCGTCAATATGGGCAACGTCACTTTTGTGAATGCGCCTACCGATTCTTATTGGGTACGCGATTACGGTCCGTGGTACATTTTTGAAGACCGAGAGCCTGCCATCGTAGATAACAGATACAACCGTCCGCGTCCAAATGACGACAATATTTCCGGCGTGTTTGCCACTTTCTGGAACATCCCGATGTACGGCATGGACCTTGAACACACGGGAGGTAACATGATGGAAGACGGTCGCGGCCACGGTGTAAGCGATGAACTGGTGTTTCAAGAAAATAATTATAACGAAGAGAATGTACGTCAGAAGATGCGCGACTACCTCGGCATCGACCCTTACCACGTCACTATCGACCCTCAAGGCGACTACATCGCTCACGTGGATTGCTGGGGTAAATATCTCGCTCCCGACAAGATTTTGATTGCACGTTTGCCACAGGGTAATTCTCATTATGCTGATTATGAATCAGTAGCAGAATATTTCGCTACCACCAACTGCTGCTGGGGTTATCCTTACAAGGTGTATCGTGTAGAAGAACCAGGTGGAAATACCCTCGCCCCTTATACTAACAGCTTGATTCTCAACAAGACGGTGTATGTACCACTTGGTACCAACACCTCTTACAACGAGCAAGCTCTGGCTGTTTATCAGGATGCGATGCCGGGTTATGAAATCGTTGGTGTTTACAACAACGACTACAGTATCAGCTGGGAGAACACCGACGCCCTGCATTGTCGCACACGTGGCGTCATGGATTTCGACATGCTCTTCGTTGACCATCGCGACGTCGTCTTCGGTGAACAGGAATGGCAGGATTCTATAGCAATCACAAGCAAATTCATCGCTTACAGCGGTCAGGCTCTGAAACAAGACTCCTTATTGATATATTACAGAATCGACGGTGGCAACTATCAGGTAGCACACATGACAGCCACAGACAACGCCGATGAATATACGGGCTATATCAAAGGTTATCAAGGAGAATCCGAAATAGATTACTATGTCTTCGGTGCCGACGAGTCGGGACACAGATACCAGCAGCCGGTGTTCGGCGAGCTTGACCCTCATCATTTCACGATGGAGGCACACGAGCCCGTATATCCAACCGAACCGACAATCAGTGTGGAAAACATCACATTTGACGACTTTGAGCAAGTTACGTTCACTATCATAAATGAAACGGCGAACCCATGCGTTATCAACAGCATAGAAAATCCTGACGGATATCTGTGCATTGAGACAAACGAAAACCTTCCCGCTACCTTGGAAGTCGGTGGAAGATTAGATGTTACCGTGGAATTATGTGTTTTCGTCAAAGGATATGTCGAAACAACGATTGAAATCGTCTCCGACCTTGGCACACAGACCATTGCGGTAAACATCAACGAAGAGTTGCTTGATGATGTTGGCGAGAACAATGTCGCAAGTTTCGAGGTTTATCCCAACCCGATGAACAACACCTTATACATTAACGGCAACGTCCGCGATGTGACTATCTTCAACGCTGTGGGTCAGCAGGTATTGTTTATTGAAAACAGAACTGAAATCGACGTTACAACTCTTAACGATGGACTTTATTTCGTGAGAATCAGCGACAGCAAAGGCAACAGCGTTGTTAAGAAAATAGTGAAGAGGTGAGAGGTTTGAGTCAGTTATTCAGTTAGTCAGTTATTCAGTTAGTCAAACTGAATAATTGAATAACTTTTTTGCATTTTGTGTTAAAAAATGTTAATTTTCAGAAAAATCTTAAAATCGTTTACTCGGTATTTCATAATTATTTGTAACTTTGCAGTGTTAATTTCAAATTTTCAATATCGGAATTAAAAATTTGAAATATATGAAACGCAATCCAATTTCAGAAGCGAGGCGTTATGTTGAGAACGCCAGAAAAGCATTGAGAGAAAATGGTAATCTTGATGCTGAGACAAGAATTTACCAAGATGAGAAATACGTGCGCGCGGCGGGCAACTACCTGTGGCTGGGAGTGCTCATGGCACTCGATGCCGTGTTCCATGTGCGTGCCGACCGCCGTACACGGGTTGATATTAATGATTATCTGGATGCTGTGGGAAAACGAGACAGGAAACTGCTTTCGTACGTCAACAACGGCTACGACGTGATGCATCTTTACATGACCTACGATGGCAACCAGTCGAAAGAGGTGTGCGATGGCGGTTTCCGCCTTGCCAACGCCATAATAGACCGCTGCGAGATGATGCTGTCGTGATAACAGCATTTGTTGAAGTTAATTTATTTGGAAAACATCAAATATCATCATCCACACTTGGAGTAGCCGCAATCTTTGCAGTGTTTGCAGCCGTCCTCATAAACGAGGTCGGAGCCGCAGGTGGGGCATTTTTCCTTCTCCACCGTCGTACCGTCAGGGATGTAGCGTTTCAAGGCACGAGCAATGCCGTTCTTCCATGTGTTGATATTGTCTTCTTCAACGTTGAGATTTTGAACCAAAGTAACAACGTAATTGATTGGCATTCCGTGACGTAGTACACCTGAAATCAGTTTGGCATAGTTCCAAAATTCCTTGTTGAACGAACGTGACAGGCCTTCCATCGTAACTTTAAAACCTTGCTTATCGCAATATCTGAAGTCGTACCGCGACACGTTATTCTCGTCTTTATTTTTGATAATCCAGCCTGTTTCAACGAATGGCGGGATGAAGAAATCGTCAAGTTTTCCTGAGAAGATTTCGTATGGCTTGCCGTCAATTTTGCCAACAAACGCTATCCATTTCTCATAGTTATTTTGGAATCGCACCACGTCGCATTCCACCTCTTTCGGGCGCACCGGCGAGTGTGTTTCCACTATAGTATCGTTTTTCGTATCTTTCTTCTCTTTCGGGTCTTGACTGACGAGCACGCCTGTACGCGAGCCGTCGCGATAAATCGTCATGCCTTTACAACCGCTACGCCATGCCGTCTCATAAATCTCGCTGACGAGTTCTTCCGTAGTGTCGGACGGCACATTCACGGTGACGCTGATGGAATGGTCAACCCATTTCTGCATAGCACCTTGCATCTTCACCTTGCTAACCCAGTCGATATCGTTGGAAGTAGCTTTGTAATAAGGCGATTTCGCAATAATCTCATTCAATTGTTCCTGAGAGTAATTGTTTATTTCGTCAACATTATATCCATTGATTTCCAGCCATTTAAGGAATTTAGGATGGAAAACGTTGTATTCCTCGAACGAGTTGCCGTCGGGGTCGGTGAATGATATTTTTGCTGTCTTATCGTTCGGGTTGACCTTACGGCGGCGTTTGTAAGCCACAAGGAACACCGGCTCGATGCCCGAAGTGGTCTGCGTACATATACTGACGGTGCCTGTAGGTGCAATGGTGAGTAACGCTATGTTACGACGACCGTATTTACGCATATCTTGATATAGTTTCTCGTCCATTTCGCGGAGGCGGTTGATGAACGGGTTTTTCTCCTCACGTTTAGCGTCAAACACTTCGAAAGCGCCACGTTCCTTTGCAAGATTCACCGACGAGCTGTAAGCATCGTGAGCAAGTTGGCGTTGCACGTCAACGGAAAACGCTATCGCCTCTTCTGAAGCGTAGCGGAGACCGAGAGCAGCAAGCATATCGCCCTCAGCGGTGATGCCGATGCCGGTGCGACGACCCTGCGCCGACTTTTCTTTGATGTTCTTCCAGAGGTTAATTTCCGTCATCTTAACCTCTTCGCTCTCGGGGTCAGAATAAATCTTGTTGAGGATAGAGTCCACTTTCTCAAGCTCGAGGTCGATGATATCGTCCATCATGCGTTGGGCGATAGCCACATGTTTCGAGAATAGTTCTTTATTGAAATACGCCTCCTCAGTGAACGGGTTCTCCACATAACTGTAAAGGTTGATGGCAATGAGGCGACAGCTGTCGTAAGCACAAAGCGGAATCTCGCCACAAGGATTGGTACTCAACGTCTTAAAGCCTAAATCCTCATAGCAGTCGGGGATTGACTCACGCAATATAGTGTCCCAGAAAAGGACGCCAGGCTCGGCAGATGCCCATGCGTTATGAATTATCTTATTCCATAATTTACGTGCGTCTATCTCTTTGGTAAACACAGGGTTAGGCGAATCGACAGGATATTGTTGAACGAAAGGTTTGTTTTCCACCACGGCTTTCATAAAATCATCGGTGATACGCACCGAGACATTTGCGCCCGTCACCTTACCTTGCGTCATCTTTGCATCAATAAATGCCTCAGAATCAGGGTGTTTGATGCTGATACTCAACATGAGAGCACCACGGCGACCGTCCTGAGCCACCTCACGTGTAGAGTTGGAGTAGCGCTCCATGAACGGCACCACGCCTGTGGATGTTATAGCGCAATTTTTCACCGGACTGCCTGCTGGACGTATCTGCGACAGGTCGTGTCCCACGCCGCCACGTCGTTTCATAAGCTGCACCTGCTCCTGATCGGTTTTCAAGATAGCACCGTAAGAATCGGCAGGACCATCAGTGCCAATGACGAAACAGTTAGACAACGAGACAATCTGTAAATTGTTGCCGATACCTGCCATCGGACTGCCCTGAGGCACAATATATTTGAAGTCTTTCAACACTTCATAAATCTCTTCTTCCTTCAACGGATTCGGGTATTTCCGCTCAATGCGCGCAATCTCGCTCGCGATGCGATGGTGCATGTCGTCAGGAGTAAGCTCATAGATATTGCCATCGCTGTCTTTCAAGGCATACTTGTTCATCCAGACATCACCTGCCAACTGGTCGCCTCCGAAATATTCGGTAGCCGCCTTTTTCACTTCAGCGGTAGCGTAAATCCTACGTTTCTTTTCCTTAACATTTTTCTCATCAATATGGCCATTATCAGTGACTTTATGTTCGTTACGAAATTCTATCATTTTTTCTGCCTGCGACTTCCCTGGCGTGGCATTTTCCAGCTGTGAAAATAAATCACACATGTCTTCATATTTTGTAGCAGTAGCCATACTTATTGATAATTAAATATTTACAAAAAAAATTATAGTAAAATAATTTTCTCATTTTCGTCCGTAAAAATACTAAAGAGATTTGTATATTTGCACTTCGAAAACAAACTTTTTTAAAGATTTTATCAACTTAAAATGTTGAAAAGTTTTTGATTGCTGTTTGATTATTATTCAAAATTATTAATATAATATTAGGGCATGTTATCAGTTAAGACATTTATTTTCAATGAGTTACAAGAAAATACCTACATTGTTTACAACGAGACTAAGGAGTGTGTCATCATTGATGCGGGCAATCATCATAAATTTGAGGATAAGGCTTTGATAGGATTTATTGATGAGAACGGGTTGAAGCCGAAGATGTTGTTGAACACGCATTCGCACATCGACCATGTGATGGGAAATGCCGTAATTGCTGACAGATATGGCATTCCGTTGGCGGCTGGTATATTTGAGAGGAAGTATTACGAGAAGATTTGGATTTACGCTGCGGCATTTGGAATTGATTTCGACCAAGATAAATGTGTAATGCCGAGCATCAACCTTGCGGATGGCGATGTTGTGAAGATTGGCGACGATACCTTGAAAGTGCTTTACACGCCCGGACACGCGCCTGGTCATATCTGTTTCTACGATGAGAAAGACGGCATTGTGTTCACCGGCGACACCTTATTTTACAGGGGAATCGGACGATGCGACCTTCTTGGTGGGAGCTATACACAAATCACGGACAGTCTGAAAAAAGTGTTGTACAAACTGCCCGACGACACCGTTGTGTATTCTGGTCACGGCCCTGTGACGAGGATTGGGGACGAGAAGAGAAACAATCCCGAGGTGACAGAGGACTGAGAGGATTTAAAAGTTGTTCAGTTAATCAGTTAATCAGTTGTGCAGTTTGAGTAACTGATTAACGTTGTTATTACAGAGGATTTCTTCGTTCTGTCTGACGGCTCCAGATGAGATGACGGGAATTTATTGGGAAAATTTTATTTAAAATTTTGTATAATTTCTTATCCTTTATGGCAATTGATAAAATTTTTATAATTTTTTTGGGTGTATATTAAAAAATTTCGTATTTTTGCAGCGATTTTTAAGTCGGGTTCTACTAACGGTTAGGTAACGACACTCTCACTGTCGAAATAAGGGTTCGATTCCCTTACCCGATACGAAAGCTCCCCTGTAAATCAGAGATTTACAGGGGAGCTTTTAATACTGCTTCATCTTACTCACGACCTCGTCAACATCTATCAGATTCATACATTTAAAATGCCCCTTTGGACATTTTTTGTACCCGAGTTTCGAGCAAGGACGACATTTTAAGCCTTTCACTTCTATTATATTCAGTTCAAGATTACTTTTTTTCGGATAATATTGATACATTCCGAACTCAGGAACGGTGTTGCCCCAAACCGACACTATCGGCTTGTGTAATGCCGCCGCTATATGCATCATGCCGGTATCGCCCGTCAAAACAGCCTTCGACATCTTGATAATGGATGCCGACTGCTCCACATTGAGCATTCCAACAGGATTCCAGACGTTCTCCCCCACTGCATCGGCAATGACCTTAGCGCGTTGCATGTCGCCAAAACCGCCAAGCAGAATCACCGGAGCATCAAGTTTCTCTATGATTTCAACGATTTTCTCCGCAGGCAGTATTTTTGTGTTATAACTGCCCCCGACCACAACCGCGTAAAAACCATTTCTGAACTCCTCCGGAAGGTCAGGCTCCTGCATCATATTCGTCTCCGAAATGTAAAACTCAAGCCCGCGACCGTCATTTTTCACATCAAGAGGAGCAACAGCCTCAAAGTACCGGTCAACAATATGAACATCAGGTAACTTATTGATTTTGAACGTTGTAAGTAACATTTTCTTAAAACCAAGTTTATGAAATGAATGATGTTCACATCTCAACGCACAACAAATATATCTTGAACGATGATTCTTCTGTAAATCAACAACATAGTCGTATTCTTCCCGTTTCAGTTCCTTAATGGTCTCACGTAACGAGCCTGCGTACTCAAAAGTTTTGTCAACATAGAGGTTATTATGCGACAAACTCGCAAATTTATCCTTCGTAAGTACATGCAGTTCAACGTCATCATCCATCTGACGTTTGATGCAACGAATCACCGGCGTCGTCAATACGATGTCACCAATGGAACTGAAACGTATTAGTAAAATCTTCATTTTTAATTTTTTCTAATTCAAAACTTCAACATCATATCGACTAATTCCCTGATAATCGACATTTTTATTATCTCGAAGGAATAACAGCTCGGCATCATTGCAATACAAATCCTGTTCTTCCATCTTCAAGCAGCGTCCCTCTGCCCAAAGCGACATATAGCTATTCATCGTGACCGTATAAATTTTCTTCGGGTCGAGACGTTGGCCGTTTTCGAGATATGCTTTAGCAGAGACAAATCCCGACTGCCCATCGTCGGAATGCGCATATTTCATTGAATATGTTATGCCTGAAACATGGGTACATGCCACTTTGTCGTTATTTGATGCCAAAACAAGGAAATCTTCCACCTGTTCACCTGTCATCTCTGTGATTACCAACGAGTTATTAAAAGGGTCGAGATTAAAGATGTCGGCTCTGCTGATATCGCCACCGTGAAGACTGTCGTAACGGACGCCACCTGGGTTCTGCATCGCTATGTCGGTCTTGGTGAGATAACGCTGGGCATCAGCCATGAACGCGCCAAGAGCCTTTTTATCGTTGAACGGCGTCGCTGCATGTCCTACAACATCATGAAAATAAGGTTCGGAATAATATTTCTCAACCTCAATTTTTATTTTCTTATTTTCATTGTTAACTTTATTTAAATCAATGACTTGCGCTTCTTTTGAAACGCTTTTTCCGTTTTTAAATCTGAGTTTCGTAACCGTCGCCATCTTCAGATAATATTTCGACTGGGTATAAAGAACGCCGTTGTCACAATGTTTTGTAAATAAATCATGCGAATGACCGCCGATAATCATGTCGAACTGCGGATATTTCGCAGCAAACTCCAGCTCCGGCTCCTTTCCGCAGTGCGACAACAAAATAAACACGTCGCAGCTGTCGCGCAAATACAGATAGTCGTCAATGATATTTTCAGCAGGAACAAACTCCATGTTTGTCAGGTTTTTGATGTGAGCACACGGGCGACCTTCGTTTGATGTTTCAAGCACACCAAGGATAATTATTTTTATGTCTTTACCATCGATTTTCTTTGTAAGTGTAACATAATCAGGGATTTGGATATCTGGATAAGCGGCAAAAGAAGCGTTGGCGCACACCAACGGAAACTTGGCATTTTGTAGCACAAACCTTATTCCGTCGATGTTTCCATCAAATTCATGGTTACCGAGAGCCGATACCTCGAAGCCAATGTCGTTCATCAGATTAATCATCGGGAGATTGGGCTGCCCGGGAAATTTGTCGCTGAAAGCGTTACCGGTGCGATTGTCGCCAGCACTCACGACTAACAATTCAGGGTATATATTGCGCAAACTGTCAGCAATATAAGCAAATTTCGGCATCTGCTCAATATGAGCGTGCATGTCGTTAACCGAAAGAATCACAAGCTCTGTTGACTGCCGTGACGCGCATGAAACCAGCAACAAGCTGATTATCAACATGTTAATAAGTCTTTTCATAATAAATTATGTTCGTTAAAAATTGATTCCACTGCCATTTCGTATTCATCTAACTTATTGACTTTCTTTATTTTACGCCATACATTATTAGGCTCATCGAAGATATTCATCATATATTTCCACAGTTCCTTCATACTACCTATAATCTTGGGACTTCCTCCTGCATGACGCAGACGCTCAACATACAAATCGACGACAAAATTGTGCAGACGTGTTTTTCTATCTTTATGATTATCACACATTTGCTTTATATCTTCAGCCAAAAACGGATTCGTAAGCAAACCGCGACCCAACATTATTTTTGCAATTCCGTTAAGACGCTCTCTCACCGAATTAAATTTCTCAACGGAAAAAATATCACCGTTATAAATGAGAGGCTTACTAATAATAGGTGTCAATGCGATAAATTTTTCGAGAGCAGCCTCGCCTGTGTACATCTGTTTCCCGATGCGTGGATGTATTATTATCTCACTGAAATTCAATGAGTTAAACGTTTCAATATATTTATAAATTTCTTTATCATCGTAATATCCGAGACGGCATTTTATACTAAATTTTATGCCATCGATACTGTCAAACACGTCGTGAAGCATTTTTATGGTACGATTTGGGGCGGCCATGAGACCACAGCCGCGTGTTTTGTTGGCGACACGTGGAAAAGGACATCCCATATTCAGGTTAAACTCAGGATAACCCATTGATTTACACTGTTTTGCAAATCTAATAATTTCTTCAGCGTTGTTGCTTAAAATCTGTGGAACTACGATGTTCACGTCATTGCAGGCGGGGTCGATTTCCTCTACGCGAAGGCTTTTTGAGTTGTCTTTCTGTATTCCGGTAAAAAACGGCGTGTAGAATTTATCGATACCTTCAAAATGTTTTTTGAAGACATTACGGTAAACCACGTCGGTGATTCCTTGAAATGGCGCAAGACTTAACTCATTCATTTTCTTCTCATTATGATTTTAACAACTGTCAAAATGACAGATAAAACGAATAAAATGACAGCTATTTTGTTCAAATAATCTCCATAACGGACGTAAAACGTCTGTTTATCATTGGTTTTCAGGATGTTACACAACGCTGTCTGTTCCCAATACTTACTTTTTTCGATGATGTCGCCACGTTGGTTGATAAATGCTGAGACACCTGTATTGGCGGAACGTGCCACGCTTCTACGTGTCTCTATTGCGCGCAGACTTGAAAATTCGAGGTGTTGCCTGTGGCCCGGGCTGTCGCCCCACCAGCCATCGTTGGTGATGACGAAAAGCATCTCTGCCCCGTTTTTCACAAACTCCGTGACGTATTCACCGAATGCTGATTCGTAACAGATTAACGTTCCAACTCTGTGATTATCAAATGAAAACACTTTAGCAGAACTGTCTGTTTTCAGCGTTCCCACCGTGCCTCCAAGGTCGATAGCGAGGTTAGCGAGCCATCTCGTGAACCACCACGACGGCATCATTTCGACACCGGGCGTCAGGCGTGACTTGTGATAAATTTGAACTGAATCGACCGTGATAAGCGTGGCGGTATTGTAAGCATAAAAATATTTATCGGCATCGATGAATTTACGAGCGGCAAAATCGGTTTCCGAACCGTCGGGCGCGAGGCCATACGCACTGATACCGATGACATAACACGTTTGCGGAAATTGTTTTATAAATTTTCGTAATTCCCTGATTGAGAAATATTTATCAATATTTTCCAGCCAAATATCTTCTTGTATCGCCGATTCCGGACTGACGACAAAACGAGTGTTTTCTGTCACCAAAGGAACCGCCACCGACAAGTTTCTCTCAAGAATTTTCGGAGCCGAAAGCGTAAATTCTTCGGTATATGGATCAAGATTAGGCTGTACAACCACAATTTCCACATCTTCACCTGTCTCTTTATAAGAATGATATTGTATCTTACTGATTATCAGAGGGATAAATAAAACGCAGAGTGTTAAAACAGCATATTTTTTATTAGAAAAAGATTTCTCGACTCCGCTTCGCTCCGCTCGAAATGACAGGGGGGAAGAATGCTCCGCTCGAAATGACAGGGGGGAAGAATGCTCCGCTCGAAATGACGCAAATAAGTATTTATAAATCAATATGTTTACTGTCAAGACCCAGAGGCTGCCGCCGGCGATGCCTGTGAACTCATACCATTGAACCCATGTGTGGTAATGCGAAAACACGTTTCCAAGATTGAGCCACGGCCAATTGAGTTGCCAGTGAAGATGCAGATATTCAAAGGATAACACTGAGATTATCAACAAGAAATAACCTTTTTTATTGTTGTAAAGCCTTGTTTTCAAAAAATGATAAATCCAAAAAACACCAGCCATCAGAAGGCTGTTCAGTAAAATCATCGCGATAGTGCCAACCGCTGTCGTTTTCCACACCCACCACGTGGTGATGGCGTTCCAGACAACAAAAGCTATGAACGATAGCCAGAAAATACTGCCTTTTTCAGGATTTTCGCGCTCGCCCATCCTATCTTGGAGAAAAAGCAATGGGACGAAAGCTACAAAAGCAAGAGGGGCAAGACCCTTTACAGGCCATGCGGCAGCGATGAGAAAGCCGCTAAGCAATGCCAAACCGATTTTTGTTATCGTCTTCATCACTTGATTCTCAATAATTTAGACATCTTAAAACTGTCATCCATGAAAACGATAGATGCGTTTGCGTTGCGTTCAATCTGATTGATACTTTCTTCAAAAAGCTCGCAAATTTGAGTTACGTTTTTCCTATTAATGAAAGGTGCAAAATTCTTGGTAAAGTTTTTCTCATCGGTTGGAAGCATCACCTCATCAGGCATATTATTATTGAATAACAATGAGTTATGAAAGATATTCAGACCATATTCCAAAAATTCTTTTTGTTTTTCGCGTCCCAACGGCTTAATGTCGTTTGCCACAAAATCGATGAGTTCAGGGACGGCAGCTTTAAAGCAGTAACGCATCCATTTCTGAAACGTCACTGCATAAAGTTTCTCATCCTCCTGATTATTGACGTAGCGTCGTGCGAGGAGCCAGTTGCCGTTTGCCAACGACGCCGCGTCGTAAGCGTCCCGCTCCGCACATCCAAGTCGTTGAACAAGAGCCTGTTGCGTCTCTTGATGACTTAATTTCGGCACTTTCATCATAACGCAACGTGAGCGAATTGTGGTGAGTATCTCTTCCTGATGTTCCGCTATGAGAATAAACAGCGTTTTTTCCGGCGGTTCCTCAATAAGTTTAAGTAACTTATTGGCACTCTGCATGTTAAGCTTCTCTGCCATCCAGATAATCGCTATTTTATACTCGCTCTCGTAAGCCTTGAAGCTGAGTTTTCGTAAAATCGTGGAAGCATCACGCACATTGATGATGCCCTGTTTGTTTTCGATATTTAATTTGTTAAACCAATCCGAAAGGTCAACATATCCTTGATTATCAAGTACATACTCTCGCCACTCAGCGATAAAAAGGTCTGACTCGGGGTCTTTTTTCACCTCCTTATTTGTCGCTGTCGGGAAAACAAAATGCAGGTCGGGATGGGTGAGCGACATATATTTCTTGCATGAAGGACAAACACCGCAACTATCTGATTCTGAACGGTTTGTACAGTTGATATATTGCGCATACGCCAAGGCGAGTGCCATTTTGCCACTGCCTTCAGGACCTAAAAACAACTGCGCGTGCGATACACGACTCTCTCTGACGCTCTGAATAAGGCGTTCTTTCAAATCTTCATGCCCTATGACGTCAGAAAATAACATTATCTCTTAATAATTTTCATCGTTGAGACATGTCCCTTGCCGTCTATTGTTCTTACAAAATACACTCCGCTTGCAAATTCAGAGATATTAACCATTGATTCTGAATGACTTACATCTTTGGACAGAACTTTCATTCCGATATAATTGAAGATTTCCAAATATTGTATTCCTTCTCCTTTCAGGAAGATGAAGTCGTCGGCAGGGTTAGGATACACCGCAACATCATCATCGTAAATTTCAGTTACATCGCTCATTATCAATGTATTAGTGAAAGCAATATCATCAATCCAGCACACGCTGCTTTCCTGATGACCATATTCAGCAGTAGTATATTGCCATTCAATAACATGGTTGCCGGCGGGCAATTCATACGACACAAAAGTCCAGTCGTTATCACCCGACCAATACTTAACATATTGATTATCAATAAATAAGGCGAGACCATCTATTTTATATTTTGTTGAAGTCTTATAATAGAACGAGACGGTACCGTCTAAAATATTTTTAACATTGAGCATCAGCGAGGAAGAAAGGCCGGCCGCGACATTACCACTTTGTACGCAATATGTTCCTGAATGTGCCTCTGCATCTGTGACAAACCACTCTGCATCGCCTGTTTGGTACCACAAAAGATGCGACAAATCACCGGTTTCAAAATTATCCTCAAGTGTTGCAACTACAAAAAATGCATCTTCATTTGCCGAATAGCTGTTAGAAGAAACATCTATATTAATCATAAACACCGTACCGTTAGGTGTATTTTCACTAATTTTGACCTCAAGAATCTCTGTAAACTCATCGCCGGCATACAAATCTCCAAAATAAAAGTCATTTGTATTGAAAATCAAGTGTTCATCATCAGAACTTCCGTGAATATATGGACTTTCTGCCACATAATGACCTGTATTTTTTCCTTTTACTGTAATTTTTATCGTTTCGCCCGCGTCGATAATGCCATTATTGTTTCCACCAACCTCTTCATAACTTATATCATTGATTACCAATAATGGAGCTTTTGCAACATAGATAATATTTTGGTTCCAGACATTATTTCCATCTGTGCAAGATACGACAAACCTAACGACGGTTGCGTCAGGAATATCATTTGTCACATTAAAAGAAAAAGCGTTTTGAATCATAACCGATGCACTTGCTTCCACTGTACCGACATTAATTGTTGAGTTAGTCAGCTCCACATAATCAGAAGTCGTTGTCAATGAAGCGGTTACATTAGTTGCATTAATATTTCCTGCATTTTTAAAATCGACATCCATTGAAATATTTCTTCCAGAAGACAGGTCGCCGTGGATATCATTGCTTTGAGGATAAACAAAAGCTGTGTTGTTGCTTAATCCAATCACATCAAGTGTTTGAGGGATAGCGTTAGGGCCTGTGATAATGAGTTTCAGGGTATCTGCGACATTCAGAGGTTCGTTAAATTGCACATTAGCCATGCCGTTTTCGTTTGTCATACCGAAAGCGAGAAGTTCTTCACCATGGAAAATGCTGCAACGGAAATTACTTTGTGGTATTCCATTCTTCTTGATTATCACAGGCACTTCTGTTGTTCCCACGAGTACAGCCGAGGCGTAGTTCATTTCCGGCAAGAAAGGCTCATCGAGCCATGGGCACACCGCCACGTCACCTAAAATATTAATATCATAGATATTCCATCGCAATGCGCCATTATCACCCCAAGCCGAAGCCACGTATGGAGCCGTCATGATTTTCATTTCCACGAAAGCGGTGCCTATATAAGGCAGGCGGTCGTTGTAATAAGCATCGACGAACTCACGGTGCAAGTGTGCTGCCATTCCGTCGCCCCACGGCACATACCATCCATAGCGTGAGTTACCCGTTGTTGCCACGAAACCGGTGGAAATATTGACCAATCGTTCAAGGATGCAGGTATGTGTGAAGTCGCCGCAGATACAGCCGTGCGAATGGAAGAAGTTATAGTTATGCGTGACGCCATTGAGTTGTGCGAATGAATTGTCATTAGTGGAGTTCACGTACCATCCTGCCACGTAGTCGGTGTTAGCGTGTCCCACGTGATGCACATATTGTCCGCCGTAGTTGTTGATAGCGTTTCTGAAAATTCCGCCGCTCCAGCCTGTCTCGCCGTCAGCATATATCTTATGGAAATTATAGTTTTCAGGGATACCCACCGTAGTGTAATCAAAGCTGCTGCTACCCCCGATGAGCATGTTGAGGTCAGTGCTGCCATAGTAGCCGTCGCCGAGGTGTTCAGCGCCGAGAATCACGTCATGAAATTCGCCGAGTACGGGGTTAGCCTGATATTCTAACGTCTTGTGCATCATATTGTTAAACTGCTGTTCGTTATTAAACGGCATACGTCCTATTGCTAGTTCTGGAAGGAGGTCGTCTTCGCCGATCTCGCCCCAGATGCCGTTGTTGTTGTCGTCCCACGTACCGTCGAGGCAGGCGAAATACATATCAGCAGGCAAGTTATCTTGACTTTCATCGCTAACGTAGCAATAAAGCGCACGCCACGGCACGAGGCCGGAGTCACCGCCGAGGAGTACCATCTGAATGCCTTCATTTTCATATTCTTGGATGATATAGTCACGCACCGATTCCGCGTTGTCGCGACCGCTGAAATTATCATATATCGTTTCAAGAGCCGTGACGCGGGTACGAAGGCCACGTGCCCCGTAGAAAGAGACGTATTCATCGAAATACGACACCCATTCCTGCGGGGTAATAACGAGGAGTTCGTAACCACCCATGGAGCGGGAACGTGTCTTGTATTCCTGCACTGCCTCAGGGTTCTGAGCCAGACGCTCTATCCTACCCTGAATCTCAGGAGTCATCCAAAGAAGATTGCTTCTGTCTGATTTTGAGGCAGTTACACTCACTTTCACTGTCGCCGACTTAGCATAAGATATCTTTCCTGTTGCCGGAATATATCTCACAGGCGAAAACTGTGCAAAGGCAAATGAGCATCCGTTAAGATACTGTGTGTTAACCTTGCTGACATCGTTTTGGGGATAAGTTTCCTCTGATTTGTAAAATTTCTCGTCCTTAACAAATGTTAAAGGCTCTGTCGATGACAGAGGGCGTGCCTGCTGACGTGGCAGTAAGTTATACGTCCCTTCAAGTTCCACAAAGTCAGAATATTCCACCGCAACACCTTGAGCTTCAGTATTTTGTGGCAAAAGTAACGATACGGCCTGCCAAGGCATGGTAGCCTCGCCTGTCATGCCTGTGTTAAACGTCGTAGCGAAATGAAGCACGTCGTAACCATTCACCTTTTCTACCGTCGGGTTATCGAAATGGTATGTCTTTTCAATTGTCTGAGCGAAAGAGAGTAAGCTCAAAACGAGAGATAACGTTAGTGTTAATAATACTTTTTTCATTTTCGTAGGATTTTTATTATAAAAACGCTATGAATTGCATCTTTTATTGATTGTTGTCTATTTAACTATTGATCCATTTTTCTACTTCCTCAAGCTGCAGAGCCGGGACATCCATTTTTATCTTTTTCCTGATGCCGTTCAGTTTCTCACGCAGCGATGCCGGTTTCTCCGACTGCATCATGTCGATTGTAGTATAGTTTTGTTTCACAAGCACTTCCGCCCATATTTCCGGCACGCCTACAGCCATAAAGTCTTCTTTTGTAGCTGCTTTCTTATGCACTTCAGGACGCATGGTAGGAAATAGAAGCACTTCTTGAATCTGTGTCTGACCTGTCAGGAGCATCACGAAGCGGTCGATGCCGATACCCATTCCTGAGGTAGGAGGCATGCCATATTCGAGGGCGCGAAGGAAGTCTTGGTCGATAAGCATTGCCTCGTCGTCGCCACGGTCAGCGAGACGCATCTGCTCCTCGAAACGTGCACGTTGGTCGATAGGGTCGTTAAGTTCTGTGTAGGCGTTAGCCAACTCTTTTCCGTTAACCATCAGCTCAAAACGTTCTGTCAGTTCAGGGTTTTCGCGATGACGTTTGCACAGAGGCGACATCTCTACAGGGTAATCGGTGATGAATGTAGGTTGAATGTAAGTTCCCTCGCATTTCGCGCCGAAAATCTCATCAACGAGCTTACCTTTGCCCATCGAGTCATCCACTTCTATTTCAAGTTTTTTGCACACCTCGCGCAGTTGACTTTCATCCATCCCTGTGATGTCGATTCCGGTCTTCTCCTTGATAGAATCTATCATGGTAATGCGCTTGAACGGGGGCTTGAAACAGATTTCATGGTCACCTACCTTTATGGTATCGGTGCCACAAACGTCCATGACACAGCGATAAATCATCTTCTCGGTGAAGCTCATCATCCAGAGATAATCTTTATATGCGACATATATCTCAAGAGCGGTAAATTCAGGGTTATGCGAGCGATCCATACCTTCGTTGCGGAAGTTACGTGAGAATTCGTAAACGCCGTCAAAGCCACCCACTATAAGACGTTTCAAGAACAACTCGTCAGCGATACGCAGGTACATCGGGATGTCCAAAGCATTATGATGGGTAATGAAAGGACGTGCCGTGGCACCGCCCGGGATAGCCTGCAAAACAGGAGTCTCCACCTCGAGATAGCCGCTCTCGTTGAAGAAACGGCGAATGCTGTCGATGACTTTGGTACGTTTGATGAAAATATTTTTAATGTGGTCGTTCACAACCAAATCGACGTAGCGCATACGGTAGCGAAGCTCCGGGTCGTTGAACTCGTCGTATTTCACGCCGTCTTTCTCTTTGACGATCGGCAGTGGACGCAGCGACTTGCTCAGCACCGTCATCTCCTTGACGTGTATGGAAATCTCGCCCATTTGGGTGCGGAACACGAATCCTTTCACTCCGATGAAGTCGCCGATGTCGAGCAGGCGTTTGAAAACAATATTGTACATCGTTTTATCTTCGCCCGGGCAAATCTCGTCGCGGTTGAGATAAAGCTGAATACGACCATGGGCGTCCTGCAACTCGCAAAACGAGGCGGCACCCATGATGCGGCGGCTCATGATACGTCCGCCGATGCTGACATTCTCAAACTTTTTGAGGTCGTTGTCGTCAAATTGCTCCTTTATCTGGGTTGTTGTCACGTTCACGTCAAAAGCCGCCTGCGGGTACGGGTTGATACCGAGTTTGTAAAGTTCCTGAAGTGAATTTCTCCTAATCTGTTCTTGTTCGCTAAGCATATTTATATCTTTTTTATTTTATTTTCCAAAGTGTATTTGGGTGCAAAGATAAGAAAAAATATTACACCATTTGAAAATAATTTGGAATTAGTAAGTTTAGATAAATCTTGCGACGGAATAGACGTAATTATGCATTATTTTCGTCTCAAAACTATAGTTTTCCTTATGCGAAAGTACGGTTTTCAAGTCGCGGCGGATGCCTTCGCCTGTGAGTTTGAGCACTGCCTCTTTTTGGGTCCAGAGAGCGAGGAAAGCCGTGAGGCTTTCGGGCGCCGACGCTATCAAAGCTTGCTCTTCGTCGTTCATGGTGTAAGCTATCAGCGATGGCGTTATCTTGCGTGGTGTCTCAACGTCGGCGCCTACCGGTCGGCTGTCGATGGCGCACAATGCGACATTACCTGAATGGCTGAAGTTGAAGTGAATCTCCGGATGCTCTTTGATGACGGGTTTGCCGCCTTCAAGATATTCGAAAACAGGCGGTTCGACGATGCCGTATTCTTTTTGGAGGCTTTCCATGAGGAGCAGATACACCGCCAACGACAGCCGCCGGCCGCTCTCATGGGCTATCTTAAGCACCTGTTCACGCCGCTGTGAAGACACTTTCGACAAGGCATCATCAAGATTGAGCAATTCCGTATTCTCGTTGAGATAAATCATGATGCAAAATTACGAAAATTCTTTTCTTGGGACAAATTTCACGTAAAAAACCGAAAAACTATCCCAAAATCTCCAAATTACCGAAAAAATTTGCTCCAAATTACCGAAAAATTTTGCTCCAAATTACCTAATTTTAATTTTTTTTGTATCTTTGCAGCGGAAAATCAGTCATTTAGCATTATGAAAAAATATAGAAAAAGAATAGCTGATGAGTCGTTAGCAAAGAAACTCCATTACATTGGAGCTGTCTTGATACAAGGACCGAAATGGTGCGGCAAGACAACCACTGCCGAACAAGCTGCGAAGAGTATTTTATACATGGACGACCCGGAAAACAGCGCGTCGAACCTGATTATGGCTAATACCGAACCCAAAAAGCTGCTGGAAGGCGCAACTCCTCGCCTTATTGATGAATGGCAACTGGCCCCAAGTCTTTGGGACTCAATAAGATTCACCGTTGACCATCGCGACGGCTTCGGGCAGTTCATATTGACAGGCTCCGCCGTCCCTGCCGACAATTCACAGATACATCACACTGGCACCGGCCGTTTTTCATGGATGACAATGAGACCAATGTCATTATTTGAATCCGGCGAATCGGATGGCTCAGTCAGCTTAGCCCATCTTTTTACTTCACCTGAAAAAATTGCGGAAACAAACAACCTGAATTTCGAAGATATAGCCTATCTCATTTGCCGGGGTGGCTGGCCTCAAGCAGTAAACATTGGTGGAGATCTGGCATTAAACATAGCCTTTGAATATTATAACGCTGTCGTCGAATCTGATATTAGCCGTGCCGACAACATTTCAAGAAACTCTTCAAGAGTTAAGAGATTGTTACGTTCTTACTCAAGACATCAAGGATCACAGGCTCCTATCCGCACTATAAAACAGGACCTGCTTGACAACGAATCATCCTCATTTGATGATGAGACAATCATTTCTTATATCAACGCTCTCAAAAAGATTTTTGTTGTCGATGATATTCCGGCATGGAACCCTAACCTGCGTTCAAAAACAGCCATAAGGACTTCAGACACAAGATATTTGGTTGATCCATCAATCGGTGCGGCCGCTTTAGAAATCGGTCCGAAAGATTTACTCAACGATCTAAACACAATGGGATTGCTTTTTGAAACATTGTGTATCAGAGATTTACGTGTTTTTGCAGAATCCCTCGACGGGAATATTTATCATTATCGCGACCACAACGGTTTAGAATGTGATGCTGTTGTCCATTTAAGAGGTGGTTCGTATGGTCTAATAGAGATAAAACTTGGCGGGAGCTCACTTATCGACCAAGGTGCAAACACTTTGTTGAAACTCGCATCAAAAATTGATACAACAAAAATGAAAAAACCATCGTTTATGATGGTACTGACTGCTGTCGGGAGATATGCTTATCGCAGAGAAGACGGTGTTTATGTTGTGCCAATTGGATGTTTAAAGAATTAATATCATGGACCTTCTGAAGACGAAAATCGAATACCTCAAGGGCGTGGGACCGAAACGCGCGGAATTGCTCAACAAAGAACTGGGCGTTTTCACGTTTCACGACCTGCTTGACTATTTCCCGTTCCGCTATATCGACCGCTCGCAGATTCACAAAGTGCGCCAGATTCGCGACGACACCGTCTATTACCAGCTCGTGGGTACCGTCAGCAACATGCAATCCTTTGGTAATCCGAGAGTTACAAGAATCACCGCCACCTTCACCGACGACACCGGCTCCATCGAACTCGTCTGGTTTAAAGGTCTGAAATGGATAAAAAACCGTTTCCAGCCGGGCAAGAAATACCTCATCTTCGGCAAGGCGAGCGTCTTCAACAACCGTTTCAACTTCACTCACCCTGATGTAGAGGACTACAACCCCGACGACGTGCTGGTGGGCGAGGCTCTGCAAGGCGTTTACAACACCACCGAGAAGATGAAAAACGCCGGTCTCGGCACCAAACAGCTCGCGAAAATCATCAAGACATGCGTGTTGCAGGTGTGGAACATGATTCCAGAAGTCTTGCCTGAGAGTTTGGTGCTTCACGACAAGCTCATGCCTCGCCGTGAGGCGTATTATAAGATACATCTGCCATCAAACAGCGTTGATATTCAACGTGCTACTACACGTCTGAAATATGAGGAGCATTTCTTCTTCCAGCTACGTCTGCTGATTCATAAAAAAGACCGTCAGATAAACACCCGAAGCGTTGTGTTTCAACATGTCGGGGATTATTTCAACACCTTTTACAAAGAACATCTGCCGTTTCCGCTCACGAATGCGCAGAAACGTGTCATCAAGGAGATTCGCGCCGACTTGAAGAGCGGACACCAGATGAACAGGCTGCTGCAAGGCGATGTGGGCAGCGGCAAGACCATCGTCGCACTGATGATTATGCTTCTTGCTCTCGACAACGGCTATCAGGCGGCTCTCATGGCACCGACGGAAATACTTGCCACACAACATCTTGATACGCTGCGTGCACAACTTGAAGGCATGGACGTGCATTTCGCGCTGCTCACAGGAAGCACTAAGACAGCGGAACGCAAACAGATTCTCGCTGACCTCGCCAGTGGCGACCTTCAGATAATAGTAGGCACACACGCTTTGATAGAAGATACTGTGGTCTTCAAGAACTTAGGACTTTGTGTCATCGACGAGCAGCACCGTTTCGGAGTGGCACAGAGGGCTTCGTTCTGGGATAAGACTGCGTTTCCTCCGCACACTCTGGTGATGACAGCCACCCCGATTCCCCGCACCCTTGCCATGACACAATATGGTGACCTTGATGTCTCGAAAATCGACGAGCTGCCACCCGGACGTAAGCCTGTGAAGACGGTGCATGTGTATCAGGAACAACGACTTGCGGTCATTGGATTCATGAAGAAACAGATAGCCGAAGGGCATCGGATTTACGTAGTCTATCCGCTCATCAAAGAGTCGGAGAAAATGGATTTGATTAACCTGCAGGAGGGCTATGAAGCTATGTTGCGCGACTTTCCAGAGCCGGATTATCACATCAGCGTGGTGCACGGTCAGATGAAAGCCGACGACAAAGACTGGGAGATGCAGCGTTTTGTGCGTGGCGAGACGCATATCATGATTGCCACGACTGTCATAGAGGTGGGAGTCAACGTGCCCAACGCCTCAGTGATGATTATCGAAAATGCCAACAGATTCGGGCTCTCGCAGCTGCATCAGCTGAGAGGCAGGGTGGGACGCGGCGCCGAGCAGTCGTATTGTGTGCTCATCACCGACCACAAAATCACCGGCGAGGGCAAGAAACGCATGGAGACGATGGTGCGCACCAACGACGGCTTCGAGATAGCGGAGGCAGACCTTCAGTTGAGAGGCCCCGGCGAGACACAAGGCACCCGCCAGTCGGGGATGATAGAGATGAAGATAGGTGATTTCCAACACGATGAGCCTATCATCAGACATACAAGAAAGATGGCAAACCTGTTGTTAGACAACGACCCCACGCTGTCGAAGCCGGAACATCAGGCAACAAAGACATATTTCTCGCAGCAGTTTGAACATGATTTCGACTGGAGTCGCATCGGATGATATTAGTTGAGAGTTAAGAGTTAAGAGTTGAGAGTCAGTTGAAAGTTATTAGTGTATTGATTTGAAACTATACCCCTTATTGTTGTAATATTCAAGGATTCTTGGGAGAGCCGAAATCATGTTGTTGTAGGCCTTCAGGCTGTCGTGGAATGTGATGATAGCCCCGTCACCGGCGTTTCTCACCACGTTTTGATAAACCTGCTCAGGCGACAAGGCATGGTCCCAGTCGTAGGCGATGACAGTCCAGGCAACTATTTTTAGTTGAGAGTTGGGAGTTGAGAGTTGAGAGTCAGTTTTTAAGTTTAAAGCTTTAAGTTTTTTTAGTTGGGAGTGTTTTGTTTTTCCGTAAGGTGGACGAAATAAATTACTGTGTATCAAAGAATTAGCCTCGGCAACTGATCTTATATAATCATCAGTTTTCGTTTTCCAGCCGTTTTCGTGATTATAAGTATGACTGCCCACGGCATGGCCTTCTTTTTTTATCAGTTCAAAAGTGTTTGGATATTTTTGAACGTTATTCCCGATGCAGAAAAAAGTGGCTTTTGCGTTGTAGCGCTTAAGTATTTCGAGCACCAGCGGTGTTATTTGGGGATGCGGTCCGTCGTCGAAGGTGAGATAAAGAGTCTTCTCGTCCGTCTTCGGCATCTGCCAAAGCAGCGAAGGATAACACATCCTGAAAACTCTTGATGGCTTAATCATTCTCACGGTGCAAAGATAGGAATTTTATCAAAAAGCTGACACTAAAACTTTTTACGTTTTCGTGAGAGCGCATATCTTGCTCCGAGGGCAAAAATAAGCAAACTTTTGCAAATGCCGGCGCGTCTGGTGCCAAGACATCAGATTTTGCATATTTTGAAACAAATTTTGCATATTTTGAAAGTCGGAAGGGAAAACCGGTTATAGTCTTATGCCAAAAGAGGTGTTGACGTACCAGTCGTTAAGATGTCCGTTGGTGTTATCGTGATGATAATGGATATTGTTGAATTGCCCGTAAGCAGTTAAGAAATAGCGGCCGAAATTGTATGTCACCGACATGCGGGCATCGAAACCTACGCTAAGTCCACTGTTGAATGTCTGGTCGCCCATGAAGCTTATGTACACATTTTCATAGAACCACTCGTCCCATTCTCCGTTGGAAAGATTCGAATCCCAGAAAGTGGGGTCTTCCATCAGTTCCTCAACGTTAGTGGCATAGGCATAAGCCTTGAGTTTGTTGACAAATGTCAACATTGGCATAGCCAATACGTTGATAAGCAGTCCGCGGGCAGGCACCCAGTTGTATGCATATCCTACACCCGCACTGCATTGCTGTAGCTTTACCTGACCCAATCCTTCCATCATATATATCAGGTCGCCATTATAGTCGGAGGCATAATCGATATGTGTGTAATTGTACATAATACCAACCATCAGCGAGCCTGCCGAACGCTTCTGTATCAACGACTGGTCGTAGGCTGCCGCATAGGAGAACTTCTTGCCATTGAACATATAGTATCCGTCGGTAAGAATTGTCTGCACGTGGATGGGGTCTATCAGCTGCACCGCTTTCCAGGCATCTTCTTCTCCTTCCGGAATAAGGTTGCTGCTCAGGTTGAAGTTAGGGTTGCTGTTGTCGAACGAATGTATGCGGAAGTTGACACCAAAGGCTCCTCCGGTGAGACCTATGGAAAAATAGCTACCCTTGTCGCCGCCAACGTTAAACGTGTAGCCCACACCATAGCCCCTGTATCCCAACCACGCACCTATATACTGCGAAGGACTGGTCCTTAGGTATGGGTTGGCAATATATTCTTCACCTACCATATTACCATGGGTTTTCATGCTCACGATGGTCTGGCTAACATTTCCTCTCGCGATAACCTGCCAAGGCTTCTCCGGCATGTCAATATATTGGCGGTCAACGCCTTTTACCGACAAGGAGTCGATAAAGGTTCCCACTTTCCTGACGAGCGATGCCATGTTTTCTTGTGCCATCGTCTGCCCACAGAAATCAAGGCATAAAACAAGCATCAAGATCTTCAATATCTTCATTGCGAGTTACGCTATGGAAAACTAACTATCCGTTTCATGGTGTTGCCGACAATCTTCCCGGCCACATTGAGTTGCGGGATTTCGCTGATTCTATTTGATGACTCGTCAGTCTCAACCATTGCTCCGTCGGCTTCAATGTAAAGCCATTTGCCTGCAACCTGCTCGGCGATGGTAGGGGTGGAATTGACCGCATTGTTGTCGTTGTTTTCTTTTTTACATGAGACAAATATCATTGTCACTGCTGCCAAAATAATAAATAACTTTTTCATGGTGTTTGTGTTTTTAATAGTTTGATTAATTATTCAGTCAGACATAAGATGCTGGCCTGTCATTTCCTGGGGTTGTTGCAGACCCATGATGTGAAGGACGGAAGGCGCCACGTCCGCCAAGACACCATCCTGCACCCTTGCGTTCTTGTTCTCTGTCACGTAGATAAAGGGAACGCGGTCCCCACCACCTCGCTCAAGCATTGGTCAATCGTCTGCACTGCCGTTTCGATGGCGTTGTAAACACCTGTATGACCCACCATGTCGGCGTTGGCAAAATTCACCACTATCCAGTCGTATTTGTTGGTGTTGAGCGCCTCTACCAACTTGTCCTTCAACTCAAAGGCCGACATCTCGGGCTGCAGATCGTAGGTTGCAACCGCTGGTGAGTTCACCAAGATGCGGTCTTCACCCTCGAACGGCTCTTCGCGACCGCCATTGATGAAAGAGGTCACGTGGGCATATTTCTCGGTCTCGGCGATATGCAGCTGCTTCAGGCCCTTGCCTGACATAGGGTCGGTGTCGCGTCCGTCCATGAAACAGTGCACGTAGCAGTTTTCGATGTCGTACATCTTGGCGATATCGATGAGTTTCATGAGGTGGTCTATGGAAGAATGAACACCTCCATCGGAAGTGAGACCCATGAGGTGAAGGCTCTTGCCGGTAGCCTGTGCATAGCTGTAAGCCGACACTATTTCGGGGTTTTCGAGGATGGAATTGTCGGCACAGGCATGGTTTATCTTCACCAAATCCTGATAGACGACGCGTCCGGCTCCGATATTCAGGTGTCCGGTCTCTGAATTGCCCATCTGTCCATCGGGCAGACCTACGTACTCTCCCGAAGCCTGCAGTTCGGAGTGAGGATAGGTGGCTTTCAGATAGTCCATATAAGGCGTGGCGGTCTGTGCAATCACGTCGCTCTCACTATGGTTCCCAATGCCCCAACCGTCGAGAATAATCAACAGCGCTTTCTTTGGGTTGCTGTTCGGAATCGGATTGTTTACGTTGTTTTCTTTTTTACATGATGTGAAAACACTCGCGCAGAATATGATGGTGGCTGCAAGCACCATTGGGAAGAACTTTCTCATAAAAAGTTTCTTCGTCATAAAATTTTTAAATTTATTTGTTAACAGTGCGTATATTTATTATAACAAAATTTTAAAAGATAAGGGCAAAAGTAAGCAAACTTTTCCAAATGCCGACGCGTCTGGTGCCTAAAGCATCAGATTTTGCATATTTTGAAACAATTTTTGCATATTTTGAAAGTCAGGGATAAAAAAATCAAGAAAAGTGTATTTTTTTTACGTTTATATTTCAGAAAAGTGTATTTTTGCATTGTTATTTTTAACGGAAAAATGTATGCTTAGGAGAAAAATTCAAGAAAAAATCATCGATTATCTAAAGAATGGGTCAAATAAAATTTTGGTCTTGAACGGTGCCCGACAGATTGGCAAATCGTATATCATCCGCCATGAGGGGCAGAATCGGTTTGAGAATTATATCGAAATCGACCTGGTTGAAGACAAGAAAGGCGACCGTGTGTTTGAGGGAACCCGTAACAAGGAGGATTTCTATCTTCGGCTGAGCACCATTGCAGGTGACAGGATGAAAGAGAGGGGAAACACTCTTGTATTCTTGGACGAGATTCAGGCTTACCCAGAGATGCTGACACTCCTGAAGTTTCTCAAGCAGGACGACCGTTTCACCTATATCGTAAGCGGTTCACAATTAGGAATCGCATTGGACCAGACGCTATCGAAGCCAGGCGGAAAGGTTGAGGTGGTAAATATGTATCAATTGGATTTTGAGGAGTTTTTATGGGCTAACAACGTAGGAGAAGAGTTTATTGACCATGCCCGTAAATGCTTTGAGCAGAAGACCGCCCTCTCGGAAGCGCTTCATCGGCAGATGATGGAGCTTTTCAAGCTGTATCTTTTGGTTGGAGGGTTGCCTGATGCAGTGAATACTTTTATTGAAACCAGAAATATTGTCCGTGTCAGAGCCGCGCAGGAAGAGGTGTATAATCTGTATAAAGGTGATGCAAGCCAATACGACAAGGAACACAAACTGAAAATAGAGCGCATTTACGAACTGGTGCCGTCTTATTTGGAAAACAAGAAAAAGCGTGTAAGATTCAAGCAGATTGAGGACAAGGAGCAAGCTCGAGCAGCTCATTATCAGGATGAGTTTGAATACCTTGTGAAAAGCGGAATCTGCAACGAAGTCAAGGCCATATCCAATCCAAAGTTTCCTTTGGTTGAGTCGGAGAGCAAGAACCTGCTAAAACTTTATTTGAACGACGTGGGCTTGCTTACGAGGTTGCTCTATCAATATAACATTACAGCAATAATGGAAGAGCAGAAGAGCATCAATTTGGGCACTGTTTATGAGCTGGTGGTTTGTAGCGAGCTCTCTGCCCACGGCTTTCCACTGTTTTATTATGACAACAAGAAGAAAGGCGAAGTTGAGTTTCTGGTCAACGATTACGACAGTCTGTCGGTCGTTCCTATTGAAGTGAAATCGGGCAAAGATTACGATTTGCATGCTTCGTTTGACACTTTTGTGGAGACTCCCGATTATAACATTCTGAAGGCGATAGTGCTTTCAAATGAAAGGGAGATCAGGCAACATGGAAAAATTGCCTATCTCCCGATATATTTTGCTATGTTTTTGAGGCCTTCTACACCGCCTGACGAAGTTATGATTGAATAGCTTTCAAGTTTTTAGATACCAGCTATTTTTCGAGTTTTTTCTTCAAGGCGTATCCCGCGTGTTGATGACCACGACATTGCTCTTTCCGCCAAACGAGGTGTAAAACTGCGGCTTCGTCTTCTCTGGATAGGCGTAGTTGTCGGCCCATGCGCCCTACGCGACTGCACACAGCAGGGCAAAAATTAGTAAAAATTTCTTTGTCATATCAAATTTTTAAATTTATTTGTTAACAGTGCAGATATTTATTATAATAAAATTCGAAAAGATAAGGGCAAAAGTAAGCAAACTTTTCCAAATGCCGACACGTCTGATGCCTAAAGCGTCAGATTTTGCATATTTTGAAAGTCGAGGGTTAAAAAATCTGAAGATTAATTAGCCCGTTATTTCAATTTAAGCTCATCCTTTACATAGCAAGCTCTTACCATATTCTCCGTTATCATCACACTTTCCTGATGGAAAAAAGCGCAGAGGTCTTTTGCAATAGCCTCCGCCACCTGCTTGTCGGCATCAATCAGCGACAGGACAAGGGTCTGCTCCTGTGTGTAATCGCCATTCTCGTGAAAAAATCCACCTTCTGTGATGACAAACGAGAATGAGACATGATGACTTTTGCAGACGTATTTCATGACATCGACATATATCTCGGTGTTATGCGTCTGCTGTTTTGTTATGGTATCGTTCAGACCTACATATATTTTTGTCTCGGTCATAGTTTTATGGCAATGGGGTTAACGGATAAACAATGTTGACGACAAAGATATTAGCTGCCAGAATGATGATGTTCATCAGCAGGCCCGTATGCGTCAGCCCTGCCACCACGACAAACAACACAGCTATCACAACGACAGATGTACTGCTGAAACCTGAGAATGCTTCCTTGGCATTCAACACACCCGTAACAAACAATATCGCGATAGCTCCCAAAAAGACCAAGTCAGAGCGCAGCTTGGTAAAAAGCAGCACACTGAACATCGCCAGTACCGTCACTATCGTTATCCAAGCATGGAGATTAAAACCTAAAAAGAGAAATGATTCCGCATTCATCTTTAAGCAGTTTTAAATATTTAAATAAATTTAAAGATGTTGCTGAAACCCGTGATTTGAAATATGGTGCGAACGTTTTCGTTTATACCCTTGATATAGACATTACCGCCCTTTTCCTCTGCATTCTGCAGTATGCCAAGGAAGATACGCAGACCGGCTGATGAGATGTATTCCAGCCCAGTGCAGTCGATGATGATATCTTTTCCCTCCACGTCGTTAAGTGTACTCATAGTCTTTTCGGTCTCAGGGGCGGCAGAAGTGTCGAGACTGCCCACCAGAATAGCGACCATTCTGCCGTCTTGTTCTTGAATAGTTGTTTTCATGTCGTTTGATATTTAATTTTTATTATTTAATTTTTTTCTGAGTGTCAATACGTTGAGGTTGTTCAAACGTTCGTAGTTGATGGAGTCCATATTCTGGCGCATGATATGGATACCAAGTCCGCCGATTTTCCGTTCTTTGGCAGAAAGCGAGGTGTCGATTGCTGACTGAACAGTAGGATCGAAAGGCTTGCCTCCGTCAATGATGGTAAATTTCAGACGTACATCGTTAGATGTCGCTTCTATGGTCACGTCGCCATGTTCTCCTGACGGATAGGCATATTCCATCACGTTGACCACAGCCTCTTCAACGGCCATTTTAATCTTCATTGTGTCGATTTCGTCGAATCCCACTGTCTGGCAGGCATCTTCAACAAAGGCATTCAGTCGGGGCACTTCCTGTATGTCGTTGGGCAGCATGATGCTTTTTCGCATCCGTGCGTCATTATGCTGCCAAATATATTGTATTGCCATCATGGTGAGGTCATCGCTCTGTTCGGCGTTGCCCACGAACTGGTGTACGGCGTCGGTCATCTGCTCGATGAGTTGGCGTGGTTCATGCTGTTGGTTAGCCAGCGCGCGGGCTGCCACCTCGTTGACGCGTTCCATCTGGAACTGTGCTTTGTTGGCATCCATAGCCTCGGTAAGTCCGTCGGTGAAGAGGAATATGGTGGTACCTGTGAATATCTGTGCTTCCTGCAGTGAGAACTTCCATTTTGGCATGAAGCCGACGGGGATGTTAGAATCGCATGGCAGTTTGCCGACGCCTGTGCCAACAAGCAGTGGTGCATCGTGACCGGCGTTGCAGTAGTGCATGCGGCCTGTAGGCAGGTCGAGCACACCGACGAAGAGAGTCACGAACATGTGGTTCTTGTTCATGTCGGCAATAGTCTTGTTCATGATTGTCACGATACGGTCAGGCATCGACTCATGAGCCGACACTGTGCGGAAGGTGGAACGTGTGACCGCCATGAATAGCGAGGCAGGCACGCCCTTGCCCGACACGTCGCCGATACAGAAGAAGAGTTTTTCGTCGCGGAAATAAAAATCAAACAGGTCGCCGCCCACCTCCTTGGCAGGGGTCAGCGAGGCGAAGATCTGCACATCGTCACGGTCAGCACGTGTAGGGAACTTCTCCGGCAGCATACCCAGCTGTATCTTACTGGCGATGCGGAGGTCACTCTCTATCGTGGCCTTCTGGGCAGTGGTTTTCTTCAATTCTTCGATGTATTTCACTAACGACTGCTGCATATTTCCGAACGAGTGGCTCAGCTGTCCTATCTCGTCGATACGTTGGAAGTCGGGCAACTCAGCGTCAAACTGTCCGGAAGCGATGGTCTCGGCCTCTGTGGCAAGCCGTCTGAGAGGATCCAATTCGAATGTGATGATGCGGATGAAGAAATAGAGCATCAGCAGCAGACCGACGGCGACGATGGTCATAATGGTGTTTTGCAGACGGTCGAAGCCTCTGAAGATGTCGCTTTCCGGACATACTATTGCCATCGAGCAGCCTGTCTTACCGAGGGGCTTGTATAACACGTAGCTGTCCTTACCATCGATGTTCATTTGCTTTACGCCTGCCTCGCCGCGCTGCATGGCATGGCCCAAGGCGGTCATGGCCGTATCGGGCTGTTCTAATGTCTGTGTGAAGATGGTCTGACGAGTGATTTTCGTCGTGTCGGGATGTACGATATAAGTACCACCGCGGCCTATCATTATACTATAGGAATGCGGGTATGGCTTGACGGCAGAGATGGTCTTCGATAACCAGTTGATGGAGAGGCTGGTATTGATGACGCCTATCATCCTGCCCTGCTTGTCTTTTATGGTCTGGCAGTAACTGGTCACCATCTCGCTGGTGTTGGTAGCCACGTCGAGGTCAAAATACGGTTCTGTCCAGCACGGACGATCGAGCAGTTTGGGCATAAGATACCAATCCACAAAGAAGTACTGGTAGCTGTCGCTGCCGCCTTGTATTGTGCGAATGCTGTCGCCAACGTGTTTGGTGAAGGCGGAGAAGTAGCGTCCTTTTTCTTCAAAGTAATATGGTTCGAATGCCACGGAGCAGTTGTAGAAGTCGGGGTTGTTCTCCAGCATGCTGTGGCTGTAAACGAACATCGAGTCGGCCTGGTCGAGATTGCGCTGCACGAGCCATTTGGTCATGTCTGAAGCCACCTCAACACGGTTCAGAATGCTGTCAACGCGCAATGAAGTCTTGTCGAGAATCTGTGTGGCTCGGCTTATAGCCTCCTGACTCACGGCTTCTCGGGCCTGAAAGAACAGCAATCCGAGTGCCGCGATAAATAAAATGGCGGCAGAGACGACCACCCTCAGACTGACCTTGATTGAGAGTTTGCTGCGGATATATGCAATGATTCCATTCATAATTATCAATTATCAATTCTCAATTATCAATTGTCAATTATTTCCTCGTAAGTCACTTCACGGCCAAGCATTTTGTTCTCCACCATCAGTTGGCTGGCCTGCTGCACCATGTCGGGACGTAGCCGGAACTCTCGTTGTTTCGACTCGCGGTCCACCTGCAGGCGCAGCACCTCTTGGAGCATCAGCCGCTGCATCACGCGATTCGTTGCGATGTGGTTTTTATCGACATACTGCATCACTATGTCTAATGCCTCGTCGGGATGTTGGGCTGCCCATTCCCAGCCCCTCCTGCTTGCCTCAGCAAAGCGACGCGCCTGCTCTTTGTGTTTCTCGTAGTATTCCCAAGTCATATATACACCGTCCTCCTGCACGTTGTAGCCGTGGTCGCAGAAACGATACACGTTTTTGTCGGTCATCTCGACGCCAGCCTGTACCAGCTGGTAGTATTCGTTATAGCTCATGGCAAGCGTTGCATCGAGAGCGCCGGCAACAAACAGATTGATGTTCTGTGCGAAACGCACCCACTCGTAGTCCAGATGCTCTTTGATGCTCATGCAGATTGCCAACTGACCGAAGCCGACGCTCCATATGCCGACACGGGCACCCTTCTGTGTCAGAGGGTCCTGGTTGCGGGCAGAAACGATGACCATCGCATTGTTCATCGACGTCTGAAGGATGTTTACCAAAGGAATGCCTCCGTCAATAACCTCCAATGCCTGACAGAGCGTTAGCGTCGTGGACTGACACTCGTTGTTTCGCAGGCGGTTCATGGCTGGCTGGGTAGCCGACGGATGTTCTATGCGCACGTTCACGCCTGCCTCACGGTAAAAGCCCATTGCCTCGGCAACATAATAGCCGGCAAACTGGGCCTGTGCCGTCCACTGGGGTGTGAACACTATGGTCTCATCCTGAGCTGTCACGGTAAGAGACATAGCGATCATCACGGCAAGTACCACAAACATTTTTTTCATATTTAAAGCGGCAGTGCTGCCGATATGAGTCTGAAGCCACTCCATAAAAACGAAAATTAAAAAAGACAGCAAATTTAAGCAGTTTTCTGTAAATAAAATAATCCCTGATTCAATTTTTGCATATTTTGAAACAATTTTTGCATATTTTGAAAGTCGGACCGCTGATTATTGGGTCGTGTCGTGCATCCAGGCTGTCACAGATTTTCCCATGCGCTGCTTGAAGGCGAGGCTGAAAGTGCTGTAGCTGCGGTAGCCGCTGTCGTGAGCCATTTGATGTGCAGAAATGGGCTTCTGGGCAGCTGTAGTATCGCGATAGAGTTTCACGAAGTGGTTGATGCGCAGATTATTAATATAGGCATTGTATGTAATGCCCTGACGGGAGAAATACTGGCTTAGATAGAAACGGTTGGTGCCAATAGTTTGAGCGAGCTGGAGAAGAGTAAGGTTATGCTGCAGGTAAAGCTGCGTGGCAACGCAGAGTTTATCCAACAGTTGTTCGATATTGGAAAGAATGGCAAGTGGCTGTTGAGTTGGTTGCTCCACTTGTTCCTGTTGTTCGGCCGGCATGTTATCCAACTGTGGTAGTGTCTCTATTCGCCACAGCAGAAAAACGAAAAGAGCGATCTCTGCGCTTTGAACAAAATAGCTTATGGTAATGTTGCCACCATCGAAGCTATAGGTGACGATTAACAGCAAGATTACTATTACCAGCACTTGGCTCAACAACACTTCTTTATGTTCCAGATCGGCATAATTGTCGCGCAACCACCGTCCATATTGCTTGACAGCGAACAACATATATATACTAAAGGTCACGTAGAGTAACATGACGTACATGATTGCTATAGTCTCGAAATGACCACTATGATAGACAATGTTCAGTATCAACATCACCACGTATGGTATCGTTGCCGTGACGATAGGCCAAACGGAGCGCTTGCGGTCTTGGAGCATGGCAAGCAGAGTGCCGGGGATAGTGGTCAACAGCCCCACGCAGTCAAGTGCAGAAAGCACCATACTGCCAACAGAATTGATGTCATCGGAATAGATGTAGAAGAGAAGCCACCATATATGACCAAAAAATGATATGGCAAAGAAGGCCGCTGCCCAATAGCGCAATCGCAACGGCGACGTGATACCATCCGCAAAAGCATTGCCCTTACGCAGAAGCAAATATAGACAGGCTATGAGAGAAGCCATTGCCGCCCCACCATAAAGCATGATAAAAAGAATCAAATCAGAATGTATGTTTCGGATGAACATAGATGCAAAAGTTATTTGTGTTTTTTGACGACGCAAATTTATTAAAAAATTTTACAAATATTAAAGTTTTTATTATTTTTGCACATTGTAATTAACAAAAGAGAATATGAAAAAACTTATATTAGTTCGCCATGGCGAAAGTGAATGGAACAAGCTCAACCTCTTCACGGGTTGGACGAATGTTGATTTGTCGGAAAAGGGCGTACAGGAAGCCATTGAAGCAGGTAAATCATTGAAAGACAACGGCTACAAGCCAGAGATTTGCTTTACATCATATCTGAAAAGGGCTATCAAGACGCTCAACAACATTCTTGATGTGATGGATATGGACTGGCTTCCGGTGTATAAGAGCTGGCGTTTGAACGAGAAGAGCTACGGTCAGTTACAAGGTCTGAACAAAGTTGAAATGGCAAAAAAATACGGCGAAGAGCAGGTACTTCGTTGGCGTCGTTGCTTCGACGTGCAGCCTCCTGCGTTGGCTATGGACGACCCAAAGAGCCCGCGGCAAGACCCGCGTTATGCAGAGCTTACCGATGAGCAGATTCCTCTCACAGAATCGTTGAAAGACACCATAGCACGTCTGATGCCGTATTATAAAGATGTGATACTCAAGGCATTAGAAAAGCATGACGAGGTAATGGTGGTGGCTCACGGCAACAGCCTACGCGGCATCGTCAAAGAACTGCGTGGCATGTCGGACGACGAAATCATCAAATTCAACATCCCGACAGCAATACCTTATATCTTTGAGTTTGATGACAATATGAATCTACTGAACAACTTCTTCCTCGGCGACCCCGACGAAATCGCCAAGAAGATGCAAAGCGTTGCTAATCAAGGAAAAGCAAAATAACTATGAAAAAAAGATGGGTCATACCCGACATTCACGGCTGCATCAACACATTGAAGATGCTCATTGAGAATTGTATCCAACTCTCAAAAGACGACTCCGTCTTTTTCCTTGGCGACTACATCGACCGCGGTCCTGATGGGAAAAGTGTCATTGACTATATCATGAGCATCCAAAATCAGGGTTATGACGTGCAGTATCTCATTGGTAATCACGAATATTACTGCATGAATGCATTCGAACTCGACCAACATCGCTTCCTAATAAAAAGCAGCATCCATAAAGAATGGGAACGCTACGGTGCTAAGATGACACTGCAAAGTTTCGGCGTAAAACGTCCGCGCGACATCGAAAAAAAATACATCGACTGGATGAAAGCGGGAAAGTATTTCATTGAACTCGAAGACTATGTCCTCGTCCATGCAGGCATGAACTTCAACATCCAAGACCCGTTCGACGATACCATGTCTATGTTATGGGTGCGTGATTTTAAAGTAGATAAAAACAAAATAGGCGGCAAAAAAATAATCCACGGACACGTGCCTGTGGAATACAGCCTCATCCAACTCTTCCTCGACTCTGACAACTACGATTTCATTGCCCTCGACAACGGAGTGTATTACAGAGACAGTAAAATAGGGTTCGGCAACCTCATGGCACTCGAGCTCAACAGCAAGGAACTCATTGCGCAACCGAATATCGATTTCTGATGTATGTAGATATTCATACACATCAAGCATCTGATAATCAATCGATTATAAAGATTATTGACGATTTTTCGGAAAGAGTTTTAAAAACTTGGGGAATACATCCCTGGGAGGTGACTGGCGCTCAATACTGTTATTTCGACTGGAGTGAAGCGGAATGGAGAGATCTTCTTTACAAAAAAGCTTTCGATGATGGAGGCTTTCTCGACTCCGACCCACTTCATTCCGTTCCGCTCGAAATGACAGCCGCAATCGGCGAAGTTGGATTGGATAAAGTTCACAAAGACACCTTTGAAAAGCAAATCGAGGTGTTTGCCGAAATGATAAGATTATCAGAGACTTACCGCAAGCCGATGATAATTCATTGCGTGAGGGCGTACTCCGAAATCATTGAGTTCAGGAAGAAAACGATGGCTTCGACAGTCTCAGCTATCAAGATGCCGTGGATAATACACGGTTTCAGCAGTTCCGTTGAGACGGCGCAGCAATTGTTGAGACATGGGATGTACATTTCGCTCGGCGAAATTTTGTATCGCAATGAAAATAAAGCAGTTAAATTACTAAAACATATTCCATCCGACAGACTTTTCCTTGAAACAGACATCTCTGGAAGAGACATACGCGATGTTTACATAAAGGCATCAACTTTGATAGGATGCGAAGTAGTTTTTTTATGCCGGCAGATTTTTGATAATTTCAATAAAATTTTTACTTTTTGACGATGGAAGAATGGAAGCAACGCACACATATATTAATAGGTGACGAAGGCATAGAGCGTTTGGCCAAGGCGCACGTTCTCGTGGTAGGTCTCGGCGGTGTGGGAGCATACGCCGCTGAACAGCTTGCGCGCGCAGGCATTGGTGAGATGACCATCATCGACAGCGACACGGTGAGTGTCACCAACAAAAACCGTCAGCTGCTGGCACTCGACAGTACCCTTGGACGGTTCAAGACCGACGTCATGGCGGAGAGGATACGCGACATCAATCCGGAGATAAAACTTCATACGTTACCGCAATATCTTAAAGATCAATCGATTATAGATTTGATGGAACAGAATTTTGATTTCGTGGTAGATGCCATCGACACCATGGCACCGAAAGTTTTTTTGCTCTACTATGCGGTGCAAAATCATCAAAATATAGTGAGTTGCATGGGAGCGGGCGGAAAATACGACCCTCAGAAAGTGGAAATTGCGGATATTTCGAAATCGTACAACTGCCGTCTCGCCTTCTACATACGCAAACGCCTGCACCGGTTAGGCATCCGCGAGGGCATAACGGTGGTGTTCTCGTCCGAAAAGGTAGCCGACGACGCCTTCATCGTGGAAGACAAGCAGCAACAAAACAAAATAGCGACGGTGGGGACAATCTCTTACATGCCGGCTGTGTTCGGATGCTTCTGCGCATCGCACGTCATAAGCCAACTACTAAAAACACAAAATCGTGTCTCTTCCTGACTTCTTTCTCGATATGAGCGATGTAATGAGTCCTTCGCGGGATAGTATCGAGCATCTTTTGAGCTTCATCGTATTCACCCATCTCACGATATAACTCTATGATTTCCAATAATGAAGCTTCATATTCTTCATCATCGGGAGTATAACGTCCTTTGAGCAGAACGAGTAAAGCCTTCATATTGGCAAGATATTCATCATGATGCTGTTTGAACAAGACACGCCCTTTCAACTGTTTGATACGGTTTTTGCGCCACACGTTGAAACTCATCTTTCCGCCAAGGAGAAATTTTATCTTAGCCTGATAATTATTACGCACCAAATCGTTAAATGCCCACCACATCATACGACGGATGTAAAGTTCCTTATCTCTATCATTTTCAACAACTTCGAGGCATCTCTTATAATGTTTTACGAGAGCCACCCTACCTTCAACGCTGTTGAAATGCACGCCGAAAAAACGCCAATGGTTCCAATTGTAATAAGGTGCGTCAGGTTTTTCATACGTCACGGCAGGCTCCTTGTACTCATCAACCCAGAACCAATGGCTGCAAGCTGGACAAGCCACTATTTTCTGAGGCTCCGTTATGTAATTGTCGTTCAACGTCTTACCATCAGAATACAATATCGATTTATTAATCAGCTCTGATTTCACGATATGACCTTCGAGCCACGAGTTGCAGCGTGGGCATTGCATATAAAAAGTATCGTATTTTATCATGACGTTGTAGGTTTTTTATCTTTTTCTTCCGAAATCGGCGGGTATTTCGCCCCACAGTTCCGTCCTCCATTTATAAATCGGCACTCTGAAAGTATTGTCGTGCAGCCATTTCTCAGCTCTACGAATCACCTCAAACAGGTATTTATTCCTTTGATTTTCAATGAGTTTAGTTTTACATATCCCTTCTCTAACCCATTTCTGACCGTTTAATGAGTCAGAATAGATGGGATAGTTGAGTTTGTGTTTCTGTTGCCATGCGAGACAGTGCACTATGGCGAGGAACTCTCCAATATTGTTGGTACCGTTTTCAAACACAGGGCTTTTAAACACCTCGGTGCCTGTCGCGACGTAAACGCCACGATATTCCATTTTTCCGGGATTGCCGGAGCATGCGGCGTCAACAGCGATGGCATTGGTGTCGGGTTTATATGAGTAGTCGGACAAATCGCGCCATTGCAGAGACTCGTAATTTTGCATTTTAGAGACATCATATCCGTTTTTAAACGCCAATTCGGCGGATTTTCTGGTGGGAAATCCTTTAAATTTAGCACCAGAAAACCCTTCTGTTTGTAGCCGGCATTTGTCCCAGCTGTCGAAGACGCCGATTTGGCGTCCGTTCCAGACCGTGTAATACTTACTTTTTGCCATATTATTGAGGCGAAAGATGTTTCGCCCTTACAACTATTGTCGTCGTACAGCCAGTAACAATTCGAGCATTTTTATAGCCGAATCCGACACTATTGTGCCAGGTCCGAAGATGGCAGCCGCGCCTGCGTCATACAGGAATTGGTAATCCTGATGAGGGATAACGCCGCCCACCACCACCATGATGTCGGGGCGACCGAGTTTCTCGAGTTCCGCTATCACCTGAGGCACGAGGGTCTTATGACCTGCTGCAAGTGACGACACGCCGATGATATGGACATCGTTTTCCACAGCCTGTTTCGCAGCCTCTGCCGGTGTCTGGAACAGAGGTCCCATATCGACGTCGAAGCCGATGTCGGCATAGCCTGTGGCAACGACTTTCGCCCCGCGGTCGTGTCCGTCCTGGCCCATCTTAGCTATCATGACACGTGGACGACGGCCTTCCATCTTAGCGAACTCATCGGCCATAGCCTGTGCTTTAGCGAATTTGTCATTACCTTTCACTTCCATAGAATAAACTCCTGATATTGAACGAATTACAGCTTTATAACGGCCGACGATTTTCTCGCAAGCCATGGAAATCTCGCCGAGTGTAGCGCGCACTTTCGCCGCCTCCACTGCCAGAGCGAGCAAGTTACCCTTGCCTGTCTTCACCGATTCGGTGATAGCATCGAGACAACGTTGCACGTCGGCCTCGTTTCTGCTTGCGCGAAGAGCCTGCAGACGTTTTATCTGCGACTCACGCACGGCGGTGTTATCAACTTCTAGAGTATCAATGCTATCCTCGTGGTCGAGACGATATTTGTTGATACCCACGATTGTCTCGGAGCCGGAGTCGATTTTCGCCTGTTTGCGTGCCGCCGCCTCTTCGATACGCATCTTCGGGAGACCCGTTTCGATAGCTTTAGCCATGCCGCCCATCTCTTCCACTTCCATGATATGTGCCCATGCTCTCTCAGCTATCTCTTTAGTGAGAGATTCAACATAATATGAGCCTGCCCACGGGTCAACGGTGCGGCAAATATTTGTCTCTTCTTGGATATAAATCTGCGTGTTACGCGCTATACGTGCCGAGAAATCGGTAGGCAGTGCTATAGCCTCGTCGAGGGCGTTGGTGTGCAGTGACTGTGTATGACCGAGTGCTGCGCCCATTGCCTCGACGCAGGTACGAGCCACGTTGTTGAACGGGTCTTGCTCGGTGAGCGACCATCCTGATGTTTGTGTATGTGTGCGCAACGCCAGTGATTTCTCGCTCTTCGGGTTGAAAGTCTTCACAATCTTAGCCCACAGCATACGTGCCGCGCGCATTTTGGCTATCTCCATGAAATGGTTCATTCCGGAGCACCAGAAAAACGACAGACGTGGTGCAAAAGCGTCGATGTCGAGACCTGACTTCACGCCGGTACGGAGGTAATCCCAGCCGTCGGCGAGAGTGTAAGCCAACTCGATGTCGCACGTGGCACCAGCTTCCTGCATGTGATAACCCGAGATTGAGATAGAATTGAATTTCGGCATGTTCTGCGATGTGAACGCAAAAATATCGGCGATGATTCGCATCGAGAACTCCGGAGGATAGATATAGGTGTTACGCACCATGAACTCCTTCAAGATATCGTTCTGTATGGTGCCTTGCAGTTCCTCATATTTAGCACCCTGCTCAAGAGCTGCCACGATATAGAAAGCGAGGATAGGTAACACTGCACCATTCATCGTCATGGAGACTGACATCTTATTTAAAGGTATCTGGTCGAACAGCACTTTCATATCCTCGACGGAGCAGATGCTCACGCCTGCCTTACCGACGTCACCCATAACGCGTTCATGGTCAGCGTCATAGCCGCGGTGGGTAGCGAGGTCGAAAGCCACCGACAGACCTTTCTGACCTGCCGCTATATTACGGCGGTAGAAAGCGTTCGACTCCTCGGCGGTGGAGAATCCGGCGTACTGGCGGATGGTCCAAGGACGCATCACATACATCGTGGAATAAGGTCCGCGGAGATACGGAGCGATACCAGCTGCATAGTTGAGATGCTCCATATTCTCAAGGTCTTCAGCCGTGTAAACCGGCTTCACATTGATATGTTCAACAGTCTCCCAGTCAGGCTTATAGTCAGCTTTTATGTGTGACTCAGGTATAGCGTTGATATTTATCTTCTTGAAATCTGGTCTCATGATTATCCTTTCTTATTTTGTTACGCCTAATTTTTGTTGGAAACTCTTCAGTGTGTCGAGGACGTTGCTCTTCACATGTATAAAATATTCGAGGCCGGCCTCTTTGAGGATGTCGGCGGTGCCTTCGGGGTTACCGGCGAGTACCACAATGGTGTCGTTTTTCAATGCCTCAAAGATTTTGAGGGCGTTGCCTTCGCCGTATTCCTCATCGGATGAGCATATCACGAGAATTTCAGGTTTCACCCTACGGGCGGCTTCTATGCCTTCTTCGAGGGTCTTAAATCCGGGATTATCGACCACTTCAAAGCCGGCGCAGGCGAAGAAGTTAGATGCGAAATTAGCGCGTGCCTTACGCATGGCGAGGTTGCCGTATGTGAACATCCATGCTGTCGGGCGTTTATGGTCTTTCGAATAGACGTCGGTGGCATAGCGCATCGCCTCGAACTGCTGGGCAACGCGAAATGTCACTATAGTATCTACTTCGGCATTGTCTTCGCGTTTGTCGCTTGCCTTGAACACCCATTCAGCGGGGTCGAACTTCATCGTCTCGGTGAAGTTAGGGAACTGGTTGGTTCCGAGTATTGTCTCACGACGTGTCGCCACGTTGCTGAAACGTTTCGCCGCGCTTTCTTTAATGATATTTTGCACAGTACCCTTGCGCACTGAGGCGAGATAGCCCCCCTCTTCTTGTATTGCGAGGAAGACGTTCCACGCTGCTGTGGCAAGCGAATGTGTAAGATTTTCAATATAATACGAGCCGGCAGCAGGGTCAGCGACCTTATCGAAATGAGATTCTTCCTTGAGGATGAGTTGTTGGTTACGTGCTATACGTCCCGCGAACTCCGTTGCCTCCTCGAAAGTAGCGTCGAACGGGGTGACAGAGAACGAATTGACACCGCCGAGCACTGCTGCCATGGTACCTGTAGTGGTGCGCAACATATTAACGTATGGGTCATACAAACTCATGTTAATCAATGCGTTAAAGGCGTGAATATACATTTTACAATTTTCCTCCTTTGCGCCGTATGCCTTTAAAATTTCGGCCCAGAGCATACGGTAGGCACGCATTTTAGCCATCTCCATGAAATACGTCTGTCCGACAGCGATGTTGAAGCGCATTTTAGGAGCTATCTCATCTATTGTCAAGCCTTTAGCGAGAAGTTGTTCGATATATTCCACTCCTATGGCGAGGGCTATGCCCATTTCCTGGGAGATGGTAGCTCCGGCGTTGGTGAACACGTGAGCGTTAATACCTATTGTCTGCACGTTAGGGACGTCGGCTTTTACGAGTATTGCCGCGAGTTCCATGTCGGTGTTTTCCGTAACGAACCACGTGCCACGGCGTATATAACGGGTGAGGGGGTCGTAATTTAGCGAGCCGCGGATGCCCGGTACTTTCGACATCATCTCAAGGAGAGCGAGATGATATTTGTTATTATAGAAATTAATTTCTATCATTTCGGCGTGGATGCCGTTGAGGAGGCCTGACATCTCGATAGCGTCGTACGGCTTGTCGTATTCGAGGCGAAACGAGAGGGCATTGGCACCACGGTTGAGGGCGTCGAGAGCTTTCTGGTTAGCCTCGTGATAGTCGTATACCTCTATGTCCTCGCACACGAGCCAGTCGTTGCCTTCTTTCTCGTTGCCACGGATGTAAGGGAACTCTCCCGGCTTAATGTCGAGCCACGGCACTTCCTCAAGATTTTCAGCGCGATAGTACGGTCTTATCTGAAAACCTTCGGCTGTCTTCCAGACAAGTTTCTTGTTGTAATCGGCACCTTTGAGGTCTTTTTCGATAACAGCTTCCCACTGTTCTGTGGTGACAGGCGGAAACTCCTCAAAAAGTCTTTTTTGGTTATTCATGATGTTAAAATTAATTTTCGAAAATTTTTTGCAAAGATAAAGTTTTTTTTAACACGAAGAAAAACATTATATATAAAAAGGTGTAAAATCCTTTTTGAAAAAAATTAAAATTTTTTTAAAAAAAGCTACTGCGTAAAAGAAAAATGTGTATCTTTGCGGCGTAATTGAACACAAAAATTAAAAATTATGGAACAAAAAGTAATTTCCGGGAGACGGAATTATTGCAGTTACGTCGGTGACAGTGGCTGCAAGCAGCAAGAAAAGTTAATTTTATTTTCAACGTCAAGCAAGTGCTTGTATCTCGTCGCTTTGCGAAGAAATTTTCTCTCATTCATCACATTCCTGTTATTCATGATGGCAAATCCTGCGCATGGGCAATATGTTTATACCTGCGGATATGTTACGCTACCTTTCATCTTCGATGGAGGCAGGAACGAGATTAGTCAAGAAGGTTTGGAAGTGACCGCCAATGATTTCGGACCTGACTACCCAACATCACCAAAATTGAATTTCAATCGCCTCGGTATTTATATTAATCTTCTAATGGATGAAGCTCCTGATTCTCTTTACTTCGATCTAAAAGGCTATAACGATAACGGAAGCCGACTCATAGTTGAAATTTCTCCCGATCATTCTGATTTCTACAGAATACGGGATTATACAACTATTGGCAATGATTTTATACATGAAGCAATCAAGCTGTCACCGAATATGAGGCATGTAAGGTGGCTTCAACTGGATGCTTCAAATGGAAGTTTTGCTCTCGGTAACATACGTATTACCCAACTCTGGCCTAAAGCCACGGTTGATTTGACAGAAAATATAAGTGCGACTTACCATAGCGGCACGATACCTGTATCTTATGAAAATACTGAGGTAGTAACCACTTCTGATATAGTATTCTATGAATCTGATGGGGAAACTCCAGCAACTTATAACTGGTTAAATTTGGGAATAAACGGTTACTCTAACATTTCCTATAGTGTCAATGCAAACTACGGCAACAAAGCACGTACAGCATATTTTAAGATTAGATTTCACGCTGCAAAAGACAAGGAATGCTATTCAGATCTTATTAGTTTGACACAAGACAATTATCGCGTATATAATTTAGCCACAAGTGTTGTTTCAGGCAAGCATTATATAATAACAAGTGGAACCGACGGGAACGTACAAGCCATGGGAAAACAAAATCCCAATAACAGGACAGTAGCAGATATCAGTGTGTTCTATAATACCACTTACATTCTCGACACCAATGTCTATGAATTTGTAATCAGCGGGCCTGATGAAAATAACTTATATTCGATATACGACAAGAATGAAAACTCTACAGGTTTTTTATATGCCGCCGGCGCGTCAAGTAATAATTATCTTAGGACACAAAGTTCCAATAATAACAAGGGATTATGGACAATCAGCATTGACGAGAACACAAATGCAGCTTCAATTGTATCCAATATTACAGGTAGAAACACTATGCGTTATTACAACGTTGGCAGCAATCAACTCTTTTCTTGTTACGCATCGGGGCAAAGAGATATTTATCTTTTTGTTAAAAATGACGACAAAGAACTTGAGATATTTAGTGAGACAAACCTTGATAATCTTGATATTTCTGACGACATGACATTCACCGTGCATAGTGGAAATATTCTCACCGTAAATGACACATTGACAAATACAAATCCCGCCAATTTAATTATAGAAGACGGCAGTCAGCTCATGACCACATCGAGTGGAGTAATGGCTACGATAAAGAAATCCATAATAGGTGGCGAAAAAGATGTAAGTGGTTGGTACACAATATCTTCGCCAATCGATAATATAACAAGTGCAAATATTACAAACCTCATATCAAGTTCAGATGATGGCTTTAGTTACGATTTATATCGATATAATGAATCCACAATGTATTGGGAGAATCAAAAAAATGAGGCTCATGATTTCACAAATCTGGAAAACGGTCGAGGATACCTTTATTATAATACAGGTTCGGAACTCTCATTTGCCGGCGAAGTAAACAGTGACGATGTGATATATAGCACAACAAACACTGAATCGAGCGGTGTTCTTGCTGGATTCAATCTTATCGGGAATCCGTATCCTCATGATATTTATAAAGGCAGAGATGCTGCCATTGACGATGAAAGGCTTGCAGAAGGCTATTACAAATTGTCGAATGCGTCAGGATGGACAACACAACTCGGTTATGAAGATGCTATCAGGTCGGGAGAAGGGATTCTCGTGCAAGCCACAGAAGCGTTTGATTTGACAATCACTAATACCAATACCGCCGCTACAGCCGCTAAAGCAAGCCATGGTTATATCAAAATAATGTTGTCAAACAGCCAGTACGAAGACGTGGCTTATGCCCTGTTTGACAAAGGAAAAGGACTCAACAAAATAAGCCACAACAACGCAGAAATCCCTATGATTTACATTCTGCAAAACAATGCAAAATATGCAATTGCCACAATGGACGAAAACACCAAGTTGTTCGATCTTAATTTCAGAGCCACGAAAATAGGGATGTACACTCTCAAGATAAAAAATAATAGTAACTACGAATATTTACATGTTATTGATAAAAAGACCGGCGCAGATATTGATATGCTTCTCGAAGGTGAATACACATTCATCGGTGCTCCTAACGACAACGACGAACGTTTCCTTGTGAGACTCAGTGAAAACGACATTTGCGACACAGATGACAACGACATTTTTGCATATCAAACCGACAATGAACTCATAATCAATGGTGAAGGCACTTTACAGATGTTCGACCTTTTGGGGCATCTTGTAATAAGCCGTGAAGTCAGCGGAGTAGAAAAAATAAGCACATCATCATTGTTGAAGGGCGTTTACATCATCAAAATAGTAGGAAAAACAACAAAAGTACAAAAAATTACGGTAAAATAAATCATAAAATATTAACAACAAAAATAGAAATATCATGAAAAAAATAATTTTGACATCAGTTATCATTTTGACAATCGGTTTAAGTACTATAGCACAAAATACTAAAAAAGACGGTTTTTTCAGCGACTGGTATTACTCAAATAACAGAACCAATGTAAATGACTTTGACCTTCCAACACTTCCAAACAATCACGGTTATTACGATGACCAGCCGGCATCTCTTGGAAGTGGATTACTCATCATGGCGACATTTGGTGCAGGATATGCACTCATCAAACGAAAAAATCGTGACAAAAAATAAAAAATATTTTTTTTGACATAATTTTTTTTTAGTGAAGGTAAGGATGTCAGACTACTTCAATTTTGCATGTATAGTCTGACATCTGAAACCTGAGAGCATTTTTTACAATATGAAAAATACAATTTAAAAAAGTTGTATCTTTGCAGGTTAAAAATGAAGATATACAAATATGGGTAAAATGGAAACTCCGGTTCTACTTCTGACCGGTTATCTCGGAAGCGGAAAGACGACTTTGGTGAATCGTATTCTTTCAAACAGGAAAGGTATCAAATTTGCAGTGATTGTCAATGATATAGGTGAGGTAAATATCGACGCCGACCTCATAGAAAAAGGTGGTGTGGTGGGTAAAAAAGACGAGAGTCTCGTGGCTTTGCAGAATGGATGTATCTGCTGCACGCTCAAGATGGACCTAATAGAACAGCTCAACGACATCATGAAGACGGGACGTTTCGATTATATTGTGATAGAGGCCAGTGGCATCTGCGAGCCAGAACCTATAGCACGTACCATCAGTAGCATACCAGGTATGGGACATGAATATACCAAATTCGGCGTTCCGCGCCTTGACTGCATCGTCACAGTTGTTGACGCTCTGCGCATGAAAGACGAGTTCGCTTGCGGCGACAGCCTCAAACGCGACAATATTGATGACGAAGACATCGAAAACCTTGTGATACAACAGATTGAGTTCTGTAACATAGTGTTGCTAAACAAAGTGTCAGACGTGAAGCCAAACGAACTCGAACGCATCCGACAAATTGTATGCAAACTGCAACCTGACGCTCAGATTCTCGAATGTGACTACGCTGACATCGACCTTGAAAAAATTATAAACACTAATATGTTCGGTTATGACCAAGTGTCAGGCTCGGCCGGCTGGATTAAAATAATCGAGGGAAGAAACGAGGAACATGATGAAGACGAAGATGAACACGAACATTATCACGAGCATAAAGGACATGGGCATGAAGACAATCATCATGAGCATCATCACCATCATCACGATGAAGACGAGGGCGAGGCAGAAGAATATGGCATAGGAACGTTTGTGTATTACAACCGCCGTCCATTCGATACATTAAAATTCAATGATTACGTGCTTAATAAATGGCCCCAAAATATTATCCGTTGCAAAGGATTGTGCTATTTTGCTGATAATCAAGACATGTCTTATATCTTTGAGACAGCAGGAAAACAGAAAAAACTAACCGAGGCAGGCTATTGGTTTGCCACGGCATCAAAAGAAGAACTTCAACAGTTTGTGGAGCGCGACCCTACTATACTGAAAGACTGGGATGAAGAATACGGCGACAGGATGGAAAAACTCGTGTTCATCGGGCAAAAACTCGATAAAGAACTGATAATAAATGAGTTAAACATGTGCCTTTTTTAGACATAAGCCGGCAAAGGCAACTATTTCATCTGTCATATCTCCGTGTTACCTCTCTCAAGGCAAACGGCAACGTCATAAGGAATGTAAGGACGTCAGCGATGGCTTGTGTCATCTCCACGCCATGAAGTCCGATAAAATGAGGCAAAATCATTATTGTCGGGATGAAGAAAAGACCTTGTCGTCCGACAGATAACAGCGTAGCTACGAAGGTCTTACGGATAGTTTGATACATCATGTTAGTAGCGGTGTTCAGTCCGATAAGTGGGAACGACAAGCATTGCCAACGAAGCACCTCGGTACCTATTTTCACAAGTTCAGCGTCTTCGTTTCTAAATAGTCTGATGATGTCGGGAGCAAATATATAAAATGCTATTGATATGATTATCAATATAATAGTAGATAGTTCCATGGTAAAGACATACGATTTTCGCACTCTCTCGTACAATCTGGCGCCGTAGTTAAAGCCACATACAGGCTGAAAACCTTGTCCTATTCCGAGAATCAAAGAGAAAGCGAACATCATGACACGTGACACGATGGCAAAAGCGGCAATAGTACTCGCCTCAAAGCCAGGAGCGGCGTAGTAAGCGGCATATCTGTTTAGCATTATGGTGCTGACGCATACTAAGACATGTCGTGCCAACGACGGGGTACCACCCTTGAAAATATCCTTATAGCTTTGCCATGAAGGGTTGAAGTTACGTGGTCGGATATGCACGTTGCCATTCTTCTCGGTGCCAAGAAGAAGGATAAACCAGCCCACCATCTGGCTGACACATGTTGCCAACGACGCGCCTGTCACGCCCATATTGAGACCAAAAATCAGAAATGCGTCAAGAAAGATGTTAAGTACGGCACCTGTGGCAATGCCGACCATAGCATAACGTGCATTACCCTGCAAACGAAGCTGGTTGTTGAGCGTAAGCGACGACATCATGAAAGGAGTGCCTATCAGGATAAACACCAGATAATCATTAGAATACGGAAGCACATCTGGCGTCGCGCCCATTATTTGCGAAAGCGGAGAGAGAAAAATGAGACCTATCACAGCGGCAATGGCACCAAGCGACATGGAAGAAACAAAACCTGTAGCAGCCATTTTCTCGGCGTCGTGATACTTCTTCGCTCCGAGTGCTGTGGATATATAATTTCCAGAACCGTGACCGAAAAAAAAACCGAAAGCATTGATGAAAGTCATGTACGCAAACGACACTCCTACACCTGCCGTCGCCTCGGTATTGATGTGTCCGACAAAAAAGGCATCAATGATATTGTACAACGCAGTCACCATCATAGAGATGATTGTAGGTATTGACATCTTTATAACTAATTGATATACAGGACTTTCCGTCATCATGACATAACGCTCCCGACGCTGCTGCTCATCTTCTTCCTGTGATAATACAAAAAAATGTTTCATGTTGCAAAATTACAAAAAATAATGTCCGTAATGTAATTTTCACTATCTTTGCAAGTTAAAATATTATGCAAATTTTTATTTCTATATGGAAGACAACGACATAAATATAAACGAAATCACAGAAAATTCAGAAGGTCTGTTGAAATCGGCACCTCAGAAAATTAATATGAAAGATGAGGACCAAGAAGATCAAATGGTTAACAAGCAGAGTGAGGAAGAGGATTTTAAGGTAACTTGGCCATTGCACGACCCCATGAAAAAGGTGTTGACAAACGATTTTCATCGCGGATGCTGTCTGAAAGCCGATAAATATGAGTTTGGTAGCAAAGTGTTGCATCATGGACAGTGTAAACTCGACAGTTTCAACTGGCTCAAAGACTACGAAAATGCCATCACCAAAGAGGGCGAACTTCTTGTGGCAGAAGTGCGTTTTAAGAACGACAGAAAAGACTTTTTCAGTTATCCCTCGGAACTAAATCTCATTGAAGGTGAATTAGTTGCGGTTGAAACGGCTATCGGTCATGACATCGGGATAGTGACTATGGTGGGCGAGCTGGTGAAAAATCAACGTAAACGCAAGAAAAACAACACGCCCGTCGGGGAACTGAAGAAAATTTATCGTCGCGCACGTATCAACGATGTGGAAAAGTTCCTCGAAGCCATCCGTCAGGAAGAACGCACGTTATACCGCAGTCGTGAGATAGCATCAAGCCTAAACCTTGAGATGAAAATAAACGACATTGAATATCAAGGAGATAGGACGAAAGCCATTTTCTACTACACCGCTGATGGACGCGTCGATTTTCGCGAACTCATCAAAAAACTCGCGGAAGAATTTCACGTGCGCGTGGAGATGCGTCAGATAGGATTCCGTCAGGAATCGGCGAAACTCGGAGGCATAGGCTCATGCGGACGCGAGCTGTGCTGCGCCTCATGGATTACTGATTTTCAATCAGTTACAACAACGGTGGCAAGAGTTCAACAACTTTCACCTAACCCACAGAAACTCGCAGGACAATGCGGAAAACTTAAATGCTGCCTCAACTACGAATACGACACCTACGTGGATGCCCTGAAAGACTTCCCTGACAATCGTATCGTGCTAAAAACGAAAAAAGGCGACGGTATCTATCAGAAAATCGATATCTTCAAGGGACTGATGTGGTACTCTTACCCTTTCGACCGCAATAATATGATGGCGATACCTGTCAAGAAAGTCAAGGAAATCATTGAAAACAACAAAAAGGGTGTGCTTCCGGAGCAACTTGAAGATTTCGCTTTCATCAAAGAACAGAAAAACAACGACTATGGCGAGGAAGAGAAACCAGCCGATTTGTCGAAACTTGAATAGTTAACCTGTTAGTCAGTTATGCTGACAACTGAATAACTGAACAACTATATGAAAAGGATATTTTTTGCAATAGCTGTAATAATTATGATGACTTCGTGCGGACGCGATGCGTTGTACGATAAGAGTGTCGTCATATTCGACGCAAAATGGGACAACGAACTCATCCCTTACTTTGATGTCACGGTAGAAGACACATTAACAGACTACGCTTTCTATCTCAATATCAGACACTTAGAAAATTATCGTTACAGCAATCTCTTCGTCTTCCTGCACACCGACTTCCCGAATGGTAACCAGACACACGACACTATTGAGTGCACTTTGGCATTTCCCGACGGTCGTTGGATGGGCAAAGGCAGTGGCACGATGCGTTCCGCGAAGGTGTTGTTGAACCCGTCACTGCGTTTCCCATTAAAGGGAACATATCATTTTGAGATAGAACAAGCCATGCGCGAGAAAGAACTTAAAGGCATTGCCGACATCGGCATTTGTTTTGAAAAACAATAACTTATGGCAACAAAGGGGAAAACGAAAAAAAAACATATCAAGATTTATCTGATAGTCTTGTGGTCGCTTTTTGCCGTGTTGGTACTTTCGATATACCTACTTTTTCACGGCATAGTGAACGAGCGTTTCGGTGAGATGCCGACGTTCGAGGAGCTTGAGAATCCGGAAACGAATTTAGCCACTGAAATTCTTTCAGCCGACGGCAAGATTCTCGGCACATATTACATCGAAAACCGTTCCAATGTCAGTTACGACAACATCTCACCTTATTTGATTAACGCACTCATTGCCATCGAAGATGTCAGGTTTTACGAGCATAGCGGCATTGACCAGCGGGCACTTTTCAGAGTGGCTTTAGGCGTCTTCACCGGCAACAGCGACAAAGGCGGGGGCAGTACCTTGACACAACAATTAGCAAAAAACCTCTTCCCGCGAGGAGAAAATCTAAGCAAAACGAAGCTTGTCATTCGCAAACTTCAGGAATGGGTGACGGCAACGAAATTGGAATACAACTATTCGAAAGACGAAATCATAGCGATGTATCTCAACACCGTTTTCTACGGACACAACGCTTACGGCATCAAGAAAGCATCGGAGACGTTTTTCGCCAAGGGACCAGACGAGCTGACGATAGAAGAGGCGGCGTTGCTCGCCGGTATCGTCAACGCACCGACGAAATTCAGTCCGAAACGTCATCCCAACAATGCGTTGGCTCGACGTAACCTCGTGCTTAAACGCATGGAAACCAATGGGTTCATTACCACGCAACAGTACGATTCCATCTCACAAATACCTATCGATATATCACATTTCGGCGTTCTCGACCACACTGCCGGACAAGCTACATATTTTCGCGAGTTTCTGCGCGGCATGATGCACGAATGGGCAAAGACACATTTCAAAGCCGACGGAACGCCGTATAATATCTATAAAGACGGACTACGTATCTACACCACCATCGACTCAAGGATGCAACAATACGCCGAAGAAGCCGTGCGCGAACATCTGTCGCAAGACCTTCAGCCGACGTTCTACAAACACTGGCAAGGCGACCCCAAGGCTCCTTTCGTGCTGCCTACCGAAGAAGACGTGGAAAACATCATGATATTATCGATGAAACGCTCGGAACGTTACCGTGTGCTGAAAAAAGCGGGCTGGAGTTTGGATTCCATCATCGCCAACTTCAACACCCCGATTCCGATGACGGTGTTCTCGTGGGAAGGTCCCATCGACACCGTGTTCAGCCCTATGGACTCGATACGTTATTACAAATATTTCTTGCAGTCGTCGCTGATGTCGGTGGAGACCGGTACGGGCTACGTGAAGGCTTACGTCGGCGGCAACGACTATCGTTTCTTCCAATATGACCACGTGACACAGGCAAAACGGCAGGTAGGCTCCACATTCAAGCCTTTCCTTTATTCTCTGGCGATGCAGGAAGGCGAATACACTCCGTGTACCAAGGTGCCTAACATCAGTTATAGCATACAGCTTCCCGACGGAAAGTTCTGGGAACCAAAGGACTCAGGTAAAAACAAGTTCGGCGAGGAAGTGACGCTACGTTGGGCTTTAGCGCATTCCAACAACCGTATCTCGGCTTATCTGATGAAGCGTTTCGGCCCGGAAGCCGTCATACAGATGGCGCGCAGGATGGGCGTGACGTCCGACATACCGGCGGTGCCTTCTATATGTCTCGGCGTGTGCGACATCTCGCTCTACGAGATGGTGGGTGCCATGAGCACTTTCGCGAACAAAGGAGTATATACCAAGCCTATCTTCATCACCAAGATAGAAGACAAGAACGGCAACGTCATCGAGACATTCAAGGCGGAGCAACACGAAGCTATGGACGACGTGACGGCTTATAAGATGATTGAGCTGATGAAAGGCGTTGTGTATGAAGGCACAGGCATACGTCTGAGGTTTAAATACGGTCTCAGAAACCCTATCGCAGGCAAGACAGGCACCACGCAAAACCAAAGCGACGGATGGTTTATGGGCATCACCCCCGACCTCACCACAGGTGTGTGGACGGGTGCCGAAGACCGCTCAGTGCATTTTAAGACAATTTCCCTCGGACAAGGCTCTAATATGGCACTGCCAGTGTGGGCTTTATATATGAAAAAGGTTTATGCCGACCCGACGCTGAACATCAGCCAAGGCGACTTCACTAAGCCGCTGTCACGCGTTGACCTTGATTTCGACTGCGACAAATACGAGGAAACAAAGGGTGTGGCAACACAAGAAGAAGTTGAAGAAGAATTTTAATAAATGTCATTTCGACTGGAGCAAAGCGAAAGCATTCACCTTTGGTGAATAAATCTCAAACGAATTGAATGAGATTTCTCGACTTCACTTCGTTGCGCTCGAAATGACAAAAACGATTAAATATGGCGAATTCAAATTTTGTTGACTATGTGAAGATTTTCTGTCGTTCTGGCAAGGGCGGCAACGGTGCTATGCACTTCAATCGTGCGAAATACGTGCCCAAGGGCGGTCCCGACGGCGGCGACGGCGGCAAGGGCGGCGACGTGATATTGCGTGGCAACTCACAGTTGTGGACGTTGTTGCATCTGCGTTACACCAAGCATCTGTTCGCTGGTGATGGTGAGTCGGGAGGATCCAACCAACGCACAGGCTCCCAAGGCAACGACGTCATCATCGAGGTGCCACTCGGCTCTATGGCGTATGACGCCGAGACACACAAACTGCTCGGCGAGGTGACAGAAGATGGTCAGGATATAGTCATAATGAAAGGCGGACGCGGCGGAAAAGGCAACACCTTCTTCAAGACAGCGACGCTGCAGGCACCGAAGTTCGCGCAGCCCGGCGAGCCGTCGGAAGAACGCTGGATAATAATAGAACTGAAACTGTTGGCAGATGTCGGTCTTGTAGGCTTCCCCAATGCCGGGAAATCAACGCTGCTGTCGGTGGTTTCCGCTGCAAAACCTGAAATCGCCGACTACCCGTTCACCACGCTGACACCTAACCTCGGTATCGTGCCTTATTATGACTTCAAATCGTTCATTATGGCGGATATTCCGGGCATAATAGAAGGCGCATCGGAAGGTAAAGGATTGGGTATCAGATTCTTACGTCATATTGAACGAAACTCGATACTGCTGTTCTTAGTAGCAGCCGACAGTCCGGATGTGAAAGAAGCATACGACATTTTATTGAATGAATTGAAGAAATATAACCCGGAGCTTTTGGATAAGAAAAGGATTCTCGCGGTTAGCAAATGCGATTTGATTGACGAAGACACGAAAAAAGAAATAAAAAAACATTTGCCGAAGAAAATCCCGCACCTCTTCATCAGCTCGGCAACAGGCGAAGGGATTAAGGAGTTGAAGGATTTGATTTGGCTCTCATTAAGTTAATAATGTTAAACGATTTAGACCATCAGCTTTTTCTGTTTCTCAACGGCTTGCACGTTGGGTGGCTCGACCCTGTGATGACGTTTATCTCATCGGAGACGGGCTGGCTGCCGTTTTATGCGGTGCTGGTTTTTCTCGTTTTCAAGAAATACAGATGGGAAGGCTTGTGGGTGCTTCTCGGTGTGGCGGTGCTCATCACTTGCTCCGACCAACTCTCATCGCATGTCTTCAAGCCTGTGTTTCAGCGACTTAGACCTTGTCATGACCCGTTGATACAAGATTTGGTGCATCTTCCTTACGGACACTGCGGCGGTCAGTACGGATTTATCTCGTCGCATGCGTGCAACACCTTCGCCTTGGCGACGTTTATCTGGCTGACGATGCGGAAGTTCTACAAAAACATCGGCTGGCTGATGTTCTGCTGGGCGGCGGTAGTGTCGTACAGCCGGATTTACATGGGAGTTCACTTCCCTGGCGACGTCATCTGCGGTGCCGCAGTGGGAATGGTTTTGGGATTGGGAATCGGATATTTGGTTAATATCGTCATTTCGAGCGAAGTCGAGAAATCTCAGACAAATAATTGATTCGAGGCATTATAATGCAGGAGATTTATTCACCAAAGGTGAATGCTTTCGCTTCGTTCAGGTCTCCATTTCGCTCCGCTCCAGTCGAAATGACGAATAATTATAACGGAAACTCAGTCAAAATCTCAATTTTCCCGTCCTCAACTTTATAGCAAAACATGGTTTTTCCGTTGGTCAAGGTGAGATATTTCACTTTGAGACCGGAATAGTATCTTATGGCCTGGTCTAAAACTTTTTCGGTTATGGGAACGCTTTCCGCTTTGCACTCCACAATCATCTGAGGCTTGCCTAAGTTGTTGAAAACCACTATATCGGCACGTTTCGGAAGGTTGTTCACCTTGATGGAATACTCCACGGCGATGAGTCCGGCAGGCAGTTTCCGCGTCTCCACAAGATAATGCAGCATCATTTGCCGCACCTGCTCTTCGGGTGTTAAAGCGACATATTGTCTCCGCAAAGGGTCGAAGACCTGAGTTTTATTGTCGATTATTTGAGTTTTAAACCAATTCATAACTAATATATTACAATCCAAAACATTGATAAAAATTATCCGGATTTATTGTCTTGACAACACTTTCAGGATAGGCCGAGGTGAAAGTAGTTGATACTCTGCTTTTCTTTTTTGGATTCCATTTAAATTCGTATGCAGTCAGTTTGCCGTCTTTTTCCTCAATATAGTCAATCTCTTGTTTTTGTGTTGTGCGCCAAAAGTAGGTGTTGCAATAGTTATGAGTGTAATGATTATATTTCCTTAATTCACTTATCATGAAATTCTCCCACAAAGCACCCGCATCCTGACGGAATTCTATATCGGAGAGATTGTTAATCAACGCATTACGGATGCCATTGTCACAAAAATAAATCTTTCTCCCGAATTTTAATTCATTTCTCAAATTACGATTGTAAGATGGCAGCCTGAAAATAATCTTTGTCTGCTCAAGCAAATTTATGTATTTCTCAATAGTTCCTTTATCAATTTCGACAATTTGTGACAATTCATTATAAGACACCTCACTTCCTATCTGATATGCCATGGCTTTCATCAACTTGACGATTTTATCAGGTTTTTTAATGCGTTCCCATTCCAGAATATCCTTGTAAAGATAGCTGTTGGTAAGTTGACTTAAGATTTCCTTTTCATCTCCCGGATTACATACGACATCAGGATACATGCCAAATACAAGACGTATTGGAAGCTTTTGAATCTCTGTAAACAGTCCAATCTCTTCAGTCATCTCATTGAAAGACAATGGGAAAAGCTCATATTCGAATTTTCTACCAGTTAAAGGCTCGTTTATCTTGTTTGCCAGTTCAAATGAAGAGCTGCCGGTCACAACCAATTGGACATCAGGAAAGTTATCTGTTATTAGCTTCATCTTAATTCCCACATTTTCAATACGTTGAGCTTCATCTATAACAACAATTTTATTCTTTCCAATCATACTTCTGAAACGCTCTATTGTGACATTCGAGAAAAAATCCCTAACAGGCAAATCGTCAGCATTAAACCACAACAAATCATTCTGATTAGGGAATATTTCCTTAAGAAGCGTTGTCTTTCCAACCTGTCTGGCTCCAATCAAAACAATGGCTTTCCCTTTAAAAAGCCTTTGACTGATAACGTTTTGCATTGCACGTTTTATCATACTCTTATCATTTTCACATTGCAAAGATATGAATTTATCCAATACAATCGCTAAAAATTATAATATTTGGCGATTTTATTCGCTAAAATTATGATTTTATACTATAATATCAGGTGCTAAAGAGCCCCATTGTCTCCGCAAAGGGTCGAAGACCTGAGTTTTATTCTCGATTATTTTAGTTTTAAAGAAAACCATGTGGCAAAATTATAAAAATTTCACACATTAATTAACACACGTATAATTAATTTAGTATTTTTGCTCAATGATTTGAGAATTTATTTTAAATAATTTGAGAATTTTATATGAATATGATTAAACGCATTCATTATCAAACAATTACAAATAGAATCAAAGAGCCACGAAGATTCATTCAGGTTCTGCTTGAACCTCGTCAGAGTGGTTTTGTCTGTTTTTAAAGTTTAGCCAGTATTTAAAGTTTAACCAGTATTTTAACATGAAAACAATAATTGCATTTTTATTAATAGTATTTGCCCAATATTCTTATGGTCAAAAAGCAGATTATAAAACTTTGGCAAACGATTTGGCAAATTCTAAACAATGGATAAGCTTCACCATCAAAACCGAACATTATAAAAACGACTCTCTATTGTGGAGAAATTATGCTCATGCCATAATTAATTATTCTGAGAAGCAGCCTTTTGTTTTTTACGAATCATTCAATAAATTTGATGATATATCTATAAGTTATTATTTGAACAAAGATGTATATATAGAAATCGATCACGACGACAATAATATAAACATGTATAAAAACAGGCGTTTGTTGTGGGACGATTACCACAGTTATGGAATTTTGGGGTTTGTTCCACAGCGGTTCTGGTATCTAAACTATTATATAGTCCCTTTACAAAATGATATTAAGGGGGGATTAATGACTTACACTGCTTCCGTTATAAAAGACAAGGAGTTTGTCGCTATAAATGAAAAAAACTATCTTAAATTTACCGGACGTTCTTCAAAGTATTACTCTTATACCGAAAAACACAAACGATTAACTATATATAACAATATACAATGGTTTATTAATGCCGACACCGGTACTTTGGACAGTGTGTTCTCTTTTCAAGAACCAATTGAATATGAAAACAGAAAAACCATGATAAAAATTTATGATTTCGACTATTCAAACAAACAACAATATGTTGATTCTGTAATCAATTTAGATTCAAGAGATTATACGAATTATTCTCATAAATATAAAAATATCTTTGAGGAAAAAAACGACTACCCAAACAAAAAAAATCTTTTTGATAATATTCAAGATTGCCAAATATATGATTTGTATGGCCAAACATCAACAATTTCATCAAAAGATGGTTGGCTGTTGGTATATTTTTGGACATCGCACTGCGCACCTTGTCTCAAACATTTACAAACGATGGGACATGAAAAAGATTCATTAGGATATTATATCTTGAATCAACACGATATAAACATACTGGCCGTTAATTACCGTTCCGACAATTTGGATTTATTAAATAAAATCGCAGAACGCAGTAAATCGCGTGACATTATTTATTTCTCTAAAGACATGGAAGAATTCACCTCTTTTCCCACGTTAGGTTATGTTTACCTTATATCACCTGATAAAAACATTGTTTATGAATCGTCCATTATAGAAGATGATTATTCAAGTATTATCAAAGCGAAAAGGGAATATGAGATGGACATCAAACGCTAATAGTTATGAAGAGATTAGTTTTATTGACAACAGTATTTATAACTATGACACAATCTCTATGGGTTCTTCCGGTGTATGCTTTTTTGAATTTGAAAACACGGGCGACGAGCCTTTGATAATACATCGGCATTAACGCCCTTAACGCCCTTAACGCCCTTAACGCCGCTAAAAAGCTGCAGTTAAAAATTCAAAATCATGGTCAAATCAAATTATCAAACTATGAAAAAACTCTTTTTATTCTATGAAGGAATATCGCCATACATCCCGGATTTCGGAAAGATAAAAATCGACAACGGCTGCGTTTTTCACGACTCCTTGTTTCTGCTTGTCAATGTGAACCACACGGATACGTATTTCAACGAGGAGCATCAGGACTCGACTGTAACGATTTTGAATGAGACGGCCATCGTCGGGCTGGATAAGAATCTGTAAATCAAAGATGTTTATCCTTTGCGCTTCCGCGACTCGTTGAGATTCGACGATTTCAGTGTAAATGCCTGGCAGAACTGCATGTTTTTAATCAAAGACTGGGACAATAGTTTAACGAAAAACATGGCCTTGGAACAAGTCTTTGTCTTATAGAAATCGACAGCCGGAACGCCTATTTCAATGCGGCGCCTGTTATAACGAATTACGAAAACGGAGATCAGATTGAGTTGCCGTTTTCGACTGAGAATGCCCATTTCGACTTGAGACACGGCATCGCTGAGGCCGATTTCATCCTCGCCGATGCCGTTCAGAAATCAGACGGCGATTTTCTACTCTCTTATTACTGGAAAAAGGATAAAAAACTAAGCCTTATTGACAATTCCGGCAATATTATCTGGACGATTCATCTTCCGAAAGTCTATGACAAGGTTTATCTGGTTGATGAGGAATGGATGGTTTTGTAAAATAAAAATCATGAAACCGTTCTTTTTCTCGAAAAATAATGTTATCTTTGCAAAAATTTAGGAAAATGGCAACTATAACATTAAAATTCAACCCACGCAATACGCTTGCGAGAAAAACTCTGGGTTATATCATGTCTTTGGGCGTATTTTCGATAGATGAGAATGAAAAAAGCCCGTATAACCCAGAGTTTGTCGCAAAAATCAGAAAAAGTGAAACCGAACCTTCTGAAACCTTAGACCTTGAAAAATATGGAATTAAAATTTAAACCGACGGCGATTAGAGATTTAGATTATTGGAAAAAAACCGAAAACCAAAAGATATTAAACCGAATAGGAGAACTGATAAAAAACACTTTGGAAACTCCATTTGACGGGATCGGAAAACCGGAACCTTTAAAATACAACCTCACAGGATATTGGAGCAGAAGAATAAACCATGAACACAGAATGGTGTATAAAGTTGATAATGAAGAAGTTGTAATTCATTCATTGAGAGGACATTATTTTGATGTAATCTAAAATAGCATAAAAAATAGAGAAATCTCCGACAATCAATTGATTCTTATCATTCAAATGTCAGAGATTTCTCCATTTCGCTTCGGTCGAAATGACGGAGTAAGTATCTTAGAACGACATTATTGATTTCTTAATTCTCTCGATAGCGTCCATCAATTCTTCTTCAGTAATCACTAAAGGTGGTGCGAAGCGGATGATGTGCTGGTGTGTCGGCTTGGCGAGGACGCCGTTGTCGCGCATCTTCAGGCACACATCCCATGCCTCTTTGCCGTTCATGGGCTTGATAATCATCGCGTTGAGCAAGCCTTTGCCACGCACTTTCTGAACCATCGGATGGTTGATTTTCATCACTTCCTCACGGAAAATCTTGCCGAGACGTTCAGCATTCTCCATCAGGTGTTCGTCTTTGATGACCTGCAGGGCTGCCATCGACACTCTTGCCGCCACCGGGTTGCCGCCGAATGTTGAGCCGTGCTCGCCCGGTTTGATGTTCATCATGATGTAGTCGTCGCAAAGCACTGCCGACACAGGCACCACGCCGCCGCCGAGAGCCTTACCCAAGATAAGGATGTCGGGACGCACGCCTTCATGGTCGCAGGCGAGCATCTTGCCTGTACGCGCGATACCGCACTGCACCTCGTCGGCCATGAACAACACATTGTATTTCTTGCAGATGTCGTAGCATTTCTTCAGATAACCCTCATCCGGGACGTAAACGCCGGCCTCACCTTGGATTGGCTCCAACAGGAAACCGGCAATCTTCTTGCCGTCCTTTGCGAGAACCTTTTCCAATGCGTCGGGGTCGTTGTAAGGGATGCGGATGAAACCGGGTGTCAGCGGACCGTAGTTGGCATACGAGTCGGGGTCGTTCGACATGGTGATGATGGTGATGGTGCGGCCGTGGAAGTTGCCCTCGCAGCACACTATAGTCGTCTCGTCATTCGGGATGCCCTTGCACACCGTGCCCCAGCGACGCGCGAGCTTCAGAGCCGTCTCGTCAGCCTCGGCACCGGTGTTCATCGGCAAAACCTTGTCGTAACCAAAATATTCGGTGACGTATTTCTCCCACGGACCAAGAGCGTCGTTGTAGAATGCACGTGAGCTAAGTGTAAGACGCTCAGCCTGTTCATACATCGCCTTGAGGATTGCCGGATGGCAGTGTCCCTGGTTGACAGCCGAATAAGCCGACAAAAAATCGTAATACTCTTTTCCTTCAACGTCCCAAACCTTTGCGCCTTTACCTTTGGCGAGGACTACCGGAAGCGGGTGATAGTTGTGAGCACCGTACTGGGCTTCCATTTCCATGAAATCTTGAGAAGTCTTGTTTTCTGACATAAAATCCTAATTTTTGAAATTAATATTTTTTGAATTGACTTATTTTTTCTTAAAAGTCCACAAAATTAACGAAAATAATTGACGATATTACATTTTTCTGAAAAATAATTTTGTCCTTGTCATTTCGACTGAAGCGGAGCGTAATGGAGAAATGACGAAAAAATATGGTTTCTGTCTCCTGACTTCTGGCTTCTGTATTCTAAAATTCATTACTTTTGCAAAAAACTATTCTTGAAGATGATTCGTTCGATGACAGGCTACGGCAAGGCCGAGCAACTTTATAAGAGTAATAATATCTCTGTTGAGATTAAAACGCTGAACAGCAAGCAGTTAGATCTGATTCTAAAGCTTCCGCAAGAGCTGAAAGCCAATGAGTTCGACTATCGCAACGAGATTGCGGCACGCCTCCAACGCGGAAAAATCGATGTCGTGATGACGATTACCAATACCGACGTGGCGCAAAACACCCATATCGAGAAAGAGGTTGTCGCATCGTATCTTGAGCAAATCAGCAGCATCTCAAAGGAATACAACATCCCGGAGTCAAAGGACGTGGCAGCGATAGTGTTCCGCATGCCGGGTGTTTTCGTGTCGCCGGAGCAAGATTTTGATGATGATTTCCTTGCAAAGATAATGGAAACATTGCTGAAAGCCCTTGAAATGACTGACGACTTCAGAGTCAGGGAAGGCGAAATTCTGAAAAAAGATTTGCTTAAGCGCGTCGAGCTGATTCTCGGCTATCTTGGCGAGGTGGAGCCTTTCGAGAAAAACCGTCACGAGATTATTAAAGGCAAGCTGCTCAAGAACTTACAAGAGCTCACAAGCGGCGAATACGACGAAAACCGCTTCGAGCAGGAGCTGATTTTCTATCTTGAGAAGCTCGACATCACCGAGGAGAAGGTGCGCCTGCGCAAACACTGCGACTATTTCAAGGAAAGCATCGACGAGGAAGGCGCAGGCAAGAAACTCGGTTTCATCGCGCAGGAGATGGGACGCGAGATAAACACTCTCGGCTCAAAGGCTAACGACGCTGACATTCAGCGACTTGTGGTGAAAATGAAGGATGAGCTGGAGAAGATTAAGGAACAATTGTTTAATATTTTATAGTCGTTAGTAGTTAGTCGTTAGTCTTTAGTATTGATTGCTGACGACTAATGACTAAAAACTAAAGACTAAAAACTAAAGACTATGAAAACGAAAGTCGGTTTGTTCTTTGGGTCGTTCAACCCGATTCACAACGGCCACCTGATGCTCGCCAACTATCTGGCGGAATACGGTGACATGGACGAGATTTGGTTTGTGGTGTCGCCGCAGAACCCGTTCAAGGACAAGAAATCGCTGCTTGCCGACCGTCATCGCCTGTATATGGTGGAGATGGCGATAAAAGACGACGAGCGTTTCCATGTCTGCGACATCGAGTTCTACATGCCGCAGCCGTCATATACCATCGACACCCTGACGAGACTGCAGGAACGTCATCCGAACACCGATTTTTACCTCATCTGCGGCATGGACAGCCTCGAAAGTTTCCCCAAATGGAAAAACTACGGGATGATTTTACAGTATCATCATCTGCTCGTCTATCCGCGTAAAGGCTACAGCACCAATGAGTTGTCAAATCATCCGTCGGTGAAGGTCGTGGAGGCACCGGAAATTGAGGTGTCATCGACGTTTATCAGAGACGCCATCGCTGAGGGCAAAGACGTGAGATATTTCATGCCCAAAGATGTTTACAAATACATCATCGACATGCACTTTTACGAGAAAAAGTAGTTGTTTTTCGCCCCTTACTTTTCAAGGTAAGATTTCCGTTCATCCGGCGGATCAGTGTCAAGTTCTATTTTTATTTTCACTGTTTTTTTTGTCTGAAACTTTATTTCGTATATGCAAGCCCGCCAAAACTAATTGTTGCATCACCTCATGTGGAGCGTTAGGGGTAGCCGTTCCACGCTCTTCATTATATTGAGAGAGCATCTTTTCATAAATTGTCATTGGTTTATTATTTTTATTAAGTTATTAAATATCAATAATTTTTTTATATATTTGCAGCGATATTTAAACTGTATGTTTGATTAATTGGGGGAGGATTATGAATGTTTCAACCAAAGACCAAGCTTTAGATGAACTGTACAAATTTGGCAAAACGCAGGATAAAAAGTATAAAAAACTACCAATAGAAGCAATTAAAGGTTATATAAAGGCTGTTGACTATTTGAAAGCCGTCAAAAGAATTGAAGATTTACAGAATTAAAGGTTTAAGCTATAAAAAATTAAAAGGTGACAGAAAAAACCAAGAATCTGTAAGGTGTACAGACACATGGCGATTGATTTTTCAAAGTTCACCCATTGACGGTTCGCTTATAATAACTGAAATATGTTTAATTGAAATAACACATCACCATGAATAATATTTATTTAAACGATGCAACACCTTTTGAAGCAACACATGTCGGTGAAGCTATAAAAGACGAATTATCGGCAAGAAATATGAAGCAAAGCGAATTAGCAGAGCTTACAGGTATTCAAAAACCGATCTTGAACGATATTATCAAAGGTAAAAGATCTCTTACATCCGAAATGGCTTTGCTTATTGAGGAAGCCATTGACATTCCAGCCAGTTTTTTGATGAACTTGCAAATACAGTACGACCTTGATTGCGCCAAAATAAGCAAAAGGGTTATAATCCAAAAAAAGAATCTTGAGATATGGAAAATCTTGAAAGAGCATATATGCGTTGCTTTCTTTTAAATTTGACGAAGACAATAAAGATGCTATCGAAAACAAAGCTGATGCATTTGCTTGCAATGCAATAGTTCCTCATAATGAATGGAAACGGTTCACGTCCAGCACAAAAATGATATCTCCATATATGATAGCACCTTATATTAGAGAAGAAGCTTCAAAATTAATGGTAAATCCACAAATACTCTTTGGCAGATATAAACACGATTTGGGTATTTATCAATTAAAAAAAGTTTTTGATAATAGTATCAATTAAAAAAGACCGTCCGTTGACGGTCTTTTTACTCTATTATCTTTTATCTGTTATCTTTCAACCACTTCACCACATTCCCCTCAATCCTCGCTTTCACATCCTCTGTGTCAGCGGCTTTCTCAAACTTCTTGCCAGTCACTTTTTCATAAAGCTCGATGTATCTCTCGGAGATGCCAGCGACGATTTCAGGTGTCATCTCAGGGACTTTTTGCCCTTCCTTGCCCTGGAAACCGTTAGCCATCAGCCACTCGCGGACAAACTCCTTCGAGAGTTGTTTCACAGGCATGCCTTTCGCGAAGCACTCCTCGTACTGTTCGGCGATGAAATAACGTGACGAGTCGGGGGTGTGAATCTCATCCATGAGGTAAATCCGGTCGCCAATTTTGCCGAACTCATATTTCGTGTCAACGAGGATAAGTCCGTGTTTTGCAGCGACTTCAGTGCCACGTTGGAACAGTTTTCTGGTTATAACCTCAATCTGTTCATAGTCTTCTTTACTTATAAGTCCTTGACGGATAATCTCTTCCTTCGATATGTCCTCGTCGTGGCCTTCATCGGCTTTCGTCGTAGGTGTGATGATAGGCTCGGCGAAACGCTGATGTTCTTTCATGCCGTCAGGAATCTGCACGCCGCAGATGGTATGCTGGCCGCTCTTATAGGTGCGCCATGACGAGCCTGTCAAATACCCGCGGATAATCATCTCCACCGGAAACGGCTTGCAGAGCCTGCCCACCGTCACCATTGGGTCGGGAGTGGCGATTTTCCAGTTCGGCACGATGTCGGTGGTCATGTCGAGAAACTCCGACGCTATCTGGTTGAGAATTTGACCTTTATAGGGTATGCCCTCTGGCAAAATCACATCGAACGCCGAGATGCGGTCGGTGGCGACCATCACTAAAAACTTATCGTCGATAAAATAAACGTCGCGCACCTTGCCGTGATACACTTTCGTCTGTCCTTCAAAATTGAAATCAGTTCTAACTAACGCTTTCATATCTTTTTTTAATTATCAGTTATTTTTATATTCAACTCTCTACTCACTCCTCTTTACTCTTATAAAACCTTTGGTAAGCATTGACGATTTCCGTCACTAATTTATGACGCACAACGTCTTTCTCATCTAAAAAGATGAACTCTATACCTTTCACATTTCCTAAAATATCTATAGCTTGCAGCAATCCCGACGGCTGGTTTTTCGGCAAGTCGATTTGCGTCACGTCGCCGGTGATTACGAATTTCGCGTCGCGTCCCATGCGAGTAAGGAACATTTTGAGTTGCGCTCGTGTCGCGTTCTGCGCCTCATCCAATATTACAAAGGCGTGGTCGAGAGTTCTGCCTCTCATGAAAGCGAGTGGCGCTATCTCTATCGTCCCGTCTTCTATATATCCTTGCAGTTTTACCTGCGGAATCATGTCGCGTAAGGCATCATAAAGCGGCTGCAAATACGGGTCGAGTTTCTCCTTAAGGTCGCCGGGCAGGAAACCGAGGTTCTCGCCAGCCTCCACCGCCGGACGCGTAAGTATGATACGCCGTACCTCACGGTTCTTGAGAGCGCGCACCGCCAAAGCCACAGCAGTGTAGGTCTTACCCGTGCCGGCAGGCCCGATGGCAAACACCATGTCTTTGCTTCCTATCGCTTCCACCATACGCTTCTGATTAACCGTTATAGCCTTGATTTGCAAGCCATTACGACCATAAACAAGGACATCGTTATCGTTCATGCTCTTAACGAAAGCCGTCTCACCACCCGAAATCATCACATCTTCTATCACCTGCAGCCCAATGCTGCCAAATCTCTCAAGATAATTGACAAGCATATTAAACCTGTCAAGGAAATAATCTACCTCTGCATCCTCTCCAATCACCTTCAAAAAGTCGCCGCGCGCAATGATCTTCAACTTTGGAAAAAAATTCTTTATTATCGTAAGATATTGATCTCCAGAGCCATACAAATCACTCGGACTGACATTTTCTATCTGAACTATCTGCTCTGCCATACCTTTTTCTCTATTTTTTTCAATACGCAAAGATAAAATAAAAATTGTTAATAACTTTTTTTATTTCCATATTTTATTTTTGTTATAAAAACGTAATTTTGCGACATGGAATGAAACGATGAGAAAATGATATAAGGTGATGGCAATCATAACATTAACAAGCGATTGGGGACTGTCAGATTATTACGTAGCAGCTGTAAAAGGGACGATTTATTCGGCTCTGCCGGATGCTACTATCGTTGACATAACGCACAACATCGAGCCATGGGACATCGCCTCGGCGGCTTTTATCATCAAAAATTGCTATAAAACCTTCCCGAAAGGCACCATTCATATCATCGCGGTTGAAACAGAGGAGTCGTCCGACAAACCGCATATCGCACTGAAGGCCGACGGTCATTATTTCATCGGAACGGACAACAACATTTTCTCGTTGATTTTAGACGACACACCTTACGAAGCAATCACAATAGAGGTTATTCAGGACAGCGATTTCTTCACTTTCACCACGCGCGACAGGTTTGTGAAAGTGGCTGTCATGATTGCTAATGGATTGTCTTTCAGCGAAATAGGCAAACCTTATCCTAAGATAAGAAAATGCGGTACCATACAACCCACCATCGACGCAAATTCTATCCACGGCATAATCACTTTCATCGATTCTTATGAAAATGCAGTGACAAACATCACCAAAGAACTGTTCGACAGAGTGAAAAACGGCCGCAATTTTGAGATTAGGATAGGGAAATATACCATTGATAAAATTAGTCTCAGCTATACTGAAGTGGCGACACCAAACATTGTGGCGTTGTTTGGCACACACGGTTTACTTGAAATAGCGTTAAATCACGGTAAAGCCGGGTCTTTAATGGGGCTTTCGCGTGATATGTCGGTAGATATTATTTTTATCTAATATCATTTATGCCCGAACGATGAGCCGTCGAAGCAATGTGTACACAACTGACATTTTGGCAGTCCGATAGCTTCGCAGATATTATCTAAAGTGTTGAATTTCAAAGTATCAACACCGATATGTTTGCGTAACATCTCAACGAGATTAGCGTATTGTTTTGTTGAAGAATCGCTGTAAAGCTCAAGATTTTTAGCATTGTCGCCTTCCATTTCTTGGATACAGCGACGTGTTAGGAGTTCGAGTTCGTTCTTAGAAGTGCTGAAATTCAAGAAGTCACAACCATAATTCAATGGTGGGCAACTTATTCTGATGTGTACTTTTTTAACGCCACAGTCGTAGAGCATTTTCACGTTATCACGAAGTTGTGTGCCACGGACGATGGAGTCGTCACAAAATACTACACTTTTTCCTTTGAGTAGAGCGGTGTTCGGGATAAGTTTCATTCTTGCAACATGTTCTCTTTGTGTTTGATTTACAGGCATAAAGCTGCGCGACCACGTAGGAGTGTATTTCACCACGCTACGCACGTAAGGCATTTGGCGAGCGTTGGAGTAACCGATAGCCATACCGATGCCCGAGTCAGGGATAGGGGCTACATAGTCAGCCTCCACATCGTCAGTCTCGCCCATAAAAAAGCCGCCACGATAGCGCACGTACTCAACGTTGATATTTTCGTAATCAGTGGCAGGAAATCCGTAATAAATCCATAGGAAGGAGCATATCTGCATCTTGTCGTTTGGTGCAAGTATTTGATTTACACCGGATTCTGTTATCTTCACTATCTCACCTGGACCCAACTGACGCACTGTCTGATAATTGATATTAGCATAACTATGGCTTTCGAAAGCTGCTACGTAGCCGTCGTCGTTCGATCCTATCACGATAGGAGTGCGGCCGTAAAAGTCGCGTGCCGCGATGATGCCTTCTGGGGTAAGGATAAGCAGTGATACAGAGCCTCGTACTTTTTTAAACACGTTTTGGATGCCGTCAACGAAATCTTTTCCTTGTGTTATGAGGAGTGCAACGAGTTCCGTAGGGTTAGTGCCGCCATGGCTTAATTCCGCGAAATGCTGTTTATTATCAAGACATTCCTGTTCAAGTTCTTTAAGATTAGTAATCTTAGACACTGTTACGACAGCAAATTTTCCAAGATGAGAGTTTACCACAATAGGCTGTGCATCGGTATCGCTTATGATGCCTATCCCGCTGTTTCCTTTAAATTTTTCAAGTTCAGAATCGAATTTCGTTCTGAAGTAAGAACCTTTAAGGCTATGGATGGAGCGGTGATATGTATCGCCATCGAAGGTACAGATTCCAGCTGCCGATGTTCCGAGATGTGAATGATAATCAATACCATAGAAAAGGTCTGTTATACAAGGTCTTTTAGATACTATTCCAAAGAAGCCGCTCATGATTTTTCAAATTTTAAGGCACAAAGATAATAAAATTCTTCTTGTTTATGTTGATATTTTCATAAAAAACAACGAAAGCCTGCCTTTGTAGGGCAGGCTTTGCTGTATGGGGGTGGCGGCGACCTACTTTCCCACGTTTCCGCAGTATCATCGGCGCGGCGGGGCTTAACTTCTCTGTTCGGAATGGGAAGAGGTGGACCTCCGCGCTATAGCCGCCGTATGTCTCACGACGTATGTCTCATACGTCACCGGCATGGCATGAAGGAGACGCGGGAAAGGGTGAACCCCTGCGCCGTCACCGGCGCTCGCATGAGCGGACACCGCGGTGCGCGCCGCCTGCGGCAGCGCTGCCGTGCGGACACCCGCGTGAAGCTCTCGGGCTATTAGTGGCGCTCGGCTCAACGCGTCGCCGCGCTTACACCTGCACCCTATCAACGTGCTCGTCTGGCACGACCCTCTGAGGATACCTCATCTTGAGGCGGGCTTCGCGCTTAGATGCCTTCAGCGCTTATCCCCACCGAGCGCTGCTACCCGGCGGTGCGGCTGGCGCCACAACCGGTGCACAGTAGGCTCGTCCGTCCCGGTCCTCTCGTACTAAGGACAGCCCCTCTCAAGTATCCAACGCCCGCAATAGATAGAGACCGAACTGTCTCGCGACGTTCTGAACCCAGCTCGCGTGCCACTTTAATCGGCGAACAGCCGAACCCTTGGGACCTTCTCCAGCCCCAGGATGTGACGGGCCGACATCGAGGTGCCAAACCACTCCGTCGATATGAGCTCTTGGGAGTGATCAGCCTGTTATCCCCGGAGTACCTTTTATCCTTTGAGCGACGGCCCTTCCATGCGGTACCGCCGGATCACTTTGCCCTGCTTTCGCACCTGCTCGACTTGTCTGTCTCGCAGTCAAGCACCCTTGTGCCAATGCACTCAACGCACGGTTGCCAACCGTGCTGAGGGTACCTTTGGGAGCCTCCGTTACTCTTTTGGAGGCGACCACCCCAGTCAAACTACCCGCCAAGCATTGTCCCCGGACTTCTCCACCGGGTTAGACG